>Ga0209511_1000023_pt1 | contig 309966 bp, 287 predicted proteins | sample SSSSmetaG_FD_184141 | JGI IMG/M metagenome (GOLD analysis project Ga0209511, IMG submission 184141) | Glacier valley bacterial and archeal communities from Borup Fiord, Nunavut, Canada, to study Microbial Dark Matter (Phase II) - ​SSSS... | ecosystem: Environmental > Aquatic > Freshwater > Ice...
TGAAAAGTCGTGATTGGAAACTGATAAGAGCATTTAAGGGGCAATATGTTGATTTGCTCAAGCAATATTATTATATAGGTGGGATGCCTGAAGTTGTCGATGCATTTATTCAGGATGGAGATTATAAAGAAGTAAGAAATATACAAAATTCTATTCTCGAATCGTACGACAAAGACTTCTCCAAACACCCACCATTAGATATTGTACCTCGTATTAAAATGGTCTGGAATGCCATTCCGTCACAACTTGCAAAAGAAAACCGTAAATTTATTTTCGGAGCCGTTAAAAACGGTGGACGAGCCAAAGAGTTTGAACTCGCTATTATGTGGCTTCAGGATGCCGGATTGATTTACAAAGTAAATCGTGTATCAAATGCATCGTTACCATTGGGAGGATTTGAAGACATCAGCGCTTTTAAGTTGTTTATGGTAGATGTGGGATTGCTTGGGGCAAAGTCGGGATTGGATGCAAAAACACTGATAGATGGCAATGAAATATTCGGGAAATACAAAGGGGCATTGACCGAACAATATGTGCTTCAACAATTTAAATCGATAGATGATATGGTCACTTATTATTGGACTCCAAATGAAGGCATTGCCGAGATTGATTTTCTGATACAGATTTCAGGATGCGTTATCCCTGTTGAGGTGAAAGCCGCAGAAAATTTAAAAGCAAAATCCCTTCGCAGTTTTCAGGATAAATACCACCCGAGTTTCTCAGTCCGTACCTCAATGTCCGATTACAGAGAGGAGCTGACAATGACAAACATTCCGCTTTATGCTGTAGGTTTGATTAACGATTTGATCCATAAAACTCCCTCATGAATACTATGTAAACAGTACTAAAAAGTGCAATAATCACCAGTGACTATTCTAGTCAAAAAGAGGTTGGATTTTTTCACCAACTTTCAGAAAAGCATCCAACTGACCAGCATAATAAAACGGAAGATTATACAATGTATATTTCTTTCCGGAAGGAAGCGTGATCAAATCTTGAGTAGCCGGGTTATTCCAAAAACGTATGGCAATATCTTGTGTTGAACTTTCCATATATGAATGCAATGATTTCAAAGTAGAGCAATTACCTGATTTCACCTCAATAGGAATCAGTTGACCATTAAATTGAAATACAAAATCTATTTCAGCCTGAGAATTCTTTGCCTCTCGAACCCAAAAGAATCGTTTTGTAGAGACCATTGTTGAAAGAGACAACAATTCTTGTCCTACAACATGTTCCGCAATTTTTCCTTTCCACGTCCCACTAATATCCTTTATTCCAAATAATTCTTTTTGTAAACCAGCTGAATAATTCACTAATCCCGTGTCAAGCCAAAGTAACTTTGGCGACTTTTTTAAATCTGGTTGAATCGGAATAGCTGAACTGGTTGTTGGGTAAGATAATTCTATAAGCAACGCTTTTTCTAATGTATGCATCGCCTCACTCACTTCGCGTGATTTGTAATTTGAGTTTGCAAATTTTTCGTACTTGATACGCTGTCCTGCGTATTGCCAACCATAAGTCAAAATGTGCCTAATCACATACTCTGAGTTTCTATTTAATGCATACTTCTCTGTATCATCTCTATAACCGGTCAACAATGTTTCATAAATACTGTTTAACGACACCAAATCTTTTGTTTGAGCATAAAAAGCCACAGCTTCAGGCATACCACCAACCAACACATATTCATTAAAAAGTTTCATTACTCTTTCATGAATGGATGATGGTAAACTTGCAGTTTCAATAGTTTTTAAAATTTCATGCTCACCCAATGCACCTAAAAACTCACAAAAAGAACAAGGCCGTAAAGCTAAATATTCCACCCTACCTACCGGAAAATGAATTTGACGGTCAATTAAACTTTCCAACAGTGAACCAGCTCCAATAACATATATTTGAGGTAATTCTTCGTAAAAGTAACGCAACAAAGACACCGCACGAGTCGAGTTTTGAATTTCATCAATAAACAACAATACACTTCCTTTTTTCTTACTTTTGTTCAGAAACAAATAAATAGCCGTTAAGACGTCTTCAATTGCATCATTTTTTTCAAACAATTCTTTGGCCGCAGATTTCTCCAAATTAAGGTATAAATAAGTTTCAAACTCTTTGGCAAACTCATTCACTAAAGTTGTTTTTCCAACTTGTCTTGCACCTCTAATAATAAGTGGTTTTCTATTTATTTTTTCTTTCCAATCATGTAGTGCCGAGATAGCATTTCGTTGAAACATAATTTTTTATGTATTGGTTACAAGTGCAAATATAGCGGTTTAATCATAAAACCAAACATAAAATGCAACCATTTAGACATAAAACCAAACCAGGAGTAATCGGTAACTTTGAATCAGCAGAATTTCGCAAAATTCAATCGGCGTAAATCGGAAAATTTCAACCAACAGTTTTCTGATTCTGATTGTAGACCTGACCTAACCCATTAATGACACTTTCTATACAAATGCCTTGCCTGCAACTTAAAATACCGCCTCATAAACCAGACATACACACCACTTAAAATCAAAATCACCACCAGCATATAGATATATCTGTAATCGGTCAAAATATAACCCGCCACGATCAACGCCTGCACCAGGCAATAGAGACCAGACACCACCACATGAGGTATTTTAAGCTCGTTCGCCATAAGTTGATACATGTGTTTTCTATGGGGCTTTAAGATGTTTTCCTTTAAAATGATTCGGTGAACAATGGTGAGAATGGAATCCACTCCATACAAACCGAGCAAAACCAAACAACTGACATCATCGGTCTTGAGTATGAGCATCCCAAGTATATACACAATAATAAAAGCAATGGAAATTGCTCCGACATCCCCACAAAAACATTTGGCTTTAGTCCTGAAATTGAAGATATTAAAGATAAACAAAGCTATCAGTAAAATAAATATCAGACGATTATCCACAAATGACACCTCAAAAGTATTGATGTACCACAATGAACCTATCACCACCATGCTGTAACCACCCGTCATTCCATTGATACCATCCATGAAGTTGTAAGCATTCAACACTCCGGTACAAAATATCAAAGCTACCAACGTAAAATACCAGGGCATATAAAACAAACCCAATTGAAAAAACATCAGAAACATAGACAAAAACTGGATGCTTAGTCTTACTTTCCTGGACTGCGGTTGTATATCATCGGCAAAACTAATAGCCGTTATCATGGTCAATCCAATAATGAACCAAGGATATGGAAACCCATTCAACAGAAAATAAAAAAGAACACCAAAATAAAAAATGATGCCCCCGCCCCGCAACGTTAAACGCTTGTGAGAACTTCGCTTATTTGGTCTGTCTATGATGTTGAAATGATTTGCTATTCTAAAATATGCAAGCTCCGATACCAGGAGCAAAAACGCTGTTACTATGTATATCCACATACCTTTGTAACTATTTAAAATTAAAGTGGAGGTTTTAAAAAGACGCTGTAAATATACTAAATTTTACAACTTCTTTTGAATTGAGTCCATAAAAAAACGCAGCTCAAATGAATGAACTGCGATAGGTATAAGGAAGAGTAGAAAGAAATGCGTACTATCAAAAATAAGTATTAACAGCAAACTCGAATTGATCAATGAAAATCTTCTTGAATGCGGTGATGTTATTTTGTTCGTAAAATAACAACATGGCTTTTTTATACTCCACCGATTCTATTGTACGAAAGGAAAGAGGGCAATAGCCGTTCGCCAGAAGTTCTGCATTACTCACGATGCGAGCCGTACGTTTATTTCCATCAACAAAAGGTTGTATATACGAAAGGAGAACCAAAAGTAATAACGCTTTTTCAAAAATATTTTCACAACGATTTATCAACAGACACATATCTTCCAAAGCCTCCCTAATTTGGAATTCATTATCTAAAGGCTTATAATTAGTTCCAGTAATGCCCACCCTACGAATTCTTACATTACGATCAACACCCAATTCCTTGATCAAAATACTATGAATATCTTCAATCTTTGCAACTGACAACGGCTTCAGATAAGTAGGATTTTCCAAAATGAAATCTAAGGCATCCTTATGGTTCAGTAACATTACAGCTTCATCTTTGGTCTTTCCTGAAGCCGTCTCCTTTTCTTTGAGTAATCGCTCGGTTTCAAGCAACGAATACGTATTACCTTCGATTTGAGAAGACTTCCAGCTTAAATCTATAGACAAACGCTCCATCTCCTTTTTATACTCCACTACCGAAAGCTGCGAACTATTTGCCTTAAAAATTGCCTGCAATGCATCCAAATGTTTTAACTCGTCTATAGTAAACAAGTGGGCATGACTCAAAACATCCCGAATTAATGAAAAATTAAATCCATCCTTAATACTGCGATCATCTACATCCTTTTGGAAATATAATGCCATATCTATCGGATAAAACAGATCGTAGGCTGGAGAAATAATGTATTTGCTTGCTCTTCCATTTCCCTGTTTCTGTACTAAATTTTCATCAACAAGTTTGGATAATACTCTTTTCACAGTAGCATATCCAACACTCGATTTCAAATTCTCATGAATTCTTTTTGAGGAGAGATTTGGATTCTCCTTGATGTACTCAATAATTTCAGTCGTTAATTCTTTGTCCATAGAAAAATGTTTGTAGCTCACAAATATATCAAATAAAGCCTATTTTTCAAACAATTTGAGCTTTAAATAATAATAGAATGAGCTTCAACGTGACACTTCAGTTCTACCTGACTCGTAAAGTCCATAATATTCCTTCATGAAAAATACGTAAACACCACTAAAAAGTGCAATCATAACCAGCGAATACTCAAGTCGAAAAGAAGTCAACAGCAAACCCGCAGAAACCAGCGCTTGAATAACCATATAGATGGTAGAAACCCACACATGAGGAATATGGAGCTCATTTGCCATGATTTGAAACAAGTGTCTGCGGTGAGGCTTGAAAATATTTTCCCGGAGGAAAAGACGGTGAATGATGGTCAGGATGGTATCAACTCCATACAAAGCAAGCAACATGAAGTAACTCAAATAGCCGGTAGTTAGGATAAGCTGTCCAAGCAGAAATACGATAATAAAAGCCATTGACACAGACCCCACATCACCTGCAAAACATTTTGCTTTGGTTCTGAAATTAAAGAAACAGAATACGACCAAAGCAATCATCAAAACGTAGAGGAGATTTTGATTGATGAAATGCACTTCCCACGTATTTATATACCACATGGCACCCATCACCACCAAACTATATCCTCCCGTGATCCCATTGATGCCATCCATAAAATTGTAGGCATTCAGTATGCCTATGCAAAATACCAGTGCAATTAGGGTGAAGTACCAAGGCATTTCAAACAATCCCCATTGATTGAACATAAGCGCCATGGCAATAATTTGTATTCCAAATCTTCTATGTGATGAAACCGGCTTCACATCGTCTCTAAAACTAACCGCAGCAATCAATGACAATCCAGCCAGAAACCAAGGATACGCAAAACCAAACATCAGAAAATACAGCAACACACCAAAATAAAAAAGGATGCCTCCACCCCGCAATGTTATTTTTGTATGAGAACTGCGATTATTTGGTTTGTCGATGATGTTGAAGTGGTCGGCAATTTTAAAATAGATAAGTTCTATAGATAGGAGTAAAAAGGCGGTTAAAATGTAAATCCACATAATTAAAGAACTATTTTAGAAATGAAACAATCGTTTGTTTTAAACCTTCACATGCGCTTACAGGCGGAAGATATGATAAATAATAAAAGTTAACTACTAAAACGGTTTAAAGCCATTAAAGCAGTTAACTTTTATTATAAATTATACAGATTAGTATCTGTAATGCTCCGCCTTGTAAGGCCCATTCTCATTCACACCAATATAAGCAGCCTGATCAGGAGTCAGTTTGGTCAGTTTTACACCAATTCTTTCCAAATGCAAACGAGCTACTTCTTCATCCAACTGTTTTGGCAAACGGTAAACACCAACTTCATACTTCTTTGCCCAAAGTTCAATCTGAGCCAAAGTCTGGTTGGTAAAGGAATTACTCATTACAAAGGAAGGATGGCCTGTGGCACAACCAAGATTAACCAGACGTCCGTCAGCAAGTAATAAAATGGAGTGACCTTCAGGAAAAAAATACTGATCTACCTGAGGTTTAATATTTCTAAACTTGATACCTGGATAATTCTTGAGTTTTTCAACCTGGATCTCATTATCGAAGTGACCGATGTTGCAAATAATGGCATTATCGCACATTTTGTTCATGTGATCGATCCGAATGATATCTTTGTTACCCGTTGTTGTCACATAGATATTACCTTCGTCCAAAGCGTCTTCAACAGGCTTCACTTCAAAGCCTTCCATGGCTGCCTGTAAAGCACAAATCGGGTCAATTTCAGTTACAATTACCCTGGCTCCGTAACTACGCATGGAATGCGCACAACCTTTACCAACGTCACCATAACCACATACCACGACAACCTTACCTGCCAACATGATGTCTGTTGCACGTTTGATACCATCGGCCAAAGATTCACGACAACCGTATAAATTGTCAAACTTTGATTTGGTAACAGAGTCATTCACATTGAATGCAGGAAACAAGAGTTCCTTGTCTTCCATCATTTGATACAAACGATGAACACCTGTCGTTGTTTCTTCTGAAACACCTTGGATAGAAGGAACACGATTGGTCCAAAAGGTTTTATCTTCATCAAGAATACCTTTTAAAATGGATTGAAGCTCCTTTTCATCTTCCGTACCGGCAAACTGATCCAACACAGAAGCATCTTTTTCAGCTTTAAAGCCTAAATGGCACATCAAAGTAGCATCACCTCCATCGTCAACAATTAAGTTAGGACCTTTTCCACCAGGAAAATTCAAGGCTTGTAACGTACACCACCAATACTCTTTCAAGCTCTCACCCTTCCAGGCAAAAACAGGAACGCCTGCAGCTGCAACAGCAGAGGCAGCATGATCCTGTGTAGAATAAATATTACAGCTCACCCAGCGTACATCAGCACCCAGATCAACCAATGTTTCAATGAGCACGGCGGTTTGGATGGTCATGTGCAGTGATCCCATGATACGGGCACCTTTGAGGGGTTTCTGCTTGCCATATTTTTCACGCAAGGACATTAAACCCGGCATTTCATACTCGGCCAATTCGATTTCTTTACGGCCAAAATCAGCAAGCTGGATATCGGCGACTTTAAAAGGTTCTGAAGTAAATAAACTATTATTAATCATAATCCAAGTACAGTTTTAATTTTGCTCACATAATCCAGTTTCTCCCAAGTGAATAATTCCACTTCTATTTTCTTTTCACCTTCGTAACGTGATGTAAAAGTCTTCACGATGGTTTTAGGTTCGCGCCCCATGTGACCATAAGATGCTGTTTCCGAGTAAATGGGGAAACGCAACTTCAATCTTTGCTCAATGGCTTTTGGGCGCATATCAAACAGTTCGTACATTTTATTAGCCAGATCTCCATCTGAAATTTTCACCTTCGAAGTACCATAGGTGTTTATGTACAAGTTCATGGGTTTGGCTACACCAATAGCATAAGAAACCTGTACAAGTATTTCGTCAGCCACACCTGCGGCTACCATATTTTTGGCAATGTGACGCGCTGCATAAGCTGCTGAACGGTCTACTTTTGAAGGATCTTTACCCGAGAAAGCACCACCACCATGTGCGCCTTTGCCACCGTAAGTATCCACAATAATTTTTCTACCGGTTAAACCAGTATCGCCATGAGGTCCTCCGATTACAAATTTACCGGTTGGATTTACAAAATATTTGATGTCTTTGTCAAACAAAGCGGCTACTTCCGGAGTTTGTTTTGCCACAACTCTGGGAATTAGGATGGAGACAATGTCATTGTGAATTTTATTCAACATTTCAGTGTCCGCTTTTTCAATCGCAGCTGGACTTTCATCAACAGGTTTTACAAAATCGTCGTGCTGAGTTGAAATAACAATGGTGTCAATACGGACAGGTTTGCTATTATCATCATATTCGATGGTCACTTGTGATTTGGCATCCGGGCGTAAATAAGGTATGCTTTCTTCTCTGCGAATCTCTGCCAGTTCAAGCAATAGAGCATGTGCCAAATCCAAAGCCAAAGGCATGTAATTTGCGGTTTCATTTGTTGCATAACCAAACATCATGCCCTGATCACCTGCTCCCTGATTCATGGGGTCGATCAAAGCCGCTCCGTCAACTCCACGGTTAATATCAGCCGATTGCTCATGAATAGCCGAAAATACACCGCAAGAATTGCCTTCGAACATATATTCGCTTTTAGTGTACCCGATTTTATTGATCACTTTTCGGGCTACATCCTGTAAATCGACATAAGCCTTGGATTTTACTTCACCGGCAAGTATAACTTGTCCGGTAGTTACTAAAGTTTCGCACGCCACTTTTGATTCAGGATCAAAAGCCAGAAATTCGTCTAAAAGAGCATCCGATATTTGGTCGGAAACTTTATCCGGATGTCCCTCGGACACTGATTCGGATGTGAATAGATAAGCCATTTTTTAACTATTTTAAATTAAATGCAACTTGAAAAACTTCTTCATAAAAATCATATAAAACGTCGATAAAACCACAATCACCCCAAAGGCAAACCAATAACGATGTTCCGTCAAAATCAAACCAATCGCAATCACTCCCTGTAAAGCGCAATAAATACTAGAAACAACGACATGCGGTACTTTCAGCTCATTGGCCATAATCTGGTACAGATACTTCCTGTGCGGCAAGAATATATTTTCTTTTAACATTAACCGATGAATTATGGTCAAAATAGCATCCACTCCATACAATCCATGCAAAACAATATAACTAATATCTTTGGTCTTGAGAATCAATAAACCCATCATAAAAACGATGATAAAAGCAATTGAAATAGCCCCGACATCTCCGGCAAAACATTTAGCTTTCTTTCTGAAATTAAAGAAATTAAACACGAGCAAAGCCATTAACAAAATATAGATCAAATCATTATTGACAAATGCCACTTGATAGGTATTGATGTACCATAAAGCCCCAATTACCACCATACTATATCCGCCAGTGATGCCATTGATACCATCCATAAAATTATAGGCATTCAAAACGCCTGTACAGAAAACCAATGCAATAAGCGTAAAGTACCAAGGCGTTTGATACAACCCTAATTGATTAAACATTAGCAACATCGCAACAAAATGTACCGAAAGTCGAAGTTTAGAAGACTGAGGCTTTAGATCATCGGCAAAACTAATTAATGTAATCAAAGTTAATCCTCCGAAAAACCACGGATACGAAAAACCTTCTACCACAAAAAACAAAAGGACACCGATATAAAATACGATGCCCCCGCCCCTCAAGGTAATGCTTGAATGTGAACTCCGCTCATTGGGTTTGTCAATAATGTTAAAATGATTGGCAATGCGGAAATATAAAAGTTGAGCCGCCAGAATAGTTAGAAACAATATAAAAAATCCCATGCAAATCAGAATTGTAAAATAATTATTTAAAACGATGAATGGTCGTAGGCCTCTAAAAAACTATTTTAAAAAAGATACAATCGTTTGTTTTAATCCTTCACCTGCACTTATAGGCATGTGTTTAATACCCAGCGCATTCTTGATTTTCGCATTACTGGCAACATAATTTTCTGTCAGCTTACGAAGTCTTTCCAGATTTAATGGAAGATGCAAAACCCCACCAAATTGTGCCACAAAATTCATTAAGCCTTTTGGCAAATGCCAAATTCTTGCTTTTCTTCCCATCGCTTCGCACATCACTTCTATCAGTTCATTGGTGGAAAGTGCTTCGTCATCTGCCATGTGATAAATACCAGACTCTATATTGCAAGAAACAAATCCGTCAATTACAAAACATAGATTACCTACCGAAGTAAAACTACGACGGTTATTAAATGCACCAAGCGGCCATGGTATACCTTTGCTCACAACATTGTACAATAAATTCAGGTTGCCTTTATTTCCCGGGCCATGAATCATGCATGGGCGAAGGATGTAAACTTTCTTTTCGGAATCTGCTGTCGGCCAGTTTTCTTGAATGTATTTCTCAGCCAAAATCTTACTTTCGCCGTATGGACCTTTAGGATTGGGGATGACATTTTCTGTTAATATATCACCATCCACAGTATCGGCAGCAGCTTTGACAGAGCTGAAAAATATGAATTTTTTAGCAGAGGAGGTTAGGAAATAGTCGTATATCTTTTGGGTTAGGCCGGTATTTATGTCGAAATAGGATTGAGCTACGAATTGGCTTTTGGTGTCGTGGGCTTTGCCGGCTAGGTGGATGATGGTGTCGACATCAGGGAGACTTTGTAACTCTGCCCAGGTATAAGTTTTGGAAACACCGTCTTTATTAGGTGATAGGATATCTAAGCCGTAGATTTTGTGGTGAGCTTTAAGTGAATTTACTAGGTTAGAGCCTACGAAGCCGTGGATGCCGGTGATAAGTATGTTCATTTTAATAATGAATTAGCAAGGTTTATATATAAATCTACAACTACTTCCTTTGTATAATTTATATTTATATCTGTCAATCCTCTTTTACCCATTTCTCTTAATTCTTCTTTAGTAACTGTTTTAAGATACTGCACTATTTTATCTGTTTTTTTAGTCAGATCACTTTCTTCAATCAAAAATGCACAGTTTTTATCTTTTAAAAAATTTATTATTGGGGTATTTTCACCTGAGCAAACAATCATCGGTTTTGCACAAGCCATAATTGTATAGACTTTTGAAGGAAAGCCCTGACCATCCATTAATGGTGACATGAAAATGAATTGAAGATCGGAATATGCTATTAAAGAAGGTATAGATTCTCTATTTTGATATGGAATTAAATGAACTTTGGTCAAGTTATTTGAAGTAATCTCTTTCTCTAAAAAATATTTCATCACTCCCTCTCCAATAATAAAAAATTCAATATTATCTTCTTTCAGCAGTATTGCAATCTTTATCAACGGTTTCCAGTCCTGTGCATGTCCAATATTACCTGCATACATCAATTTCAGTGAGTTCCTTTCGGGGAAATATTTACTATCTACATCTATTTGGTTTCCAGACAAAGGTTTGTAAATTGAAGTATCAACAAAGTTCGGAATAATACTCAATTTAGATTTATTTTTAAATCTATCGACAATTGTATCATAAAACACCTTATCAATAGTTGTTACTTTAGTCGAATAATTGTAAACAATTTTCTCAAGAAACTTTAAAATTGAAATAATCCCTTTTGATTTTAAACCACCACCATCAATTAATAAATCTGGATATATCTCTTGAACATTATAAATTATTTTTGCTCCTTTCAATTTGCCTAGTATAATATTTAGAAGCCCAATTGTCAAGGGTGGTGAAGGAGACAATATAATGTCAATTTTAGTTTCAAAAATCCCTAAAATAAAAGTTGCAAAGTGCCAATATAGAAAACCCAACATTCTCAATATTGAACTTTTAAATTTCTTCTGAGGAATGTGTTTTACATTTATACCTAGATAATTACTTTCATAATAGAATCCTAGCAATTTACATTTTAGAGGTTGTTTTCTAAGGTCCGTTTCAACGACATTATAATGCGGAGTAGTGGTTAACACAATAACTTCGTATCCCTTTTCTTTAAATTTAAGTGCAATGTCGTTATAAAGGTATGCTGTAGATACTCCATCCGGGCTAAAAGCAATAGCATGAATTAAAATCTTACTCATTCCACACTACTCGTTTTACATAATCCGTATATGACAAAATTATCCTAACCACTTTATCACTTACATTTGGCATACTATAATCAGCCACGGGTCTGAAATTACGTTCCGAACCCTTTTGTTGTGCTTCTAATTCCACCAATCCTTGCATTACACGTTCTGGATTTAATCCTACCATCATTACCGACGTCTCTTCCATTGCCTCTGGACGCTCGTGTGCTTCCCGGATATTAAGAGCTCTAAAATTGAGAATCGAAGATTCCTCACTGATAGTACCACTATCCGACAAGACAGCTTTAGCATTCATTTGCAAGGCAATATAATCACTCAAACCCATCGGTTTCATCAACTTTACATTCTCGTGAAATTTAATTTCAAGTTTCTCAATCATTTTTCGGGTTCGAGGATGGGTGGAAACAATCACTGGTAAACCGTAGTTAGAAGCCACCAAATTTAAAATTTCCACTAATTGAAAGAAAGTCTTTTCTGAAGCTATATTCTCCTCACGGTGCGCTGAAACAACAAAATAGTTATCGGCAGTTAGCGATAGGTTTTCAAGAATCTTCGATGCTTTTACCTTTGGCAAATATGTAGTAAGCACTTCATACATTGGACTTCCTGTTTTTATAATCCGATCTGGTCGCAGGCCTTCAGACAATAAATATTCTCGTGCAATATCACTATATGTCAGGTTAATATCAGAAGTGTGGTCTACAATTTTTCGATTACTTTCTTCCGGTACCCGTTGGTCGAAGCAACGGTTTCCGGCCTCCATGTGAAAAATTGGAATGTGACGTTTTTTTGCCGCAATTGCACACAAACAGGAGTTTGTATCACCCAACACGAGAAAAGCATCGGGATGAACCTCCTCCAATACAGGATCAATATTTATCAAGATCTGGCCTGCAGTTTCTGTTGCATTTTTACCTGCAGCATTCAGAAAATAATCCGGTTTTCTTAAGCCAAGGTCTTCGAAAAATATCTCGTTTAATTCATAATCATAATTCTGTCCTGTATGTACCAGTACATGTTCAATTGCGTCGGAAGCATCTAGCTTTTGAAGCACACAAGACAAACGTATTATTTCCGGGCGTGTACCAACAACAGTAAGTACTTTAAGTTTTTTCATCAATAATTGTCTTTATACATTTTCATAAAAAGTGTCTCTATCTTCTGGATTAAACCATTCATTAATCCAAAATTGAGTATACAATTCTTCTGTTCCAATATTTTTAATATTATGGGTATACCAGATGGGAATATCCACGTAAGATGGTTCTTTTCCGTCAAGGAAAAAATTCAACACTTCATCTGTTCCAATTTTTCGCAATTGAATCTGTGCCTTTCCCTTAATCACGATAAAACGTTCAATCTTACGTGTATGATAATGATTTCCTCGTGTAACGCCTGGTAAAGTCGTTGAATAAGAGACTTGCCCTCCTACTCCCAATTTGATGGTTTCCACAAAAACACCTCTTGCATCTGCGGATTCAACTAATTTTATGGGGAAATGACTGACATTATCTATATAACTTCTGTATGTATTGAAAAGATTCAGGTCATTTCTGTCTTTCAATTCAGGTATATAACCGTGTACAAAATATTGATCTTTAAACTTTTCTAACAATGACAGAATTTCCGTTACCTTCTTCTCAAAATCATAAGGGACAGAGTCACGTTCTATCACTCCGAATTCAGATTTCTGCCCAGCCCTTATTTTTTCAATAATATGATCACACAGACTGCCAACGTAAATTAATCGAACATCACTATCCTGGATAATCTGAGGTGTTTCTCCATGTGTCAGTTTGTAGCAGAATGTAGCGATAAACGAATTGTAGTTGGGTTGGCCGAACGAACCGTAAACATTAGGAACCACCATTCCGGTGAAGGAAGCATTATTACGTTTAGCCCATTTCTCCAGTAGTTCACGCCCTTCACGTTTTGATTTACCATATACATTGTCCTGTTCCTCTTGTGTGGAAGAAGAAAATAACACATGTGGTTTTACATGTTCTACTTCCATTGTTTCAATCAGTTGGTTTACCAACTTGAGATTGGTTTCATATAGAACCTGAGGATCGGGATGACGATTCATTGCTGCAAGGTGAACAATAACATCACATTGCTTAACAAACTGACGTAATGTTATTTCACTTTGGAAGAAAGCGTCCTCGAAGGGGACGCGTTCAAATTCATCTGAAAATAATTCTAACGTATTATAAAGATGTGTTCCAACAAAACCAGGCTGACCTGTAATACCTACTCTAATCATAAAGCCAAATCCTCTTTTATCATATCCAGTTTGAGCAAAAGTTTCTGCATACCTTCCACATCCAGACGGAATGTATTATGTGAATGATAATCTTCAATCACTGAAACTTCTTCCTGGCCTTCTACAAAGTATTTATCATAGTTTAAATCCCTGTTATCAGCCGGTATTCTGAAATAATTTCCCATATCTTCTGCCTTAGCCATTTCTTCGCGCGTCACAAGCGTTTCGTATAATTTTTCGCCGTGGCGAGTTCCAATCACTTTGACTTTACTATTTGATTTATATAATTCAATAATAGCTTTTGCTAACACATCAATAGTAGCAGCAGGAGCCTTTTGTACAAACAAGTCACCATTTTGACCATTTTGAAAGGCATATATTACCAAATCAACCGCATCATCCAAGGTCATCATAAAACGAGTCATATTTGGGTCAGTAACCGTTATGTCTTTTCCAGCTATCATTTGATCTACAAATAATGGAATTACTGAACCACGACTTGCCATCACATTGCCATAACGTGTCAAGCATATGGTAGTATTGGCATCATTTCCTAAAGAACGTGCTTTGGCTATAGCAACTTTTTCCATCATAGCTTTACTTATTCCCATGGCATTTATTGGGTATGCAGCTTTATCAGTACTTAACACGATCATGCGTTTTACACTATGTTCCACTGCTGAGTCTAATACATTTTGTGTGCCTAAAACATTCGTATTTACAGCTTCTATTGGGAAAAATTCACAGGAAGGGACTTGTTTTAAAGCAGCAGCATGAAATATAAAATCAACCCCATGCATAGCATTATCGACACTACGTTTGTTACGCACATCACCGATATAGAATTTCACTTTCGGATTTTGGAGTGCATGACGCATATCATCTTGCTTCTTTTCATCACGACTGAAGATACGAATTTCTTTGATATCGGTATCTAAAAAACGTTTAAGAACGGCATTGCCAAATGAACCTGTACCACCAGTTATAAGTAAAATTTTATTTTTAAACATAAATTAAGATATATAAATTGTAGATAATTTTAAAATATAATTTTCTAAAGTATAATTTGAAGAAAGTTCAATACTTATTTCTTTAGATTTATTTAAAATTTCACGATTATTACCATAAAAATTAATTCTATTAGCAAGTTCATCAATTTCGCCAGGTTTTATTAAATATCCATTCATCCCTTCTATAACAATTTCAGGAATACCTGCTATCTTAGTTGAAATAATGGCACAGGCTAAAGCCATTGCTTCAGGAATTACCATTGGAAAACCCTCAGAGTAAGAGGGCAATACTAATACATCTGCTTCTAATAAGATATCATTTTTTTTCTTTCCCATAAGATATCCATAGAAATTCACTTGTAAGTTATTTTCCTTAATAAATGAATTACAATAATCCTTAAAATCTTCAGAAGAAAAGTCACCTAGAACATTTAATGTATAGTTTATATCTAACTTAAGCAGTGCATATAATAAATCATGAAAACCTTTTCTTTTTGAGATACTTCCAACATATATCAGCTTTAAATCATCATGTTGGTAAGTGTATTTACTCCCGTCTTCTTTGTTGACATTATGAAAGTTATAAAGAACAACAATCTTATTACTAGATATTCCTTTATCTATCAATTGTTCTTTGAAATCTTCAGATAAAACAATAATTTTATGAACCCTCTTCAGCATGCCTAATTGAACTTTTCTTAAAAAAGAAAAATCTAAAAAAGTCTCTTTTATCCCACTATAATGTATCTGAAAGAATATTGGTTTAGATGTTAGCAATCCTAACATAAATATTATAACTTGATCTTTAAACAGCGCAAATTTTATTGAAGAATTAAAATGAATTGCTTCAAAATTATTTTTTAAAACTCTTCTTGAAAGATTGAAGAGTAAGTAAAGTGCTTGTATAATATTTTCAAAAGATAATTTACCTTCAGAATTTTTTTTTTGTTTAACTACTGCTGAATTAAATATTTCAAAGTTTATATTATTTTTTTTAAACTGCTCAATTGCATCATCTTCCGAAAGGTATTCAGCAATTCGCATAATACCACCTTTATACCTTTCTTTTACAAATGGTGCTACATAAATTATTTTCATATTGATTTGATTTTTTTGCACGGAACTCCAGCCGCAATACAATTATCCTTGATATCATTTGTAACAACACTGTTTGCACCAATAATCACATTTGACCCAATTTTCACACCTTTACAAATAGTAACTTTATCACCAATCCAAACATTATCTCCAATTTCTATAGGTGCTGTTTTATAACCATTTAAAATCAGTTGACCATCTTCTAAAAGGTATGCGTGATCATGATCAAGTATAGATACAAATTGAGCTATGGTTACATGTCTGCCAATTATAATTTTTTCGTGAGCTACTATGCGAGAATATTTATTTATGCAAAAATTATCTCCTATAATTATTATGCCCATTGATATAATCTCACAATGCTGAGCAATAATCGCCCTCTTACCAATGACTGTTTTACTCGCTAAATATAATCGAAATGGCCAATAGGCAAAAGAAATAGATGGTAAAGAAATATCTAGCTTTTTACTAAATATAACTTTAAGAAATAAACAATTTATTCCAGCAAAAACCTTTACAATAAAATCAAATATTTTTATCATCACGCCTTTTAAACAAATAAAAATACAACATGTAAAAAAATGATATAGGAATATTTACATTAAATAAATTCGCTCGTACTGATTTAACAAAATAATTATTGGCCTTATTATAATTATTTTGATATGTAAATACTAATCTGGATAAAGCTAGATAATGATTTGATAACTGAATATGTTTCTTCGCCTTTTTATTTCTATATGTAAATAGAATTTCCTTTTCACTATCAGTAATATAGCCTCTATGAATTACATCCAATACTAATTTATTGTACCTAACATTATTTGTTCTACTACTAATTGAACCAGGAGTAACTCTATATTTGATTAGTGGTTCTGAAAAATTATACGCTTTTCCTGTTTTGATAATATTATAAAAAAACATGAAATCCTCAAAATACTGCTTAATTGGTTCGTAATACCCACCAATAGATATCGCATTTTCTCTTTTATAAAATGAACTTGAATGTACAATGCAATTTTTATATTCAAACTGCTTTTGTATTTCTTCATTAGTCGTTGGAATATCATTATAAGTGTATATATAATCTCCAACCTCATCAATTACGTCAGTACAACTTCCACACACAGCATATGAAGGATTATCCTCCATAAATTTATACTGCTTTTCAAATCGGTTGGGATAACAAATATCATCTGCATCAATCCTAGCAATGTATTTTCCTTTAGATATTTTTAATCCTTTATTTAACGCTGCAGATAGTCCAGCATTCTCAAAATAAAAGTACAGAATTCTAGGATCTTTATACCCAGTGATAATCTCTTTAGTTCTGTCTGTTGATCCATCATCTATAATAATAAACTCAAAATCAGAATATGTTTGATTCAAAACACTCTCAATAGTTTCGCTAATGTATCTATCGGCATTATAAGCACTCATTAAAACAGATATCTGTGGCATTTGATTATCTTTTTATTAGTGGTATTTGATTCATGATCTTATGTACAGAATTAAAATTATACTCTGATATCTTTTCGATATCAAATTGACATCCTTGATTCCAATAATCAAGAAGACCAGTTACGCTAATTTCACCAAACAAATTATCATATCCCAGTTCTGATTGAATTTTATTTAATACTAAATTAGTTACAACTGGGTCATGGAAAGAAAGCCCTCTCTTCTTATATTTGAACAACAAAAAACCGTTCATTAAGCCCTCATATGAATTTGGAGCCTTAAAACTAAAAGACTTCGTTAATGCTAAAATCTCCTTAGTTTTATATACATTTCCATCAACGCTAAATCTATACGCCCAATCATACTCATTGAGTGCCCATTTCCATTCAAGTAAGGTATCCCTAATTGTGAATATTGGATTCATCTCCTTCTGACAAGTTTCGCACCAATTTATCCGACTTCCAAGCCTCATTGAAAAGATTACTCTAGAACTCATTCTACTCAAAATCTCTGATAAAGAAAATCTTCGAATAAAAATCATATCATCAACGGCAAAAAAAATAAATTCCGCATCGATATTACTTAATTGAGATATCAAATCTCTTCTAAAGTCATTTTCCTTAATAAATTTTACTCTATCGTAAATTATTTTTAATTCATCATACCCTTTTTGAAATGATTCGTCAGAAGTATTATAAAGAACTGTCAAAGAACATGGATTCTCACAATACAAATAATATGATCTTAACAAGGCATCTAATTGAATTGGTCTATCTTTTGAAAATATAATTCCCGAAATAGTTTTCGGTTTATACTTCTTTAAACTATATAAGAATAAATAAAACACACTTCTTATATTTGGTAATATATACCTTGTTTTCTCAATCATTATTTAATATTTTTTTTTAAGTCCTATTTAAACAGGACTTAAGTCCACTCAACAATCAGTACTTTATAATAATTTTCAAACTAGTTTCTACTTTCTAAAAACTTTTCAAGATATAAACTTTCATATTGTTTAGTTACTGTTTTTATTGAAAAGCAGTTTACACTCTCTGGTAAATCTGTCAAGTCATTTGCGACTATCCAATCAATCCCTGATTTCAAACTATTCACACTGAATTTTTCAGCTAGAAATCCATTTTGTTTGTGTTTTACAACATCTTTAATTCCACTTGAATTAAATGCTAATACAGGAGTATTACATGCTATAGATTCAAGAGACACTAGTGAAAAAGATTCCGACATTGATGGAACAATTGTTATATCACCTGCTGAATAAACATTCCGCATTTTTTCCATATCAGAAATCTCACCCATAAAAAATACTTCCTGCCCCTCGTCAAATCTAATATTATCTCTATTGCCAAAAATAATATATCCAAACTTATCTTGCGGAAGAATCTTCATTAATTCCAAAACAAAGTGAAATCCTTTATTGAATGAAGTTGTTGCATTATTTGCACCAAATGTCAATAATACTTTTGAAGATTTAATATTTAAATTAGTTCGTGCTATATTTTTGTCAATGGGAAACCATTTTGTAAAATCTATAAAATTGGGAATTACAACACAGCTGCTTCTGTCTTTAGCATAAAAACTTGCCTCAAACTTTTCTTGTAACCATTTACTCGGTGAAGTAAAGCAAATATTTTTCTGAGCTAGATATTTCTTTTTTCTTATTAATGTCATTCTTTCCAATAGATTGGATTTTTTCATTTTATATGCTTGAATGGTCAAATTATCGAATAGGAAATCTATCGGATCGATATGATACGAACCATTTAATGGCCAAGCATCATGTAAAGTCCAAATGATTGTTTTATTGATTTTGCTTATTTGCTTAAGACTAATCATCTCTGCACCAATCCAGTGAAAATGAACAATATCTGCATTTGAATCATTTATAAAACGTAGCAATTTTGACGGAAAAACATTTATAGATAAATAGTCATTAGATGGATTCTTAAAGAAAAGAAACAACAGTTTAGCTGCATAATTTTTCCATCTGAAAATAATTTTCGATAACTTAGAACTATTTAATATTCTAATTTTATCACCTGGTATTCCACTAATTATTGCTAATTCTACATCATTCCCATTCTTTAGTAAATTTGAATGAAGCGAAGAAACAATTTTTGAAGCTCCACCGCCAATATTCGAAAGAGATATGAGTAAAACTTTCATTGGAATAATTTGTTAATTACACGTCTAAGAATATAAAATGAAATTCTCATTGTCTTTGACCATTTATTTAAAAAATCAGAAGAAGAAAACAGTAGTATTGGCGAAATCAGTAAATGTGTGATCAATATTATTATATTAATCGCTACTATTTGAGGAACTCCTATCGTTTTAATAGAAAAAAGAATATAATTATTTAAAGTGTTTTTTTCTATTTCTAACTTCATGTTTCCTGTTGTTGAAGCTCCACCTAAATGGATAATACAACTATCTGGATGTATATAAACAAATTCATTATTTTTTTTTGCTCTATAACACCATTCTACATCCTCACCATAAAATAACAGTTCTTCATCTAAATACCCAACCTTATTCTGAATCTTATTTCTATCAATTAACATACAGCAGCCCGAAATCCAACCCGTCTTTCTAGTTATTCCTTTTTGAAAACCAATAAAACCGTCGGGCAATATTTTTATTTTAAGATTGTTGGGGATTGACCATTTGAGTAATTTTAAATAACTACATATCAAAGTATATAAACTGTCAAAGGGAAATGATTCTGATTGTATTGAACCATCAAGGTTGAGAACTCTTGGACCAACGGCTGCTATATTTGGATTTTTCTTTAAAAAAGTTACTAATTTTTCTAATTCTGTTGAACAAACAATAGTATCACTATTTAAAAGTAGAACATACTTCCCTGTTGACTTTTTAATTCCAATATTATTTGCTTTTGCAAACATTAAATTTAAATTATTCTTTATAAGAATTATTTCTGGAAAACATTGCTCAATCATTGTTGTAGAGGAATCTGTACTCGCATTATCTACTACAATTATTTCATACGAAAATTCTAAATTTGCGCTAGCAATAGAATCTAGACAGTTTCGTAAAATTTCACTGGTATTAAATGAAACTATTATTATGGATACATCTATTTCTGACATTATCTCTTATTTATTTTATAATTAAATCGGTTATAGACTCAGCAACGAAAAGTTGTTTCATTTATTTTTTTTGGTAAAATTCATCTACTTAATATCAAATAAATTTCACTCCGTTCTCGATAACCAATTATACGCTTTACATTTATATCTGTTTATTAAATGTACCCAAATAGCTTGAGTGCCATATGGTTTTATAAGAATTTTTTCATTAATTATCGTCATTAAATCAGATCTTCAATTTTTTGTAAAACCTAAAATAAACCAATAACCAATAAATCAACATACTTGTAAGTGAAATCCATTGAGTATGTCCAAGATCCATGGCTATAAAAACAAAAGCCATAGAAACATATGCATACTCCTTTTGTAATGTATCTTTTACTATAATATAAAACAATGGAAAATACATTAATCCCAATAGTATAATACCACCCTTCATAATTAAATGCACAAATCCAAAGTGTATCATATTAATACCACCAATGAATTCTTCCCCATAAAATACTTTTGTACCTCCAAACCCTTTACCCAAAATTAGTTCATAAAAATTACACTTCTTTAGATATTCAAGACTTTCATTAATTCTGTCCATATTACTTCCATCGCTGGAATTAAATTTTTCCGTAAAATTTACGAAAGATTCAGGCATATATTTATTTAATAAAAAGCCAGCCAAAATTCCAAGTGTAACAAAAAATAGCAGATATTTAACTTTAGCACCTGCATTTCGACCAAATACAATCCGTAAAATAAAAGCCAAAATAACAGGAATAAAAATTGTTTTTGTTTGTGTTACAAACCCCATTGTTAAAATGAAAAAAGCACCTAAATTCACAAAAATTCTATTATATTGCGTCTTATTATAGCATAACAAAAAAGGAATGAAAAAAATCGGAGTTAATGGTGCAAATAAATTTAATTTTGATTCTTGGTTATATGCAAATCTAGTTACTAATGTAGAAGTCAAATCATAGCCCATATAAATAAAAAGTCCTAAAGAAGCGATTAGCAAATAAGGGAGTATCCTATTAAGCCCCGCCATCTCATTATCAATGAATTTAGATTTAAAAGATTTATTTTCTACAAACAAAAAAACAAATGGCATAAAACATAAAAAATCAGTAAATATATATTCGAAATTATTATTGTTTAATATACCTATAATTAAGTAGAACAATGATACAAAAGCGAATAAAATGGAAATCTTTGTTATTCTTATCTTATAGATAAGTAATAGAGCAGCAATAAGAATAAAATTAACTAATGATGATAGATAACTTGCTCGATTAATTATTATAAGGTATAAGAATAGCACAATGCTAGTTATCAAATATCTATTTATTTTAAAGAACTTCATTACTTAATTTATATTGTAGTTGTGCATTAGTTCGCTACAGAATTTTAAAAATGGAGAAATATTTAAATCAATAACAATTTATATTAAATACATTATCAGTAACAATATACATTTTAAGTCGTGTCTAAAATATAATGTCGTATTGTTTACCCATATTGTTAAACACAAACAACAAGCGTTCTTCGAGATTTTGAAAACTGAGATAGGCATCAAACGGTATCCACTGATACTTGATCCTTCTCCATAGTTTTTCGATTAAATTCAACTCTGGTGAATAGGGCGGCAGTAAGAAAATCAGAACATCCTGCTCTTCCCCTTCTTTCATTTTAGCTTTGAATTTTCTTTACCTATGAATGGGTGAGTTGTCAAGAATCACGACGGCCTTTTAACTGTTTGAGCGACAAAGCTATTCATAAAACTGATGTACGTATCCGCTATTTATGTGCCCTCATGTATCTCGTAAAATAAGTTGCTTTTGCGGGTCATCAACCCGACTACATTGAGGATTTTTCTCTTTGCCACTGGTAAAAGGATTTGCTTTCCTTTCATTTGCCAAGCATAGTGAACATTGGGAGTAAGGCCAAAATGGCTTTTGGCACCAAAATAAAGATCAATGTAACCGCTGTCTTCCAATTGTTTAAGAGTTCCTATTTGTGTTTGCTTAAGATCTAATTCATTCTGGTTCCGTTTTGACTTTATGGATAGCCTTATTCGTCTCCAAGTATAGCCCAGTACCTTTTAAAAAATTCTGCAAGGTCTTTTTGCAGATTGTGATATTGTGATTTTCTTAGAAATAAGTAGTATCTAAAATATAATGTCGAATTGTTTACCCACATTGTTCAGAACAAACGACAAGCGTTCTTTGATATTTTGAAAACAGAGGTAGTTGCATCAAACGGTATCCATTGTCACCACTTTTACTAGATCCTTCGCCATAAGATTTCAATCAGGTTCAATTCTGGAGAATATGGAGGTAAGAAGAAAATTAGAACATCTTGTTCTTTCCATTCCTCGATTATGGCCATGAACTTATTGGATTTGTTGATAGGCGAGTTTTCAAGTATCACAACGGATTTCTTTTTGGTTTGTGCGACAAAACTATCCATAAAGCCTTCTCCCATCTCTTTAGCAGTTGCGGACTTGCTTGCATATTCTAGCCACTTATAATATTTTGCATTGTCCTCGTGACACACGCATGTATGGATTTTCCTGGATAATCTCTATTACCCCGATGTCATCGAATTTCAGCATATGTTTGATGATTATCACTTCCAAAACCATATGGGTATTCTTGGTTGGCGCTCCACGACGGGATGAAAAATTCTTATAATAAAGTTCGGCAAACTTATCACAAGGTATCACCCTGGAAAGAACAACCTACCGGTTGTTTTCATCTAACTTGGCTTCGAACGGCATCGCAAAATCGGCGATGGATAAGTGTTTTTGAGTGTTATATCTTTTCATGGTATGCAGACTTTTCGGTATGAATATACCTATAAATTTGCACTTGTGCAGGTATTTCATTGATTTATACTATTGATAGTCATTTTGTATCTATTATTTAGTGAGCCCTAACTAACATGATTATATAATGTTTATATTAATATATGGCCATTTTGGACTATTCGGAGGGGACTCATTAATGTTTATCAAGATATTACTAAAATGCACCAATGGTCATTTCGTTAATTTCCAGCATTCTATTAATTTTTGTCATGTACTAAGTTCAATTATTTCAGATTTTTTTGGTAGTCTATATGGCTTCGCTATTTTGTAATCATAACTTTGAATAATTCTGGGATCAATATATTATGAAATAGGATTTTAGCTTAATTTTATGTCTGGAAACCGTTTGCAAATCCAAACCTCAAATTGACATTTATATTTTTTCAAGAATTGTACATAGTACTGTTCCTTTTTCTTTACAAACAATAATATTTGAATTAAAATAGTCTCTTAATAGTCTATATATATATTTTAAACATGGAATTTGAAAAAAATATGTATGGAAAAAAGAGTTCCGATTTTCAATTTTCCGTGAAATTAACAAACCATTTTCATTGAGCATTGGTCTCTGAATTTGATTATTACGTAAGACTTTCAAATTAACAGCTTTGTAATGTTTTTGATAATATTTTATGAAATTTAGAAATTCGATTTTTAAACCCAATTTATTTCCAATATACTTCATTGAATCTTCGCTAAGCCACCAGCAATGTACGGGAGGAAGATCTGATATCCATAAAATATCTTTAGTAAAAAATGATTTATTGGGAGTTGTAATTATTGCTTTTCCATTGGGTTTTAAAAGTTTTTTAATTACCTCTATAAAATCTAGAGGTTTGTCTATATGCTCAATAACTTCAGTTAGAATAACAATGTCAAATGTTTCTGCATAATGTAGAGCATATTCAAATATATCGGTACAAATATAATGTTCACCAAATATTTTAATTGCTTGATTAACAGCGGTATTAGATATATCTAGACCTAAAACATCGTAATTTTCTTTTATTAATGAGTAGGTTAGATAACCTAAACCGCTTCCTATTTCTAAAATCTTTGTTGTTTTTTTATCTTTGACGTAAATAGTTAGAGCTTCTTTTATACTCCAATATGCTTCTTCATTTTCGGCTAAATATTCTAACGGTTTTGCGATTTTATTTACAGTTTCTGCAAAATCCCAATACCGATCATATCCGGGTACATTGCGTCCATTCTTATAAATATTTTCGTATATTGAAGCAGTCTCTACTCTTGGTAAAGAAAAGGACGTATTACAAGAAGGGCAATAATAAATTTCAAAAGTGTCAGGTTCTTGATATCCCGGGAAATTTCTATGCATTAATTTTGCGGAATTTTTGCATAAAAGGCATTCAACTTTATGGTCATTATTCATACTATCTTAATTTGTAAATGGATTATTAAATTTCTAGATCTCTTTTAATTTCAATTATCAATTTTTCGGATAATGTATCATATAATTTGGGAAGTAAGGTCGTTATATTCTTTTCGGCTATATTATCAAAGTCAATACTTATTAGTGCATTAGTAATAGATTCATTAAATCGCATTTTTATTAATCGTGCGGGATTTCCAGCAACTATTGAATATGGGTTCGTTGATTTTGTAACAACACTGCCAGCTCCAATAATAGTTCCCTTTCCTAAAGTCACTCCAGACAATATAATGGAACAGGTTCCAATCCATACATCATCTTCAACTATTATTGGTCCTTTTGACTTAGCTTCGCATTCTTTATTATTAAAATAATATCGAAATGGGAAAGTAGAAAATGTATTCATAGAATGGTTTCCACCTAAAATAAATTTCACATCAGAGGCGATAGAACAAAAGTTTCCTATTTTCAAACTTTCATTTGGAGAACCAAAAGAATAAACCCAAAGTTCACCATAACTTTGTTTGCCAACTTTTACTATATTTTGCGGAAAGATGTTACCTGGGGTTACTCTATTGTGTAAATTATTACGTTTCCAGTTTTTCAGAAACTTATGTTTATAGATTTTTGCAATAAAATACCTATATAAATAAATCATTATAAAAAAATTTAGGTATAGGCGGTTAGACCGCCGGATTATTTCTCTGTATTTAAACGCTTTGGCTCATACTGAACCATCCTTTTTAATAGGGTGTCGAAGATTGTCCTCACATTATTTCGCAGATTGTACCTGAAATGGTATTCTTCAAAGTATCCTTGCAACCTGTTTTTGTAGCAATGGTGATGTATTCCTTTTAACCATCCTTTCAAATTCATAATAAGGATGTGCATATCCGGATGATTCTTTCCACTATTTGGGAATCTGTCTTAACATAGGATATTCCTTTTTAAAGGGGCTATAGCCTGTCCATTCATCAGTAAAAATTTCTGCCTCTTTAGAGATGTGAGCTTCTAAAAAAAGAAGAAAATAAGCACTTGAACCAACTACTATGATTTGATTGTACGCACGCCCAACTCCATTGAATGGCAGTTTTTCCAGTGCCACAATTACCAGTTTCTTATTGCCTTTACTTCGGCCCTGCTTTTGTTCATATTCTCCGCCAATAAAGCATTCAGCAACATGAACCTCTCCCGTAAGGGGTTAATTCAAGCTACTTTGCATTGCTTATTGTACTTTTCATTTAAACTCCCAGCAAGTCTTCTGGCGTTGTTAAAACTCATTTGACAGCTCTAATGAAGAATCACTTTCTTTTTTGTACTAAGTCGGAATACATTGTGGAATGCAATATGGATAGGAATCTTGCATTTGTCGAACATCGTACTAAAGTAGGATTATCATCGTAGCCACACTTTACGCATCTCCATGAATGAGGCTTTACACTAGAACTAACCCGTATGATTGCACTTCTTACATTGGTATCCATTCTCCCACTTTATATCCGAAAGGTACTTATAACAGGCTTCATCCTGGTGAAACCTAAGCGTGAACTTTATTGAATTCAAACATTCAAATCTTTATCTTGTCTCCATCTATCAATAGTAATGACATCCAGAAATCCTGCGGTCTAACCGCCAATACCTATAAAATTTTTTAATGCCAAATAATAATCATCGGCGGTTATTTCTAATTCTTTTATTACTTCTAAAGGCCATTTCCAAGCGGAGTATAATAGATCAACAATTAATGGTACCAGTACCATAATGTAAAGACCTAAATTTGTGAAATTGAAACCTAAAACTAATCCTAGTACAATACAAAAACCTGATAACAAAGAGGCTTTAAAAAAAGGAACAATATTCTTTGTCAACAAGATGTTTCCAGCAATACTTAGGTTAGTTTCAAGCATTGAAACTAATAATGCGATTAAAATAATTGAAAATGACATTAATTTGGTTTGACTGCCAATAAAATTTAATGCCCATTCGCCTAAAAATAACATACCTGTACCTCCAAAAATGAACGTTATAACCATAATAATCTGCCCTTTAAGATATAATTTCTTTATTTCACTATTACTGTTGTTAATTCGCAAGTTTGTCATCATAGGTTGATAAGTAGCAGTGTATATTCCCGCCAAACTGCTAAGAACGGCTATTAGTTGAATTGTAATTCCATAAGAACCAATATCTTCAAGGGTTAAATACAATGAACCAATTATGATTGATGACCGTTGAACCATAAAACCACCGAGTGTGGTTAATCCAATTTTTAATGCATTGGGATAAATAGCTTTTAATATTTCTTTTTGTGATCGAGCTATTGCTCCAAGTAATTTTTGTTTGATTTCGCGAGTAAAGAAAGAATTGTAAGATAACCAACGGATAATGATTACTGATGAGGCCTGTGCAGAAACAATGGCCACCAAGCCAAATCCATACAAGATTAAAATTGTAGCTATTGCTAAATATACTGTTTGACCTACAATTACGATTTGTTTTGATCTTTTAACTAATCCTTTACCTTGTAGCAATGCATCATAATAAAGTGTAAAAAGATTATAAGTACTAATGGCGCAAAGAAGTGCCCATGCTATATATATTTCTTGTTTTTCGCCTTTATAGTTAATTAATAAGGTATAAATATAATAGGTACCAAAAGTTGAGAGAAATAAAAACAATATAATAGCCATTCTTAAATAGAACCATCGCATAGCAGTAATAACAGCTTTTAACAAACCATAATTAGCATTTTGATCTTTTGTTGAAACAAATTCAAAACCATTTATTTTTAGGTTATTTACACCGCTGAAAACATATGTGACATTGCGTGTAAACGATGAACTGAAACCTAAATCAAGCAAACCGGCAAAAGCAGTAATGGTCATAAATATAGACCAAATACCTACCTTTTCCGCTGGCATCATCTTTAGAATTGATGGGAAAAGCAAGACAGATGACGCAATTTTTAAGAATGTTGCCCCATAATTCCATACTACATCTGATTTTGTAATTTGCATAAGATTGTTGAGTAAATAGGATAATTTTATTAACCTTTTTTAATGCATAGAAAGAGAAAATTAGTTAGTAAGAAAAATGAAAAATTTAATAGACAAAAGCACTAGCGTACTATTAAAAGTCACTGAAAATGAATAACATAGAATAATTATTCGAGATTAGCTCAGTTTCAGTTTTGTTAAATATCTCATTTATAGGCGTTTTCTCAAATTGCTTATCTGCTTAAAACAAGTTGTTCTGTAAGTTGATGATTTACAACAATATGCCATTCGTTCCAAATGACTCTAACTATCACAATATCAATACCTTAATTGGTCAATCCTACCAAACCCCTCTATTTCTTATATACATCCACAGCAGATAAAAAAATCTGTCGATTTGGGTTTCCTGTCAGAAAATATTGGACTTTAGCTGTTAGTATTCTGTAAATTAAATCAAGTGCAAAAATAACCTTGTTCAGCCATTGCTTCAGGTTATATCCTGCTGCAGCCATCATTGTGTTTACTGCATCACCCACGGTTCCTTTCAGGTAGTTTCTCATCATGCGGTGATCCTGTTTCAGATGACCAATCACAGGTTCTATGCCGGCCCTTAGGCGAAACTTCTTACTGGCTTTCTATTTTTGGTAATAGATGTCGGAGACCTTGCCGGCTCCAGGTATCTCAACTTTTGTTTCTCCGATGTGTTTCTTGCCACGGTAACCACGGTCAACCAAAGCGCTTTGAATTTCCATTCCACATAGTCCCTTGATTTGTTCAATGGATGGGGCAGCCTTTCCTGTAAATTATCAAAGGGTTTTTAATTGTTATTTTATTGATATTCATAAGTTTATATGCTTTGGCAGGGCCGACTAATTATCAATTCCATTTTTGTTTTATACCAGCTAAAAAATGTTTTCCGAAAATAATCCCAACTCCAATAATACCACCAAGAAAAATCCATACTATAAGAATCATCATCTTATTTGGCTTCGAACTCTCCGAAGGTACCACCACCGGCTCAACTATCGTAAATACAGGAGTATCTTTTTTAACCTGTATCTTCGCTTGTTCCAGCTGTTTTGCCAATTCCTGAAAAACACCGCTGGCAATGTTATACTGTGTTTGCGTTCGAGCATTACCAACTTGAGGTAAACTGCTGGTTAAATTTTTAAAGCGATCTGTATTTACTGCTACACTAACCTGATATCTTTCAGCCTCGGCTTTAGCTACATTGTAGCGACCTTGAATAAAATCAAGATCTGCTTTGGCTTTTTCAATTTTAAATTCGGTAATATAACGTTGTAGCAAATCTTGAGAAATTTGGGCTACTTGAGCAGCGGCCAAAGCTTCAGGCATATTAACAGTGAGCGTTAAGAAACCTTGCTTAGCATCTACATCTAAGGATGTTATTGCATCCAAAGCCTTTTTAACAGCATATTGATCTTTTGAGAGAGAGAGTGGTTGCTTATTGGAAGACTTTGGAAGCACAAATTCATTTTGTTTTCCCCTAAATGCACCAATGATAACTCCAGGTAGCCCGATAGTATATTTTTTGACTGCTCCAATTACTGAAAGTTTTTTTTCTTTAGTGTAATAATCAAATAGTGAAATAGGTTTATCGAACTCACTGAAATTGATCATAGCATTCATCAACTCCAATTTGAATGGTATGCTATTAACAATTTTCGGATAAATGATAGGAGATAATTCGGAACCTTGATCTGTATTTAGACTGATGCCTGCCAAGGCAGCAAGTCCTCCAAGTTGAGACTGACCTTTACTGCCCATTTGAGGAACCATAACGGTTGTTGCTGTATATTCTTTTGGAGTTGAGATAGCCACGAAAACACCTAAAACAGTTCCTATAAAGATGGAAATGATTAGGGTTGTACGTCCATTCCATAATGTTTTAACAAGAGTTAAAAGGTCTATCGTATCTTCATCTTCTTCAGTTGCAATAGCAGGCTTTTCGCTTATGTTTTGGTCTTGTATCATTTTCTTTTTATTTAAGCGATCTTAAAAGCAATATAACAGACAACGTTGACATCAACGTAGCTAATCCTTTAGAAACTGTTGATTCCCAATCTACCTTTTCTTTAGGCTCGAGCTCTTTTTCCACTTTCTCCTTATTCATCTTAAGTGAAATGACCGACCCGGACTGTACTGTTGGATAATCCCTGAAGAAGATCAAGAATTTTGAAGTACCTACCATTTGATTGTTGGGTAAGATAACAGTTACACTGTTCCTGTCAGCATTTTTTTGGAAACCACCTGCGAAATTGTGAATATACCAGCGTGCAGATTTTTTGCCTTGAAATACCAAATTCTTTACAGAGTCCATTTGGAAGCTTGTGGAATATTGTGCCATACGAGTTCCAGTATTAATAATGGTAACTGTATTTTCCAGACGATTGATATTGATTACGTCTCCTTCAAATAATATCAAGTCTTGAGTATCGTCGCCAATGTGGTGCATAGCCTTTTTAACATTCATACTGATACTACCACGATTTTTATAGGTGCGGAACATTTTTGCACCATAGGGATCGGCATCACTAAGCAATCCACCTGCCATTTTCACGACATCCGACAATCTGGTTTGTTTGGATTCAAGAACGTAGACTCCAGGATATTTAACCTGACCGGTCAGTTCAATAGTACGGCCCAAAGTAAATTCAGGTGTCATTCGTACCACAATTTGGTCGTAAGGCTGTAAAGTAAAATTGGCGGGACTGATTACTTGATAATTGGAATCAACTTGAAGAGTAATCATATCCAGTTTGGCTTTCTCTGTTGGTGAAAGCACTGTACGGAATACTTCAACACGGTTGAAAGCGGCTCCTACTGCGAATCCACCGGCATTGGTCAACAGGTCTCTGACGCTCATGGATGGATCATACGTAAAGCTTTTTGGGGTTTTTACAGCACCGAAGACTTTGAGTTCTCCCACATTGGTATAGGTGACATTGTCGTAGATGTTAAGTTGATCGCCGGGTTGTAATTGGATGTTTTCTGCCTGATCCAGTTCAATACGGATGTATTTCATTTCGACAGGATTGAACAGGTTGCGACGGAAAATATAAGCAACAGGATAGGCACTTGTCTTCAAACCGCCTGCCATATCGATGGCTTGTTTCACGGTGATGCGATCATTCAGACCCAATTTGCGTGCAAAAGGTTTACGAACATGACCGCTCACTGAAATGGTATCTACATCACGGTAGGATGACTGATCGAGGATGCGAACGCGATCTCGGGGCTGAAGGGCAAAGTCGGATACTTTGTTCTTGGAATCAGGGAAAGGGACTGTCAATATTTCAATGGTGGAATCTGGTCTGGTACGTTCTATTAAAAGGATGTCGGTTTTCGCTTCAAATGTCGGTTTTGCATTTTTAAGCAATCGGCTGACTGATGAGTTGGAGAGTAAATCAAAACGACCTGGGTAGTAAACGCTTCCTTCCACTTCAACGTATTGATCCATGGGTTTGCTTACAGACTTGATTCGTACGACATCTCCGTTCAACAAGGGTACTTTTACTTTGCCTGAACGAACTTCCTTGAGGTTGTATTCCATTAGAATTTCTTCTCCGTCTACGAAGCGTTGAAGTTGTACAAAGTCGGGATAGACATTCATTTTTAATCCACCGGCGAATTGGATCAGGTCGGTCAGGGTTTCACTTGGCAGCACTTCGTAAAACATGGGTCTGTTTACAGCGCCTTCAATGGATACGAGTTTCTTGATAACGGGAATGAAAATGATGTCGTTGTTTTGTAAGTCAAATTTGAACTGCTCGGCTGGATCGTTCATAAAGGCGTAAAGGTCAATATTTTTGCGGGTATTGCCACGAATTAGTTGGATGGCACGGACAGATCCGATAGCACTTGGGCCTCCGGCGGCGGAAATGGCGTTGAATGCGGAGTTCAGTGCGGAGAGGTTGAATCCTCCGGTTACTTTTGCTTCGCCAAATACGTTCACCATAATGGTTCTGGCGGTAACGATGGTGACGGCTAATTGATCGCCTCTGAATAGATAGGCGCTTGATAGGTTCTTTTTAATGACATTGCGTGCCTGGGCAAGGGTTAGGCCTTTCAGGAATAATTTGGCAACACCGCTGGGTTGGATGGATCCGTCGGGTGCTATGCGTTGTTGAATATCGGTTTGGGATGCTCCAAAAATAGTGATGTGGATTTCATCGCCTTCACCTAGTACATAGGTATCGGGGGCTTGCGCGCCGTCGGTGGTACGGAAGACTTCGAGTGATTTATCTGAAAACAGTGAATGGCCGTAAATATTAGAACCTGCGGTGTTTTTGGCAGCTTCGGCTTGGATGGCGCGCTGCGATGTTTCGGCTGCGGCTTCTTCGGGAGTAGTCAGGGGTGTTTTGGGCGTGGGTATCGTTTGTTGATTTCCGGTAATATCGGTTTGAACTGGTGTCGTCAAGCCGTTATTGACTGGTTGGACAGCTGTTGTTTGCGTTTGTGTGCCTGCTGCTTTTTTGTCTTTTGCGAGTTTATCCAGAACAGCTATTACTCTGGTCTGGTATTGGGGCAACTCTGCGGGTGGAATAGTTTCTACGTCGATTCCTTCTTTTAGAAGCGCTGTACGTGCTTCGTCTTCTGTCAAACCGCGTTTTTGCAACTCTCCGCTGACCATTTGCATCATGGCTGGTGATGGGGTCTGCGCCTGAATAGCTGGGGTTGTACATAGTAGGAAAGATACGACCAATGCCAGTAAATAAAAGGTGGGCATTTTTAGAATGGATGCTTTCATAAATGAGGGGATATGTTTTTTTTGTTGATTCTATTTTGATATTTCACAGCGAGGTTCGTCACTCCCATGTTAGGGGCGCAACGAATGATAGTTGTTTTGCCGTTTAGTCCGGCTTATTTAAGAAAACATTTAAAACAAACTTTTAGTTTGCTCTAGATGTAAAAACTCATTCAGCGGTCCAAATAAGCAATGATTTGGTTAAATCGCTGACGTATTTGGGCATTTCCACAGTCGATACTGTGATATAGTTTATTTTGAACGACACTTCTTTCTGTGCGATGAGTACCAATTGTTTGAGGTACGTTTCATCAAAATTGTCTCCTACCAACACTAGGTCAATGGTCTTGCCTGGTTTACCCTGTGCAAAATCATTGGTTATAAAGGCCTTTTCCAGATTCCCAATACGTTTTACCAGCTCATCTACGATTTGGTCGATACCTACGTATTTAAGGAGTAAAACATGAATGTCCTGGTAATAAGGGTGTTTAAGGTTGGCGCGGTATACTTTTTTGTTTTGAATCAATTCGGATTGTAGCAGGTTGGCTTGTTCCAGGTGATTCAGTTCTTGACGAAGGCCATTGGTGGATTCTCCAAACTCACTTGCGAGATTTCGCAGGTAGGCCGTGGTGTTGCTGTTGATGAAAAATTTGATCAACAGTTTGATACGGGTCTTGGATGTAATCAGGCTATCCAGCATTGTTTTTAATAAATTCGTTTCGTCGTGAGCATTTTAATTGCTCGATTTCGGGGTCAAAAATACGACAAATTATATCATTCTACAAGAATTTTGATAAAACCTTTAAAAAATTAAACTATTAGAGTTAAATTTTTTATTTAGGGCTTCGTATGTTGCGATTGTACGGTCCGAAAATGCTTTATAAGAATTCATCTCTAGAGCTTTTTTCCTGCAATTTTGCCGCATTACCTCATAATCTGTTTCCAGGAGGCTATGGATCATACCCACACCCCTACTTAAATCATGAACATCTTTGAATCTGGCCTTATAACCGGTTACACCATTTTCGGTCATATCTTTTGCAGCACCTACATCAAAAGAGACCACAGGTGTACCGCACATCATAGACTGATTGAGCATGGAGGGCCCGGCTTCGTCTATAGAACTGCTCAGGAAAATGGTGGATGCAGAATAGGCTTTTATCAAATCCTCTTTTGAAAGCATACCTAAGTTTAATACATCTACTTTAAAAGACTTCTCAAAGTCCTTGTCTTTTTCGCCGGCTAAAATCAGCAGCACATTTCCCAGCTGATCCGAACTGATTGATTCTGCGAAATGATTGACTGCTTCAACCATATAAGAATAGCCTTTCACAGCATAGTCTATTCCGGCAAAGCGGCTGAATATAATAAAGTTTTTAGTGCGGGGAATTTTTAAATACCGTCTGCTCTCATTCACATTCTGTGGTATGAATTCTTTTTCATTCAATACCAATGCAGTCAGTGCTATCTGACTTTCCGGGAACAGCATACTTTGACTGGCAAACTCATTCAAATACGTATTGCCCATAAAGACACACGGAACAGATGAATAGACACTTTTTTTCAACAAATAATTCGTATGGGTCAGGTCATTGGCATTGTTACTGCCCAAAATGGGGCAACAACCACAACCCATTGTAAAACGCCTGCAATCCCCAAAATAATAACATCCTCCTGTAAAGGGGAGCATATCACCGGCATACAAAAGAATGGGGACTTTCAATTTCTGGAAAATAGCTTCTAATGAAACGGATGTGATCATATCCTGCCAAACAAATACTATTACAAAATCGTATTGTTTTTTTATTTTTGAGACTATTTCGGCATTGCTGAACATCGGCTCGCTTTCATTGGGGCTAACTATGGCACTACCATTTCCTCTTATATAATTATCCTTAACTGTGTATAGTATTGATTTTTTCCACGATACAGGGATGACGTCTTTAAGGAAGGAGAATGTCTTCTTTGTCTTTTGGAGCAGTGTTTTTTTGTGTTCTTTAGCTAAACTGATAACATTATAATCCTTCGAATCGTATCGGGTTAGATAATCTACCTGATGACCAACCTGAGTGAGCGATTTCATCATATCCGCTCCCAAACCTGCAAAATGCTCTGGTGCGCGACTAGATACTAAAAGAATTTTATACGATTGTGACATTTCACCTAACTTTAATTTTTGACATTACTTTGGATACAATCATACGCCTCGTGTTTTTTTCTGCGAAAAGATAGGAGGCAACAATAACCGAAACCATAGAGATAAAAGCTGCAAGAGATGCGTTTAACAGGGTATCTGTATTCATATAAACATAAACCAATAAAGAGATGCCCCCTGCAACAAAGAGTACTTTTAAGCAAGGCAAAATACAATCCACCAATTCCTTCAATGAATAATCGATATCTTTATATAAAATATAGGGCTTTATAAGTAAACTAAAGACAATCGTAATAATAAGCCCAAGAAATCTCGCCCAAACGGCAAAAAAACCTGCCTTAAACATAAAATACAACAGGATGAACTGAAACACACTTAGCGCTATTGCGATAATTGCATTCTTGCTAATCTTGTTTGCTGCCGTCATGGGCAGATAAAATGCATAATTAAAATTGTCCATAATACTTTGTATAACAAACAACTGTGCGAAAATAACTGCGTAATCCGGTACTTCAACCAGCCATATATCTAACAGTTTTTCCATAATGACTATGCATGGAAGACCTATTAGCAATAGGAGGTCAAAGATATAACGAGCTGATTGCAGTGTCAATTTCCTTGATTCTGCATATTGAGCATCAGCATACAATTTAATTATTTGAGGATTTACAGCCACACGCACATTATTAATAAACTGCATCATCGCTTCCGAAATTTGGGCTCCTATTGCTTGGGCTGCTATCAAAACGGGTGCAAAAAATAAGTTTAGCAACAGTATAACACCTGAGGTCAATAACGTATTACTGATGTTAGCCACTATATTCCACCCTGAAAATTTCATTATTGATACAAAGATTGCCTTATTTAATTGCAACTTTAAACGGACCTCTTCGAAATGTTTCTTGCTGTAGATCAAGAAAAACAGCATAATGAATGTTGTCACTACGGCATTCAACAAGGAATACAGAATGAGTTTATCACAAGATGCTTTTATTAGCAGATATACGACCAATAGCTTAGCCATTGCCTCAAATATCCCTAAGTAAGCATAAACATTCATTCGCTCATGTGCCATTATTTCTGCCGTAAATGGGACTTGAAAAATAGTGATAGCGGTGGTATAGATGGAAATCTGAAAGATCATCCTGGCCGCATCGACTCGCTCTGGAGGTACTACTAAAACGTTGTTAATGTACCACAGACCTATCGTTTCACTTAAAAGGAGTATCAACCCCACGAGGAGGAGGTGTGATACCAACATGGTACTAAATGTGGTAACCAGTTTTTGTTTATTATTTTCCCCTAAAGCGAATGTTATAAATCTCGATGTACCAGCGCTCAACGTACCGTTAAGGAACGACAGCATTCCAATGGTGCCATAAACAACGCTGTACAGCCCATAATCAACTACGCCCAATTTTTCAAGAACTACACGGGAGGTATAAAGCGTCGCTCCGAATATAATAATCATTCGGATGTACATAAACACTGTATTCCTTGCTATCCGTTTGGAATCTATTGCCATACTACTTGGCTATAATCTCACAAATCTGACGAACCTGTTCGATCTCCAACTCATAGTACATGGGGATTCTAACCAGGCAATCTGCAAACATATCACAATTGGGCAGGTTACGACCATCGTGTTTATTTTTATAGTATTCAGAGCTGTGAAGGCTTAAATAATGGAACACTGCGCATATGCCCTCCCCTTTTAACTTGTTAATTAGATCGGTTCTTTCCTCCAGATTATGGCAAACAAGGTAGAACATGTGTCCATTATTCGTTGCAAAGTCAGGTAAAACAGGCAGTTTGAACATTCCTTTATCGGCGAGTGGTTTGAGAAGTCTGTAATACTCTTCCCAAAGCATCTTGCGTTTGGATTGGATCTGATCCAAACATTCGATCTGTGCCCAAAGGAAAGCGGCTACAATTTCAGAAGGAAGAAAGGATGAGCCTATATCTATCCAACCATATTTATTTACATCTCCTCGGAAAAATTCGGCACGATTTGTACCCTTCTCCCAAATTATTTCAGCTCGGCGAATAAATCGCTCATCGTTGATAGCAAGGAGACCACCTTCGCCTGCAATAATATTTTTGGTTTCATGGAATGAGAATGCAGCCATATGACCGATGCTTCCAAGTGGACGGCCTTTGTAGTATGAATCAACTGCCTGAGCAGCATCCTCAATTACAAGAATGTTATGTTTGTTTGCAATCTCCATAATTTTGTCCATATCACAAGCTACACCTGCGTAGTGGACAGGAACAATGACTTTAGTATTTGGAGTTATAAGAGCTTCCAATTTAGAAGGATCAATATTTGGATTATCCGGATAACTGTCTGCAAAAACGATTTTGGCACCTTGTCTTACGAAAGCAAGTGCAGATGAGACAAAAGTATAACTTGGAACAATCACTTCATCTCCCGGGCCAACATTACTTAGGATCGCACACATTTCAAGAGCATCGGTACAACTTGTGGTCAAGAGTGCTTTTTTGAAACCATACTTTTCCTCAAAAAAATGTTGACATTTCTTTGTGAAGATACCATTACCGGAAATCTTACCGGAATAAACTGACTGATACATATAATGGGCTTCTTTGCCCGTTAAAAATGGTTTGTTGAATGGTATCATATACTTACCTGATTATTGTCATAAAATGTTTGTAAATCCAATCTTGCGCTCCATAACTTATGGAGTAGTCTATGGTTTTCTTGTAATCATATAGAAGATGAAGTGTCTCCAACGACATCGTTTTTGTGTCTACTATTTTTGCACAAGCATAGCCTTCATGGTCTCTGGCTTGCCCAACGGATCCTGGATTGAAAATCAATTGGTTATTAGTTTGTTTTATGTACTCTCTATGTGTATGCCCCAATGCAATAACATCGTATTTAAACTCAGACATCTTGGAAAACAGGTCACTATCGGCATAAACATACCCATTGGTAGGATCCCAGGGACTGCCGTGACTACACAGAATGGAACACTCTTCTGTCTTAAAGCTAAACGACGTTGGCAAATGTTGCAACCATTCTTTGTTCGCTGCATTGATTAACTTGTTTGCTATATCTATGCCGAATTTAACAGAATCGTTTATTAGTTTTGTTTGTTTCTCTAAACTTTCAAAGATGTATCTATCGTGGTTTCCTTGAATGCAAACTACCTTATGTTTTCTTAGAAAGTCTATGACTTCATTGACATAACAATGATACCCAACAATATCACCTAAGCAAATGGTTAAATCTGAATCTTTGATGTACTTTTCAAGTACTTCCAATGCTGGATAATTGGCATGGATATCGCTTATAAACAGAATTTTCATAACGATTTATAGTTTTTACCAATAGTTAATAGTGTCTCATCCAACGAGTATTTTGCTATAAAGCCAAGCTCTTTCTTTGCTTTGTCTGTAGAAACAATCCATTGATAATCTTCTTCTTTATCTTCACCTGAAAAGCAAATCTGTGATGAAGAATTAAAAATACTGATACACTTTTGAGCCACTTCAAGATTGGAATAGGAATGCTCTGATGCAATATTGAATACGCCTGATGCTTTCTTCTCAATAGCACAATAAATTGCTTCTGCTATATCTCTGATATCTATATAGTTCTGAGTACGCTTACCATGTCCTAACAAACAATAATCTTTATTCTCTATTGCATTTCTTACAAATGTAGGAATTATCTTGGTAGATGGAGTCTTTTCCCCTATTGGTGAAGGTATTCTGAAAACAGTCAAAAGGATGTCATCCAAGACCTTTTTGAAGAGGATTTCACCAAAGTATTTTGTAAGGTGGTAGACTGTAGGAGGATCAATTGGATGTTCTTCTGTAATTGGAATCTGTTTAGGCTTACCAATTATAGGTAAACTTGAGAAGTATATCACTTGCTTGCAATTTGATTTTTGAGCGAAAGCTGCTATATTCTGAACACCCAAACAGTTTACGTTTAGCAAAACATTAGACAGCGCATCGTTTGTAATAACGGCCGCACAATGCACTATCACGTCTATATCTACAGGCAAAATGGCTAATGATTGAGCATCAGAAATGTCTGATCGTAGATAACAAATTGGAAGTCCTGTATGATTTGTTTCCTCGATAGATGTCCCGATCACATCATAATATTGTAGTAAATGCGCTGCTATGATGCTTCCAATCATTCCATTAACACCAGTAATAAGAATTTTCATTTCTTTGTATCTATAAAATTAGTGTATTGATTGCAATTTTGAACATATTTCTCATCGGCTAGCTTTATTTGCATTTCTGTATCAATAAAAGCTTCTTTATAGTATCTATAAACTTTACCGGTCTTTTGTGGAATCAATAATTCCTTAATTGGCTCACCGAATAGGTATTCTCTGATCATAGCCTCCACGTCATTATACCCCCAATGAGCACGTATAGGTGTTGTGCCGGAAAATCGTACATTTAGTTCAAAGCAGACTGGTCTTCCTTTATGCATCCTGAGCTGTATATTCAATGGCCCTTTCGGTTTAAAAGCGGCACAAATTTTTTCACACTCTTTACGGATAGCTTCATCATGGACTATCTCTGCCATAAATGTAGTGCCATGCTTTAAAGTGCGATGCATAATAATCATATCACACGGATTACCTTGTTTGTCAATATAGCATGCCGTTGTGTACTCATCGTCATCAGTTCCCATTAACTCTTGCACACAATAATCCTTCCCTTCAATAGTCTGCAAGTCTTCCATTCTGTTAGCGATGAATATACCAACTGAGCCTTTACCAGAATTAGGTTTAGCAATTAGTGGAAAACCGACTTTTTCAATGAGTTCGGATAGTGATTGTTTATCATTCAAATTAGCAGATTTTGGATAATTACACCCGTTATCTCTGAGCCAATTGGCAGTCGAAAGTTTATTTAATCCTATCTGGAGCTGCTGAAGATTGGAGGAGATGAACACCGCTTTTGTGCCTTCTTGAAAGTGTTTCCGTTGTAGTTCTATTGCAAGTATGTTCTCTTCGACACCGGTGAGAACTATATCTATTGATTCTTTATTACAAACATTGATGACCCAATCTACAAAAGTTGGATCGTTGGCATAAGGTGAAATATAGGCGGTATCACAAAAAAACAGACCAAGCGATTCTGATCCAATACAGGCACCTACTACTCTGCAAGGAATACTTGATGAGCTTAATGCAGACATTATTCCTTGACTAACATTACCTCCAGCACCTAATATCAACACATTTACTGTTTTCATTTCTTCTTGAATATTGCAGATATATCTATAAAATGACCTGATTCCTTTATATTACTTACTACTACACTCCCCCGTCCAGACCAGCAATGATTTGGTCTTATCACTGACGTATTGCAGCATATCCGCTGGTGAAACGGTGATGTAACGGATTTTGAACGAAACGTTTTCCTCGGCTTTATGTACCAGTTGGTTGATATATGATTCATCAAAGTTGGTGCCAACCAATACTACGTCTATAATGTTTCCGGGGTTGCCTTTTGCAAAGTCATTGGTTACAAAAGCTTTTTCAAGGTTTCCAACACGCTTGACCAACTCTTCTACAATTTGGTCGATCCCTACATATTTAAGTAATAGGTGATGTATGTCCTCGAAGTAGGGATGATTGGTGTTGGCGTGGTATATTTTTTTGTTTTGTACCGATTCAGACTCCAGGAGTTTTGCATCCTCAAGTCGATTAAGCTCATGCCGGATGCCGTTGGTTGACTCTCCGAACTCTGTTGCCAGGTTTCGCAGATAGGCAGTCGTATTGCTGTTGATGAAAAATTTCATCAACAGTTTGAGACGGGTTTTTGATGTGATCAAGCTATCCAGCATGTGTTTCTTTCAAGTAACGAGTACTTTTATTACTCGATTTTGGAACGCTAATTTACAACAAATTTATGAAGGAGCAAGGTTTTTGATTGGATTTTGATTTTTCGTTAAAAATGACCAAAAATGGCATTATATCTTGTTTTTTTCTCAATTTCAGGAAATTGCGGGCTCATTTTTAACTTTTTCAAGGAAGGATATTGGCACTTCTGTGAGTGCGCAACCGAAGCTTTCCAGTCGTATAAGGACTTTATGCTTGCCTTTAATTAGCACGAGTTCTCCCATCAAACCTTGCAACTGGCCTCGACTAATAGTGACTGTTTCTCCTGGTTCGAATTGTTCGGGACTAAATTCGACTGGTTCTTCGGAGTAATCGACCATAAACTTTAACCGATCTATCTGGGCATCTGGTATGGCTACAGGAGATCCGGCTTCTCGAACAAATGCGATGGCGCCGTAGGTTAGTAATATTTTTTTGAAATCGCTTGTTGGGATATGTACAAAGATGTATCCATTTATAACAGGTACTATTACATCTTTGATTCGGTCGCTCCAACGTCGTTTGACTGTTTGAAGGGGTAAGTAGTGTTCTATGTTTTCTTCATCGAAACGCTCGCTGACTTTTTTTTCAGCTCTTGGTGCGGTATAAACTGCATACCAGTGGGATCCTTGAGATTGCATTGTATAACGTTTTATATGATTATTGTTGTCGCGTTATCTATAGGTAGGCAAAGGTAGTTATTTTGCTTAACTTTGTACCAATATTTAAATGATATCATGATAAATTCTAAATTAATGCGGTTCATTTCCGTTGCAGGTATTTTACTTTTGCTTTTGTTGCAGTATTTCTGGGTTCAGAATGCGTATCGGATGGTGGAGAGGGATTTGATGGAGAAGAGTAAGGAGTGTTTGAGGGAGGCGATAGATGAAGAGTTGTATCAAAGATTAAATCAATCTCGGGTAAGAATTTCTGTTAAAGATAAATCAGCTATTTCTAAGGGACCAGTTCTTTCTAGTGGACAAATAAACAATCAATCTGATGTAAATATTAGTTTACAAGACTTAGAACTTATAATTGGAAATCAATGTAAGGTTAAACACGTTGACTCGCTATTTACAAAAGAGATTTTGAAGAAATTGGGATTTATACCTAGGCACTCCGTTATTATCATTTCTAATTCAAAGAGAATTATTAGATGTCATGAATTTAATGATTCTATCAAAAAAAGTGAAAAAATTATCGGAAATACCATTTTTATACAATTGAACTCAAAACAATCAGTCGAACTAAAACTTACCTCACCTACTCTGTCTGTAATCACCAAAGCCCTATACATTTTTATCGTTTCCATTCTATTGGTTTTGCTACTCGGCATCATCCTCATTTTCCAATACAAAAGCATGCTCAAAGACAAGGAGTTTGGGGCATTCCTGAAGGATTTTTCCAGAGTTCTTGCCCATGAATTACGTACCCCCATCAACGATATTTATTTATTGATTTCAACCGTTTTATCTAAAGACTTTACCGATGATCAAAAAATTGAGCAATACCAGGAAGAATCACTGAATCAGTGTTCCAAAATGCTTTTATCAATCGATAATATTTTATTGATTGCGAAGTCAGAACTTTCAAAAATTAGCGTTTTGAAGTCCCAAATAGATATGCGACCCTTCATCGAGGGGATTGTGGATAAATACCGGGATCATTATTTTATGGGTAAAACATTGAACATCGAAACTGAATGTCTGACAGAGGATTGTTCATCATTTATCGACCCTGAATTGATGGAAAATGTTCTAATCAATTTGATAGAAAACGCCATCAAATATTCATACGAAAAAGTCAATATCCACATTATCTTTTCAGTTGAAAACAATCATTTACTCTTGCGGGTCAAGGACGATGGATTTGGCATTTCAAAAAGCAATATGAAAAACATTTTCAAGATTTTCGGGCGTGGCAGTAAAATGGACTACCGGCAAATCAAGGGTTTTGGTATTGGTCTGTTTTATGTACAGAAGGTCATCAAGTCTCACAATGGTACAATCGAAGTGACGAGTGAAGAAGGGAAAGGAAATGAATTTATCATGGATATTCCTAGCAGGTTTTAATAATAAATCATTGGCAACACACATTAAATCAAATTATTATGAATTCAAGATTTATGCGGATTATATCCATTTTTGGTATCATTTTGTTGTTGACGTTGCAGTATTTCTGGGTGCAGAATGCATATCGGATGGTGGAAATGGATTTGATGGAGAAGAGTAAGGAGTGTTTGAGGGAGGCGATAGATAAGGACGTAAGTATCAGAATAGGCACAAAAAAAATAGATTTTTCTGGTGGAGCAACAGTTGAAGAACTTTATCCTAAAAGTAAAATTATAGCTAGTATTGATATTGAATCGAGTGATGATTTCAGAATTGGTTGTCAAGATGTTTGCGAAATGCAAGGTGACACATGTTCAATTTCTAAAGTTGATTCAATTTTCAAGAAAAAGATTTTTGATAAAACAGGCTTTATGCCAAAACACACTATTAAAATTATAGATGATACAACTAGATTAAAAATCATTAAACAATTAAGGTTTGCAGATGGTATAAAAAATGGGGTTTCAAATAAATATGAAATTCACAATTTAAAAGATCTTCTTATCGGTAATACTATTTTCGTGAAATTTTCATCTAAAAAGTCAATTCAACTTGATCTTACTTCCCCATTTGTATCCGTTTTAACCAAAGCCCGATACATTTTTATCGTTACCATCCTATTGGTTTTACTTCTTGGCATCATCCTGATTTTCCAATACAAAAGCATGCTTAAAGACAAGGAGTTTGGGGCATTCCTGAAGGATTTCTCCAGAGTTCTTGCTCATGAATTACGAACCCCCATCAACGATATTTATTTATTGATTTCAACCGTTTTATCTAAAGACTTTACCGATGATCAAAAAATTGAGCAATACCAGGAAGAATCCCTGAACCAGTGTTCTAAGATGCTTTTATCAATCGATAATATTTTATTGATTGCGAAGTCAGAACTTTCAAAAATTAGCGTTTTGAAGTCACAAATAGATATGCGCCCCTTCATCGAGGGGATTGTGGATAAATACCGGGATCATTATTTTATGGGCAAAACGTTGAACATCGAAACTGAATGTCTGACTGAGGATTGCACATCATTTATCGACCCTGAATTGATGGAAAATGTACTAATCAATTTGATAGAAAACGCCATCAAATATTCATACGAAAAAGTCAATATCCACATTATCTTTTCAGTTGAAAACAATCATTTACTCTTGCGGGTCAAGGACGATGGATTTGGCATTTCAAAAAGCAATATGAAAAACATTTTCAAGATTTTCGGGCGTGCCAGTAAAATGGACTACCGGCAAATCAAGGGTTTTGGCATTGGGCTGTTTTATGTGCAAAAGGTCATCAAGTCTCACAATGGTACAATCGAAGTGACGAGTGAAGAAGGGAAAGGAAGTGCGTTTTTCATGGATATTCCTAGCAGGTTTTAATAATAAATCATTGGCAACACACATTAAATCAAATTATTATGAATTCAATATTTATGCGGATTATATCCATTTTTGGTATCATTTTGTTGTTGACGTTGCAGTATTTCTGGGTGCAGAATGCGTATGAGATGGTGGAAATGGATTTGATGGAGAAGAGTAAGGAGTGTTTGAGGGAGGCTATTGATGAAGAAATAGTAATTAGATTGAACGGAACAAATGTAATTATGACAAATAAATCATCATTTAGCGAAAACTACCCTAAAAGCAAAATTATAGCTAGTGTTGATCTAAAAACAGGTTTAGATTTGAGCATTAGTTACCAAGATCTATATGAAATGATAGGTGATACATGTTCATTGGTTAGAATCGATTCGATTTTCAAAAAGAGAATATATGATAGAACAGGCTTTTTGCCAAAACACCATATCAAAATTATTAATGATACAACTAGGTTGACAATCACTAAACAATTACGATTTTCAAAAAGTAGAAAAAATTGGTTTTCAGAAAATTTTGTAAACAGAAACGACACTCTCAATTTAAAAGATAATATCATCGGTAATACACTTTTCGTAAAATTAACTTCTAAAAGGTCAATTCAACTTGATCTGACTTCTCCTCTTATTTCCGTTATCACCAAAGCCCGCTACATTTTTATCGTGTCCATCCTTTTAGTATTGTTACTTGGCATCATCCTGATTTTCCAATATAAGAGCATGGTCAAAGACAAGGAGTTTGGGGCATTCCTGAAGGATTTCTCCAGAGTTCTTGCTCATGAATTACGAACCCCCATCAACGATATTTATTTATTGATTTCAACCGTTTTATCTAAAGACTTTACCGATGATCAAAAAATTGAGCAATACCAGGAAGAATCCCTGAACCAGTGTTCTAAGATGCTTTTATCAATCGATAATATTTTATTGATTGCGAAGTCAGAACTTTCAAAAATTAGCGTTTTGAAGTCACAAATAGATATGCGCCCCTTCATCGAGGGGATTGTGGATAAATACCGGGATCATTATTTTATGGGCAAAACGTTGAACATCGAAACTGAATGTCTGACTGAGGATTGCACATCATTTATCGACCCTGAATTGATGGAAAATGTACTAATCAATTTGATAGAAAACGCCATCAAATATTCATACGAAAAAGTCAATATCCACATTATCTTTTCAGTTGAAAACAATCATTTACTCTTGCGGGTCAAGGACGATGGATTTGGCATTTCAAAAAGCAATATGAAAAACATTTTCAAGATTTTCGGGCGTGCCAGTAAAATGGACTACCGGCAAATCAAGGGTTTTGGCATTGGGCTGTTTTATGTGCAAAAGGTCATCAAGTCTCACAATGGTACAATCGAAGTGACGAGTGAAGAAGGGAAAGGAAGTGCGTTTTTCATGGATATTCCTAGCAGGTTTTAATAATAAATCATTGGCAACACACATTAAATCAAATTATTATGAATTCAATATTTATGCGGATTATATCCATTTTTGGTATCATTTTGTTGTTGACGTTGCAGTATTTCTGGGTGCAGAATGCGTATGAGATGGTGGAAGGGAATTTAATGGAGAAGAGTAAGGAGTGTTTGAGGGAGGCGATTGATAAAGAAGTAATAATTAGAACAGGCGCAACCAAATCAGATTTTGCAGATGGAGGAACAGCTGAAGAGCTCTACCCTACAGGTATAATTTTGGCTAGCGTTGAAATTGAATCAGCTGCGGATTTTAGAGTTGGCTGTCAAGATATTTGTGAAATAACTGGTGATACTTGTTCAATAATTAGAGTTGATTCGATTTTCAAAAAGGTTATATTTGAAAGAACGGGATTCATACCAAAACACCATATTAAAATCATTGAGGATTCTACAAGATTAAAAATCACTAAACAATTTCAAAAAGCAAAAGGTAGAAAGAATTGGTTTTCTGAAAATTTTGTAAACATAAACGACACTCTCGACTTAAAAGATAATATTATTGGTAATACTCTTTTCGTAAAACTAACATCTAAAAAGTCAATTCAACTTGATTTTACTTCACCTATTATTTCTGTAATCACCAAAGCCCGATACATTTTTATCATTTCCATCCTATTGGTTTTGCTACTTGGCATTATCCTGATTTTCCAATACAAAAGCATGCTTAAAGACAAGGAGTTCGGGGTATTCCTAAAAGATTTCTCAAGAGTTCTTGCCCATGAATTACGTACCCCCATCAACGATATTTATTTATTGATTTCAACCGTTTTATCTAAAGACTTTAACGATGATCAAAAAATTGAGCAATACCAGGAAGAATCCCTGAACCAGTGTTCAAAAATGCTGGTAACCATTGACAATATTTTATTGATCGCTAAATCTGAAATTTCCAAAATCCACATTTTGAAGTCACAAATAGATATGCGACCCTTCATCGAGGGGATTGTGGATAAATACCGGGATCATTATTTTATGGGCAAAACGTTGAACATCGAAACTGAATGTCTGACTGAGGATTGCACATCATTTTTCGACCCTGAATTGATGGAAAATGTACTAATCAATTTGATAGAAAACGCCATCAAATATTCATACGAAAAAGTCAATATACACATTATCTTTTCAGTTGAAAACAATCATTTACTCTTGCGGGTCAAGGACGATGGATTTGGCATTTCAAAAAGCAATATGAAAAACATTTTCAAGATTTTCGGGCGTGGCAGTAAAATGGACTACCGGCAAATCAAGGGTTTTGGCATTGGGCTGTTTTATGTACAGAAGGTCATCAAAGCTCACAATGGTACAATCGAAGTGACGAGTGAAGAAGGGAAAGGAAGTGAATTTATCATGGATATTCCTATTAAGTTTTCATAAAGGTAATTAGGTATTTTTCTTAAGAATCCGTTTGATTGGATTAAAAAAACGTTCAATCAAACGGATATCTTCCGTAATAATTTCAGCAGTACCTTCCATCTGCCTGGCAATGGGAAGCTGTTTATTGTAGTTGGTGGTGAGCCCTTTTGGAAAACGGATTTCAACAACATATTGGCCATCTGAATTGGGTATGCTGGATATATTTTGAACAAGTCCCTCCAGATAGCCAAATTCCTGATCGGGGAAATTAGTGAGTCTGACATTGACACGCTGCCCAATTTTTACTTTACCTGAACCTTTAACAGGCATTAAGGCTTTGCCTATTGGATTGGTCTGAAGGTTAGGCTGGATGGTAAAAATGGTTTCACCTGAAAGAACGTTTTGATTTTTGCTCCAGAAACCCATCAAGTTGACTACCCCATCAATGGGGCTGACCAACAAATACTTTCTTTCCCACGTCTTTATTTCTGTAGCAAGTTGCTCTGTGGCCATTCGTAATCCTATATCGTATTTATTCTCATTTTCTGAATATTGCTGTTGAAGATCAAGCATGGTTCCTCGACTTTGGGTTATTTCCACTTCGGATTGTTTCAAGGAAGAACGTAAGGAGCTATACGATTGTCGCCTTTGAAGGAGTTTGCTTTTGGATGATTCGAAGTCTTCCTGAGAGACAACTCCTTTAGTATATAAAACAGAATCACGTTTAAAGGATGAAATAGTGGCTTCCAGTTCTTGTTTCATTAACTTATCGCGACTACTCATTTCAGCTCTATTTTCGCTCTTGCTTTTAACCTCCATCTCCTGAAGTGTCATTTTCCTGGGATAATACTTTAGCGCCCTGAAATCGTTGTACTCTCTTAATAAACTAAGAAAGGTGGCATACGAATTCTGAACTGCACCCAACTGTAAGGCTCTACCATCGAAAAGAGTCATCGCAAATGTCAAGTCTTGTTTAGTGTCCTTCCATTGCTGAATACGTTTCGAGAGCAAAAGCATATCTTCCGTTTTAGCAGGATTCTGTATAACACCAAGTGTGGTATTTTGGAAAACAGGCTGATTATTTTCAACATACAGTTCATCAATCTTTCCTGTAGCTCGGGCAATAATGCTGGCAGGTGGTTCCTGAGTGGTCAGTATGATACTGGATGTAATCACGTCTGGATACTTAAAAATAAAACAGCCTATCAATAGGATGATTACAATGATTGATACAACAGTAATCCCCCAACGAACTATTGATGGTGAAATTTCGCTCATCACTTCTTGAACTTCTTCGCTGCGAAGTTCGATTTCTTTATTATTTTTCTCCATCATTAATTTCCCAATTCTAATTGGTTTTTAACCAGATGATAATAGATTCCCCTTTTGTCTGTCAACTCTTGATGGGTGCCTTCTTCGGCTATCTGACCCTGATCGAGTACTACAATTTGGTCGGCATCCCGTACCGTACTAAGTCTATGGGCCACAACCACAACCGTTTTACCTTTATAAAAAGTATGTAGTTGATCCATAATCTCTTTTTCGTTGTTGGCGTCCAGCGCATTGGTTGCTTCGTCAAAAAAAAGATATTGGGGATTTTTATAAACGGCTCTGGCTATGAGTATACGTTGTTTCTGTCCTTGACTCAGGCCTTTACCTTCCATGCCAATTTGGGTATTGTATCCCAAGGGCAATGCATCCACAAAATCCCTTATATTGGCTACAGTTGAGGCATGACGAAGTCGAACAATATCTACCTGGTCCTCTCCGATGGCTATATTGTTGGCTATGGTATCTGAAAAAATAAAGCCTTCCTGCAAAACAGATCCTATCTGACTTCTCCAAAAATGTGGGTTTAATACATTTAAGGGGGTATTTCCTATTTTAACGCTACCCATATTGGGCTCGTAAAATCCCAGCATGAGTTTTATTAAGGTGGTTTTACCACTTCCGCTGGCACCTACTATGGCGGTCACTTTATTTTGAGGTATCTGCAGGTTGATATTTTTGAGCACATAATCTCTGTCCGCACCATCGTAACTAAAACTTAAATTCTGGATGGACAGGTCATGCTTGTCAGGAAGGATAGCCAGTTTGGATTCAATTGTCTGTTCTTCATCTTCTTTACCATGAATTTCATTCAAACGTTCCAAGCTTATTTTGGCATCTTGAAATTGTTGCGTGAAACCAATGAATTGTTCAATGGGCGAATTGAGCTGTCCTATAATATAGGTTACCGACAACATCATACCCAGTGTCATATCTCCAGTCACAACAGATTGAGCTGCAATGAATGTAACTATAATATTGGTAGTCTGATTGAAAAAGACGGAACCAACTTGTTGAAATTGACCTAACGCCAAGCTTTTAACACTGATTTTAAAAAGTTTGACCTGGATACGCTCCCACTGCCAACGTTTTTGTTTTTCACAGTTGTTGAGTTTAATATCTTGCATACCGGTAATCATCTGTATCACATTACTTTGCTCAGAGGATGCTTGTGCAAAACGTTTATAATCCAACGTTCGTCTGTATTTCATAAAATAAAGTACCCATGCTACATACAAACTATTGCCCAAAACAAAAATGCCGAGTATGGTCAGGTTGTAGTAGCCTAAAACGAGAGCAAAAACAAAAAAACTAACAAAGGAAAATAATGTGTTTACAGCACTACCGGTTAAAAAAGCTTCAATGCGACTATGATCGCCAATGCGTTGCATGATATCTCCTACCATTTTGGTATCGAAAAATCGTAAGGGCAATTTCATTAGTTTGATCAGAAAATCGGAAATCAGGGAAATGTTGATCCTGGTATTCATATGCAAGAGTATCCAGCTGCGGATATACTCCATGGAAAGTTTGGCGATAAAAATGACAACCTGTGCCAACAAGACTAGTTTGATGAAGCCGATATTTCCGTCTCGTACTCCTACATCGACCAAGGATTGGGTTAGAAATGGAAAAATGAGTTGCAATAAACTGATTACGAGCATACCAATAACCAGTTGTACCATCTGTTTTTTGTAGGGACTCAGGTATTTAAAGAAAAAAGAAATGCCTCTGGACTTCGCTTCTTTTTCGTCTTCTTGCTTATAAAAGTCGGGACCGGGTTGAAATAAAAGCGCAGTTCCCATATCCTCACCTTTATTATTAGTGCTTAGCCAGCATTTTAGAAATTCATCTTCGGTGTAGGTTAATAGACTAGATGCAGGGTCTGCAATATATAAATGTGTACCTTTTTTTCTACTTTTTCGTATGTCATAACAAACTACAAAATGGTTTTGCTTCCAATGAAGCACGCATGGCAGGGTTACATCTTCGCAGAGTTGTTGGAATGTTATTTTTACACCAGATGTGCGAAAGCCTATGGATTCGGCTGCTTCACTGATACCGAGCATCGATACGCCTTGTCGTGATATGAACGATTTATTTCTGAGTGTTTGGAGTGAATAGCTTCTACCGTAATATTTTGCAATCATCCGCAAGCAGGTAGGCCCACAATCCATTGCATCCAATTGGTTGTAAATCGGGAATGACATCATTTAAGATAATAGATTTTCTGTTGGAGAATTTGTATATTTTCTCCAAATATAGAATAAATGCGGCATTTTTACCGACCGATAGCTGGTAAAAATTAGATATTAATCAAATTCGTAGGGATTGTATTTGCATTTAACGGGCTTCGAATAAATATTGTTTTTATCCACGATGTATGCCCTGCAATCTTGGCAAACGTATCTAAGTTCGCAGTCTGAACAGACTTCGATCTTATCTTTGTTTATATTCCAGATTTTTTGAAAAGGGTTGGTATGGTAAACATCCTGAAGTTTGACTTTGGAAATGGGTCCAAAATCTGTTTTCATGGATGGACAATTACGAATGAATCCGTTTCTATCGATGGCAATTTTTTTATTTAAACAGGAATTGAAGTGAATGGATTCGATAAAAAGTTGTGTTTCTGCAATGCAATAAAACTCATTGGTAACTCCGCAACTTTTTTCATCATCGACCTGTTCAGTGGTATATAAAATCATCATGTCGTTCTGATGATATACCGTATTTTCGGGTGAGCTTGTGAGTATTATTTTTTTTAATGCTGGGTAGGCTTCAGTCAATTTTAATATATTTTGAAGCAGATAATCGTCACTGTATTGAAGGATAATTTCCAGATTCTGAAGGTTTGCTATGCTTGTAAATTCCAAATCATCTTCCATAGTTTGGTAGGTGACGGGGTAAAAATATCTTAATTGTAAAACCAAACAGCCTATATCTTTTAGTTGTGGCATTATCTGCGATAAACGATGGTTGGATGTCTCATCAAAATCAACAATCGCATTTGTTTTACTAATGGATGATTCGCTGGAATCCATTTTCAAACGACGAGGGATCATTGGTTTATCTGACGTATACCCAAATTGATTGTTATACAAAAAGGAGGTATACTCCTGAATTATTTGTTTTTCCTTTTCATTGATTGTAGTCAGAAATTGGTCTAATGAATCTTTATTTGAGTAATCTTCATTGACCAAAAGTTGATACAAGGTTAGAGGAATAGGTTGAATTATGTTTCTTTGAAGATCACATATTACAGCCTTTTTAGTTCCCTTCACAGGGATGCAACAAGAAAAAAGTTGAAAGTATTGATTCATAAATTAACAATCCTGTACTCTTTCGTATCTTTTAACAATCTGGATATGAACTTATTGAAAACGATTGTTCCATGATTGTTGTTGCAATCAAGACTTCCGGATTTATAAAATGAATTCGATGAGATAGGACTTGACACGCGTTCGGAAAATAAACGTTCGGCGCGGAAAAGGTCATTATTGTTGAGGATGAGGTTGGACATGATTTTGTTTTTAAATTTTTATATATATTCTAATTTTGAACAAATATCATACTTATAGTACCATTTGAATTTGTAACCCAAACAATCTTTGCAACACCTCCTTCAATACTTCTTAGTTCATTTTTACTCAATTGTACAAATTCTGAATTGCTATTTGTATTCTTTTGGTTTTTAAAATAAATGGCTTTCATAATGTGGCTTTTATTAAGTGGAAAATGGTTGATCTTATTTTTTAACAAAAATAAGATTAGAGGTCCTCTTAACTACTAAACGAATTCTTGTATAATCTTAATGAAAACTTATATCTTTGCATACATTCATTAATGAATCTATATGTCAACAGCCAAACTCACCAGAATTATTTCGATAATAGGTATACTTCTATTACTTGTACTACAATATATGTGGTTTAAAAATTCGTATGTAATGATGGAGCATGACTTTATAGAGAAAAACGAAACGGGCTTAACCAAAGCAATTGATAATGAATTATTTGAACGTTTGAATAAGAAGTCTCCTGGCATTTCATTTCAAAAAAGTTTAAAATCAGACCAAAAAATACTTATGAGTGCGGACCTTAATCAATTAAAAGATATTAATGAAGGAATTCAAAAATTTTTATTTTTAACTAATAACCCCTGCTCCATTAACCGCGTCGACACCCTCTTCAATAATACAATGATCGAAACCATCGGTTTCGCCCCCAGCCACACCATCCACTTTGTCGACTCACTTACCGTCCAAAAATCCAAATCATCCAAATACACCATAAACTCAAAAATCACCAAAAACCAATACATCCAAGTCACCCTTAGCTCCCCAATGGGCTCCATCCTTCGCCAAGCCCAACTCATTCTTTACGCATCCATTTTTCTTGTACTATTAATAGGTGTCATACTTATAGTCCAACTCAAAAGCATGTTGCGTGAAAATCATTTCGTCAACTTTATTAAAGAATACACCAACGCTTTGGCACACGATCTGAAAACACCCATCAGCGGCATTTACATGTCGGCCTCGCAACTCGCTTCCGGAGTATTTGAAGACAAGCCCGAATCCAGGCAACGGTATTATCAGATGTGCAAGGACCAAAGTTCAAAACTGCTCGCTACGGTAGACAGAATACTATTGATAGCCAAATCGGAACACTCTAAAATAGTGCCAAATCTGGCTAAAACGGAATTAAAGCCTTATCTTGACAAGATTGTAGATATACGTCGCCAAAACAATTTTAGAATGAAAAGTGTTGAGCTGAGTACTTCCTATCAGACCGAGGATATGTCTGGGTTGTTTGACACCTTTTTACTGGAGAATGTGCTGAATAATCTCATCGATAACGCTGTTAAATACTCCAACGATGAAGTAAAAATACACATTTCCTGTGAGCAGGTCAACAAAAAACTCCGGATAAGTGTAAAAGACAATGGTTTTGGAATAGCCAAAAATGAGCAAAAACATATATTTGATAATTTTGAAAGAGGTAATAAAGTAGAAGGTAAGGGCATAGACGGTTTCGGCATTGGTTTGAATTATGTGAATAGAGTTATTAAAGCCCATAATGGTGTTATATCTGTAAAAAGTGAAGAAGGACTTGGTAGTGATTTTATAATTGAATTACCTCAAAACTAATATTATATGACAATGGTTAAGATATTACTGGTTGAAGACGATGAAGTTCTGGGTTATATTATTAAGGAGGGGATGGAATTGCTTGGAGGCTATGAAGTCAAATGGATCAGTAATCCCAAACTGGGTCTAAAGGCCTTCGACGAATTTTGCCCGGATGTTGTCGTTTCTGATATAGAAATGCCAGGAATGACAGGACTGGAACTTGTTAAACTCATACGTGAAAAAAATCAGAACATACCTGTCATTTTGGAAACCTGTGTTACTTCAAGCAAAATAATACTGGAGGCATACGATCTAGGAATAGATAATTACATCAAAAAGCCTTTTTTGCCGGAAGAATTGCATGCCTATATACAAGGTCTGCTGAAACGAATGGATTTAAAGCCGACAAAGACGCTGGAAAACTTTATAGAAATTGGTAAAATTCAGTTTAATGCCAAACAGCAATTGTTGATTACACCGGGGCAGAAAATCGAATTGTCCATCCGTGAATCGGTTTTGCTGGATCTATTGTTAAAAAACAAAGGAAATGTGGTCACCAAAGAAACGATAGCTGAACAGGTTTGGGGTGGTATGAATTATTTAAACAACCAAAGTCTGGATGTATTTATGCACAATCTGCGTAAATATCTTTCGGAAGACGAAAATATAAAAATCAAGACGTTGCGAGGTGTTGGTTATATCATTGACACCATAAATTAACAAAAGCACTTATTTAATTGATTCAGAATGGATTGGCTTTTTGACCTTATTTGGAACAACTCAGTTGCTCATACAATTTTTCTCGTTGGAATTGTCATCGCTTTAGGCGTTTGGCTAGGCAAACTAAAGATTGGTGGTATTTCACTAGGCGTTACATGGGTCTTATTTGTAGGTATTATCGTCAGCCATTTTGGAATGACTATTGAACCTGAAATCCTACATTTTGTCAAAGAATTCGGTTTAATTCTGTTTGTCTATTCGATAGGTCTACAGGTAGGTCCCGGTTTCTTTTCTTCGTTCAAAAAGGACGGCATGCGTCTGAATTGTCTGGCTGCCTCCATAGTGCTGATTGGTGTTGGCGTTGCCATTGCATTCTATTACACAACGGATCTACCCATTTCTACCATAGTGGGCATCCTTTCTGGAGCAGTAACCAATACCCCAGGTTTGGGTGCAGCTCAGGAAGCGTATTCACAAGTACACGGCAGTGCTGATCCCACCATCTCCTTGGGCTACGCAGCAGCTTATCCGCTAGGTGTTATTGGGATTATCAGTGCTATTGTTTTGATTCGTTCTATTTTTGGAATAAAACTAGCTGAAGAAACCACCCGTATTGAAAAGAAAAATACTCAAAACAACAGTTTTACACTTTTAAGTATTCAGATTACCAATCCAGCCATTTCTGGAAAAACGGTTCAAAAAATCCAGGATTTTCTGGATAGTCACTTCGTTATTTCACGTGTACAAAGAGCCAATGGTACTGTTGAGCTTTGCAATGCCGATACCTTATTGTTACAGGAAGACATTATTTTAGTAGCAACTGAAACAGCAGATCACGATCGGGTTTTAGCCTTGTTGGGTACTGAAATTGAGAAAGATTGGTATAAAGACAACGGCGACCTGGTGTCCCGAAGAATTCTGGTTACGCAGGAAGCTGTCAATGGCAAAACGTTGGGTTCTTTGCAGTTACGCAAAACGTACGGTATCAACATCACCCGCATCAACCGTGCTGGTGTAGACTTTCTGGCAACACCATCCGTTTCCATCCAGATGGGCGACCGTGTAATGGTGGTTGGCCGCGAAGATTCAATCAAAAATGTGGAAAAAGTATTGGGAAACTCACTGAAACGTTTGGATCACCCAAATCTGGGTCCAATATTTATAGGCATCGCATTGGGTGTATTGCTCGGATGTATTCCATTCACATTTCCGGGTATTCCTCAACCTGTTAAACTGGGTCTTGCCGGTGGTATATTGATTGTATCCATTTTGATAGGACGTTTCGGACCAAATCTTCATATGCCGACTTATACCACCATGGGAGCCAACCTGATGCTTCGGGAAGTTGGTATCACTTTGTTTCTTGGAAGTGTCGGACTTTCTTCCGGTGAAAAGTTTGTTGAAACCGTATTTACGACGAATGGTTTACTTTGGATTGGAATCGGTTTTGCCATCACGGTGATTCCTTTGTTGATAGTAGGCATTTTTTCCAGAGCGTTTCTGAAAATGGATTACTTTGAAATTATGGGTTTAATGGCCGGAAGTACAACGGATCCACCAGCTCTTGCTTATGCCAATGCATCCAGCAACAATGACAGATCAGCGATAGCTTACTCTACAGTATACCCACTCACTATGTTTTTAAGGGTTTTGTCGGCCCAATTTTTAATACTTATATTTGCATAGCAAATAAAAGTAACAATGACTTATCCCGAACATTTCGAACAAAAAATAGGTTTTGACCAGATTAGGCAGCTCTTGAAGAAGGGTTGTTCAAGTAGTTTGGGGGAAGAAAAAGTGGATGAGATGATCTTCCTGAGCCACTATGAAGACATCATGGAGCAGCTCAGTCGCAGTGAAGAGTTTGTCCGTATTTTGCAGGAAGAATCTAATTTTCCGGAAAGCTTTTTTTTCGACATCCGACCGGCACTGAAACGTCTTCGTGTGGAAGGCACCTATATGGACGAACCGGAACTTTTTGACCTTCGGAGATCACTGGAAACCATTTATCAGATAGTACGATATTTCAAATCAGATGATGGTGAAAATACCCTCTACCCTCGCCTTTCCGCTTTGGCAGGTGAAACCATTGTTTATCCGGAGGTACTAAAAAAAATAGACAACATCCTTTCCAAATTTGGAAAAATCAAGGACAATGCCTCGAATGAACTGGCCAATATCCGTAGGGAAATGACATCCACCATGGGGGGGCTATCCAGAAGGCTGAACCAGATACTAAAGCAAGCTCAGGCAGAAGGTTATGTGGAAAAGGATGCCACTCCCAGTATGCGTGACGGTCGCTTGGTCATTCCTATTTCGCCAGCCTATAAACGTAAGATCAGAGGTATTGTCCACGACGAATCTGCCACTGGTAAAACCGTATACCTCGAACCGGAAGAATTGGTGGAAGCCAACAACCGTATCCGTGAACTGGAAAACGAGGAACGCAGGGAAATCATTCGAATTCTCAGTCAATTTTCAGACAGCATCCGTCCTTTTGCTCCTGAAATGGTTGCTTCGTATAGTTTTTTGGGTGAAATTGATTTTGTCAGAGCCAAAGCCAGGTTGTCACTGGATCTGGGTGCCATCAAACCCAGAGTGGATGATGGACCTTGTTTGGAATGGGACCGTGCTGTTCACCCTTTGTTGTTCCTTTCATTGCGAAAGCAAAAAAAGGCCATTGTTCCATTGACCATTACATTGAATGAATACAACCGTATACTTATTATTTCCGGACCGAATGCAGGTGGAAAATCCGTTTGTCTCAAAACAGTGGGGCTCTTACAATACATGCTTCAATGTGGGTTAATGATACCTCTCCATGAAAATTCGAGAACAGGTTGGTTTGAACGAATTTTCATTGATATTGGCGATGAACAATCCATCGAAAACGACTTGAGTACGTACAGTTCCCACCTGTTGAACATGAAATTTTTTCTGCGCAACTGCCAAAATAAGACACTTTTGCTGGTCGACGAGTTTGGTTCTGGTACAGAGCCTAAAATCGGTGGTGCCATTGCTGAGGCTTGTCTGGATCGGTTCAATCGTAATAAGGCGTTTGGCGTCATTACGACCCACTACAGCAACCTCAAACATTTTGCAGACGACCACGACGGCCTTGTCAATGGGGCTATGCTTTACGACCGTCATGAAATGCGTCCGCTTTTCACCTTGGAAATAGGAAGACCAGGTAGTTCTTTTGCCATAGAAATAGCCAGAAAAATAGGGCTTCCGGATGAAGTCATTGCAGATGCATCGGCCAAAGTGGGATCCGATTACATCGATATGGACAAATTTCTTCAGGACATTGTCCGGGACAAACGCTATTGGGAAAACAAACGTCAGATTATTCGTCAGCAAGAAAAGAAACTGTCTGAGCTGACCGAAAAATACGAAAGTGAACTGCAGGACATCAGCAAGCAGCGAAAAGAAATCGTTGGCAAAGCCAAGGCGGATGCGACGCAAATACTGAACGATTCGAATGCAAAAATTGAAAATACCATCCGCGGCATTAAAGAAGCTCAGGCAGATAAGGAGAAAACCAAAGTTCTGAGGCAGGATTTACAAACATTCCGAAAGGAAGTGGAAAACCTGGATGCATTGACGGATGAAAAAATAGCCCGTAAGATTGAAAAAATCAAGCGGAAGGAAGAAGAAAAATCAAAAAGATTATCTGGTGAACTGCCGCCAAAACCCTCCAAAGAAGAGATTAAAAAAACGGTCGTTGTACCAAAAAAGACCACTTTCGATAAAAACGATACGGTCCGGATTAAAGGTCAACAAACAGTAGGAAGCATCATGGAGATTCAGGGCAAAAAGGCTTTGGTAGCCTTTGGCATGGTTAAATCGACGGTCAGTATGGACCAAATAGAACATGCTACTCCTCAAATAGTAAAGGATGATCCCTACACAACACTTGGACGCCGTACATCGGAAGATATACATGAAAAGAAGTTGCAGTTTAAACAAGAAATTGATGTTCGTGGTATGCGGGGTGACGAAGCTTTGCAGACGGTGATGTATTATATTGACGACGCCATTATGACTGGTGTGTCGCGTGTGCGTATTCTTCACGGAACAGGTACAGGTGTTTTGCGTCAATTGATTCGTCAATATCTGGGAACTGTATCCAGTGTGAAACTCTACCGCGACGAACATGTACAATTTGGTGGAGCAGGTATTACCGTAATAGAATTTGAATAATGGCTAAAGAATATCGTTTGACAGATTGGTTACCCACCACCAAAAAAGAATTGGAACTGAGGGGTTGGGAGGAAGTGGACGTTGTTCTGTTTTCGGGAGATGCCTATGTGGATCATCCTTCTTTTGGTGCTGCAGTGATTGGCAGACTGTTGGAAGCTCAAGGGCTGAAGGTCGCATTGGTACCTCAACCCGATTGGCGGGGCGATCACCGTGATTTTACTAAAATGGGGAAACCTCGTCTGTTTTTTGCCATTTCAGCCGGCTGTATGGATTCGATGGTAAACCATTACACCGCCAACAAAAGACTACGATCCGACGATGCTTATACGGCTGAAGGTCGTGCAGGAGCTCGTCCGGATTATGCGACCATTACGTATTCAAACATTCTCAAAAAGTTATATCCGGAAGTGCCCATCGTGATAGGTGGTATTGAAGCGTCTCTCAGACGTTTAACACATTACGATTACTGGTCTGATAAGTTGATGCCCGGTATTCTGGTGGATAGCCAGGCCGATCTGCTTGTATACGGTATGGGTGAAAAGCCTTTGATTGAGATCTGTTCCAGGTTGAAAGATGGAAAATCCTTTGACGATTTAAAAGATATTGATCAGACTGTCTATTTAAGAAGTGCCACGGACGAAAATAAGGATACGAAAGTTTTCAGACTCCATTCCCACGAAGAATGTCTCAAAGACAAACTGAATGAAGCGGAAAACTTCAGACACATAGAAGAAGAATCCAACAAAATGAAAGCCAATACCTTGATTCAGGCTGTCGGTGAAATGGAATTGGTGGTAAATCCTCCTTTCCCTCCCCTTTCAACAGAAGAGCTGGATCAGAGTTACGAGTACCCCTACACCCGTTTACCTCATCCCAAATACAAGGGCAAAACCATTCCAGCCTACGAAATGATTAAGTTTTCGGTGAACATCCACAGGGGTTGTTTTGGTGGTTGTGCCTTTTGCACCATATCTGCTCATCAGGGGAAATTTATCGTGAATCGCAGCAAAAAATCCATTTTAAAGGAAGTTCAACTCTTGATAGAGCGCGATGATTTTAAAGGATATCTGAGCGATTTAGGTGGACCTTCGGCCAACATGTACCGCATGGAGGGCCGCGACTTGAGCATTTGTGAAAATTGTAAAAAACCTTCTTGTATTCACCCCAAAGTGTGTTTCAATTTAAAAACCGATCACCGACCTTTACTCGACATTTACCAGTCGGTGGATGCCTTGCCGGGCATTAAGAAATCGTTTATCGGGAGTGGCGTTCGTTACGATCTTTTGCTGCATGAAAGCAAGAAACATCTGACAGATAAACAAAAAGCAGATCCCGCCCTTGTCAAGGAAGCTGCAGCGTATGATAAAGCTGCCAAAGAATACACCAAAGAATTGATTTACCACCATGTTTCCGGTCGTTTAAAAGTAGCACCGGAACATACAAGCTCCGAGGTGCTGGACCTGATGCGCAAACCCGATTTCGACCAATTTAAGACTTTTAACCGCGTCTTTGAAGAAGTGGAAGAACAACGCCTGGAAACCGAAAGCGGAGGCCGTCAGCAGCTGATACCGTACTTCATTTCATCACACCCTGGTTCTACCGACAAACAAATGGCCGAACTCGCAGCCGAAACACGTCGTCTGAACTTCAAGCTGGAACAAGTACAGGATTTCACCCCTACTCCTATGACCCTGGCTACTGAAATTTACTATTCAGGTGTGCATCCATACACGATGAAACCCGTCTATACCGCCAAAAGCAAAGAAGAGAAACTTCGACAACGCGATAAATTCTTCTGGTACAAGAAACCATAATCAAGCCGCTGTAAATGTTTCAAAAGGGCGCTAAGGTCAAGGCGCTGATTATGAGGCACACCGGAGCGTACTTTTCGTACGTGAGGATTGCCGAATGAGCAGCAACGCAGAGATTAACGTCCTTTTGAGACATTTTTTTATTTTCTACCAATGCAATGGTAATCAAATCCCAGTTCATTGAGATCCTTCTTTTCGTAGATGTTTCGACCATCAAAAATGACGGGGGTATTCATCAATTTCTTGATAGCAGGCCATGCGGGTAATCTAAATTCTTTCCACTCGGTTAAAAGCATCAATGCATCTGCACCAAGGCATGTATCATAGATATCTTTGCAGTACTCGATATGATCTTCACCCAGGCGACGTTTGCCTTCCGTCATGGCAATAGGATCATATACCCGAATTTTACAACCTTGCTCCCGAAGCTTTTCAATCATGACAATGGAAGGTGCTTCACGCATATCGTCTGTTTCTGGTTTGAAAGCCAAACCCCATACAGCGATGGTTTTACCAGCTAAAGCTTTTTCACCAAGAGCGTACATTTCTTTGTTGTTGAAATCCAAAGAAGTCGTTATTTCCAGTTTCTTGTTTTGAGAAACAGCACTGAAATAATGCACAAGCTTATGATATAAAACCAGTTTCTGACGATCATTTACATCCTCCACTGCTTCTAAAATTTTCATTTGATAACCACTCTTTTGAGCAGAGTTAATTAATGCTTTGACATCTTTTGGGAAACAACTACCGCCATAGCCAAGACCAGCATACAAGAACTTACCACCAATACGTGTATCGGTACCAATACCGCTACGAACCATGGTGACATCAGCACCCACAATTTCACAAAGGTTGGCAATATCATTCATAAAGCTGATACGGGTAGCCAGCATAGCATTGGCAGCATATTTGGTCATTTCAGCCGAAGGTACATCCATGAAAATTACGCGGAAATTGTTCAGCATAAAAGGTCGGTACAACATACTCATCAGTTTTTCAGCACGTTCGGATTCTACACCTACAACAACGCGATCTGGAGTCATAAAATCCTTAACAGCAGCACCTTCTTTCAGGAATTCAGGATTGGATGCAATGTCAAAATCGATAGAAACACCTCTATCATCCAACTCTTTTTGAATGGCGTTACGTACTAATTTGGCTGTACCAACGGGAACGGTACTTTTGGTAACCACCAATACATATTTTTTCATATGCTTACCAATGGTTCGAGCTACTTCCAGTACATATTTTAAGTCTGCACTTCCATCTTCATCTGGAGGGGTACCTACCGCACTGAAAATAATATCAACTTCTTCCAGTACAGGAACTAAGTCAGTGGTAAAGGTCAAGCGACCTGCCTTTTTGTTACGAAGGACCATTTCCTCCAAGCCTGGTTCATAAATGGGGATGATACCTTTTTGAAGATTTTCAATTTTTTCTACATCCACATCCACACAAACTACATCCGTGCCGTTTTCAGCGAAACAAGCGCCAGTGACCAAACCGACATAACCGGTACCAACAATTGCGATTTTCATAGTTAAGATAGTATCATCAAGTTAATTATAATCAATTATTTCTATTTTCTGTTTATTCAAAAGCGTAGGAATCTGAGAAAAAAGGTGCATTTTCATCCTTTGGTGAAAGAATCAATTCAGAACGCACAGGCCATTGAATATTGATGGTTGGATCGGCATAATTGAGTGATACTTCCGTTGTTGGTTGGTAGGTATTATCTACCTTATAAGTAAATAGTGCTTCCGGACTTAAAACCAGAAAACCATGGTAAAAGCCACGTGGTACAAACAATTGTTTCTTATTTTCAGCTGTAAGTTCTACGGCTACATATTTTCCGTACGTTGGTGAAGATTTTCTGCCATCGACTAAAACATCCAGAACTGATCCCTGTATCACGCGCACGAGTTTAGCCTGAGAAGCATCACCTGTCTGTGCATGCAAACCTCTTAAAACTCCAAACGTGGATTTGGATTCGTTGTCCTGGATAAAGTTGACTTTACCAATATACTTTTCAAATTCACTTTGTTTGAAGGCTTCCATAAAATACCCGCGCGGATCGTTGTATACATTGGGCTCAATAACCCATACGCCAGGGATGCTTTGTTCTGTAAATTGCATATTTATTTGTTTGAATACATTTTATCGTAATACTTCTGATAGTCGCCTGAGGTGACTTCATCTACCCAAGTCTGGTTTTCAAGATACCAGCGTATGGTTTTAACAATGCCAACTTCAAAAGAGGTTTCAGGGGCCCAGCCCAGTTCATTTTTCATTTTGGTCGGATCAATAGCATAACGCATATCGTGTCCCAAACGATCAGTCACATACGTGATGAGGTCGTAGCTTATATTGGAAAGGTCTGTTTTCAGGACTGAGCGATAAGCCGGTTCTGCTTCCATCAACTGACGGATGGTATCGATGGTTAGTTTAACAATCTCAATGTTTTGCTTTTCGTTGTGACCACCTACATTGTAGATTTCTCCAACTTTGCCGTTACGCACTACCATATCAATGGCTTTGCAATGGTCTTCTACATACAACCAATCGCGCACATTTGTGCCATCACCATAGACCGGTAAGGATTTACCTTCAAGAATATTCTTAATAATTAAGGGGATCAATTTTTCAGGAAAATGATACGGTCCGTAATTATTGGAACATCTGGTGATGGTTGCAGGAAACTTAAAGGTTTCCATATAGGCTCTGACAATGAGGTCGGCCGATGTTTTGGATGCGGAATAGGGACTGCGGGGATCAAGGGGTGTGGTTTCGGTAAAATAACCTTCAGCACCCAAAGAACCGTATACTTCATCGGTGGATACCTGGTGGAAACGAACACCGTTTTTCCAGGTGGGATAGCCGTTTTCATCCTTGCCGGTTGACCAGTATTTGCGGGCTACGTCCATCAGATTTTGGGTACCCATGATATTGGTTTCTAAAAAGAGTCTGGGATTTTCAATGCTTCTGTCCACATGACTTTCAGCAGCAAAATTGACCACCACTTCTACCGGGTATTTTTCAAACAGGGAGGTTACCAATGCCTGATCGCAAATATCGCCTTTAACAAAAATGCATCTTTCGTTGTCAACGTCCTGGGCTATTGTTCCCAAATTTCCGGCATAGGTGAGCGCATCAAGTACGATCAACTGCACATCCTGAGAGGTAGACAACATGTATTTTACAAAATTGGCACCAATAAACCCAGCGCCACCGGTTACTATATACGTTTTCATGCTTCGTCGATAAGTGATATTAAATATTGACCATAGGCGGTCTTATCCAGTTTTTGTCCCAATTTCAAAAGTTGATCGCTGTCAATCCAGCTATTGCGCCAAGCTATTTCTTCAATGCAGGATACATAAAATCCTTGTCTGTTTTGAATGGTGGCAACAAAGTTGGAGGCTTCCAGTAAGCTGTCGCAATTGCCGGTATCCAGCCATGCAAAACCTCGTCCGAAAAGTTCAACCTGAAGGCTGCCTTCATTGAGATAGACTTTGTTCAAGTCGGTAATTTCATATTCTCCACGGGCAGAGGGTTGAAGCGCTGCGGCTTTTTCAGTAACTGTTGAATCGTAAAAATACAGACCTGGCACTGCATAATGAGATTTTGGGAATTCCGGCTTTTCTTCCAGTGAAAGAACCTTGCCATTTTCATCAAAATCGACTACACCGTAGGCTCTGGGGTCTTTTACGCAATAACCAAAAATGCAGGCTCCACTATTTATGGAAGCCGCTCTTTTCAACATACTGGAAAAGTTCTGGCCATAAAACATATTGTCGCCCAAAATAAGACAGGCTGGTTCGTTGTTCAAAAATTCAGCACCGAGTACAAAAGCCTGAGCCAATCCATTGGGCACTTCTTGAATTTTATAATAGAAATTCATACCCAATTCCTCGCCTGTTCCCAGTAAATCTCGGAACATTGGTAAATCTCGTGGCGTTGAAATAATGAGGACTTCACGAATACCCGCCAACATGAGTGTTGACAATGGATAATAAATCATTGGCTTATCATAAACAGGCATTATCTGCTTGGAAATGGCCTTCGACAGGGGAAATAAACGCGTTGCGCTACCACCTGCTAATATAATTCCTTTCATTCGATATCAGTTTTAAGAGAAGCAAAGTTAAAAAAAAATTATTTAAGCCAAGTACCATTGATACAAAGTTTTTAAGCCCTCTTCCATTTCCATGCTGTGTTTCCAACCCAATGCATGGAGCTTGGAAGGATCGGTGAGTTTACGCATGGTGCCATCTGGTTTGGAAGCGTCAAAAAACAACGTTCCATGGTACCCTACTTGTGCGGCTATGGTTGTAGCCAAGCCCTTAATGCTTATCTCTTTACCTGACCCGATATTAATGTGGCAATTACGAACCTCTTTATCACTTCCGCGTAGGTCTTCAAAATCAACCTTTTCCATAATGAAAACGCAGGCGTCTGCCATGTCTTCACTCCATAGAAATTCACGTACTGGGTTTCCAGTTCCCCAAATGGTGATTTGACTAGCAGAGATACCGTATTTGCTTAGCTTTTCCGTAATATCCGATTCAGCGGCTTTGCCATCTACTCCTTCTACAGGATAACGATCAAAATCGGCACGGATGGCATCCCAGTCACCAGACATCAGACATTTTCCCAGATGAGCTTTCCGAATGAGTGCAGGCAAAACATGACTCTTTTCCAGATTGAAATTATCGTTCGGTCCGTAAAGATTGGTCGGCATTACGGCTATGTAATTGGTGCCGTATTGCAGGTTAAAGCTTTCACACATCTTTAGACCTGCTATTTTAGCAATGGCATAAGGCTCATTGGTATATTCCAGGGCAGAAGTGAGTAAACAGTCTTCGGGCATAGGTTGTGCTGCATCTCTGGGATAAATGCAGGTGCTACCCAGAAACAAAAGCTTTTTTACGTCGTTACGCCAGGATTCGTAAATGATGTTGTTTTGAATCTGCAGATTCTGATAGATAAAATCGGCACGGTATACGGAATTGGCAACAATTCCACCTACATGGGCAGCAGCCAAAAAGACGTATTCCGGTTTTTCTTTGGCAAAAAAGGCAGCGACTGCTGCCTGATTTTGCAAATCCAATTCGGAATGTGTACGTACAATAAAATTGGTGTACCCTTTGGACTGTAAGTTTTTAAGTATGGCTGAGCCTACCAGTCCACGATGGCCGGCTACATAAATTTTAGCGGATTTTTCCATGTTCTTATTCAAAATAATTCATGATGCGATAGCCACCGTCTTTGAGATAAGTTTCTTTTTTCATCAGTTTCACATCGCTTTTCATCATATCTTTGCAAAGCGCTGGAAGGTCGTATTCAGGAATCCAATTGAGTTTGGTGCGTGCCTTAGTAGCATCACCAATAAGAAGTTCCACCTCTGTGGGACGGAAATAAGCTTTATCAACTCCAACGAGCATTTCACCCATACGTGCAGCAAAAGCTTCGTAATGTTCTACACCTACAGTTTCTTCGAAAAGAACTTGATCAATGCCTCTCAAATAGCCTTTTTCATCGGCTCCTGTACCGGTAAATTCGATATGAACACCTACTTCAGCAAATGCCATCAGGATAAAATCGCGAATGGTGGTGGTCACTCCGGTAGCAATGACGTAATCATCCGGTTCGTCTTGTTGAAGTATCAAATACATGGCACGAATATAGTCTTTGGCATGACCCCAGTCTCTTTTAGAAGAAAGGTTGCCCATAAACACATTTTTCTGCATGCCTAAAACAATGCGGGAAGCGGCTCTGGTTACTTTGCGGGTTACAAAGGTTTCGCCGCGTAGTGGTGATTCGTGATTAAATAGGATACCGTTGCTGGCGTGCATTCCGTAGGCTTCACGGTAGTTGACCGTAATCCAGTAGGCATACATTTTTGCCACAGCGTACGGGCTTCTTGGATAGAAAGGGGTCGTTTCCCGCTGAGGTACTTCCTGGACCATTCCATAAAGTTCTGAAGTGGACGCCTGGTATATACGGGTTTTTTTGGACAATTCGAGCAAACGGACAGCTTCCAGGATACGCAAGGTTCCCAATCCATCGGCATTGGCTGTATATTCTGGGGTGTCAAAGCTAACTTTCACATGACTCATTGCAGCCAAATTATAGATCTCATCGGGTTTGACATCTCCAATGATGCTTGTTAGATTCATGCTGTCGGTCATATCGCCGTAATGCAATATCATATTGCGATCTTCTACGGATGGTGCTTGATACAAATGATCAATACGATCGGTATTGAACATGGAAGAACGGCGTTTAATGCCGTGTACTTGATAACCTTTCTTAATCAGGAATTCGGCTAAATAGGCGCCGTCCTGTCCGGTAATACCGGTAATTAGTGCTTTTTTTGACATAATCTATATTTAATAATAGTTATTTACAATTATAAAAAAAGGAGTTCAATCGTCGAACTCCGAGAAAGGTGAGTTTTGGCTTTTAAACTCTGGAACTAAATCTTTCATGGTCTTAACAGCATCCTTAATGTTTACCTCCAAAGAAAGACTGACCATTAATTCGATGGATTCCAGCACCTTATCAAATTTATATTTTCGAACGGTAGCCACCGTTATCTTGTTGTGTTCTGTTGGAATTGTAGTTTCCTTGTCGTTGAGTAGTTCTTCGTACAGCTTCTCACCTGGCCGTAGTCCAATGAACTCAATTTTTATATCAATATCTGGCTCAAATCCAGCCAGTTCAATCATTCTTCTAGCCAAATCGACAATCTTAACAGGACTGCCCATATCAAATACATAGATTTCTCCGGAATTACCAAAGGAGGCTGCTTCAAGCACCAATCTACTGGCTTCTGGTATGGTCATGAAGTAACGAATAATATCTGGATGAGTCACAGTAACGGGGCCTCCTTTTTCGATTTGTGCCCTGAAATGTGGTATAACAGATCCGTTTGAACCTAGTACATTTCCAAAACGAGTGGTTACGAATCGGGTTTTACTACCTGTTTTCTGACTTTCCTCCGCCAAAGACTGAACGTAAATTTCTGCAATTCTCTTGGAAGCGCCCATAACGTTGGTGGGATTGACAGCTTTGTCAGTGGAAATCATAACAAAACTTTCCACTTCATATTTAAGGGCTATCGTACTCAGGTTCTTTGTTCCCATTACATTGACCAGAATGGCTTCGCAAGGATTGTCTTCCATCAATGGCACATGCTTGTATGCCGCTGCATGATAAACAATATTGGGTTGATACTTTTTAAATATAAAGTCCAGCCTTTTTTCGCTGCGAACATCACCAATTATAGAAACAAACTTCAAATCGGGATAATTTTTTTGCATTTCCAGCTTAAGGTTGTGCAAGGGTGTTTCAGCGTTATCGTAAAAAATCAGCAATTTGGGTTTAAACTGACTGATTTGTCGCACCAGCTCACTTCCTATGGAACCGGCAGCTCCTGTTATCAGGATGGTTTTATTGTGAATTTGATGTTCAATGCGTTGCAAATCAATTTTGATTTCATCTCTGCCAAGAAGGTCTTCAAACTGGATGGGCTTCATTTGGTAATGGAATCCTTTATGGGTATTAAGGCCTTCAAAAGGTGGTGCTACCAAGACAGACAAACCCATATCAATGCATTTGGAAACAAACACTTGTTCTTTTTTCAGATTGGAATAATCTGGAAAAAGGATGGCCGTGATTTCATGTTTTCGCATGAACCAATCCACATTGTCACCGTTCAGGTAATAAACAGGTAAATCCTGAATACGGGTTTTTTTGGCATCCATATTTCGGGTCACAAATCCTTGTACCTGATATTGGTTGAGTGCAGAGGTATTGATCCATTGTGCGAGCGCTATACTATGGGTTCCTATATTGAAAACCAAGGTCTTTTTCTTGACTTTATTGGTGTAACTAACCGTGTAGTTGTAGACCATGACGATGAAAAAACGAAAGACTAGCATCAGCACAAAACAGACCAAGAAGAGGTTTTGCGCAAAAAAGAAGTAGTGCCCAATGGGGAAACCAACGAGATAAATCAGTGTAAACAAGGAAAAACAGGAACATAGAAGGGAAAAAAACAGACGCCACATTTCCTGGAAATTGGAATGACGAATAAGTCCCCGATACGATTTGAAATATAAAAAGGAAATGATGTTCAGGACAATAAAAAGCAGGCCAATCTGCAAGGCTACACTTAAAGTCATTTGAGATTCTATGTCTCTGGCTTGAGTATAGACGGCAAAAATATAACCTACAGAACAAAGAAACAAATCAATCATAAACACAATCCAACGATTTATCATGGACATGGTCATAATTTTCCTGACGAATTGGCGTAACCCTGCCTGAAATTTTTCCATTTATATGTTAGGTTTTCTTTTCTCTGTGACAAAAGTAAAAAAATAAATTAATTAATTTCACTTAATGCCTGCTCTATAGGTATTTTTGGATAAAAAATCATTCATTATGTATTATTTAACCATTCCGAAAATTACAACATAATTTTTACCATAGGCTTTAGCACATTTTGGACAAGTTGTATACCACATGTACCATTTTTTAATATCAAAAGATCGATCTTTGGCGTAGTTCTCAAAATTTCTACACCAATTACCTGTTTCCTTAAAATCACCTTCATACACTTTGCAAAGGAACTTACCTGACAAAGTGACATTGTGCGCTTCGGGTACTTCCGTCTCCACTTCCACCAATAGATTCATATTCCATTTGGAAGTATGATCGGAAAGGCAAATGGCATTATCCAGTTTAAGCCCCGCAGCAGTCAGTTTTTTGTCAATTCTTTTCATAACGCCACCAAAATTGAGGGGCATAGATAAAAAGGTGCATACACTTTCCTTAATAAATTTCTTTTTTTCCCATTCGAGAATTACTCCATCCCATGGTTCAGGCTCAAATCTGGGACAACATCCGGTTTCTGTATCAGACTTTTGCATTGATCTTGATTTTAGGTTTTGTTATTGAAGACTAAGTACGTAACAAACAAACTAAAAAGTTGTTCATGAGGCGCTGATTTTTTTGTTATTTTTGTACCTCCAGATCTACATATAGAATGATTGAAAGTAAAACCCCTGATTATAGCCTTTTTGACTCTTTAATACTGCAGGAACAGAGTTTCTCTGTTTTTCGCCTGCCTAAGGATAAGACCATAACTTTGGTCGTTCAAGAGGTTGGGTCACCTGAATACTTATTGAATTTTTCTGAACTGAATGGTAAAGAGGGTTTTGTAATTGCACCTTTTGAAAATTCAGAAAAAACGCCTTTTGTGTTGCTTCATCCGGATAGCTTGGTTGAAAATGAAAAGGAGATACTGTCCTATCTGGAAAAAGTGAATGCCAGAACTGCTGCTCCGTTTTGTTCAGGCGAAAAATTTGTGCAGACAGATGCTTCTTTGACCTATCAAAAAGCATTTGAACTATTTCAAACGGCCCTACGTTCGAATGTTTGCGAAAAAATTGTGCTTTCCAGAACATTGGTAAAGCCAAAACCGAAGGACTTTTCTGCGGGGAAAACATTCAAGGCAGCCTGTGATAATTATCCGGAAGCTTTCGTTTATCTCTGTTACACCCCCATGACAGGCACTTGGCTTGGCAGCTCACCGGAATTGATTCTGTCCGGAAAAGAAACGCGCTGGCATACCGTTGCGCTGGCAGGCACAATGAAAGCTTCTGCTGTTGAAAATACTGCTCCGTGGGACGACAAAAATATCAGGGAACAGCATATTGTCTCTAATTATCTGGGCAAGCAACTGGAATTGAGCAATCTGACGTACGTCAGAAACGGTCCTTTCACTGCCAAAGCAGGTGGACTTGTTCATCTGAAGACTGAATTCAGTTTCGAAATGGATGGAAGTAGCCGCATCGGTGATTTATTGGAATCCTTGCACCCCACTCCTGCTGTTTGTGGCTTCCCAAAAAAAACAGCCTATCGTTTGATTCTAAAAAAAGAGGGTTACGACAGAAAATATTACAGCGGTTTTATCGGTCCGCTTTCCATGAATGGAAAAACCGATTTGTTTGTCAATCTGAGGTGTATGGAAATAAAACACGACACGTTGACTTTTTATGCCGGCGGTGGCTTGATGCCTGATTCTGATGTGGAGTCTGAATGGCTGGAAACAGAAGAAAAAATGCAGACTATGCTTTCGTTGATCGATTTTAAAAACGAATAAACGCGATATCATGTTCTCTACGAAACAAAATGTCCTTCAGACAGTTGCATTGCTAAAAGCACATGGAATTGACCACATAGTCATTTCTCCAGGATCACGCAATGCACCTCTGGCTCACTGTTTTAATCAGGATCCGTTTTTCAGGTGTTTTTCCATCGTGGATGAACGGAGCGCTGGGTATTTTGCCATTGGTATGATGGATAAACTCCAAAGACCGGTTGCGTTGTGCTGTACATCCGGCTCAGCCATTTTAAATTATGGTCCTGCAGTGGCTGAAGCCTATTATCGGGAATTGCCACTGGTAGTGATTTCTGCAGACCGGACACCTTCCTGGATAGGCCAAATGGATGGACAGACCATTCCTCAACAAGGCGCTTACGGCAATCTGGTACGTAAATCGGTACAATTGCCTGAAATCCATTCAGAGGAAGATTTATGGTACTGCAACAGGCTAATCAATGAGGCCCTGATTGAATGCAACCGAAATGCTGCAGGCCCTGTTCACATCAACATTCCAATATCAGAACCCTTGTTTAACTTTACCGAAGAAGCTCTTCCCAAAGTGAGGCAGATTCAGTCTTTTTCCGGCAAAAAACTGGCAAACATGTCTGATTTTTCTCAACGTTGGAATGCTTCTGAAAAAACGATCATACTGGTTGGACAAATGCCGGTGAATAAAGCACTGACTGCTCTTTTAGAAAATCTAGCTGCCAAAGAAGATTGCGTAGTACTTTGTGAACACCTCGCCAACAGCTCTTCTCCGCATTTTATTGGAAATTTTGACACTTTGCTTACTTCTGTGCCAGATGTAGATGCTTTAATCCCTGATCTATTAATCACTCTGGGTGGGCATGTGGTTTCCAAAAAAATAAAAACGCTTTTTAGACAGCATCCCCCAAAACACCATTGGCAAATAGCACCATCAGGGGTTTGTGTGGATACGTTCCAATGTTTGACCGATTTAATAGAAACGGACGCTTTGTCCTTTTTTAGTGAGCTGGAAATAATGGGTTTCAAAAATAGGTCTTCAAAAAATAATGAATTTGTTCACTGCTGGAAGAATGCCTCATCGGAAGTTCAACTACCTGACAAGGATTTAAATTTTTCAGATATAACCGTCGTTGGGGCTTTTTTGAAGGTACTCCCCTCCCATTCATCCCTATTTGTTGGGAACAGTTCTTCGGTGAGAAATATCCAGTTTTTCCCATTACCTGACGGCGTTTCTGTTTTTTGCAACCGGGGAACCAATGGTATTGAAGGCTCTATCAGTACTGCGTCAGGATATGCTGCTTTGCATGAAGGGTTGACATTTCTCGTAGTGGGTGATCTTAGTTTTTTCTATGATTTGAATGGACTTTGGAATAAATACTTTTCGGGAAACTTGCGCATACTTCTCATCAACAATGGTGGCGGTGGTATTTTTCACTTATTGCCTGGTCTGGAACAATCGAATGCGCTGAATCCTTTCATCGCTGCTCAGCATGATTTTACTGCAGAAAAATGGATTTATGCTGCGGGGTTTGACTATCTGAAAGCATCCAACGAAACGGAGCTGCACCAGACTCTACCAGCTTTTGTGGCCTCAGAATCATTGAAACCTATTGTTTTGGAGCTATTTACTTCAGTAGAAGTGAATAAATCTGTATCCAATTTATACTATCAAAAACTTAAAAAAAATAGAAACGATGTTAACCGTTAGAAATTGGGAAACCATCAAGGAATACGAAGATATTCTGTTCGAGTATTTCGAAGGAATAGCAAAAATAACCATCAACCGTCCGCGTTACCGCAATGCTTTTACACCAACTACGACGATGGAAATGAGTGATGCTTTGACTATTTGCCGTGAAAATCAGGATATCAGCGTAGTTGTACTCACAGGTGCAGGCGACAAAGCTTTTTGCTCCGGTGGTGATCAGAATGTAAAAGGTCATGGTGGTTACATCGGCAAAGACGGTATCCCCAGACTGAGTGTGCTCGATGTCCAAAAGCAAATACGCTCCATTCCTAAGCCTGTGGTAGCTATGGTTAATGGTTATGCCATTGGTGGTGGTCATGTGCTTCACGTGGTCTGCGACTTATCGGTTGCTTCCGATAATGCCATTTTTGGTCAGACAGGTCCCAATGTAGGCAGTTTTGACGCTGGTTTTGGATCCTCTTACCTGGCCCGAATTGTTGGTCAGAAAAAAGCCAGGGAAATTTGGTTTCTCTGCCGTCAATACTCTGCTCAGGAAGCCTTGGATATGGGATTGGTCAACAAAGTGGTACCTTTGGATCAACTGGAAGACGAAGTGGTGGAATGGTGCCGCATCATGATGCAGCACAGCCCGATGGCTATGCGAATGATTAAATGCGGACTAAACGCTGAACTTGATGGACAAGCCGGTATACAAGAGCTGGCAGGCAATGCCACTCTGCTCTATTACATGACTGAAGAAGCTCAGGAAGGTAAAAATGCTTTCCTCGAAAAAAGGAAACCCGACTTTAGCAAATTTCCAAAATTCCCTTAATTAGAGATGGTTTTCAAGACCAAGATAGAGCCATATACCCTGCAATTCATAAAACCGGCAGGGACTTCACGTGGGGTGTACCAGATTCGCAAGGTCTGGTTTGTCCGCATTTCTTCTGTAGATGCACCCGGCCGTTTTGGTATCGGTGAATGCGCGCCGCTACCTGACCTGAGTTGCGATGCATTGCCAGATTATGAGGAAATTTTGCAGAAGGCATGTCTCGATTTTGAAAATACCGGAAAAATCGATTATGAAGGTTTGCGTCCCTACCCGTCCATTCTTTTTGGCCTGGAAACGGCCTTGAGGCATTTCGAACAAGGCTCTTTCGCTTTATGGGACACATCCTTTTCAAGAGGTGAAGCTGGTATACCTATCAATGGCCTCATCTGGATGGGCACCTTTGAAGAAATGTCCGAACAGATTGAAGACAAAATAAAGTTGGGTTTCAAATGCATCAAACTTAAGATCGGGGCTATCAACTTTGAAAAGGAGCTGGAGCTAATCAGGCAAATCCGTCAGCGTTTTTCACCGGAAATCATTACCCTTCGTGTAGATGCCAATGGTGGTTTTTCACCCCAGGATGCGCCTTCAATACTAGCTCTGCTTTCGGAGTTGGGTTTACATTCCATTGAGCAACCCATCCAAGCAGGCCTGGAGGATGAAATGGCAAAACTGACAGCCACAACCCCCTTACCAATTGCCTTGGATGAGGAACTGATTGGGTGTAATCTGAGGACAGATAAACGATTATTATTGCAAAAAATAAAGCCACAGTACATCATTTTGAAGCCCAGTTTACACGGTGGTTTTAAAGGTTGCGCGGAATGGATTGACATTGCAGAGGAGTTGAAAATTGGTTGGTGGATTACTTCGGCACTGGAATCAAACATTGGTTTGAATGCGATAGCTCAGTGGACGGCTACGTTAGAAAATCCCATGCATCAGGGACTCGGAACTGGTCTTTTATATTCCAACAACGTGGAAATGCCTTTAGAAATAATTGGTGATAAATTATTTTACAATATTAATAACCAGTATCTTGAACAGTATTACTTAAATGATATATTTAAGTCTGAAACACAATCAATCACCATCGAAGGTCAAACTTTTTCGGTAGAAAATCTTCATGAGGAATTAAAAAAAGCGACCGATTTTCGCCTGGAATTGGTTCGATTTCTGATAGATTGGTTTAGCCCGTCGGAAGAAATTAGGATTCATACTTCAGGTTCAACGGGAATGCCAAAGTCCATCTTGGTGGAGAAAATATTCATGAGGAGAAGTGCTTTGCTCACTTGTTCTTTTTTGGGTCTTAAAGCACTGGACAAAATTTTGCTTTGCATGCCACTCTCATTTATTGCCGGAAAAATGATGGTGGTTCGAGCGGTAATGGCTGGATTGGATCTTTATCCTGTTGCCCCTACCGGACATCCGTTGAGTGATACAGATCAGTCCTTTCGATTTGCATCGATGGTGCCGCTTCAGATTTTCAATTCACTGCAAAATCCAATGGAAGAAAATCGCCTGCGTAAGGTTTCAATCCTTCTGATTGGTGGAGGTGTTATTAGTCCTTCTTTGGAAAATATACTGAAAGATTTCCCAAACGAAGTCTATGCATCTTATGGCATGGCGGAAACGGTTTCTCACATTGCTTTACGGCGGGTAAATGGCCCTCAAGCCAGTCTGAAATTTTCTCCACTCCCCTCGGTTCAAATTTCACTTTCTGAGGATAATTCGTTGGTTATTGATGCACCCATGGTCAGTTCCAAAAGGCTATATACAAACGATCAGGCTGAGATTTTCCGGGACGGGACTTTTAGAATCCTTGGTCGAAATGACAATGTCATAGTAACTGGAGGTCTAAAGGTACAGGCTGAGTCCCTGGAAGAAACGCTGAGTACTATTATTGAGGCACCATTTGCCATCACTTCGCTACCGGATCCAAAATTCGGTGAAATAATCGTTCTGGTTGTAGAAAAGCCCTTCGATGAGGCTTTGTTATCAGCCCATCTACCAGCCTATCAAGTTCCCAAAAAAGTGATTCTTTTGGACACTATTCCTCTGACAGAAAGTGGAAAAATTGACCGCACAAAATTGAGGAACCTTATTTTATAGTATTTCTTTTACCGCAAAGGCCAGTAAAACCTCCAATGTTGTGGCAACAACGGATCCTGAAAAACGTTTAAGAGCCAAAATACTCCTACCTTCTTCTTTCATGGTATATAACATCGCATTTTGCTTAAGCCCCTCAATCAGAAATGCTTTTTCTTGAGGTGTAATCTTTTTGACTTCAAGCAGCCTGGCGTAATCCTGCAAATGACCTTTGGACATTCTCAGATATTCTTCAATATCACTAATTGCGGCTTTAGTATGTTTTTTGAATTTTTTCTTGACCAAAGAAACCAGCTCTTTTTCAAGTTCTTTGTAAAAGGCATCAAAGTCCATAGGTTATTATTTTAATCGTTGTTTTTCTACTTCTTGCATGAGGTTAAAAGCTTCCTCCACTAAATTTCTTTGCAATACGATGAAAGTCTCACTCATAATGGTGTCTTTACGCCATTTCTCCAGACTCCCATTCAATAAATTGCCTTGTGGATCCAAAAGCAGCGTCCATTGTTTCACTTTCACACTATTGTGCTTTCGCATCTTTTCCTGTTGGACCAACGATGCCAGATCCGATTTGAGCACATCCACCTTTGTTTCATACTTCGAGTAAGGTTCGGTGGCTTTTTCCAGGATAGACAGAGTTTGTTTTTTCAGCTCAGCGGTTTGGTCAAAAATGTATGGACTGTATACCGGAGCACAGGAAACCAGGAACAATAGACAGAAAATGAGACAGTAAATGAGTTTTTTATTATTCATCGGAAAGCTATTTATTCAATGTATTTTTCATTTTTATATCGCAAATATATAACATATTTTAAATATACCAAGAATGTTTATGACATTTGCAGAAATCGACAATAATTGTTTCCTTTGTATAAAACGACACACTATGAGTAGAACGATCAAAGCCGGGCTGGTGCAAGCGGCCATGAGTCCCGATGTAGAAGCAAATAAAATGCTTTTGGCTGAACGCATCCGGTCTTGCCATAAACAAGGTGCAGAACTGGTGGTGTTGCAGGAACTTCACAACTCTCTGTACTTTTGCCAAACGGAAGATGTTTCGGTTTTTGATCTGGCTGAAACCATTCCTGGACCTTCTACTGTTTTTTACGGTGACTTGGCCAAAGAACTCGGTATCGTACTGGTGTGTTCCTTGTTCGAAAAACGGGCTCCGGGCTTGTACCACAATACGGCTGTCGTTTTTGAGAAAGATGGATCCATTGCCGGAAAATACCGTAAGATGCATATTCCGGACGACCCTGCATATTACGAAAAATTCTATTTTACACCAGGTGATCTGGGCTTCGCGCCCATAGAAACATCCTTGGGGAAACTCGGTGTTTTGGTTTGTTGGGATCAATGGTATCCGGAAGCTGCCCGCATGATGGCTTTACAGGGCGCTGAGGTACTTATTTATCCTACAGCTATAGGTTGGGAGAGTAGCGATGTTGATGATGAAAAAAGGCGCCAGCAGGATGCCTGGGTCATTTCTCAGCGCGCACATGCAGTGGCCAATGGTATACCTGTCATTGCTGTGAACCGGGTGGGTTACGAAGCTGATCCTTCTGGTCAAACATTTGGCATCCATTTTTGGGGACATAGCTTCGCAGCAGGTCCTCAGGGTGAAATTTTAGCTGTAGCCTCATCGGATACTCCGGAAATCCTTCTGGTTGACATTGACCTGACGCGTTCGGAAAATGTACGACGCTGGTGGCCATTTCTAAGGGACAGACGAATTGACGCTTATGATTTATCGAGGCGTTTTATCGATTAATCAACTGGTTTATTCCTTCATTCGTCGGGTTTTTTGCCGGATTTCATCGATTTTTGCTTTTTTTGAGGTTTTTGACAGGTTACATTTGTGGAAACTTTAAAACCCTACCGTTATGCATTCAAAATTTAAATCAGACAAACATTTTCACAACCATCACAATCATGGTTTGACGTTCTCCATCCTTTTAATTATTGTAGGAATACTCTTTTTAGGGGTGAATACCGGGATGCTTCCTATCTTGTATAAACCGCTATTTTCTTCCTGGCCTATCTGGAGTATTTTTGTAGGAATCTACCTGTTGCTGAACCGGTCATTATTTAGCGCCAGTGTTTTGCTGACACTTGGTATCTTTTATATCATTCCCCAAATTGGGGACATCAATCCTTCGCTGAACATTCCACCGGACTTTGCCCATGTTTACTGGCCTGTTCTGCTAATTGCCGCCGGTATTTTCTTTGCCATTGGTAAAATATTCTTTAAATCGTGTTGCAAACATGGACATTTTGCAAAAGTCTGCAATGCCGATGTCTATACAAGTAAATTCGAGACAGAGGATGGATTTGTACAAATAAGCTCCTCCTTTGATAGCCGTAAAAACATTGTGCTGGATCCTGTGTTCAAAGGTGGTCGTATCGATTGTTCCTTTGGGGAAGTTATTCTGGATCTACGAAAGACCAGTCTAACTGAAGAAAAAACGAGTTTATACATCAATGTAAATTTCGGATCTGTAATCGTGATAGTTCCAGACAGCTGGAATGTAAAATTACAAGGTGACTCTATGTTTGGTTCTTTTACCGATAGCCGGCTTTCTCCTTCCTTCAAGCAAGAAGACAACAGAGTTTTGCTCATTGACGGCAAATGTTCTTTTGGAGAATGCAAACTCAGAGACTAAGGCATCATGCAACATCCTGCCTTTCAAAATCTTCCCCGCATTATACTCTATTCAGGTTCCTGCCTGTTGATTGGTCTGGCCGTCGTAGTTAGCCAATCAGGGCTGGTACCTGTTTCCATAGGAATACTGACATTGGATGGTTTATTTTCGGCCCTGGCTTTCGGAGTGATTTCTATTTTACTTTGGTATGTCATTCGTTTTTCCAGTTTGACAGGTAACGACAACATTCAGAAGTTAGTCAATTATTCAGCATTGGTTATTTTAGTCAATCTAATTTGGCTGGGATTAGATTATCTATTCATGTATATCTGTGTTTCGGAGGCCAGTTTTTCTGCTTTAACTAAAAGCTTACCCATGAAAATCATTTTGGGTATTCTGATTTTTACCATGGCCATCCGTTTTTTGATTGGTTATTCTACAAAAGAAGATACTGCTGAGGAGGAGGAAATGGATGCACAAAAAAAACCGGATTCTCATAAACTTGGAGTGGAGGAAGTTTATGCGAATCCGGTACCAAAAGTGGGGTGGCTTCAAAAAATAACTGTAAAAGTGGGGCAAAAAATTCATGTCATTGCCGTCACTGATATCCTTTTTTTAGAGGCTGAAGGGGATTATGTTAAAATCATTACAGCTTCCAATCATTATATTAAAGAGCAGACTATGAAATATTTCGAGGAAAACCTCTTAAATTCAAAGTTCATCCGCATTCATCGGTCATTTATTGTTAATATTGATGCCATTTCAAGAATAGAACTCTATGAAAAACAGTACTATAGAATCACTCTTCATTCCGGTCATCAACTTAAAGCCAGCGCTTCTGGCTATCGTTTACTAAAAAATATACTTCAACTTTAGAAAAAGCAAAATACGTTTATCGTTTAACTGACCGCAAATTTAATAAATTTTATATTATAACAAAATATATTACCGATTAGTTTAATATATTTATCGAAAAAAAGTCACATTACGTTAAAATTTCCAAATTTGCCATGATTCTAGCGCCTGAAGTGTGAGCATCTCCAAACCATTTTTAATCGCTGCACCCTGCTTCTCACCCTTTTCTAAAAACAGTGTTTTTTCTGGATTGTAAATTGCATCAAAAAGGAGATGATGGGAACCAATGGATAAATAATCTAAAGGTGGACAGTCATTAATATTGGGATACATTCCAAGCGGAGTTGTATTGACTATGATTTGGTATTCGTCGTAAATGGAACGGTCTATCTTATCATAGGTAATACGGCCTTCTTCAGGAGTCCTGGACACAAAGAGGGTTTCAACGCCCAATTGTTTCAAACCGTAATCGACTGCCTTAGACGCGCCGCCAGTACCGAGAATGAGTGCTTTTAAAGTGAAATTTCCACGATTTATAACTTTGTCTGCAAAATGCAATTGAAAGCGACCTCTTAAATGCTCAATATGTGGACGTATGGATTCTCTAAATCCGACTAAATCTGAATTGTACCCTATCAACCGTGGTTTTTTGTTTAAAGTCCGTTCAATCCGAATGGTATTGACGGCACCAATTGATGCTGCTTCAGGATCCAGTTCATCCAGATAGGGTATAACAGCCTGTTTGTAAGGTATTGTCACATTCAAACCCACCAATAGGGTATTTTCGGCAATAAGTCCGGGTAATTGTTCAATCGAAGGAAGTGCAAAATTCTCGTATTGCGCATCAATGATTTCTTTTTTAAATTTCTCGGTAAAATATCCGCGGGAAAAGGAATGTGAAAGCGGATACCCCAACAATCCGTACTGTTTCATTTTTATTTGGTTTTTATAATGGCTTCTTCTTCGTTTTCATTGATGATATCATCGAATACTTTCTGTGCATTTTCATCTAGAACGATGGCTTTTGCGAGGTATTCATACGCCAACTCCCTGTCTCCCAACTTAGCATAGACCAATGCATAGAAAAGATTCAATCCGGTCAGGTCGTGGTCAAGTATTTCAGCTTCCTGATAGAGGTTCAATGCTTTGATGTAATCACCGGCATCAAAATAGAGATTTCCAAGCGAAGCAAGTACATCTGACTGATCCGGATCAATATCCAAAGATCGTTTGTAACTCAACATAGCTTCTTCAGACATATTCAGATTGACAAAAACTTCGGCTACATAGACCCATGTCTCACTGATGGTAGCATCTATACGGAGTGCCCTTTCAAACCAGACTAAACTGGGACTGAATTCATCTTTTTCCATCAGGCAAATGCCAATTCCTGTGCAAGCATCGACACATTTGGGGTCAATGTCCAATGCTCGTTGGTAGCATTCCATAGCCTGGTCAAAAAGTGCGGCCTTTTCGTACGATTCCCCTTCATAAATCAAGACAGCTGCTGTGATTTCAGAATGAAGTCCATATTCTTTGTATGCTGTAGCTGCCTGAATAAAAAGTCCGGCTTGGAAATAGGAATGAGCCTTTTGCAATTGCGCCAATAAATCCTTAGGATTGACAACCAATGCATAATCGTATGCATCTATGGCTTCGATGTAACGACTTTCATTGAAACAAGCCTGACCTAAGTTAAACCAAGTTTCACTGGAATAAGGATCATTGTCAAGTATGCGTTTGTAAATAAGAATAGCTTCACTTGTTTGACCCAATTGTTCGTAGCTGTAAGCAAGCTCAAAAAGCAAATCTATATTTTTTGAATCTTCTTTTAAGGCTTCAAGCAAAAACTCAACAGCCTCATTATGCATGCCATCTTCGACCAGTATGCCAGTAATGTCAAGACAAAGAGCTGATTTCTCAGTAAGTTCTTCATCCATTACATGATGCAATATCTGCAGTGCTTCTTCATGACGGGTAAGCTGCATGAATATTTCAGCACGAACCAGGTTGGCGTCGGTATCGTTTCTTTCGGGTAAGCGGTCAATTATTTGCAAGGCGCGTTGAGCCTCACCTATTTCCAGGTAAAGCGTGGCACGTTTGAGCATAAGAATACTACTGTTGGGGTGCAGGCGCAAGCCCATTTCCACAACGGCAGTTGAGTCTTGGTATTTACCTCTCTTTTGATAATAATCAGAGATATCTTCCAACTCATCCACGTCATAATAACCTGGATGGCCTTCTGATAGGTTGCGTTCATAACGCTCTACCAGCTCCAGAATAGTATCATCTTTCTCTTCGCGTTGCATAGAGTTATTTTTGTTTTCCTGCAATTTTACCCCAGGTATCTTTCAATGAAACGGTCCGATTGAAAACCAGATGATCTGGTGTAGAATCGGGATCGATGTTGAAATAGCCGACACGTTGGAATTGGAAATGGTCCAAGGCTTTTGCATCCTTTACAACCATTTCGATCTTAACATTGTTCAGTACTTTTAAAGAATCCGGGTTAAGCATTTCCAGGAAATCCCTTTCTTTTTCATCTGCAGGGTTGGCAACGGTCAACAAACGGTCGTAAATACGTACTTCAGCATCGAGGCAATGTTGGGTCGAAACGCAATGAATGGTTCCTTTGACCTTCATACTGGAATTCGCTTGTCCGGTTTTTGTTTCGGGAAGGTATTCGCAATATATTTCTTTGATGGTTCCATCGTTGTTCTTTGCACAGGAAGTACAGTGTACGACGTATGCATTTTTTAAGCGAACATCTCTGCCTGGGCATAAACGGAAATACTTGCTGGGAGCATCTTCCATGAAATCTTCCCGTTCTACAAAAAGTTCGCGGGTGAAAGGTACCATGTGGGTGCCTGCTGATGGGTCTTCCGGATTATTGATGGCTTCATTCCATTCCACCTGACCTTCCGGGTAATTGGTTACAATTAGTTTAATGGGGTCAAGTACGGCACTCACTCGGGGTGCTATCTTGTTGAGGTGTTCACGGATACTGTATTCAAGTAAACCCTGATCTATCACTCCATCAAATTTGGTATAACCGATGCTGTCAATAAAGTTACGGATGGCCAGTGGTGTATAACCACGTCTGCGCAAACCACAAATAGTGGGCATACGTGGGTCGTCCCAGCCAGATACTCTGCCTTCTTTGACCAGTTGTAACATTTTACGCTTGCTCATCACCATATAGGTAATATTGAGTCGGTTGAATTCGATTTGTCGTGGCCGATAGGTACCGTCTGTCAACTGATCAATAAACCAGTTGTAAAGTGGACGGTGTACTTCAAATTCGAGCGTACATAATGAATGGGTGATGCCTTCAAAGTAATCACTTTGACCGTGAGCAAAATCATACAAAGGATAAACTTTCCATTTGTCGCCTGTGCGGTGGTGACTCAACTTTAGGATTCGATACATCAAAGGGTCACGGAAATGCATGTTTGAATGGGCCATATCAATCTTCGCTCTAAGCACGTGGGTGCCTTCCTCAAATGCTCCATTCTGCATTTTTTGGAAAAGATCAAGGTTTTCTTCAACGTTGCGATTTCTGTAAGGACTTTCTGTACCAGCTGTTGTAGGTGTGCCTTTTTGTTTGGCTATTTCTTCTGCGGACTGATCGTCTACATAGGCTAGTCCACGTTTTATCATATCAAGGGCAAACTCGTAAAGCTTGTCGAAATAGTCGGAAGCATAATATAGGTTGTCCCATTGGAAACCCAACCAGTTGATGTCTTCCATGATTGAGTCCACGTATTCTACATCTTCTTTGACTGGATTGGTATCATCAAATCGAAGATTGCATTGACCTCCGTTGTTGTGTGCAATACCGAAATCAAGACAAATAGCCTTAGCGTGACCTATATGTAAATAGCCATTTGGTTCAGGTGGAAAACGGGTAACGATCTTACCGCCGTTCTTACCTTCTTTCAAATCGTTTTCAACAATCTGTTCTATAAAGTTGAGCGTTTTCTTTACGCCTTCTTCCATTGTTTCTTTTTCGGACATATATTAGTGAAATATATATAATACTGTTTATATTTGTGGTACTGACAAAAATACACAGAATTGTCACATTATTCAAGAATAAGTTCAAAAACATGTTTTATAATATGTTTTTTTATTTGGAGAGTTGTGAAAAAAGGTCAATCTTTGCCAGCGTTAACCTAATACAATCTTTTTTACCTTAAGAACTAATACCTATTGAAAACCTATAAAAAGGCCGCTTTGTGAAAAGCGGCCTTTTTGTTTTTAGTTATTTTTTAGTATAATTATTCTTAAATGCCCTCCGACCACACAATAAATCCCAATTCGTACGTGCCTTTTGGATAAATCCGTATATTCGTATCACGATATACTTAAATAATACCAATGCATCATGAAGACTTTCATGGATAATGATTTCATGCTGGATAATGAAGTTGCGAAGTACCTTTATCACCAGCATGCAGCGAACCTCCCCATTATCGACTACCACTGTCACCTGGACCCTGAATCCATTGCCAATGACAGGCAATTTGACAACCTCGGCCAAATTTGGCTGGAAGGTGATCATTATAAATGGCGGGCTATGCGCACCAATGGCATCGAAGAACGGTTTTGCACAGGCAAGGATACTACGGATTGGGAGAAATTCGAGAAATGGTCTCAGACAGTACCTTATACAATGCGAAACCCTTTATACCACTGGACACACCTCGAGTTGCAAAAAGGTTTTGGAATCAATAAAATCCTCAAACCGGAGACAGCCCGTGACATCTATGAGGAATGCACCGCGATGTTGCGCACCCCGGAATACTCAGCTCGAAGCCTGATGAAGAAATTTAAGGTGGAGGTGGTTTGTACCACGGATGATCCCATCGACAGTTTGGAGCATCACCTAAAATTGAGAAAGGATGGTTTTGAGGTCAAGGTTTTGCCTACCTGGCGTCCCGATAAAGCCATGGCAGTAGAAAATCCAACCTCCTACCGCGTCTGGGTCGAAAAATTATCCAATGTGTCAGGTGTCAACATTTCCAATTATTCGGATTTTATTGAGGCCTTGCAGGTGCGTCAGGACTTTTTTGCCACAGTGGGTTGCAAACTGAGTGATCACGGAATAGAGGCTTTTTATGCCGAAGACTACACAGAAAAGGAAATTAACACTATTTTTAATAAAGTATATGGTGGAACTGAACTAACCAGGGATGAAATCCTGAAGTTGAAATCTGCGCTGTTGTTTAAATTTGCACAAATGAATTTCAAACAAGGCTGGACTCAACAGTTTCACTACGGTCCGATACGGAACAACAACTCCCGCCTGTTTGAAAAAATAGGGGCAGACACGGGCTTCGACTCCATGGGTGACTTTACAGTTGCCAAAAACATGAGCAAGTTTCTAAACAAACTCGATGCTCAGAATAGGTTGACCAAAACCATTATTTACAATCTGAATCCGCGCGATAATGAAATGATTGCTGCCATGATTGGCAACTTTCAGGACGGTTCTGTGGCAGGCAAGATTCAATTTGGTGCCGCATGGTGGTTTCTTGACCAGAAATTCGGTATGATCAACCAGATGAATTCACTCTCCATGATGGGCCTTTTAAGTCGCTTTGTGGGCATGTTGACCGACTCCAGGAGCTTACTCTCCTACCCGCGTCACGAGTATTTCCGCAGGATTATGTGCAATCTGATAGGATCGGATGTGGTGAAAGGGGAATTGCCTGATAGTGAAATGGATTTCATTGGCAAAATGGTTGAAGACATCTCCTATTATAATGCACGCAGCTATTTTAACTTTTAAAATATTTCCGTTTATTTGTAAATTTCTGTTTACAATTAGGTATTAAATTAAAAAATAGAACATCACCATGAGCAAAAAAGTAGTAACTTTTGGAGAGATTATGCTTCGTTTAGCAACTCCTGGGTACGAACGTTTCAATCAGGCTACACAGTTTAACGCTTCCTTTGGAGGAGGTGAAGCCAATGTAGCCGTTTCACTTGCCAATTACGGACTTGACGCAGAATTTGTCACCAGAATGCCTAAAAACGACATCTCCCAATCTTGCTTAATGAATCTTCACAAATACGGTGTTGATACCAGGAATGTCATTTTCGGTGGTGAACGTCTGGGTATCTATTTCCTGGAAACAGGCGCAGTGGCTCGTGCAAGCAAAGTTGTATACGACCGTTCACATGCTTCAATAGCGGATATTCAGCCTGGTATGATAAACTGGAAAGAAGTGCTAAAAGGGGCCGATTGGTTCCACTGGACCGGTATTACACCGGCACTTTCTCAAGGTGCTGCTGATGCTTGTCTGGAAGCTATCCAAACGTGTAACGAAATGGGCATTACCGTATCTACCGACCTGAATTTCCGCAAAAACTTATGGAATTACGGTAAAACGGCTGCTGAAGTAATGCCGGCGTTGGTTGAAGGGTGTGACATTATTTTGGGAAATGAGGAAGATGCTGACAAGGTTTTCGGCCTTAGACCTATAGACTTTGATGTAGAAAGCTCTGGTGGTGAAGTGAATGCAGGTGAATTTGAACCGGTTTGCGAACAACTTATGAAACGTTTCCCACGTGCAAAAAAAGTAATCATTACGCTTCGTGGTTCCATCAATGCCAACCATAATACATGGGGTGGTGTTTTATACACAAACGGAACTCTCTACAAATCAAAAAGATACGACATTACCCACATTGTGGACCGTGTGGGTGGAGGTGATTCTTTTATGGGTGGTTTAATTTACGGTTTGCTTACGTACACAGAAAATCAAAAAGCCCTGGAATTTGCAGTAGCTGCTTCCTGTCTGAAACATACCATATACGGTGATTTCAATTTGGTCACGGTAGATGAAGTAGAAAAACTCATGGGAGGCGACGCATCTGGTCGGGTTTCCCGCTAATCCAACCAATATTAATGGCAAAATTTACTAAGATTCAGGTTTTGACAGCAATGTTTGAAACCGGTATGGTCCCCGTTTTTTACAACAAAGACCCGGAAGTTTCTAAAAATGTCCTTAAAGCCTGCTACGATGGTGGTGTCAGGGCATTTGAATTTACCAACCGCGGAGATTTCGCTCACGAGGTTTTCAGCGAATTGATCAAATTTGCAGCCAAAGAATGTCCTGAGATGATTGTTGGTATCGGTTCTATTGTCGACCCCGGCGCAGCAGCCTTGTACCTACAAATGGGTGCCAACTTTGTGGTCGGCCCCTTGTTCAATCCGGAAGTGGCCAAAATTTGCAATCGTAGACTGGTACCTTATACACCGGGTTGTGGTACTGTTTCGGAAATCGGTTTTGCTCAGGAAATGGGTTGCGATCTTTGCAAAGTTTTTCCTGCAGGAAATGTCGGCGGCCCTTCCTTTGTCAAAAATGTGAAAGCGCCAATGCCTTGGAGTTTGTTAATGGTGACGGGTGCTGTAGAACCAACCGAAGAAAATTTAACTGCCTGGATTAAAGCTGGTGTAACGTGTGTCGGTATGGGGTCAAATCTTTTTCCCGCTGAAATAATCGCTGCCAAAAAATGGAGCCACATTACGGAGCTTTGCCAATATTCATTGGATATCATTCGTAAAGTGAGGGCTTAATCTGATGAATACAGTCGGAATTATAAACGAAAAAATGACAAAGTACAGGTGGACCATCTGTACTTTGCTCTTTGCAGCCACCACCATCAATTACCTGGATCGTCAGGTATTGTCCCTTCTGCAGCCTTCACTGGCTGAAGAATTTCACTGGTCAAACAACGATTATGGTAACATTGTTGCTATTTTTTCGCTGTTTTATGCTGTTTGTATGCTGTTTGCAGGTCGTTTTATCGACTGGATGGGCACCAAAAAAGGGTATACCGTTGCAATAGCTGTCTGGTCGGCTGGTTCTTGCCTCCATGCCTTGTGTGGTTATTTCACTATTAAAGCACATGGTTTAGAAAATACGGAAGCTTTAGGCCAAATCACAGACCCTTTGCTGATCAGTTCCATTGCTTCATTTAGTGTGATTATGTTTATAGTCGCTCGCATGGTGCTGGCTCTAGGTGAAGCGGGGAACTTCCCTGCTGCCATAAAGGCCACAGCTGAATATTTTCCAAAGCGGGACCGTTCTTTTGCGACCGGTATCTTTAATTCGGGTGCCAATGTGGGTGCCATCATCGCTCCACTCACAGTGCCCTTCATGGCAAAAGCCTGGGGTTGGGAAATGGCTTTTATCGTAGTAGGTGCAGTTGGATTTCTTTGGATTGGTTTCTGGCTTTTATTTTACCGTCCGCTTGAAAATAACAAAAGGGTGAATGATGCCGAAAGAGCTTATATCCTAAGTGACGATGTGAAAGAAAAGGATGTGGAAGTCTATATTTCAACCAAAAATCTCTCGCTCCTGCAATGTTTTAAATACAAACAGACCTGGGCGTTTAGCTTGGGAAAATTCATGACTGACGGCGTTTGGTGGTTTTTCCTATTCTGGACTCCAGCTTATCTGGGAACTGAATATGGTATGAGTCCTGAAGACATAGCTCTTCCCATTGGTGCCATGTATACTCTGACAGTTTTTGGTTCCGTTTTCGGTGGAAAATTCCCGACCTATTTCATCAACAAGGGTATGAATCCATACGCAGGCCGGATGCGTGCTATGTTTATCATTGCGCTATTCCCGCTTTTTGTCATTTTAGCACAGCCACTTGGGCATGTTGCCGCTTTAGGTACTTATGGTTTCTGGATTCCCATTTTGGTCATAGGGATAGGCTGTTCGGCCCATCAGGCTTGGTCTGCCAATATGTATACGACAGTCAGTGATGTTTTTCCAAAAAGTGCGGTGGCTACCGTAACTGGTATCATCGGTATGGCGGGAGGTCTAAGCTCTTTTCTGGTGAACAAAGGCAGTGGCCTTTTGTTTGACTACAGCGATGCTGCCTGGCAGGGTTACACCTTCCTGGGTGCCTCCGGTAAAAGTCTGGGTTATATGATTGTATTCACTTTTTGCTCTGTCGCCTACTTGCTCGGCTGGACAGTCATGAAAACGCTGGTGCCAAAATACAAGGTAATAAAACTGTAAATTTTTTCCATTTACCCTCTTTCTTTGACAAAAACCGCAGTCTGCATAAAACTTCATCTGAGTGATGCAATACAAGGCGCAGGGGCATTTTCACCCGGAGCGTACTTTTCGTACGTGAGGACTGAAAATGCCCCTGCAACGCCGTAGTGCGCGCTCAGATGAAGTTTTATAAAAAAAGGACATTCTGTTCTATAAGCTTGGACACCGGCTTCTCCTCTCCAACCAGCCACACCGTATCCCCAGTCTGCAACACCGTTTTAGCACCCGGATTTACAATCTGTTGCCCCTCCCTCTCTAATCCAACGACCAGACACTTGGTTTTAGAACCTATAGCTGATTCAATAAGGTTCTTGCCGGACAAAGGTGAATTTTCCACTATAGGTAAACCAGCACAAGTTATACGTTCCTCTTGTTTCTTGCGATTAAATTCCACCTTGGAAAATCCATGCAAAGTGATAAAAGAATGGTCCACAAATTCCAGCGAGAAAAATTCATCGTCCTGCAATTTTCGAAGAGAACTTTTCTTTCCTGCCAGTCGGAGCGTATCGCCAGGTTGTAATACATAATCGCCCGAAGGAATATTGATGTACTTATTTTCAGATGTTCGAATACGAATCACCATTAAATTGTAATCTTTACGTATGTGCAGGTCGCGAATGCGCTGACCAATAAAATGACTGTCAGCTCTCAAACGTAAAGCACAGGTATAAAGCTTGTAATCAAGCCAGTGATTTTTCTGCATATCACTGAGATTCATCACACCGTTGTTTTGCTCAATTTTCCGATAGTTTTCCTCCATCTGTCTTTCATTGAGATTGATGAGGAAACGGGATTCCAGATGCCAGAATCTTTTTAGCAACCACTTAGATCGCATGATAACATACAAAATGCCAATAGCCAGAATTAAATTGATCCAGAAAGGAATGGAAAAATAGGTATTGACTATAAAAAGGATGGTGATTAAAACGGTAAATGTGCGCAAACCTATAAAAATGCTCAGGATTTTACGATTGGATGATTTTTCCATCCATAAATTGAGCACAGTTGCAGTAGAATCTCCATTGTTACTCAACATCGCTCTTAGAAAAGGGGAAATAACCAAAATGGTGATCAGAAAAGCTATACCTGCAGAGAAATTTTCGGACATATGCATTTGCAGGAAGGGATACAAATAGGTAAAAGCCAAATAAAGGATAGCAATTACAACTATTGACAATACAATCATATAGGAGAAAAAATCTTTAAGCATGCTTATCCAGGCACTTTGAACCGGACTTTTTTTCTTGCTGATACGGGGTTTATCCAGTTTTGCCACAACATTGGGAGGTAGCACCTTAACCATAAAATGATAGGCTGGTTCCGCCAGTTTGATAAAATAAGGTGTGGTAAATGTGGTAAACACAGAAACGGCTATGACAATAGGATAAAGGTAAGATTCAGTAACCCCCAGGCTCAGGCCTAAACCTGCAATAATGAAGGCAAACTCACCTATTTGCGCCAGACTAAAACCCGATTGAAGAGCTGTTTTTAAAGGCAGACCTGAAAGCAAAAATCCGCTGGTAGAAAATATGATTTGTCCGAAAATAACGGTTAAAATAAGTAGAACGACGGGCCATGCGTAATTGGCAAGAATGGCCGGCTCCACCATCATACCTACAGAAACAAAGAAAATGGCTCCAAAAAAGTTTTTAAGTGGTTCCATAATCTTTTCAATGCGTTTCACATCGGTGGTTTCTGCCAAAATGGATCCCATGATAAAGGCGCCCAAAGCCGCTGAAAATCCAGATTTTACTGCTATAACTACCATACCCAGACAAAGCCCGGTAGATACAATCAGCAAGGTCTCTTCATTCATCAGATTCCTGGCTTTTTTAAGTAATGAAGGAATAAGGAATATTCCAAAAATAAACCAAAGGGCCAAAAAGAAAGCTAACCTGGCAATACTAAACAACAATTGACTGCCGTCAAATACGTTGCTGACTGATATGGTTGAAAGCATCACCATCATGATGACTGCAACCAAATCCTCTACAACCAGCAAGCCAAAAACACCTGAGGTGAATGGTTTATCCTTTAAGTTCAAGTCATTGAAAGCTTTGATAATAATGGTGGTGGAAGACATGGAAAGCATGCCACCCAAAAACAGGCAGTTCATGGATGACCAACTGAGCATTTTTCCTACAGTGTAACCACAAATCATCATCCCAGAAACGGTAACCAAAGCAGTTAGCGATGCCGTTTTTCCAACGGAAGCCAGTTTCTTGAAACTAAATTCCAGTCCCAACGCAAAAAGCAGGAAAATAACACCAATATCCGCCCAGGTTTGTACGTTGGCCGTGTCTATAACTGTCACGGGCAATAAGCCCAAATGTGGACCTGCCAGAATACCAGCTACGATATACCCAAGTACCAGCGGTTGCTTCAACTTCTTGAACAGAAGAGTGATAAAACCGGCAGAAATTAAGATGAGTGCTAAATCGTAGATCAGTGAGGGTAAATGCGACATTCTTATTTGTTGAATTGTTAAACGGTATTGTACAAACTTACACATTTTTGAAGTTTTCTCCCAATAAAATTTTATATTTGTCATATCATACTAATACTATACATTATGATTCTAGACTCGCTTAAAAGCGCACCGAATTACTACAATTTGAATCCCCGCTTTAAAGAAGCCTTTGATTTTATCGAAAAAAATGACTTGAAAGGAATGGATCCTGGAAAGTATTTTTTGGATGGAGAAAAACTGTATATCACTATTGCTGATTTTGATGGAAAACCGGCTGAAGCAGCAAAATTGGAAGCTCACAAAAAATACATAGACATTCAACTAGTACTGAGTGGACAGGAAACAATGGGTTGGTCGACCATTGAAAATTGCAAGAATGAAATCGACCCATACAATTCAGAAAAAGACATCATTTTCTATACGGAAAAGCCCTCTACTTATTTGATAGTCAATCCAGAAGAATTTGCGATTTATTTCCCTGAAGATGGGCATGCACCCGGAATCAGTCACAGCAGAATAAAAAAAGCGATTGTAAAAGTGTTGGTAGAAACGTCAATAAGAACCAAATAATGAATTCTGAAAAGAAAAAAAGTGAACTGAAATTGGTTAAAAATGATCCATGGCTGGAACCATTTAGTGAAGCCATCAACGGCAGATATAAGTATGCCTTGGATCGCGAAGCGGAATTGACGGGTGGCAAGAGCCTCTCTGACTATGCCAATGGATACAAGTATTTTGGACTTCAAAAAGCGTCTGAAGGTTGGGTTTTCCGTGAATGGGCACCCAACGCCACTGCTATATATCTAATTGGTGATTTCAACAATTGGCAAAAGCTGGAATCGTACAAACTCCATAGACTGGAGCATGGTGTTTGGGAACTGAGTATTCCGTTGAAAACGTTGCATCATGGTCACATTTATAAAATATTCGTTGAATGGGCAGGCGGATCTGGAGAAAGAATTCCTGCTTGGGCTACACGAGTAGTACAGGATGATTCGACTAGAATTTTCAGCGCTCAGGTATGGGATCCGGAACTTTCCTATTCATTTAAACATAAAGACTTCAAACCTGCCGTCGGTCCGCTATTGATTTACGAATGTCACATCGGTATGGCTACTGAAGAAGAACAAGTGGGTACATACGACGAGTTCAGACGTGATGTTTTACCCAGGGTTGCTAAAGCCGGTTACAATACCATACAGGTCATGGCCATTCAGGAGCATCCCTATTATGGTTCCTTTGGTTATCATGTTTCGGGATTTTTTGCACCTTCTTCCCGTTTTGGCACCGCTGATGATCTCAAACGACTCATAGACGAAGCTCATAGCATGGGTATTTCTGTTATCATGGACATCATCCATTCGCATGCAGTCAAAAATACGGTGGAAGGTCTGGGTATGCTGGACGGCACCAGCACCCTTTATTTTGAAGGAGAACATCCAGCCTGGGATTCGCTTTGTTTCAATTATAAAAAAGTGGAAGTACTTCATTTTCTGCTTTCAAATTGTAAATATTGGTTGGAAGAATTTGATTTTGATGGCTTCCGTTTTGATGGTGTAACATCCATGATTTACAAGAGTCACGGCATCGGAGATAATTTCAGTAATTACCATGATTATTACAACCAAAATCAGAATGGCGACGCTATCTGTTACCTGACAATGGCCAATAAGCTTATACACGAAGTTAAATCCAAAGCTGTCACCATCGCTGAAGAAGTGAGTGGCATGCCGGGTATTGCTACTCCTGTCAAGGATGGCGGTATTGGTTTTGATTACCGTCTTGCCATGGGTATTCCAGATTATTGGATTAAATTGATCAAAGAATCCAAGGATGAACAATGGAAACCTTCCAACATTTTTTGGGAGCTGACCAATCGACGTAATGATGAAAAAACAATCAGTTACGCAGAAAGTCATGATCAAGCTTTGGTTGGTGACAAAACCCTTATTTTTCGACTCATTGATGCAGAAATGTATTGGCACATGATGAAAGAAGATTCCAATTTCATCGTTGAACGTGGCATAGCCTTGCATAAAATCATTCGTCTCTTAACAGCAACAACCATCAATGGGGGATATCTTAATTTTATGGGCAATGAATTCGGACATCCTGAATGGGTGGACTTTCCGCGTCAGGGAAATGGCTGGTCTTATAAATATGCCCGTCGTCAATGGAGTCTGGCCGATAATCCCAACTTGAAATACGAATATCTAGGTGCTTTCGATGAGAAACTGATCAAATTGATTTCCAAAAATAAGAAATTGTTGAAATTTTCACCTGTTGAACGTTGTATGAACGATGGTGATCAGGTATTGGCCTTTCAGCGCGGAGATTTGCTTTTTGTCATAAATCTTCATCCATATAAGTCTTATACAGGTTATGGAATGCTGGTAGAAAAGGGCAGTTACAGCATTATTCTGAATACGGATTCGGCTCAGTTTGGCGGCTTTGGACTAATCAATGAAAGTATTGAGCATTTTACGCAAAAGGGTTTTGAAAAAAATCCAGATCTGGAATGGCTTAAATTATATATTCCAGCCCGTACCGCTTTTATTCTGAAAAAACAATAACCTTAAATATTTTGTAATGGGACATCATCAACTGGATAAACTGGATGAGAAGATTTTAAAAATGATTGCTGAAGATGCACGCGTACCTTTTTTGGAAGTAGCACGCGAGTGTAATGTATCTGGAGCAGCCATTCATCAAAGGATTCAGAAGCTCAACAATCTTGGTATTATTAAGGGCTCTGAGTTTATTATCGACGCAAATGCTATAGGCTACCAGACGTGCGCATTTCTGGGTATCTTTCTGAAGGATCCGGAACAATTTTCACATGTTGTGGAAGCATTGAAGAAAATACCCGAAGTGGTGGAATGTCATTATACTACAGGGCAGTATGATCTATTTATCAAGATTTATGCTAAAAACAACAAGCATATGCTCACCATCATTCATGACAAATTGCAACCTCTGGGATTGTCCAGGACGGAGACGTTGATTTCGTTTAATGAGGCGTTCAGGAGGCATGCGCCCATCGTGGACCTTGAAGTAGACGACTAGTTCGGGTTAAAAGCAGAGCGCATTACGGCGTTGCAGGGTTTAAAATAAATCCTCACGTACGAAAAGTACGCTCCGGGTTATTTTAAATCCTGCGCCTTGTACTGCATCTCTGATTTTAACCCTCAGTGTGGGGTGGTCGTGAGTTGGAAGAGAAGAGAAGAGAAGAGAAGAGAAGAAATTATAAGAAAGAAAGGGGCTGATCAAGGATTTTTGATTGGCCCTTTTTTGTGGGGCAACGAGGGGGGATGTTTCAATAGGGTGTAAAGGTCAAGGCGCTGATTACGAGGCACACCGGAGCGTACTTTTCGTACGTGAGGATTGCCGAATAAGCAGCAACGCAGAGATTTGCGCCCTATTGAGACATCCATTAATAGGGTGTAAAGGTCAAGGCAATGTATACGAGGCACACCGGAGCGTACTTTTCGTACGTGAGGATTGCCGAATAAGCAGCAACGCAGAGATTTGCGCCCTATTTAGACATCCTTTAAAAGAGTTGATAGATGAGGAGCCGGCCACAATCCAGTTCAATGCGAAAGTTGTCGCCTGTCGTTTGGTTTAGGGTGCCTTGCCACCAGGAGGTGAAGTTTCTGTTTTCTATGGGATAGAGTAAGCCATGAGCGGTAATTTGTGTTTCGGGCGTCAAAGCAAAAATGGAAATTTGTTGCCCTGGATGGCAAGCAAAATTGGTGGATTTATGAATGGCATCCATGCGACCATAGTCCGTTAATAGACAGACGTCCCCTACCCGTTTTGAATATTCGGCCAACAAAGAAATATTTCCTAGAGTATGGTCTTCTCTCATTCCGGTAGCACCAAGTATGGTTATCTGATTGATATTCTTCATCAGGCAGTATTCAACAGCCTTCGTCAAATCATTTGTTTCCTGGTCGTCTGAAGGGAAAATAATGTCCCTGTAACTGACTTTGAGTTCATTGGAAAGGCTGTCCATATCGCCAACAATGGCATCAGGTACCCGACCAAAATCAAGTAATGATTGTGCCGCTCCATCGCAGCATACAACATGCTCAGCATCCCGAAGGATGCTGAGCAGTTTTTTATTGGTTGGAAATGCGCCGTCGGCGAGAATGATCGTATGCATAGTATAGTTAAAAACGTAGCGATAATTTTGTTAGAAAGTTGCGTGGAGCAACTGGATAAACGCCTTTTTCAACATATGTCGCGTCTCCGTTTGCAAAATGTGCTTCGTAACCCCAGGCATTGCAAATGTACTGATTGCTAAGGACATTATTTACAAAAAAGCCAAGTTCAGCATCGGCAAAGTTTTTAATCTGGAATGTATAGGACAAAGAGGCATTGGCACAATCGTAAGCAGAAAGTTTCAGGTCTTCGTTCTGCGTGTTGGAAATGTATTGCTCGCTGACATACTTTTCAGTCAGGTTTAATTTGATATTCTTTGCTGGAATCAGTGTGATTCCAAGAGCTGCAGTCAGTTCCGGTGAAAATGGCAGAGCGGCTTCATCGAAGTGTTGGCTCAATTGTGCAGCGCTACTCCATTTGTTATTATTTTTTTCGTAGGTATCAAACCAGGTAGTATAATCAACTACCCGGTTGCGACTCAACGTGGTGGTACCATCTATCTGCAAACGGCTGAATGGGCGGTAACCAGCTGTGAGCTCAAGCCCCATACGATAACTTTTCGCTACATTACTCATAAGGGCATAACCTACTTCGTTGAGTTTTCCCGTTGGCACCAGCTGATCCTTATAGTTCATGAAGTAAAGGTTTGCTGAAGCCTTAATCGTTTTATTGTCAAAGGCATATCCCAATTCAAAATCAGTCAGTTTTTCTGCCTTGATGTCAGTCCTGGTTCCTGCCTTGATGGCGTCCTTGATGTCCGCTCTACCTGGCTCACGATGGGCCACTGCAACAGAAGCAAAAACATTTTGCACTGGATTAATCTGGAAAAAAAGTCCAGCCTTCGGATTAAAAAAGTTCCAGGTGCGGTGTTGGGTCATATCCATCATATCATCGTCGTCAATGCCGTTCAACTGATAATCCACATACCGATATTGGAGGTCCACATACGTATTCAGGCCTTTAACCAGATTGTATTCAGCTTTTACAAAAGTATTGGCATCGGTTTTATGAGCATTGTTTCTCACCCATTCAAAATCGGATGGAATAGTGGCATTCATTTTCACCCATGGCAAAGTGGCAAAGTGTTCTCCTTTATAATAGGTATACATCGCTCCTGCCTGAAGGTTGAGTTTTTCTTTCACATATTTGAGGTTCAGATTGGCCGTATAAAAACCGTTGTCCATGTTTTTACGTCGAATCAGGTCGGTTTCTGTATAAACAATGTCATCTATCTTCTGATCGGGCATGCCCATTCCGCTAAAAGATTCTCCTACTTTGTATTGTTCGTAATAACCGAAACCGTCTGTATAATTCAATCCGGCATTCAGCAAAATATGATCACCCAAAATCTGTGTATAAAATGCTTGAAAATGGTGTTGCCTGTAATTATCGCTTTCGTTATCGTAGTAAAGACCCTCCGTGATTTGACCGGCTGGGTTAAATCTAGGGTTCAGTGCCATCTGGTCTTCCGAAATACCTTCCCAGGTAATACCGGTGTGTTGATTTCCGTAAATATAATTGAAATGGAATTCCGCATTTTTAAATTGCTTGCCCAAAGTGGCAAAAAAGGATTGATGCTTACACCATCCGTTTCGGATATACCCATCGGTAGTCAGATTGGAAAAACGCATATCCAGGCTGTAACCATCTCCGAACAAACCGGTACCAAAGGCAATGTTTTGCTGAAAGGTTCCATAACTGCCTGCAGTCGTGGCCGATTCAATATAGGAAACTGTACCCGGCTGCCTGGTCGTCATATTGACGCTGGCGCCAAAAGCTCCCGTTCCGTTGGTTGAAGTGCCTACACCACGCTGTATCTGAATGCTTTGCAGGGCGGAAGTCATATCCGGAATATTTACCCAGTAGACATCCTGTGATTCCGGATTATTCAATGGAATACCGTTGAGGGTGATGTTGGTGCGGTTTACATCCGTACCTCGGATACGAAATGAACTATTTCCTGCTCCTGTACCGTTTTCGCTGGTGGCTACCAATGAAGGAGTCATCCATAAGACATGGGGTAAATTGTTGGCTACAGTGAGCCCCTGAATGTCTTTTAGCTGTAGGTTTGTTTGAGCCACAGGTGTTGTACTGCCTGCACGATTGCCCAAGACAAGGATATCTTCCAGATTAATGGTTCTGATACTGTCTTTTACTGCAATTTCTTGCGTTGAGGAAATGTTTTGAGAATGGGTACGTGCCGATACCGCGAAGTTTGTAGCAGAAGCTGCTAAAAGGCACAAAAAAATCCTTTTCATGTTCTTTTTTGTTAAAGTGAAACATTAAAAAGGGGTACTATAAAGAGAAGGATACCTATTGGTGCACGATGTGCTGTCTTTTTCCCGACGGTAGCATTACCTACATCCGGTTCAAAGGGTATTATCTCAGCCCTGACTTGCAGGACACCCCTAAAATTCGAGTCAAAGGTACGTTTTTATTTTGCAAAATTTGTACCTTTGTAATCACATATTTAGAAATAGACAAGAACATGGGAAAAGTGATTCAGATTGGAGCCGGAGGTGTCGGTACAGTAGTAGCCCACAAATTGGCTCAACATCCAGAAGTTTTTAGTGAAATCGTATTGGCCAGTCGGACCAAATCAAAATGCGATGATATAGCCAAAGCCATTGGAAGCAACCATATTCGGACCGCTCAGGTAGATGCCGATGATGTGAATCAGCTTATCGCTTTGTTTAATGCTGAAAAACCCGAATTGGTCATCAATGTTGCTCTACCCTATCAGGATCTGACCATCATGGATGCCTGTCTGGCATGTGGTGTCAATTACCTGGATACTGCCAACTACGAACCCAAAGAGGAAGCTCATTTTGAATATTCCTGGCAATGGGCCTATCAGGAACGCTTCAAAGAAGCAGGCCTGACAGCTATTCTGGGTTGTGGCTTTGACCCCGGTGTTACCAGCGTGTGGACAGCCTATGCAGCCAAACATTATTTTGATGAAATTCACTATCTGGATATCGTTGACTGCAATGCAGGCGATCATCACAAAGCTTTCGCCACCAATTTCAACCCCGAGATAAATATCCGCGAAGTCACTCAAAAAGGAAAATATTACGAAAACGGTGAATGGGTAATGACAGAACCTCATGAAATCCATCAGACGTTGAACTACCCCGAAGTTGGTCCCAAAGAATCATATCTGATTTTTCACGAAGAACTCGAATCGTTGGTCAAGAATTTTCCAACTCTGAAACGTGCCCGTTTCTGGATGACTTTTGGACAAGAATACCTGACACATCTTCGGGTGATTCAAAATATCGGTATGGCCCGCATCGACCCAATTATGTACAATGGAATGGAAATTGTACCCATTCAATTTCTGAAAGCCGTACTTCCTGATCCGGGCGAACTGGGTGAGAATTACACTGGACAAACTTCCATTGGTTGCCGTATCCGCGGTATCAAGGATGGCAAAGAAAGAACCTATGCTGTTTATCAGAATTGCAGTCATGTGGAAGCTTTTAGAGAAACAGGCACTCAAGGTGTTAGCTATACAACTGGAGTTCCTGCCATGTGTGGGGCTATGATGTTCATGACAGGCATCTGGAAAAAACCCGGGGTCTTCAATGTGGAAGAATTCAACCCGGACCCATTTCTGAAAGCACTGAGCGAAAACGGTTTACCCTGGAAAGAGTTTTTCGACACTGACCTTGAATTTTAGTTTTGAAATGATTCTAATATTTATTATTATTTAACATTGTAATAATATTAAAAGCGGCATTTTTAAACTATCTTTGACAAAAACAATTAATCATAATCCCTATACAATGGCAAAAGAAAAAGAGCCGGCAGAAGCTAAAACTCCGGTAAATGAAAAGCTAAAAGCCTTGCAGGCTGCGATGGAAAAAATCGAAAAAAGCTATGGCAAAGGTTCCATCATGAAGATGGGTGACGAAGCTATTGAAAACATACCTGTTATTTCGAGTGGATCTATCGCCTTGAATGTAGCCCTTGGTGTAGGTGGATATCCCCGCGGACGCGTCATTGAAATCTACGGTCCGGAATCATCCGGTAAGACCACTCTGGCTATTCATGCCATAGCTGAAGCTCAAAAAGCCGGTGGTATTGCAGCCTTTATTGATGCTGAACATGCTTTCGACCGTTTCTATGCTGAAAAGCTTGGTGTTGACGTTGAAAACCTTTGGATTTCTCAGCCAGACAGTGGTGAACAGGCATTGGAAATCACCGAACAATTGATTCGTTCTTCTGCCATCGACATCATCGTTATCGACTCTGTAGCTGCATTGACTCCCAAGGCCGAACTGGAAGGCGAAATGGGTGACTCCAAAATGGGTCTGCAGGCTCGTCTGATGTCTCAGGCATTGCGTAAACTCACCGCTGCCATAAGCAAAACCAATACAACCTGTATTTTCATCAATCAGTTGCGTGATAAAATCGGTGTTGTTTTCGGAAATCCTGAAACAACAACCGGTGGTAATGCTCTCAAGTTTTATTCATCTGTTCGTCTGGACATTCGTCGTATTGGTCAGATCAAGGACGGTGATGAAGCAACGGGTAACCTGACTCGCGTTAAAGTAGTCAAGAACAAAGTAGCTCCCCCCTTCCGCAAAGCTGAATTTGACATCATGTACGGTGAAGGCATCTCCCGTTGGGGTGAAATTGTTGATATGGGTACGGAATACAACATCATCAAGAAGAGTGGTTCCTGGTATAGCTACGGTGAAACCAAAATAGGTCAGGGCCGTGAATCTGCCAAGGAATGCATGCGTGAAAATCCGGAACTTTCCGAAGAGATTGAAACAAAAATCTATGCTGCTATAAAAGAAAAGCATGATTTAAAAAAATAATTGAATTCAATTTTAAAATTGAAAGATGCTGTCTCAAAAGGGGCAGCATTTTTTTGTTTTAATGTAGAGCGCTACCACTTCGGCATTACCTCCGGAAGCTACAAAGATACATTTGAAGTAATTTTTTTCTATTGATACCATAGAAGGGTACTTTTGGCAAATAATCTGTTGTTTTACTTGTTTTGCCATGAAATAGTTTTACATATTTCTTGTAGTTCTTCTATAACCTTGTTTACATCGGGCAATGAGTCTTCTTTTAAATGGCTTTTTAGACTATTGTTCCATGCTTGCTTTACTTTACGAATCTGCTCCGGCTCAAAGAAGTCGGTGTAATTATTGAATTCAACCTTTTTGAACTCTGCCTTTCGGGCAAAAGTGGCAATAATTATCTCCCAGTTAATGAGTTCTTTTTGTTGCAATAGATACCACAAATCATAATAATCACGAGGAGCCGGATAACTTCTTTGCAATAATGCTCTGAATTTTTCGGATACTACTTCCAAAATAGAATAACAAGGAATTATGGATTTTTCAAAAAGTGCAAAATCTGAATAGTCGCTCAGTAAAGGTCTGCTTAAAGGTGCATTTACCATTAGCTCATATTTTACTATTTCAATTTTGATAGATGTTTGCCATCTATCGGATACCGGTGCTTGTTGACTTTTCTTGTGATTCGCACCCCAGAAACGAATATGCGTTGTATATCCTACATGCTTGTTGCCCCAAAGTATTGGTTCAATTTTTACTTTTGAAAAGAAGATTCCAATTTTGTTTGTAATCTCATCGCATATCGATTGTAATAACTTGTTTGTAACCTCAAAATCTGGATTAACCAGTGTAAAATCCAGATCCTCAGAAAATCTGTAATCCTGGAAATAGCATTTCTTCAGACATGTACCACCTTTAAATATTAAGAATTCATTTGCCCATGCCGTTTTATATAATTCGGCTAAAAAGTGCCCCAACACCCAGTTTTTATCCATTGTATCAGGAGGAACGCCAGTTTCTTCAGCTTTTCTTATTATTTCGCTTTGGAAAATCATTAGTACATTTTATTGATTATTGATAGTAAATTTTCTTGCGGAATATTGACTCTAATTTTCCATTTGATATTGAATTCTCCCATGTCATTTCCCATAGGGTCTAACAGGGTGTAACGGCTATTTATGAGTTTTAAAACTTCTGCCCGAAAGTTAGTTAAATGAGTCATCTCAAACAGTTCGGATAAAAAACCAATTCGCTTCAAAACAGATAAATTGTCCATTTGCTTGCCATAAATAAATAGTTTTGAACTATTTATTTTTGCTTGAAAAAAGGCACGAATTAACTCCTCGTACCCTCCCGAGTATTGCTGTAAATCGAAACAATCGAGTAAGGTTTTTTCTATATCAGTAATTTTAAACATTTCGTTACCATAACCCATCTGTGAAATGCCGGCTACTTTTGTGTCTTTTATTGCAACAAATTTATACCGGACATTAAAAACTTTGGTATCTTTTTTTTGTATAACTGATTGGGAGTACACCACATTGGGAATTTGTTCGGTAAGTTGGTGCAAATTTAGTGCTGACCAATAGGCAATTGTACTGTTTTTGAGTAAGTTATTAGCAATAACATACGAATTCCTGAAATTCCGCACACAATAAAGCCCTTTTTCAATTCTCGAAAGCTGCTCATTGATAACTAATCTTTTTAAAACAGGTTTCAAATCAAGATATTGTTTTCCTGATAATGATACAAGCGTATCAATATTGAAAATAGACAACTCATTGTCAGCTATTAAATTCATAATTATGGAATCATAATTTGGTGAATTGTTTTTCGTGGATAGTTTCTTATTCATTACATTTTGTACTTAGATAAGGTGCAAATATACTACTTTTCTTCATTTAAAATGAAATGACTGAATAATTATTTTCAGTATCGTTTTTTTATTTGAATTAGCAGATGCTATAATTAGCAAATCTTTAGATTCTTGATTTTCTAAGGTCGCTCCCAAAACAACCAGATAAGCGAACAGCGGATAGTGGCATGACTGACGGCGACTTCGACGGCCGAGCGCAGTGAACGTACCGATTCCGGCAACACAAAATATCGAAGGCACTTGTGACTAGATTTTTGTGCCGGAGAGGCACGTTACCAAGCAAGGACTAGTGAGACGGAAGTTATGTCGCTTTCCAATGGTAGCGCTGTCTAAAAAAACAAAAGCTGCCCTTTTAAGGCAGCTTCCGTTTTAATTCAACCACATTTAAAGTGATTTTTTATTCAAATATCCCCAGCGAATCACAATACGCAATCTCCGCATCCACAATAAAGCGAATCTCGTCATCCGTATAGAATCCCACTTTATCCTTCTTGGCATTCTTGACAACAAACGCTGTCATTTCATCCAAATCGACATCTACTTCTTTTTCTTCGTCGGTGAGAAAGCCTTTTTCTTCGTAAAATTCATAAATCAGATCGACCAGATAATTGAGGTCATCATCCGAAAACTTCTCTTTTAATTCCTGTGGGAGTTGATTACGAATAAACTTGATGGCTTCATCGTCATCGTACTCCATGAAATCTTCGTCATTTACATCCATAGTTTTTTGTTTTTTGTTCAATTTTTTTCATCAATGTGAATATCCCTGAAACCCAGGAAATACAGGATACCATCCAGTCCAATCGTAGAAATGGACTGACCAGCACTTGCCTTAACTTTGGGTTTGGCATGAAAGGCAATACCCAGACCAGCCAGGCCAATCATGGGTAAATCGTTGGCTCCGTCACCGACAGCAATAGTTTGCTGAAGGTCAATATGTTCAACCTGAGCAATCAGGCGCAATAGTTCAGCTTTCCGTTTTCCATCAACAATATCGCCAATGTAACGTCCAGTCAGTTTTCCATCCTGGATTTCAAGCTCGTTGGCGTAGACATAGTCCACTCCGAAACGCTTCTTCAGGCAATCTCCAAAATAGGTAAAACCACCGGAAAGAATAGCTATCTTAAAACCAGTACGTTTGAGTACAGACATCAACTTATCGGCACCTTCCATAATGGGAAGGTTTTCGGCTATTTCTTTCAAAATAGACTCGTCAAGCCCTTTGAGCAGTGAGACACGTTGAGTAAAACTTTCCTGAAAATCAATTTCACCGCGCATAGCAGACTCCGTAATTGCTCTGACTTCTGTGCCTACTCCTGCCCTATCAGCGAGTTCGTCTATGACTTCTGTTTCTATCAGGGTTGAATCCATATCAAAACAAATGAGACGGCGGTTGCGACGAAAAATATTATCTTCCTGAAAGGAGATGTCTACATTCAGTTCAGAAGACAGTTCCACCAGGTCACGTTGAATATTTATCTTATTTTTAAGGTCACCGCGAACGGAAAGCTCAATACAAGAACGAACATTTTCTTTGCTCTTCTCCAATGGAATACGACCTGTAATTCGTTTGATGGAATCAATATTCAGATTCTCACGGGCAATAATTTTTGTAACTCTGGCTACTTGTTCTGCCATCAGGCTTTTACCAAGTAAAGTTACAATGTAACGTCCCATGCCCTGACGGTTCACCCAGGAATTATAACGATCGTCTGATATCCATGAAAAACGAATGGTCACTCCCATCTCAGAGGCCTTAAAGAGCAAGTCTTTCATGGCATCTCCAGAATGCTTTTTATCGTGAATTTGAAAAAGTATACCCAAATTAAGGCTATGGTGAATGTCTGCCTGTCCAATATCCAGAATCTCAGCTCCATATTTGCCGAGTACTTCTGTCATGGCAGTAGTAACACCGGGACGATCTTCGCCGGTGATACTCACCAATATAATTTCATGTTCTGTGGCCATTATAAGTTTTAAAGGGCTACTGAATATTATGCTTGTTCTGCTTCTTTCTTTTCTTCCTTCTGTACAGAGAAATCTGTATATCCGGCATCTACCAGGATGTTGTACCATTGAATCAGTTTCTTGATATCGGTAGGATAAACACGGTCACGATCAAAATCAGGTACCAGGGTAGCGAAAAATTCACGCAGGGCGTCAGCAGTGGCTTTAGGGTCAATGCTAGCTTTTGCGCCTGCTTCTTTTGTTTTGAGGGCTTCGAGAATTTCACGCAAGGGTTTATCTTCACCTTGGGTAAACATGGATACATCATTCAAAGAAACTACTTTGTCTGCAGAGTGTGCAGGCATGCGTTTACCATCAAGCAAAGATTCAACGATCAACATATTCTTAGCTTGTGAAAGAACTTTGTATAAACCGGGTTTACCGGAAATAGATACGATTGCTTTTAACATTTTAGATAATCTTTTAAGTTAGTTATAGCTATTATTTCTGCAATCACTTTTTAAAAGGATTGCGATTGTACGATTTTTAATACTTGCGGCAAAAGTGCCTGAACACTGTCATTGACTAGAATAATACCTGACTTGGCCATTTTTTCAGATTCCGCCATCTGACTTTTCATTCGTTCTCTAACAGACTCCGAACTTATACCGTTACGTTTGCTTACGCGTTCTATACGAACAGATTCCGGTGCAGTTACACAAATGATCTGATCGAAATTATTCTCCAGGCCAGCTTCAAAAAGGATAGCTGTTTCCTGTATTAATAATGGATAGTGGCTATGCTTCATTACCCATTGTATAAAATCTTTTTCAACAACAGGATGTATCAATGCATTGATAGCCTGAAGAGCATTTTCATCAGAAAATATTCTCTTTGCCAGAGCTTGTCGGTTGAGTTGATTATTTGTATACATTTCCGGACCAAAGAGTGCACAAATTTTCTTTTTAAGTTCTGGATTTGTATTGCATACTATTTTGGATTGGGCATCAGAATCATAGACGGGAATGCCCATCATTCGAAACAGCTCGGACACTACCGATTTTCCGCTTCCAATACCACCTGTTAAACCGAGTATTCTCATCTATTTCTTTTCTATCAGGCAATCTACAACTTCTGGTTGAATTCGGACATTGCGAATAGTGGACGGATAGTTGGTCAAAATAACTTTTTGGGATCGTTTTTCAGATTTCATCAGATCAGAATGATCTACCGTGATTTCAAAATCTTTGTTTTTTATTTTCTTGTAAGATGAAAGCCCCACAAAAAAAGTTACTTTAACAGTAGGTGGAAATGAAAGCAAGTACTGTCCAGAAGGAAAATTCAAGCCTGTAACTGGTATGGTCAGCGTTTGTTCCGTGAATTCTTCTACATTAAATTTCACTTGAATGCTTTTCGTGGAAAAGCGTACTCCTTCTATGGGTTTCAATCCAATAGTGACGTCCATACTGTCTTTCAGGTCTTCAACTTCAAGCAAATCTGTTTCTATCTGATGAATTTTGCTCAGCACGTCGGCTGGCGCATAAATATTAATGGTAGATGGATACAATGCCGGTGCTTTAGAAAAAAAATGTTGTGATGAAAGACTCAGTCTGGAATTCAGATGGACAGGTACGGTCTTGGATGCCTTCTCAACAAAATAGATTGCTATCGTATCCGGTGAGATACGAAGTAATTGGGTTGTTGAAAACAATCGGTTTCGCAAATAGGCATCAAAAGACGAGGAAGGGATGTGAGCTATGCGATCTTTGCGGTACCAATTCATGAGATTAACACGAATGGTCATTTCTTTTCTGTGCCGGTAGGTATAATACAGGTTTGTACCTTTATCGCGCAAAGTGATTTTGAGCGTCTTTGGCAACTTATTGGTTATATAAATATTGTCAGGTACTTTACTATAGGATACAGGAATCTCTATTTCGACTTCACCAACATCCTGTAGGCTTTGCAGCACCCAGAAAAAGCAGGAAATCAAAAGAAAAATCAGAAAAATCAACAGTTCTTTACTCAAGGATCTCCTGAAAAAGATGCGAATTTTTCTGATTGTTTTTTTTAGAAACGTCAATATCATTGATGATTCTTTCACTGAACGTGATTATTTCTTTTCTAGTGTGGTCTGAGGCTCGGTACCAGCAGCAAAAACAGCTGATTTCTCCACACGAATACGTACATTTTCTGATATTTCAATAATAAAAGAATCGTCTTTTACTTCTTTGATTTTACCATAAATACCACCGGAAGTAATAACACGATCGCCGGTTTTTAAGGCAGCACGTGATTTTTGAATTTCTTTTTGCTTCTTGTTTTGTGGACGAATCATGAAGAAATAAAAAACAACAAAAATAAGAATCAGAGGAAGCAATGTTCCCATTGTACCCATAGTTGAGCCTGAAGCTCCTGCTGCTGCTGCTGTACCTGTTGTAGCTTGTAAAAAGATGCTTGCTAAAGTCATGATTGTATTTTTTAATAGATGATTCGCAAATATACTTATTTTTCAAACATAATCAAGCCAATAATCCTTGTACTTTTAGGCCTTAAAAAGTTTGTTTTCCTTGCGTAAATTGGTAACTATTTGATCAAGTGTACCATTAACGAAAGTTCCACTCTTTTCTGTGCTATAGGTTTTAGCAATGTCAATGTATTCATTTAGACTGACATTGACAGGTATACCTTGTATCTCAATTATTTCTGCCAGAGCAACCTGCAGTATGAGCAAGTCCATCATGGCAAGACGATCAATATCCCAATTCTTGATAGCGTCGTCGATGAGTAAGCGATATTTTTCGCGGTTTCTAATGGTCGAACAGAAAAGGTCGGAAGCAAACTTACGGTCGGTTTCATCCTTAAACATAGGGAGCAGTTCCTGCTCATCACCATTTTCTGGTTTGAAACGTTTGATGGTCTTCATGACAAAGGTCATAATGATGTCCAAATCATCGTTCCAATAAATGTTTTGTTCTTCCAGCACTTCTGTCAGATCGTCGCTTTTTTGAAGAATGGTTTTGAATATTTTTCGCCAAAGTTCCTGGTCAGTTTCATAACTGGTTTTAGGTGCGCTCATATATTCTTCGTAGAAATCACTGGAAATAATTTCTTCGTAAGTAGTCTTGACGAAGGAATCATTATTGGCCCAAGACATCTTTGTATCATTCAGATAGGATTCCAAAGCGTCATTTTTGGCTAATTGAGCCACAAATGCATTTTCGATAAAACGGCAATTGGGATTTTTTTCCTCTTCTGTTGGAATGTACTTGTTGCGGGCACTGTCTAGACGCTGTTCAGCGTAGTTGGTTATCGTAAGTATCAATTGAAGGAGGTAATGATATAAATCACAAGCCTTTTCGATACTGTGGAAAAACTCTTTTTCTGCTTTGGCCAGGTCTTTTGTATCGCTTTGGTAATAAGCGTAGACCATTTGAACCACTTTGATGCGAATTAGGACGCGGTTAATCATTGTTTGAAGGAGCTACTATGTTGTTGACTGCAAAAGTACCACATTTTTTTGATAGGTACGTTGGTGGTTTGAAATAAAATGCAGAAATTTGGAAAAATAAAAATTCAGATAGGTTCGTTTTTTATAAATAAATAAAAACAATGGAAGATTTCAGAAGGGATGATAGCAACGGTTATGAAAAGGAAATCGCGTACAGTCGATCTGTAAAGGCCGGAAAACGGATTTATTATCTGGATGTCAAACGCAGTCGAAACGATGATTTGTATCTGTCATTGACTGAAAGCAAGAAAAAAGTCTCAGGAAATCCTGAAAATCCCGACGTTACTTACGAGAAGCATAAAATCTTCTTATATAAGGAAGACTTGTCAAAATTTACAGAAGCACTTATTGACGTCATCAAATACATGCAAAACTACCCTATTGATGATGAGGATATTACTTTGGACAAAAGTGATTTGGCAGAAGAACTGAGCGATACAGTGATGATTAATGATACCCTTCTTGACCTGGACGATAACGAACCAGCCATCAAGTTGAATATGGATGACTTTGAATAATAAAGCGTTAAACATTTGTCAATCTGATTCCTTTTGCCTATTTTTGCGCCGCTTTTGACACATCCGTGTGATGGGAAAATTTAGAAGCAAATTCTGAAAATTTTTGAGTAACACAAAAACAAAAAAAATGAAAAATCTAGAACTGACCGGAATTTCAAGACCGGAATTCGGCAAAAAAGCGGCTAAAATTGTCCGCAAAGAAGGCAATGTACCTTGCGTACTTTACGGAGGAGAAGAAGTGATTCATTTCCAATTATTGGAAAATGATACCAATGCTTTTATCTTTACACCTGAAGTATACACCATTGAATTGAACATCGATGGTAAAAAATATTTGTCAATCCTGAAGGATTCTCAATTTCACCCTGTAAAAGACACTATTTTACATGTGGATTTCTTACAAATCTTCGAGAACAAACCTATTATCGTTGAAATTCCAGTTCGTTTGAACGGTTTAGCGAAAGGTGTTAAAGAAGGTGGTAAATTGAGCCAGGAATTGCGTAAACTAAAAGTAAAAGGTTTATACAAAAATGTTCCTGAATTCCTTGGTATCGACGTAACGAATCTTGGATTGGGTAAAACCATGCAAGTTGGTGCATTGAAATTTGACAACATTGATATTATTACAAACAAACAAGCAATTGTTTGTGCTGTTAAACTGACCCGTGTTGCACGTGGTTTGGCTGCAGCTGCTGCAAAAGAAGGTGGCAAGAAATAATTTCTGCAGATATAAATGTAAAAGCCGGGCCCTTAGTGTCCGGCTTTTTTTTATTTTTGTAATTCATTATATAAATTAGAAGAAATGCAATATTTGATTGTGGGTCTGGGAAATATTGGAGCAGAATATCAACACACCCGTCACAACATAGGTTTCGACGTTCTGGACAATCTAGCCAAAGACAACGACGTTCGATATAGTGACCAAAGATATGGCGCTATCGGAGATATGCGGCTTAAAGGACACTCTCTGACTCTGTTGAAACCATCAACTTTTATGAATCTGAGTGGAAACGCAGTTCGATACTGGATGCAGATCAAAAAAGTACCCTTGGAGAATGTCCTTATTATCGTGGATGATGTAGCTCTACCTTTTGGCAGTCTTCGCTTGCGTGCCGATGGAAGCGATGCAGGTCACAATGGGCTAAAACACATACAGGAAACACTTGGCACGACTAAATACGCCAGGCTTCGCTTTGGAGCAGGCAATGACTATCCAAAAGGACGTCAGGTGGAATACGTTCTTGGGGGATGGTCTGCTGAACAGCTGGAAACACTTCCTGAACGAATAGACTCCGCCTGTAAAATCATACAAAGTTTTTGCCTGACTGGAATTCAACGAACAATGAACGATTTTAACAAACGCTGATGGCTACAGAAGTTCGCATAGATAAATGGCTTTGGGCTGCCCGCATCTTTAAGACTCGGACCATTGCTGCTGAGGCCTGTAAAAAAGGCCGTATCAGTATGTGTGGCAGCCACTTGAAAGCGTCCAGAAATATTAAGGTGGGAGACGTCATCGATGTAAAAAAGCCCCCCATCACCTGGTCATTTAAAGTATTACAGGCAATTGACCGCCGCGTCGGTGCCAAGATTGTAACGGATGTCATGGAAAACGTGACAGCTCCCGAACAATTGGAGATTCTCGAATTGAGCAAGGCCAGCGGCTTCATAGACAGAGCCAGAGGAACAGGTCGTCCAACGAAAAAAGACAGACGAGTGTTGGAAGATTTCAAGGAAAGTGATGATGATGAGTTTGATTTCGAGTTTGATTTTTAAATAACGGAATCCAAGATGGAAAATAAAAGTATTGATCTGAGCATCATCATTCTAAATTTTAACGGCCTGAAATGGCTGGAAAAACTTTTGCCATCTTTAAAAGAAAAATATCTTTTTCATACAAAATATCAGGTGGAAGTCGTTGTGGTAGACAATGCCAGTACAGATGAATCCATTTCCTATCTGAAAACGCAGAATATCCAAATCATCGAGTCTGGTAAAAACGGTGGGTATGCATTTGGAAATAACCTGGCCTTGAAAAACAATTCCGCCAGATACGTCATGTTGCTTAACAGCGATACCGAATTTACCGAAAATTCAAATCTGGACTCTTTGATAGAGTATATGGATACGCATGAAAAAGCCGGCATTATTACTCCACGGGTAGAATTGACCGACGCACAGCCAGACCGTGCCTGTCACCGGGGCGAACCAACTTTATGGGCTGCTTTCACCTATTTTATGGGGTTTGAAAAACTATTCCCAAAATCCAAAATGTTCGCACAATACCACCAGACTTTTAAAAATCTGAATGAAATACACTCAATTGACGCCTGTACGGGTGCAGCTATGCTTGTCCGCAGGTCGGCCATGGAAATAGTAGGCTTGCTGGATGAACGTTTTTTTATGTATGCTGAAGATGTAGATTGGTGTAAACGGTTTAGAGAGGAAGGCTATTTGGTTATTTACCATCCAGATATAAAAGTCATACACCACAAATATAAATCAGGCATGGGAAACAGCAGCCAGTCTGCTAAATCGAACGCGACTTACTGGTTTTACGAAACTATGCTGCAATACTACGACAAACATTATCGGGATCGTTATCCCAAATGTTTCAGATTTCCTTTACAGCTTTTTATCTCGATAAAAAAGGGTAAGTAAAATGGAACTATACCCTGAAGCATTGATAAATAAAAACATCCTCCGCTCCTTCTGTGGTTTTATTCCATTTACGCAACAAACCGGCTTCTGAAAAAAAACATTTTCTGAACAAATGGATACTGGGCACATTCAATAATGGAATGAATGAGTAAATCTGATCCAGCTTGAGAAACTGAAACGCATATTGTTTCATCAATTCCAAAGCCATGGTAGCGTAACCTTTACGCTGAAAGTCTTCATCAATGAGAATACCAATACCTGCTCGGTTGTGATAGGGCTCAAAATCATAGAGATCAATGGTGCCTGCTGGTTTACCGGAGGCTTTATCTTCAACAATCAATCGAATTTGTTTGGCCTCAAAGATATCCAGGCTTGCATTTTCAAGATATTGACGCAATACAAATCGGGAAAAGGGAGTCAGGGTATTTCCATATTCCCAGAGGGTCGTATCGTTTTCCCATTTGTACAAAAACTCTAAATCTTCGGGTTCCAACGCCCGAAGTCGAATACTTTCATTTTCAAGCAGTTTCATGATAAAGATAGTTAGTGATTCAGTATTTTTAGCTATTTTCTTCCGGGTCATCCATCTTTTCTTCCTCACGGACTTCCGGATTTATCAAATAGGCCTCCGCTTCCATCCTACTTCGGCTTGGTGCAATAAATGCACAAAGTAAGACAACAACGGCAAAAAGCATCAGCGCACCTTTCATTACGGTCAATACATGCATTGCTAAGGATAGGAACCCAAGTGTAATGAAAATATATTGACGGATAAGGGCATATTTTTTATACAGATTCAAGCGAATGGGGATGCTTGAAATACTTTCCAACTCTTTCATTTTATCCTTTGCCCAGACAAGACCTCCAGGTATACCGGCCAACAATGCAACGATGAGCACTTGTTGTAAATTGACAGATAATGCTGCATCCAATTTCTGGATAGGTAGATATACGGTCAGAATAAGAACACAAAATAAGATTAGTACTAAAAAAAAGCTGTAAAAATTGATTTTCAGTTTTTTATCGATGGAGCGAATCAGTTCTTCGTTATTCATGTTTTTAGGTATTTATCCTTTAAAATCAATTCTGTTTACGATGGAGCGTCCAAGGGTCACCTCGTCTGCATATTCCAATTCATCTCCTACGGCAATACCTCTGGCAATAGTGGTGATTTTCACATCAAATCCAGACAATTTACGATACAAAAAGAAACCGGTTGTATCACCTTCCATGGTTGCTGACAAAGCCAAAAGGACCTCGTCCACTTCCTTGTTGCGCACCCTTTCTATAAGACTTTCTATCTCTAAATCGGATGGGCCGATGCCATCCATTGGTGATATAAGGCCTCCAAGAACATGATAGATTCCGCTGTATTGACTGGTATTCTCTACAGCCATGACCTCCCTGACATTTTCGACCACACAAACCAAGCGATGCTCTCTCCTATCGTCTGCACAGATATTACACAAATCAGAATCGGAAATATTGTGGCAACACGTGCAATATTGCACTTCCTGTTTAAGACGGATAACAGCATTTCCAAAGACAGTTACCTCTTCTTCAGGTTGTCTGAGGAGATGCAAGACCAATCGCAGGGCTGTTTTTTTGCCTATACCAGGCAGTTTGGAAAATTCATTGACGGCTTCTTCCAATAAGACAGAAGGGTACGATTGATTCATTGTATTCGGGCTTTTGCTTTGACACAAATATACACTCAAAAAGGCATTCCTACAAACCATCAAGAAATAATATTAACTTTGCCGGCATGATAAACGGTGCATGGATTTTGGTCATTTTACTGGTCTACTTCGGCCTGCTGATGCTGATTTCAGCCTTGGTTGGGAAGCAGAAAGGTAATGAGGGTTTTTTTAGTGGTAATAAAAAATCCCCCTGGTTTGTCGTATCCATTGGCATGATTGGTTCTTCCATCTCTGGAATTACTTTTGTATCGGTTCCGGGGATGGTTCGCGACAATGGATTTCTTTATATGCAGACCGTTGTGGGTTTCTTTTTCGGCTATATACTGATCGCCAAAATATTATTACCTATTTATTATCGCTTAAATGCACCCAGTATTTATGTATACCTTAAAAATCGCTTTGGCAACAGGGCTTATAAGACAGGTGCATGGTTCTTCCTGGTTTCAAAGGCTATTGGAGCATCTATCAGAGTCTATGTCGCTGCACTTATTCTGCACGAGGGTATCTTTAAAGGTTGGAATGTCCCGTTTGCTGTAACGGTGGTCACCTTGATACTGATGATCTGGTTATATACGTATCGAGGTGGCATCAAAACGATTATTTGGGCTGACCTGTTACAATCAATATGCCTGATCGGTGCGTTGATACTCATAGTCTTTCAACTGGGGAAAGCAATGAACCTGGATGCAGCAGGAATAGTGAATTCTGTGGCGTCGAGCAACTATTTTAACCTGATAGATTGGTCGGACTGGGGAAGCCGGCAGCATGTCGTTAAACAATTTTTCAGCGGTATTTTCATTGCTTTGGTCATGACTGGTCTTGACCAGGGTATGATTCAGAAAAACAGGTCTATCCATTCACTCGATAAAGCGCAAAAAAATATGTACATGTATGGCTTTGCCTTTATTCCAGTCAACTTTATTTTCTTATCACTGGGAGCATTGATGTATCTATTTTCAGCGCAAAAAGGGATTATCCTTCCTCAAGCGACAGATGAAATTTTGCCGATGCTGGCTACTCAGGGCTTTTTAAATAGTACGGTTACTATACTATTTATGGTCGGCATGGTCTCTACAGCCTTTTCAAGCGCCGACACATCTATGACAGCCATGACTACCTCCTTTTGTGTTGATATTCTGGAAAAGGAGACCGATGAGAAAACCAGGAAAAAGGTACACCTCATGATGGCTGCTGTTTTTGTTGTTATCATCTTTCTTTTCAGAGCATTAAACAGCACTTCACTTATTGATGCCATATACGTCATGGTATCATACACTTACGGTCCTTTATTGGGCCTATACACTTTTGGCCTTTTTACAAAAAAAGTAGCCAGAGACCAATATATTCCAATCATTGCCCTATCTTCGCCTATTATTTGCTATTTGCTCCAGGCTTTAGCCAGCAGCTATTTCGGTTATCATTTCGGATATGAGCTTTTAATGTTAAACGGCTTGCTCACATTCAGCGGCCTTTGGTTTACGTCTTCTAAAAAAATAAATCTATGAAAGTCAATAGTGCAACCTTTGTAATCAGTAATTCCCATCTTTTAGGTTGTCCCAAAGAAGGATTGACTGAGTATGCATTTATCGGAAGATCCAATGTAGGTAAATCATCCTTGATTAATATGTTGGCTGGAATTAAGGATTTAGCCAAGACTTCTTCCAGACCTGGCAAAACTTTACTGATCAATCATTTTCTGATTAACAATTCATGGTATATTGTGGATTTACCCGGGTATGGTTTTGCTAAAATCAGCAAAAAAATTCGGGAAGAAGTGCACAAAATGATTACCAATTATATTATGAAACGGGAAGAGCTGGCCTGTTTGTTTGTTTTGATTGATTCCAGACTCGAACCACAGGAAATAGATTTGGAATTCCTGGAATTTCTGGGTGAAAACGGTATTCCATTCGCCATTATCTTCACCAAAACGGATAAGATCACTCAGGCTGAAGTTGGAAGCAATGTCCGTAAATTCAAGGCAAAAATGTCAGAAACATGGGAAGAATTACCTCCTGTTTTCCTGACTTCCTCCGAAAAAAGAAGAGGTGGTGAGGAGATTCTCCAATACATAGAAGATATCAATGTTTCGATGATGCCAGAGAAGTCCGTATAGATTTGTCCATCCACGTTTTAGATCTGTTCTTGGTATTATTAAGCCAGAAATAACATACAAAAGCCGACAAAGTGCCGACTGCGGAAGCCACAACTACATCTATCAAAAAATGTTGAGAGAGGTACATTCTCGAGTAGCCCACCAGCAAAGCCATTATCAGGAAAAGGAATTGATAGACTGGTCGCTTGTTTATTAATGCCAACACTATAAATAGCGCAAAAGCACCTGCTGTATGTCCGGATGGAAAACTGTGGTTACTGTGCAACTGTACATTTTCCACAAAATGCAAGTCGTATAAATGCTCAAAGACTACTTTGGGACGTGGGCTGTCGTAGTAAACCCATCTTTTGAGTATTTGGGTTAACAATGTTGCCAATATGGAGGACGCTATCGCTATAATAGCGTACCGATAGCGTAAAAAGGCCGTCACTATAATAATGGGTGCTATCAGTATAAAAGCACCAAATGCTGTTATGTATTTGAAAAAAACATCCAGAAAAGGTGAGTTTATCTTATTGATAACTAAATGTATATCTATTTTTGAATAAAGTAAAAGTATGATTATTCCAACAAGCAGGAAAATGGAATAAGGAATAATCAAAGCCAGGTGTTTTTTTAGAAAAATCTTTACATCCATATTAAAACATTTATGATCAAGAAGATAGAACTGACTTGAAAGCCAATACTTCCATTATTTCTAGCAAAATTAGTAAATAATTGTTTTCGGCACTGTTAAAGTTATTTATCATCTAAAAAAAATTGTATTTTTGTAATATTAAAAAGATTAAAAGTGGATTTATTTGACCGAATTCGAACATCTGAAGAGCCGGCTTCCAAGCTGGCCAAACAGCTTCACGGCTATTTTACCTATCCTAAATTGGAAGGGCCTCTTGGACCGCACATGAAATTTCGTGGACGTGAGGTACTCAATTGGAATACCAGTGATCATCTTGGCTTTTCCAATATTGAGGAAATCCGTAAGACAGATGAAGAATCGACCAAAAAATGGGGTATCGGTTATCCTGTTGGCAACCGTCTCATGTCTGGCCATACCAGTTTACACGAAAAACTGGAAAACATGTTGGCCGAATTTACAGGCAAAGAAGATGCTTTTGTACTTAATTACGGCTATCAAGGTTTTATGTCCATTATTGATGCTTTATGTGGTAGAAACGATGTTATTGTTTATGATTCTCAGGTTCACGCTTGTGTGGTAGACGGTATCAGACTCCATTTAGGCAAACATCTGGTCTTCCAGCATAACGACATGGAAAGCCTGGAAAAGCAACTGGTTAAGGCTGTTTCTCAGGCTGAAGAAACATTGGGTGGCATTATGGTTATTACCCACGGTGTTTTCGGTACAGTTGGTGAATATGGCAAACTGGACAAAATAGTCAGACTAAAAAGAAAATATCCATTTCGTTTAATGGTGAACGATGCAGATGGATTTGGAATAGAAGGTGAAACAGGTGCAGGTACTGGTGAACACTTCGGAGTAAACAAGCACATTGACATTTATTTGGGTTCATTTTCAAAAGCGATGGCTTCTCTGGGAGCTTTTGCCGCTGGTCCAGAAGAAATAATCACTTACTTGCGCTATCACACCCGGACACAGATACATTCCAAGTCTTTGCCCATGATTTATGTAGCTGGCACGATAAAACGTCTGGAATATTTAAAGGAAAATAGCCATCTAATCAATGATCTGCACAAAAAAGTAAAATACTTGCGTAAAGCCTTAAAGAAAAATGATTTCGATACCGGCACATCTGACGCCTGTGTGGTTCCCATTTATCTCCCTTGTACTATGTATCAAGCGCTCAATCTGGTCATCGACTTGCGTGAAAATTACAACATCTTCTGCCCCATTCTGGTATATCCATTTGTTCTGAAAGGTCAGTTGCTGTTGCGTTTTCTTCCTACAATTGAACACACCAAAGACGACATCGATTTTACGATAAAAGCCTTGAATGATGTACGTAAAAATTTACTGGACTCGAAGTATAATACAGAGACTTCAGACTTTTTCGGCGATCTTTAATTATTCCTGAACTTCTTGATCCAAAATCCTGCCTACCAAAACGGTATTTAAACTTTTTTTGGTCTTTAATCCCAAACTTTTCAGTTTGGTAGCTTGCAATACGAGGTTGTCATTGCCGGTGGTTAATTGTTTATAGGCATCTGCATACTTATTTTGCGCTTTATCTATGCAATCACCAACCCCTTCCATATTGTCCACAAACGAAACAAACTTATCGTATAATTTAGCACCTCTTTCTGCTATTTCCAGGGCATTGCGATTTTGATATTCTCTTTTCCATAAATCGGCAATCAATTTAAGGGAGGTAATCAAATTGGTCGGACTTAATAATAAGATACGTCGGTCGTATGCGAAGTTCCACAAATCCGGATCTCCTTGCATGGCAGCAATATAGGCCGGTTCACTTGGGATAAACATCATTACAAAATCCAATGATTTATCGTAGTCGTCGTAACCTTTACTGCTCAATGTCAGTATGTGGTTTTTGACTGCAGTAACATGTGCCAACATCTGTTTTTTTTGATCTTCAGTATCAGTTGCTTCGATTAATCGTGTAAAAGCATTCAAAGATACTTTTGAATCGATGATTACATTTCGGTTGTCCGGGTATTTAATCACGGCATCGGGACGCATCTTTTTATCTTCTGATTGTGATTTTAGTGGTTTTCCCTTTTCATCTTCCAGCTGATATTCCATAAAATATTCCTCATCCTTACGCAATCCAGACTTTTCGAGTATACTTTCCAATATTATTTCGCCCCATCGACCCTGAGTTTTTGATTCCCCTTTTAGTGCGTTGGTCAGGTTTCGGGCTTCTTCACCAATTGTTTGATTTAAATCCGCTAGTTCTTTTACTTTTTCACCTAATGAAAAACGTTCCTTGGATTCTTTATCATAGACCTCTTCTACCCTTTTCTTGAACTCTTTAATATTGTTTCCAAGTGGATCCAGAATGGCCTCCATATTCTTTTTGTTCAACTCGGTAAACCTTTCAGATTTGGTTTCTATGATTTTATTGGCTATGTTTTCAAATTCTGTATTGAACTTTTCGTAGAGTTTTTTAATTTCTTCTTTCTGTGTCTCGAGCTTTTCCAGGAATGCGGCATTATTGGCATTTGCTGTAGCCAGGCATTTGTTCGTTTCAGAATATTGATTGTTTAATTCTTTCAAATCGGTCTTGAGGATCTCTATATCGTTGTTTTTTTCTTCAATTGTACGTAATGCTGACAGATAATTGGCAGTAGCTGTAGACAATCTATTATTGGTACTTAAGAGATCATTGCTTGCTTGAATTAATCGGTCATTCAGCGTATCAATTTCTAACTCCTTTATAGCTAGTTGTTCGAGCGCTGTTTTATTTTGGGAGATGCTTGTTGCTTCATAGGCTACAAACTTTTTTTCCAGATCGTTGTACCATTGTTGTGAAATATCCTTTTCGGTTTGAATGGATTTATCTGCACTTTTCTTGCCTATCAAAAGACCTATAACTAAGCCAAGTGTAAGGCCTACTAGTAAATATATAAAAATGGTGCCCATCTGTTTTAAGATTTGAATGATTTGATCAATTAAACTTTGCCCCCCATTGGTAAAAGTATATCAATGGTAGTGCAAATATAGAATAAACGATTGTCAGATTCTGTCATTTTAGAAATCATTCGAACACAAAATTTCCTTACATTATAGTCTTAAAACCAATTTTGGACTATCTTTGTCGTACAGCATGTAACTCAACTAATTATTAAATCAACTATATTTCATGGTAACAATGCACAACTGGTTCGAGACAAAGATCCAATACGAAAAACTATCAACCGACGACGGTAAACAAAAAAAATCTTCCGACTCCTATTTGGTCGATGCTATGAGTTTTACAGAAGCTGAGGCCAGAATCATTAAGGCAGTAACGCCCTATATGACAGGTGAATTCACTGTTGCGAATATCAAACGTTCCAAAATTTATGAGATCTTTGAATCGCCTGAAGGTGATCGTTGGTACCGCGCAAAAGTTTTGTTCATCATTTTAGATGAAGAAAAAGGTGTTGAAAAGAAAGTGCCAAGTACCATGATGATCCAGGCTTCCGATATCCAATCTGCATTGGTCAGACTGAACGAGGGTATGAAAGGCACTATGAGCGATTATGAAATTGCATCCATTAGTGATACGCCTATTCTGGATATCTACCCATATGGTGTTGATTCCATCAACGACCAGAAACAAGACAACGAACAATAAACAAAATTTATAATGTCAGTTGCAGATACCATTAACCATATTAATACAAAACTTCCGGCAGGTAGTCGCCTGGTAGCAGTTTCCAAGTTTCACCCCATTGATGCAATCATGGAAGCTTATGATGCTGGCCAGCGTATTTTTGGTGAAAGCAGGGTTCAAGAGTTATGTGAAAAGCAACCTCTTTGCCCTGGAGATATTGAATGGCATTTTATCGGACATCTGCAGACCAATAAGATCAAACAGATCGCACCTTTCATTTCATTAATTCATGGCGTAGACAGTCTCAAGTTGTTGAAAGAAATAGACAAAGAGGGTGAAAAGATTGACAGAGTGATCCCTTGCCTGATTCAGATTCACATAGCTCAAGAAGAAACTAAATTTGGATTCAGCTTTGATGAATGCAGGACATTTCTTTCATCAGATGCTTTGAAAAACCTTAAGTTTATTCGTTTGAGTGGGTTGATGGGAATGGCCACCTTAACCGACAACCGATCACAAATTCGTTCAGAATTTAATAGATTGAAAGAATTCTTCACCGAACTTAAAAAGGATTACTTGAAAGAGAACGACTCGTTTAAAGAACTGTCGATGGGGATGTCTGATGATTATGAGATTGCTGTTGAAGAAGGCAGCACCATGATTCGTGTTGGAAGCGCCATTTTTGGATCGCGGGTTTATTAAGTTGGTCTTTTATAATACAAAGAAAGGGAGCTAATGGCTCCCTTTCTTTGTATTATCAGTTACTATTTTCATTTAATCCAATGAGATCTTTTCTACGCGGGTTTGATGTCTACCACCTTCAAAAGTCGTTGCAAGAAAAACTTTAACGATGGCGATAGCATCATCCTTGCTAATAAAACGTGCTGGCAAGCAAAGTACATTGGCATTGTTGTGTTGTCTGGCCAATTTTGCTAATTCGGGTGTCCAGCAAAGTGCGCCACGAATGTCCTGATGTTTATTCACTGTCATGCAAACACCTTCCCCTGAACCACAAATGGCAATACCAAAGGTCGATTCTCCTTCTTCAACTGCTTCAGCAAGAGCATGCGCAAAATCTGGATAGTCACAACTATCTGGCGAGTACGTGCCAAAATTTGTAAATGGGATGTTTTCGGCGGAGAGCCAATCCAAGAGAAATTCTTTTAATTCAAAGCCGGCATGATCACTGCATATCGCGACCGGAACGTCATCGGAGTTCATAGTTTTATATAAATTGGTTACTTGTGCAAATATAATGAAAAAACAATTGTATTAAAAAAAATATAACTAAGATGTACAATAAATGAGAATATCCGGCTATAATCTTGTAAAATAGCCGGATATCTCCTATTGGAAACGGACATTATCCGTAAATATTAGTTCAAAAGTACTTTTACCTGCTGATAAACATTCGTTGCAGTAAATCCAAGTTTTTCATCCAACACTTTGTATGGAGCAGAAAAACCAAAGGATTCAAGACCCCAGACTATACCACTTTCTCCGACTAAGCCTTGCAAATTGACTGGGAGTCCTGCTGTCAAACCAAAACGTTTCACACCTACAGGCAATACCGAATCCTGATATTCTTTGGATTGAGCACGGAAAAGCCCTTCAGAGGGAACAGAAACAATACGAAGCTTGATGCCATCTTTACGAAGTAAATCGGCACCTTCAAGAAGTGTAGCAACTTCAGAACCCGATGCAAGAAGCACTACATCAGGATTTATGTCACTTTCTACCACGTATGCACCTTTTTCCATTTGCAACGCTTTTTCATAGTTGCTATCTGGTAAATTCGTAATATTCTGACGGCTTAAAATGAAACCTGTCGGAGTATTGGTATTTTCAAGTGCCAGTTTATATGCCACGGTACATTCATTGACATCAGCCGGACGAAGTACCAACATGGAATTTTTGCCACTGTGGTTTTTTAGTTTTTCCATCAGACGTATCTGAGCTTCTTGTTCAACAGGTTCGTGTGTTGGACCATCTTCACCTACACGAAATGCATCGTGTGACCAGATAAATAGCACAGGAAGCTCCATGAGGGCAGCCATACGGATGGCGGGTTTCATGTAATCGGAGAAGACGAAGAATGTGCCACAAGCGGTTATTACACCACCATGTAAAGTCATTCCGATACAAACACAAGCCATTGTGAGTTCAGCGACACCTGCCTGAATGAATGCTCCGCTGAAATCGTCCTTTGTCATTATTTTGGTTTTCTTCAGAAATCCATCTGTTTTGTCAGAATTGGACAAATCAGCTGAAGAAACAATCATATTTTCGATATTTTGAGCCAAATAGCCTAAAACGGTAGCAGAAGCACCCCTGGTGGGCTGATCTGCTTTTTGTTCGATTTTACTAAGGTCAAATTCAGGTGCTGCACCAGAAAACCATTTTTGCATTTTTGCAGCGGCTTCTGGGTTTTTTGCAGCCCATTCCGCTTTTGCTGCATAACGTTTTGCAGTTATGCCTTCCAGCTCTTTTTCGCGTCTGGCATAAAGTTCAGCCACTTCGGGGAAAATGGTAAAGGGTTTTGCTGGATCACCACCCAAGTTTTTAATGGTTAAATCAATACATGCACCAGCTGCACCAAGAGGTTGACCGTGTGTAGAACACTGATTTTCAAAGCTTAATCCGTTTAAATCAACAGCACCTTTGCCCATTGTAGTCTTTCCTATAATCAGACATGGTTTACCTTGGACGGCTTGTGCTTTTTTCAACGCTTCGCGAATTTGCTCCACATTACTACCATTTACATCAAAAACTTCCCAACCCCATGCTTTGTATTTGGCACTGGTATCTTCACTGGTCACTTCATCTGTACCGGTGGAAAGTTGAATATCGTTTGAATCATAAAACATAATCAGGTTATCCAATCCAAGGTGACCTGCCAAACGACCTGCACCCTGTGATATTTCTTCCTGTATACCACCATCCGATATATACGTATATATGGTTTGATTCATTTGATCACCAAATTTCGTTTTCAGAAATTTGGCGGCAATGGCAGCTCCTACTGCATATGTATGGCCTTGTCCAAGTGGACCGGATGTATTCTCTATTCCGCGATTGACATCCACTTCCGGATGTCCTGGTGTTGCACTTCCCCATTGACGGAACTGCTGCAATTCTTCAAGAGTAAACTTGCCTGTAAGTGCTAATTGGGAATACAACATAGGAGACATATGACCTGGATCCAGAAAGAAACGGTCACGACCCTCCCATTTGGGATTTTTGGTATCAAAAATCAAAAATTCAGAATAAAGAAGATTGATAAAATCTGCTCCTCCCATTGCTCCTCCCGGATGACCAGATTTGGCTTTTTCCACCATAGAGGCAGCCAAAATCCGGATATTATCGGCTGCTTTGTTCAATAAAGCGGTGTCATTCATAAGACTACTATAATTTTTTGACAAAGATAAAGAATCTTTCTACATTTGTGGGTATGAAAAAGACATTTTGGTATCTGTTCGTTGTGTTATTTGCATTCTTAGCCTGCATAGAAAATGCAATTGCGATTCCAGCACCGCATAAGCTCAGTACTTTGCAGCAACCGGACGGTAAATCATTGGACGTCTTTATCCACGGTGATGAATTCTTTCATTATGTTCAAAGCACGGATGGATATATCCTGATGCGTGACAAAAAAGGCTATTACACCTATGCAGTTCAGGACTCTATTGGAGATTTGCGCTCTGGACAATTGGTGGCATCAAACGAAAATAAAAGAACAAATGCCGATAACCTTTATTTGAGATCTTTTAAACCGGGATTGTTTTTTTCGGAAGCTCAAAGGAATAAGGCCACCAATAGAAGGATTCAAAATGCGTTAATCAGAACAAGAGGTTCAAGCAGCCTCAAAGTTGGCACCAACGTTCTGAAGAATAGTTTTCTGACAACTGGAAGTACCAGATCATTGATTATTCTGGTAAATTTCTCCGATGTAAAATTTAGTGAATCAAATGATCAGGCTGCATTCACAAACATGTTCAACCAGGAGGGTTACAATCTAAACGGCCATGTAGGTAGCGTCAGAGATTACTTTCAATTCAATTCAAGTGGTACTTTCAATCCTATATTTGATGTTATTGGTCCCATTACATTATCAAAGCCAATGGCCTATTATGGCCAGAATGACGAAGATGGTAATGATTTACATCCGGCTGAAATGATTGTTGAAGCATGTAACCTAATTGCTAATCAGGTTGATTTCTCAAAATACGATTTCGATTTTAACAACATCGTCGACAATATTTATGTCTATTATGCTGGTAAAGGCGAAGCTGATGGTGGTAGCGCTAATACTATCTGGCCTCATTCATGGGTTATTGAAGGAGAAAGTCTCGCTTTAACATTGAATGGTAAAAAAATATCTCAATATGCCTGTAGCAGTGAATTGAGCGGTGATAGCTTAAGATCGGGCATAGCCACTTTCACGCATGAATTCTGCCATACGCTTGGCTTAACAGACATGTATGATGTGGATTATGACAGTTACAACGGTCAGGGTTTTGATTTGGGAGAATGGTCATTGATGGCTTATGGATCCTACAATGGAAAAGGTTGTGTTCCACCTTGTTTATCGCTACTGGAGCGGAAAATTTTAGGATGGGCCGTCCCAGAGACGTTGGAACAGGCAGGTGAAATAACCTTATCGGATCTAGGTTCGACCAATCAGGGGTATATTCTGAATACCACCAATAAAGGTGAATATTTTCTACTGGAAAACAGGCAAATGAATATGAATCCTTGGGATGCTTTTTTACCGCATCATGGGATGCTTATCTATCACATTGACATGAGAGAGGATGCGTATACCTCCGTTAATTATTGGGGTACGGTCTATCAGGCTTCCTTTAAGGACTTGTGGGATTTAAATATGGTAAATGCGATTTCAATTCACCAATGTGCTGACATTGAGGAGGCGGATAATTCGAGAGTCTACGCTTTTATGGGTACGACCAGTGACTACTTTACAAGTCTTAAAGGGGATCCTTTTCCAGGCTTGAAAAAAATAGATTCATTTACTTTTGAAACAACGCCTTCCATGAAAACCTGGAAGGGGTTGGATATTAATAAACCTATTTCATTTATAACCGAAAATAATAATAACATCTACTTTGATTTCATGGGGGGACTATTCAAAGCACCACCTGTTGTAAAAAAAGCATCCGAAACGGGCAATTATAAATTTACAGCCAACTGGAAGTCACTAAAGAAAGCGGTCAGTTATTATCTGGATGTTTACACTATTGAACTTTCCAGTGCTGGTGATACTATTAAGACATTTGTTCCCGGGTATGAAAATCTGGCTGTTGTCGATACATTTTGTCTGGTTAATGACCTTAGGGATATCTCTGATTATTACTATGAAGTTCGGGCGACAAACGGCTATACTGAAACCATCAATTCCAGTTTCATAAAGGTTAGTACTTCTAAGGCATCTTCCATTTCACAGTATTCTAAAGACCGGATTATTAGTGTGAAAGGAAACGATCATAACAGTCTCATCAAAGTCTACTATTCCAATGGTCAGTTATGTCTAACAACAACTGAAAACAGAATTGCAGTCAAAAAGGAAGGATTTTATCTGGTTGAAGCTTTATTTGACGGAAAAAAACAAATGCTTAAAGTCATGGTCCAATAATCAAGACCGTTGGGATTTAAAGAGTAAAGGAAAAACCTTGATGAATGGCTTGTTCGTATAGTTTTTTATTGAATGTATAAAGATAAGCACCTCTTTTGGAGCTGTTCTTGTCTTTCTCTTCCGATTTTTCCAGAAAATTCATTTGTTGTATTTTTTTTCTGAAATTTCGTTTATCAACCGTGCGGCCATATATAGCTTCATACAGTGATTGAAGTTGGGGTACTGTAAACTGCTCAGGTAGTAAGTTGAAACCCACAGGCTCAGTTGATGCTTTATGTCGAAGTCTTTCCAGTGCAACGCTCAACATTTGTGAGTGGTCAAATATCAGTTCAGGCAAATCATTCATGTTTCGCCAGTGGGCATTGTGCTCCTGTACAAGTTCACGATTGTAATCCTCAACGTTCACCAAAGCGTAAAAAGCAATTGAAAGAACGCGTTGACCCGGGTCACGATTTACTTCACTGAACACCATAAGCTGTTCCATATATAGATGGCTAAGTCCGGTCAGGGAATGTAAAACTCGAGCTGCAGCCTCTTCCCCACTTTCATTTTCCTTGATAAAACCACCGGGTAAAGACCAATATCCTTTGGCTGGTTCTACGTTTCGTTTGAATAGTAAAAGGCTTAATTCTCCAGCTGAAAATCCAAAGATGATACAATCTACAGAAACTAAAAATTTGGGATTCCCGCTATAATATTGAACGTTCATATGCATTAATCAATTGATTGCCTGATTTATTACGGCGATACAAAAGTAATAAAAAAAATACGAGGTCTATTGGCCTCGTATTTTTTATTAGGGTTATTTTTTAAATCAGCTTTCTGGATCCGTCGCTGATCACCACATCGTATACCTTAGGATAGTGTCCAAATTTAGTATTAAATGTTTCTTTAGCATCAGCAATAAAGGAATCATACAACTCCTCTTTTACAAGATTAATGGTACAACCTCCAAAGCCTCCACCCATGACACGAGATCCTGTAACGCCATTTTTCTTGGCACAATCGTTCAGAAAATCGAGCTCTTCGCAGCTTACTTCGTAGAGTTTACTCATGCCGTAATGTGTCTGATACATTCTTTCACCAACGGTTTCATAATCGTCTTTTTCCAATGCATCACAAACGTCAAGTACACGTTGTACTTCACCGATAACATATTCTGCACGCATATAATCTTCCGCTGAAATGTCAGATTTTACAGCATTTAACATATCCATAGTTGCATCACGAAGGAATTCCACCTCAGGATTTCCATTTTTACGAATCGCAGCAGCAGCAGCTTCGCAAGAAAGACGACGTTGATTGTAGGCAGAAGATGCCAGTTCGTGTTTAACGATAGTATCAAGCAATACGACCTTGTAACCTTTTGGATTAAAAGGATAGTACTTATATTCAAGTGAACGGCAATCCAGACGAATCAAACTTCCTGCTTTTCCAAAAAGTGATGCAAATTGATCCATGATACCGCAGTTTACTCCGCAGTAGTTGTGTTCTGTAGCCTGACCTATTTTAGCCAGTTCGAATTTATCGATGCCACAGCTAAACATATCATTTAAAGCAAATGCATAGGTACTTTCCAAAGCGGCGGAAGAAGACATACCAGCACCGAGAGGCACATCACCAGCAAATGCGGTGTCGAAACCTCCGATTTTAGCGCCACGTTTAATCATTTCACGACAAACGCCAAAAATATATTTTGCCCAACTTGCATGTGGAGCATCTTCTTCGTTCATTCCAAATTCAGCATAATCTTTCAAGTCGACGGAATAAGCACGTATCTTATCGGTTCCATTCTTCTTGATTTCAGCCACCATTCCCTTATCAATTGCACCTGGGAAAACGAAACCTCCGTTATAGTCAGTATGTTCGCCAATCAGGTTTACACGACCAGGAGAAGTATAAACAGATCCTTCTGCTCCGTCGAAATGCTTTTTGAATCGGCTTCTTACAAATTCAATATCCATAAATGTTTGTATTTAAAAAATTATTTGTTGTGTGATTGTTGAGAGTGAGTGTGTGTGTTGAACGTTTTGTTATTCAACAGGAATATCTTTGTTTACATTTTTGCTACCTACTAAAGCATAGAAAAGCATAAATACCAAACAAGCAACTATGACCCAATAGCTACTAAGGTAACCAAATGAGTCAGCTATAGCACCTTGAAGGAGTGGAAGAAGACCTCCACCGCAAACCATAACCATAAATAGCCCAGAAGCTACTTCGGTGTATTTTCCCAATCCTTCCACTGCAAGGTTGAAAATACCGCCCCACATTACGGAAGTACAAAGTCCGCAGAATATCAGGAACATGATACCAATTGGAACTTCAACCAAACCAAATGAAATATTTGACTGGAAGACGGGCATGCTTACGGTCGTTGTTACTGGCATGAATATAGCCAACAAAATAAAGACAAGACCTAAAGAGGAAACAAATGTCAACATTGTTTTACTAGATATTTTAGCTCCGGTAGATGCTCCGACAAGTCTGCCAATCATCATTAAAAACCAATAAGTACCAATGATGGTACCAGCCATTGTTGTGTCAATACCAAGTCCTCCATCAGCAAGTCCAGATGTCATAAACAAGTTTGCCATATTAGGAATACCTACTTCAAGACCAACATATAAGAAAATAGCGATAATTCCAAAAATAAAATGACGGAATGAAAGTGGGCTGTGTGCTGTCTTTTCTTTGGTTTTAACAGCCAAACTTGGCTCAGGTATATTTACCATAATTAAAACGAAAAATGTCAAGGCAAAAATACCCATAGCCAATAATAAAGCTGGAGTTGCACTATCAATGGTTGCATTTGCAACGTTTGTACCAATCAAATAACCTACCAATACTGGAACGATCGTAGCACCAACAGAATTTAAAGAACCACCAAGCTGAATAAGTTGATTGCCTTTGTTTCCACCACCACCAAGGGTATTCAACATAGGATTAACAACGGTATTTAACATACACATTGAGAAACCGGAAATGAATGCACCGGTCAGATAAACGGTAAAGCTTTGTACTTGTCCAGATAAGAATGAAATACCTACCCCTACAAAACCAACGGCAACTGCCAGTAGAGCTGTTTTTTTATAACCAATCCTTTTGAGCAACATTCCAGCAGGAAGACCCATAAATGCATAAGCAATAAAATTTGCAGCATTTCCTAGCTGAGACATAAAGTTACTTGCGGCAAATTGATTTTTGACAATAACAGCCATTGGATTTTGAAGTCCTGTTACAAAAGATATCATAAAGAATAGGGCAAACATCATTGCTATGGGCAATGCGTAATTTTTTGATTGTTTGTTCATGAGATTTATTTTTAGATTACTTTATAGATGATAGTGTTTTTCTGTTTTTCGGTCGTAAATATACTATAATATATCTCTTTTTTATTTCTATTCCACGCTAAATTTATAAACACACGTATGATTGTATTCTTCACCGGGGGTCAATTCAGCTGATGGAAAATACGATGTGTTTGGAGTATTGGGGAAATGTTGAGTTTCAAAACAAATGGCACTGCGACGTGGAAATGTAGCACCATGAGCACCTGAAAATCCATTCAACCAGTTGCCTGTATAAAGTTGTACAGCGGGTTCTGTTGTATAGACTTCCAATGTACGTCCGCTAATAGGTTCAATACATTTAGCTGCAAATGTCAAATCTCCAGCATGTTGTTTGTTTAAAACAAAAGAATGATCGTAACCTGCACCATTTAAGGTTTGCTGATCTGCGTCATCAATTCTATCACCTACAACAGTCAATTCGCGAAAATCAAAAGGTGTACCTTTCACCTTGAGGATTTCTCCGGTAGGAATGGAAACTTCATCAATCGGAATAAAAAAGTCTGCGTTGATAGTCAATAGGTTGTTGCAAATTTCAGGACTAGGATTGGTAATACCGGCCAGGTTGAAAAATGCATGGTTGGTCAAATTGACAACAGTTGACTTATCGGTTGTGGCTTTGTATTTGATTACAAACTCATTGTCATTTGTTAGTGTGTAAGTCATGTTTACAACTAAGTTTCCAGGAAATCCTTCTTCCCCATCAATAGAGGTATAGGTAAATTCCAGTGACGTTTCGCTGGTTTTGACGATATCCCATACTGCAGTGTGAAATCCTTTTGGACCTCCATGTAGTGAATTGGGCCCGTTGTTGATGGTCAGTGAATAAGTCTCACCATTCAGGGAAAACCGACCTTTTGCAATACGATTTCCGTAACGGCCTATCGTTGTTCCTAAAAAGGATTCAGGGCTGTTAATAACGTTGTCTATGGTGTCGTGTCCCAAAACGACATTGGCAAATTTACCATCGCTATCTGGAACCATAATGGCTACGACAGCACAGCCATAGTTTGTAACTGCAATTTCAACTCCTTTGGTATTCTTAAGTATAAAAAGATCGGTTTGCTTACCGTTCACTTCCTTTTGGAAATCTGCACGAGATAGTCCACAAAGATTTTCTGTGTTTAAATTGGTGTTTACCATTATTTTAGTTCCTCTATAACATTTTATAATTCAAAAACGCAACCGTTTATACAAACGGCTGCGTCCTACTTTTGTTGTATGCTTATTTTTTTTTGCAGCAATTTGCTTTGTCGGCTTTGCAGCAGCTGTCTTTTGGAGCTGTGCAAGTACTATCTTTCTTAGCACAATCCTTAGCACATTTTACCATGCATTCTTTGGTCATAACACCAAATTTGTAGATACAATGACTGGTGTACGTTTTTCCAGGACGTAATACAACTGAAGGCCAGTTTGGTTTGTTGGGGCTATCGGGATAATGTTGTGTTTCCATGCATAAGGCAGTACGTTGTTTGTAAACGATGCCTTTTTTGCCTTTAACGGTTCCATCAAGAAAATTACCTGTGTAAACCTGAACACCAGGTTCGTCTGTATAAACTTCCAGTGTACGGCCACTTGCAGTATCCACAACACAACAAGCAACGAGTGTATCACATCCTTTGGTATTCAAAACCCAGTTGTGGTCATAACCGTTGCCATTTTTGAGTTGAAGGAATGCATAATTGTTAATGCGTTTACCAATAATGGTTGGAGTAGTGAAATCCATTGGTGTTCCACTTACTGGAGCAATTTCGCCTGATGTCATAAATGTACTGTCGACTGGAGTATAACCATCGGCATTGATGTACATGAACTGACCCATCACGTCATTTTCAGGATTGCCTGAAAGATTAAAGTATGAATGGTTCGTCAGGTTGATAATAGTTGGTTTGTCTGTAGTAGCTTCATACTTGATATCGATGGCATTGTCATCGGTCAGGGTATAAACTGCTTTACAGGTTAATGTGCCGGGGAATCCCATTTCGCCATCAAGTGAAGTGTAGGATACTTCCAGAGACTGATCATTGATTTGTTTGATATCGAACATACAATATTGGAAACCTTTAGGTCCACCATGAAGTGTGTGGCCAAAATTGTTGGTTTCTAATTGATATTCAATACTGTCAAGGGTAAATTTACCTTGATTGATGCGATTTCCATAACGACCAATAAAAGCGCCAAAATCAGTTTTGTTGTTTTGATATCCACTAATGGAATCAAATCCCAACACAACATCAGCAAAATTTCCGTCACGATCAGGAACATAGATCGAAACGATACGAGCACCAAAGTTTGTCATGCAAACTTCCATGCCGTTTTTGTTCGTCATTACGTATAGATTATTTTTCTTTCCGTCAATTTCTGTACGAAAATTGGATTTTTTCAAACCCGATTTGGTTACGTCAGATTTTGAACAGCTCACCAGCACTAAAAGCATGGATAATGAGGCTAAGGCAAAAAACTTTTTCATAATTTAAACGGTTAAGTAAGACTGGTTTTAAAATGCGTGTAAATGTAACACTTATTTCTATTGATGAAACGTTGTATTATATGTTTTACAACATAATCACAATAAAATATTCAAAAAATAGAAATGCAACTATCTGTCCTTCAATATATAAAAAAAAATATACTTGCCTATTTAAGTATCCTTACTTTCAATGGTTGAGTCAGCGCTATCCGTTTATTTGAGAGATATCGGAACCAATCCGAGTCATTTTTAAAACCATATTTGTTCCATCCAGCACCAAAATAGTATTTGAATTCCTCCCCCATCTTATAATTGAAAATGGCCACACAATGTCCTTTCAATCTTTTAACTAAAGGAACTTCTTTCTCGAATACAACTCCGGTATAGCATCGTCCGGCAGAAACTTTTACCAGATCTTGGGTATAGACATTTTCTCCATATCCAATATAGCCGCGAGTAGCATCACCGTCGAGACTTTGTATCGTATCGTGCAGATAAACACCCGCAGCGAGTCTGATTTGAGTGGTATCACCTTTATATACAACAACGGCTTCGTTTAAATTGGATCCGGCATCCAGTGTCACCATCATTTCCTCTTTGAGCTTTTTGCTACCATATTTTATGGCATCGTAATATAAGACAAATGAAGAACGTAGTGGTCCATTATCCAATATTTTATATCGGTCAAAATGAGGTGCAGTCCAAAAAGAGTCCTTAGAATAAGGTGTAATACCACCGGCTCCAAGTGATTGCTTCAGATTGTAGCAATCCAGACCTTCTCCGTGATCCAGGTGGTAAGAGGCTTTTTTGGATAAATCATCTTTGTACCATTTGTCAAGGATTAGGGCTTTGGTCTTCTTAAGCCATACGTCTACCCCATTGCTCTGGTATTCATTGGCTGAACCCGGTCCATACATACGAAATCCAATACGGTCGTTTTCCCACGACATATCGTCCTTTCGTTCAGAGACTAGGCGAACATTCGTTTTAGCTGAAGTTTTCACAGGATTGCCCTCTTTCACAGTAAAAACAGATTGTATACCAGCTTTCAAAGTCACTGGAAAAATGAGCGCTTTAGGTTCGTCGGAACCTTTATACAGTATTTGGGAAGGTACTGTTTTTCCATTTTCATCGTATAAAACAATACTGGTCGGAGTAAATTCTTTAAGCTGACAAAGACAAAGCTCGACCATTTCATTTTCTCTGTCCACTTCTGAATTGTTGAAGACTTCAATTTCTACTTTTCTGCCACAAGAGAAGAAAGTAAGGACGCTAATAATAAGGATAAAATATTTATTCATTTAAGTTTTAATACTATTTGGTTCACCGATAAAAAGGTGTCTAAAGCCGTTTTTAACTAAATACAGAAAAATTGTGTATGTATATTTGCAAATATAATTCAATAGTTGGAAGATTTAACCGTTATTTTCTCCTTTTTTACCTACTGCCATTAAACCTTTCGAACAAAAGTAAATCATAGCTCTGAGTTTAATCAAATAAAAACAAATCGCACGATGAAACGATTTTTGGGAATAGTATTTTTACTGATAACTATAAGCCTATCTTCTTATGCTCAGCACAGCATTCAGGGTAAAGTTTTAGACAAAAAAAGTGAAGGAAGTATTGAAATGGCGACTATCCGATTGCTCAATGCGAAAGATTCGACACTAGTCAAGGGCATTATGACCGATCAGTATGGTGCTTTTACACTAAGTAAAGTCAATGAGGGGAAATATATCCTCGATATACGGTTTTTGGGTTATACCAGATCCCTACTCAATGTATCCATGGCCGGCAAAGGCCTCATTCTTAAAAATATTTATCTGGAAAGTTCGGATAATGCTTTGAAAGAAGTTTCAATAAATGGAATGACAGCTCAGATGGCCGTTAAGGGGGATACCATTGAATATAATTCAGCTGCTTTCAAAACAGAAGCTAACGCTGTAGTGGAAGATCTTCTTAAAAAATTGCCAGGGGTTGTGGTTGACACAGACGGAAAAATCACGGTAAATGGTGAAGAAATCAAGAAAATACGAGTTGATGGCAAAAAGTTTTTTGAAGGTGATATAGCGATGGCTACGAAGAATCTTCCAGTCGATATGATTGACAAAATTCAAGTAGTTGACCAGAAATCCGATATGTCAAAACTGACCGGATTTGAAGACGATAATACCGAAAGAATCATTAACCTGACTACCAAGGCTAACCGAAAGAAAGGTGTTTTTGGCAACTTGATCTTTGGAGGTGGTGCAGATAAAGACGGTGGCTTCAGATACGATGAGAATGCCTTTATAAATATCCTGAACGGAAATGCACAAACCGCCATTATTGCAGGTGCCAACAATACCAATACACAACGTAGTGGTCGTGGTCGTGGTGGCATGGGGGGTGGAAGCGGTATCACTGCTACACAAAACCTAGGACTTAACAATAATACAGAAATATCCAAAACCTTGAAAGTGGGTGGAAACGGTTCTTACAACCATTCAACAAATTCTTCAAAAACAGAATCCGAAAAAGAAAGCTACCTGAGCGGAGCTACGGATATCACAAAGGATAGTACAACATCAAATCGAGAAAACGATCAGGCCAATTTGAGGTTGGAAATGGAATGGAATATAGATACACTTACCACATTGATAGTCCAACCGACATTGAACTACAATAAAAGCTTTTCTGAATCCAATAATGATAATTTCTTTCAAACAGATGGAGTTCAGAAAAGTAAAAGCCATTCAAACAATAGTAATTCAAGTAATGGTCTGGATGCCAACATGAGATTGACTTTCAACCGCAAGTCAAAAGTAAAACCAGGCAGAAACTTTACGATTAATGTGGATGGTGGTCTAAGTAATTCAAACAGTGACGGCACGTATTATTCACAGAAAATGATGATTGATTCTACTTCTCTGATAGACCAACAATCGAAAAATTTGTCTGATGAATACACGATCAATGCCAGAACTTCATTTGTAGAACCACTTTGGAATCTAAAAAACTTCATTGAGTTGGCTGCATCCTTCAATTCGAGGCTTCGGAGTTCGGACAGACAGCAATTTAATGACTTGAATAATGATGGTGTATATTCGGACTTAGATACTCAGTTTAGCAACAGTTTTTCCAACAACTCTTTCACCGAATCGTTGGAACTGAATTTCCGTCATCAGGAAACAGATTACAATTATTTGTTGGGAATGAAAGCAGAACCTACTCAAAACTTTAGCACAAACAATTATTTGGATGGATATGATCTGACTAGAGAAAATAAAGTCATGAACTATTCTCCGGTAGCCTCTTTCCGATACAATTTCGGACGCAAGAAATTTGCCCGTTTGGAATACCGCGGACGTACCGGACAACCAAGTATAGATCAAATGCAACCGGTAAGAACGAACAGTCTGACAAACGAGACCATCGGAAACATGGCATTAAATCCATCTTTTGATCAAAACCTGCGTTTAATGTATTCCAGCTTTAATGCAGAACGCTATTCTTCCATCAACTTTGGAATAAATGGTTCATATACTACGGATGCATTGGTAAGCAACACCATCTCTGACCAAACAGGTAAACGTTATACCCAAACTGTAAATGCAGCCAATAAGCCATTTTCAGGTAGTGCAAACTTTATGTTCAATACGCCCATCATTAAAAATCGCCTGCAATTCAATACGTTAACCGATGTGAGCTATCAACAGTATTATGGCTACTCAAGCCGCAGCATGCTGGCAAATCCACTGGACGAAAACGGCAACTTGTTTTTGGGAGAGTTGAGTAATACAAAAAGACAGGGAGCAAGCGAAAACTTAGGACTAACCTTTACTACGGACGTTATAGAAATTGGTTTACGCGGTTCAGTAAAATATTCCCGCTCGCTGAATAATTTAACCAGTAATAGGTTGACCAAGGATTATACCAGTTCCGGTAATGTGAACCTTCATTTACCCTATAATTTTACGATAACCAACAACCTGGATTATACAACCATGGAAGGTTATTCCGCTTTTAGTAAGGATCAATGGATTTGGAATGCCACCATCGACAAAGCCTTATTCAAAAATAAAGGGACGCTTTCATTGAAGTTATACGATATCCTTAAACAAAAATTGAATATCAGGGAAAACATCAGTGATAACTACAGAGAGATAACCCGATCCAATCAGCTGACCTCCTATTTCATGCTAAGTTTTGCTTACAAGCTAGCTAAGTTTGGAGGTGGTGCAAGTACTTCTGATATGTTCAGAGGTGGTGGTCGAGGTGGTCGAGGTGGTGATCATGGTGGTTATGGCGGACCTCCTCCAGGTATGGATTAAAAAGTATAAAGGGCTATCTCGAAAAAAGATGGTCCTTTTTTATTTTTGTGATTTCTTGTAGCTGATAACAGCCCAGGTGTTAAGGATAATGGCAAAACCACATAAAGCCATGAACGGCTCTCTTAAATCTGCAGCAGCACTACCCTTGAGATAAACCAGCCGCATTACACGAATAAAGTATTTCAGTGGACTGATGTCACTAATGTATTGAGCCCATTGTGGCATATTGTCGACCGGCGTGTAAAGTCCACTCATAAAGATGAAGGTTATTATGATGAAAAAAACCATAAACATGGCTTGTTGTAAAGTCTTGGAATAGTTGGATATTATAAGCCCCAAACCTGAAAAAGCAAGCACAAAGATAGATGCAAACAAATAAATTGTCAGTAAACTGCCCTTAGGCCACATACCGTAAAACAACCAGGCCACACCGAAACATATATTCAGTACGAGAAAGCCGACCACCCAATATGGAATCAGTTTTGAGAGAATCAGGGAGAACTTACCAACTGGGGTAACATTCATTTGTTCGATGGTACCGTTCTCCTTTTCCATAACAATATTGAAAGCAGGCAGAAAACCGCAAATCATGGAAAGTAACATCACCATTATTGCCGGAACCATAAAATACTTATATTTGAGTAACGGATTAAAACGGAATACTTTAGTGATGTCCATCCCGCTCTGAAGTGTTTTTTCTCCAGCAGGCATCAATTCAGCTCGAATTTCAGCGTTGTACTCAGCAACAATACCAGCCAAATAGGCACTTCCCAATCCACCTTTCATGGCGTTGACTGCATTCGCGGATATCATGACTTTTGCTTCCTGATTACTAACCAGTTCCTGTTCAAAACGGGGTGGAATTTCCAATATTAAATCGGCTTTATCCTGCTCAATACTTTTCAAAGAAGACCGGTAACTGTATGAAATATCAGTGATGTGGAAATAGTCAGAGGCGGCAATCTTTTGCACAAGACGTTGTGAATACGGACTATGATTCGTATCTATCACACTCAAGTTAAGGTCTTTCACCTCAAAATTGGCAGCCAGGGGTAAAATGGCCAACATGATGAACGGAAAAATGAAAACGAACTTCGACAAGAAGGGATTCCTCTTGAATTGTTTAAATTCTTTTTCTATCAAGTATTTGATTATCATACTATTCCAACCTAATTTTAAATTTTCGCAAACTAACAGAGATCAATGCTATTGCCATTACACCGAGCACAATCAGCTCCTTGATAATAGCCCCTGCGCCCAATCCTTTAATCATTATTTTCTTGACAGCCAGGATATACCATTTAGCTGGAATGACATCGGAAATGATTTGCAGAAAGACAGGCATATTTTCCGTTGGAAACAACATTCCTGATAAAAGCATGACTGGCATCATCAATCCCATGGCTGATATAAGCATTGCCGCCATTTGGGTATTGACTATCGAAGATATGAGTAAACCCAAAGCCAGGGAAACAAAGATATAGAGCAAAGAAATGATGATGAGCCAAAAAAAGCTACCCGCAATGGGAACACCCATTACAAATACCGCCATGGCTAAAATCGTGAATAAATTGACAATGGACAGAAAAAAATAAGGTACAGCTTTGGAAAGAATCACATACAATGGCTTCATAGGAGAAACCAGAAGTATCTCCATAGTACCGTTTTCCTTTTCCCTGGCTATGGAAATGGAGGTCATCATTGCACAAATAAGTAAAATGATCATACCCATCACTCCAGGCACAAAGTTGTAGGCTGCGACCATGGAGGGATTGTAAAGTAGCTTGAGCTCTGGTGTAATTTGATAGGGTATCTTTCCAACTTTAAGTAGCTCTTGCTGATAAGTGCCAATAATAGTTGCAGCGTAAGTTGTAATGGTGGAAGCCGTATTGGGATCGCTGCCGTCAGCTATAAGCTGTATCTGAGCATGTCCGCCATGAAGTAGGTTTTCATAGAAATTTTCACTGAAAACCACCACCATGGCTACTTCACCCGATTTGAAAACTGCGTCAACTTCTGAGGGACTCTTCAACATCTTATGCAGGATAAAATAGTTGTTAATCTGAAGTTTTTCAACAATCTCGCGGGTCGCTTCATCGTGGGATGGATCATAAACAGCAAATCTGGAATTCTTCACTTCCGTGTTGAGGGCATAACCAAACAGAACGAGCATCAGTATAGGCATGACCAGTAGTATGAGCATAGTCATCTTGTCACGGAAAATGTGATGAAACTCTTTCCGCACAAAAGCCATAAAGAACCTCCAGTTTTCGCTGGGTGTCATCTTTCGTTCTGTTGTAGTATCTGACTTTCTCATTTTTCTATCCTTTTGGCATTTCTGGCCAACTGCTGAAAAACTTCATCCATGTTTTTCGCTTCAAAATGTTCTTTTAGGTTTTTGGGGGTGTCGAGTGCATCAATTCGTCCATCGACCATGATGGTAACACGATTGCAGTATTCAGCTTCATCCATATAATGCGTGGTCACGAAAACGGTTATACCCTCGTCAGCTGCCTGATAGATGAGTTCCCAGAATTGTCGGCGAGTTGCCGGATCGACACCTCCCGTGGGTTCATCCAGAAATACAATTTTAGGCTGATGAAATATAGCCACCGAAAAAGCCAGTTTTTGCTTCCAACCCAATGGCAAGGATTTAACTAGGGCATTTTTTTCTTTTTCAAAGCCCAAACGATGCAATAGATCATCGGTCATTGGAGCTATTTCTTTTGCAGGAACACCATAGATCCCCCCATAAAGCCTGATATTTTCCCAGACTTTCAGGTCTTCGTACAGAGCAAACTTCTGGCTCATATAGCCAATACACTTCTTAATACTTTCCGATTCTTTGTTTATATCAAAACCTGCGACCCATGCCTCTCCTGAAGTTGGTTTACTCAGGCCGCAAAGCATTCGCATAGCCGTAGTCTTCCCTGCCCCATTGGCACCCAGAAACCCAAATATTTCGCCTTTACCAACCTCAAAGCTGATGTGGTTGACTGCTGTGAAATCACCAAATTTCTTTGTCAGGTCGCGAACCTGGATGACTTTATCTGCTGGTATCGTTTCTATAGGGTTCATAGTATGAAATTGCCGGACAAACGCATAAAGCAGTCTTCAACGTTGGCCTGAATTTGGGTAATATGAATATTGGTATGCTCCATACTTTTCAAGTAGGCTTGGAGCTCTTCTTCTTTCAAAAATTCATGTTTGTGGGTCACGTGGTGCGAATCACCAAAAGCAAAACAGGTTTCGACCTCTTTATTTGCCCTAAGATCTTTGAGAAGTTTAGACATATTGTCACTTTTCACGGACCAAAGCTCACTGCCAAAGTCATTTACTATATTTTTAGGAGTATCTGTTTTCAGGAATGTTCCATTCTGAATCAAAGCGATGCGGTCACAAAGACTGGCTTCGTCCATATAGGGTGTGGAAACTAGTATTGAAATGCCTTGTTTTTTAAGTCGTTTAAGCATACTCCAGAATTCCTTCCTGGAAACAGGGTCGACACCTGTAGTCGGTTCATCTAGAAAAAGCACAGTCGGTTTGTGGATTAGCGCACAACAAAGTGCCAGCTTTTGCTTCATTCCACCGGAAAGTGCACCAGCTCTTCTGGTCTTGAAAGGTTCAATTTGTTGGTAAATATCTTTGACCAATTCGTAATTCTCTTCTACAGTGGTGTTAAAAACGGAAGCAAAGAAATTCAGGTTTTCTTCTACAGTCAAATCCTGATAAAGGGAAAAGCGCCCAGGCATATACCCTATCTGGGCACGTATTTTCATGTAATCTTTTACGACATCCAGTCCATTCACTGTGGCTGAACCTTCATCTGGCAAAATAAGTGTGGTAAGTATGCGAAAAAGGGTGGTCTTACCTGCTCCATCAGGCCCTATAATGCCGAAGATATCACCCTCTTCAACTTCCAGAGAAACATCATCCAGCGCTTGAGCCCTGGGATATTTTTTTCGGATATGGCTGGCAGTGACAGTGCTCATTTGTTGAATTTTATTCCTCCGTACATTCCTATTTTTAAATTTCCGTCATTTTTCACGGAAACTTTCACGGCATAGACCAGATTAGCACGTTCATCTCTTGTTTGAATGGTCTTTGGTGTAAATTCAGCCTTGGCAGAAATCCAGGAGACTTTGCCTTTATACGCTTTATTGTCTTGGGAGCCAAATTCTGCATTCACATTCACTGTCTGTCCTACTTTTAATTGTGCAAGCTGATCAGCTGTCACATACGAACGTAATGTCATGTTATCTATATCTGCCATTTTAAAAAGGGATTTCCCCTGCATTGACAACTCTCCTTGCTCTGAATATTTAACTAAAACCGTACCTTTAATAGGGCTGGTGATATACGATTTACGCAATTGATCGTCTACCTGAGCTATCTGAATGCTCAACACGCCGCTTTCCTCATTAATACCCTTACTACTGCTCTCCAATGTTGTTTTAGTAGCATGAAGCTGCTTTTGAAGAACTTCTATCTGTGCATTGAGGTCATCCAGTTGTTTGGGAGTTGCAGCATTGGCTTTCAACAGGTTTTCCACGCGGATTTTTTCGATTTTGGCCGTTGTTATCTGCTGCTGCAGGGCTGCTATTTGGGCATTTATATCAGGTTTTCGGGTCTGTGCTGCCTGAATGCTTGCCTTGAGTTGTTTTTTTCGGAGGTCAAGTTGAACAGTATCTATATAGCCCAATCTTTGGCCGGCCAACAAATCTTGACCTTCCTGAATGTCAAATTGCATGATTTTGCCGTTTGCTTCGGATGAAACGATAACTTCGGTTGCTTCGAATGTTCCGGAGGCATCCATGTCTGTGGCAGATTTGTGGCAGGAGCTCAACGAAAAGACCAAAGCAATTGAAAACAATGAGTTTTTGATGTAAAAATGAACCATTGATTTGTCTATTTAATTGTTTGTACTGTATTTCAAATTGTAAATGCCCATCATCAGCTGTACTTCATGCAAAGCCTTTTGTTGTTTTGCCATGCTTTCTGCATTCATTTCTCTCAAAAGATCGGTAACGGTCTGAACGCCATTTTTCACTTTTGCCTGACAGGCAAGCTTGATGTTACTGTGCAAGTGTATAATTTCATCATCGCTCTTTATCAATTCTCGGATCTTGTCCAGTTCGTTTTTTTGCTGATTTATTTTCAGATTGTTATTGAAAAGAAAGGTCTCTTTTTGATTGTTGACCATTTCCTTACTGATTTTTAGATTGTTCAGATTGTTGTTTTGGGTGTAGAATCCACTGATATTCCAGGAGAGTCTGATTCCACCTATATAGAAAGGAGAAAAATCACTGCTCAGCATATTCATTCCTGGTTTGCCCACGCCACCTTGTACAAAAAGCCCCAATTTGGGTAAGGTACCGGTACGAATCATTTGGCTTTGATTATCGAGTAGATTCAATTGACTATCAAAAAAACGAAGTTCAGGTCTAAAAATGGCAGTGGTGGTTAAGTCAATGGAATTCAGAACCGGTTTTTCCACGTTTTCTTCTATAGGCTCACTGACCATGACTGCCAGCATATCTCGATAGGATTTTCTGGTTGAAAGTAATTCTGTACGTCTTTGGTCGTTGTTGAGTTGTTCCAGTTTAACGGCATCCAGATCAGAGTGATTGGCTACGCCATTTTCAATGTAAGCATTAACCTTGTCAAAATTGGTCTTTAATTCCTGTTGTAAAATTTCGTTCTGTACCAGTTGTTCCTGGAGGAGCAACAATCCGAAGTATAGCTGGTTGACCCTTTCCTTGATGGTATACAATTCTACTTCGAGCTTTTGTTTTTCCATTTCAGCATTTGCTTTTACGATGTTCTTCTGTGTAGAAGTCACACCGCCGTCCCAAAGGACTTGGTTCACTTCGAGCGCTGCCTGATATTGGTCTTTGCTTTGGTGAATGGATAAGGTTTTGGTATCTGATATAGGCATATCCAGGTTGATGGCATCGGATTGATAAGTGGCTTTTGCTGCCAGTGTCACCTGAGGCAAACAGGCCTTTCCGGCATTTGATAAGCTGTAATCTCTGGATTTTTCAATGAGCTCGTACTGCTTAATTTGTGGATAGTTCAGTCTGGCTTTTTCCTGACACATGTCGATGGTAAGCTGACTGAATGCCTGTGATATAGCGATGGCGATGAATACCATCAGGATGGAAATGATTTTCATTGTGTAAAGGATCAGGGTTTTAAACTTTTCAATATAAACTTGATGTTTTCTGCTTTCCTCTTTTCAAGCAGATGTTCAAACTGTTCATCGGATGCTTGCACCAACAATTTAAAAAGTGGAGCTGACAAAAATGTCATAACATTTGAGGAGAAAATTTGAAACAAGAGTGTCTTTGCATCTGTTTTACAAATAGTACCTTTTTCAAATTCATCGTCAAGTTCGAGTTGTATCTTAGCAACCATATCTAACGGTAAATGACCAATATTCTGAACTAGTTTTTCTGCCAGATCGGTATTGGTAGCGATTTCATTGAACAACAATACGGGTAATTTTTTGTTCGCTTTCACCATCTCAAAATGGGTGCTAATGCGCTTTTTCATTTTTTCTTCAAAAGGAATCTGTTCTTCATCACCTAAAAATAAAGAGGAAACAAACATTTTGGCTTTGTTCTCGAAAATTGTCCTGAATAGATTTTCCTTGGAACGGTAGTAATAATGTACCAAAGCTTGGTTGCATCCCGCCAGACTGGCAATAGCCGTAGTGGAAGTCTTTGCATAACCTTTATCCAGAAATAGTTTTTCAGCAGATTCCAGAATGGATTGCTCTGTAGATATTGATTTTAACTGCGACATTAGTTAAGCTATTTAATAGGTCTATTAATTTTACAAATAAAGTGTAAAAATTTGAAAATACAATGTATATACTAAAAAATATATGTAAATAAAATATTATTTTTGAATTCAGATGAAAAACACATTTACAATGAATAAAAAAGTGCTCCTTTTGGCAACGTTGGCCCCAACAATTGCTGTCGCTGAAAATCAAAAACCCAATATCATGTTGATTCTTTTGGATGATATGGGTTATTCGGATCCTGGTTGTTTTGGAGGTGAAATCAACACGCCCAATATTGATTCCCTGGCCAGTCATGGATTACGTTTTACCCAATTTTACAATTGTTCCAGAAGTTGCCCATCCAGAGCATCTTTATTGACTGGTCTATATCCACAAGAAGTTGGTATTACCGGAATGGGGCTGAGTCTGTCTACCAATTGTGTGACTATTGCAGAAGTCTTGAAACAGAGCGGTTACAACACAGCAATGAGTGGAAAGTGGCATCTGTCACTGACCGAAGCGCAAAGTACTTATACAAACCAGATGAAATGGCTGTCTCACCAGGCAGATTATGGAGCTTTTGCACCATTAGCGACCTATCCATGCAACCGAGGGTTTGATGAGCACTGGGGCATTATTTGGGGTGTAGCAGATTATTACGACCCTTTTAGTCTCGTGCACAATGAAACGCCTATCACTACTGTTCCCAAAGACTTTTATATGACGGACTTTGTGACGGAAAAAGCTATTGATATGATTGATTCATGTGCCAAAAAAGATGAACCCTATTTTATGTATGTTGCCTATACAGCACCTCATTGGCCATTGCACGCAAAACCTGAAGACATGGCCAAATACAAAGGAAAATACAATAATGGCTGGGATCAGTTACGCAAAGACCGTTACAGCCGTATGACGGAATTAGGGGTTATCGACCCTGAACAAGTACCAGTTTCTAACAATCAGTCCGGAAAATCCTGGGCCAGCGAAACCAGAAAAGCCTACGAAGCATCTTGTATGGAAACACACGCAGCCATGGTTGATTGTGCTGATAAGGGTATTGGGAAAATCATCGCTAAATTGAAAGAAACGGGTGAATACGACAATACCGTCATCATTTTCATGTCCGACAACGGTGCATCACCAGAACGCTACAATGATTCGGGATTTGATCGGCCATCCATGACTCGGACGGGAGTCCCTTTAGTTTATCCCGGCCAGTATCCTGAACCTGGTCCTGAAACATGCATGGGTGCTATTGGTGAAGCATGGGCCGGAGCAATAAATGTACCTTACAAATATTGGAAGGCAGAGTCATTCCATGGTGGAACAGCTACTCCAATGATTGTTTGTTGGCCAGCAGGATTAAAAACAAAAGGAGGAAGTATCACCAATCAACCAGGACATGTTATTGACATTATGCCAACTTGTTTGGATCTGGCAGGTGCCACTTACCCAACCACTTACAACAATCATTCCATTCAACCTTTTGAAGGTAAAAGTTTGCTGGAAGTTCTCCATGGTGGAACACGTACACAACCCGAAGCAATCTATTGGGAACACGAAGGTGGACGTGCCATTCGCGTCGGAGACTGGAGGTTTGTGGCACTGAGCGGTGGCAATTGGCAATTATACAATTTGTCAAAAGATTTGTCAGAAACAACGAATGTTGCTGAAGAAAATCCTGATGTAGTCATTCAGCTTAAAAACTTATGGAACACATGGGCAAAGAAAGTTGGGCTGACTATACCTATAGAAATTAAGGACACTCCATTGGAACTGGCTTACTATTATCCGTTCAATGGCAATCTGAACGACTTATCCCCCAATAAATTCACCCTGACTGGCACCAATGGCTTTACCTTTTCTGATGGTCATTACGGTCAGGCTGTTGAATTGAACGGTACTAATCAATACCTTGATTTGGCTACTTCAGGTATTGTAAATCCTGGTATTGAACAATATTCCGTTTGTGTTTGGTTAAATAATACAGCAACGACCATACCGGCGGTGGGAACTCTATATGAACAAGTTGTACTAGCACAGAAAGACGGACCTGGTGATGCAGCAGGACGTATAGCATTATATACCCGATTTGATGGTCCCAATACGTATTTCAACAATTTCCTCAGTGCCAGTGCAAATCTTTCAACGAAAAATGCATTCAAACGCAACGAATGGCAACATGTTGCCATCGTCTGCAATCCTGGTACCAGGGCTGTGACCTATTACATCAATGGTGTAAAGGATACCACCTGCTATACCGCGGGAGCATTTGAATCGTGTACCGGTGGTTTCAGAATAGGCGGGCACAAAGCCGGCAAAGATTTTTGGAAAGGTAAAATGGATGAGATGTATCTATTTAAAGGTCAACTGTCAGAAGTAGATGTAAAAAAAGTGATGAACAACACCTACGATATCCATGCATCCATCAAAGAATTCCAAAACGAAGCATTATTGGATTTTTACCACGATTCCGAAAATCGTATCTTAAACATTTCCTATGTTAAACCAATCAAGGATATTTTAGTCTACTCAATGAACGGTCAAAAGATAGAAACCAGGTGGAATAAAGATCAGGTTTACACGGAACATTTGGGTAAAGGTGCGTATATTGTTCGAATTATTGACAACACCGGGGGATCCATTTCTAAAACAATCATTTTGTAAAAAAGATATACCATGATAAAAAGAATCATTCCATTCTGTTTGCTATTGTTGACTTCTGCTTTTCTGCAAGCACAAAAGACACTCACAGACTATGTAAACCCCTTTTATGGAACAGCTCCTATTACAGAGATAAAAGATATTGGGTTCGTTCCACCTAAAAATATGAGAGTTTGGGCCGGACTGACTTTTCCCGGATCTTCGGTGCCAAATGCTATGGTTCAGCTAAGTCCTATCACAGAGTTTGGAAGTGGTGCGGGTTATGAATACGAAGACACTGTTATTTACGCATTTACGCATACCAACAAGGGACACTGGAATTTGTGCAATGTCCCCCTACTGGCTGTTACTGGCGAAATCTCAGCTGATAACTTTCAGTCTACTTTCAGTCATAAAAACGAGACGGCCAAACCCGGATATTATCAAGTATACCTGGAAAGATATGGTATAAATGCTGAAATGACGTCCACCTTACGTTGCGGTTATCATAAATATACCTATCAGGATGGGCAAAGAAAAAGGTTGGTAGCCTATCTTGAAAAATCAAATGAGAGGATCAGGGACTGGAAGCTTTTACAGGATGGAGAGAATGTGTTCAAAGGCTATCAGGAAACAAGTGAAAAAATTTATTTCTATGCCATCTCCAATCATGTTATCAAAGATATTGAATTGCTGAAAAAAGACAAAAAAGAAATATCCGTCATCAACTTCAAAGATGCACCAAAACCTTTGGAACTAAAAATTGGTTTCTCCTATGTCAGTATGGAAAATGCCAAAGAAAACCTTGAGAAAGAAATAGCAGGTAAAAATTTCGAACAAGTTAAGAATGAAGCTTCCCGAAAATGGGAAACGTTGTTGTCAAAAATCAAGGTAACTGGTGGAACCGAACGACAAAAAACCTTGTTCTATTCTTACCTGTATCGTTCTTTTCTCTGGCCAGCTCTGAGAAGTGACGTTAATGGAGAATTTACGGATGAAAAAGGCAATGTGGTCAGAAAGGATTTCAATTATTATACTATTCCATCGCTGTGGGATGATTATCGCAACAAACTTGTATTGCTGGGCATTGTTTCTCCGATAGTGACCAACGACGTAATTAAATCGTTGATAGACAGAGGTGAAAAAACCGGTTTCATACCGACGTTTTTCCACGGAGATCATGCTTCTGTCTTTATTGCAGGCTCTTATTTGAGAGGTATCAAGGATTTTGACATAAAAAGCGCATACAACTTACTGCTTCGAAACGCAACCTTAGAAAACAAAAGCAGGCCTCATCTGATGGAATATATTAAAAAGGGTTATATCTCAGAGCCAGATATAAAAAATCCAAATGTGGAAACTGTAGGCAGTGCAGGTGTAACAAAAACCTTGGAATATGCCTACGACGACTATGCTGTTGCTTTGCTGGCAAAGGAATTGGGTGATTCTACCAGTTACAACATGCTCATGAAAAGAGCAGGCAACTTCAAGAACTTTTTTGATCCAGTCACCGGACTAATGAGAGGTCGTTTGGAAAACGGAGATTTCATCAAGGATTTCATACCGGATTATCCTTACTACGAATACATGTATCGTGAGGCAAATGCCTGGCAATCGTCTTTCTTTGCTCCACAGGACCCTAAAGGTTTAATTGCTCTATATCCGAGTAAAGAGGCTTTTGAAAGTAAGCTGGATTCACTTTTCACTATACCCTGGAATCCAAATTATATCGCATACAATATCAACTCTTTTATTGGGCAATATTGCCATGGAAATCAACCCGACCACAATTATCCCTACCTGTATTGTTTTGTTGGCAAGCAGGAAAAAACACAGTTATACCTGGACAGCATCATGAATACATTCTACGATATGGGTAAAGATCATCTGGCCATGTGTGGTATGGACGATGCAGGCGAAATGTCGGCATGGTATGTATTCAATGCTATGGGGCTGTATCCTTTTTCTCCGGCAGACGCTCAATATATAGTAACAGCTCCCCTTTTCGACAAGGTAGAAATTAATTGCGGTGAAATGATGAATTGCACCATCCTTAAAAAGAATGCTGGACGAAAAATTAGCAGCATCAAGTGTGGTGACAAAAAAACCGAAAACTATTTCATTTCTCAAGAAGATTTGAAAAACGGGAAAACAGTGCTTATTACCACTAAAAAATAAGATAAAACTTAAAATAGAAAAATCCCGCTTACGAAAATGGCGGGATTTTTTTTTAAGTGAGCTATTTCAATCGAAATAGCTCGATCCATCCCAACAATGCGTACATAGTTTTTCTTTAGGAAGTCCTATAGCTTCAACAAGATCATCCAATTTCTGAAATTTGAGCGTCGTCAAATCAAGATGTTCCCTGATTTTATCGACCATGGCTCTGTATTTTGCGCTGGTACAATCGGAATACTCTTTCATATCAACTCCATCTTAGCCACCAATTCTCGCATGTTCTGGCTTTGAGGCATAAAACTTCGGGGCCATGTCGGTGTATATTTGCAATATGGGCGTTTGATCGGAATGGTTGTAGCATTGCAGTAACCCATGGCATGTCCAATACCGGAATCTGGAATACCAGCTACGAAATCGGCGTCAACATCATCGTTCTTTGCAAGAGCAGCACCACAACGGTAACGGCATTCATCCACATTAATGCCTTCATAGTACGATGGTGGATAGCCATAATAGACCCACAGAAAAGAGCATACCTGCATCTTCTCATTGGGTTTACGCAGTTGTACATACCCATTTGCTGTAAGGCGAACCACTTCACCAGGTCCGAGATATTTTTCTATTTCATAGCCCAAATTAGAAAAGGCACACGTCTCAAAAGTGACACCAAATGAGCCTTCTTTTTTACCAAGAATAATCGGCGTACGCCCCAACTTGTCACGGGCAGCAATAAGACCTTCATTGGTCAGAATCAACATGGAACAAGAGCCTTTTACCCTATCAAATACATTTTGGATACCTGATAAAAAATCCTCCCCTTCAGCGATCAACATCGCCACCAACTCTGTGGGATTTACAGCACCCAAACTTGTTTCTGAGAAGGTATGATTGCTTTTCAGAAAATAAGCTTCCAGTTCGTCGTAATTGAATATTTTACTGACACTTACCACTGCAAATCGTCCAAAATGGGAATTAACTATGATGGGTTGTGGTTCAGTATCGCTGATCACCCCTATTCCACTAGTTCCCGAAAATTTCTGGATGTCGTTTTCAAACTTGTTTCTAAAATAGCCATCTTCCAGACTATGAATAGCGCGTTGAAACCCTTTTTCCTTAGAGATAAAGGCAAGGCCTGCCCTTTTAGTTCCAAGATGAGAATGATAATCGGTGCCATAAAAAACATCGGCTACGCAATCCTGCCTGGAGATACTGCCAAAAAAACCACTCATTAGATTTAGATTTTGGGTGCAAAAATTGTTCTTAGGTTTAAGAATATGCAGTAAAAATACCTCAAATTACCTTAATACCATGACAATTTCTGATATTCCAGTTATATTTGGACTTTATTTCAGAACCTTTCTAATTCTATAAGATTTATGATTAAAAATAGATTGATTTCGATTTCCTTTTTTTTGGCAGGATGCTGTCTGATGGCTAATTCTAAAACAGACAAAACTTTGATTAAAAATTCAAGTTTTAGCATTTACCCAGACCGAGTTGTACAGAATAGCTTTTATTCAAGGGCTCAGGATGCTTCAACTCTTATTACTGATTACGTCAGTACATCAAATTTCTACACATCACCCAACCTGGATTTTAAATTCAGCATTAATGGCTTGGATAATGAATTGAACTACGATATTTACCACCATGCAAATATTACACCCGTTGGTAACGAACCGGTCATCCTGGATATCGTTTTTGGCCAACCAAGCAATCAGAGAAACTATGGTGAAAGCAGCAAAACATTACCTCCTAACACCAATGTTATTTTCCGTGTTGATATGCGACAAGTTCTAAAATCATTCAAAGAAAAAGGATACTTTGAAGATATACATGGCACAAGAATTTATCAATCGAACCTGGATGGTTTTTACATAGCAGGTAATACTTCCCCGTTGGATTATCAATTCACCAATCTGCAAGGAAATGGTGGACGCCGCCTTGAAGATGAAAACAAAGATGGTATCTACGAGGTAAAACTCACCTTCAATGATCATCAACAACCCAACCATCAGGAAAGAAAGTGGAATTTAAGCAAGGATATCTCTAAATACCCGGCTTTGACAAGTACCTTTCCTTTATTAAACAGCCTATACAATATGTCGCTCGAAGAAATGATGCTAAACATGGAAGACGATGGCACTTTCCGTACGGGAAAATTCTGGTCCGGAGTCTGGACTCGCGACGTAAGTTATAGTATCATGTTGGCCATGGGTATGTTGGAGCCACAAATTGCTCAGAACAGCCTGATGAGAAAAGTCCGAAATAACCGTATCATTCAAGATACTGGTACCGGTGGTGCATGGCCCTGTTCCAGTGACCGAATCGTATGGGCTCTTGCAGCCTGGGAAATTTATGAATATACCGGAAATCAGGAATGGTTGAAGAAAGTATACGAGATAATAGCCAATTCAGTTATGGATGACGAAAAAAATATCTTTGACAGCCAATTCGGTTTAATTCGTGGAGAATCTTCTTTTCTGGACTGGCGCGAGCAAACCTATGCCAAGTGGATGGAACCTGCAGACATCTTTGCATCTATGAATCTGGGTACTAATGCAGCTTATTACCAAGTATTAACTGTTTTAAGTAAAATGTCATCGGAGCTGGGCGTCAAAGACAATTGGCACCAGAAAGCGTTGGTATTAAAACAGAGTATCATCAAACACTTGTGGCTACAAAACGAAAAGTATTTTGCACAATATATTTACGGTCGTAACTACAAAATGATAAGCCCTCGTTCTGAAGCTTTGGGTGAAGCCTTCACCGTTTTATTTGATATCGCCGACGGCAAACAGAAAAAAATGGTTTTAGAGAACACTCCGGTGCTTGATTTTGGTATTCCTTGCATTTATCCACAAATCCCAAATCAATCTTCTTACCACAACAATGCCATCTGGCCATTTGTTGAAGCTTTCTGGACCTTGGCTAACGCTCAGGAAAAAAATGCAGCCGGTGTTGAAGCAGGTATTGCATCCATCATGCGTCAATCGGCCCTATTCCTAACCAATAAAGAAAACTTTGTAGCAGAAAACGGTGACTATGAAGGCACCATGATGAATTCGGACCGTCAGCTTTGGAGTATTGGCGGCCAGCTAGCCATGGTATACAAAGTGCTGTTCGGTATTCGTTTCAAGGATAACCAAATGCAATTCAATCCACTAATACCAAAATCAATGAAGGGAGAATATACCCTTCGTCAGGTCAAATTCCGAGAAGGCATTTACAATGTGACCATCAAGGGTTATGGCGAAGCTATCAAATCATTCACGCTTGATGGTCAGACTCAAACAAACTATGTCGTGGACGGAAATAATACTGGAACGCACGATATTCTTATTGTAATGAATAACAAACAAACTAAGAGCGTCATCAATAGGGTTGAATGTGAATCATCAGCAGATATGCCAACAGCGCGTATTGAAAATGAAAAACTGGTTTGGGATACCATTCAGGGTGCTATATCCTATAAGGTCTATCAAAATGGCGTTCTAGCAGGAAATCAGACTGATAACACATTCAAATTAACAAACAACACACTGTTTGCGGAATATCAGGTTTCTGCCATGAATGCCAAAGGTTTTGAATCTTTTCGTAGCAAACCCGTAATCCGCGAGGCTAAAGATCAAAAAATAGTACTGGACGCCAGCACGTTAAATCTTCCAGCAAAAAAGGATTGCGATGGTATAACCGGAAACGGATATGTTTCATTATCAAGAGCAAACAAGGAGGTGTTGGCATTCTCAGTGGAAGTACCTACCTTAGGAGTCTATCACATCTATTTCCGTTATGCAAATGGAAACGGTTCCGGAAATGGTGACAACAAGTGTGGTTTAAGATCCTTATGGCTGAACGGTAAATACGCTGCACCTTTTGTATTCCCACAACGTGGAGTGAATGAATGGAGCAATTGGGGTTTCTCCAATATAGAATCTGTCACGTTGAAAACTGGAAAAAACGATTTCACTTTACAGTTCGATCCATTCAATGAAAATATGAATGGAACTGTCAATGACTTTATCCTGGATTCAATTATTTTAGTAAAGGTAGACTAATGATGTGTTAAACTAAGTTAACGGTTTGGCTATTTTTCATTCGTATACGATCTTAGTATAAACCTAATACCTATATGACACATAAATCCACAAAACTAAACGGCTTTTTTGCTGTGCTTTTTTTTATGCTTATCAGTTTAAAAAGCTATTCTCAAAGGGATACCATTCTGGTTGACTTTGGAAATACTGCTTCATCAGCTCCCTGGAACAACATTTCAGGAACATCGAATGGCAGCAGTATTTCCAGTTTAACCAATTCAAAAGGCATTACGTCAGCTATCAATCTAACTATCAATGATGCCTTTGGTGGTATAAATTCTGATGGAACTTTAAGTCCTGCAACAGCGTTAGGTTTTCCGGTTTCATCTACCAGAGATAGCTTCTATGGAAATACCGCTAGCTTCAATGGTAAAGTGGAAACAACCGGTGGCATGATAGTATCAGGCCTGCAGACCGACAAAAAATATACGTTTGAATTTTTTGCCAGTAGAACTGCCACTGATAACAGGGAAACTTATTTCTCCCTGTCTGGTCAGACAAAGGATACAGTCTATCTTAACCCTTCCTCAAATACCAACAAAACAGTTCTTGATTCCTTGTATCCTGCCAGTGATGGAACCATTCAGATAACGGTAGGTGTGGGCCCTAACAACAATAATACGACGGGATTCTTTTATATTGGTGCCCTGAAACTTATTTACGACCATGAGGTTTCAATAGGTCCAGCAAGTCTTACAATTCAATCTCCGGTAGGTGGAGAGTTTTGGCAAGTAGCAAAAAAACCGTTTATTATGTGGGAAAGCCATAATATTGATGAGGTAGCCATCGACTATTCCACAGACAATGGATCATCCTGGATGGCAATAGATACTGTTGCAGGATATACCAAACAATACGCATGGAAAATCCCGGACGTTCCCTCTGCCAATTGCCTTATTCGCTTAAAAGGAAAGAATCTGACGGCCCTTAGCAACAACGTTTTTGAAATAGCCAATACCAATAAGATCCATACCATAGTAATTCTTGGATCCTCTACATCGGCAGGTACAGGTGCTTCATGCGCAGACAGTTCCTGGGTTGGCCGGTTTCGGAAAACACTTTTTCAGAAAGATACCCGATTTAGCGTAGTAAATCTGGCTATTGGAGGTTATACGACCTATCACATTCTTCCGACAGGTACCAGCATTCCGACAGGAGTAAACATTTCTATTGACAAGACACACAATGTAACCTGGGGGCTTACTTCTAAACCTTTTGCCATGATTGTCAATATGCCATCCAACGATGCAGCAAATAATTTTCCAGTCCAGAATCAAATGAACAATCTGAGAATGGTATACAATAAAGCTTTAAGTAAAGGTGTAAAGATGTGGATTACCACCACCCAACCACGCAATTTCGGAGTGGCATCCCAAATTACACTACAGAAAAATATGAGAGACTCGACGCTGGCCTGTTTTGGGTCCCGTGCTATTGATTTCTGGTCAGGTACAGCAGACGATAAAGGGTATATCCAAAGTAAATACGACAATGGTGATGGTATCCACCTGAATGATTCAGGTCATAGATACATTTTTGAAAAAGCCATGGAAAAATACACTGACATTTTTGCGGCACTCAAAGAGTATCTATCTGTGGAACAAATCGAAAAACAAATAAATCAACCATGTGTCTATCCAAATCCTGCCAGTGATGTCATAAACATTGATTACATCCGAACTGGAAACAATCTTCCTAATTTCTATCTTTACAATGCACTTGGCACGATGGTAAGATCGGAACAAATAACGAACAATCAGGTACAGATTCAGATACAAGATCTGCATCCGGGGCTGTATTTTTACAAAATTGTTGAAAATAATCGTACAATTGTTTCTGACAAGCTGATTATCAAAGATTAAGAAAATAAATACCCATGAAAAAACTTTTCGTCCTTTTCTTCTTATGCTTATCTATTCTAGGTAATACAGCCTTTTCACAGACTGAAACCTTTCTGACCAGCACCTATAAAAATACCATGATTGCATCTACAAACATGCCCTACAGGCTATGTAGACCTTACGGTTATGATCAAGGAAAAAAGTATCCATTGGTTCTTTTTCTGCATGGCGCCGGGGAAAGAGGAACCAATAATACGAGCCAGCTCACGGCCAACGCAGGTGCTACGGTTTGGGCAAAAACAACGAATCAGCAAAAAAACCCCTGTTTTGTACTGGCTCCCCAATGTGGAAATGACAAACAATGGGTAAATACCAATTGGAGCAATGGTAGCTATGTTCAGAATAACATTCCCATCAGCGAACAATTATCAATGGCTATGGCCCTGCTGGACTCTTTGTGTACCGTATACCCTATAGATCAGACCAAAATATACATTACAGGTATTTCAATGGGAGGATATGGAACCTGGGATGCCATAACACGCTTTCCCAATAAGTTTGCGGCAGCAATTCCAATGTGTGGTGCCGGTGATCCCACCAAAGCCAACTTGATTGCCACCATTCCCATCAGGTGCTTTCATAGCAGTGATGACCCTATCGTCCCGGTAAAAGGCACCCGCGACATGGTCAAGGCCATCAATGCTCTGGGTCCCAACAACAGGGCGGATTATTACACCGAATACACCAATAAAGGGCACGCTTGCTGGGTTGCAGCTTATAGCGAACAAACTCTTATAGACTGGATGTTTGCTGAAAAATCAGTTACTATTGACCCAAAAGCACTATGCAACATTACCACCCTGGGTGGCACTGTTTCTTCTCAGTACACAGATTCCCCCATTGGTGAAGGTAAAGACATGATTTTTGATAATTTAAACAACTCCAAATTTCTGACTTTTCACAATGCTTCATGGGTTCAATTTGCCACCAGGGACAAAACCCTTTTCAAGCTGACAAACTATTCGCTGACTTCCGGTAGTGACGCTCCTGAACGTGATCCTAAACAGGTCTTATTAAAAGGATCTGTAGACGGTATCAATTGGACTACCATAGATTCCATGGACAATGTGGCATTTACTTCCAGAATTCAGACCCTTGAATTTGATGTAAATCCATCGGATTCTTACTCCATTTACAAGATTGATCTGAAAGTGGCGTCAGGTACCATACTTCAACTGTCTGAAATTCGTTTAACGGGTTCAAACGAAAATGGAGTATCTCTTTTGCCAAATACCCCCAAAAACAACAGTACCTTTTTTTACCTGAATCAAGCAGATAAAGTTATCAATCTGACTTTTCAAAGTGACCAGAAAAGATCATGGACTATTACTGATATGCATGGACGCATAATTATAAATGGATTCGTTAGCAGTACTATTTCACAGATAAATATAGAAAAAGTCGAAACAGGCATCTACTTTCTGACCGTTAAAGGAGTAAAAAATACCCTAACTGGAAAGTTCATAAAGTACTGATTTATATTGAAGTTAGCTGCATAAGTCAGTCTAATCAAGTTATTGAACATTAAGTGGACCTTCATTGTTTTAATGTAATTCCAGGAATTAACCTTTCTAGAATTCACATAACTCTATCGGTCTTATGAAAACATCTACTAAATCGTTTCTTTTACTTACGTTTTTTATCCTTCTATCAAATGTAAGTCGGTCTCAGACACTGGTCCCTGACTTTGCCATTCATTTTCTGGCAGGTCATGAAGATGTGGTACAGAAATCCACCATTGACAAAAATGGGAATCTGTACTTCGTTGGTTCTTTTAAAAGTGACACGCTTATTTTTGGAGTTGATACACTATTCAACCAGGGATCCAACGATCTATTTCTGGTGAAAATGGATTCCTTAGCCAATGTTCTTTTTGCTAAATCCTACCAGAGCATTGGTGCAATAGATGTGACAGGTCTTGCTATTGATGCAAATAATCATATTTATCTGGCAGGTAAATTCAAAGCTCAACTGACATTCGGTTCCATCGTTCTACCGGAATCACTTTTTTTCTACGATATTTTTCTAGCGAAAACAGACCCAAACGGCAACGCCTTGTGGGCAAAAAACTACTCCTATGCCAGTGATGCATCTATAGTACTGGATTCAGAGCAAAACGTGTACCTGGGTGGTTGTTATTACGGGAGCTTGACCATCCCTTCTCTTCAAAAAACCATCAACTCTGCTTACCCTGACCGAATGTTTTCCCTTAAATTGGATTCGGATGGCCATGAAATATGGATTAAACCTTATGGTGGAATTCTGGCCATAGATAATGCTCAGAACCTCTATATGTCAGGTAGTTATTCAAATTATATTCATATAGGCGATTTCTATATGGAAAACATCTCCACAAAAGAAAACCACAATGTTTATGTTGCTAAGTCAGACAGCAGTGGTTCTGTTGTTTGGGCTAAAACATTCTGTAAGAACGAACATGCACTTCTGAACGGAACTTCTTTTGACACTTTATCTAACACACTTCTCATAACAGGTACTTTCAAAACGGATACCCTTAGTTTTGATGATGTCATTATCCATAACAATGGAATGGCGGACCTTTATATCGCGAAATTGGATACTGCAGCTAACGTTTTGTACGCAAAATCATATGGTGGTTATGGTGCTGATTATTCCTGGGGTATAACTAGGATAAGCCCTGAATACACCGCCGTTTTAGGAACAGCCTTCAGTGATAGCATTCAATTGGGAGACATCGTAATTAAAGGGGGATCAACAAATTCCGGTTATGGAGATTTCTTTTTCTTTGTAATTGATAATGATGGAGTTCCTGTATGGGCAAAATGTTACCCAAAAGCAGTAGCTCAATCTTTGAAATCAATTATCTCAGACAAAAATGGAGATGTCATTGTCTTCGGTGATTTTAGTGCCGGAAGCACGAAAGCCGCTCAAACTAAAAGTGCTTCTGTTACTGATGATCCTACTTTTATAGATCAAACATCAATTTACTTGATTCGTTTTAAACAACAATCTGAGGCTCAGAAAATAGTTGTAGCTGCTGCTAATGCCATTAAAATATATCAAGACTTAGCTTCAGGTACACTGACAATAAACATTGGCAACGAAGCCGCAAACTACGCTTTGAACATATTCAGCGGCGAAGGTAAATGTCAATTGAGCAAAATTGTAAATGCTGGAACAAGCACCATTGACACTGGTTCACTTGCCAAAGGTTTGTATTTGGTCAAAATAGCATCAAAGGACCATATCTACTTTGGTAAATTCATTCAACATTAATAAGATTACTATCCATAAATTCATTATGAGGTAAAAACAAAATACGAGGGTATCTCTTTAAAAGAGACACCCTCGTATTATTCTAATGAATGGCTACTTTGTCTTTACAATTTCAAGTAGATTAAATCCGCCAACAACAGCTGTTTTTTGAGCTACATAAAAATCAAGAATCCTATCATCCTTCACCACAACATCATTAAGCTCAACAAAAGTATCAGGATTGTTCACTGCAATACCTGAAGGAGTGGCTGATATACCATTTGCTTCATAAAGTATATTTGACTGACCACTGTTTGTTTCCATATTGTTGGTAGAAAATAAAATTCTGACTTTATACGTTCCTGGATCAATCATAAACCTCATACCACTCTTTTTCGGACTGAGGTTTAATGGATCAATAATACCAAAATATTTATTCATATACGTTATCGGGTAAGGCACTGCTTTTCCTACCAATTTAAGGGAATCAGCATTACTGTATGCATTAAATTCCAGCTGAGCCTTCATTGCAACAGGCAATAGACTAGGTTTGGCTATCCGGGTAGCCCATTGTTCCCCATCTACATCTTTTAAATTGAAGCTATCCCAATCTTCCCATTGTTTGGTAGTACAAAGATTAATGACAGTACCATTGTTCACTGTTGCATAACCTTGATGGTAAACCTCAACAACTGGCGATACAACCAATTTTCGTCCAATCTTATTAACCACTCTATAGTCTATTTTTGCCGATACAACATTAGACTCCTCCAACGCATTTTTTATTTTAACATAGAGTTCTTTTATACCTGCACCGGCGGATAAATCAAAAGAGACTGGTGTTGAAATGGTTTTCCAGATTGCATTTGTAAAAGTCTCATCTTCTGAAATCATATAATGTGTAGGGCTACCTCTGTAAGAAAGCTTTACACTCACAGTATGAGATGTAGCTATAGCAGCACCAGCATTGATGGATATAGAGTCTAATGGGACTGAACTTACTGGCGCAACAGTGCTTGATCCTACTCTTATTATTTCCAATAAATTAAATCCTGCAAATACACCATTTTTCTGTGACAAACTAAAATCGAGTATTCCATCTTCACCTACTATTACATTTGACAGCTTAATATAAGATTGATTGTTATTTAGCAAAATACCGGAAGGCGCCACTTTTTTCCCATTTGCCTCATAAACAATGTATTTTTGAGCTGCTAAAGTCTCCTGGTCACCGGTTGAAAAAATGACATTCAAATTGTAAGTACCTTTCTCAATCAAAAATCTAAGACCACGTTTTGCAGGCGCGACTTCAGTCCAGACATCAATTCCAAAATAACCATCAATGTATTTGGATGGATATAACCCTGCATTGCCCAACGCAGTGGCATCTGGGTCTCTTGTTAAAAGATGTGCCATTCCCAAAGAAAATATCGATGGTAATTGACTTGGTTTAGCAACACGAGTTGCCCATTCCTGACCATTTGTATCTTGCAAGGGGAAGTTGCTCCAATCCTCCCACTGTTTGACAGTACAAAGATTAACGGTATTTCCATTTGGCAGTTTTTCATAACACTGGTCAGCATTTTCTTCAACAGGACTAAAAATGATCATACGTCCAGCAGGACTAACTTTAACATAGTTAATACTTGCCGAGCAAACGGAAGAGACTCCAGCTACATCTTTCACTTTGGCATATAGGGTCTTAACATTATACTCAGAGGAAATTCTAAATGTTACTGGGTTAGCAAAACTCATCCATGAAGAACCGCTGAATGTTGGTGATTCTGAAAGCATGTAATGAGTAGGAATCCCTTTATATGCAAAGGAAACGGCCAGATCCAAATCTTCACAACTAACAGCACCTGAATCCAAAGAAATGGATGTCAAGGAGGCTGGTTCTGACAAAGTGATAAATCCTGACTTTGTTTTACTTTCCTCTATATCTGTCTTTATTTTTACATAAATAGTCTTTTTACCAAGTGTAGAAGACATTGTAAAATCAATCATATTCGATTTAAATACCGTCCATGTTGCATCACCAAGTAATGGTTTTTCGGATATCTTATAATAAGTTGGTACATCGCCAGATAAATTTAAAGAAACTTTGACTGCAGTTAAAGGCGTTGTTAAATCCCCGTTGTTTAAGGTTATTGAATTTAAAGCAAATGGAACTTTATTATAAAAGATTGAAGCACTTGCAATGGTAGATTCATCAAAATCGTTCTTAAGTTTGACATAAACGGTGTGGTTCCCGGGAACATTGGACAACGTTAAAGTCATGTTAGACACATAATCTTTCCAGCTTGCACCTATGAAATTGGGATCTTCAGAAATCATGTAGTGGGTCGCCGTACGTTTAAAGGAAGCGGTCACAGTAACAGCCCTGCTTGATGTTGACTCTTCACCAAAGTTGATGGAAATACTTTTCAAGCTGGGCCCCGAAACATATTCATTTAGTTGATCCTGATAAATTTCCCTGACTCCCGGTTTTAACATCTGAGTAAAGTACTGTGCATCCTCAAGGTCTGAGGTCGACATGGAAGTATTAAATTGTTGAATGTATTTCTCAACTTTTGCTATCAAATCTGTGTTATAATCCAAATTAACCAGCAGTTTTCCCTCATTCATAGCATAGGACATGCCGTTACACATTTCAGATGATTCCACAGTCACACCAGTCGTGTCAGTAATGCCAGACAACATAACTGACAAGCTGTTAAAATAGAAATTTTTGACATCAGGAAGCTTAAACTTAAACTTGACTTGCTGTCCTTTTACTGTTTTTATATACGTGGTCTGATTTCTTAAAAACCAATATTCATAGAATTCGTCCACTGATGGAAACCAAACATAATCATTACCGCTAGCTCCAAACAAACTATCGACCTGTGTAAAAAAGACTCCTTCAATGTTGGCAGATGCTGTGTGATTGCCAATAATCATCCAAGTTCTATCTACGGGATTACCATTCAATTCCGTTTTCAATTGATTGATTCTGTCTTTAATAAAATTGGTTCCTTCCACAAAGACACGTTTAACTGTCACTTTATTCTTGTCCAATGTCATAGAACCTGAAAATGGTTTTATAGAAGTAACAATCTCTTCTTGTGCAGTTTGCATTTGAATCAAGCTGTTGGATATACCGTAAGTAATGTATTGGTGATTGCCATCTGGTTCAGCCAAGATTTTAGGCATTCTATTGGTCAAATCTAAAATTTCCTGCCCGTTCAAAGCCAAAAGACGATTAAAAGTTGCTTTGTCTGAAACAGGTCCACCATCGTAACTTTCCTTTAGATTATGATAAACAGTGGTAAAACCAAAATCAGCCATTATTCTCAATTCTTTGGGAGAAGCCCATTCAATATTATTTGCTTGAAGAGCATCCTTACCCATTGCTTTTAACAAATAGGAGAAAACAGCCACAGATGAGGCAAATCGATGCTTCACACCTGCCCCATCAGTATATTCCAAAAATTTTGTAGGGGTATATCCAGTTGTATTGGCCATCCCCAAATGAAATGTGCCTCCAGCAGTAGAAACAAACTTCTTGTTTACAAGGTTATAGACCCAGTTCCAAGGAGAAAGACCATCATCATTGATCCATGATACAGCCAGTTTCTTATTGTATTTTAATGCTGGAAATTCGAGCGAAATGGCGTTAGGATCAACACCTTGAGGTAATGTAATCGTCAATTCTAAAACGTTGACTGTATCCTTGACGCAACGAATTGAAAAACCATTCTGAATGTTGGCTTTGTAGGCATTTAGTTTAGAATTGGATGGATAAAGTGACATGGCATAAGCCTCTGATGGATTTTCACTTAAAGAATCGGTCCAAAATTGGGCGGAAAGTTGATCAGTTGCTGAAAAACTGCCTGGTAAAAAACGTGCACCACCAGGTAGTGCTGTAAAACCACTGGAATTGCTTGCACTCACAATGGAACTATTCCAATCATCAATCGTTTTAATATAAAAACCGACAGCAGTTTTTCCTCCCAAAGTATTGGCGAGCGTTGACCATTCATTTTCACCAGGCAAGTGCCAGCCAGATGGACAAGCCAATTCTGCCGCTTGCCAGTTATATAAGACACCAAATTTGGAAAAATTGTCAGAAGATTTGGCAGCAGGTGAATAAATTCCGTTATAATTAAGTACGTAATACCGTGGCTCAATTTCGGAACCCTCTGTTGCGGGTGAAACACTAGGTAAATAGGCTAAATTTTCAGCCATCCATACTTGTGTTCCAATTTTTACCCATTTATAGATTTTGCCATCCCTTCGATCTGTAAAAACACCAGTCTCATTGGAACTACCGGATGAAGAAATCAATGCGGTGTCAGAATAAAGAGTATTACAAGTTTCATCCTTAATTTCAGCCCTATAATAACCAATATCACCAACATCAATTTTAAGTGAATCGTTGGTTTGATCTTCTATATTAATCCATTCAACAGCATCCGCAGAACATTGCCATTGACAATCACCCCGATGTTTTCCAGCAAGTAAAGTTATAGTCTTATCCGTCAATGGAATGCTTCCATGTCTATAATACAACTTCTGGGCCAAAACCGAATTGGCTGAAAGTAAAAGAATAAAAATAAGGGCTTTGATTATGTTCTTTTTCATGACTTTACTGTCCATTTTACAAATGATTTGATACGTACTTTCCAAAACTATTCAACAACGACTTTACGAACGATTTGTTTCGATCCTAAATGTACGCGGACATTGTATACACCACTTGCAAGATGGGCTTTCCCAAATTGTACAACTTGTTTACCACTATTGTGCAACACCTTTTTCTCTGCCAGTTTTTTTCCGTCAAGTGACAATAATTCCATTGTAATCTCTTCTGATTTAACCGATTCTATAGTCAAATCAAACAATCCATGATTCGGATTTGGATAAATACTAAGGGCTATTTTTTTATCCAGTACTTCAGGTACAGAGTTGATAATAATGGTCAGTGAATCTGAATGTGATGCACAACCGGTATGTAAATCGATTACATAAACCACATAGGTGCCCGATTTTGGATTTAGTAGTATTTGATTGATTTCATCTACCAATTCGACTCCGTCTAAAACCCAATGATTACCATAAGGTACTGAAGAGATTAAAGTATCCCCTTCTCGTGTGATGAGTGGAATGTAATCCTGATTAATATCCAATGTGACCTTTTGCGCTGACACCGTAAGGCAAATCAAGCTGAAAATTACGTATAAATGTGCCTTCATGTAATTAATAAAAAAGACTTTAGTAACTAATCCTATAAAGGTCAAAATTAATCATAAAAATCCTAAAAAAACATATATACGAATTGAAAAATGCTTTTTTAGGATTATACGGTGAATTCGCTTACTTTAAATCAACAGAATTGGTAGATTAATGTTTGTTGGAATGAACTATCAGGTGAAAGAATGCTGCATGGAAAACCACTCTGATTGGGACTATCTGGAAAAAACTCTGGCTCAAGAGCAAATGCTTGTCTTTTAGAATAGGGTTTACCCTCAAAACCGATCACTTCACTATTTAAAAAATTTCCGCTATAAAACTGAATACCAGGCATTGTGGTAAATATTCTCAATGAAATACCACTTTCAGGGGCAAAAGCTTCAGCAGCCAGAACCAAATCACCGTATTCTTCCTTATTTAAAACAAAACAATGATCATAACCAGCACCATTGGCTAGTTGCTCATCAACTCTATCTATGTCTAGTCCAATAACTTTAGAGGTTGAAAAATCAAAAACGGTATCTTTGACAAATCTAATTTCACCGGAAGGTATGGAATCTGCCAGAATGGGAAGATAACGTGTTGCATGAATGGTTAACTCATGTCCCAAAATATCACCCTTGCCATTTAGATTAAAATAGGCATTATTGGTGATATTGACTGGTGTCGCTTTATCTGTAGTTGCTGTGATTTCCAAACTAAGCTCATTTGTTTCAGACCAGAAAAAGTCTAATTCCACCTGTAAATTTCCGGGGAATCCTTCTTCTCCATCTTCTGACAGAAAGCTCAAAATTAAATTTTCACCTTCAACCTTCGCATCCCAAAGTTTGGCATCGAAACCTTTATATCCACCATGCAAAGAATTTTCACCATTATTGGGCTCCAGATTATATTCCTCACCTTCAACAATAAATTTACCCTTAGCTATTCGGTTGGCAAAACGGCCAGAGGTTGCGCCTAGGTAGCAGGTGTCCGCAAGATAGCCATCCAACGTCTCAAATCCTTTAACCACTGATACCAACGCACCATCCTTATCCGGAACCAGAATGCGTAAAATCCGTCCTCCAAAATTGGTCACTTCAACTACAGCACCGGTTTCATTGGTCATACGGTACAAGAATACTTCGCGACCATCCGGCAATTTCCCAAAAGGTACTATTTCAATCTGCATATCATTCCTCTTTTTAAGGCATATCGTCAATATGCTTGATTTCTACTAATTCACCATAAACAATATTAGTGACCTTCGTTTCACGTTGATCGAAAGTCCATAATACCCAGCCTGTGGACAAATTCAGGACAATACCACCCATGTTTTGTTGTTCTATCGAAGTCACTGGAACTGAATCGAGTTTTATTGATTCCATAAATGATTTCTGAAGTTCCGTTTTATCTAAAAAGGTGGCAGTTGATAATATGGCGAAATTATTTTCAGTATCTATTTTTGTCAATTTCTTTCGAATAATGCCCTTGATGGGAGTAGCAGAAAAGCGGCTAGTCATTTCAGTTGGTACATCAACCACTTCATCCAGTTTATATCCAAGACCATAAGCTTGATGAAACTGTGTGATGGACCTCAGCATCAAAGTCTCAATCGTTTCACGCATGTCATAAATACTGGCTACTGCTGCCTGAACATCTTTTCCTTTCTTACCGGCAAATTGAGCCAAAACCTTTGGCAAAGCATCCTCTAGGCAAGTTGAAACTTTTTCACCATTTATAAAATCCGCAAAAACACCTGGCTTGGTTATTCTATAATTAATTTCTACCGGTTTAGATAATGCAATCAATTCCTTTAGTTGAACATTATCAGTATTTATGGTAAAATTCGAGAATCGCCAACTTAGTATATAATAATTTTCAGTAGAATCCTGAACGTAAACATCAGCCTTGAATCGGATACGTTCTAAGGAGGTGGTATCGGACTTTGCTAAGGTATAAAGTGATCTGGAAATACTGTAACTTTGCAATTCATTTTTCAAAAAAGAAGCTTTGAAAACCACGGATGAATCTGACACTGATGCCATTGAAACCATCGAAATTATACAGAAAAACAGGCAAAATACACTTTTTTTCATAAAATTATTCTTCGAGTTCATATAATAATTCATCGCGTACAGATGAAATCTCTTCCGGATTAACACCGTGTCTAATAAGTTCATTAATGTCTTTATTAAACAATTCCAAAAAATCCGGCAAAACGGTGTGTGTTGCTCGAATACCTCTTTTGTACAACTCTATTGCTTTTTTAGGTAAACCTTTGCACCACTCCAAATGGCCGGCATTCATATAATCCTCCACACCTGGTTTAAACTTTAATATCTTTTCATAATATTTCTCAGCCTGTTCGTATTTTTTACACATGAAAGAGCACCACGCAATAGGTCTCCATGTTTTAGGTGATTCATCTGATAAGACTTCCGCTTTAAAATAAAACTTCAGGGCTTCTGCAAAATCGCCAGCTTCCACCAGGCAATGTCCAATATTCATGGTCAGGACAAGCTTACCTGGGTCAAGTGCTTCGGCTCTGCGGTAGTACTCAAGTGCCTTTACGGGATTTTTGAGCAATCGATAGCAGGCAGCAATCCGTTTAAGTGTCCATATGCTGTTGGATTCAATCAAGTCAGCTTGTAGATAAGCTTCCAAAGCCAAATTTTTTTGACCAAGCTGTTGGAGACAATAGCCTTTTTTTTGATGCAAATCGGCATCCGTTGGATGAAGGGCAATCAACATATTCTGCACCTCGAGAGCCTGATTGAAATTATTATTCTTGAAATATAAAACCCCAATACGCCTCAAAGCCTTTTCCGATTTTAGATATGGTCCTAAACATTTGGTATTGTGAAAATCGAGTGGAAGCGCAAAAACGTTGATAAAATCGCGCTTTCGATTGAACAAATTGAAAAAACGGTATAAATCCTGAATGTATCTATTAGAGGTTTGCTCCATTTTAAAATGGGAGTTCATGCTCATTTCTGCTTTTTTAATCTCATCATAAGCCTCACTATCAGCGCCTAGCTGATTTGCCATAGTGCTTCTGTAGGTCGCAGGTATTTGAAGAATATTGAAACAGAAAGAATATTTATCAGACGAACACAGGTAATCCGACTTAAGCACAGCTCCTAAAACACTGACTCCATCCAGGGAATTGTTGTTAAACAAATCGGCCAAACTGGTATGGGAAGTATAAAAAGGCAAAAACCAATTGGTCATTTCCTGAAAAAAAGGATACGATTTCTGACTGGAAAATGTGCTCATATAGACATCAATACCTTCCATCTGCATATCCGAAAACTCCTGCATCTTGACAGAAAAATCTGTATTTTCCATCATGTTTTTCCAATCTGGATTAAACTCGTCTGATGCCTCATCACTCTCATTTCGAATTTTATCCTGAATGGAACTTCCAAACTTAGTCATTTCTGGTAGTATTTCATCCTGCATTCGCTTGGTCACATTTTCAGTATCTTTAGATCTGACCAATTGATAAAAGACCCTGATCAGTGATTCCTGAAGCAAGGGATCCTCCATAGCTGCCGCCAGTCTTAGTTTGATGTCCGTGTAAAGTGCAATACGGCTATCGTAGATAAACAAGGATAGAACCAATGCCACCAATGCTCGTTGAGAAACTTCAGCCTGCTCATGAGAACAAAGATCAATCAACAAAATCAATTTTTCATAGTCTATTCTTTTCTGTAGCGAAAGCAGAACGGATGAAACAAAAAGAGCCTTTTCATTATCATACAATAAAGGGTCATTAAACATTTCCGCCATAAACTGACGATCTTCTTCTTTCCAGGGATTAGAAATCCAAATCTTATTGAAAATCCGTATATTCGTGCGTTCCCTTAAACGAGTAACTTGAGTCTGTTGACTATTCCGTGAATAGTTGTCTTCTACCAACTCGACCATCGTGAGTTTCTCACCCGATTCTTTTAGATTAAGAATAAGCTGTGGAAAACTATCACTGTCACTGGTTTTGTCTACTCGGATACGGTCGTAATAATAATCAGATGAATTCTTAGTCATCCACTGATGAAATGAATTATCCGTCAGTTCAAGAGCTGATTTCTGCAACTTAAAGGCTACCTTTTCGCGTTCCGGATCCGGATAACCTTCTAACCGGTATTTGAGCATATACCGATAATTGTTTTCCATTTCTGTCAACTGATCATAGGCCATACCAAAACCATTCAACTGGATTAAGTAACCCAAGTTGGAAAATGCTTCTTTAAGATTTAAATGAAGTATTTGATTTATAATGCGGTCGTAAAGCTTGGATACCTCAGCTACTGTCATGTTTTTTGCTTTGATTACCACAAAAATACTAAAATTTCGCATCTAGAATGCCTGTCTTGACTGTAAAAAACGTAAATTTGCAAACTATAACAACATAATGCGACTTTCTTAATGAAGCACATTCGAAATTTCTGTATAATTGCTCACATTGATCATGGTAAAAGTACACTGGCAGACCGCTTGCTGGAATTCACACATACTATGGCCATCACTGAAAACCAGATGCTTGACAACATGGATCTGGAAAGAGAACGTGGAATAACAATCAAGAGCCATGCCGTCCAAATGGAATACACCCAGGATGGTCAAAAATATCTTTTAAATTTAATTGATACTCCCGGACACGTGGATTTCTCTTATGAAGTCTCCCGTTCTATAGCAGCATGCGAAGGCGCTTTGCTCATTGTTGATTCAACGCAAGGCATTCAGGCCCAAACCATTTCGAACCTCTATATGGCCATCGAAAATGATTTGGAGATAATACCTGTCCTGAATAAAATTGACATGCCAAATGCCATGATAGAAGAGGTTGAAGATCAGATCATCGAACTTCTTGGAGTTAAACGAGAGGAAATCATACGAGCCAGCGGAAAAACAGGTGAAGGCATTCCTGCCATTCTGGAAGCAATTGTTCAGCGAGTTCCTCAACCCAAAGGCGATCCGGAAGCACCGTTTCAAGCACTAATTTTTGACTCGGTATTCAATTCTTTTCGTGGCATCATCGCATACATCAAAGTCATAAATGGTACCATCAAAACCAATGATTTTGTAAAATTCTTTGCAACTAAAAAAGAATACCTTGCGGATGAAGTCGGTGTTCTTAAATTAAATATGGTTTCGCGTCCTCAATTGAGTTGTGGCGATGTAGGTTATATTATTTCGGGGATAAAAACCTCTAAGGAAGTAAAAGTCGGGGATACTGTTACGCATGTAAAACGCCCTTGCCTGAAAGCCATTGATGGTTTTGAAGAAGTTAAACCAATGGTTTTTGCAGGAGTCTACCCAATCGATTCAGAAGACTTTGAAGATTTACGTTCTTCATTGGAAAAACTCCAACTAAATGATGCTTCGCTGACTTTTCAACCTGAGTCCTCACTTGCTTTGGGTTTTGGTTTCCGGTGCGGCTTTTTAGGGCTGCTTCATATGGAAATCGTTCAGGAACGCCTGGAAAGAGAGTTCGATATGGACGTTATAACAACTGTTCCAAACGTACAATACATCGTCACCACCAGAAAAGGGGATGTTATTGATGTTCACAATCCTTCCGGACTTCCGGACTTCACCATGGTGGAGAAAATTGAAGAACCTTACATCAGAGCATCCGTTATTACTACCACAGACTACCTTGGCAGCATTATGACACTATGCCTTGGTAAACGTGGAGAGTTGATTAAACAAGAATATATTTCCGGAAATCGTGTTGAGATATTATTTGACATGCCGTTGGGTGAAATTGTAATTGATTTCTACGATAGATTAAAGAGCATTTCAAAAGGGTATGCCTCATTTGATTATCATCCAAATGGTTTCCGTGAATCCAAACTTGCGAAACTGGATATTTTATTGAACAGCGAACCAGTAGATGCCCTCTCCTGCCTTACCCATGTGAGCAATGCAGAAACCTTGGGCCGACGCATGTGCGAAAAACTGAAAGATCTGATTCCTCGTCAACAGTTTGATATTGCTATTCAGGCTGCCATAGGAGCTAAAATTATTGCACGTGAAACAGTTAAAGCAGTCCGCAAGGATGTGACCGCAAAATGTTATGGTGGAGATATTTCACGTAAGAGAAAATTACTGGAAAAGCAGAAAAAAGGCAAAAAAAGGATGAAGCAGATTGGAAATGTGGAGGTTCCGCAGAAAGCCTTTCTTGCTGTCTTAAAATTGGATTAAAATCTCCTGAAAGATGAAAAGTTTTTTAGAATTGGTGAAAAGTCGGCAGAGTGATCGGGCGTATGACGTATCGAAGCCTGTAGAGCAAGAGAAGCTGGATTACATACTAGAAGCTGCTCGCTTGGCGCCTTCAGCTTGCAATGCTCAGCCATGGTCCTTTATTGTGGTCACCGATCCAACCTTAAAACAGAAAACGGCATCTATCATAGCAGACAAATCACTATCTATTAATCACTTTGCTTATCAGGCTCCTGTGCACATTATCATCATCGAAGAATCTGCTAATTTTAATTCGAGAATTGGTGGCCTGATAAAGCGAAAACATTTTCCGCACTTAGATTTAGGCATTGCCGCTGCACACATTACACTTGCAGCAGCTGAACAAGGACTTGGTAGTTGCATTGTCGGTTGGTTTAATGAAAAAAAAATCCGCAAAATATTCCAACTACCCTCCTCCAAACGTCCCATTCTTGTAATCACATTGGGCTATTCTACACAGAATCTTAGAGATAAAAGTCGCAAAACAACAAAGGACATTATCAAATACAATAGGTATTAAAACTGCCTTTTCAACTAGTTTATATCTAAACGAAAGGTTCCAGGGATAACCCCTGGAACCTTTCGTTTAGATATAAATAGTATAATATAAATCTATTCCAATTCGCCCAATTGACTAAGCGCGTACGCATAAGCGCCCAAATTGATAGCTTTGCTTGCTCCTAGTTTAGAAACAGCAATACCAATGCGCTTTTCAGAGTCATAGGGTACTTTTTTGTCTGTTCCAGGGATATTAACCATTACAGAATGACCTTTTAGAAAGTCTTCCAATTCTTTTTCATCATCCAAATTATAAGCTTTCATTTGTAGTCTGGTGAATTTCTCCCCGTCCAGCTTACCTATTGTTCCATTCAATTCTGCCATAAATGCAGGCATAAAAAATTCGGAAGCTCCTGTCAAGCCGCCACCTATTACGATCAAACCATCAATGAGTGTAATGGCGTGAGCTATAGTATCGCCAGCTTCTTCACCCATTTCTGCGAACGTTTTTTTGGCAGCCTCAACATTTCCTTCACGTTGTTCGTATGCTATTTCACAAATATCCTTAGGAGTTAAAACAGTGGTATAATCACCTGAAAATTCAGAGTACATACGCTTAATGGCAGCAATACCTACACTCTCTTCCGTAATGCAATCTCTGAATTTTTTATGTCTGAATACCCATAAGTCTCCACCTGATCCGTTGTCTCCGATATGAAGCTTGCCGTTGGTTACAACACCTCCACCAAATCCAGTACCGAATGTTGCACCCAATAAATTTTTAAATCTTTTATGACTTCCAGCATCTTCTAATTTCTTATTGATCTCCGGAATAATTCCACCGATGGCTTCACCATAAGCAAAAAGGTCACCATCGTTGTTAATAAAAACAGGAATACCAAATTTTTCCTGAAGAAATGGACCTAAAGCAACTCCACCTTTAAAGGCTTTTAAGTTGGGCAGGTCACCTATAATACCATTGACATAATCAGCAGGGCCAGGAAAAGCAAAGCTAATAGCAACTGGTTGTTCTTGAATTAAATTTTTTATTTGATTAAACCCGTCTTCTAAGGTTTGTAAGCAATTAGGTAAGTTATCTGCATTGGAGGGCAGACTAATGGCGTTAACTATTTCTTTGTTCGCCTGCATGGCTGAAAATACGAAGTTGGTGCCACCGGCATCCAAAGTCATGACAATACGTTTATCAAATTGGTACATGAAATAAAATTAATCAAGATTAACTACTAAACCTTATAAACCTATAACCTATAAAAACATGGAAAAACCACGGTATTTTAGAAGAGACTGCAAAAGTAGTCTGAAAAAAATAAAATAGCAAATTTCTAGCCTATGTTTTTCATCCATAAACCTTGGCAGACCTATCTAAAATATAGAATAAGGTGTGCTATCCCCGCCTTCAATGAACTTTTACATTGACATGAGCTATCTGAAAAAAAAATACAGACTATTTAAGAAGAACGAATGTTCACTTAAATAGTCTGTAAGAAAACCAATTATTGGTTTATTTCAATAGTTAGAAAATAACTTTTTGGTTGAATGTTTCACCGTTTACAGTTACACCGTTTACAAAGAAAACACCAGTCAAGTTAACGTCTTGTGCAATAGAAGCACCAGCTTTAACAGAACCTTCAAATGCTTTAACACCAGCAACACTATAGATTGCATAATTCAAAGTAGAAGTTTCATTGTTTGTAATGGTCAATACATTACCAATTGCAGATGCACTAACGTTTGCAGCAGCTACAGTTTTGATACCACTAGCTGCAGTTCCAAACCAAGTAACAGTTGCAACATCAGGAATCGTAAAACCAAAACTTCCAGCAGCATCAGCAACCAGATCTTCTTTGCATTCGTTCATTTTCCAGTTTGCAACCAAACCTGCTTCTGTACCAACCAAAGTATTGGTCATGTCAGCTAGAATTTCTGTATCTGTTTTTGCAACACTCCAAACTCGAAGGTCAGAAAGTGAACCATTCAGACGACGATTTGTCCAAGCTGCACCTTCAGCAATTCTCAAATTTTGGTCAGCAGCATTCATAGGGCCTGCAAGACTTGTAGTAGCTGCAATTGCACCATTGATATAAAATTTCAATGTAGTTCCATCATATACACCGGCTAAATGGTACCATACATCAGCGTCAGGAGTAACACCACTACTTGCTTTGATCCAATCGTTTCCGGATAAATCTGCTTTAGGAGCACCGATATTCAATTCTAATCCTGTTTCATGTCTCAACATCCAGCCACCATTATTGGAACTTTCGTTACAAATAATATAATTTGAACAACCAGCTGGAATAGCGTTGTATTTAACCCAAGTTTCAACTGTCAATGCGGTTGGGTTTGAAAGTCTAAGATCACTCAAGGAATTTGCACCAAGATCGATAAAAGCTGTTTCGGTACCATCAAAATTAAGACCTCTAGCTGGATCCGTTGCACTTGCGCTTAAAATAAAAAGTGCAGAAGCACATAAAGTAAAAATTTTTTTCATAGTGTTAAGTTTTTAAAGTTAAAATTTATTTGAGACAAAAATAATTTTTAAGTTGAGATTATACCTTTTGGTTCAAATGTCCGCCTACAGATAAGTAGACGGTTCAAATATAATAAATGAATTCATTATCACCAAACGATAATAGAGTTAAAACGCGTACAAAAGTATAACAATTTTCACATCCGGTTAATCCTGTCATAAATATGACACATTTTCATACATAAATGTCACAATTTTATATATTTTTTAAATATCCAGGCAAATGGGACATTCAAAATGAAATTTGTTATACATTTCGTGTAAACTTTTTCACTCGATTGGTTTACTCACAAAAATAACCGCATTTTTTAAACAAGCAAAAAAAAATCACTTTTTTTTATCAACATTATTTTAACCATGCTTTATTTGGTTCCTTTGACATCTCCAGAATCAAAGTACCGCCATTAACAATATCTGAAAACTTAAGAAATGGCGATGTCTGTAATTGATCATTCAAACTTGCTTTTTGAATATATAAATGGTCTTTCGAATTATTTACTGTGCGGATAATGAATTCTTTGCCTTTGTAATACTTTGGATTCAAGCTTATGGTGATGGAATCGAATAAGGGACTACCAATCTGCATGTTGGGAGTAGCTTCTGTTAACCCTTTTACATCAAAAAGTCCTATACCGGCAAGTACATACCAGGCACCAAGCTGGCCCTGATCTTCATCCTGACCATAACCGTATCCATGGACATCCTCTGTTCCATAGAACTGATCACAGATAGCTCGCACCCATTTTTGGGTCAGATACGGTTTCCCAGAAAAATTGAACAACCATGAAATGTGCAAGTTGGGCTGATTGCCGTGATTGTAGAGTGCAGCCACCCCAGCAAATGCATCCACAGTTTTACCAGCTCCGAAAATATTTTGCTGAGACAATAAGAATACACTGTCCAGTCTGTTGTTGAACGTATCACGCCCAATCATTGAGACAAGAGTTTCAGGATCATGAGGCACATAAAAGGTGTATTGTGCAGCATTGCCTTCCTGGAAACCACGCCATGGTTCAACGGGATTAAATTTTTCAATGAAATGGCCGTTGTTATCCCTGGGATGAATATATTTGGTAGAAGGATCAAAAAGAGTCTTCCATCCATTTGATAGCGTCATTAATTTGTTGTAATCTTCGGTTTTATTCAACTGTTTAGCAAATTGAGCTATGGCATAAGCACTGTAAGAATATTCCAGTGTGTGTGATGCGCCAAAACCGGAACCATCTTGATTAGTTTCATATCCTAAAGTGTTGAGGAATGGAGTATAACCCTTTATAACAAATTGTCCGACATCCAGTTTACCGGCTCCGGCAATTCTATTTTCTGAAACAAGTTCACTTTTTAGAGCAGCTTCATAGCCTGTTTTCACATCGAAATTGCGAATGCCACAATTGTATGCTGAAGCAATAGCCAAACCTGTAAAATTTGTTCCTACCCCTGAAACAAACCTGCTGCAAGCAATACCATCGCCCAACCATCCTGCATCCTTATATACCAGAATTTGGCTTTGAACCCAATCAGCATAATATTCCGGATAAGCCAAGGCCCAAAGTTGAGTCAGATTCCAAAAACCTCCCCAAATAGCATCTGAATTATAAAAATTGAACTTTGATTTGCCTTTTGAATCCACTTCAATCTGGCCAATTTCACCATTGTTCTTAGGATATGCACCATTCACATCACTGGCTAATCCCCTTCCCAACAAGGCGTGAAAAAGACCTGTATAAAATTTTGTCATATCTGAATTGTTTTCGGTTTTAACGCGGATACGTCCAAGATAATCTTCCCATGTATTCAAGGAGGCATTCTTTGCCTGATCAAAAGTCATTTTGCGGGCTTCTGTATTCAGGTTCAGACGGGCATTCTCTATAGAAGTATAGGATAATCCGATTTTCACCGTGACTTGTTCCTTATCGATGGTAGAAAAAGTCAAATAAAGTCCGGATCCTTTACCGGAAATATGTTTCTCACCTGCAAAGGTTTCATTTTTACGAAAAGTACCCCACTTTTGAGGTTTCTTATCCAAAACTGCAGAAAAATACATGGCAACATTGGCACCTTTCTGATATTTCTTCACATATTCTGGTTCTGTAATGACAAAACCTTCAATACGACCATCTTTAGTATAGGTCACCTCGGCATCTTTAACAAACCCACTTTCACCTTGTTGATTTCCAATGTCAAAAAGAAGATGAGATTCATCCGATTTCGGGAAAGTGTAACGCTGGAAACCAACTCTTTTGGTAGCAGTCAATTCCGCTTTAATGGCGTAATCCTTTAGCAAAACAGAATAAAAACCAGAAGTAGCACATTCATCCGCTTTGTCAAAACGGGAACGATAACCTTCCTCTGGATTTTCCAAAGCACCTGGAATGGTTTGTAACTTCCCAGTTATTGGCGCCAGAACAATGCCTCCTATCTGAAATTCATGAAAACAGGCAAAACCCTCGATGGATGAATCCCTGGTATCGTATCCTACAGCCTGCCAGCCATCCTTATTCCCATAATGGGCATTGGTGGAAGGGCCTAATTTGGCCATCCCAAAAGGAACAGCAGCCGGTGTGTAAAAAAACCACCTGCAATGGGCAGTCCCAATATTGGGATTTACATAAGTGCTCAATTTCTCTGCCTGGGCGCCATTGAGCAGTAAGTATAAAAAAGAAAGTAAAATTGCTATTCGTTTCATATTGTTCTGATTAGTCTTATAATTTTTCATTCAAATAGATGGATAATGCACCGTATGATTCAACTACTGCTACTTGCATCAGTAATAGATAAGACCTATTGGCGCTACCACCCGTCCAGTCTTCAAAAAAGAAGCTTTTGTCTGTACGAGCTTTTTTATAGCCATAATTGATGTTGCTGAGATATACCTTTATATAGCTGTCTGCATTTTTGTACAAGGGTTGTAGGTCAATGTAACCCCTAAGAAGTTTGACATTGAACCATGGATCATGATTTGGAAAGGAAAGTGCCACATTGTTTACGGACTTGACAAACGTATCGTAGGATCCTTGCGCTGATGCGATGGCATCATCCAAATAACTTTGCTGGCCCGTTATGCGATACAACCTGACCCCATTCTGAATCATGACGCCTGTATTGTATGTCCATTTCGTCTTGTTTACGACTCCTGCTGTATTTACATCGTTCCAATAACAGTTGTCACCGGGGTCGCGTAAATTTGTTTTGAGCCAGTCGTACTCCGATTTGGCAAAAGAAAGAACGGATGCTTTTTCTGTTTCAGGGCAAACCGAATAGTAATCCAACAGGAAAAGGGTGGCATACCCGTTTGCACAAGCCGGTTTGTTCGAGTTGGCGTTGCCTGAAATATTCTTTTCATCTTCGTTCCACCAAATAGCTCCACCCAAAATAGGATCGGTACCACTTTTTAAAAAGGGGACAATTTGAGCTGCCCTATCCAGGAAACGTTTTTCACCGGTAATGTTGTAAGCCTCAACCAGGCTGATTCCAACAATAGAGTTGTCGTCATAGAATCTGGTTCCACCTCCGTATGTTCCGTCTGTCGATGATCCGTAGCCACCTATAATGTTGCCATTGGCGCTTGATCTGTAGTAATTCTGATAATTATCTGCGAGTGCTGCGTAATTGACATTGTAACCAATCTGAGTCAGTGTTGCTGCACCGGAAACCAAGCCAACATAGGGCCAAAGATAAGACCCAGCAGAAGGATCACCACTTTGTACAGGGTAACTTTCCTGATATAGTCCATTGGTTTTTTTGTAATAGATATTGATGAGGTCAAAAATCGACTTCGCTTTGGTGTAACATTTAACGGTATCATTCTTTTCGATTGGATCGGTCTTTTTCTTGGGTGTGTAGTCTTCAGAACCGTCTGAGCAGGACATAAACAAAAAGAACAAACCGATGATCATTAAATTTTTCATTTTTTTTCTATTAAAACTGTCAATAAAGATATTACTTTTTCTGCACCGAAAAAAAGAGGTTGTTTCAAAAGTATTTGATCAGCCTCTTTTCTCGCATGCATGGGGGATATTTTATAGGGATTGGATATTTGAAAATTCATGAATCATCAACCCATCCTTATTGGTATTGATGGTGATGGTGCATTTCTTTAAATCGAGGGATGCACTCATTTTCCAGAGATGATCCCATTGACTCCAGGTGGATTCGACCAATTCATAGAAAGCAGCTGATTCTGATGCTGAAGGCCTTTCTGAACTGACCCCGTCGCGACGTCCCCAACATTTGTCAACTCCGTTTACGTTGGCAACGAAATAGTAACGTTCTTCCGTCCAGGTCAACCAGGCAGGCGGATTTGTTTCCGGTCTGGAAGTCATAATAAATTTGACAGTACAATTTTCAGCCTTCAGAACACCATTTCCCATATAACTAAAATTTCCAATCACATCGAAAGTTGTACCCCATACGGCTTTGATAGCAGATAGGGTATCCAGTTCTATTTTCTGGGTATTGAGATTGACAGTGATGCGATAGATTTCATTGATCTTATTGGCATTTACATCAAAAGTACCGGAACCTTCTTTAATTTTTTTATCTACATCAGCATAGCATACAAAAGCATCTGCGTCTGTTTTGCTGCTTTTAAAATACACATTCCCATCTGTTGGAACCTGCGTATAAATGACAAACAGTCCATCTTCCGCTTTGCGCATTTCCAGTCCACCTGCACCAGCATTTTCAGAAGCAGTTCCATACATATATAAGGTGTTACCCGTATAGTCTATTCCAGAACCTCGAGTCACAGCAATCTGACCAGAGATATTGGCCATTTCAACTTCACCTCCTTTTGATGCGGTAACAGTCCAAATCAGTGAACCTGTACTTCCGGGGGCTACACCTGCCTTTCTGGCTATGGTATTAAGCAGTGCGTGTGTCAATGTCAACTGGGGTTCAGCACCAAGATCACTCAGCATTCGGTAAGCAGGATTTGAGAAATTACCGCCCACCTTATCAAATAAGACTTCGTAAATGACTTGACCCACTTCTGCCCCTCCTCCACTCCATGTAAGCAGGATGTTTTCGGTTGAAGCCACATTTATGGTGATCGTAGAAGGAGCATTCAAGGTTGTTGGCGTTGAAAATTTGCTCGAAAAATCATATTTTTCCTGACACCCCACCAAGAGTAGAACCATCGTGAAAATTCCTATTATTTTTTTCATAACGTTTTATATTTGAGGTTTACCAATTGAGATTCTGTGAAAGGTTCTTGTTCAGATCTCGCTCATTTTGTGGAATTGGCCATAAATAATGTTTATTCTTGTCAAAATTGCGGTTTTCCACGCGGATATGTCCATTGTCAACCCCAACAATATCGTTGGTCTTTAATCCGTGGCTATAGCCATTCAGGAGGGTTTCTGCCGTTTTCCAACGGATGATGTCTTTCAGTCTGAGTCCTTCAAAAGCCAGTTCCGAACGGCGTTCACGGCGAACAATCTCAATGAGCTGTTGCTGAGTCTTTCCAGAAGGATAATTCAAAGCTGCAGCATTGGTGAAACCGGCTCTTGTCCGGATGGGTTTGATTGTTCTGTTCCAGGTTGCTTCATCCAGAGAGCCTGATTCAGCAGCTGCTTCCGCGTGCATCAGAAGTACGTCTGCATATCTGATCAAAATAATATTCAATCCAGAATTCAGACTTTCTCTGTGGTTTTTGTCCCAGTATTTCTTAAAATAATATCCAGTCGCCGTACAGTCTGAGCTAAATCCATAACCATCCTTGCTGCTTCCTTTATCACAATTGATAATGGTATTAGTTCCGCCAGCCATCCGATAACTATTACCTGTATAAATAACAGTGGCCGCCAGACGTGGATCACGATTCAGATAGGGAGTAGCAGCAGAATAGACTGAACTTTCTTCAATGGGCAATCCGTCCGTGGCTATATAACTGTTTACCAGTTCCTGAAGGGGAGAAAGCTGTGCATAGCCTCCCAATGAAGGAGGTAAGAATTGATATTCCACCGCATTTTCTCTTGCATTCAACATATACTGAATGTCCAGAATCACTTCTGAATTACTTTCATTTTCAGCATAGAAAAGTCCTTCATAACTGGGAAATAAAGTGAATTTTCCAATTATTTTTTCCGTTTCAGTTTTAACCTCGGCATAACGGCCTTCAAATAACAACATTCTGGCTTTTAAAGCGATGGCAGCATATCTGTTTACCCGACCTAGATCTTCTCCACTATAAGCCTCGGGTAAATAATTGTTATCGATTACAGTGTTCAAATCAATGAGCAGATCCCGCACGATATCCGTTTTCGGAGTCCTTTCAATCGTTTGAGAACCTTCCACTGTAATGGTTTTTGTAAAGAAAGGTATGTCACCAAATTTAGAATAGAGTTCAAAATAGAGATAAGCCCTGATCACTTTGGCTTCTGAACTGTATCTATTTTTGAGTTCTTCAGTCAAATTAGGTACTTGGTCAATATTGTCCAACAAAAGGTTGCAATTACGGATGCCTGCATACTTACTTGACCAAACGGCCTGTACATAGGAATTGTCAGTAGAATAAGATCCATTACCTATGGCTTGGTTGATACTGTTCACTTTCGAATAGGCATTGTCTGTCATGGCGTCACTGTAAAGTACTTCCTCTGCACTCAACAAGTTGGTGTAGCAACTATTTAGAGCAATAACTGCGGCACTTTCCTTCTTCCAAAAATCCTTGTCACTGACCTGATCATAAGGTGAAAGGTCCATATCGACGCAAGAGGTTGCCATTAAAAGAACCAGTAGTCCTGAAGCAAGAATGCTTCGTTTGTTTTTTATATAGTTTTTCATTTCACTTCGATTTATAAATTCAGACTTAAACCAATGGAGGCAATTCTGGCTATGGGATAAATACGACCACCGGAGGATGCAGTGGTTTCGGGATCCCATCCACCTATCATATTACTGAATGTGAACAAGTTCTGACCGCTTAGGAAAACCCGAAGACTGTTTATTGATACTTTTTGGGTCAATGTCTTTGGCAGCGTATAACCCAATTGGATATTTTTCAATCTCACATAAGCGCCATTATTGATCCAAAAATCGGACTTGGCAGCATTGTTGGTTGATTCTGACCCAACCGTCAGGCGGGGATAACTGGCATCGGTATTCGTCGGAGTCCATCTGTCTATATGAAAATCAAAGGCAGGGCCTTCATTGCTGTTGTGGAAAGCTTCCACCGATTCACCACGCATCCAGACGCTCCTTTGTCCGACACCTTGCCAGAACATGGAAAAATCAAAACCGTTTATTTTAGTGGCATAATTGAGACCGAAAGAGAACCTTGGAAATGAATTGCCTAAAACAAAACGATCATCATCGGCTTTAATTAGGTTATCACCATCCTTGTCAATATAACGGATATCACCTGCTTTTGGAGTTACACCTTCCAAATGTGGTCCTTTCGCAGCTTCTTCATCTGTTTGATAAAAGCCATCTGAACGATACCCATAATAGGAATTGATGGGATAGCCTTCCCGGATGATGGTATTGATGTCGTATCCATTGATCCATTCTTTACCTTGCGTATCGACCACCTCGTTTCTGCTGTCGAACAGATTGGCTGTAATACTGTGATTCATTGCACCAGTCTTGAAATTGTAGTTGGCAGACATTTCCCATCCGTAGTTTTTGACTTTACCTGCGTTCTGAATTGGGCTTCCACCACCGAATGTGGATGGAACGGGTAAATTGATCAGAATATCGTACGTCATGTTGTGGAAATAATCGAAGGTAAAATTCAACGCATTGTTGAAAAATCCCAAATCGGTCCCTATATCAAACATCCTGGTTGTTTCCCATTTCATGTCTACATTGACTGCTGAAATATTGGATACGCTGACAACATTGTTGTTGAATGTGTAGCCATCCGAAATAGAGACAGAAGGGATATAAGCGTAATTGCTGATTCGGTTGTTACCAACTAAACCCAAGGATGAACGAACCTTTATTGATGGAAGGTTTTCACCTAGTTCCGAGTAAAATGATTCTTCGGAAGCTCTCCACGCGGCTGAAACAGAAGGGAAGACTGCGGATCGGTTGCCCTTTGCAAATTTCGAGGAAACGTCATCCCGAATATTGAATTCAAAAAGATACTTTTCACCATAATTATAGTTCATTCGCATGAAAGCAGAATAAATGGACCAATCACTTTTCCATCCTTGGTTTTCAGTGTTGGTTGTTTGATTACCTGCCATGATGTCAAAATCCGGATTAGCTACTTTTCGTAAGGTATAGAAGCTAACATCGCTTCCACCTTCGTAAGAATAGCCACCCATCGCACCCAACGTATGTTTACCTATTTTCTTATCGTAAGTTAACATGATGTTGGCAGTTATATTTTGCGTCCTGCCAAAACTTTCCCGGATATGATTTTCCTGATCACCGCTATTTTCAATGGCTTGACGGTTTTCATGACTCAGGTTGTTGTACAATTGCCCGCCAACCATGGTTTTCAGTTTAAGTCCCTCCAACAAAGACAATTCACCATTAAATATACCTGACAAGTCATCGTTTGAAGTTTGACTGTAACCGCCGGCTTCCAATCTGGCCAACGCATTGCTGTTGCTGCCGGAAGGGTAATTGTAAGCACCATCCACTTTAATTGGATAGATGGTTGGCATTCGCATCACTTGCTCAATAATCCAGTCTGTCCAATAGGCATGATCTTTTACTTGATTGCGTGCATAAGCTACATTGGCGCTTATTTTCAGACTTTGTGTCAGCTGATGTACCACATTCAAACGTCCGTTTAATCTTTTCAGACCAAATGAAGGACCTTCCAGTAAACTGTTCTGGTCCAGATAGCCCAACGACATTAATAAGGTCGTCTTTTCATCTCCACCGCTAATGGAAATGTTGTGGGATTGTTGCGAAGCGGAATTTTTATAAATGGCATCAATCCAGCTCTCATTGATTCCTCCGTTTCTATAAGAACTAATCTGTTCGGGTGTAAAGGCGATTTTTTTACCTGAATTGACCAATGCTTCATTCCGTAGTTCACAGTAAATCCATGAATCAACTGGTTTGGGCAAACAAGTAGCTTGCTGTTGTCCATACATAAAGTCATAATGGATCACTGCTTTTCCCTTTTCTCCACTCTTGGTGACAATCAGGACAACTCCGTTGGAAGCTCTTGATCCGTATATAGCTGTGGATGAGGCATCTTTCAAAACAGAAATACTTTGTATATCGGAAGGATTCACATTCTGAATATCACCAATGATGCCATCAATGATAACCAATGGTGTATTATCATTTAAGGTGTTCAATCCGCGAATATTGATACTGGGACGATTTCCAGGCTGTGAACTGGTTTGTTGAATGGTGAGACCAGGTGTAGTCCCTTCCAAAGCTTCCACCACATTAATCACCGGTTTCCCATCCAGGTCTTTCATGGATACGGAGGAGACAGCTCCGGTCAGGTTTACTTTCTTTTGTGTGCCATAACCAACCACCACGATTTCATCAATGGCTTTTGAAGTCTCATTGAGTGTGATATTCAACACAGGACCGGTTATGTTGACTTCTTTTTTAATGTAACCAATAAATGAAATGACCAATACTCCTTTTCCATTGGGCACATTAATAGAGTAATTACCATTTGCATCTGAATTAATACCAGTGGTAGTACCTTTTAAAACAATGCTTGCACCGGCAATGGGTTTACCATCATCACCGCTAATTTGTCCAGCTATCTTTTCTGTTTGGCTGTAGACTTGCTGTACCACCGAAAAAAGTAGCAGCATCAGAAAAATCATGGTTCTTTTCATCCTGTTTAGATTTTTTGTGTTTCTGATAGATCAGATATTATCGATGCAAAAATGCAACCTTTTAAACATTTAATTTATAACTTTGTTACGAATGAATTGCACTATATTACGATTTTTAATCTTTTACATCTATGCCTAAGTTAAAAGAGGGTTTTAAAGGTCAAAGGCTTATAACCATCAGTCCTGAAATTTTATTGATTAGTCAGAATAATCCTTTGACAAAGAGTTTGTATACTACTAAAATAGGTTTTTTTCCAGCATCAAAATACCATTACAACAGAAAAGACAAAGGAGTCGATTATTACATCCTTATTTATTGTACAGCAGGTGAAGGTTGGTACAAAATAGCGGACAAGACTTATACTATGAACGAAAATCAGTACATAGTACTTCCACCAAATACACCGTATAGCTTTGGCGCCAACACAAAAAATCCATGGACCATCTATTGGGTCCATTTTAAAGGCGCACTTTCGTCTTATTTCTTCAAAACGCCTATGTTACCTCATCAAATTTTGCCTGAGTCTGATTCCAGGTTGCAAGACCGAATACAATTGTTTGAAGAAATTTACGACAACCTGGAGCTGAGTTACCACAGCGATCATTATAGTTATGCTTCCCTTTGTCTGTATCACTTTTTAGCATCGTTCAAATTTGTGGAACAGTTTCGCAGAGTTCGTAACAGAGATGTCCGGGAGCATGAATTTAGCGAAAAAGTCATTTATTACATGCGTGAAAATGTGGAAAACAATCTGACTCTGGATCAAATGGCAAAACAATTCAATCTCTCTACTTCCCATTTTTCGACGCGCTTCCGACAAGATACTAAACAGTCACCCATCAAGTACTTTATTACCCTGAAGATTGAAAAATCCTGTCAATATTTAGAGTTGACAACAATGAAAATCAGTGAAATATTCCCTAAACTTGGTTTTCAGGATGCTGCATATTTCAGCAGAATATTCACCAAAATCATGGGAGTTTCACCATCAAAATATCGGGAAAGAGAAATTTCGAACATAAACCATATTTGGCCAACTACAACAAAATGATATCTTTGCAAAACATATTTCCAACTAAACAAACAATTCGAAAAATGAAAAAACACTTCTTGGTAATCTGCTTATCAATGATTGCAATGAGCGGATTTGCTCAGTGGCAACCAGCAGGAACTAAAATCAAAACCCAATGGGCAGAGAAAATCAATCCTGTAAATGTATTACCCGAATACCCACGTCCTCAATTGGAACGTACGGAATGGTCCAACTTAAACGGTGAATGGGAATACTCTATTCAAGCAAAAGGTCAAATTGAGCCATCCACATTTGAAGGAAAAATACTAGTTCCATTTGCAGTCGAATCGTCCCTTTCAGGAGTTCAAAAAAACGTTGGAAAAGACAATGAACTTTGGTACAAACGCACTTTTTCTGTTTCATCCTCCTGGAAAAACAAGGATATTATCCTGAATTTTGGCGCTGTTGACTGGATGGCTGACGTATACATCAACGACATCCTCATTGGAAGCCATCAGGGTGGCTATACTCCTTTTCAGTTCAATATTACACCTTATCTTAAAAGTTCAGGTCAGCAGAAAATTGTTGTTCGTGTTTGGGACCCCTGTGATGAATCCTTTCAACCCCGCGGAAAGCAAGTTTCCAAACCCGGAGGTATCTTTTACACCTCTGTAACAGGCATCTGGCAAACAGTTTGGCTGGAGCCCGTTTCTGCCAATCATGTAACCTCAGTAAAAACCATTCCAAATATTGATAAAAATACAGTAGAGGTAACAGTGTCCACTTCAGAATGCAAAACATCCGATGTTGTCGAAGTTAAACTGATGGATAAAGGTCAGGTTATTGCTATTGCAAAAGGGATTCAAGGAAAAACACTCCTTCTGGCAGTAAAAAATCCAAACCTTTGGAGCCCTGAAAATCCATATTTATATGATATGAAGATCAGCCTATCTACAGGAAATAAAAAAATCGATGAAGTGTCTTCCTACACAGCTATGAGAAAAATCTCCAGCAAACGCGACGAAAATGGCTTGATGCGCTTTCAGCTAAACAACAAAAATCTTTTCCATTATGGTCCACTGGATCAGGGATGGTGGCCTGACGGTCTTTATACCGCTCCATCAGATGAGGCTTTGGTGTATGATATTCAGAAAACCAAAGATTGGGGTTTCAATATGATTCGCAAACATGTGAAAGTTGAACCTGCTCGTTGGTATTACCATTGCGATAAACTGGGTATCATGGTTTGGCAGGATATGCCAAGTGGTGACGGTGGTAACAGTTGGGCTCCCAGAGAATACAACGCAGGGACAGATGTTAAACGCACTCCAGAATCTGCAAACAATTATTACAAAGAATGGAAAGAAGTAATGGACATGCTGGTATCCAGTCCATCTGTCGTTGTTTGGGTTCCTTTCAATGAATCATGGGGACAGTTTGATACCGAGAAAGTTGTCGAATGGACAAAATCCTACGATCCTTCCCGTCTGGTAAATCCTGCTAGTGGTGGTAACCACCGGGCATGCGGAGATATCCTGGATTTACACAATTACCCGGGACCAGGCATGTACTTATTTGATGCAAGCCGTGTCAATGTACTTGGCGAATATGGTGGAATTGGACTTCCATTGGAAAATCACTTATGGTCAAACGATCAGAATTGGGGTTATGTTCAATTTAAGAACGGTGATGAAGTGACCGCAGAATATGTTAAATACGCAGAAGCACTGAAAGGTTTTGTTGATAAAGGTTTTTCAGCAGCAGTCTATACCCAGACTACCGACGTTGAAGGTGAAGTCAATGGTTTAATGACTTATGACCGTAAAGTCATTAAAATAAACGAAGCAGCTGTTAAGAAAGTCAATCAGGAAGTGATCAAAAGAATGAAGTAAAAAAATCTCCAATAATAGAAAGGTGCCTCACAAGGGCACTTTTTTTTTTGCCTCGTTACGCCAACAGAAAGTCCTGCACCCGTTGGGCCAACGGTGAAAACTAATCGCTTCTTTTTATATCATAAAAAATCTTATAACGCCATTTGAATATCTTCTAATGGCGTTATAAGATTTTTTATGAAAAAAACAATCAAAAAAAGAATAATAATTCGAAAAATATCATACTTTTATTTTTAAAATGTTTTAATAATAAATAACATTCTAGCTATCCCATTCCCGTGTATCGCGTTTTTTTTATGTCAAAACTATGAGACTTGTAACATAAATCAATAATTAAAAAAAAAGATAGCCTATGATGAACACATTCTAACTATCATCAAGAAGTCGGCAAATCGATTTCATACTATTTTATTATTCTCCTATTAAACTTAACAAATAAATTATGGAAAAACACGCATTTCAATGTTTTTGGAGCAGGGGGAAACTATCGCTCTACGTCATTGCGTTTTCCCTTTTTTCTGGTTGGAACGTAGTCAGCAGTATAGCTGCTGCATCAGAAAAAGCAACGACAGTGACTGAGGAAACTCAACAAAAAAGAATGGTTCAAGGTGTCATTTCAAGCGATCAGAATGAAGTCATCATTGGAGCTACTGTTCACGTAAAAGGTACCGCTCGGGGTACCATGACAGATGAAAATGGAAAATTTTCCATTGAAGCTGCAACAGATGCCATTCTGGAGATTACTTATATCGGATATTTACCTCAAAATGTTGTTGCAAAAACAACGACTTTGAATATTACTTTAAAAGAAGATTCCAAACAATTGGGTGAAATCCTGGTTACGGGTTTTGGTCTTTCACAAAGAAAAGAAACATTGACAGGTGCCGTATCAACTGTTACCAGTAAAGATATAGCCCGTTCATCCTCCTCAACCACTTCAGGTGCCTTGGTAGGAAAAATCGCAGGTATAAACTCCCGTCAGGCTGACGGTCGTCCAGGTGCTTCAACATCCATCCAAATCAGAAACATGGGGACACCACTGTACGTAATTGATGGTATTATCCAGGATGAAGGCCAATTCAACAACATTGACTTCAACGACATCGAATCTATTTCCATATTGAAAGATGCTTCTGCAGCTATCTATGGAGTACGTTCAGCAAACGGTGTAGTTGTTGTAAATACTAAAAAGGGAGACCGTAATACAAAACCTTCAGTAACTTTGAATGCAACGTACGGATGGCAGAATCTTTCTACCTTCCCGAAACCTGCAGATGCACCTACTTATATACAAAATTATATCCAGTCAGAAACCATTGAAGCTGCCAAGAATAGGACATATACCGTTGACGATCTGGCAAAATGGAAAGCCGGTACAGAAAAAGGGTATGTGCCTTTTGACTGGTATAAATTTATCTGGGGTACAGCTCCTCAAACGTATGTCGGTGTGAATATCTCCGGAGGTGATGATAAAACCAGCTATTATGTAGCAGTCAGCCACCTAAACCAGGATGCCATGATCAAACAATATGGCGGTTTTACGAGATCAAACATTCAAATGAACATTGAATCTAAGATTACCGACAAATTGAAAGTGGGCGCAAGCATGAACGGACGTATCGAAGAAAGAACCAACCCTGGTGTACCAGGAGGTGACGACTACTGGTGTCCAATCTTTGCCGTATATAGAAACTTACCCATGGCAAGACCTTATGCCAATGATAACCCCAAATATCCTGCCAAGACATCGAATAGCACCGATGTTAACTTCGCGATGTTAAATTACGAGCTATCCGGTAAAATGGTTAACACCTGGCGTGTAGCACAATTCAACTTCAACGCAGAATATGAACTATTTAAAGGTCTTAAAGCAAAAGGTTTATTTGGCTATTATATGGCTAATAATTTGATGAACAATCAGGAATTCACCTACGATTTGTTTAAATACAATGAATCGACTGATACCTACAGTTACGTATTCAGGAATACGAACCCTTGGAAAGAAAGAGCTCAGTCCTTAGTTGAGAAAATCAGCAGCAACGTTCAACTTGCCTACGACAATACGTTTGGTAAAAATGGAGTTCAAGCTGTTTTAGCCATGGAAGCATCAACATTGGAGAATCCTCATTCATGGATGCACAGTATTCCAGCATCCAATGCTCTAACATTATTTGATTACACTACAATAGATAGATACGATGATTATGGCGTGAATACGGAAGCACGTATTGGTTATATCGGTCGTTTGAATTACAATTACGATCAGAAATATCTGTTGGAACTTTCTGCCAGATACGATGGATCCTGGAAATTCCCGCCAACACACCGCTGGGGTTTATTTCCTTCCATATCAGCCGGTTGGAGAATCACCGAAGAAAATTTCTGGAAAAACAGCAGTCTTGCCAATGCTTTCAGTGATTTGAAATTAAGAGGATCCTATGGACTTCTTGGAGATGATAATGTAGACGGCTATAATGCTTTTGATTTTATGACCGGTTACAACTATATGAATGGTGGATCTACCATAGATGGCAAATATACCATTGGTACATCACCAAGAAATTTACCCGTAACCAATTTAACCTGGATAAAGGCCAAAGTATTAGACATTGGTTTGGATGTCAGCTTCTTCCAGAACCGCTTAAGTGGTACATTTGACTATTTCGAACGTATGAGAACCGGATTAACAGCTCCAAGATACGATGTATTACTACCTTCGGAAGTAGGTTTCGATTTACCACGTGAAAACTTGAATTCTGATGCCTCCAAGGGTGTTGACGCTATGATTCGCTGGAGCGATAAATTAGGAGAGTTACATTACTCCATAGGAGCTAATGCAACCTACGCCAGACGTTATGACTGGCATCAGTACAAACCTCGATTCAGCAATTCCTTGAATGTATACCGTAGCTCCATCAATGAACGATACAGTTACATTACCTGGGGATATAAAAATGATGGACAATTCCAAAGCTGGGAAGAAATCGCAGATTACGATATTGACAACGACGGTAAAGGAAACACATCTTTACGCCCCGGAGATATCAAATACAAAGATCTCAACGGTGACAAAAGAATTGACGCTTTGGATGAAAGTGCCATTGGTTACCGTCAGGGATCAACCCCTAACTTAAACTTTGGTTTTAACTTCTCTTTCCAATACAAAGCATGGGATTTAGCCTTTGACTTAACAGGTGCATCCGGTGCATCCTGGTATCAAAATTGGGAAACCCGCTATCCTTTCCACGATGGAGGTAACAATCCACAGTATTATATGGAAGACACTTGGCGTTTAAGTGACATTATGGATGCCAACAGTGAACTGATTCCAGGAAAATACCCAACATTATTGACAAAAAACGGCTCTAGTAGCAATCATAGCAATAATTGGACCAGTGATTTCTGGATGCACAACATCAATTATATGAAACTAAGAAACCTGGAATTTGGATACAACGTACCCAAAACCATTATTAAGAAAGTTGGAATAACAAGTCTTAGATTCTATTTTTCCGGACAAAACTTATTGACATTCTCCAACTTGCAAGGTACTGACCCTGAAATCACAAGTGATAACGGTCTGCAATACCCAACAACCAGAATAATGAATTTAGGTTTAATTCTTAAATATTAAAAATATGAAACACAATATCTTTGTACTACTATTTTTAGGAATTATCTCCTTGTCGCTAGGCAGTTGCTCTGAAGATTTCCTAAATACAACACCGAGTCAAATCCTGACTGAAGATCAAGTTTTCAGCGATCCCAACATGATTAGTTCTGTTCTGGCCAACTTCTATGGAAGGGTCAACTGGGGACAAAATATTACAGATGGCGGTTCTTATACTTCTCTGGATGAAGCCTCAACTTCCAGTGGAGGTGCAAACACACAATATGGATTTGGTGATGGACAATGGCGTGTATATGACTATGGATTAATACGCAACATCAATCAGTTCCTGGCTAGTGTGCGTGCAACTACAGCAATGGATAAACCCAATCAGTTACAAGCTGAAGGCGAAGCTCGTTTTTTGCGTGCATGGACCTATTTTAATATGGCTAAGGGTTTAGGTGGTATGCCAATAGTTGGTGACACGGTTTTCGAGTATAAAGCAGGTATGGATGTAACGACTCTTCAGGTTGCCCGTTCGACGGAAGCTGAAATGTATGACTACATCATCAAAGAATGTACAGAAATTGCCGCATTCATGACGGCCACAAAGCCTACTCATGCAGCTCGAGCCACCAAATGGACTGCGTTGATGCTTAAAGCCAGAGCAGCCATTTATGCAGCCTCTATTGCGAAGTACAACGCATTGAACACACCTCAAATCGCAACTACTGGCGGCGAGGTTGGTATTCCTGCTGATCGCGCACAAGGTTACTATGTAATTGCTTTGGCCGCAGCCAAAACAGTGATTGATAGCAGTACCTACAAGCTTCAGGATGTTGATATTGCAACCAAAAAGGCTCAAAACTTTTACGACGCTATTTGTGTAAAAGACAATAACAACGAAGTGATCTGGGCCAAGGATTATGCTTACCCGGGTGAAACTCATGGTTTCTCAACCGGCAACACTCCAATTTCAGTAGCTGAGGATATTGACCGTTCAGGAGTTACACCAGTATTAAACCTGGTTGAAGCTTTTGAATACATCAACGAACGCGACGGTAAGTTAAAACTCCTTGACGGAAACGGTGATTACATCATGTATAATTTTGCTGAAGATGTTTTTGCCAATAAAGATCCACGTTTATGGGCTACAGTTATTTATCCTGGTCAAAAATTCAAAGGTAAAGTCATTGAACTTCAAGCAGGTCGTAAATCGTTGGTAGCCGGTAAATGGATAGCAGAATTGGGACAACCCGGTGCTGTTGATCCAAAAACCAGAGCAACCATTACTTCAGAAAACGGACCAGTAGTAAATAATACTCAATACATGAACAAAACCGGATTTTTTTTCCGGAAATTCCTGGATGAAACGCCACAATCGGCAACCAGAGGTCGTGGTAGTGACATGTGGTTCCCTCGTTTCCGTTTTTCAGAAGCGGTATTGATTGCTGCTGAAGCTTCGCTTGAATTAAACGATGCTCCTAACGCATTAATATACCTCAACAAAGTCAGAAAACGCGCTGGAATACAGGAGCTTACATCAATTATTTTTAACGATATCGTTCAGGAAAACAGGGTTGAGTTTGCTTTTGAAAACCACAGATATTGGGATTTGAAACGTTGGAGAATTGCTGATAAGGTATGGAATGGTGATAAAGTAGCTGATAATTCTGCTTTGAAAGTTTTGTTTCCATATGTAGTCAATATGCCTGGTGACCCAAATGACGGCAAATGGATTTTTGACAAACAAAACGATCGCGTAGGTGTACGTGAAAGAAATTTTCAATTGAAGAATTACTACAACTTTGTAGACCAATCCTGGATTAATAATAATCCCAAGATTGTAAAAAATCCATTTCAATAATTAATAAAGTATATGACGATGAAAAAAATAGTAAATTTCATTTCGTTTATAGCTCTTTGCCTGATGGTTACGGGTTGCGGAACGGATAATTATGATGCACCCACATCCACTTTCCAAGGACAAATTCTGTACAGTGGTACTCCGCTTGGCCTTAGAGGTTCTGGTGGAGCTATTGAACTGCAATTATATCAGGATGGCTACGAATTCAAAAACCCTATAAGTGTATTTGTAAATCAGGATGGTACATTCAAAGCCAGACTTTTTGATGGTCAGTATAAACTGGTGACTAAAGACAAGAACGGACCTTGGGTAAATTCACGTGATACTATTATTGTTAATGTAAAAGGGAATACGACTCAAAACTTAGAAGTTACTCCATTCTTTATTATCAGCAATCAAGCAATCACGATGTCAGCAGACTCATTAGTCACTTTCGCCGGTACCATTGAAAAAATTGAAACGAATGCTGTTCTTGGAAGTGTGACATTGTATATTGGTGATACTCAGTTCACGGACGATGTGAACAATGTGACCAAAGTTGCTGTTGCAAATTCAAAGATTACGACCTATCCTTATACCCTTTCTGAAACTATGAATTTGAAAGGTGATGCAAAAGTGTTCGCTTCCAAGCATTTATACGGACGTGTTTGTGTAAAAACCACCGGTACTACCGAAGGTATTTTCTCAAAAGTGTTCAAGCTGAAGTAACGAAACGTTATTAATTAATTGGAGAGAGAAGTAGGGCATGCTCCTGCTTCTCTCTCTTTTTTTGAATAGATATGAAAAATGCACATTTGAACCATTATTTGACAGGACTTTTACTGGTTGTGGCGCTTTCTTCAAAAGCAGCTGGCAAACAACCGGTTACACCTGTTCCATTCGGTGATCCGTTTATTTTATTGTACGAAGGGACCTACTATGCATATGGAACCCATTCAACAGAAGGAATAGAAGTTTTTACCTCTGACGATCTTTTGACATGGTCACGCCCTTCAAGTCTGAAAGACGGACTTGCCCTTCGTAAAGTGGATGTAAATGCTGAACGCTGGTATTGGGCTCCTGAAGTCTATCAGGTAAACGGCAAATTCTATATGTACTACTCCGGTGATGAACACATCTGGGTAGCCACATCCGATTCACCCTTGGGCCCATTCCTTCAAACGGAAAAAGAACCGTTGATTTCTGGGGAGAAGTGTATAGATAATTCACTTTTCAGAGATGACGACGGCAAAGCTTACCTGTTTTTTGACCGTTTTAACGACGGTCTGAACATTTGGGTGGCAGAGTTATCCGAAGACTTAGTACACCTAAAAAAAGAAACCATGCATCCCTGCATTCATGTATCTCAACCCTGGGAAGAAATATGGCCTCGTGTCAACGAAGGTGCGTTTGTTATTAAGCATAACCGCATCTATTACATGACCTATTCCGCCAACAGCTACGAAAGTCCTTATTATGGGCTCGGATGTGCCACAACGAGCAACCTGATGGGCACCTGGACAAAGTACGAAAGCAATCCAATCTTTCAGAAACCGGGAAATCTTGTCGGAGTTGGTCACAGCGCCTTCTTTACGGACAAGGAAAGTAACCTTCGCATCGTGTTTCATGCCCACAAGGATAGTGCGAATATTCATCCCAGAGCGATGCACATTGGTACAGCACGCTTTGAAAAACAAGTTGGAGCTGATCGATTGGTCATTGATAGCACTTTTTTGACTCCGAATCTCATTATGAGGAAATAAACTGTGTCAAAATGCAGCTGATAAAGATGGCCTCAAGTTTTGAACTTGAGGCCATTTCAATTTATAGAATATTTGTACGAAACTTCCGCTTCTTAATCCACTACATTCTTCTGTTCCAAACCGTAACCCTTCTTCTTATCTTCTTTCTTCAGTGCCAATGCTACAAAAATAGACAACAATGCAAAGCCGGAAAATATTAGCATGACGATGGTATAGTCATAAGAAATAACTCCATCAGCTGTTGTGGTTTTGCAGAAGTTTTCCAGCACTTTTCCAACTAGAAAAGGTACACCCATCAAACCAATGTTTTGTATATAGAATATCAGCGCATAAGCAGTACCAAGTTGCTTTTCAGGAATGATTTTTGCGACTGAAGGCCACATGGCTGAAGGTACCAGCGAAAAGGCGATACCTAAAACAATCATCAGAGCAACGGCTAGTATCCAATTGTTAAGGAAAGGAACCGAGAAAATCAAGTGAACAAAAAGCAACATGAATGCGCCCAAAATCATAATGGAAGCACCCTTGCCTTTTTTGTCGTAAATACCACCGAAAAGTGGAGTCAGCAAGATTGTTCCAAAAGGAAGCAACATGGGTATAAGTCCAGCCAAATCAGGATCAACATGAAATTTGTTTACCATCAAGTCTGTAGCGTACTTCAAAAATGGGAATACACAGGAATAGAACATGACACAAAGCAAAGCGATCAACCAGAAGCCTTTGTTAATCAAAATCATCTTCACATCTGACATACGAAAACTATCTTCACTTTCACCTTGAAAGGCATTGCTGATTTCTGTATCCAGCTTCTTATCCATAAAGGTATAAATGAAAAAAGCGATCAGACCAGCACACAAAGCAATAGCACCTAATAAAATCGGAGCTGAAAGGTTTGCACCAACAGTGGTCTTATACATATTGGCAAAAGGGACAGTAAAGCCCATAGCCAAAGCTGTTCCGATTCTGGCCAGGGCAACCTGGATACCCATGGCTGTCGCCATTTCTTTTCCCTTAAACCATTTTACAATGATTTTTGAGACAGTAATTCCAGAAACCTCACAACCGACACCAAATGTGGCAAAACCCAGTGAGGCTATCATAACTTGTCCGTTAATACCCAGTATCAATGATTGAGCCAAGGCAGGAGTGGCTATAGCATAATACTTTACACCTGCTCCGACAACCATCAGGATAGCGGAAGCTATACCAGTAAAACGGATACCCATTTTATCCAGAATAAAACCTCCTAAAATCAGCATTAAAAAGAACACATTGAACCAACCATATGCGCTGGTGAAAAAACCGTAATCGCTACTATCCCACCCCATCTGGCTTTCCAGAAGTGTTTTCATTGGGGACATAACGTCGGTGAAGAAATAGGCAGCCATCATCGTAAAGGAGACGATGCATAGCGCAGTCCATCTCGCAGCTGTAGAGTTGCGGATGGAGTTTTGAATCTTTGTCATTGTATTCTTTCTGAATTAGAACTACTAGTAACCGCGAATCGCCTCAATACCAGGCAATACAATTCCTTCAATGGCCTCTAGTAAGGCACCGCCTCCTGTAGAAACATAGCTAACGCCATCAGACAATCCGAATTTATTGACACAAGCAACAGAGTCACCACCGCCAACCAGTGAGTAAGCACCAGCTTTCGTAGCTGCTACAATAGCTTCACCTACTGATTGTGAACCGTGAGCAAAGTTGCTGAATTCGAAAACACCAGTAGGACCGTTCCAAAGGATAGTCTTAGAGTTCATGATAACTTCAGCAAAAAGAGCTTCTGTTTTTGGACCGATATCCAAGCCCATCATATTGTCGGGAATTTCATTCACATCAACGATGACGGTATTGGCATCATTACTGAATTGATCAGCGGCTTTGGCATCTAGAGCCATAACCATGTTTACATTATTTGCTTTCGCTTTTTCCATCAATTCAAGCGCTAATTCCAGCTTATCGTCTTCACAAATTGATTTACCGATTTTGCCACCCATTGCTTTCACAAAAGTATAAGTCATACCGCCTGTGATGATAAGGTTGTCCACTTTACTCAGCAGATTTTCGATAATTTCTATTTTTGAAGAAACTTTAGAACCACCCATGATGGCTGTGAAAGGATGAGCTGTATCTTTCATTACTTTTTCAACAGCGGTTACTTCTTTGTTCATCAGGTATCCGAACATTTTATCATTTTCATCGAAGTTCTTTGCAATCAACGCGGTAGAAGCATGAGCACGGTGAGCTGTTCCGAATGCATCATTTACATAGCAATCTGCATAAGAAGCCAATTTTGCAGTAAAAGCTTTCTGACTTTCTTTTATAACTTTCTTGGCTGCTGCTTTTTCTTCGTCTGTTGCATCTTCTGCTAATCCCCGGGCTTTGCCTTCTTCTTCAGCATAGAAACGAAGGTTTTCAAGTAACAAGACTTCACCTGGTTTCAAAGCGGCTGCCTGAGCATCTGCTTTTTGGCAATCTTCTGCGAATTGAACTGGCACACCTAGTAGCTCAGATACGTGACTTACAATAGCTTTCAAAGAATACTTGAGATCCGGATTCTTTTTTGGACGACCCATGTGAGAACCGATAATGAGGCTACCGCCATCAGCCAAAATTTTCTTCAAAGTTGGAAGAGCTGCACGGATACGATTGTCATCGGTAATGTTAAACTGATCATCGAGGGGCACATTGAAGTCAACGCGTACAAAAGCCTTTTTCCCGGCAAAATTAAACTTGTCAATTGTTTGCATAATACCTTATAGAGTTTATAATTAATGATTTTTTCAGAACACTTGCAAAGTTATAAAAATTAGTGATTTTAGCTTTCTCAGATAGCTAAAATTCCAAATCATTTATCCATAATCGAACAACGGCATCACTTGGCATCCGCCAATCACCTCGTGGAGAAAGACTCACCGACCCTACTTTGGGGCCATCGGGTAAGCAAGAACGCTTAAATTGCTGAGCAAAGAAACGCTTATAAAAGGTCTTTAACCAATTTAAAATAACGGCTTCGGAGTAAACTCCATCAAAAGCACGGCTTGCCATCCAAAGGATTTTTCGGGGCTGGAAACCAAAACGCAATGCATAATAGAGGAAAAAGTCATGCAATTCATAGGGACCAACCAGATCTTCCGTTTTTTGGACAATCGATCCATCTTTGGCAGCAGGCAATAATTCAGGACTCACAGGGGTATCTATCACATCGTTCAGGATAGTGGCCGTAGCTTCTTCCATCTGATTATCCGCCACCCATTGCACCATGAAACGCACCAGTGTTTTAGGAATGCCATTATTGACACCATACATGGACATGTGGTCGCCATTGTATGTAGCCCAACCAAGTGCCAATTCAGATAGGTCACCAGTACCTATGACCATACCATTCAACTCATTACTCAGATCCATGAGAATTTGTGTACGTTCACGCGCCTGTGAATTTTCGTAGGTGATATCATGCTTGAAAGGATCATGACCGATATCCATAAAATGCTGATCAACAGCCGTACATATACTAATTTCTCTATAAGAGACGCCCAGCGATTTGATCAAATTCACGGCATTTTTATAGGTTCTGCCTGTAGTTCCAAAACCAGGCATCGTAACACCTTCAATCTGATTGCGGGGTATACCCAGTTTATCAAATGTTTTGACTGTAACCAAAAGCGCTAAGGTTGAGTCTAAGCCGCCAGAAATGCCTATCACTGCACATTTAATACCAGTATGGACCAACCGTTTGGCTAAGCCTTGTACTTGTATGGAAAAAAGTTCTTGACAACGTTCTTCCAATAGCTTACCGGAAGGTACAAACGGATGTTGATCGAAAGTACGGTTAACCTTCTCGAATGGCAGCTCGCTAAGAGCAAATGGAATGATGCGGTATGGATTGCCCACTTCAGGCAGAAAGTTGGCTGTAAAGCCGGTGTGACGTATACGATCATCGTTTAGACGTTCTACATCTACATCAGATACAATCAGTTGATTTTCGAGAACAAAACGTTCAGCTTCCGCCAATAGAGTTCCATTCTCAACAATTTCGGCATTGCCTGCAAAAACGACATCCGTTGTCGATTCACCAAAACCACAGGAGGCATATATATAGGCTGAAATACAACGGGTCGATTGTTGAGTGATCAGTTGTTTGCGATACTCATTTTTAGCGACCAATTCATTACTGGCCGAAAGATTAAATAACAGGTTGGCACCATGAAGAGCATGATAACTGCTGGTAGGTACCGGCATCCAAAGGTCTTCACATATTTCAATTCCAATGCATGCTTCACCGTTCTGGAGTAAAATATTAGTCCCAAACGGAACATCCTGACCGCAAAGACACACTTGGGTAGCTTTCACTTCTTGCGCTGAACTAAACCAGCGTTTCTCATAAAATTCTCCGTAATTGGGTAACCAAGTTTTGGGTATTACCGCTAGAATTTGACCATTCTGAAAAGCGACAGCCGTATTCATCAGTCTGTTTTCAACTCGTACAGGCATACCTACCAACGTCAGAATAGGGAGATTCTGTGTACGTTCCATCAAACCAGTTAGTGCTATTTCAGCCTGTTCAATCAATATTTTTTGATGAAAAAGGTCTCCACACGTATAACCGGTTATGCCCATTTCTGGAAAACATACCACCTGAACACCTGCGTCTACAGCCTGATGCATCAAACTTTCAATTTGTTCTACGTTATAGACACAATCGGCCACTTTCAAAAGCGGAACAGCAGCCCCAACTCGTATAAATCCATCATTCATGATACTCCACTTTTTGGTAGACAAAGTTAAAGAAAAAGTGCCAATAAATGAACACCGTATAGTTCAAGCCTGAAAGTTAATTAATCTGTGATTTAATAATCTTTGACCATAAATGGATTGTAAGAGACATGTTCATCAAAAACTTCCACGCCTTCCAGTTTCTTTACTTTGCGAACCACAACATTGGTCAAAGGAAGAACCAGGATTTCGTAACCAGTTTTCATGGCTGTCTGAGTAAGCATCAGCATGATTAAATCATCATTTGGAATAATACCATAAAAAGCCAATGAGAAAAATACCAATGAATCGACACCTTCACCAAACAACGTTGAAACAACGGCTCTCAAGGAAAAGTTTCTGCCTTTTTGCATAACCTTCATCTTACTCATCACAAAAGCATTCAGGAATGAGCCAAACAAAAAAGCGACAAAACTGGCTCCAACAATTCGCAAAGTATTTCCAAGAATCAATTGATATTCAGATTGATGGGTAAAATTAACCGAACCGGGAGCATAAATACTTAGTTGAAAAATGGCTACTGCCAGGAAATTCATCAGAAAACCGCACCAAATGATGAGTCTGGCTTTCTTATAACCCCAGACTTCAACGATGATGTCATTGACAATGTAGGAAATTGGGAAGATTAATAATCCTGCGGTCGCTTCGATCGGACCAATTTGGATTAACTTTTGCTCAACAATGTTGGCAACAATCAGGCATACTGTAAACAGTAGCCCGCTGACCATAAAGGCCACGGAGACTTGTTTTTTCATAAATTCTTGTTTTTTTATACGTGGTGTTCAAGCACACGTTTTGCCACTTGGCTAAATCAGCTGCAAAGATAGGGAAAATCCTGAAACATTCACCTTTATATAATTTTTAATATTATTTTTACATTTCTTTCTTATTATGTTTAAATTATTTACCTTTGACAGATCATAGCAATTATTAAATTAAAACCGTTAAAAAAGAGCACTCTGATTTGAAACATAACCTTTATTCGTTAACTTTGTTTTTATTAGAATAATGACATCAATGCCCGAACTGGATAATCCACAATTAAAATTAGCCCACGATTTCGTACAATATACAGGTACCAATATTTTTCTAACCGGTAAAGCCGGAACTGGAAAGACAACGTTTCTGAAACGAATCCGTGAACTCTCTCCCAAACGCATGATTGTTACTGCCCCAACTGGTGTTGCAGCCATCAATGCAGGTGGAGTGACCTTGCATTCCTTTTTTCAGCTGGCTTTCGGACCGCACGTTCCAGAAACCGGTAAAATGGATAATTCATCCCAACCTAAGGCCATTAACAAGTTCAGTCGAGAAAAGATAAACATTATCCGCAGTCTCGATTTACTAGTGATTGACGAAATAAGTATGGTCCGAGCCGACTTGCTGGATGCGGTAGACGAGGTTCTCAGGCGATATAAAAATAAATATAAACCATTTGGTGGCGTTCAGCTGCTTATGATTGGGGACTTGCAACAGTTGGCCCCGGTGGTGAAAGAGGATGAATGGAATCTGTTGAAACCCTTTTACAATACACCTTTCTTTTTTAGCAGTCTAGCTTTGGGCAAAACGAAATTCATCAGTTTAGAACTTAAACATATATACCGTCAAAGTGATCAGTTGTTTATCAATCTTCTCAACAAAATCCGTGAGAATAAGCTGGACAGCGATGCCATAAACACACTAAACAGCCGATACATACCCGGATTTGATCCCGAAAAAAATAAAGGTTATATCACACTGACCACCCACAACAACCAAGCTGGACACACCAACCAGCTGCAGCTTGAAAAAATCAAGGATAAAAAACAAACCTTTAAAGCTGAAATCTCAGGTAACTTTCCGGAGTACTCCTACCCGACCGAACAAGATTTGGTCCTAAAGACAGGTGCTCAGGTTATGTTTGTCAAAAACGATTCCTCCAGAGAGAAACGGTTCTTTAATGGTAAAATTGGAATCATCAAAAGAATTGAAGAAGGAATCGTCTATGTGGAATGCCCCGGTGATACTGCAGAAATAGATATAGGTCCTGCAGAATGGAACAATTACAGTTTTACCCTGGATGAGAAGACCAATGAGATTGTGGAAAATATCATCGGTACTTTTAAACAAATACCCCTTAAATTAGCTTGGGCCATCACCATCCACAAAAGTCAGGGATTGACCTTTGATCGAGCTATTATAGATGCCAATGCCGCCTTTGCGCATGGACAGGTTTATGTTGCATTAAGTCGCTGCCGTTCATTGGAAGGTATCGTCCTGAGCTCCATGATTAATGCCAAAAGTATTCGGATTGACGGTTCTGTTTTAGGATTTACACGAGAAATCGAGAACAACGAACCTGATGAAAAACAATTAAGCGATTCCCGTCAGGCTTTTGAGCGGTCACTTATATCAGAATTGAATGATTTTAGTGGCATTCAGCGTCGAATGGATTACCACACCAAACTAGTCAGAGAAAATGAAAAAATAATGGAAGGTAAGCCATTAGAAATCTGTAAGGAAGCTTGCGACATTTTCTTTATGGACATCGTGGATGTATCCAGAAAATTCTATTTCCAGCTTGACCAACTCTTTCTTCAAAATCCAGACACAACAAATAATATAAAGTTGAACGAACGGATTTCAAAAGCTTGTACCTATTATTATGAGAAAACAGAAGCTCTTTTTGAACGCTTTTTTGAACGAAATACCATTGAAACAGATAATAAAGCCATCCGGAAAAGTCTGAAAGATTCTCTTGAAAGACTAACAGAAGAAGTGGAACAAAAATTAGCCTGTCTCGAAGCCGGGAAATCTGGATTTAGCATTAAGTCCTATATGGAAGCACGTGCCAAAGCTTCCATAGAGAAAAAGCCTGAACATCAACCTAAAACAACCATTTCTGTTTCAGATGAAATCAGTAATCCTGATTTATTTATTCTGCTTAAGCAATGGCGAAATGAAAAAGCCAGAGAGCTCAATCAACCGGTCTATTTGGTTCTCCCACAAAAAACAATTGTCGAACTGAGCGCCTTACTTCCACAAACACATTCTGAATTGAAAGCCATTAAAGGTTTTGGTGACAAAAAAGTACAGAAATTTGGAGTTGAATTGCTGGAAATCATTTCAGACTTCTGTGCTGAAAAAGAAATGAAATCGACTCAGCTCCGGTTTTAGAAAAATAAAAAAGATAATTCATTCATAAAAAAGACTTTACACTTTCATACAGTAACAAAAAGTAAGAAAATTAAAACGATTTTGAGAAAAAACGAATTATTTCACAATGTATTTATTATACATTTAACTTAAATCATTACTTTTGGGGCGCAAATATGTAATCATACCATGAGGGAACCTGAGGCATTTTTAAGCCTCGGGATACTACGTGTTTGATTTTAAGCACTTTATTAATTATCGACATCAAAATTTAAGGAAATTAATGGGAATTTTAAAAGAGAAGTATGCGCCCTATAATGTCGCACAGAAATTGATAGATGCAGGTGTCTACCCTTATTTTAGAGAAATCACCTCCGACCAGGATACTGTAGTTGAGATTGACGGGAAAAAAGTCCTAATGTTCGGATCGAATAGTTATTTAGGTCTTACCTGCCACCCCAAAGTTAAAGAAGCCGCTATCAAAGCGACAGAAAAGTACGGTACAGGATGTGCCGGATCCAGATTTCTGAACGGAACACTCGATATTCATACTGCACTGGAAGAGCGACTAGCCAAGGTTGTCGGTAAAGAAGCAGCTCTGTGCTACAGCACCGGATTTCAAGTAAATTTAGGCGTTGTTTCCGTAATGGCTGGACGTCATGATTACATTCTTCTGGATGAATTAGACCACGCCTCTATTATTGAAGGTAGCCGTCTTTCCTTTTCCAAAGTGGTTAAATATGCCCACAACGATATGGCTTCCTTGGAAAGCAAACTGAAAATGTGTGAACCAGACCGAATCAAATTGATTGTAGTTGATGGTATATTTTCGATGGAAGGTGATATTGTTAAGCTTCCGGAAATTGTTGAGCTGGCTGAGAAATACAATGCATCAATCATGGTCGATGATGCCCACTCCCTGGGTGTAATTGGTCAAAATGGCTCAGGTACTGCTTCTCACTTTGGCTTGACCGATAAAGTAGACCTGATTATGGGTACTTTCTCTAAATCACTGGCTTCTTTAGGAGGTTTCATCGCAGCAGACAAGGATATCATCAAATATATTAAGCACAATTCACGCTCACTTATCTTTAGTGCCAGTATGACGCCAGCCTCCGCAGCAGCGGTTTTGGCAGCATTGGACATCATGGAAAGCGAACCTGAAAGAATCCAGCACTTGTGGGCTATTTCCGATTACGCCAGAAAAGCATTCCAAGCCAACGGTTTTGACACAGGTATATCTGAAACTCCAATTATCCCTTTATTGGTACGCGACGATATGAAAGCTCTCCAGATGACCAAGCAATTACTGGAATTGGGCGTCTTCGTCAATCCTGTATTGTCTCCGGGTGTACCCGTTGGCAGAAGCCTGATCCGATTCTCACTCATGGCCACCCACACTTTTGAACAAGTGGACGAAGCAATTGAAAAGATGACGATGGTAGCTAAAAAGTTGAAAATCATAAAATAATTTCAAACAAAGTAAATCTATACGAGCATGCTGATAATGCGGGAAGCCCGCGAATAATCAGCATGCTTTTTTTAGTTCCTCCCCCCAATAAAAAATCCTAATTTTCCATCGAATGAAAAAAGTCATCCTTATTACAGGTATATCTTCCGGTTTTGGAAAGAAGACAGCTGAGCTGTTGGCTCATAACGGACATACTGTTTATGGAACTATTCGCTCAAATGCTGAAATTGATCCAGCGGTTCATGTACTCAAAATGGACCTGATGGATGTTTCTTCCATTAAAAATGCAGTAGCTGAAGTCATTCAGAAGGAAGGTCGCATTGACGTACTGATCAATAATGCAGGTATGCACTTAGGGGGTCCGATAGAAGAAGCACCAGTAGAGCTTTTTACCCGTCAAATGGAAACCAATGTTAATGGTTTGGTGCATATACTACAGGCTGCATTGCCACATATGCGAAAACAAGGACAGGGTACTATTATCAATTTCAGCTCCATCGGTGGCTTGATGGGACTCCCTTTCCAACCATTCTATTCTGCCAGCAAATTTGCGATTGAAGGACTAAGTGAGGCCCTTCGGATGGAATTAAAACCTTTTAATATCAAAGTTGTGGTTATCAATCCCGGTGATTTCCATACCAGCAATACGGCTAACCGCATCAACATCACAGTGGAAGGAGGATCTTACGAAAAGCAATTCAAACAATCTTTGGTTCAAATCGAAAAAGATGAAAATAATGGTGGTGACCCCATCGTTATGGCGATACTTTTAACCAAAATAGTAAATAGCAAAAACCCAAAAAACCGGTATATTGTTGCTGCATTCCCAGACAAATTTGCAGTCGTTTTGAAAAAGCTGTTGCCTATTAGCCTTTTTTCCGGCATTTTGGGGTCACATTACAAAATTTGATTTACCTCCTGCTCAATTCGTGAAACATTCGATAGAAGGAAGCAATCAGTTTTGAATCCATCGCTTTTCTCAGTTTACGAAACTTGAACTTTTTGATTTCTGGCTTATTGGCAATCTTATCCATCAAAAGTGGTTTTACAAATGGCCCCCACTTGGTATTCAGCGAGATGGCCGCTTCAAGGTACTTACTCATCTTTTCCTCATCATTTGTATAATTGGCATGGGTGATAGCCATAGCTGTGAGGCAAATAAAAAGCCCTCGGGGATCAATAGGGTAATTATATGCCAGATGAATGTCACGGATTTTGAGAATCTCCTTATACAACAACGTTTTATTTCCAATTTTTACGGGATCCGCATTGTCTGTGATAAAAGATGGATAGGTTTGACTTATAAAGTTATAGAGAATTAGAAATTCAGGACTTTGTGAAATGAGGTCCATTTTTTTTCGATAGTCCAGATACATTTCTTTAGGATTATCATAATCACCTGCTATCCGATTTTCAAAATGTTGACAAATCTTGATGAGCATTGAGCGACAATTCAGGCTTTGAGCAATCAAGTCTTTCCAATAAGCATCGACATCCTGACGTATAAAAAATAAGTGTTTTTGGACATCAATACCATACATTTTATACACCTCGCAGATAATATCAATAATATCCTGCTTCTTCATTTCCTGAACAGGGGTATTTTGATTGATTAGCTCTATAGGCATTTTTAGCTTATTGGCTATTGCAATTATAATTTTCAGATAAATGTGTTCCTTTTCAAAAAGTCCTTGCACTAGAAATTGGGGATTTACTGAAGTCTCTGCCTTTTCATCAAGCAGACTTTTATTTTGCCTGGGCATACGTTTTTTGAGCACTTCTTCTAGAAATTGTCTGGGTGTCAGCTCCAACTGATAGGATTCGTATTCCAGATGATCACCCTTTACGGTCCATTCTCCAATCGTCTTCTGATTGTCCCGGCTCAACTCAAATGTAAAATACCTGGATGCTATATTTTCAAATTGATCCAGATTTAAGACAAACAAAGAATAAAAAGCTTCACCTATAGCTTTAGGCTGTGGAAAACGAAAAACTAGAATCAAATATCCAGATTTCTCAACAATCTCATAATCAAGTCCTTTAGGATATATTTCATAATCTTTTAAATCTTTTGATAAACTGTTCCACATATCATATAAGTAATCTAAACCATTGGTTACCGATCTTTTTTGAGTATCCATTCGCACGATAGCCGACGAATCCTGCATATAATCATGTCCCTTCTTAAACCTCAAATCTCCAAAAAGATTAACACCTTCATTAAACGCTAAGCCTGGCAAAAGTTGATGGACATAGGTGTAATGAAGTGGCCTTGGCTTCGATCTCAAGTTTTCCTTTTCAATCTGCAATTCAGAAAATGCCACAATCAAAAGATCTTCAACTGTCATATCGAAACTTTCAAAACCTAAAACGATGGAGAATCGGTCTTCAATAGTTCTGACAATTTCATATAGTTGAAATTCTGTGGCTCCTAAATCATGTATAAGATGAGCACTGTTTGTTATTTGAATGAGATCAACATCAAGCACTTCCTGGATGATATTTTTGATAATTTCTTCCTTGCTCATCGACGTATATTTATTTAATTTTGATTTAATTTCAGGATACAGTATCGGTGTATTTTACGTTATAACACAGGGTCAAAGTGTTTGTTCATATTTCTGGTCAAAAAAAATGGGACTGTATAAAAATACAACCCCATCTACTTTTTAACAGACATCACTATTGGATTAATTTCCAAGATTTAATCAGATAACGATTCGTTCGAGTACGCCCGTTTTTATAAACATGGCCTTTTTCACCATCCCAGGATAAAGTACTCCATTGGTAGGAACCCTCCTCGAAATTATAGGTTTCACCGTCATCCTCATATATAGACATTTTAGCTATTCCTGCCCCATAAACGCGGCATTCAAGTTCAAACACCGTCGAACTATTGACAAAAAGGGCGGGTTTGGCCACTGGTATGATGGCATGTTCTTTCACAAAAAGCGGCAATTTTTCTGGATCATAATCTATTGTATAGGATTGTCCGCCTTGATATTTCTGATTCGTTCTGAAATCGTACCAAACACCTTCGGGGAAATAAACGGGACGTTCCTTTATGTTGTCGTAAAAAGGAGCTGCCATCAAATCACCACCTATCAGGAATTGATCATCCAGTCTGAACACTTTTTCATCCTGTGGATAATCCACCACCAAAGCTCTAAAGGGAGGCGTTCCAGAAAAATGATAGTTTGCAAAAGCGGTATACAAATAGGGTATCAAGGACATTCTTTCGTTTAAAAGAGTCCTGACAGTCTTTTCCAATTCATTCGCATTGCTCAGAAATTCACCTTTGTTGTTTTTTCCTTTGTCGTATTGCAGCCAGGGTGGAAATTGAAGATACCAGCAATTCAGGACAACCTGAGAAGACATCAATAGGGTCTGTAAACGCTGAATCATTTCAATATCTGAAGCGCTTTCTCTTAGTTCTGGAGACCACAAAAGCCCTCCAAAACCAGCATTGGATATCATCTGTATATAATCATGATGACCGTAAATATCGCTGTAGAGGGTCGCTGGAATGGCAGATAAAAAGAGATTTCCAGATCGGTAATCCATATACGTTCTTTTGTTCATATCTTTATAAAGGCTATTCATAGTATTCAGATAAAGGCTTCCAAACAGTTGATGCATTTGTTCTCCGTCCACTCCGGATGGAAATTTGGAATGTCCGGGAAAAGACCAGGAACCGCTGCCAAAGGCCAAATCGGAATTATCGCATTCATCCAGTTTAAAACCGGATATGCCTTTATCTACCAAATTATTTTTGTGATAGTTCTTGAATATACTGCGTCCTTCTTTGGTCAGGAAGTCAGGAACAAGACCATTCCATACTTGATAATCGCCTGAAAAATTCATCAATGTATCGTGAATGGGTGATGCTGGATTTACATATGCATGTTCCCATAAATTGACTTTGAAAGACTGCTTTTCAAGATCTTTAATCATTGATTGTGGATCTGGAAATCGTTTATTATCCCAGACATACGAACAGGAGTAGGTTTGAGTTTGCCAGCCTGGCTCTAAGCCAAGAACATCACAGGGAATTTGTTTTTCACGAAAATAGGTGGCCATTTTTTTGACATCATCCATATCTGAATCTCCTTTCATGCGATACTTGACACCTAGTCCCCACATAGGTGGCAGAGCTCCTCCGCCACTCAAAAGGTTGTATTTTTCAATCACTTCCTTCAAGTTGGACCCACAAATCAAAAAAACCTCAATACCAGGTGATCCGGGAATATCAACCAACATGTTACTACCAGATGATTCAGATGCATAAAGTGCTTCGGTAGTGTTTGCTATCTTTACTTCAGCAGCAATTTTATCTGTTTTAGTTTTTTCTTTTAGCTGCAGCGTACCGCCATAAAAAGTAGCATACCGGGAAGTGTTCACAAGGATGCCGTAGCCTTTATTTGATACATAAAAAGTCTGAGGAGCATGTGTAAATCCCAGATTATTAAGCGGATGATCATTGACTATGGGCTGCTTTCTCAAACCATTTTGCATAAAGGAACCTATTTGCAACCCGAATCCATACAATTGTTCATCGGAACTCAGGGGTATTTCTACAATGCATCCTCTTTTGGTGGCTTCGATTCGTATTTGTTCCGGTTTGATGTATTCATTTTTGCTTTCAAGGGCATTTAGAGCCGCTGATTTTGGTTTGGATTCACAAATGGAGAAAGGGGTATGTTGATCTGTTTGGCCCATCGATATTTTATATATTCCTGGGTACATTTTCTCAACAACAGTGTTATTACGGGCATTCAATTGAAATGTGGCCAATAAGAATAAGAAGAAAATCGGTTTATTCATTTTAAGGTTTATTTTTAATTCACTATTCATCAATCTGTTAGAACTAGCGGCTATCGATCAATAATAAACGATAGAATATCAATATGTTCAAAGATATTGAAAAAAAGTCTTCTAAAAAGACCATTAGATAGATATGATTAACAATGGAATAGTGGTATTAAAAATTAATCTATATTTAGTTTACTTTAATGAAATGTGTACAAATACACAAAACCTCTTCAAACAGTGGGCAGGCCTACATATTTTGCATTAATTAGAAACTTTTAAGGGTTATTTGATGGTTATTTGTTCGAAAAAACTAACTTTGCCAGTAAACACAGGTATTTATATTTTAAGGTAATTTCACCATGGCAAAAGTAACAAAAGAGGCTGCGTTGCTCTATCATTCACAAGGCAAACCCGGAAAAATTGAGGTGGTTCCTACCAAACCTCACAGTACACAAATGGACTTAGCTTTAGCATACTCTCCAGGAGTCGCTGAACCTTGTCTTGAAATTGAAAGAGATCCTCTGACCGTTTATGACTATACAGCGAAGGGTAACCTTGTTGCAGTTATTTCTAACGGTACAGCTGTTTTGGGTCTTGGCGATATTGGTGCTATGGCCGGTAAACCTGTTATGGAAGGTAAAGGTTTACTTTTTAAGATATATGCCGGAATTGATGTATTTGACATCGAAGTAGATGAAAAAGATCCTGAAAAATTTATTCAGGCTGTTAAAGCTATCTCCCCTACTTTCGGAGGTATCAACCTGGAAGACATCAAGGCTCCTGAATGTTTTGAAATTGAAGAACGTCTGAAAGCGGAACTGGATATTCCAGTAATGCACGATGACCAACATGGTACAGCCATTATTTCAAGTGCAGGTCTTTTGAATGCCCTTGAAATCACAGGTAAAAAAATTGAAGAGATTAAGCTTGTCGTTAATGGTGCAGGTGCTGCTGCTATTTCCTGCACAAAATTATACATGGCTTTGGGTGTGCTCAAGGAAAACATCGTTATGCTTGACAGCAAGGGTGTTATCAGCACTGATAGGTCCAATCTGGATAAATCAAAGCAATTTTTTGCTACGAGTCATACAGAATTGAAAACACTGGAAGATTCCGTAAAAGGTTGTGACGTGTTCCTTGGACTATCTAAAGGAAACGTACTTTCAAAAGAAATGGCCAAATCCATGGCTAAAAATCCAATCATCTTTGCTTTGGCAAATCCGGTACCAGAAATCAGTTATGAAGATGCCATGGAAGCTTGTCCAGACGCATTGATGGCTACTGGCCGCATAGATTATCCGAACCAAATCAACAATGTAATTGGTTTCCCATATATTTTCCGTGGTGCATTGGACGTATTTGCCAAAACCATCAACGAAGAAATGAAGCTGGCCGCTTGTAAAGCTATTGCCGCTTTGGCTAAAGAACCAGTTCCAGATGTTGTTAACGCTGTTTACAATGTAGACCGTTTGAGCTTTGGTCGTGAATACTTCATTCCTAAACCCGTAGATCAACGTTTAGTGACTGAAGTGTCTGTCGCTGTTGCAAAAGCAGCCATCGAATCTGGTGTGGCCCGTAAAATCATTACAGATTGGGAAGGTTACAAAAACCATTTACGTGAATTGATGGGTTACGAATCCAGCTTTACACGTCAATTCATGGATTTAGCCAGAGTTAATCCTAAACGTGTAGTTTTTGCGGAAGGTACACACCCAAATATGTTGCGTGCTGCGGTTGAAGCTAAAAATGAAGGCATTTGCATTCCAATTCTTTTGGGTAACGACGAACGCATTGCCAAACTGGCTGTAGAACTTGACCTGAGCCTGGAAGGTATTGAAATTATTAATCTTCGTCACGATAATCAGGCTGAACGCAGAGAACGCTTTGCTCGCATTTTATCTGAAAAACGTGCTCGTGAAGGTGCCAATTATCAGGAAGCCAATGATAAAATGTTCGAACGCAATTATTTTGGAATGATGATGGTTGAAACTGGTGATGCTGATGCTTTTATCACTGGTCTTTATACCAAATATTCAAACACAATTAAAGTAGCCAAAGAAGTGATCGGTATCCGTGAAGGTTACGATACCTTTGCTACCATGCATATTCTGAATGGCAAAAAAGGTCCGTTGTTTTTATGTGACACGTTGATTAACAGACATCCAGACACTGACACCTTGGTAGACGTGGTTAAATTGGCTGAGCAAACTGTTAAATTCTTTGCACACGAGCCTAAAATCGCCATGTTGTCCTATTCTAATTTCGGTTCTGACACCGATGGTAGCCCTGCTTCTGTTCACGATGCTGTTGCTCGAATTCAGAAAGAAATGCCTGATTTGTGTATTGATGGTGAAATGCAGGTTAACTTCGCACTTGACAAAGAGCTTCGCGACCGTATTTATCCTTTCACTCGCCTTAAGGGTCAGGATGTAAACACGCTGGTATTCCCTAACTTGAGTTCTGCCAATGCTTCCTACAAACTAATGCAAAGAATGTCTGATTCTGAATCTATCGGACCAATCCAAATGGGTTTGAACAAACCAATCCATTTCACCGATGCTGAAAGTTCTGTTCGTGACATCGTAAACATCGTTGCTGTTGCAGTAATTGATGCTATCGCTGAATCAAGGAAGAAAGTTTTATAGACTACTTTTTTCAATATATTAAATAGGCTGTTTCATTTAGTTGGAACAGCTTATTTTTTTTGGGAACAGCTTTTTTAACCTGTTAAACTGCAACGTGCCTTCGGATAGCGGAAACGATAATATAAAACCTTAGAGGGATTAAAAAATGCACCGTCAGATCAATTTAAAAATCACGATGACCCTGCTGTCATTTTCAAATAGGGAGATGCAATACAAGGCGCAGACTGCAAAGGAACACCGGAGCGTACTTTTCGTACGTGAGGATTTCCTTTGCAGCCTGTAACGCAGTAGTGCGCTCCCTATTTGGAAATGATTAATCGAATTTTATTGCTGAGACAGGCCGAATCCGAGCCACCATCGCCGTCGGAATAAGCACCACAAACAACGAAATCACAGCCGTCCCCACATTCACCGCTACTAAATAGACCAAATCCAACTCGATTGGTACATAATTTACATAATAGGTATTGGGATTGAGTGGAACAATGTGGAAGTAGTTTTGAATCAGGCAAAAACCCAATCCAATAATATTCCCCCAGAGTAAGCCTTTTCCAATCAGAAAAATTGAAAGTTGGATAAATATTTTTCGTATGGATGTATTTGTAGCCCCCATCGCTTTTAGCATACCTATCAAGTTGGTATGCTCCAAAATAAGTATTAAAAGCCCTGAAATAATATTAAAACCAGACACGCAGATCATCAAGATCAGGATGAGCCAGACATTCATATCCAGAAGATTTAGCCAGTTAAAAAGATCAGGATTCAATTCCTGCAAATTTCGCATGCTAAAAACGTCCTTACTGTTGTGAAGCATTTTTGCAAAAACGCCCTCCTCTATTGGAGTAAAGTTTTCCATAGAGTTGGCAAAAATCTCTATTCCTGCAGCCTGGTCCTTCGTCCACTTGTTCAGACTCTGAACATGTCTGGCATCTGCAACGAGAAAATATTTATCAAATTCAGAAAAGTGCGTATTGTAAATACCGGTTATCTTTAATTTTCTAGCCGTTACAAATTCACCTTTAATAAAATAGACAGGAATACGATCACCCAATTTTAGCTTCAGGAGTTTAGCCAGATGCTCAGAAATCAAAACATCATTGGATGGTTTGGTAAAATCCGGAAAGGATCCTTCCACCATATTCTTTGAAAGAAAGGTCTTATCAAAATCAGCATCAGCACCCTTAATGACAATCGTCTGAAAATCAGTCTTTGTCTTAATCATTCCAGGCTTTGTATAATAGCGTTGAACATGCTTTATACCAGGTACTGAACGGAGACTATCCAGAAGTGCATCCGGTATAGTAAGCGGTTGCATTTCATACGTATTGTTGGAATTGTAGCTGATAATCTGGATATGTGAACTAATGCCAATAATTTTATCCCGAACTTCCCGTCTGAAACCCATGACTACAGCCCACGCAATAATCATCACAGCCAATCCAACAGCAATACCGATGATTGCTATCTTTGTGGAAGGCTTTGATTTTTTATTGCGATGGCTACCTTTAAAAAAAAGGCGTTTCGCCATGAAATATTCCCAATTCATATTAAAGTACTCTGCCGGGATAAGCCTCCAAAGCTTTGGCCAATACAATCATCGCTTTGGCCAAATCTTCTTTGCTAATGACATATGCCAAACGGACTTCATTTTTGCCAACACCGGGAGTTGTGTAAAAACCGGATGCAGGTGCTATCATTAAAGTTTGACCTTCATAATTAAATTCTTCCAGCAACCACGCGCAGAATTTATCAGCACAATCTATTGGTAATTTGGCCACTGTGTAAAAAGCGCCCATTGGGATGGGTGTATAACAACCTGGAATACGATTAATGGCATCAATCAGAAACTTGCGGCGATCGACATATTCATTGTAAACATCCAGCATATATTCCGGTGATGCATCAAGAGATGCTTCGGCAACAATCTGGCCCAATAAAGGTGGGCTCAACCGGGCCTGACAAAATTTCATCACATCCTGACGAATACGCTCATTTTTAGTGATTAAAGCACCTATTCGGATACCGCATTCACTGTATCTTTTTGAAACAGAATCTACTAGAACAACATTTTGTTCGATACCCTGAAGATGGCAGGCTGAAATATAGGGTGCTCCAGTATAACAAAATTCACGGTAAACCTCATCCGAGAAGAGGTACAAATCGTATTTCTTGACCAAATCACGAATTTGGTTCATTTCTTGCTGGGAATACAAATAACCTGTCGGATTATTTGGATTACAGATCATAATGGCCTTAGTCTTGGGCGTAATCAGTTTCTCAAATTCAGAAACGGGCGGCAAGGCAAAACCAGTCTCAATGGTGCAAAGCAATGGTTTAATTACGGCACCTGCAGAGATGGCAAAAGCCGTGTAATTAGCATAGGCAGGCTCCGGTACAATAATCTCATCACCTGGATCCAGACAGGCCATAAAAGCAAATAAAACAGCTTCAGAACCACCAGTTGTTATAATGATATCATCCGCACAAACGTCTATCTTAAAACGGTGATAATAATCCGCCAATTTTTCACGAAAACTACGAATACCTTCACTGGGGCTATATTCCAAAATATCGCGGTCTATCGCTCGCAAAGCATCTAAAGCTACTTGTGGAGTTTTGATATCAGGTTGTCCGATATTCAAATGATAAATAATAATACCTTTTGCTTTTGCCTTATTTGCGAGAGGGACTAACTTACGGATTGGAGATTCGGGCATCATTGAGCCGCGATTGGACGGTTTAGGCATAATTGCTTAAAATTAGTGGCAACATTTTTGAATGCGCAAAGATAAATACATACGCTGGTAAAAACAAATAAAAACCTTGCCAAACGCGCGGTATCAGGATTCAGTACATTAATTTTAAGTAAGCTTTTGCATCGGACTGTTGTTTGCTAGAAAGAGAAAATGTACATTTGTCAGGTATTATCACTGATACTTCTTTAAAAAAAACACTTAACGCTTTAAATCAATATATTATGAGCTCTGTCTTCTTATTTTTATCTTCTATTGGCGCACCGGAAATTATTATCGTCGCACTTATTGTCTTATTGCTCTTTGGCGGAAAGAAAATCCCTGAATTAATGAAAGGTCTTGGAAAAGGTGTTCGCAGTTTCAAAGCTGGAATGAAAGATATTGACGATGAAATAAACAAAGATCCGGATACGGATAAAAAGGAATAAATAATCTCACTTCTGATGCAAGAAATGACTTTTTGGGACCACCTCGATGAGTTCCGTAAAACCTTATTTCATTGTCTTGTGGCAGTGTTAATATTGAGTATTGGCTTCTTTATGATTATGCCATGGATGTTTGATGCTGTCATCATGGCCCCTTGCTTTGGAAGCTTTCCTGTCTATAAACTTTTCGCAAAAGTTAGCGAACTATTTACAGAATCAACTTCATTTTCGAATGAAAATTTTCGAATTAGCGTCATCAACATCAAGCTCACATCTCAATTTCTTATTCATTTTCAGACAGCATTCATTGCTGCCATAATTATCGGAATGCCTTATATCCTTTTTGAAATCTGGAAATTTGTGCAACCAGCATTGTACGACCAGGAAAAAAAGAGTTTCCGATTTGCATTCTCTTTCGCTTCACTCCTCTTTTATGCAGGTCTTTCCATCGGTTATTTTCTTGTCTTTCCACTTACACTCCGGTTTCTGGCAGAATACTCTATCAGTGATTTAATTGTAAACCAGCTTTCGTTGGACTCCTATATTAGCACTTTTCTGAGTTTGATACTTATTATGGGTATTGTCTTTGAATTACCCATGCTGGCTCTCGTTTTGTCCAAACTTGGTTTGCTTAAACGATCTTTCTTCAAAAAATACAGACGCCACGCCATAGTGGTATTGGTTGTTGTTGCTGCTGTTATCACACCTACGGGTGACCCTTTCACGCTGACGATTGTAGCACTTCCACTTTATCTTCTTTTCGAAATCAGTGGTTTGATTGTAAAAGATGATACAAAAAATCCGGATTGAAAAATCAATCCGGATTTTAAAAGCAAATAAATGCTCGTTGTTTTTTTTAATAATCTATATTAAATATTGTGAGCTGATGGAACGATGATCAAATACACGTTCAATGGTGTCAGCGAACATATCAGCAATACTCAGAATTCTCACTTTATTACATGATTTACTGAAAGGAATACTGTCAGTCATAATCATTTCAGTTAAACAGGAATTTTCAATACGATCCGTAGCAGGACCAGACATGACACAGTGACTAGCAATAGCTCTCACAGATAATGCGCCTTCATCAATCATAATTCCGGCTGCTTTGGTAATGGTACCGGCTGTATCAACCATATCATCAACCAATATAACATGTTTTCCTTTTACACTACCGATAATCTTCATCTCGGCAACCTCGTTGGCACGTTCACGAGACTTGTGGCACAAAACCAAAGGTACATCCAGGAATTTGGCATAACTGTTTGCACGTTTTGAACCACCAACATCCGGTGTAGCGATGACCAGATTATCCAAATTAAGTGACTTAATGTATGGAAGGAAAATGGTAGAAGCATAAAGATGGTCAACTGGTACATTGAAAAATCCTTGTATCTGGTCAGCATGAAGATCCATGGTAATCAAACGTTCTACACCAGCTGTTGACATTAAGTCGGCAATGAGTTTGGCACCAATTGATACACGTGGTTTATCCTTACGATCCTGACGAGCCCAGCCAAAATAAGGAACGACAGCAATGATTTTAGCTGCAGAAGCACGTTTAGCTGCATCGACCATCAATAAAAGTTCCATCAGATTATCCGAATTGGGAAATGTTGATTGAATTAAGAAGACAACCTCACCACGAATGGATTCTTCATATGAAACGGAAAACTCACCGTCTGCAAAATGTTGAATATTCATTTTCCCAAGAGGGCAACCAAGACTGGCACATATTTTTTCAGCAAGATATTGTGAATTCGTACCCGAAAACACTTTGTAGGAAGCTTTTCCGTTCATAAAGTAGAAGAAATTATTATCGGTAAAAAAGTTTATGCAAAGATAGGGCTTTTGGCCCTAAGTACATCTAACAGAATCAGTAAAAAAAACATTTATTTTTGGCATATGACAAAACTATGACATTTTGCACTATTTAAACATCTATTATTCAATTAGTTTCATTAATTAAAAATTTTAATAGGAGCCCCGAGTTTGAAGGTACTTCTAATTTGATGGGTTCATCAGAGGTCAAACTTATCTTAAAATAATGATCGGTTAAAAGTTCCGTCGTAGTCCAAACTTCACCATTCGGAATAGTCAAAAATTCAAAAGCATGCTTCGGAATCAGTAGATTGACTTTCATTACTTCGGTAGAGAAGTTTGAAAGTACAACAATAAATTCATTTCCTGACTTTCTAATGAATGCAAATATTTTAGAGGAGTCAAAATATGGATTTTCATAATTGGCATACATTAAATCAAAGAAAACACCCTCTGACAATGCTTTTTCCTGTATGGAAAGATTTAGAACTTTCTTATAGAATGAACGTATCGCTTTCTGCTGCTCAGTCAGTTTTTTGTCATCCCATTTACCTGAATTTTTCCATGCGGCTAATGAATCAATAGACCAATAATCAAAGATGGTGCTTCTCCCATCAATGCCACTGAAACCTTCATGGTACATTCCGGTTTCACCTAATTCCTGTCCGGAATATAACATAAATGGGTTGCTCCGCATACAAGCAAGTACAAGCAATGCTGGAAATCCTTTGACTGCATCTTTTGCAAAAAAATCCGACGCTAGTCTTTGTTCGTCGTGATTCTCAATAAAATGAAGCATGTGTGATTGTATCTCGTCTACAGCTTGCCAACAACCAGAAATCGCGGAAACAGATTCACGTTCTTCTAAAATGGCACGCATGGTGTTATACATACCCTCTTTATCGTATAAATAATCAAATCCACCGTGTTGTACATAGTCGTGGTACATTTCAGGTTTGTAAACTTCTGCTATAAAAATAACAGCAGAATTTAATTTCTTGATTCTGGAAATAGCCCATCCCCAAAAAGCAATAGGCACCATCTCAGCCATATCGCATCGGAAACCGTCAACTCCCATTTTGGTCCAATAGCTTAGAATATCAAGCATTTTAAACCAGGTTGCAGGTATATTTTGAAAATATTGTCTGCCGCCACACTGATAATCGACCCCATAGTTCAATTTGACCGTTTCGTACCAATCGTTCGCATTTGGAGTAGCTGAAAAGCAATCGTTACCGGTTACTTTAGCTGGATTTTCGGTGTAAGGTTTTTCTGCACCAGCCAATTTATTTATTAGGGGTTGAAATTTTTGACCTGGCAGATAATAGAAATTATTGTCGGGATTAAATGATTGGTTGATGTAGTCGTCAGCACCAAAATCACGTGTACCGGGAGGACAAGCATCCGATTTATAGTGGCGTGCCACATGATTGGGCACCAGGTCTATTATCACTTTAAGGTCTTGCTCGTGACATCGGGCGAGTAAGTCCTTAAACTCACTTAAGCGGTTCTGAGGATGTACTGCCAAATCGGGGTCAATATCGTAATAATCTTTGATGGCATACGGTGAACCTGCTTTACCTTTCACTATTGCCGGATGATCCTTAGCAATGTTTATAGAAGTGTAATCTGTTTTGGTAGCATGTTCCAGCACACCGGTAAACCAAATATGAGTTACACCTAGATCATGAATGGATTGAAGAGCTGTCGTAGAAAAATCCTCGAGTTTTCCACAACCATTCTGATCTATTGAACCATCAAAATTGGGATGCTGTTTATCATTCCCAAAATATCTTGGAAAAGCCTGATATATAATTATTTTACCCATACCATTTATTAGAAAGGACACCTAAATACTTATTTATACCTCAAATCCGTTTTTTTAAACATAGATTATGTTTGAAAAAGTGGGATTATGTAAAACACAATCCCACGCTTAAAAGTTCAATAAATCAAAGCTATTGACAGGTTAAAAAATCACAAATGTCTATTGACGACCGTCAGTTGCAACCTCTTTGTTTATTTTTTTGACCAATCCCTGCAAAACAGCACCAGGTCCTAATTCAGTAAAGGAATCTGCTCCATCAGCAATCATGGTTAGTACCGATTGTGTCCAGCGAACTGGTGAAGTTAACTGTGAAACCAAATTGGCTTTGATCACTTCGGGATCTGTCTGTGGTTTAGCATTCACATTTTGATAAATCGGACAAACAGGTTTGGAGAAAGGTGTTTTTTCGATGGCAGCAGCCAGTTCCAAACGGGCAGGTTCCATAACCGGTGAATGGAATGCACCACCCACGCTCAGTTTCAATGCACGTTTTGCTCCGGCTTCTGTCAATTTTAGACAAGCTTGGTCAATACCTTCATTGGTACCAGAAATAACCACTTGACCCGGGCAATTATAGTTTGCAGGAACAACAATTTCGTCCGTAATGCCAGCACAAACAGCTTCTACAGTTTCGTCCGGTAAGCCGAGGATGGCTGCCATGGTGGATGGTTGAGCTTCGCAGGCTTTTTGCATTGCTAATGCACGTTGATAAACAAGCTTCAATCCATCTTCAAAAGACAAAGCTCCAGCAGCTACCAAAGCGGAAAATTCACCCAAGGAGTGACCAGCCACCATTTCTGGTTTAAAATCTGCTCCCATGGTCTTGGCCAAAAGGACAGAATGCAAAAATATGGCAGGTTGTGTTACTTTAGTTTGACGCAGATCTTCTGCTGTACCTTCGAACATGATATCCGTAATGCGGAAACCAAGAATTTCATTTGCTTTCTCAAATAAATCATGAGCTAAAGGAGATTCTTCATACAGATTCTTACCCATACCCGAAAACTGAGCTCCCTGTCCGGGAAAAACATACGCTTTCATATTAATCTATTAATTGGTTATGGCCGCAAAGGTAATACTATTTATTAAAAGTTTTCCGGACGCGCCTGAGATAATCGCTTGGGCTTTCGCTGTAATAATCCTTAAAACATTTTGTAAAATAGGATGGTGTAGAAAAGCCTGTATCATAAGCAATTTCAGCAATCGTCTTCTCAGAAACGGATAAAGATTGATACGCTTTTTTTAGTCGTATAATTTTTAATAGTTCATTGGGCGAGTAATCTGTCATGGATTTAATCTTGCGATACAATTGTACCCGCGACAAACCGATAGTTTTACCTAGATCTTCAATATTGAGTTCCGGATTGGAAATGTCTTTCTCAATGATTTCGCGGAATTTGTCAAGGAAACTTATATCAGGAGCGCTCAAACGTTCTTTGGTTTCTCCTGAAATCAGTTGCTCACTAAACAGATTCTTTAAATTTTTTCTTCCTTCAATCAACTTTCGAAAGCAGGTTGAAATAGATGCGTTCCAACTTTTCCAGGTCAAAATTAAAGAAGAAATCAAAGTAATCTATGGTGTTCTGGTTTGAGATATTCATCCTCCAGAAGCGTACTAACCGGTCCGGCTATCAAAGTCAAAGGTGTTCGAAATTCGTGGGATATATTTGTAAAAAAAACCAATTTAGCATGTGTCGCATCCTCCAATTCCTTGGAAAGGACAATCAATTGGTCACGCTGTTCTTCCAAAATATTCTTTTGATCTTGAATATCTTCCAATTGAATATTCAAGCGGTTTTTGGAACGGTAAGCATGAAATAGAAAATAAAACAAGACCATCAACAAAAGCACAATGGCAGATACACTCAGAAGCAGATATCTCTGCAGGGTATATTGAGAAGTAAAAGCGTCTACCCGTTCATTCAGGAAGCCAATCTTACTTTCCTGTTCGATGATTTCATCCGATTGAAGTTTAAAAACTCTGGCGTTGGTTTGGTCTACGACAGCACAACCGGAAAACATAGTGCCATACTCATCCGGATACATTTTTATAGGTTGTTCTTCCCAATGCTATTGATCACGGTATTTTTCATTGTTTTACGATTCTACATCTTTCCTGCGGATAATAACTATCCGATAAATTAATGTTGCATCGCCATTCTTACTAGTAACAGTATAGGTGTTTTTCCTTCTGCAAGTGGCAAATTGAGATTACTAAACTCTTGGTTTGAAGCATTGGTTACTTTCACCTCTGTAGCAACATTTGTTTTCTCATAATTGAGATTTATTTTTGTCGTCTTAGTATCTACATAGGAGATGAAGACATATTGATCTTGCTTAAAAACCACATTGTGTTCAACAGATCCATCCACAGAGGTGACATCCAGCTTGGTGTGCTTCGGCGTATTGGCATTCCAGGAAAGAAATCCCATATAACCTTCTAAAAAAGCGTCATTCTGACCATAAACGGATGAGAAAGTATAATCGGCCGTATAGGTAATCTCGGTTGAGAATGATAAAGATAGAAGAATGGAGGACTTTTGGATGAAACGGATGTTTCATATGTTTGCAATTTTGATACGTTGGAGGATAAAAAAAAGCCTTCGCAAGAATTAATCTTACAAAGGCTTATTTTCAAGTGATCCCGAAGGGATTTAAACGCACTTTTTTGACTACTGATTTACAAGCTGTTACAAGCTATATATATTTATTTGCCCTAATTTTGCCCTAATTTTGTAAAAATAGGAAATAATCATTCGACCAAGTTTGAATAAGTAATCGTATAATCCTCAAAATTTTTATAACCCTGATTGTACTTTATAGCTAGATAATATTTATTTCTAATCATTGCCCCAAATGAGTTTTGAGCATCAACAACACCCCTTACAACCACCATGCTATCGCCACTTATTAAACAGAATTGGTCGCTATGTGGAAATTCCGCCGTAGATGGAGCTACCAACTGGTTCATAATAATGCTTTGCGCTAGTGCGAAAGATTCTATCCTAATTGTAGTACTATCAACACCAGAAGATTTGTCTTTTTGTTTAGATTCATCATCTCCACACATTGATACAACAATAACAATCACCACTAAAATAAATAAAACAAAACAACCTATATTAGTAGATTTTTTATTTGTTGAATTATTTTTATTATCCGGCTTTCCAATAGAATTTGGTTTAATGCCTTTTGTTAATTCTTCAACATAGGCTTTCCCTTCTGACATTCCAATATTATAAAGATCGCAGCATAATTTAACAGCGTGTATTTTACCTTTATTTTTGAATTCGGAAATAATGCTATTATCAATATCATTTGTGTTTTCCATAATCACAGAATTATATTATAATCTATGCTTTTTTAACCTGCCCTAATAACGGAAAAAATTCAATCACCTTGCTCTTACCTATCCGGCTTTTTGTTTGTATCCCCCGCCAGCCGTTGTGGGGGAGTCTGATTCCAATCCTTTTTCAGATTCAGGCTCTTGATAAAATCTTGTAATTGTAATTAACTTATTATTGACATCTGATAATGCTTTATTTGATTCTGCTAACATCTTATTCGATTCTGCTAGTGCTTTGTTTGCCTCTGCTATAATTCTGTTTGCCTCTGCTAATACGTTATTAGTTTCTGCAAGCTTTGAGTTTGTTTCTAGTAATTTTAAAATAGCTTGAGGTGACATATCAATCATCTGAGGTGCTGGACCAGGCGGATAATAACTTTCATGCGGCTCCATTAAACTGCTGATACTATTTTCTATTGATTCATCAACCTTATCAACACTTATATTATACTTATCCCCCTCCCCAGTTAATAACCATACTTTACTATAATTACTATATACAGATATAATTTTCCCTGCTATATCTTCAGATATCTTTTTAGTTCGTCCTTTCTGCAAATCATATACCTGTGTTGGTGTAATCCCAATTGAGTCAGCAAATTGTTTAGGATTTAATCCTTCGTTTCTGATGATCTCATTAACGATTTCTGGTGTATTCATATAAGATTATTTGTTTGATATACAATGTACTACATACTATTAACTAAATTTAACAATAAAATATAGTAATCTACTTGACTGGTATAGTTCTTTACTCTATATTTGCCATTATTAAAGTACATACACACGTACATACACACAGACGGAAAAAGTCAGCAAATATAATAAAAATATTTTAATATGCAAGTAGATAGCCTTAAATCTTTAAGGGTTGACACTATAACCAACCCTACCGCCACTCTTGAAGCCATGAAAACAAAGTCAAAAATCTTTGCACCAAATACACAAAGGGTATCAATAGAGGGCACTATAAGACGTATGAACGATAGGGGTTCTTCAAAGGTGTATACTCTGAAAAGGCTTAATAACCAATTTTTTTCTATTCAGCGCACAAAGTAGAGTTATTTGCTTGAATAGCTCAGTTGGTAGAGCAGCACCCTGTTAAGGTGACGGTCAGAGGTTCGATTCCTTTTTCAAGCGCATTTAGTTTTAAGTTCTTTGACATTCGAGACATCAAACGATCATAAAAGACTAGGCTCATCTTGCTTTCCATGTGTATGAGGCACAGCGGGAGGATTCCGGTCAGGGGTGATTGTAAAAAACTATAACAGGATCAGATAAAAGCGACTCGTCTCCATTATTATGATTCTGTACCTCACGAAGATGAAAGAGCCACAAGCCATCATCTTAAATTAATTGGCAGCCCCCTGCGTGGTTCAATTCACATCCATCGGAAATGGACAGGGCGGCACACATTTTTTCATGATATGTGTTTTTTCATAATTTGATTAAGGTTTTGCACGGGGGTGTAAGTCTGTGAAGATAGAGCCACCTCCATTTTATTTGAAACTCAATTTAAAAATTCATTATATGGAGCAAAAACTACTGACAGTTAAGGAAACTGTCGAATATCTTAAAGATGCGGGTCTTAGGGTTAGTAAGTCTACTCTAAGAAACTGGGAGATAGATCCTGAAAGTGCTTTATTGAAACCCAAACGTTTTGGAGGTCGTGTTGTAAGATACTCCAAAAAAGACCTTGATGCTCTAATCTCATGCTAGTATCACTCAACTGGAATGGCCAAGGTCAGAGCAACTTTGACGAAACACTGGATCTCATTGTCGATACCGTCAAGGGGCTTACTGAAGAACAAAAATGGAATATTGTATTCTGTGAAAGATCTGATATTCTTCGTCATCGTTTTGGGTACACCATTGCTGTCTGTGACATAGAGCTCTTTGAGGCTCTTAAACCTTATTGCACTGTCAAGGATGATACAAAGACCATTCAGGCCACTATCATCTTTGCAGCGATTCTGTTTGTTGGACTTCTCATTTACAAATTATTCACATAAAATGAAACATTCTATTTTCTTCAAACGCTCTGAACCGAAAAAGGCTAAAGAGCCCGTGTCCAAACTTCCTGACAATGTAGAAAACTTTTTGAGAGGCATTTATTTTAAAATCTAGTGTCATGACAGATCCAACAAAGGAACATACCATTAGCTTGAGTAATCAACTTGATATTTTAGTTGCATCTATGAAGCCTCTGAGTGTTATGACACCCGAATGGGATGCCAAGGTGAAGCAATATCTTTTGTTATCACTTAAGATGTCCAGAATTAACGAATCTAAAAAATTTCTATAGCCTATGATTCCATTTTTTGAATGGCCTATGATTCTTTGTGTATGGAGTGAGTACTTCACCCTTTTACGCTTTTTTGATGCCATACAGCCTGAAAGAAGGCCACAAGTAATGTTCAGACAACAGCCCTCAAGTTTTGGTTAGTCCTGAAGGCTAATACACCTCACGTATCTACTAACAGTTAACATAACACTCAAAACCCTTAGACCATGAATAAAGACCCACCCGAAAGGGATATATAATTAAATTAATATAAAGATTAAAATAATTAAAATAGGAGGATGCAGAGCATTAAAATTCTGCATTCTTTTTCGGACCCTTAGCTCAGTTGGTAGAGCATCAGACTCATAATCTGACGGTGGCAGGTTCGATTCCTGCAAGGCCCACAAAACGCCCTGACCAGGCTTTGTAAAGGTTTAAGTATCGTGGATAAAACAATTGTACAAGTAAAATGCGTTTCCAAGAAAGAAAGCGAAAATTATGCTAAGGACAAGCCTATTGCTACAACAATAGAGTTACAAGTTCCTTACGATCAAAACAACATCTTCTACCAACTTTCCGGTGGTAGTTGGATGAATCTGAACACCGTAAATCAGGCTGCTGCTGATATGTTCAAATTGGGTGGTTTCTACAATATTGAAATCAGTCCCGTTCCATTGGAAGTAGCTGAATAAAATGGAGGGGTAATAATTCAATTGTAGATCATTCCTTAGGGGAATGGATTCAGGTTCGAGTCCTGATTACTTCACAAGTTGAGAAAGTACGCGGATTTTATAACTAATATAATTTCTTTATTTAACGCGGAAATCAAGATTACTTTCTGGTCGGCAAGGTAGAGCCGATAAATACCGCCTGCTAATTTTTAGTAGGCGGTTACTTTTTAAACCTAAAACTTATTTTCTAATTAAAAATCCTATGACAAAAAAAGAACAATACATTGAGTTTCTAAAGTCTAAAATGGCCATTAGTGAGCAAACAGGCTTTAATGTTGAAATAGACGAAATGACAGCGGGTCTTTACCCTCACGTGAAAGAATCTGTAAAATGGGCCATACAGGGAGGATGCAGAGCAATCTTTTCAAACTTCGGGCTACACAAAACGGTCACACAATTAGAGATTTTAAGGCTCATTATTAAGCACAAAGGAGGTAAGGGCCTTATCTGTTGCCCCAAAAGGGTAGTTGTTGAATTTATTGAGCAAGCCCAAAAACATATGAATATGAAAGTAACCTATGTCCGTACAATGGATGAAGTTCTTTCATGCCCTACGGATATCATGCTCACCAATTATGAACGTGTCAGAGATGGAAATATAGACCCTTCTTACTTCAAAGCAACAAGTCTGGATGAAGCTTCTGTTTTACGCTCTTACGGGTCTAAGACATATCAAACATTTCTACCTAAATTTTCAGAAGTGGAGTATAAGTTTGTAGCCACTGCTACACCTTCACCCAACCGTTTCAAAGAACTGATACATTATGCCGGATACTTGGGTGTTATGGACACAGGGCAGGCTCTTACAAGGTTTTTTCAACGGGACAGTACAAAAGCTAACAATCTTACATTATATCCTCACAAAGAGCCCGAATTCTGGTTATGGATGTCAACATGGGCTTTAGTTATTACTAAACCTTCTGATTTGGGTTATTCGGATGAAGGATATGACTTACCGGAATTAAAAACCTTTGAGGAAATTGTAACCTCTGACCACTCAACAGCCGGAACAGATAGGGACGGAAATGTAAAGATGTTTCGGGACGCTGCTTTAGGATTAGCGGACGCCTGCAAAGAAAGACGTGATAATCTTGACGAAAAGGTTGCAAAGATCGTGGAGATAATAAACAGACCTGAAAACAAAGAAGATCACTTTATCTTCTGGCACGATTTAGAGGCTGAAAGACACGCTATTTGTAAAGCCGTACAAGGATGTAAAGCCGTATATGGTACTCAAGATGATGATGAGGCTGATAAGATTGTAATGGATTTTAAAAACGGTGATCTGAAGTATTTGGCTGCTAAGCCTGAAATGCTTGGTGAGGGTATCAACTTTCAGTACAACTGCCACAAAGCAATCATGTTTATTGACTATCAGTTTAACGATAAATTTCAAGCCATTCACCGGATTTACAGATTCATGCAAACCCATAACGTGGAGATTTATTTTGTTTACGCTGAATCTGAGTGTGAGATTTTTAAATCATTCATACACAAATGGGATCAGCATAAACGGATGGTTGCAGCTATGGTTGACATTGTGCATGAAAATGGATTAATGTCAACAAACACCGGTGAAAAGCTTATGCGTTGGATGTTCGCAAGTCGTGAAGTGAGAAAAGGTAAACTTTTTGAGTCAGTGAATAATGACTGCACGCTTGAATTGATGGACAAACCCGATAATTCAGTTGGTCTTTATGTGACTTCTATTCCCTTTTCAAATCATTACGAATACACTCCTACCTACAACGACTTCGGGCACAATCAGGATAATAACAAATTCTTTGAACAGATGGATTTTATCACTCCAGAAGTTTTAAGGACGTTGCAACCTGGTAGACTTCTTTGTTGTCACGTAAAAGACAGGATCCTGTTTGGTAATGCTACAGGTTTAGGATTCCCAACTCTGGACCCATTTCATATGATGGCCGCAATGCACTACATGAAGCATGGATTTCAACTGATCGGAATGATTACGGTCGATACAGACGTAGTTCGAGAAAATAACCAGACCTATAGACTTGGTTACACCGAAATGTGCAAAGATGGTTCAAAAATGGGTGTTGGATGCCCTGAGTATGTTTTACTTCTCAGGAAAGCCCCAACAGACCTTTCGAACGCTTATGCTGATGTTCCAGTATTCAAGAATAAAAAAGAATACTCATTGGCAAAATGGCAAATTGACGCCCACGCAAGCTGGAAGAGTTCAGGAAATACCCTACTCACTCAGTATGATATTGCCGGTATGGAAATCGCTCAAATCAGACACATTTTTAGGAATTTCGAACGTGAGCATGTTTACTCATGCGAAAGGCATGTAGAATTTGCGGAATTTCTTGAAAGTAAAGATAAGCTTCCTAAAACATTCATGGCCATTGACCCAGTTTCAAAGAAAGACTTTATTTGGGATGATGTGACACGTATGCGAACACTTAACACAAGGCAGTCGCAAAAAAACCGTCAGAATCACATTTGCCCCCTGCAGCTCGATATTGTTGAAAGACTCATTGACCGATACTCAAATAAAGGTGATGTTGTTGGCGACTTCTTTGGAGGTATATCTACCGTTCCATACTCAGCTGTAAAGATGGGTAGAAAAGGATGGTCTGCTGAGCTTAATTATGATTATTGGCGCGATGGTCTTGGTTATCTGGAGGAAGCTGAATGCGATGTAACGGCACCTACTTTATTTGATTTATTTGAAAATGCGGTTTAATACATAACGGATGATCCAACTAATTTATATAGACCTGTTTTGCGGGGCAGGTGGCACAAGCACAGGTGTAGACAGGGCAAGAATTAACGGTGAGAAATGTGCTATAGTTGCCGCCTGTATCAATCATGATGAAAATGCCATCAGAAGCCATAAATCAAACCACAAGAACACGCTTCATTTTACCGAGGATATCACAAAGCTTTACGACACGAAGAGGTTCAGTTATTTAATTTCTCATGTCAATTATCTGAAGACGCTTTACCCGGACGCAAAGGTTGTTTTATGGGCTTCACTTGAGTGTACCAACTTCTCTAAAGCAAAAGGAGGACAACCCCGTGACGCTGATAGTAGAACACTTGCTGACCATCTTTTCCCGTATATCACTTCTTTAAATCCGGACATTATCCAGATTGAAAATGTAGAGGAATTTATGAGTTGGGGTGAGCTTGATTCAAGTGGCAAACCAATCAGTAAACTGGCTGGTATTGAATATCTGAGGTGGACAGGAAAAGTTAAGTCATTTGGTTATCATTTTCAACATCGTATTCTTAATTCTGCCAATTATGGTGGCCTAACGTCACGTAAGCGGTTTTTTGGACAGTTTGCCCGCTTAGGTGAGGAAATATACTGGCCGGAACAAACACACGCAGAAAAGCCTCACAGTAGCTTATTTGGTGAAACCCTGAAACCCTGGAGAGCCGTAAAAGAAGTATTGGACTTTAGCGATGAAGGTGAGTCTATTTTTGACCGGAAAAAAAATTTGGTTGATGCAACGATGGAAAGGGTTTATGCCGGACTTATCAAGTTTGTTGCCGGTGGCCAAAAGGCATTTATTTCTATGTACTATGGAAATGGAGCTAATGTTAGTAAAATTGATAATCCATGTCCAACGATAAGAACAAATAATTGCGCTGCTGTTGTAGGTATGAATTTCCTTTCTTCTTATTACGGAAATGGAGATAACGTGGCGTCAATCGAAAAACCATCCCCGACCGTCACAACAAAAGACCGTATTGCTTTGGTTCAATCGAAATTCATTGACCAACAGTTTGGACAAAGTAAGCCCGCCAGCATTAACAACCCGCTTGGAGCGATTACAACAAATCCAAAATATTCGCTTGTAAATTGTTGGATCATGAACACCAACTTTTCAAATGTTGGAAGTTCGATTGAGCAACCCGCCCAGACCATAACGGCAAATCACAAACAACACTATCTCATGAATCCTCAATTCAAATCACAGGGAGGATCAGTGGATAAGCCCTGTTTCACTCTTATTGCCCGCATGGACAAGATGCCACCTTACCTGATTTCAACAGATACAAAGGATAAACCTTCATTCATTACCATTAAAGAAAATAACGTGGTATATGAGGTTTACAAAACGGATTCTGAGATTATCGTAAAGATCAAGGAATTCATGTCTTTGTACGGAATCATGGATATTAAAATGAGAATGCTCCGTATTCCAGAGCTTAAAAAGATCATGGGATTTGGAGAGAATTATGTTCTTATCGGTACTCAGGCCGACCAAAAGAAATACATAGGAAACGCCGTTGAGGTTCACATGGCAACCGCTTTAGTTGAGGCTACGGCTCGAGGACTTGTACAACTTAAAAAAACAGCTTAAAAATTATGAATATATGGCATACGAAGGATGGATAAAGCTTCATAGACAGATAATGGAGAATCCCCTTTATTTCTCTGAACCTTTTACACGTTGCCACGCTTGGATTGACCTCTTACTTATCGCAAATTTTAAGGAGGGTTACTTCTTTAAACGGGGTATAAAAGTCGAAGTAAAACGGGGACAAATTGGATATGATCTTGACAGTTTAGCGAAAAGATGGCGGTGGTCGAGAGGTAAGGTTGAGCGTTTCATTTCCGTGCTTGAAAACGATGCACAGATAGTAAGGCAAAAAAACAATGTATGTACCTTAATATCAATCGTTAATTACGAAACATATCAAGCAAGTGATAAGGCAAAAGATAACCCAAACGATACAGCAGACGGACACCAGATAGTAAAGCAGACGGAAGCTAACAAGAAGAATAATAAGAAATATAATACACCCCCTAACCCCCAAAAGGGGGAAGTGTGTGTGTCTATTGATTTTGATATTTTAGGAAGAATATTTAATGAAATATCGGAATTGGTTTCTGTCACTTTGCCGCTGTCCGCTAGTCGAAAAAAACTGGTAACTGAAAGAGTCGAAGAACATGGAAAAATCGTAGTTAACGAAATGCTTCAAACGGTAAAAAATTGCCCTTACCTACTTGGGGAAAATGACAAGGGATGGAGAGCATCGTTTAACTGGCTTTTCCAGTCCGTGAACTTTGTAAAAGTTGTTGAAGGTACCTACAGACCCACAGCAAGCAAAACGGTCTCAAAAACGGTAACTGGTGAAGAAAGATCCAGGATAATTGAAAAGGCACGGCAGAAATTTCAAGCTGAGTTGAATGCTTCTATTGCGGAACGTTCAAAAAATTCTGTTTCGCCTGATGATTTAAAAGCTAAAGGACTTAATTTATCTGTTTTAGTATGATAAACGACCCTTTTCAGAGATTAAATGCCATTGACGCTGTTATTCCTGATTTCATAACCGAATTTGGGGAGCTGCATGGTATTGAGCTGGCAGTTATGAAAGTAATGGATGTAAAATGGTACGATATTTTTGGACATACCAGACTAGCCTCAATTTGCCTATGTAGATTTTTAATTGCTGGCAAACTACGGGAAAAAGGTTATTCAAACCGCTTTTTAGCTGAATATTTTAGACGTGACAGGACCACAATGTTTCACTATTTCAAACAGTATGATTTTAATTTGGAATTAAATAAAAAGAAAAGACATGTACCAAATACTAAAAATGACCTCTTACCTCAAGGATGGCAGGAAGGTGCCAACAAAGCTTAACATAAAAGTCCACAGTGTAAGCACTTACAAAAGCAAGTGTAAACGTGAGAACCCGGATATAGTAAATATCCTGTTCATGTATGTCACCCACCCATTGTGGAAAGAATTCAAAGAAACCAATAATTAAAATTTATTCCCATGAATGCTAAACTAGCAGTTATAATTATATCCATTGTGGCATTACTATTATTTGCTACAATATGCTTTTTGTTACAGTTGCTTGATGAACGGCACAAAGACGCCAAAAAGCTTTACGAGGCTCTATCGGTCGATTCCGAAAGGATGGTTAAACCGAAATTTGCGGATAAATACATGTCTTTCATTTACGACATCTGTTACCGGCACATCTCCAATGAGAGATGGCTTACATCGCTTTTCGTCCCAAAGACCAAGCAACCTTCTGATTTTTCTACCGATAAGCCTAAATTATTCACAAGGCCAATAGGATCAACATTTATATACGACTCACCCCCATTGACCCCGAAAAAATTACAGGTTGTTGAGGCTGATATCCTGAAATGTGAAGAATGTTTCTTTAGCCCCTGTTGCGTTAATCTTGATGAGGCTCAACGTGGTGCCTGTACTTCCTCTGAAAGGCTAGATAACAAAAGTGTTTATTTTAAACTTATAGAGTCATGCAAATAACTGCAAATGCTGAAAAAATAGGAACATTCAACACTTTCCGTAGTTGGGTCAATGAAGCCAGTGAACTTTTTGGAAGGTTTAGAAAGTCAGCTGACCAATATATCTGCCTTGATAAGAACGGTAACACCTGCACTATAGGTAAAGATTTCATGGCCGCTAGAGATAACAACCTTTTTCCTGTTGAAGTCTATCGGTTAGTTCGTACATCTGAAGAAATACATCAAATAAATTCTAGAGAATGAAAAAGACTATATATCCCGAATTAAGCACTTTCCCTAAATGTAAATTTTCAGGAAAGGCATGTGATAAAGCAGATATGGACGGTTATCTAAGTGAAAGCTGTTCCAAGTGTCCCATTTCTAAAACACAGGAAACCAAACCAATTAAAGATTAAAGCCATGTCGGAAACCATACAGCCCAAAAAGAAAACAGCTACTAAGAAAGTGGCCGTTAACATCTCCACATCTATCGAAACACAACCAGTGCCAATTAAAGTGTTTAAAACCATCGCTGAGATCATTGCTGATGAAAAGTTCAGCGAATATCTTATTCCAACCATCAAGAAAGCAATGAACCCAAAAGAACCCCCAAAAGGGATGAAATATCGAAGTGAACCCTGGAAACGAATGAAGGCTTTCGGGATAGATCAACCTGACAAACTTATGCGTGAATTTTATCTTATTGAGCAGTTTAAATCCGTAGAAAGCTCAAATGTACGATCATACATTCTCAATATTGTACGGGATGCCTTACAGCAAGTTCTTGTTTACTATAACGACCTCACCCCACATGAAAAGAACTAACGTTGATTTTAGTAAGCACGTCCACACGGTAGAAACTTTCAAGTGTGGAGAGAAAACGATCCAGATTGATCACTTTGCCGAACCGGGTACCGGAATATATGCCATTCATTTTTTAAACGGGCCAAATGGACTTGTGGTTTATGGTGATTGTGGTTCGTGGATGTTTTGCCGGCAATTCTTCCCATCAGGAAAAAAAGGCGAATGTGTTGATCCGGTGTACTGGCTTGAAAAACTCAAAATAGGCAGTTGTCAGGTACCAGGTAAATACGACCCCGAAGAAACAGCAAAAGAGTTAAGAGAGCTTGAAAGTAAAGGACTCAAGGAATACGGATATTCAGGTAAAAAGCTTAAAGAAGCGAAAATGTGGTTTCACAACCTACTTTCTGAGGTTGATGATGAATTAGGATATACCTATACTGCTTATCGGGAATATGGGAAACCCGGTTTCATTGACTACGAGCAAATCCCATTCTGTAAAAAATTGGATGCAGGTCTAAAATGTGTCTTTGATGCTTTTGATGAAATGTGTCTAAGAATGAGAATAGAGGCCGAAAAAGAAGTTAATCCATGACCCCAGAACTAAGAGCCCAATCCCTCTACCCTACCCCCACAAAGGGGAATACCTTCGATAAGGAGGACTTTGAGTTCAGGACGCTGAAAGCTGAAATACAGCGGAAGGCTTTTGCAAAAGGATGGAATGAATCTAAAAAAGTAAAATTATGAATAACACTAGCATAGAAGTGGAAGCAATTGAGGTTTTTAACGAAAATTTTGGAACAGTAAAACTTTCACGATATCACAAAGTCAAAGAAGAATTTGAAGAAATGACTGAAGCTTTTGAAGAATATATTCGGGTTCCACATTTTGGAAAGTCTAATGAATGCGAAGAGCACTTAAAGGACGAAATTTCGGATTTATATGCAACCGTAACACACCTTGCAAGTTTATTCGGTTTGCATCATCAAAACCTTCTTGAAATGGCAATAGATAAGGTTGAAAAAAGGAAAACAAACCCGAAATATAAAAGATTTGTATAATGAAAGCAATAACAGAAAAACAACCTTGGGCGTCACTTATAGTTGAAGGCCTGAAAATTGACAATGTAATATTATTCAAGGATATTGAAAACCGTACATGGAAAACTAATTTTCGTGGTCGTGTTTTGATTCATGCAGCCGCAAAATCATGGAATGGGAATATGTTTATAAAGTATTTATACGATATAATCCCTTCACTTTATAAGATATTTCCTGAAACAAAGGGATGGCTTGAAAGCCTACCAACTGGTTCAATTATTGGAAGTGTTGAAATAGTGGACTGCGTTATCAATCACACAAGTATATGGGCGGATCAAAATAAAACAGATGTTCAGAAGATTCGAGAATCATTTGAAATCACGAAAGCTGTTTCAGAAGGCAAAAACCCAAAGATAACATACAATTGGGTTTTACGAAATCCAATCCTTTTTGAAAAGCCTATACCCGCTAAAGGAAAACTTAGCTTTTGGGAATTTGACGAAACTTTAATCAAAGAAAATCATGTATAAAGGAAAAGCGATATATCAACCAAAAGGCCCTGCTGGGGAATATGCAGAATGGGCTTGTAATTTCTATGTAGGATGTTCAAATGACTGTTCCTACTGTTATTGCAAGAAAGGCGTTTTAGGTCATGTAATGGGCGGGTTAATACCTACTTTGAAAAAGTGTTTTAAGGATGAAGCGGACGCCTTAAAGATCTTTGAAAAGGAACTGAAATTAAACCTTCTTGAACTTCAAAAACACGGTCTATTCTTTACGTTTACATCCGATCCATTTCTACCAGAAACAACACTTCTTACTCAACAGGCAGCAAGGTTGTGCCTAATTAACGATGTGCCCGTTAAATTCCTAACGAAGCGAGCAGATTGGCATATAGATGCTTTAATCCGTGAATTGAACGAAAACCAAACAATCTGGAATTACGAGCCAAAGAAGCACCTTCTTGCTTTCGGCTTTACCTTGACCGGCCACGATGAATTGGAGCCAAACGCATCTACCAACGCTGAACGTATCGAGGCTATGAAAAAGCTTCATAATGCAGGATTCAAAACCTTTGCATCTATTGAGCCTATAATAGACCTTAATTCGAGTATGGAAATGATTCAGCAGACAATCGGCTTTTGCGAAATGGGTACAGCGGGGGATAAATCAGAGTGTTGCAAATCTCAATGCGACTACTACACACCAAGAAACGGAAAGAATGGTATTTGTGAATTCCGAGGAACGTTATACGATCACGGGGGAGAGGTAATTTTAAAACTTAAAAGTTAATACACATGATACGCTTAATCAAGTCAATTATATCATTCTGCTATCTTCTGAAGAATTGGGATTTTAACGACTGGTAAAACAAGAGAGCTATGGAAGAGCAAACATTATTTCCCGATGTGGTAAAAGCCCCAAAGAAGCATAAGAAGAGAAGAGCTGATAACGGTCAGTTCTGTACACAGAGAGAGGCTGAGATAATCAAGCGTTATGAAGCCCGCATGAACCATGCCCGTGAGCGTGACAGGAGAAAGATAGAGGCATTACTCGCTCTTGGATCAGATATCTACAAGTTGATTCACAAAAAAATCTAAACATGGAACAAACAGTTTTATTTCGAGGAAAGTCAATCAATACTGGTGAATGGATTGAAAGCATGACAATATCAAATGGTACTATTAAAAGGAAATATGGAAACTGTTACCTTGAAATAGATGGTACATGGATAGGGGTTTATCCTGATTCAGTCGGTCAATACACACTACAGAGTGACCGAAAAGGAAATCCACTCTTTGGAAGCATCTATATCAACGGGAAGGTGACAAAAGGCGGTGATTTGGTTACTCACAATAAAAACACCGCACATATTGAGTTTATGGATGGATGCTTTTCTATCTATAGACCTACCTACTATGTAACCCATCTTACACGTTTAATTTCTGCAACGGTTGAAATAATTGGAAAGCAATATGAAGCATAAGATGAGGCTTAAGAATGCCAATGAGTTAATATATCTCATTGTGGTGCTTTTGATGGTTAACATCACTCTCACATCATCAATACAGAGGTTTAAACGCCCTGACATGACTACAACGGAGCTATTTCTCATGCTCCCTCAGAACTTTATCTATCACTTTAATAATTCAGGACATGACTGACTTATCTATTGACCAGATGCAGCTTATAGCTCATTCGCTTGGCATAGACCTGCTAAATGCTGTTGTATCCTCAAAGAAAAAAGATAAGGTCTTACCAAAGGATTATTCAAGAAACTATTTCTGTTCCAATAAGAGAAATTCAAATTGGGAGCAGCTACAAATGATGGTTGATGATAAGTTGATGTATACAAGATCCGGTGCTGCCGGATATTTTTATGTCACAAACTTAGGTAAGTCCAAATTTGAAACTGATTTTCAGAACCTGGTAAAATGGGAAAAGCCTGATACTTTTGATTTGGAATATCTCAAGGAACGCATTAACGCTGTTTGTGAGATATATCACTTCACCCTCAATGCTGATTATATAATTGATAAGTATGTCAATTGTCTTAAAAAGGCATTTTATATCAGCTCATCCACAAACGTAGTTATCAGGACGCTCAGGACGGATTTGGATAGGTATTATAAAGCAGGTCTGTTCAATGGATATTGAGAAAGTAGATATTCCCTATTCCCAATTCATCCGTCTTTGTAATACGGATGATTATGGTCGATGTACTTGTTTCACCTGTGAAGAGAGATACCACTGGTCTAAGATGCAGTGTGGTCATTATCTTGACAGGAGACACAAGGGGACACGCTTTTTACCTATGAACACACACCCTCAATGCAATGAGTGTAATGTAGGAAAAAGAGGTAACCTGATAGTGTACAGGATGAGGCTCGTTGAACTTTATGGTGAAGATGAGGTGTTGAACCTTGAATCAAAAAAGTACTCAATAAGCTGCTTAAAAGATGTTGAATTGAAAGAGTTATATGACCTCTATTCATCTGAGGTCAAACGATTGAGAAAAGAAAAAGAACTTTAATTTATTTACTTAAAACAAAAACAATGCAGAAAATTTTAGGAGAAAATTATGATGATGTTCAAAGAGTTAACTTTTTGAAAGACAATTGTGACAGCGTTGAGGAAAAAGGATACATGAAGCCTTTTACACCTGAAGCTATTTTGGCAATGAAGGATAATCTAGCAGAATCATCTATCCTTCTCAATGACATTCAAGAAGAAATGAAGGATGTTATGAAAGGGTTTAAGGATCAAATAGCTCCTATCCTCAAAGAAAAGAAAACCTTACTTGGAAACATTAAAACAAAGGCTGTCTTTGTTAAAGAAAATTGCTACAAGTTTATTGACAAAGAAGACAAAATGACTGGCTTTTACAGTGCTTCCGGTCTTCTTATTGAATCCAGACCATCCACACCAGATGAAATGCAGGGAACGATCTTTCAAATGACCAGAAAAACAGGTACAAACAATTAATCTTTAATTTATGAACACAGACAAATTGATTATCAACACACCAGATGATGGTACGCCAACAAGAATTATCATCCATGAATTATCAGAACTCAATGAGCTCCCAGTCCTTGAACCTCTTAAACTGCAACTGAAAGGTGTTATAACATGTGTGACAGAGTTTCTGAGTCAACGTAAGGACCAACCTGACCAAATCAATGAAAAACGGTGTCATATACTTGTAAATCGTGAGGATATAAGCATTAAGCTTGTTTTTAACGAAAATGACAATCGGAATACTGGATTTGTTGAAGGCGTATTACAACCTCATCCTTCATTCGTGGCTTTTGGTATTAATGACAGTACAAAATGGAGTCCAGCCGATTTGGGTATGTTCTTCAAAATGAATCGTGCCTTTTTTCCTGATAAGGCTATTAATATGCAACTCGTTCACGATTTATTGCACTTTAACGCTACAGTTAATCAAACCCTCGAACGATTAACGAAGGAAACCGGAGACAGAACGGATGTCTTTAAACAAACAGTAGATTCAAACATCCCGAAGGCGTTTACCCTGAAAATACCCGTTTTCAAGGGCACTGATCCCGAAACGTTGGAGGTGGAAACATTTGCTCAAGTTAATGGCCGTGATGTGGCTTTTGTCCTTCTTTCCCCAGCTGCCAACCAGCTGATGGAAGATATCAGGGATACAATCATTGACAAAGAGATTGTAAAAATCAGAGAAATGTGTCCAAGCATTGCCATTATTGAACAGTAAGAAAATCAATCAAATTTATAGGTTATGGAGTATCTTGACCAGCTAAAGAAAATTGTCTGCGATGTTTGCGGTATTTCAGAGGATGCTATATCCCAAAAATGTAAACGTAAAGAGCTTGTTTTAGCCCGGACATTGTTTGTTAATTATGCCGTAAAACTAACGCCTGATAGTAGAGCGATTGTTAAGACTGTTAATTTATCTTTGGACGATATTAGGCCATCTATCGCCCGTTACCAAACAGAATTAGAGTCTAATATTCTTTTTAAGTTCATGGACGATACAATACGTAAACAACTATGTTCAGAGTAGACATAACCTATGAAGGTAAGAGGAGTATGAAGGAAGTGGAGCGTGAGTTCCACTCCCTCTTATCTGATAAAGAGATTCAGAAAGCAGCTGCTAAGACCATCAATGTGACATCGAGACGTGTCGTTGGCCTGATGAAGAAAGAAGTCAAGAAATATTACACTATCAACGCCAAAGGTCTTACTGAAGCCTCTAAGCTATCCAAACCAGCAAGAGGAACAAAAGAAGGTTTATATGCTGAGGTATCCTATTCAACAAGCGTAATAGGTCTTAACAGGTTTAAGCACAATAACCCCCGTCATGGTAACCCTGTTACTGTAGAGATCAAGAAAGGCCGTCCTATAACCTATAGACATGCCTTTGTTCGTAAGATGAAGTCAGGACATATCGGTGTTTTTGTAAGTGGAAGTTATGTTGGTAAACGTTTCGTCCCATCCAACGCTAGAACATCAAGTGGTAAGACCAGGATAACGAACGTCCAGACAGCATCACCATACACCATGTACAGTAGTAAGGCTATGAGTAAGCAGATCACGTCTTACATTGATAGAACACTAGCAGAAAGATACAGAGTATTCTTGCGTCAAACGGTTGATAAGCTCACTCAAGACAAGTGACAGCACTATGTGTGCCTAAATGTTAATTCTTAAATGTTAATATATGTTTATATCATTGACTATCACATCATTATGCAGAGAATCAAAAGGTACTGTGCGGCGTAAATGAACGCAGGCAGCGCCACCCCCATTTTCGCGCTAGTTAGTCACTTTTTTTAATGTACGCAGTACGCAAAATATGATGTATTTACACCTATAAAACAAATCAGAAAAAAACAACACAAAAAATATTATGATGTACGCACTTTTTTAGTTCGTGATCTTATTTTTTAGAAAAATAAAAAAAGTACGCAAAAATATACGCAAAATGTCAGAAGAAGTAATCAGTATCAGGGAGTTTGCAAGACGTGTCAATATCGGTGAGAAAACTATTAGAGACGGTATACGTCTTGAGAAAATTGTCAAAGGTGTTAAGATTGAAAATGGTAAGCCAAAAATTATATTTTCAATAGCTAAAAAGGAATTTGAAAAATATGGTCTAGGTTCAAAAGCTATTTATTGTCAATCAAAAAAAGAACAACCTGTCAACGAACTTAAAACTAAAAAAAAGGATATTGAGAAAACTATCATTGTTGAAGACTCATCAGATAGTCTTGATAATATTGCAGGATTAACAGGTGACAGTTCAATGGCTCAAGCTCAAAGAGCCGAGAAAATATTCAAGGCTCAACTGGCCAGTCTTGAAGTAGATGAAAAGGCTGGAACATTAGTACCTCGTGATCTTGTTCGTTCTCAGCTATTCTCAGCTGGCCAAGCGTCACGAAATGTATTACAATCTTTACCTGATCGTGAAACAGATACACTTATTTCTCTATCAAATGACAGAAATAAGTTTTATAACCATTTCAGGAATGCTGTTGATGCTGCAATCCTTGAAATCATACAAAACTGTAAATCCACAATATGAAGATCAATTCAATTGAAGAGGATGTTGTCATACCTAAAAAAGCCAAGAAAGAGAATCTAGTTAAAGGTATTATAACTACGAATCAAAGTCGTGAAAGCGCAAAAGCATATGTCATTACTCCACAGAATATGGCCAGACGTTATTCTTCAGAAAAAAAACTTGAAGAATTGATTGATTGGGATTTTGCCGCTGGTAATTCATATCATGTTATATCACAGGGGGACATTGATAGCCTGACGTTTTTAAGGCATATCATAAAACAGCAACATATCAAAGAAGTAATAATATCCACCTGGTGCATGGGGATATCTGATATTCTTGAGATAGAATCATGGATTAAGGTTCACCGTATTGATTTTGTCCATTTCTATGTTGGTGAAATATTTAAAGCTTCATATGCCGGGGAATATGAAGAGTTAAAAAAATTGCAGAAAGAAGGAAAAGCGAATGTCAGCATATTTCGGAATCACTCAAAAGTTATGTGTGGTCATGGTGATAAGTTTTCATTTGTTATTGAAAGTTCTGCCAATATAAATACAAATCCCAGATGTGAGAATACTGTAATAACATGTGATCACTCATTAACTGATTTTTATATTAATTTTTATAAAGATATCATATCCATTGACCGGTAACCCTCCCATATTAGACTATCTAGCAGGTTTTACGCCTGATCCCCGTCTGACAGTATCGGAATGGGCAGATGAGAATAGAATACTGTCTTCGATGGCTGCATCAGAGTATGGGCCATGGAGGACAACTAGGACTCCATATCTTCGTAAGATAATGGATTCTCTTTCTGTCTATTTCCCGTATAAAAAAGTTGTTGTAATGAAAGGTGCGCAACTTGGATTGACAGAAGCTGGAAATAACTGGATCGGGTATATAATTGATAGCACACCGGCACCTACGTTAATGGTCCAACCAACAGACAAGACCGTTGAGCGAAATTCAAAGATGCGTATTGATCCAATGATCAACTCATCAGAGTCACTTTCTAAAAAAGTTTCAGATAAAAAATCCAGAAGTGGAGAGAATACTATAACACAAAAAAGTTTTCCAGGTGGAATTCTTCTTATGGCCGGTGCCAATACGCCAGTTGGTTTACGGTCCGTTCCAATAAAAAATCTATTCTTAGATGAAGTTGACGGATATCCATATAATTTGGACGGTGAGGGATCACCCGTAGAACTTGCAATAGCCCGAACCCGAACCTTTGCCAAGAAAAAAATATTTATCATTTCTACCCCAACGATAAAAGACACCTCCATCATCGAGCGTGAGTTTTTGGAAACTGACCAGAATTATTATCAGGTACCTTGCCCCCATTGTGGTGTATATCATACTTTTGTTTTTGAAAACTTAAAATGGGATGAAGGATTTCCGAAAACGGCCAAAATGCAATGCCCCAATTGCGAAGAGTTGATTGAGGAAAGGCATAAAACTGAAATGATGGCTAAGGGTGAATGGATATCCTTATGTCCTGAAAAAGTCAGTGAGGATATAATTGGATTTCATTTGTCTTCGTTTTATTCACCATTTGGATGGTACTCATGGGCTGGCATTGCTGAGGACTATGAAAAAGCCCTTAAAGACCCATCCAGAATGACCACATTCATAAATACCGTATTGGGTGAGGTCATTGAGGATTCTGGTGAGGCCCCCGCATGGCAAAATGTATATAACCGGAGAGAATCATATCCTCTCAACAAGGTACCTGGAGATGTTTGTTTTCTCACCAGTGGAGTCGATATTCAAAAGGATCGTATTGAGTTAGAGATTGTCGGATGGTGTTCAGATAAATCCAGTTATTCAATTGATTTCAGGGTATTGTTGGGAAATACCACCCTTCCTGATGTATGGAGTCAGCTTGCTGAGGTTGTCGATGAGACATGGACCAGAACGGATGGTGTAGAGCTTCAGCTTTTGAGGATGGCCATTGACAGCGGTTACAATACCACTGAGGTTCATACCTTTTGTCGTAAGTATCACGGTAGCCGTGTTATCCCTATCAAGGGTGTTGACTCACTTGGTTTATCCGTTGCACCTCCCCGTCAGGTTGACTACACAAAAAATGGTAAGAAGATCGGGAAATTTAAACAATGGAATATCGGTGTGTCATTGCTTAAGTCAGAATTGTATTCATGGCTGACCATTGAACCCTGTACCGATGGTACGTTCCCGCCTTGTTACTGCCATTTTCCTCAGTATGATAACCGTTATTTCGAAGGTCTGACCGGTGAGGACTGGATACCTGCTAAACGTAAATGGGTGAAGAAGTATGAACGTAATGAGCCCCTTGACTGTAGGATATATGCCCGTGCCGCTGCTACCATTGCCGGACTTGACAGGAAGAAGCCCGAACAACTTAAAGCTATGGGTATGGTATCGGATGCCAAGCCTATCCCGAAAAAGGAAATAGACAATCCAACCGTTGAGGATCATACTGAAAACCAACCTAAGAGGCCCCGAAAAGGAAGCTTCTGGGATAGATAAAGCTCCACATTTGTTGGGGCTTTTTTTATGTAAAATAATCAATAAAGTTAACGTTTATTAACTCTATTTATTTGGATAATGTCACATTTGACACTATCTTTGATACATGATTAAGAACAATAACAACTACTAATAACCACGACAATGACAACAATAGACTTTATCACAAGATCAAGAATTCAAAGTAGAGTTGAATCATTTGTAATATCAAATGGCGATGAAGAAGGATTCGTTTCATTTGAATCAGTACTCGAATCAATATTTAATGAATTCGGCGAATCTGAAGAAGTAAAAATAGCCGCTAAAAAGCAATATGATTTTATGTTTGAATTTTAATTTAAAATATACACCACAATGGAAACAACTGAAATTATTGAAATTATCAACAGCGAAATCCCTTACTGTCTTGCTTCTGAAGAAAATGGTATCATCGTAGTAGTAGTAAGAGCGAAAAGAAATGATCGCGTCTTTATAAAAGACGGTGAAGTATCCTACAAAGGAAAATGTATCACAGTAGCAGGTCAAATAGCTGATAGATTTAATTTAGTAAAAAACTTTTAATACTCGAAGGTCATGGCAACTATTAAATTTTACAAAGTATCAACTACTTTTAGTTCACGCGAAGTTAATGCACGTAGTAAAAACGAAGCAATCAGCATCTTTAAAGCTCAGCTTAAAAACTTCGTTTCTGATTCTGATCACATTTCAGTAAAATAGTTTAATGCTGTCCTACCGGCTTTACGGGGAAACAATCAGACCATCTTGGATTTTAAAGCGTGGATGCCGAAAACCGCTAAACAGAGTAGGCAAAAAAATTAATACTTTATATTATGAAAACTTTTGATGAATTATTTCAGGAAGCTGCACAAATCAGCGACAAAAGAACCGCTATTTTTAATCAACTTATTGAAAAAACTGAAAACGAAATTATTCCTGCATTTGCGAAAATGCTTGATGGTTACGACTTAAGCAAATCTTTTTTTACAATGTATGTAAAACCTTTTTCCGACATTGAGCCTCAAAAGGATGAAGATGATTCAAATTTTTGGGCTATTGCTGTAGAGCATGATGGGCGAATCTGGGACTGCGAAAAAGATATTTACACTGGCAAATACAAAACATATAAAGAATTTCGGCTAAAAGACGATGAATCAAACATTAATCTGCCTATTACAAAATTTACCCGCGTCGGAATTGTTCCTTTTGTTAAATTGCTGAATAATCGAATAGAAGAGCTGAATAAAAAATACGCCTCAAAAGCCGAAGAAGCTGAAGCTTTATTGAAATAACAAAAAGATCATGAAAGATCTCAAATTCAAGCTAATTTACGAAGATCGCCAGCTAAACGAACTGGACACCAAAGAAATCACTGCGGCATCTCATAAAGAGGCTGTAATACAAAGAAACGCCGAGGTTGAAAAATGCAAATTGGAAGATTTGTTTTGGATTAGAATTGTCGAAATGAAATAAAAAAAGCAGGGTTTTAAAGCCCTGCTTAAATTCTGTGAAGTAAATCACAATCTACAATAGTAGAAATTTTGTTTTAATCCACGCTTTGCAGCGAATTGTCCAGATAATTACATCTAATATTTCAATTCCAGATTGGTCTGATTAGTGCCTTTCGGCATCCGGACACCACAAATATAAAAAAGAATTTTATGAAAACAATAGAATTGATAAAAATAATTTCAGAGTGCAAAACAGGCGAACAGCTTCTTGCACTTCAAAAACTTTGCCCGGGCTACAATGTAGGTTTCAATTTTGAGACTAAGCAGGCGTATGTAAAAAAAGACATCCGTATAGCTATCAAAAACAAATTAGCCGAAGAGGGCTTATCCGTTAATCAATTTTCTAAGGATATTGATTATGATTATAGCAATTTTAAAAACTTCCTTTCAGGAAAACGAAGCATCCCATTTGAAATATTAGAAAGGATTTTTGGCATACTTCAACTGTAATTTTTTTAAATATTTTTTTTAAGCTCCACATTATTGGGGCTTTTTTTTTGCCCTTTTTTTACCCTCCGAAAAAATGCCGTAATTCTTTAAACTATTATATTTCTTCATGTTGACATCTATTACTTAATTTGTTGCTTTAATTTAAAGCATCGAATGACCTATACATCAGAACAATATCAGAAATTAAAGGACGCTATTGCACTAGGTGCTACAACGGTTAAGTATGCTGATAAAGAAATCACATACCGCAACCTGTCTGAGATGAAACAGATATTGAACATGATGGAAGCTGAGTTATTCCCTGCACCAACTAATAGAAGAAAGCTTATTGAGTATGGCAGAGGCTTCTAAATTAAACCTTGTTGATAGGTCAATAGCCTATTTTTCCCCGAAAGCTGCCCTTTCTCGCTTTAATGCACGAAGGTCTTACGAAGCTGCCACTATGGGTAGACGGGGAAAATCCTTTAAAGGAGCTAACTCTGCCGGTCCTAATCTCGAAATATCCCAAGGATTTATCACACTCCGCAATCGCTCACGTCATTTTGTAAGAAATAACGGATGGGCGAAACGTGCCATTAATGCCATTGCCAACAACACTGTCGGTGAGGGTATTCGTCCGGCACCCGTAGGCACAAAATCTCAGGTAAAGAAAATAAAAGCGATCTGGAAAGATTGGGCTGAGACAACTGCTTGCGATTGGAACGGTAAGAATACCTTTTACGGATTGCAACGTATTGTGATGTCTGAGATAGCCGAAGCAGGTGATTGCTTAATCGTAAGAAGACGTGTCACCCCTACCCGTGAAAATCCTCTACCAATAAAACTTCAAGTTCTTGAAGGTGATCAGTTGGATCATTGCAAGGATGGTATTAATGATAAAGGGTTTGCCCGTCTTGGTGTGCAATTTGATGAGGCTGGTCTTACGATAGGTTATTGGATATGGCCACAACACCCTACCGATATGACAGGTAAATTGAGCTCTTTGCAATCTCAATACTTTTCTGTTAATGATATCATCCATCCTTTTGAACTTCTTAGGATTAGTCAAGTGCGTGGCGTGCCTATGGGTATTTCCTCTTTCATTAAGATGTCTGACTTTTCCGATTATGAAGACGCACAATTGGTAAGACAAAAAGCTGCCGCTGCTTTCTGTGCTTTCAGGACTGGACGTGAAGGAGTGGCTTCATCAGATCTCGAATCCCTTGAACCTGGAATAATTGAGGATCTTGGTGAAGGTGAAACAATAGAATTTTCAAAACCTCCAGCTGCTGATGGTTACGCTGAATATTCAAAAAAGATTTTACAAGGCATTGCTGCCGCTTATGGCATCACTTATGAGATGTTGACAATGGACTATTCCAATGTCAATTTCACCAGTGGCCGTATGGCAAAAATTGATATCACACCCAATTTCCGCAACTGGCAGTACAACATGATGGTACCGCAGGTATGTGTCAATGTTTGGCGGTGGTTTATGGATGCCGTTATTATGACCGGATTATCATCCACTAAGGTCGTTTGTAACGCAACAGACTGGACAGCACCAAGAGTGCAACAGCTAGATCCAGTTAAAGAGACAAATGCCCGTGTATTGCAACTACAAGCAGGCTTGACAACATGGAGTGAATCAGTTCGTGAAGATGGCCGTGATCCGCAGGAATTTTTAGACGAGATAATTGCTGAGCGTAAGTTGTTGGCCGATGCCGGCATTACATTCTCAAGTATCATGATCGCCCCTGAACCTTTAGAACCTGACCCTAATATACTTTAATATGGCAAAACCAATGACCCTCAAAGCAGGTATGCAGTTCACACGAGCTGAAATCGTACAAAATTCCTTTAACGAGGAGTTCGGTACTTTTGACATAACCTTTGCGACTGAGACACCTGTCTTAAGAACCAATTGGGATGAGAACTATCATGAAGTTCTTTTGTGTCGTGAGGCAAATGTACGTATGGAGCGCATTAATGCCGGACTATCACTGTTGAATGCACATCCTTCTTATGGTGTTGGAACAAAACCCGAAGACGTCATGGGTAAGATCGGTAATGTCCGCTTTGAAAACAATAATATGATCGGTACCGTGACCCTTGGTGCTCAATGTAGTGATAAGACCAGAGCCGACTTAAAGAGTGGCATCCTAAACACCTTCTCTGTGGGATATACCATCTACAAAGGTATCAGGATGGACGATAAGGTGACTAACGTAGTTACTTATCAGATGACCGATTGGGAGCCAAACCATGTGGCCATCGCTCCTATACCTGCTGACATCAACTCAACGATGCGTGATAAAGATTTTTTTAACCCTTTTATTTTAGATAACCCTAATAAACCAAAGATGTTTACAATTGAAGAGATTCGAGCAAACGCGAATAACGAGCAAATAGCTCGTTTGGAAGCAATTATCTCTGTCTGCCGTGCCGCCAAGATTGACGGTAAAGTAGTAGAGTTGTATCAGAGCGAAAAGACCATTGAGGCTATTCGTTCTGAAAATCCAGCTGTAAAGGCTGAGGTACCTGTAAATGTTGAGGCTATTCGTGCTGCTGCTACGTTAGCTCAAAGAAACCGTATGGATGCTATTACTTTGAGCACCCGCGCTGCTGGACTAGACGATGCTAAAGCTATCGAGATGTTCAACAGTGATGATACTATTGAAGCTATCCGTCAGCAAATTATCACTGATTTCAAGAAAGCTGATCCTAAAGTGATCTCTATCGGACACGAAGCTATTGCAGGCAAACGTCAAGCAATCGAAACAGCTTTATTGCATCGTATCTCCCCTTCTACTTTCAAAGATGAGAAGAACGAAGGTGGTGAATATCGTGGTATGACCATTATGGAAATGGGAAAAGAACTGCTTATTGAACGTGGCGTCAATGTAAGAGCAATGAGTAAAATGGAACTTGCCGGATGTATCCTCAAAGGTTCCCGTGACTTATCCACTTCTGATTTTCCTTTATTGTTGGAAAATGTCAGCAACAAGCTTTTAAGAGGTGACTATGTTTTTGCTCCTGAATATTGGGATAAGATCTCCAAACAAACTACCGTATCTGATTTCAAGGCCAAAAGCCTGTATCAGGTAGATTCTAAAAGTGGTATGAAAGAAATCGCTGAAGGTGAAGACATCAAGTACACCTCCCTTATTGAAGCAAAACAAACTTTGCAGGCAAAATCATTTGCTGAAGGTATTAAGTTCACCAGACAAGCAATGATCAACGATGATCTTTCTGCTTTCTCCATAATCCCTAACCGCTTTGTCCTTGATTGGAATACTCAAAGAGGTGACATCATTTGGGCTTTGATCACAAGTAATGTTACCATGAATGATACAAAGACTTTGTTTCATGCTGATCATGCTAACCTTGCAAGTGCTGCCGGTGTCATTTCAGCCACTACTTTGAAAGCTGCTATTTTGGCTATGAAGTCTCAGAAAGCATTGGATGGTAAGAAGATTTTACGCATCCTTCCTCGTTTCATCATCGTGTCTCCTGAATACGAAGTTGATGCAAGCATGTTGATCACTTCTATCACCCCTACCAAAACCGCTGATATCAACGTTTTCTCTGCAATGAATCTGCAAGTTCTTGTTGAACCTCGCTTGAGTGGTAAAGCTTGGTACCTGGCTGCTGATCCTAATGCAGTAGATGGCCTTTACCATTGTTACCTTGACGGTAACGAAGGTCTCCGTTCCAACCGTGAAGAGGATTTCGATTCTGACTCTATCAAGTTTGCTGTAAGAGGTGAATTTGGGGCCAACGCAATCGACTATCGTGGGTTGTTCAAAAACAACGGTCAATAAGTATTAATCTGGGGAGGTTTTGCCTCCCCTAACAAAATAAGATATGCAAAATTTAATTTGTGAAGGAAAAACCATTAAGGCTGTAGCGGTTGCCGCTATTGATTCTGGTGACTTGGTGCTTGTCGGTGCCAAGGTGGTTGTGGCCCAAAATGATGCGGCCATTAATGCAGAGTTTATTGGTCAAACAAAAGGTGTTTATAACGTGCCTAAAGAAGCGGGTGCTATCACCATTGGTCAGGCTCTTTACCTCAAAGCAGGTGCAAAGACGGTGACTACTACTGCTGCCGAAAACACTTTCTGTGGTTATGCTCATTCAGCTGCTGCAGCCGGTGCTGCCACTGTTGATCTGTTGATAGTCGATGGTACTCCCGTTACGGCTGCCACTGTTGCTGTTGTCGCCACTGTCAACGGTTCAGATGCTGCCACTACTCAAGCGTTGGCTAACGCCTTGAAAGTTACTGTAAACGAAATGCTGGTAAGCCTTAAAGCTGCCGGTTTAATGGCCTAAGATATGAGCGTCTTCGATGATATCCAGAAAATCGTATTCTCCACCGCAGCGGCGGTGTTTGGTGATGAGGCTATCTGGATACCATCGGGCTCACTCATCCCACAAGAAACTTTAGTACTCTATAACTCACCCAATGATCCTGTAAATATCGGGAATGATAAATACCAATATCGGCCATACAACTATTCAATTGAATTTTATATAGACCAGTTTATCGGTCTGAAATTATCAGTAGATAGCGGTCATGTCGAAAAGGTAACTGTCAAGGGTGACAAGCTGATTATTAAAGAGGTTTACACAAAGCATGATGGTAGAACTTGCATAGCATACGCTGAACTAGATGATTGATTATAGCCAAAGAGAAGATGATATATGTGTATTGTTGGAAAACGACATATACACTGTCAAACCCTTACCTGAGAATGAAGCTGACTATCCCAAAAATTTGAATAAGTCATGTGCGCTTATCATGTGTTGTGGAGCTGATTTTTCAGAACCGGAAAATCTGTCTGTCATGGTTCAGGAAGAGACTATATCCTTTGATGTTACTATTCTTGCAAAGACAAGACGTGGAGAATCAGGGATTTTTGCCATCATCAAAAATATCTCAGACAAGATCATGGGCTATCAGTTCCCAGGATGTGGTAAGATCCAGTTGAAAAGTCACGGATACAAAGAAGGTGGTCCCAATGAATGGAATTACATCTTTTCTTTTTCTATGACTTCAAAGACTATGGAAAACCAGCCTGAAGAACCATTTTACCCGCTTAAGAATCCTGAATTTGTCAATGGATGAAAAAGTTTGTCAATCTATATGGCCTGTTAAGCTTTACCTGTAATGGTCAAGGATCTATCTCTCAGAAAGGTGAGGTTATCAGTTTACCCGAAAAAGATAGCCATGTACAGAATCTCGTTGAAAAAAAGTTTATTAAACCGCTTAAAACTAAAAAATAATGCCAGATACATTTCTTCATGGGGTTGAGACCATCGAGGTTGCTAGTTCTGAAGGTACCGTAACCGCTGTCAAAAGTGCGGTTATTGGACTTATAGGTACTTCTGTGACGGGTACGGCTAACAAACTCTATCTCTCATTATCTGAGGCCAATGATATGACCCATTTCGGGGCTTATTCAAAGGTTGCCACTGATACAATACCCAACGCTTTAAGGCTTATTCGCAAGGAAAACCCTAAAGCTGTTGTTTTTGTCATCAGTGTAGGTACAGGTGCTACGACACCAACAGAATCTGATTTTGCAGGTGCAGTGAATGTCGCTACAGGTGTAAAGACCGGGCTAAAATTGTTTGAGACCTGCCGTGCACTTTATGGCTTTGTCCCTAAAATATTTATTGCTCCTGGATTCAGTTCAACGGCTGCCATCGCTGCCGATCTTGAAGCTGCTGCTTTGACCTACAGAGGTTGTGCATATCTTGACTCACCTACAGCTATGCTTTTCTCTGCCGCCTTGACAGCTAGAGGTGTTGCAGGTCTTTGGACAACGGCCAGCTATCGTACTAAGCTTCTTTTCTCAGGTCTTATAGACTTTGACAACAAGGTTGTACCAGCCTCTGCCAGCTCTGCCGGATTACGCTCTTTTGTTGACGAAAACTTTGGTTTCTGGTATTCATCTTCAAACCATACTCTTAAAGGTGCCGCTGGCATAGAAACCCCATTAAGTTTTGAAATCAATGACAGCAATTCAGAAGTCAACCTATTGAATGCTCAAGGTATTACAACTTTTGTCAACGTATATGGAGCTGGTATCCGTGAATGGGGTAACAGAAACGGTGCTTTCCCTCTTAATGCCGATTCCCGCACTTTTGAAGCTATGCAGAGACTTGATGACATATCTTCTGAAAGTATCGAGCTTGCTTGTTTGCCTTATCTGGATCTACCGATGTCACCTGCACAGATTAACCTTGTCACGGAAATGGTGAACGGTTATTTTAATACACTTATTTCAAGGGGAGCGCTTATACAAGGTAGTAAATGTCTTTTTGAGGCCGCCAAGAACACTCCAACAGAAATGGCCAAAGGTCATTATGTATGGACCAAAAACTTTATGGGTGCCACTCCTGGTGAACGGTTCACCTTCTACTCTGTGATTGATACAACTCTATTGAGTAACCTTTTAAACGCTTAAGACGATGAAAGTAATGAAACTACGTGATGCAAATGTGTATGTCAATGGTACCTCCACTTTAGGTCAGGCCAGTGAGATAACATTGCCAGAAATTTCACCGTCCAAAAGTGAATATAAGGCTTTAGGCTTGAATGGTGTCCTTAAGTTTTTCAACGGCTTTGAAGCTCTGGAATGCTCCATTAAATGGAACACCCCTGAGAATGATGTCGCAAAAGCTTGTCTTAACCCTATGCAGGCCGTTGATTTAATGGTCTATTCACAAAGAGATAGATATGTAGACGGCAATCTTTCGGGACAGGAGCCCGTTGTTTTTCACCTTAAAGGTGCTCCAGCGAATATGTCTTTAGGCTCTTTCAAGCCCAAAGAAGACACAGAGACGGAATCGAAGTTTGATTTGACGTACATCAAGTACATATCAAATGGTGAGGAAATTCTTGAACTGGATATTCCAAACAACATTTTCGTTGTCGGTGGTGAAGATTTATTACAAAATTATCGCTCTAATCTGGGTATCTAATGGAAAACAAATATTTCACACGCAAGATAAATGAGGGTACGGTAAAACGTACCCACGTTTGCAGCTTTGATAAAGATATCAAGCTTGATATGGTTGTCACCAATGGCCGTCTGGTCATGGACTCACTGGTTAAATCCTCCGTATCTGCATCAACCGACAAGAACACCAGTAAGCTCGCTGAGAAAGCCGTTAAGGATGAGTATGCAAGATCAGTTTCAGCACTTAGAATCAATGGTCTGCCTATCGTTTATGAAGAGTTAGCCAACTGCTTCGATGGTGAGGAGATCATGGAGGTCATGCACTTCATCAATGGTGGTGATATGTCCATCTTTGGTGGTGAGCCTGGTGAAGTAAAAAACGTGTAATCCTCGTTGATGATCTTGTTTTTTTGAGTCACTACACATCAACGGGGTTAACGGAAATACTGAATATGGATGCCGAGTTTTTTGAGGACTGTCTGGCATCTGCACATGAACAAAGACAAAACGATATACTGACACCTGTCAGAGCTTTACTGGTTGAATTAAAAGAAGACTAAATGGCAAATACTACAAAAGTTGGATTAATACTTTCCGCAACTGATAAGATGTCAAGGGTGGTGAGTCAGGCTGTTTCAAAGTCTCAAATGAAGATGAAGAAGCTTGAGGCTGTTATGGCAGGTGTCAACTCTGTTTCAAATAAGATGTTTGTTGCAGGTGGTGTTGCTGCTGCCGGGCTTTGGAAATCTATTGATGCAGCCGAGGACTCCAGGGTAGCTGTTAATCGCTTGAAAAATGCTTATAAGCAAATGTGGAACAACTCACCACTTGCCAATAAAGCTGCTGAGGATCAACTTAAATATGCCAGTAAGCTCGCTATGCAGATAGGTGTTGAAGATGAGATTATTGCTTTGACACAAGCTAAGATAGCAACGTTTAAGAACGTCTCTTCCCAAACAGCTGTAATGACCGGATTATTTGATCGTGCTACGGTTGCTGCTCATGACATGGCCGCTGGTGGTTTTGGTGAGGCAGCGACAAATGCTGTAGCGTTAGGCAAAGCTTTGAACGACCCTATGAATGGTGCTGCTGCTATGAAGAAAGCTGGAACACTTGATTTTGGTGATGTTGCTTTAGTTAAACAGATCCAACTCACTAAAGGTCTAGGTGCTGCACAGGAATATATCTTAAAAGCTGTTGAGAGACAGTTTAAGGGTACAGCTGAAGCTACTGCAAAATCAACTAGTAAAATAAAGGTTGGTTTTGGTGAGGTTGTTGAATCTATTGGAATGGCATTCTTGCCCGCTGTTGATAAAACCAATGTTTCCGTTTCCTCACTATTCTTAAAGGTGACTGAATGGATCGGTAACAACCATAAATTAATTAAGACCATTGCTAAGATAGGTATCGGTCTTATCGCTGCAACTGTTGCAATACGTACGGTTACTTTGACGATAAAGCTTGTACAGGGGGCAATTGCTGTTTTCAAGGCTCTACAGTTTGCTGTCTTTGCCGTACAGTATGCAACTACGGGAATGAATCTTGCATTTCTTGCCAGTCCATTATTTTGGATACCTGCCATTATACTCGCTGTTGTCGCTGCTGTCGTGATCTGTTGGAAGAAATTCGCAGGATTCAGGGCTGTTATACTCACCGTCTGGGATACCGTCAAGGGATTTGGAAACATCCTTAAGGATTTTGTCTTAGACCGTATCAAAGGGATAATCACGGGGCTAGGCAGTATGGGTAAGGCTATAAGTCTGGTCTTTCATGGGAAGTTTGCCGCTGCCTATGATGAAGCTAAAAAAGGTGTCAAGGCGTTGAATGGATATGATGCTAAAGTCAAGGCCATGCAAAACAGTGCTGCTCTGGTTTCAAACATTTCAACAAGACATAGAGAAATCCTTGCTGTGGAGAGATCCAAAGATGCAAGTAAAACACAACCAGCATCAACAGCCGTAATGATTAGAAAGCCTATTGCTGCCAACCAACAAGTAACATACTCCCCTACTATCATCGTGCAGGGCAATGCCAGTAAATCGGATATTGAAAAAGTCTCTCAAGATTCTCAGAAAGAATTTGCCAGACAGATGAAGAAATGGAATTTAAACCTTGCTAGAACAACCTATTGATGTTTTTACAACTAGGAACATATAAATTTCAAGGCATCAAGCTACCTCAAAGTTGGGATATATCTTATTCCACTGAGTATAGCCAGATACCACTTATCAACGGTAAACCATCCGTTCAGGCTGTCGGTGAAAATCTTATTGAGCAGTCTTTTGGTATTTTCCTCTCTTCTGAATTTTGTAACCCTACTGAGGAGATTGCAGCCCTTAACCTAAGTCGGATAAATGCCGAGGTGCTTCCTTTGATCGATGGAATAGGTCGTAATTATGGAAAATATGTCATTAAAAACATTGATGTATCAAACACTCAATGTCTTGCCAACGGAACGCCAACAGCTATATCTGCAACAATATCACTTTTGGAATATAATTCCATTACAAAAACAAAAAATACAGGTGAGGCCCTTGCCAGCAAACTACCCCCATCAGAAATAAAAGCGGTGCAACTTAGTAGCACTGCTCAGAGCATACATGATAATATCACAAAAGGTATTATGAGTAGCAACCAGATAAGCTCACATGTGACCTCTGAGCCGTCAATGGGTATGTATAAAAAGATTGCCAGCCTTGCCAGCGAAGCAAAAAAATCGTTTGAGGCTGCCAACACTCAGATCAACAATACAAAAAAACTTATCTATAGAGTCACCTCATTAAGAACGGCACTGACTAATGCTGCTGTTGCTGCGCAATTCGTTCGAAATGCTGCGGATATCAATAGCTTCAATGATTTGCTAAATGCAAACGTGACATTAGGCAGTGCCGTCTCTTTACTATCAGTATCTAGTGTACCTGTAGTGGCTTTCATAGGCAGTAGAGAAGGAGGTGAATATGTTTAACTATACAACGATAGAGGGTGAAACTTGGGGCTCAATAGCTTGGAAACAATATGGCTCCATGTCCGGCATAAAGACACTTATTGAGGCTAACCCCTCAGTGCCTGTTGATGCCATTTTACCCAGAGGGACAATATTACACGTCCCTGTTCTTGATGATTCAGAAGTATCTAGCATAAAAAATGTACCGTGGAAGTAGCCGAAAAAGTCATAGTAAAGATTCTGTGGAACGCCAAGGATGTCACTAAGGATGTTTCAGTTTATCTGTCTTCATTCTCCTATGTGGATGTCGAGGAGGGTTTTTCTGATGATCTGACGTTATCATTTGACAATAGCACAGGAATCTGGTCGAATGAATGGTACCCACAAAAAGGAGATACTTTACAGGCTTATTTTGGCTTTAACTCCTTGACAGATTCAGGTCTTTTTGAGATTGATGAGATTACTGTCTCAGGACCACCGGATATGATACAGGTCAAATGTCTGGCTGCTGGAATAACTAAGGCTCTCAGGACACGAAATAACAAAGCTTTTGAAAATCAGACGTTGAGACAGATAGCTACTTTCTTTGCCATAAAACATAATCTTAAGCTTGTGGACCAGTCAAGCATGTTATCCAAAATCAACCTTGACCGCAAAACGCAAAAAGATACTACAGACTTAAAATTTTTGACTGATTTGGCTAAAGAATATGGGTTCATCTTTGCCGTTCGTGGTAATCAGCTGGTTTTCACTTCTTACTATGCACTAGATAACGCTGCCTCAATTGGTACAATAGATATTAGAGAGATAAGCTCATACGATCTCACGGAGAAGACAACAGACACCTATGCTTCAGCGACATTTAAAGCTCGCATACCTAAACAAAACAAGGTAATTAACCAAAAATCTAGCTATACGGATTGGGACGGTAAAATAATTGTTGAGGACACTCTAATGACATCGGGAAAAGCTACATCTGCTGGTCAAGCTGAAGCTAAGACAAACGCAAATCTTTGGGGTAAGAATAAGTTTAAACAATCGGGATCAATATCTGTACCTGGAAACGCTAGATATATCTCAGGTGTAAATTTTGACCTCACTGGAATAGGTGTACTATCCGGAAAATGGCACATAGTAAAATCTACTCATACCATCATGGGCGATTATTCAATGGAACTAGAGATTAGGAAAACAGGGACTATCCCAAAACCCTTGAGCATAGCAAAAAAAGTAACAACAAAATCCCAACAGGCTTATTCTGATTTGGGAGAAAATGAAGAAGGATGGTAGAATATGGAATCATATCAGATATTAACTACAAGACAGGCCGTGCCAAGGTTCTTCTTGATGGTTCAGGGATAGTTACTGACTGGCTTTCTTTGCCTCATGGGATAAACGCTAACATTCATTATAACCTCAAACAACAGGTGTCTATTTTGATGGCTGAGAATGGCGAAGATGGTGTGATACTTAATACTGAGCCTGGCGGTAATATCTTACCCCCTTCATGGAGTGATGATAGTCATGAGGGATATATATTTTCTGATGGTAGCACAGTCTTGTATAATGCCGTTACGCATAAGTTAAAGATAACGATAGCTTATACAGGTGAGATAGAGCTGATTTGCTCAAAACTTATTGTTTCCGGTGATGTGGTTGCTGGAAATATATCGCTTAAAAATCATGCTCATACGGCCACACCAGAACTTATGGCCGGAGCTACACCAGTGACGGGAACAATAACAATAGCAAAACCATGAACGATAGAAGTATAGATATCAATAATTTAGGTCTAATGCTTACAGGTGTAGAGGCAATCCGGCAATCATGGGCCATTATACTCAATACCGTCAAAGGCAGTGATCCTTTGCGTCCAACGTTTGGATCAGGAATATTTGAGTATATAGATAAGCCTATTACGCTTTTTATGGGTGATTTCATTTCACAAGTTATCACCGATTTGGAGAGATGGGAAACACGTACAACAATTTCACAGGTTAAAGTGACCTTACAAGATAATAAGATAGCATTAAACATCAGCGGCCTCCAAAAATCTACAGGAAACCCATTAACCGCAACTATTTCACTGTCCAATTTGGAGACTATGGATAATTCAGTAATAAAACGCGCCTATTCAGACGCTTATAATAATGAAAACTATGGATGAGCCTATTTTTGTTCCCGTTGACCCAGCAGAGATTCTGTCTGAGATATTGATAGAGTTTGAAGCTCTGACAGGTTATGCGATTTTTCCCGGACAACCTGAGTATTCATTCTGCACCTCAATGGCTTATCGTGAGGTATTACTTAGAAACAGAATTAATGCAGCTGGTAAATCTCAATTGGTATCCTTTGCCACTTACCCCGTGCTGGATTATCTTGGTCAGCTACTAGGTGTTGCCAGACTAGCTGAAGCTAAAGCAACTTGTAATCTGAGTTTTTCCATTATCCCCGGACATCTACAGGTTTTTATCCCCCTTGGCACACGTGTAGCCAGCACAGATGGATCAGTTATTTTTGAGACTATTGATGATCTTGTCATTCCTACCTCAATGAATACTGTTAGTATCTTGGCTACTTGCCAGACAGCTGGAAAAAGTGGGAATGGTTACGCTGTAGGAACAATATCAGTTATTCAGGACCCATGGGCTTTTGTTACTGCCGTGACAAACACGGATATCACCTACGGCGGTTCTGATGCCGAGACAGATAGTGAGCTTCAGGAACGCATTTTCCTTGCTCCTTCTACCTTTTCTTGTGCAGGACCTGTAGGAGCTTATAAATATTGGGCACGTACAGCCAGCCCCCTTGTTATTGATGTAGGTATAATGACTTATAATGAGGATAATTCAATTGCTAAAGGTGAGGTTGATGTCTACGCTTTATTATCTGCTGAGGGTTTATCTACTGATCCAAAATATGGTGGAGTCAAAGAGATTGTTCAATTGGATATCCTAAGTAATTTAATAACAGGCGAAGCCGTAACCACAAGCGGTGTCTTTATTGTCACACTTGATGGTATTGTCTTTTCTTACAATGTTATAGCTCATGAGACAGGTAATCAGGTTTGTGACCGTATACGATCTGCTGGTGCTGCGGGATGGACAGTAAGTGGACAGGATAGTGAAGTTTATTTCGAAAAAAATACCATTGGTGATTGTGCCGATCCAACTTGTGATGCTGGCGTGACAGGGATAAATTTTATTATATATGCCCCCAAAAAAGGAAAATCTACCGCTACAGTGATAAACGATAGCATAGAGGCTGTTCTTAACGATGAGAATATTCGTCCCATTACGGATATAGTTGTTGTTAAGTCACCAACGGTCATAAACTATGAAATAACAGTAAACATCTATACTACCGATGAGGCTACCCCTGACTTAACCAATAGAGTTTATACTGCATTATCCGATTATGCTGCTGAAGCAGGTAAAAAGATGGGTAGAAATATCGTTACCTCAAAAATCGAGGCTCTATCAATGCTTACAGGTGTTTACGATGCCGATGCAACATTAACCATCAACGGTGTAGCATCTTCTGACAATCTGGTTATTGCAAATAACGCTGTCTCTCATTTAACAGGAATAATAATCAACATAGCACCTACAGAAGATGAATAAGTTAATGTCTTCAGCTGTCGCTTCGTCCAGAATAGGTGAGTTTGATACTATCGCCTCACACCGTTTTGATGACTTTGACCTCACACCGATGATGGTAAATCTCATTGATACTGTTGCAGCTTCAGCCCTGCCATGGCTTGCCAAACAATTTGATGTAGACAGTTTCAAAGGTTATGATTTATGCCAGACTACCTCACAAAAAAGAGAGCTCATAAAAAGCGCTATAGACTTACATAGACATGTCGGCACTATCTCCACGATTCGCAAAGCTTGTTCCCTTATTGGATATACGCCAACGGCCATTGAAGAAAATGTACCCTTGTCTGGTGAGACAGAAAATACATGGTGTGCTTTTAGGATCAGGTTATCACCCTCTGATCTAGGTTCTTTTAATACTGATTCTCTGACTAAACTGAGGACTTATATTGAGTATTACAAAAATGCACGTAGCATTTTGGCAGGTATCGGCTTTGATATTGATATGTCTGACAAGATATTTTCTAAACCAGCTGAGGAAAGGGATAGTTTGACACTGACAAGTAACCTAACAGGAGGTGATTTTTCTTTAGATTTTAGTTATGACTTTAATTAAAAAAACATGAATACAAAAACAGTTTTAAAGGAATCATCAGCAGCCACTTACGATACAAATGGTGCTAGAGGTATTTCGGCCTATGAGGTACGTGCATTTAATGAGATTCTTATTGATGCCACATATACACCTGCTGGAGTAGTACGTATTTGGCCAGGATTAAAATCTACTATTCCAGCCGGTTGGATTTTATGTGACGGATCACAAAAGAGTCAGATTGTTTACCCTGATTTATTTGCCGCATTAGGTGGTAACTTATCACCTTGGGGTGTACAGGATACAACTTTTTCACTTCCTCTTTTAAAACCTTCAGAAACAATTATACAAGCAAACCAAGCAAACGAAAACCTTCAAAACAATGATGAAAGTTTTTACAAACTGGCCCTTCATGGCGGGGAAAATAAACATACTCTTTTATTGACAGAAATACCGAAACACACACACACTATTAACCATGAGAACACGTCAGGAAATACAGGATCGGGAATAGCTGGAGGTGCTACCACAGTCGCATACCAAAATACCACATCGGGATCAGGTGGTGATACAGCAGGTCAGACAACACCTCACCAAAATATGCCCCCTTTTGTAGCTATGTATTACATAATAAAATTATTCTGATGGATAAGCTAGAATTACATGGTAGACTTACCCTGACTACTTATTTAAAGGGTATAAAACAGAAAACAGTCTGTGGTAATAATTTGATTGTTGCATCCGGTTATCTGGCATTATTACAAGGGCTTTCGGGAATTGCAAATAAAACTATCAGTAAAGTTCAGATAGGAACTAACAGCAATACTCCTGTATCTTCTAATACCGTTATCACCAACGCTGTAGATATTGTTATCACGAGCAAAGTGGCAACATCCACCGAACTAATAATAAAATTTGCTATCGGTGCTAATACTGGAAATGGATCAACATTTCAGGAATTTGGTTTGATACTTGCTGATGGTACACTTTTCTCCCGTAAATCATGGCCAGCCATCAACAAAATACAGGATCTAACAATTGAGGGTACTTGGGTAATCACAATTTAAAAAAAAAATCATGAATCGAGAACAGTTACTTACAAAAATCAGATCAGTCATTTTCCCTAATGACAAAAACCGGATTGATCCTCAAAAACATCAAGATTTAGAAATAGAAATTGTCGAGTCTTTGTTTTTTCATATAGGTGCAGTTCAAGGTGGATATTTGGGCCCATTAAATTATAATAGCTCAGCACCTTTACCAGGTAAAAGCGGTTTTTATAAATTCATTACGGCGGGACCTGTTACCTGGATTCAAGGTACACCTGTTGTTAAAATTGGTTGGCATTGTTCTGTGGTATATAATAACAGTGTATATGAATATGTCGCAATAGAGACGCCTGAAATTATTAATAATCTCCTTGAAACTATACCAGGAAAATTATTAGATGCTGGTCAAGGCAAAATTCTTGATGATAAAAAGGCGGATAAAGCCTTGAATAATACTTTTACAGAGTTAAATACATTTACAAAATCACCCTTAATTCCTCTAAGCCCTAATTTGCCATCAGCGGCAACCCCTAAAAAATATGTAGATGATGTTACAAATAGCTTGAGAAGTTATATTGATAATAAATCAACTGAAGTGCTTCCTGGCTCAATACTTCCTGAGAACTTATCGTCTGAAACACTTTTATTACTCAATAATGGAGGTGCTGTAACAAACAACGCGGATGGTGAGGATTTAGAATTAATAGGAGCACCTGCTGTATTAAAGTTAAAAGACAAGGTTTATAGTTCATCTAATTTTAGCGGACTAGCACGTAAAAGACTACGTAAAAATATTGTTGGTGGAGTTAACACACTTATTCAGGCGATGGTAAGCGATGCAAGCACAATATATATCGTTCAATATGATTATGATCTAGCAGGGGAAACAATAACAATGCCTGCCAATTCTGCTTTACAGTTCGAAGGTGGGTCTCTTAAAAATGGCATATTGACGGGGGCGCAAACAGTCCTTATGCCTACTTCAAAGTGTTTCAAAAATACGCTATCTTTTGCAGGATCATTCCGTTGTTTCAGGGTTGACTTGACTTTTTTTGATGCTGACGTAAGTTATACAGATAACAGTACAGCGTTACTTAATGCCGTTGCACTGTCAAATCTTATGTCAACATATGTGTTTATTCCTCGCGGAAAATGGAACGTGGCGCAATTCACAGCCCCTTCTCGTTTTTGTCTTAAAGGAGAAAACAAATTGATGAACCTTGATGATATATACACATTAGCTTATCAGGTTAATTTATCATGCCTCTATTTTTCCAGCCAAGATGGAATAATCGTTGCAGACGCAAAAACACGCGTGAATATCGAAAAAGTTGGATTTGTAGGTGACAGAATAAATAAGACGACAAAAACACTTTTTAAAACAAACGGAATAGGTGAACTATATGGCTTACGAATGTCTGGTTGTTTTACTATATTTTTCTGGGTTACCGTGTTTAACGTTAACCTCGTATCGTCTCCAAGATTTTTTGAATGTAACTTCTTTTGTAAAAGATCATTATCAAACGCAAATATACAGGATGGAGTATTTAATATGTGTTATATGTCAGGAGACAATGATAGTTACAACAATTTTCAATACTCATTTTCTGGTGAATCCTGCCTGTTTGAGGGTGCTGTCTCTAGTACAATAATATCAAATTGTTATATTGAATTCTTCTATTACATAACAAATTATTTATTTTTAGAATGTAACGTAGTGGGGAATATTATTGACTTATGCGCTGCATTTAATAAAAATAAATCAGACAGTGTAGACGGAACTGAGCAACAATTTCTTTTTAGTGTGAATACTATTAGAAATTGCACGCTAGCAGACCGAGCAGCTTATGTTGATTTACCAGCAATTATGCGTACAACCTCAGAATACTTTTTTAGGGGTATTGGCAGTAATACGATTGTGTCTAACAATAAATTTGAAATAGATAAATTTTTTGGTAATTGCGCGAATGGAGATGCTCACGATATATCAATCGTGGGAAACACTGGAATCAAAGGTTTAGAAACTAGGATAGCTATCTCCCCAAATGCAAATGCAATATTAAACAAATCAATCTATATCCCTGACTTAATCGCGATGAAGGAAAATACTGTCTATGCAGCATATCCAAAGATGAAATGCGCTATTCCCGCAAAATATGGATTACAAGGGAAATTGGAGTTTGGAAAGGCGTATTATGATTTAGCAGGGTTAAGCCTTGATATTTCGGATAATTACAATCCAGCTTTGACGTCTCTTAATGTAGATTACAAAATCGAAGGATGCGCAAAAACTATTCTGAATGGTCACACCGTCATGGAGTATATAAACGGAAACACACACAGATATTATATTTTATCTGCCGATTTCATCGCTTTAAAGCCCACCTTTGAGGCTTTCATCGCTGGAGGAAAAACGATTACGGGTATAACTTTAATGGATCTAGATATCGTTGTGATAATGAATTCAGGAAACTGGTATCAGCTAAAGCATACAAGGGCTACTAGCACTAATCTTCCGTACCTAAATGTCTTCTATCGCGCATCCGCTTTACCATCCGCAAGCATGAGCATAAATGATGTTTGTGTGTTCGGAGGGGTATTTTATCGCTACGTCTACGATGATGTTAACAATGTAGCGGCATGGAGTTCGGCAAATGAAGTTCGGTTCGTTCCGTATAGACGCGCAGCTTATGTGCGTCCACCTTACTACATTTTATCAAAAGGGGATGAGTTTCTAAATTTATCGACATTAAAAAAAGAAACATATAATGGCGCAACGTCTGGCAGTATGTGGGTTGATGCAATGGGTGTAATAATCTAACTTAAAGAAAGGAGGGCTTTATGACTGTTAAAAGAATTTCAAAATCTATGTGGATTGGTTGGGCTGTTACAATCATTTTGAGCGTTACAGGTGGCATCAGTGGTGCTTATGTGACAATTAACGCACGTGTCTATGAGTTAGAAAAGCAAATTGAGCTTGTCAAGCTTGACCAGACAAACATGAAGCTCGAACAAACAGATACGAGGGCCATGGTTAAGGAAGTCCGGGAGATGTTTATGCAGATTGATAAGCAGCTCACGGAAATAACTGGACAATTAAATTTAAAAGCTGACAAGAAATTTATACAATAAGTAGATGAAAGAGATAGTACAACAAATCACTAAGGAATTTGGCTACGAATGGGAGTCGGTGATGTCATTTCTCAATGTTGAAACGGGTGGTCGAGGCTTTGATACAAAAACCGCTAAACTAATCATTCAGTTTGAGCCTGTTTGGTTTCGAAAAAAAGAACCCTATGCCCCTTCAGGTAAATGGTCGGTCAATAAAGTCGATGTGCAGGTACAAGAATGGATAGCTTTTAACGATGCTTTTAAGATGAGGCCGTTATCTGCCATGTCTTCGACATCGATTGGTATCGGTCAGGTCATGGGCGGCCACTGGAGACGACTTGGCTACTCTTCTGTAGGTGCTATGTGGGATGATGCAAAAAAAGGCCTTGAGAGACAGATATGGCAAGTATGCCAATTTATCAAGACAGATCCCCAGCTGGAAAAAGCATTGAAGAGACATGACTGGAACGCCGTTGCCTATCTCTATAATGGACCTAAGTATAAGGAGCTGGCCATCAAATGGGGTCGTACGCCTTATAATATTTCGATGAAGCTAGAATATACCCAATTAAAACAAGCTGCATGAAAATATTCTTTTGCCCGGCATGTGGATGTGCTCACATTTATACGTTCGTTTCATTCGAGCATATCGATGGCATCAGGATTTGTACTGGCAAATTTGAAGACTATTATTTAAGATATTCACTACGTTGTACCCATGCTTTTGCTGGCATGACAATAAAATTATAACAAATGAAAAAAGCGAAAAACACTTGGCGTAAGTTTAAAAGAAATTGGAGAGCTAAGACCCCAAAACGTTGGAATTGGATTTTTGTAACATTCACAAGCTTGTCAGGTGCTGCTGGTATTGGATGGTTGGCTATTGCTGCTGCCGGTATTATTATGCCAGAAGGTTATCAAAAATATGTAGGTAGCATCATAGGTACCACGTCCTTTATAGCTGCTTTCGCCAAATCACAAGTTAAATTACCTGTAAAAACAACGAAATGAAACAACTACTTAAAAACTGGCCTGTACTGATACTTATCATCATTGGTCTATATCTTCTTTTCAGCTCCACATTTAATAGCTGTTCTAAGGATCGTACAGAGCAAGTAATTACACAGGTTAGCACATCAACCTTGCGGGATCAGATAAAGGATTCTGTCAACGCTGTGCATTCAAGAGAGAAGAAACAAGCGATAGATAGTGTTAACGCTCTTAATAAAAAACATGATATTCACCTACAAAGTGAAATAGGTGATTTAAAAGCTCAGTTAAAAGCTCAGGAGGAAAACTACTTTTCTGATACTACCATCCAGAACCCGAAATGTGATAGCATAATCAATACATCAAATAACATCATACACCGCCAAGATTCTATTCTACTTTTAAGGTCAGAGCGTATCACTAATTTGGAAACAAAAATAATAATTCAAGATACTGAATTTAAAGCTCAAGAGACTTCTTTAAATAATGCCTATGTCAATATTGACAAGTTAAAAATCGAATTGAATAAACAAAATAGCTGGTGGAGACGAAATGAGAAATGGATATATTTTGTCGCTGGTGCCATCGGAACTAAATTGCTATTGAAATAGTCTGTTTTTTATGTTCATGTCGGAATCGGTGGTTTGTGAAAATCACCGATTTTTTTTGTTAAAGACATCGCCTATCACTTTTTTAAGGGTATCATCCTGAACTTGAATATATCTTTTTATAGCTGTTGAATTTTTTGAATGACCTGTCATTTTAATGACTATCGTTTCACTTTTCACTTTGTTGTACACTGTAGTGACAAATGTCTTACGAGCTGTGTGTGATGTGGCAAACTCACAAAAGGGCTGTAGTTCTTGTTTACGTGTCAGGGTATTTATTGTCATAACCATCCTGTTTATACCCACGTGTTCAAGCAATAGTTTTATTTTCTTATTATAACCGCTGGCCCCGTTGATATTGATAAACGGCATCAACTTTTTACCGCCCTTATATTTTTCTATTATTTCCTTTGCCATATCGGATAGAGGGACAAACACCGTGCTTGATTCTTTTTTTATGCCCTTAATTGGGATATATTGTAGCCATCCATCTTTAACATTTTCGGGGGTAAAAGCAAAATAATCAGATACCCTTGCCCCTATGTTACAATGTAGACAATAAATATCTCTTACTACCTCAAGATAAGATGGTACCTTTGCATTGTAGATCATATCCAATTCCTCAATGTTATGTGCAACTGCATCGGCATAAACGTCTCCTGACCATTCATAACGCTCAAATGGCCGTTGATTTGTCCAGCCTTTCAATAGACTGTAGTTACAAAATGCTTGTAACTTTTTCATTTTTGAATTGATATAATTCTGTCCCCGTGGTTTGATAATAAGATCCTCATATATTTCCGGATAGTCTTTTACCAGTTGAGGCTCTTCCCGCATAAATTTTTCAAAAGAGATGATATGATTTTCATTAATGGTATTGATATCCAGATGAAGCTTGTTTATTAGCTCAAATCGAGCCAGCATGCCTTTAACTACACCATAACCTTTACGTGTGCCCGCTTCTATCTTTTTCTCATTGTAAAACGCCTCAAATAAGGTCAGGAAATCACCTGCATCTTTGCCGTTAACAACTTCATTTAACCATTCGCTATTTATTGTTGTAGATTTTTTTTCATCCTGATAGCGGACAGCGATCCGATTTTTTATATCTAATATCTTATCAGATTTCTTTGTTCTGTCAGGAGGTAATATTTTAGCATTTGGTTTGATACACTCTTTCCCTGCATCCCACCAACTGACCTTCATTGTAATATCCGATGAGGCTGAGCAATCAACCTTACCATCTTGCAATCTAAAGCGTATATTTCCGCTCTCTTTTTTCGTTCTCAAAAATGCGCTGATAACCATATCATTATATTTTAGGGCAAGCTTTAGGGCAAATATACTAAACTTGCCCTGAAAATGTAATTATACTTGTTTTTTATTAATCCATAATAATATTAACTAACACTTGATAACACATCTACAAACCCCATAAACAAAAGAAAATCCGACTAAAATGTAAGTAATCAAATACTTATAAATATAGTCGGATTATATAAAATGTGATCCCGAAGGGATTCGAACCCTTGACCCACAGCTTAGAAGGCTGTTGCTCTATCCAGCTGAGCTACGGAACCCCGCTTATTTGCGCCGGCAAAGGTAGTAATAAAAAGGTAAATTCCAAGAAAAAAATTAGAATGGATAGCCTATTGCGAAGTGAAATGCAAAATCATTAAAATTATCAATGTGCTTGATGCGCCAACGTTCGGCACCTGACAAGGTGGGATCATAAACCTTCATACCCACGTCAAAACGTATTAGAAAGTAGTTTAGATCCAGTCGTAATCCTGTACCTACACTGGCTGCCAATTGCTTATAGAAGGAATCTATTTTAAACTGGCCACCTGATTGATTATCGTATTGACGTAAAGTCCATATATTACCGACATCTGCGAACAAAGCACTTTCAAATTTCCATACCAAGGAACTTCTGTATTCTGCACCTAAATCTAATTTAATATCGCCAGATTGATTCATAAAATCTATTCGGGAGCTACCGCTATCGTATGATCCAGGGCCTAATGTACGGACAGACCACCCACGTACGGAGTTGGCACCACCTGAGAAAAATCGTTTTTCAAAAGGTAAAATAGAGGAATTCCCGAATGGACAAGCCAATCCTAGGCCAACTCGATAGGCCATCCGGCTTTTAGAAGTGAGTACAACACTCCTGGCATATTCCAGTTCACCTTTCAGATACTGGGCAAAACTGATGTTTCCAATCTTGTAATTTTTATCAGCTCCTTCCTCTCCCGTCCTTTTAATACCAGCGAGGGAATAAAGTGCATAAAGCGAATTACCTGCCGATTCAAAGCTTCCTCTCAATGTATAGTAGGTTCTGTTGACAGACCCGAATGGAATACTGGAATAGGAAAAACTATATCCTGATCGAAGGATAAAATGATCTTCATAACTGTATTTCAGATTGGTAGAGTCCAGGTATTTTTCCTTAAAACTGGCTTGTATCCAAGGCATATAGACATAACTGAGGTCTATCAAGTCAAATGTTTGCCTGAGGTTGTTATTCAGCCAATTAAACCGAATACCTGTAGAAGCAATAATACGTTGAAATTCTGGCCTCTGCATTCTTTGGAAAGCCATGGTCAACTCTGTATTGGCATCCACATTTTTTTTGAATTCTGCACTAAGGAATGGCATTTTAAACTCAGGCAAAGTCATACTCAATTCACCTCCAAATTCGGTATAATCACTTGCAAAATTGGTAGATAAGGCTTCATAGGCACCACGAATCTTAGCTTGAAAGAGTTCGGCTCCTTTAAAGAAATTGCGGTGCGTATAATTCATATTACCTGCAACACCCATATCGCCGGCCGTATTGGTTCCTTCCAGTTCGAAAGACATAGCCTGGTTCTGGGTTGGAGTTAGTACGATATAACAATCGAGTTGATGCATACCCAAACTGTCTTCACCCACTTCTTTAAAGCTAATGTTGATGTACTTCATAATTTGAAGCGAGCTCATTCTTGAATACGTTCTCTCAACTGTTTTTACATCGTAAAGCGCACCGGGTTCAATGCGACAATTGCGGATCAATGCTTCTGGGGAAACAAATGGTCTTCCACGGTAAATGGCCCGGTATAGTCCTATGGTTAGTGTATCAAAATCGGCAACATCATAAATTCTGGACATAGGCACATCCAACATAAAAACAACATTGTGTACCTGAAACAAAGGATGCGTAAAAGCTGCTAATTCTTCTTGAGATAAATCCATACCGGATGTATCTGGAAGATAAGGACTGAGTGACAGACGAACATCTGCCTGATGGTCTCCCAATGTGCTATCCACCATGTAGTTGAAAAATTCTTTGTGCATGGCATAATACCCGTCTCTCATCATACTTTTGGTGAGACGAAGCCTCTCATTCTCAAGAATCTGGTTATCCAGAAGAGTCCCTGGTCGTACCAGCGAAGCTTTCATATCCAGATTAATTAATCGACTGATGGAATCTGGAGTTGGTGCAAAATCGTAATTTCTGATCGTATAAGGTTTATTGGGTTTGACCAAATAGTCCACGTAGGCTTTCCTATTCTTTATTTTCACATCAACATCCACTGTTGCTTCGTAATAACCTTTATTGACCAGGATATTATTCATGGCCATTCTGGATTTTTCTGACTGAATGGGATCGTAAAGAACTGGGGGATCACCTAGCAATTTCAATTTACGATTGATCCATTTGCTGGAATCAGTACCGGACATATTATACCATCCAAGATCGATACTACCCAAACCTAAAAATTTCTTATTCGGTTCCTGATACACGTACATACTCAGATCAGGACTTTTTACGGAACCTTTTTCTGTAACAATTCGTACGCGCTGCAACAATGCTTCACCCTCGGGTACATACTTCAATGCATTGCATGAAATAAATAGCAGAATGATAAAAGGGAAAAGCAGGAGAATGTATCTGCGCATATGTTTTGATTAGGAAATTAGGAAGTTCCAACTAGGATGCAAATGTACATTATCTGTCGAAAGATGGCAAATACAGAAGGACAAATTTCGATGAGCGGAATTTCTTTTGTAATTTTGAGAAGTTAAAAAAACGGTATGCTGAGCAACATCAAATTAAAGTGGATTCATTCTTTGGAACAAAAGAAAAACCGGCAAAAAGAAGGTCTCTTTATCGCTGAAGGAAACAAATTGAACTCGGATCTTCTTGAGCTCCTACCCTGTCGTCTTCTCGTAGCTACAAAAGAATGGCAAGATACTCAATCCAATCTAAAGGCGACTGAAGTAATCACTGTCGAAAAAGAAGTTCTTCAAAAAATCAGTTTGCAGAAAAGCCCTCAAGACGTACTTGGTATTTTTGAAATACCGAGTCCCAGTCTAACTATCAATCAATTAAAAGGTAAAATCAGCTTGGTTCTGGACACCATTCAGGATCCTGGAAATCTAGGTACCATTTTACGGATTGCGGATTGGTTTGGGATAGAACATGTTATTTGCTCCATCGGTACCGTCGATGCTTTCAATGCAAAAACGGTGCAAGCTACAATGGGAGCCATCGGTCGAGTAAAAATACATTATGTGGAACTAACGTCATTTCTTTCACAAACGGAGCTACCTATTTTCGGCACCTTTTTGGAAGGTGAAACCATCTATAATTGTGAGCTCCCAGCTGAGGGATTGATTGTAATGGGCAATGAAGGAAACGGTATTTCTGAAGCTGTAGAGCATTTGGTTACCAAAAAACTGTACATACCAGACTATCCTTTTGGAAAAACAGGATCCGAATCTTTAAATGTTTCGGTGGCTACAGCCATCATTTGTTCCGAATTTCGTCGCAGACTTTACGGTAAGACATTATAGATTGTCGTTTCTTCCAACAACAACAGATTTTTCAAATCCAGGGAATCAATGCACCAGAGTATGGGTTTTGATCCTACTTTCAATTCCATATCATTGGTGTATTTTTGAAGAAAATCTTTTACGGATATTGATGAATGCTTTGTACTACTATTTTTTAAAAAAGCCTGAGCTTCCTGGATTGTCATTAAACTAGTACTGCCTTGCAAACCAAAAGCCGAGCAAAGTATACCATTAAGAAATAAGGTTGATGGTATTTCCTCCAGAAAGGGTTTAAGGGAATAAATGAAGCCTTGATCATCAAAACAAATGACCTGATTTTTTAAAAGTGCTCCTTGTCCAAGGTAGAGATAGTGTGCAGCAAAACACTTCATTTTCAAAAAGACTTTTATCTATTTCTGATTTTTTTATTGGAAAGTAAGATTACGCTTTTAGCTTCCCGAACTCCAATTTGTGTTTTTCGTGCTATGTCTGTAACCTCTTTAACCTCTTTAACGACGGAAAGAGTATCCATGTGAACTGTAGAATCTTTTGCCATGGGTTTGGGTAAACCGACCAGTAAAGAAATCGTATCCGACACACTACCATGGATCCATTGTCCCGTTTTCACTGAAAAGAAAGAAGGAATAGAGTCCTGCTTTAAGTAAAGCGGTTTTGAGATTTTACCCATGGGTTTCAATTCAAAGAAATTATACCATGTATGTATTTTGACAGAATCCAACTTAATATGCGACAATAGTTCTTCAGGAGATTCAGTGCTAAATTTCCCGATTCTGATTTCAGTCATCATATTGGCCAGCCTTTTATCAATATCGGCATATATCTTTATGTAAATACGTAAATGCTTGCTGTAATAAGCCACTGAAGTAAAAAAATCTTCTTCGGATATTTTATGTTTTTTCAACACAGATTGATAAGCCAAATCCCTGAAATCAGTAGGATTCATTCCTCGAAGCCATTCGTTAGGTACCGGCTCCTCGGACCCATCAGCCAACGTTTCAGCTAAGTGAATATCGTATAACACATCCGTCATCTCATCTCTGGAAAGTACTTCTCTAGGTCGGCAAGAACTCAAGCCGACAACAATCAGTAACAATCCAAAAATCAAACGCAACTTAGACATGATTTATTATAGCTCAACCGCAGGTGTGATTTCTTCCTCCTCCTCTTTCTCGATGGTCACTTCAGCAAGATCGCGTCTGTAAAAGAGAAGTATCAGAATAATACCTAAAGTGATAGAAGAATCAGCAAGATTAAAGACCGGTCTGAAAAAGACAAAAGGATCGCCACCGACAAAAGGCATCCATTGTGGAAAGGTGGTGTCAATTAAAGGAAAATACAACATATCCACCACTTTTCCATAAAACAAAGGAGCGTAACCTCCTCCATCGGGAAAGAGCGTAGCAACCTGAGTAATACTTGGATTAAAAACGAGACCATAGAAGAGACTATCGAATATATTACCTAGCGCACCGGCAATAATTAAGCCAACACAAAGGCAATAGCCAAAACGAGTGGACTTTTTGGGTGAAATCCTAAACAGATACCAAAAAAGTCCGCCAACTGCAGCAATACGAAAAAGCGTCAGGAAAAGTTTGTCAAAAAGCTCAATGCCAAAAGCCATACCGTTATTTTCGGTAAAATAGATGTAAAACCAATCAGTTAAACGAATACTTTCGTGCAACTGCATGTGGGTCTTTATCCAAATCTTGAAAACCTGATCTACTACTAGAATCAAGAAAATAACTAAAGAGACTTTTAAGCCTCTTGAAATTTTTGGCATAATTTATTTTTTGTCGCTTTTTGCTTCAATGGTTAGTGTGGCATGGGGTACAGCACGGAGACGTTCCTTAGGAATCAATTGGCCGGTTTCACGACAAATTCCATACGTTTTGTTTTCAATACGAATGATAGCTGCTTCCAGGTGTTGGATAAATTTCATCTGACGTTGAGCCATGCGGCCTGTTTCTTCTTTGAGCATGGTATTGGCTCCTTCATCAAAATTCTTGAACGTAGGAGATGTGTCCATGACATCATTGCCATCCATATTGGTTACACTGGCTTTCAATTGTTCATAATCAGCTCTCGCTTTTACCAACTTGTCTTCTATGATGGTACGGAATTCTTCGAGTTCCGCATCTGAATATCTAATCTTGTCTGACATAATCTTTCTATTTACTAGATTTTTTGAAAAAAGAATTTTAAAAACTCAAAAAAAGAATTTGCGAATATAGACAAAAGCGAAATCACCAACAAGTAAAAAATGAAAATTGTAGTCTGTTCCCCGAAGGGAAATCAGACTATATTTTCTTTACACTCATATTCAAGTCCATATCTTCCATATCAAGCGCAACGCCATCTGAAACATTATCCGTCAATTCCAAACTTTCGGCCAATGTCTGAGTCATAATATAACTCTTCCATAACTTCAAAGCTTCACGTACTTCCGCATTTTCTGAAATCAGGATATTTATTTTGTCGATAAGTTCAAAACCATTCGACTTACGGATGTTTTGAATACGGTTCACCAATTCTCTGGCCAAACCTTCCTGACGAAGTTCATCGGTGATGGTGATATCTAAAGCCACTGTTAAACGACCTTCATTCGCAACCAACCATCCCGGAATATCTTCTGAAAGGATTTCAACGTCTGTCAAATCGACCTCAATGGTATTGCCTTCTAACTGCAAAGCGTAAACAGTCTTTTTCTCAAAGTCAGCGATTGCATCCTGTGGCAATTCTGTAAGGATTGCTGCTACCTGCTTCATTTGTTTGCCACATTTCGGACCCAGTTTCTTGAAATCAGGTTTAACGCGTTTTATTAAAATACCGGCAGTGTTGTCCACAAAATTTAGATGTTTCACATTCACTTCTCCTAGAATCAGGCTGCTAACAGCTTCGATATGTGCTTTTTGTTGCGCATCTGCAGCAGGAATCATAATGGCGGAAAGCGGTTGACGCACTTTGATACTTACTTTACGACGCAAAGCCAAAATCATTGAAGATATTTGCTGAGCAAGTTGCATGCGGGTTTCCAAATCTTCATCAATCAAGTTGATGTCAAATTGAGGGAAATCTGCTAAATGCACCGATTTGGTTAAATCTCTTCCTGTTACGGTATTCAGATCTCTGAAAAGTTGATCAGCATAGAAAGGTGCAATCGGAGACATCAGCTTAGAAACTGTTTCAAGACAGGTAAACAATGTCTGATAGGCTGAAATCTTATCCTCTGAATAGTCTCCCACCCAGTAACGTTTGCGATTCAAGCGAACATACCAGTTACTTAGATTCTCACTTACGAAATCACTGATGGCACGTCCGGCCTTTGTAGGTTCGTAGGTATTATAGCATTCATCAACTTCACGCACCAAACTATTCAGTTTAGATAGGATCCAGCGATCAATCTCAGGGCGTTTTTCCATCGGAACATCTACTTCCTGATAGGTAAAACCGTCGACATTGGCATATAGCGAGAAAAAGGAATATGTATTATATAAAGTGCCAAAAAATTTACGACGAACTTCTTCAATACCTTCTGTATCAAATTTCAGATTATCCCATGGGGAAGCATTCGTAATCATATACCAACGCAATGGGTCAGAACCGTATTTGTCGATAGTAGTAAAGGGATCCACAGCATTACCCAGACGTTTGGACATCTTGTTGCCGTTCTTGTCAAGCACCAGACCATTTGAAACGACATTCTTGAAAGAAACCGTATCAAAAACCATGGTAGCAATGGCATGAAGTGTAAAAAACCAACCACGTGTCTGATCCACACCTTCAGCAATAAAATCTGCAGGAAAATTGGAACCAGAGTCGAATGCTTCTTTGTTTTCAAACGGATAATGGATTTGAGCATAAGGCATTGCACCCGAGTCAAACCAAACATCTATCAGGTCTGTTTCCCGTTTCATGGGTTTTCCCGAAGCTGAAACCAGAACCACATCATCCACGTATGGACGGTGCAAATCTATCTTATTGTAATTATCAGCCGTGTAAAGTCCGGGTTCAAAATCACCCAGAGAGTTGGATGCCATAAATCCGGCTTTGACTGATTTGTCTATTTCATCGTACAATTCAGCAACTGAACCGATACATATTTCCTCGCTTCCGTCTTCAGAACGCCAGATAGGCAGAGGTGTTCCCCAATAACGGCTACGGGAAAGATTCCAATCCTGCAGGTTTTCAAGCCATTTACCAAAACGGCCTGTACCTGTAGACTGAGGTTTCCATTGAATAGTCTTGTTGAGTTCCATCATGCGTTCGCGACAGGCAGTAGACTTGATAAACCAGCTGTCAAGCGGGTAATATAAGACTGGTTTGTCTGTACGCCAGCAATGTGGGTATGTATGGATATGTTTTTCGATCTTGAAAACCAGATTCTGCTGTTTAAGCATCACACAAAGGTCAATATCGAGTGTTGAATCGTTTTCTGTCAAATTGGGATCGTACGCATTTTTCACGAAGCGGCCGGCATACTCTGAATAGGCTTCCACACGAACATTGGTTTTTACATATTCCGCATCCAGATCTTCCACTTTGTAGAATTTCCCTGTCGGATCGACCATGGGACGCATGTTGCCATCCTTATCGGGCATTAAAAGGGCTGGAACACCGAACGTTTTTGCGACGCGGTCATCATCAGCACCAAAAGTAGGCGCTATATGTACGATTCCAGTACCATCTTCTGTAGTGACAAAGTCTCCGGAAATAACACGAAAAGCACCTTCACCCGGATTCACCCAAGGAATAAGTTGTTCGTATTCCATTCCCACTAAATCGGCACCATTGTATTCCGTTTCCAATACGTTGAAAGGAACCAGTTTATCTCCTGCATGATAAGAATTCAGCTCCAAGCCGGCTGCTTTTGGACTAAATAGAGTATCGACCAGATCCTTTGCCAAAATGCAGGTCATTGGTATACCGGTATACGGATTGTAGCTTTGAACAGCTACGTATTTGATGTTTGGGCCAACACACAAGGCAGTGTTGGATGGTAAGGTCCAAGGTGTAGTGGTCCAGGCGATGAAGAAAGCATCACCGAATTTAGTCCATTCGTCCTTCGAATTTTTTATTTTAAACTGGGCTACGCACGTCGTGTCCTTGACATCTTTGTAACAACCAGGCTGATTCAGTTCGTGAGAGCTAAGGCCAGTTCCAGCGGCAGGTGAATAGGGCTGAATGGTATAGCCTTTGTATATATAATTCTTTTTGTATAATTCCTTTAGCAAGTACCAAAGGGTTTCGATGTACCGGTTATCATAGGTAATGTATGGATCATCCATGTTTACCCAATAACCCATCTGATGGGTCAGTTCTTCCCATTCTTTGGTGTATTTCATGACATCCTTGCGACAGGCTGCATTGTATTCTGACACAGAAATGGTTTTACCTATATCTTCTTTAGTTATTCCCAATGCTTTTTCAACGCCGAGCTCAACGGGAAGTCCATGAGTATCCCAGCCAGCTTTACGCATAACCTGGTAGCCTTTCATCGTTTTATAACGGCAGAAAATATCTTTGATGGAACGGGCCATCACATGGTGAATACCAGGCATTCCGTTAGCAGAAGGGGGTCCTTCATAGAATACAAAGGAAGGAGAACCTTCCCGAATATCCATACTCTTATGAAACAGGTCTTCATCATCCCATTTTTTGAGGATGTCCTGATTAATTTTAGCTAAATCAAAACTGGAATATTCCGCAAATTTCTTAGACATAAATCACGTTTTTTTACAAGCCGCAAAGGTAGCAAAAAAAATTATATTGAATTCATTTATCTAAGTACAAATCGGCCGTCAATGCTTTGAATTCTTTGGTTCTATGATGGTCTGAGTTTTCAAGCACAAGAACTGTGCGTACAATAGTGGAACGGTTGCGGGAAAATTCAAGAAGGGTTCTTTTGGGTGCCAATCCTTCCACTGAAATAACCTCACAACGCCGGGAAAGGTATAATTTATTTTGCCAGCACAAATCATCAAAATATTCGGAAGACTTAGCCGGTAAAATAACGGTAAAACGACCGTCAGGCGATAGCATTTCGGCCGATTTGCGAACGAGCGATTCGTAGGATAAGGTATCTGTATGCCTGGCTTGATTGCGTTCTTTTCCGGGAGCTTTGAGTGATTCCCTGAAAAAAGGTGGATTGGACACGATCAGGTCGTATAAACCATTTGAATAGTGGTTAAAATCGGCCTCAAAAAAATGCAGTCTATCTGACCAAGGTGATGCAGCAGCATTTTCAGTTGCCTGTTTAAAAGCCTCGTTATCGTATTCAACGCCATGAACCTCCGCTTCTCCACGTTGGGCCATTATCAGTGCAATTAAACCGCTCCCCGACCCCACATCCAAAATTCGCGCTGCATTTCCAGGATTAGTCCAGGCTCCCAGCAAGACACCATCTGTGCCTACTTTCATGGCACAACGGTCGTGAAAGACTTCAAAATGTTTGAAGCAAAAGGAGGTCTTGCTCATAAAATGAATAGAAAAATAGGCTTCAGACTATTTCTGAATGGATTTATTGGAAGGATTTTTTTCAGCTTCCTTATTTTTTAATGCTTCTGCATTTTCCTTTTCATAAAGGGAAAAACGGACGCTGATGTAAAATTCATTGATTGCTGTTATCAGAAGTAAAGGTATCCACATGCCTATAAGCCTGAAAATCAATATTGCTGAGAGAACTAATAAGATGGAGGATAAAAAATAAAGTCTGTTCAACCGTTTCAAACGAAAATCACTACCGATATAAATCATCTTGCTTCTACTCAGGATAAACAATCCAACGCCAACTGCGAAGCAATATTTACCCCAGGTTACATTTTCCATAACCAAAACGGAAGAAATCAGGACCAAAATGGCGCCTATAGCAAAAATGGTATTCAGTATTTTAGTATTCATCATTTATAGGGGGTAATTTAATAGGAATATCACTCGACAATAAAGACTTCCTCATTCGGTTTCTTCATCAGATAATCTTCTCTGGCGACCCTTTCCAGTTCAGAGTCACTCGAATGTAATTTTTCAAGTCGTTTTGAATTCAGGTCACGCATCACTTCATAGTGACGAATTTCCTTTCGTAAAGCTTTAATCTGAATTTCATATTGAACCCTTCTGATCACATTGTTTTCATCAATGAAAACAATGAATATGACAAACACAATCAATGTTATGATGTATTTATTCACATAAGGCTTTATGAGCACATAAAATTTCTTGAGCGTATTCATTTTTCAGAAAATCATTGGAACAAAAGTAGTTCATTTTTTCGAATTAAATATTCACTCTATACCAAAAAACTATGTTTGCATCGGGAAAATTTCGAAAGGATTTTGTTACATTTGCAAAGCATAAGAAAAAAAAGGTACACTCTATGGATAATTACTTGGTTTCCGCCCGTAAATACCGCCCGGACACGTTTCAATCGGTTGTTGGACAATCCGCCCTTACTACAACCCTGAAAAACGCGATCAAGAACAAACAATTGGCTCATGCCTATTTGTTCTGTGGACCCAGAGGTGTCGGAAAAACCACTTGTGCTCGCATTTTTGCCAAAACCATCAATTGTTCCAATCCAATGGCAGATGGTGAAGCTTGCAACGAATGTGAATCGTGCCAAAGCTTTAATAACCAGCGCTCCCTGAATATTTTTGAACTGGATGCCGCTTCCAATAATTCGGTGGATGATATCCGCTACTTAGTGGAACAGGTACGCATTCCTCCTCAACTTGGTCAATATAAAGTGTACATCATTGATGAAGTACATATGCTTTCTACCAACGCCTTCAATGCTTTTTTGAAAACGCTGGAAGAGCCACCTCATCATGCTATTTTCATTTTAGCGACGACCGAAAAGCACAAAATTATACCAACCATACTTTCACGTTGTCAAATTTACGACTTCAACCGAATCAGCCCCAACGACATTGTCGGACAATTGAAATATGTAGCCAAGTCTGAGAATGTTGAAGCAGAAGAAGAAGCCCTGAACATTATTGCCATGAAGGCAGACGGTGGTATGCGTGATGCCTTATCCATCTTTGATCAGGTATCAAGCTTTGGTAACGGTAAAATAACCTATCAGAATGTTATAGACAATTTGAACGTACTTGATTACGATTACTATTTCAAATTGACCGATGCTTTCCTGAACGGTGACTTAAGCAGCGCACTATTACTTTTCAACGATATATTGAACAATGGATTTGAAGGTCAACATTTTATAACAGGTCTAAGTGCTCACTTACGTGACCTTCTTGTTTGCAAGGATCCGGCTACCATTATTTTACTGGAAGTTGGAGCTAGTATTAAAACCAAATACCTGGAGCAGGCAGTTAAATGTCCGCCTGAGTTTTTGTTTATGGCTATTAAAATCAGTAATGATTGCGATCTGGACTACAGAGAAAGCAAAAACAAACGACTTCTAGTCGAACTCGCATTAATCCGGATAACACAGCTTTCGGATTCAAAAAAAAAAATCAGTGAACTGATCTTTGACGAAATACCTATACCCATTCAGCCTTTTTATATAGATCTGGTTGTTGCGGAAGCAGATGCAGTTATCCAATCTCAACAGCCCGCGGTCATAAAGCAGGAAATTGCTTCAACACCAAATCCTGTAAAACCGAATGCCAACTCTGCTTCAACGAATGGCGGTAATCCTGCCCCAAAAGAAGACGAAGCTCCTCGCCTGATCAAAACCATTAAGACTAGCTCTATCAGAAAACCAGCGAAAAAAGCGGATGCAGCTATTCAAAAGGAGGAGTCTACACCCTCCTTCAATCAACCGTATACAGCGGAGGCACTTATCAGCTCCTGGAATCGCTTCACGGATTTGATAATCAAAGATGTTCATCTAAAAAATGCCATGAAAGCAAGTCTGCCGGTAATGCAGGCAGATAATCAGTTTGAAATTGTGGTGCAAAACCAGGTTCAAGATATGAAGTTGCAGGATATCGCCCGGAAAATTGAAATACATTTACAAAATGACCTCAAAAATAGCCAGATAAAAATGAATCTTCGCATGGCTGAAAATGGAGAAAACGTCAGACCTTTTACTGCAAAAGACCGACTGGAGGTCATGAAAAAGAAAAATCCGAACCTCGATTTATTGTATCGAACATTCGGATTGGAAATTAAATAGTTTTTTTTACAATTCCTTATTAAGAGCAATCATCTTAATAGCAGTTACCGCAGCCTCGTCCCCTTTGTTTCCCAATGCGCCTCCAGCTCTATCAATGGACTGTTGCATCGTATTGTTTGTCAAAAGACCAAAAATGAATGGTATTGGATACTTAATATTCAAAGCAGCAAGACCCTGTGCAACTCCGGAACATATATATTCAAAATGAGGAGTATCTCCACGTATGACGCAACCAAGAACAATAACAGCATCCACTCCAGCTTTTTCAGCAAGCATCTTGGCACCATAAATAAGTTCGAAACTTCCTGGTACCCAGCGTTGAATAATATTCTCAGGTAAAACTCCATTATTGAGTAGAGTGGTTAATGCACCTTCCAAAAGCCTGGAAGTAATCTCATGGTTCCATTCTGCAACAACAATGCCGACCTTCATTGCTGAAGCGTCGGGCATTGTAGTCGGATCGTAATCCGATAAATTATGATATTTGGTAGCCAAATTAGTTCTTTATTTTAGCACGTTCAATATACTTTTCTACTTCAAGACCTTCCTGAGACATTGGATATTCTTTCTTGATCTGTTCGTAAATTTTCAATGCTTTGCTGAATTTGTTCAGGCTTTCATAAACACGAGCAGCTTTCATCAAATAGATAGGAGCTAAAAGTTCATTGTCAGCTTCAGCAGCATTTTCAAAATAGGAAAGAGCTTTTTCAGGTTTTCCAAGTTCAACATAACAATCACCGATTGCACCTTGCAATGCAGGAGATACCATAATATCGTCAGAATTGCTCTTTTTCAGGTAATCAATCGCTTTTTCATTGTCACCCATTGCTTTGTAGCATAAACCTGCATAAGCAGCAGCCAATTTAGCCGTCTTGGTAGCACTGTAGTCGTCTATAATTCCTTCAAACCCAATAAATTCAGCACCATCACCCTGTAAAGCGACTTTGAAAGAATCTACTGCAAAATAACGTTCACCCAGATAAATCATTTGCTGAGCTTCTTTTTCTTTTGGTTTCAGGTAAGCCTGATGAAAAATGATGATACCGGCAACGACAAGTACAATTGCTGTTAATGCGATAAGGAGATTCTTTTGATTTTTTTCAATGAATTGTTCTGAGCGGCTTAACGCTTCATTCATTTTTTCCAGTTCTTCCTTTTCTTCAGGTTTGTTCGACATATCAATTAAGTCTTAGGTGTAAATGGTACTTTAAAATTTGGTTCACAAAAATACATTAATTGATTTGATTCCGAAAATTTATCCCTGTTTTTTTATACATTTGTGTGCAAATCATGGTATCAGACCCCCTAATATGTATCTGTCAAATCTTTCCATCATTAATTTCAAAAATATTCAGGAAGCGCAACTTTCCTTTTCTCCGGGAATCAATTGTTTTTTCGGTAAGAACGGTGAAGGTAAAACCAACCTGCTGGATGCCATATATTATCTTTCTTTCTGTAAAAGCCATTCCAACCCGGTTGATTCACAGAACATCATGCACGAAACTGACTTTTTTGTCCTTCAGGCCCTTTATATAGAAAAAGAGTTGCAGCAGGAAATCTATTGTGGCATGAAACGCAAACAGAAGAAAGTATTTAAACGCAACAAAAAAGAATACGACCGACTTTCTGAACATATTGGACGCGTACCGCTTGTACTAATATCGCCTTCTGATGAAGAACTGATCCGGGAAGGCAGTGATGAAAGACGACGTTTTATGGATATGGTCATTTCACAATACGATCATGTCTACATGGATGCCCTCATGAGTTATAATAAAACACTTCAGCAGCGAAATGCCATGCTGAAAAACGAGATACTTCAGGATGAGTCTCTTTGGGACATGTACGAGGAATTAATGGCTTCGGATGCAACTATTGTCTACCAAAAAAGATTGGATTTCATTAACGCTTTTACACCCGTTTTTGAGAACTTCTATCAAAGGATTTCCGGTGGCAGTGAACATATCTGCTTAAATTATTCATCCCATCTTTCCGAAGGAGATCTTGTTAAAAAGCTTCGCGACAGTAGAAAACGTGACCTGATATTGGGCTATTCTACAGTAGGTATCCATAAAGATGACCTTATCATGGAACTGGATGGATACCCCATTAAAAGAGTCGGCTCTCAGGGTCAAAACAAAAGTTACCTGATCGCACTCAAGCTGGCTCAGTTTGATTTTCTCAAAAACGCCGGAGGTAAAACGCCCATCCTACTTTTGGATGATTTATTCGATAAGCTCGACGCAACACGTGTGGAACGCATTATTAACCTAGTTGCAGGTAATGAGTTCGGTCAAATTTTCATTACAGACACTAACAGAGAGAATGCAGATCACCTGCTCCAACGTACCGGCGAAAATTACCGCATTTTCTACGTGGAAAACGGTCACATAGAGGCAACTGAATCATGAGAAGAAGAAATTCACAAAGTATTCAGGAGATTTTAGAAGAATCGTTGAAAAGCTTACACATAGATGGAAAAATTTATGAAACGCGTTTAATGAATGCCTTTCCAGAAATTGTAGGATCAGGTATAGCTGCACACACCAAAAACATTTACATCAGTAGGGGAACATTGTACGTCCAGATGGACTCTGCCGTTATTCGAAACGAACTTCAGATGATGCGTCAAAGCCTGATAGACCATCTCAATAAGCAGGTGGGGCACGAGACCATTAAGGACATCATTTTCAGATGAGATGTCTCAAAAAAAGAGAACCCCAAAAGTTAGACAAAAACTTTTGGGGTTCTTTTTTTTTGAAATACTATTTATTCAATAACAGTATGCCTTTTTGTCCTGGTAATCACTTCCACAGCTTTGGTCAAAGCCACATCATCCTCCTGATAAATCTTCCAGAAAGCATCCTCATCAAGCACAGCTCTGGCTACGAAAGCCTTGATATTAGACAGTACAATGGGAAATGATTTCTCAATAAATGACAAACGACCTCTTACACCCCTACTTTCTGAATATTCTAAAAACATAGGTATCAGGTTTTGCTCATCCAGATACGAGGACAATTTATTTGGTGTATTATAAAGACGCAGTGAATCCCTGTGATTATCGGTATATTGAAAAGAGAAACCATTGATTAAACCATTAGTGGCCACTTTATTATACCACGAAGTCACTCCTGTTGTATCCAAAGGAATAAAATAATCCGGAATAATACCACCACCGCCATAAACCATTCTACCGCCTGCTGTTTTAAACTTTTCTTTCTTATTAACCTGAATGCTGTCTTTTGAACCAAATTCTCCGCTTATATAGCGATTGAGAATATCTTGTTGATAGTTGGCATCTTCACCGTTTTTATAAGGCTTCTGTATGCATCTTCCCGAAGGTATGTAAAACCGAGCAATGGTGAGACGTACAGCGGAACCATCGCGGAAAGGTATTTCATTCTGAACAAGACCTTTACCAAAAGAACGGCGTCCAACAACATAACCACGATCGTTATCCTGAATGGCTCCTGCCAAAATCTCGCTGGAAGAGGCAGACCATTCGTCAGTCAAAACAACCAAAGGACAAGTTTGGAAAGATCCTTTACCGGTCGAATAAACCTCTTCTCTAGGATATGCTTTACCCTGAGTATAAAGTATTAATCTATTTTTTGGAAGGAATTCGTTGGCTATATTTAAAGCAGGTTCCATTAATCCACCTGGATTACCCCGAACATCAATAATAAATTTGGTACATCTTTGTTTCTTAAGATATGCCATTGCTTGAAGAAACTCGGTATGAGCGTTACGTCCAAAATTACCAATTTTAATGTATCCTATTTCTTTTCCAATTTTGTATCGTGCATCGACACTATACAAAGGTATATCGTCGCGAACAACGGTGTATGTTATTGTTTTGGAAGGCCTGCTTCGGAGTATGGTGACCTTCACTTTTGTGCCCTTCGTGCCACGGAGGGTTTTCATAATTAAATCATTGGTAACCGATTTTCCAACAAAGGACTTTCCGTTAATCTTGACAATGCGATCACCTGCCAACAAACCGGCCCTGGCTGAAGGTCCACCTTTAACGACAGAAACCACACGAATAGTATCATCGTGAATATTGAATTGTACACCAATGCCACTGAAACTGCCTTCGATCACTTCATTGGCTGAAGTTCGTTCTTCTGCAGAGATGTACACTGAATGAGGATCTAGCTCTCCAAGAATCTTGGGCATCAGATCTTCCACTATTTTTTTCTGGTCTACGCTATCCACGTATTTACTATCAATCAGAGACATCAGTGCCTCCACCTTGCTCATATATGGATTATTGGCGTTTCCAATAAGAGAATGCTGAGACATTAACGTCCCAATGAAAAGACCGGCCACTATACAAACAGCCATACCCAGGGGTATCCAGACTTTTCCTTTATTATTCAATTCCATCTAACAAATTATTTTTATCACAAAACACAATTTCTATTTCTGCACGACGAAGGAGATTCAAACCATCATCCAAATGATATGGTTCACCGTAAACAACCCTAAGAATACCAGCCTGAATGATCAATTTAGCACATTCAATGCATGGAGATGCTGTTACATACAGGGTAGCTCCATCACTGCTGTTGAATGAACGGGCTACTTTAGTAATCGCATTAGCTTCAGCATGAAGCACATAGGACTTAGTTACATTGGAGTCGTCTTCACAAATATTTTCAAAACCAGAAGGTGTACCGTTGTAACCGTCTGAAATAATCATTTTATCTTTGACTAAAAGTGCACCAACTTGCCTGCGCTTACAATACGAATTTTCAGCCCATATGAGTGCCATTCGCATGAAACGTTTGTCCAAACTAGTTTGTTTATCAGATAGTATATTCATCTTGTTTGACTATTTTATAATTCCGGTTCTTCTAAGCAGTGCCTCAACACCTGGTTCCTGTCCTCTAAAGCGCTTATAAAGCTGCATTGGTGGTTCTGTGCCCCCTTTGGAAAGAATAGTTGCCCGAAAGGATTCAGCGGCTTCTGTATCAAATATTTTATTTCTGGTTAAATATGCATACGCATCAGCATCCAGAACTTCAGCCCATTTGTAACTGTAGTACCCTGCTGCATAACCACCTGCAAAAATATGATTGAACGTTGTGCTCATCATACAATCAGCAGGCTGTGGCAAAACAACGACCTTTTTAAAAGCTTCGCGTTCGAATTCATAGGGATCACCACTAAAATCAGAAGTCAAACTATGCCATGCCATATCCAGATAGGCAAAACTCATCTGACGCATGCTGCCATAGGCAACGTTGAAATTTTCAGCAGCCTTAATCTTTTGCACCAACTCGTATGGAATTTTCTCACCGGTTTGGTAATGTACCGCAAACTCATCAAGGAATTCTTTCTCAGAAGCCCAGTTTTCCATCACTTGGGAAGGCAGCTCGACAAAGTCTCTGTAAACATTGGTTCCTGATTGGCTGCGATAGTTGACATCGGACAAAATACCATGCAATGCGTGACCAAATTCATGTAAAAATGTTGTCACTTCATCGTAAGTCAATAAAGAGGGTTTGGTATCGGTGGGACTGGTAAAGTTCATCGTTATACTTACATGTGGCCGAAGATCCTTTCCATTCAGACGATACTGAGGATTGATATCATTCATCCATGCGCCTGCTCTTTTTGTTTTTCTGGGATGAAAATCGGTGTATAAAACGGCCAGATAACTTCCGTCTTTATCAAAAACCTCCCAAGCTTCAACAGCCTTGTTCCAAGTTGGGATCTTAGGATTTCTCTTAAATGTTAAACCATAAAGTTTGGTAGCCAGACCGAAAACGCCCTTTTGAACATTTTCCAGTTTAAAATAGGGACGAAGAATCTCGTCGTTTATATCAAACTGAGCGCTTTTCAATTTTTCAGAATAATAAGCCCAGTCCCAAGGTTCAATTTTAATATTTTTGCCTTCCATCCCAATAGCAAAGCCTTGCACAGCAGCAACTTCTGATTTAGCTACAGGCATATAAGCCTCTGACAATTTATCCAACAGATTATAGACAGCCTCGGGAGTTTCAGCCATTCTACGGTGTGTGGCGAATGAAGCATAAGTAGGCTTGCCCAGCAGATTTGCTATCTGACGCCTGCAATTCACGATTTCGGCGATAATCGGTGCATTGTTAAACTCACCCGATGTGGCGAGCGTCATTTTTGCCCGATACATTTCCTGACGTAAATCGCGGTTATCGGCATATTGCATAAAAGGAGAAAAGCTGGGCGCTGACAAATTAAACAACCATCCTTCTTTTCCTTTTTCCCTGGCTTTCATTGCAGCTGCTGTCAGAACATCATCGGGTAAACCTTTCAAAAGAGATTTGTCTGTAATGACTTTCTCATATTGATTGGTTGCTCTTAATGCATTTTGCTGGAAAGTTTCACCCAGTGCACTCAGTTTAACGCTCAGTTCGCGGTATTTTTCACGGTCTGCCCCTTGAAGCGCAGCACCACTTAACATAAATTCCTCGTACGTATCCTCCAGTAGCTTTTTCTGATCTAACTGAAGTGACAGACTTTCACGCAGGTCATAAACCTTTTTGATACGTGCAAAAAGCGCCTCATTCAAATTTATTTTATTGGAATGCTCCGTGTACATGACGGTAATGGTAGAAGATAAAGCCATTAACTCTTCTGTACTTTCTGTTTCTGTCAAAGTATAAAAAACGGCAGCCACATCGTGTAACAAATTGCCTGAATGCTCTAAGGCCAATAAGGTATTTTCAAAAGTCGGAGCTTTTTTATCGTCGACAATTTTCTGAATTTCCTGATCTTGTAATGCAAACCCTTTCTCAAAGGCAGGCATAAAATAGTCCAACTTTATTTTGTTGAAAGGAAGCGTCTCATGGGGTGTTTTATAGCTTGAGAAAAACGGATTTGCTGCTTCAATGCTACTTCCAACCAACATAACTGTCATAATAAACAAACGAATTAATTTCATATTATACTATTAATAAATCTCTATTCTCTGAATAAAGTGAGTTTATGGTATCAGAAAGTAGTGCCAGGTAATTGGACAGAAAAACAGGGCAATTACGCAACAGATACAATAAGGATTTCGTATCAACATTTAACGTGTTACAGACTCCTTTCGCTGTCACATCAAATAAAAATTGGCGATCGTCACCAAAAAGTCCGGTGTAAGACAACAAGACAGGCGCTTTGATGACCTGTTCACTTCCTTTAGATTTCAGGTTGACAGACCCTTTCAATAAATAGACAAGACCTTCCGCTTCCATCTGACAGTCAAACACGACTTCCCCAGGCTGAAAATTTTCAAAGTCCAAATTGATCTTTGGTATCAATGAAAACAAATCATCCTTTTCAACGCCCTTAAAAAGAGGTAATTGTAAAAACAGTTCAAAGGTTGACATCTGTTTTTTTAATTAAAAATTAGCGCGAATTTACATATTTATCTAGACAAACTGATTACATTTGCAAAAAAAAGTGATGGGTTTTGATATTAAAGAAATAGCAAGCGCCTTTGTCGTATTATTCGCCATTATCGATATCACAGGTTCTATTCCGATCATCGTCGACCTGAAGCAACGAAAAGGCAACGTAAAGGCCGGCAAAGTGAGTCTTGTCTCGTTTTTCACGTTGGTTGTTTTCCTTTTTGTGGGAGAAGGGCTGCTTAATCTTTTTGGAGTCAATCTTTCTTCATTTGCTGTCGCAGGGTCCATCGTTATCTTTGTGCTGGCAGCTGAAATGACTTTCGACGTACGAATTTTTCGGGATGAAAGTCCTTCTGAAGCCTCATTCATTGTGCCCCTTGTTTTTCCGTTAATAGCTGGAGCAGGATCTTTTACCACTTTGCTTTCTTTACGGGCTGAATACTCCATACTCAACATTCTCATCGCCGTGGCTCTGAATATGACCTTTGTCTATTTCGTACTCAAATCCACCGACAAGATCGAAAAGATACTTGGAAAAGGTGGTATCTATATTTTACGTAAATTCTTTGGTATCATTTTATTGGCTATCGCGGTCAAACTTTTTACCAGCAACCTGGATCCACTCTTAAATCAGTTGTCAATAGCTAAAAATACGGAAGCCATCCGACAAATTCTAGAAACAGTATATCCCCGTTAAAATAATTTGAATTTGTTCTAGGTTACATCCTTTCTTTTTTCAATTAGAATCCTTACATTCGTTTCTCTAAACAACCTAAAAAAGTCCATGAGCTACCTTAAATTCGACAAAACCCTCATGATAAATCTGGAGCAATCTCTTACAAAAGAGACTCTTCGAACAAATAAATCCGGAGCCTATAGCTATACCACCATCGTTGACTGCAACACCAGGAAGTACCACGGTTTATTGGTCCTGCCCCTCCCTGAGCTTGACGGTGATAACCATGTTCTGATGTCTTCACTTGATGCGACTGTCATTCAGCATGGTGCAGAATTCAATCTAGGCATTCATAAATACCCTGGAGACAATTACAGCCCGAAAGGCCATAAATACATTCGTGAATATGAATGTGACTCAACCCCTTCCACCATCTATCGGGTAGGTGGAGTCATCCTGTCACGTGAACTGATCTTCGTGTCATACGAAAACAGATTGTTGATAAAATATACGCTGATTGAAGCTCACTCACCTACTCGTCTTAGGTTTAAACCCTTTCTGGCATTCCGGAACGCAAACGATCTTTGTCATGAAAACCAGGACATTAATAAGAACTATGAAATCATAGAAAATGGCGTTAAGATGTGTCTGTATCCGGGTTATCCAGAATTAAATCTGCAGATATCCCACAAAAATGACTTTACGTACAAGCCCGACTGGTACAAAGACATAGAGTATATGAAAGAGCAAGAGCGGGGCTACGAATACAAAGAAGACCTTTTTGTACCCGGCACTTTTGAGTTGCCCATAAAGAAAGGAGAAAGTATCTTCTTTTCCATTGGCACCTCTCCACTTTCCCCACGCCGGATGAAGCAACAATTTGAAAAAGAAACACTCCTTAGAATTCCAAGAAACAGTTTCACCAATTGCTTAAAAAGTGCAGCATATCAATTATATATTAAACGGGAGGATGGTCAACGGTACATTTTGGCCGGTTATCCTTGGTTTAAATGTCGCGCCAGAGATTTCTTTATTTCACTTCCTGGTTTTACAATAGCTGCTAAAAATCCCGGTCTGTTTGAAGCTATTATGAAAACAGGTGAAAAAGCAGTCCGAAACTATATTGAAAATAAGCCCCTCGATTGCGACATCACAGAAATGGACGCACCCGATATTTTACTTTGGTACATATGGTCCATTCAGGAATATGCAAAATATTACGGCATTCCTGATTGTGCAAAAAAATACGGTGAAATGGTCTTTAAAGTTCTGGAATTTATCCGGAATCAAGGTCATGAAAATCTGTTTCTTCACAAAAACGGCCTTTTATTCACAAATGGCACAGAAAAACCAGTTAGTTGGATGAATTCTGTGCAATACGGCAAGCCACTTGTACCCAGAACAGGTTATCTGGTCGAGTTCAATGCACTTTGGTATAACGCCCTCCGGTTTGGTATAGAATTGGCTACCAGTTTAAACAAGGACCATCTGCTAGTTATCTATAATTCGGAAATCGAAAAAACAAAAAAAGCCTTTGTTAATACTTTTTACAACAAACATGGGTATCTCTTTGATTATGTAAATGGCACCAATCAGGACTGGAGTGTAAGACCGAATCAGATTTTCGCGGCTTCATTGGAATATTCTCCTTTGGACCGTGACCAGAAAAAATCGGTCCTTGATTTTGTCACCAAAGAATTATTAACACCAAAAGGACTTCGTACTTTGAGCCCAAAAAGTGCGGGTTACAACCCCATATTTGAAGGAAATGAGGATCAACGGGAAGGCGCCTATCACAATGGGACAGCCTGGCCTTGGCTTATCGGACCCTATTTAGAAGGCTATTTGAAAATATATAAAAATAGCGGTATCAGCTTAGCTCAACGTGTCATATATAGTTTTGAAGAAGAGCTTAACGAAAGAGGAATCGGTACCATTTCAGAACTTTTTGACGGCAATCCGCCCTATCGTGGACGTGGAGGCATCACTTTTGCTATGAGCGTTGCCGAGATTTTAAGAATACAAAGATTAGTGAAAAACATGATTAACACCGAGGAACAATGAAAGCCTTAATGTTTGGATGGGAATTCCCGCCCCACATTCTGGGAGGATTAGGTACTGCCAGCTATGGCCTTACAAAAGGGATGTCCCTGCAAAAAGATATGGACATCCTTTTTGTCATACCAAAACCACACGGTGATGAAGACCAGAGCTTTCTCAAAATCATTGGTGCATGCAATACCCCTATTGTTTATCAGGATGTATCACCTGAGTTATTAAAGGAACGACTGGGAAATAAGATGAGCCCAAAGGAATACTATGATTTGCGTGATCATATCTATGCCGATTTTAGGTATTTGTACACCAACGACATTGGATGCATCGAATTTTCAGGAAAATACCCAGACAATCTACTGGAAGAAATCAATAACTATTCTATTTGTGCAGGTGTCATCGCCAGAAAAGAACAATTTGACGTGATTCATTCTCACGACTGGTTAACTTACCCTGCAGGTATCCATGCAAAAAATGTAAGTGGTAAGCCTTTGGTCCTACATGTGCATGCAACCGATTTTGACAGAAGCCGTGGCAAGGTCAATCCGCAGGTCTACAGCATTGAGAAGAACGGTATGGACTACGCAGACCACATCCTGTGTGTCAGCGATCTGACCCGCGAAACAGTCATCAACAAATACCACCAGAACCCTGCCAAAGTGACAACAGTGCACAATGCGGTAGAACCCGTTAGTCAGGAAATCCTGGATATCATACCCATCCGCAACATCAACGACAAAATTGTCACTTTTCTGGGTCGCATCACCATGCAAAAAGGCCCCGAATATTTTGTGGAAGCAGCAGCCAAAGTGTTGCAAAAAAACACCCATGTACACTTTGTGATGGCTGGAAACGGTGATATGATGGAAGCCATGATTAAACTGGCAGCCAAACGTGGCATATCCGACAAATTTCATTTTCCGGGTTTTCTCAAAGGAAATCAAGTCTACGAGCTTTTAAAATCCAGCGACGTTTACATCATGCCGTCTGTATCGGAACCTTTTGGTATATCGCCATTGGAAGCCATGCAAGTTGGCGTGCCAACCATCATATCCAAGCAGTCCGGATGCGCTGAAATCCTGGACAATGCCATCAAGGTCGATTATTGGGATATTGAAGCCATGGCTGACGCCATCTATTCCATTATCAGCTATCCGGCTATGTACAATTTTCTAAAAACGGAAGGCAAAATAGAGGTCGATGAAATAAAATGGGAATATGCCGGCAAGAAAGTCCGGAAGATTTACAATCGAGTTTGCGGTCGTTAATTTCTGAAAACAAAAATATTATAACCTTATTGCATATGAAGACTATTTGCTTCTATTTTCAGATTCACCAACCATTTAGACTGAGAAAATACCGTTTTTTCGATATTGGTGCTGAACATTATTATTACGACGATTTCAACAACGAAAGTATACTTCAGAGAGTTGCAGCTAATTCCTTTTTACCTGCCAATCAAATCATTCTTGAAATGATTGAAGCCAACAAAGGGAAATTTAAGGTCGCATTTTCCATATCGGGCGTTGCTCTTGACCAACTCGAAATGCATGCTCCCGAAGTCATTGACAGTTTTAGACAGCTTGCCAAAACCAATTGTGTGGAATTTTTGTCTGAAACATACGCACATTCACTTTGCAGTCTCAATGATCCTGAAGAATTCAAGACGCAGGTTGAATTACATAGCAAACGCATTGAAAGTCTTTTTGGCAAAAAGCCAAAAGCATTTAGAAACACGGAGTTGATCTATTCGGATGAACTGGGAAGTATGCTTGCTGATCTGGGCTATAAGACCATTCTGACAGAAGGAGCCAAGCATGTTTTAGGTTGGAAAAGTCCCAACTTTGTCTATCAATGTGCCAGTAATCCCAGCGTCAAACTATTGCTTAAAAACAGCAAACTGAGTGATGATATCACTTTTCGGTTTTCCGATCATCATTGGAATGAATACCCGTTGACAGCAGACAAGTTTATTGACTGGATCGATCAGATTCCGGAAAATGAACCTTTGGTCAATCTTTTTATGAATTACGAAACATTTGGGAATCTTCAATCCAAAGAAAGCGGTATTTTTGAATTCCTGAAGGCTTTGCCCTATTTTGCAGCGCAAAAAGGGATTACCTTTTCTACTCCTTCTGAAGTAGCATCCAAATTAAAACCCGTAGAACCACTTTCTGTACCTTATCCTATATCGTGGGCAGACGAGGAACGTGACGTCAGTGCATGGCTTGGAAATACGCTCCAGAACGAAGCTTTCAATAAGATATATAGTATTGGTAAACGGGTACGGATGATTAAAGACAGAAGTATCCAACAGGACTGGTTGTATCTGCAATCGAGTGATCACTTCTTCTACATGAGTACGAAACGTGCGTCTGACGGTGCAGTTCATCAACATTTTAGTCCGTATGAATCTCCTTATGAAGCCTTCACCAATTATATGAATGTGCTCAGTGATTTCATGGGTAGAGTTCGGGCACAATTTCCTTCTAAAGTGGATGATGAGGAATTGAATTCTCTGCTGACGACTATACAGAATCAGGAAATAACTATTGAAAAGCTGGAAGAAGAGAATAAGGCGTTGAAGGCGAAGAAAGCGAAGGCGGAAAATAAGTGATTTCAACAGCGCTTCCATCGGATAGCGGCATAACTTCCGGCTCACTAGTCCTTACTTGTTAACGTACCTCTCCGGCACAAAAATCTAGTCTCAGAGAGCCTTCGATATTTTGTATTGCCGGAATCGGTACGTTCACTGCGCTCGGCCGTCGAAGTCGCCGTCAGTCATACCGCTATCCTCTGTCCGCTTATCTGATGGTTGTTGATTTTGCCGAATGTGTTACCAAAGTGGAGCTCAGGTGATTCTAAACTTTGCATAGGAGACCCTTTTATGAAACTAAAATCTATTGAATATCAATAGCTTTCATTTTCGTAATGTCAAAAGTTATTCTTTTATCTCCAACATTTATAGTAATGATTTCGGGGGTCTGCCAACTGATTAAATCAATATTTGGAGAATCATAATCAACCCCTAACTTTTCAGATGGAATTGTAAAACGATTCGTAATTTTCACAAGACCATCACCAATAATATGAATTTTTTCAATGTGAAAAGATCGCGATTCTTCCCATGAGGAAAAAATCAAACGGTAGTAACCATAGTTACCCGCTTTGTCTGTAAATGGGTTACCTATTCTTACACTATCCAGATATAAATAAATTTCTTCAGGAACAATACATGAATCAGTATGTAAATAGATCGTGTCTCTTATTTGACTATTTAACAGTTCAACATTCTCAGGTTTGGGGATGACAGCGTTTCTTTTACATCCCAAATTAACAAGCAAAATAAATACCGGAAATGCTAATTTTACTATGAATAATTTATTGATTCTCATTTTTTTTATCTGTATCATAATATGCTTTATTAAATTGATCACTATAAAATTGATCTGAAATCCTTCCTTCTTTCTTATCATAAAGTCCAGTATTTCCAAATTGATTTTCCTTTACTATACCTTTATCAATTATATCTAATTGATTTATTTTTGTAGTTCTTTTAGCTGTTACAATTACTTCTTTTAATTCAACTCTTAACGCACCAACAAAATCATCATCTGAGGGTATATAATTTGAGCCTTCATAAATAAATGCACCTTTATAGTTTTTAAGATCCAAATGGAAATGATTATCTTTATATCTGCCACCAGGATCCAATCTCATTCCTACAGCATTAGCTGCTGCCTTAATAACTTCATATGGTATCATTTTTGAAAATTTAAGATCAATTCCAGATGCTCCAATCTCTCTTAAATGACTCGATGAACCTGCTGATTCAGGAATAAGCTTATTATTCGTAGCAGAATAAACTAAACCATTTTTTCTATATCTATCACCACCTGTTATTTCAAAAGTATACGAACTTCGATCAAAGCTTGATATTTCTGAAACAGCCTGATCAAACTTAGCTAATTGATCCATTAATGTCCTATTTGAAAGAACATATCTTTTCGAATTGGAAATTTTTCTACCATCAGTATCTAAGAAATTTACCGGATTATTCGCGCAATACGCATATGGAGAAATCGAGTAATACTTTCCCGCCAGCGGATCCATCGTCGTCCATCTTCCCACAGCTGCATCATAATTCCTTGCACCAAAATCATACATATTCAGCTCAAACTTCCTATTAAACTCCTTACCGCTGTATTGGTAGTCCTGATAGGTCAGTTCCGTCTGATCTTCTGCCGATTCACCATACTCAACACCGAAAGGCGTGTAGTTGTTCACTTGCTTGATGGTGCCGTTCTCGTCAAAAACTACTCGTACATTGCCAAGATGATCCTTAAGCATGTAATGGCGTGTATAAACTGGCGATGAGTTTTGATTGCTTGTTACCATACCATCCGTAGTTAATATTTTTTTCTTTGAAATGCCTTCATAAACTACATTATCAAAATAAGAACTCTGCGTCTGACTATATGAGAAACGCTCTCTTATTACACCAATAGGGATCGTTACAACTGAGCCGGTAGATGTCTTATAGTAAGAATATGTTTTTGCACTTGTTTGAGTATCATAGGCATAAACAGACATATCACCATTGCGCATCTGAACGGTATCTGGCAAATTTATAGTATTATATCGAATTGTCGAAATATTCTTGTCCAAATTAGCAGACATATTGCCATTGTTGTCATACAAATAAGCAGAATCCGACCTATTCTTAAATTCTTGACCGCCCGTGAACAACTGCCTATCTGTTGTATATGCATCAGTGACCTGAGTGAGCTGATTCCCATTGTACTGATAAGACAGAAAGTCGATAAGACCAGTCGTATGGCTTGGCGTCATGCCGTCTGTACCCCATCCATGATCCATAATTCCACTTCGATAAAAATTTGCAATATTTCCATGTTTATCGTAATATATGTATTCTCTAAAGGCATTTGTATTACCAGGAGCGGCTAATGTCATCCGATTGAGTAGGTCATAGGTATACGTATAAGATCCCCAGTTCTCTTTCCATTGACTAGTGTTTGCTTTCCATCCTGCAACATGAGTGTTTCCTGTAAGATGCTTGCAGGATGATTCCTTAATATTACCATTATAAAAGCCTATACCACCAGTGCTATTGCGTTCGTAATAAAGCTTTTCTGAAAACATGCTACCATTAATTTCTGTAAGCCAACCACGAAGATTGTATTTGTAAGTCTGGGTTTCAAGGCTATTGCCATAAATCTTCGTCGACAATTGACCCAATTCGTTATATGTATTGGCTGACGTCGTTACGGCAGCAGAATCACTGCCAATGTAATGTTTTGTCTTCTTTAGGCGTCCGGCATGATCGTACTCTGAAATAGTTCCTTCTTTGAGATCATAACGGTGCCTTTGACGGTGACACACATTTTTCACCTGCCCGTTAAAGTTATAGGAATACGCATACTTGTCCACTCCAAATGTGGAAGCCAGAGAATAAAGGTTATGATTTGTGCCGTTTTGTTGAACAACCCGTCCTTCCTGATCATAGTAATAGGCAGTATGCCTGATGTAACTCTGATTTGTTGTGAGAAAGCTGAAGCTTCCTGTCTTGAGACCCTAGGCTGAAAAATTATTTTGCGACGGATGCACATAACGAGAATCAAGAACTTCATTGCTGAGCCATGCCAAAGAATCCTTTCGCGGAGCAACCATCAAGCTATCGTTTAGAAAAGAATAATTATCATAATATTGTACTTCATCTAACTTCTGTCTATTGGCAAAATAACTATTGGTATAACCATAACCAGCCCTATTTGTTATTGAAGTCGATTCTATTATCAATGAATTCTGATAGTTACTCATCAATGTTTCCAAAGTGCCTGTAACTACTATCCCACCTTTCATTATAAGCCTTCCCATTCTGTCATATTTATAAAATGTCCAGTTCGAGCCTGGCCGTTGATTGGCATCCTGAGACAGGATTATTCGGTTTGCCTTGTCATAGACCATATACTGGGAGCTAATACCTGGAAGCTTCTTCTCTATGCAGTTGCCACGGACATCATATCGGTAATAATAACCATACTTATACAGAACCGTATTGTTCAGGTTAAAAGCATTCCATGAAATATTATTATCCGTTAAACCATCCGATGCATAGGGAGGCAACACATAGGTTAATTGGTTGAAATCATCGTAAACAAAATAGGTATTATGGTAGGACCCATTATTATAAGCACGCTTGAGCAAAGTACGACCCATCTTGTCTGCAAATACCCACGTCTTATGTCCGTCCTCATCCAAATCACTTGTCACAAAAAGCGTTCCATTATCGTAGGTTCCGCTCTTCAGAAACGTATTGTTTGATTGAACAATATATTTGTTAACTACCAGACTATCACTTTGATTATTGACATAGAGGTAATGTTCAACACCCTTCTTTGCATTCTGCCAGTTTGCTCCTGGACCATATTCCTTGGATACTTTAGCTAGTGGTGAACGTTCATAATCGTTTAGGCTGTAAAGGGCTTCTGTGGATGTACTGTAAAAGCTGTTGGCGTTAGAGGATATATTATTGAACTGGGTGTAAACACCATTATTACCGCTATAGCTATATGGTAGCCACGTCTTATAAGGCCTTCCTACATCATCATATTCTGTATGGGTGATGACATCGCGACTTAACGGACTAGACGCAACCGAGACCGTTTGAACTGCCCTTCCAAGACCGTCAATATATTGTACGACAGGGCAACGATTCTGCACCGTCAGATTACCGAGAGTGCTCGCCGAGGTATTTGGGGAATATGTGATAATGTAATTCTGATTGCTGCTGGGATTCAGGTTCTGTCCCTGGATCGAGACAGCTTGGACCAACAACAGACTGCAAAGAACTGTAAGTGTGATTATGGTACGCTTCATTTTATTCATGATCTTCGGTATTTTTAAGGTGAAACCTCAGGTTAAATTTTAAGAAGCATAGCATTTGCAACCTGTTTGCCGACAATGATGTGCAGTACATAGTTTCCGAAACGCAGCTTGTTTGTTTTGAGTGTAAAATTGTGTATCCCTGCAGGATATTTCCCTTCCAGACTTGTCATTACTATCTTTCCAGAAGCATCGACAATACGGAAAGACACTTCCGATGATTGATCGAGTAGCAATTCTATATTCAAATCGGATTTGACAGGATTGGGATAAATGTTGTAATCAAAGAGCAAAACATCACTCACAAATTTATCCTCAGTTAGGTTACTTTCTTTCAATGTTATAAGACTATCCAGGATAGCCTTGTTCTCGGGGTCATTCTCTAGATAAACATGCATGGATGGAGGAAAGTAAAAAGCAGTAGCCACGTCCTTCGTCTCCGAGGTGTCTGTCTTGGCCACGTGACTCTTGTTACAGATTGTCTCAAACAAAGGGTAACGGTATCCAGGGGCATACCAACGGCAAGTCTCAGTACGATAATAGATGCTATCGGTCTTTTCCCTGAGCATTTGTCCACGAGATATGCGCCGGGACTTACCATAAGTGTTTTCGAATATTGATCCTTTTTTTTTTGAGTTTGACTGCCCAGAATCTTCCATGTCAAGCATTCCTTTAAGGCTCTTTCCAAGTATTCTTTCCTCGTCGGTCTGGTCCTTTGCAAAAGCATCCATGGTAATATCTTCTTCTCCATCATTAACAAGTATGGTATCCTTTGCTCTCAGGTTGACTTCATCTTCATATACTATCGGCAGTGTGCGCTGAATATAACAACGCTCAGATCTAATCCTGAGTACATTTAAAAGCGTATCTCCGTCTGGAAGAATTAACGTCCCTTCAGCATCGGCTATGGTAGTCAAATAACCATCTGCTTGAGATAGGATCGTATTCATATAACGGCCGGTTCCTTTATACCTATCAACAATGGAATCGCCAAGGGTGAAGGGGAAAACCAAACTGAGTTCAGGGTCGGAATAAGTCAGTTTGGAGCCAGAATTCTCAAAGCCCAGCATCAGAAGGGAGTCTCCCTTAAAACCATATTTGTACATCGTATTGTGCTCCACACACCTTACAAATGACGTATCCTTAGATTTTCTATTTGGCTCCACATAACTCACACCATATTTTTCGTCAATAGTTTTCAGTTTGGAGAAATTCCACACCACATTTTGACCTCTTCTACCCGGATTCTTATACTCTATTTGTTGTTTATAGTATGAGTCACCACTTCGCATCCCCTGAAGTGAACGTTTTAGTGAGGTTTGAGAAAAAAGGGTTCCAATGCAAAGGAATATTAACATAATTGTTATTGAATATCTTGTTTTCATAACAGTTTATTTTTTCAATAGGTTTAATACATTATATCTAAATGTAAATTAGCTACGACTATTGCCGAAAATGGTAATCATAAGCCTTGATAATACTCTTAACGCCATTCTTTTTATTGTAGATATCTTTCAATCTCCCGTTGCTATCGTAATCATAAAAGGTATTTACTCCACGAGGGTCAGATATCCATTTCAAGCCAACAAGTGGGTTATAATAGTAAGTACTTATCAATACAGGTTTCGATCCTGAATAAGTAGATGAGCCAAAATAGTTGTCAAGAGTTGTACGTATATCAGTGGGATTAACATTGGCCGGCAACTGGTTAAGGAACTGGTCACTGGTATAATTCAAGGCTGTTTGAACAGTTGTATAATACGCATTCTTTACCTCTGCTATCGGATACTGACCACTGTAAGACCATATATAAGTCGTGTAATATCCAGTCATATAATCATATACACAGACAGGATTGAAAAAAACGTCATACTTCGAAATAGACTTAGATAGTGTATAATAGGAACTTTTATTATAAGCGGTATTAGTAGCTAAATTTGAGGAAAAATCACCAAGGTTCTTGTTTGACAACTTAAAAAGAGATTCGTTCGCGATACGACCATTCAATTCATATACTGAAGCCAGCGAACCGTTTGTATTAAAGTTGTTCAGCATAGCCGATAATATCTTGCCGTTTTGGCGTTCCACTTTCTCTATGGGTACGGCTATCATGTTTTTGTTCCACATCGACTGAATAAACCCTGTCTTGCTAGAATAATCCTTGGCGTAAATGGTATGGCTTGCACTGTAAGTTCCGTCAGAGTTTAGTGTCTCAGTGCGAGAAGGCAGAAAATCCAAGGGTGTGTCATAGTAGTTCAGGGTCTTCTGCATGATGGTATTTCCTGCATTATCCCTAGTATAGACTTCGGTTCCCTTTTGCTGAATCACCCCAGTCTTAATTCCGTCACAACGAGAATATTGTGTGGCAATGCTTTCATAAAAAGAGTCATCAAAAGGGCCGTTAACGACGACTGGAATATTATTTACTACTGCACGTTCACGGTATATCATCGTGTCATTAAACTGGATATCGTAAAGGAAGTTCTTCTTCTGAACCCAATGATAGCTACCATTTGCGTATTTGTAACTGATAATGGAATCGGTCAAACCAAGATACCATTCATCAGGCTCAAAAGGATTGGGATCGGTCGGTGAACAATATATTGGACTATAAAAATCCTGATCGGTCTTATAGATGGTCTTGCCAGCCGTTGCTCCATTCTTTTCATATTCGGCAACTTCATAATAATTTACTGCAGAGCCGTTATCAAAATTAATACTGGCAATGGCGGTTGGGTAAAACGTCCTCTTACGTGCAGTATAATAAATTTCTAAATTTACAGTTGGACCATGTGGATTCCAAATATAATATGGTATATCCTCTTCTGTGTAGGTACTGTTATTGTTTCCATCTATTAATGGCATTCGACGGACAATACCGGTTCCGTCTTCATTGGGACCGTATTTATAAACCTTTTCGTTAATTGGAGTTGTTGATATCGCATCCTCAAAATAACTGATCTTTTCTATGCGATAGCCACCTGCTCCACGTACGTCCTCATTTCCAAAAGGATATCTGAATCTGTTTTGACCCATTTCAAATTCAGCTCGACCACCAGTAGGGTATTTAATGGTAAGTAATTTAAAATTATCCTCTATAGCATAGATATCATTATTACCCATAGTTATTGTATCATGTCCATTTTCAATCATAGATCCACGATCCGCAAAATAAAGAGTTGCGTCCGCCATATATTTACCCAACGACAGAATTATTTTCTGAGTAGGAAATATTTGGTCAGAGAAATAATCATGACTAGGTACAATTCCATTATAACCCCACATATCTTGACATACCCTCCCTTTATGCTCTCGGCCATAAGTAAAGGTACAGGATTCATCACCCACTAAAAGACTGTTAAGAGTTCGATTATAAAAAGAGGATTGATTATTTCCTAATATAGGTTCCGCAGTCGCTGATTGAATAAATTTAATTGTTTTGATGGCAACTGGAGTAGCGTCGTTATTTACAATTTTTATGGTTGATAGTATGTGGTTATCATTATATTCAAACAAAATTTTGCCCCCTGAAAATGAAATCGTGGAAACCAATTTTAGGTCCTGGTTAATCCAATCATTCGGCGGTAAACCTCCTGTATTCTCATCTTCCGGCTCTATATGTTGAAAATATTTCCCCGAACAGAGATACATAGCATCCGAATAGAATCCGCCAAATCGTAACATTCTAGGCCCCATTGCTTGCCAAAATGGATAAATTTTGTTTAAATCTTCCCGATATTTTAACCAATCTACTTCTGGTTGCCTATTATTTTCATACATATCATCATAAATCTCATATCGACTGTTATTTATTACGTCTAAGCTATAATATCTATAATTTGTATCATATGAGAATGAAGCCTCAAGTATACCTGTGGGACTCGTGATGGTGCTACATTTCCACGATGTTGTATGAGTACCGCCTATAAGCGAAGTCATACTTGTAAAATCACATGCATCGAAGGTATAAACGGAGCCATCCGTATCCGTCAATGTAAAACTAGATCCAGCAGCATTGCAAGTAATCTTTACACCATCATAAGGTACCGTTACCGGCCTTGCTGTACCATCACTTTGTTTTTGAAAATAAAATGCACCGGATTTTCCAGGAATTTTATAGTAAAACTTATCAGGCTCCATGTCGCGAAAACCTCTTGTAATTTGATGTTTCGCAGACGCAGACCTAATGGGATTCTGATACACACCCAAATAATTATTAAGAACCATACCATTTAAAATATACCCAATTCCAGTTCCAGTTCCAAAATCATCTAGCCCATTAATAGTTCGTGATATTTGGTATTCAGTGCTTAATGACCAACCAGCTCCAACACTACCTGGCATTTGATTATCGCGTAGATAATTATCCGTATGAAAGGATAATTCAAGATCAATAGTCTTGGTTCCCATCTTTACACTGTGCAATGGAATACGAATATCTGGTATACCGGTATTGGGACTTACCGGATATTCTATAGACCGCGACAACGACGCGGCCTCGGGTGTATAAAATGCCACTTTGTTAAATTGCCCGTATATTGGAGTTAGGCAAAGAATGAAAAGAGTTACTAATAAATTTTTTAGTTGTTTCATAGTATTATTCTTTACTTTGTGTTTTTGTTCTTTTCGTACAAAGAAAATATTCTTATCCTTCTTGGTTTATTATAATTCCTTAATCAATTAGTATCTTATTTTTTTATCACTTTCAGGCAGTATGAATGTTAAATACTGTAAATGTTAATTTCTCAAATATAATTATTTCTTGTATATAATGTTATTATATTTATTGTATTCTATCATTTAAAGTGATAAAGAGTGATTAATTAATATTTTATTATTATCTCTTCTGGTATTAAACAAAAAGTTGTAGAGGCCATTCTTTCAAGAGTATTGAAAAATAATCGTGAAGAAAATTCGGCTAATGAAGACGTAAAGCCTTTTAGCCCGGAATGACTGAGTGGAGCGAAGGAGTGGAGACGTCCAAAACAGATGTAGTGCTCAATATTAACAAAAAAAGGAGTCTCAGTTAGAAGTGATGAAAGAGGTTAAGGCATGATGCTATGCACAGACAAAGGATTGAAATAATTACAATATTTTTTTAGGAACTCTATTTTCTGAATATTTAGATCATTTTGAATAAAAAACAGCCTTTCAAGCAATTCTTTCAGGCTCTTTTTGCCAGATTATGTGTTATTGTTCATTGATCCCTTACATCCGTTTTCCGCAAAGCATCTTACTGAGGTGAAATGCCGGGCAGCCGCCTCCCGGAGACTCTTCGTTGAGCTGTTTTAAATCAATTGATTCCACTATCCGTTATACTACACGGATAGGTTCTTATGAATCAAAAAATAGGCAGCGTCTAAAACAATCAGATAAGTGGACAGTGGATAGCGGCATGGCTGACGGCGACTTCGACGGCCGAGCGCAGGAAACGTACCGACTCCGGCAATACAAAATATCGAAGGCACTTTGTGACTAGATTTTTGTGCCGGAGAGGTACGTTTACAAGCAAGGACTAGTGAGCCGGAAGTTATGTCGCTATCCACTGGTAACGCAGTAAAAAAACAAAAGATTGCCCTTTTTGAACTGACCCCAAAAAGTTAGACAGATTATTAACTAAGTTATTTGAACCGATTGAGTCCTAAATCTCACAGGACTTAGTCCGTTCAATTTTGTTTTAATTCGCTCGTTGTTGTAATATTCGATGTAGTTGTGTAATTCATCAATAAATTCCTTCATCGAATGGAACTTTTGTAAATATAGTAGTTCCGACTTTAATGTTCCAAAGAAATTTTCCATTACAGCGTTATCCAGACAATTACCCTTTCTGGACATGCTTTGATTTATACCTTTTTCCTTAAGCATTTTCTGGTAGTATGAGTTTTGATAATGCCATCCCTGATCTGAGTGCAGGATAGTACTTGGATTATCTGGGAGATTATTAAAGACCTTCTTCAGCATTTCAGTTACCATCTGAAGGGTAGGATGCTCATATATGGTATACCCCAGTTCTCACTATTATAGAGGTCCATAACCGGAGACAAGTACAATTTCTGACCGAATAAGGAGAATTGGGTAACATCCGTGACAAGCTTCTGGTTCGGTGCTACGGCCCTAAAGTTTCTTTGTATCAAGTCGGGAACTATCCTACCGGACTGTCCCCTGTAGGAGTGGTACTTCTTTTCGCGAACCATACATTTTAATCCTTGTTGTTTCATAAGTGAAGTCACGGTTTTATGATTAATCGTAAAACCTTTCAATTTCAGATCAATGGTTATTCTTCGATAGCCATATCGCCCCTTTTGCCGATGAAAAATCTTTACAATCTTCTCTTTGGCTGCCTGATATTTATCGGGTTCCTTAAGGGCTTTTAAATGATAATAGAAGGTGCTTCTTGCCATCCCAGACACTTTCAACAATGATGAAAGCGTATATTCCGGTCTTAGTTGTTGGATGACTTGCACATACTCCCTTTCTCTTTGGCTACGCGTTCTTCGACTAAGACCTTCAATTTTTTTAAGAAGGCGTTTTCAGCCCTTAAAAGCTCATTCTCCTGTAAAAGTTCCTCTTCGCGTGTTAAAGGCTTCGAGGGCTTCTTCTTGCTTTGATACATAGGCACCGTTCTAGATTTACCTCGTCCATCAAATGAAAGTGAGTCCAATCCAAATTTGCGGGCTTTATTCACCCATTTTTCAATGACACTCATCGTTATACAGTATTTGATGGAAGCGCGATATGAAGATAAGCTGTCATCCATTATCTTCAAAACGATTGCCCTTTTTAATTTAGGAGAATAACCTGAATTCTTTAACTATAGGCCATTTTGACCATTAATCCTGAATTGCTGCACCCAATACTTGAGACTATTCAAGCTAATTTGATGATCAGTTGCTAGTTTTTTTAGGCTCTGGCCTGACTCATATCGATTAATTAAATCGATTTTCATTTCCAATGAATAGCTTTTTCTAGATTTTTCCATAAAAGTTGAACCCCAAAAGTTTTTGTCCAACTTTTGGGGTTCACTTCATTTGAGGCAATCTTTTTAAGAATATAAGAAAATGCTTTGCTTTATTTCGATTTAGTATAAATCACCTCCAACTTCATCGGTTGATGTGGATGATTCCAGGCCTTTACTTTGACAGCAGCTGGAGTGATAACGTGATCTACACGTACATTATCTCCATCCGAGTTCTGAACAATGTTAACAGGTATCAGAAGCATATCGGTAAAAGGCTTAAAGTCCTGAAGGGCTGTAGCACCGACGGTACCGTCCATTTTATGAATCATAGCTTGCGCGTAGATAGATAAATCAAATACATAGTTCTGATCTGAGGTAACATAACTGGCAACAAAGGAATGTATGCCATCGTTCAATTCGTAATTCTTAAAAAATTGCTGGGCATCTGCTTTGTTAAGAAGCAATAAAGATGCAGGAGGACTCAAGGCGTATTTACTATCCTCATCTAATTGAGCTGCAGATACTGTTAAGCGAAGACCACTGACTTTTTTACCGGAGAGCATTCCTGAATCTTTTACAAAGATTTCTTTGGGAATGGTAACTTCTGTAAACATACCACCTGGTGCATAAATATAATCTAAGCTATCTGATGGAAGTTGTTTATCATAATAGGAAATATCGGGATGTTCCACCCTGTTGATTTGCTTTACCTCCTTATTGATGGGGAAATAAGCGCCACCTATCACCAAAGAGTCTCTTTTACCGTTGTTCTTATTCTTTAACCAAGCATCAAAGCAAAGCTCAATTTCAACATTTGTAGGGTACAGAATACTTCCATTCCCGTAATCGGTGGTCACATAGATGCCATTGAAATAGTTCTGAAAAGCCTGGGGGTCCTTGAAGTATTCCGGGTGTAACCTGGAATCAATCAGGAATCTTTGGGCAAACTCTTTGCTAACTGGTATTTTTACAGCGGGTGTATACGAATCAAGTGCTTTGACTGAATCAGACGTAAATACATCTCCAGTAGTAAAAGAACCTTCAGCTATAAGCTTGGATTTGCTGCAATAATCGTCGACATTCGTGTTGGAATAATAGGTATTGTTGATGTCCAACTTCTTCTTGTCCAATTCATACACATTCATATGATGAACCTGCGTAGAATCACCAAACCAACTGTTGTAAAATAAATAGACGTAGGCCGAATCAATTTGTTTGACACTATCCGGAAAAGAAAAATTCCTGGCGCAATAAAGCTGAGCCATAAAATCCGACTTAGTGGTGCCATAGGTCGGATCGGTATATTCGCCGAGTGCGGCCACTGAATTTCTCAAAAAAACAGAATCAAGAAAAACTGTTTTTGATTTGATAGCAACGGTATCGTAGGTTACTGATATTTTATCATTGTTTGGCTGAATGGCCAATCCTAAAATATTTTGATCGTCACATGAGGACAGTGCAGCAATCATAAATAAACCGCACAAAGACAGTAAAAAGTTTTTAATCATTGGTAAACAGAATCATTGTTCTAAAATCTGGTTGTAAAACACATCAAAAGATTCAATGTAGTCCTCTGGACTCTGATAAGGTAAGAACATCTTACCGGAGGTTTCAACAGCATCTATTAACTGTGGATCCATTTCCGGACTTCCCTGAATAACAGCATCGGAAAACCTGAAAGCCAATTTATTCAACGAAACGAAGTCGATATCACCATCAATGTCCACTAAATCTGCATCTTCAACGCCATCAATCATCAATTTTCTAGAGAAAATAGAACGAAATGGCTGCTCGAAAGCATTATCATAGGACGAAAAAACAACTTTTGCATTTTTAAAACAAGGATCATCGGCAAACGCACGTTTTATATAGAGCGGCGCAAGTGCGGTCATCCATCCATGGCAATGTACAATATCCGGAACCCATCTCAGTTTTCTAACTGTTTCAATGACTCCGCGTACAAAGAAAATACTACGTTCATCGTTGTCTTCAAACTCCACTCCTTTATCGTCAGCAACAGTATTTTTGCGTTGAAAATAATCGTCATTGTCAATAAAATAGACCTGCATACGCGCAGATTGAATAGAGGCAACTTTAATGATGAGCGGATAGTCGTTATCGTCGATGATCAGATTCATGCCGGAAAGACGAATAACTTCGTGCAATTGATTTCTACGTTCATTGATATTGCCAAACTTTGGCATAAACGTACGAATTTCCTTTCCTTTTTCCTGGATCCCTTGTGGGAGATCACGACAGATGGTAGCAATTTCTGATTCGGGTAGATATGGGAAAATTTCTTGACTAATAAATAGAACCTTGGTGGTCTTCATACTTAACTACTTCACGTAAAAATTTAGATACAAAGATATAAAAAATAATGTTTGTATTTGCAAGTATTTCGTGGATTGTTTCGTTTATTGACAAATATTTGCTTTTTTTGCACCCCTTTTCGTGGGCCTAAAAAAAACATTCACAAAAGTAAAAAACAGTTCAAACAAAAGTTATGAAAATACTATATACCATTTCCGAACTACAACGTATCGTCCTATCAGCCAAGGCAGAAGGCAAGAAAGTAGGACTAGTACCTACCATGGGTGCATTGCACTCCGGGCATGTATCCCTGGTCGAACTTTGCGTGAGTGAAAACGATCTTTGTGTGGTTAGTGACTTTGTAAATCCAACACAATTTAACGATAAAAACGATCTCGTTAACTACCCTCGTACCCCGGAGGAGGACGAAAAGCTCTTGGAAAAGGCAGGATGTCACTATGTTTTCATGCCTTCTGTTGAAGAAATGTATCCGGAACCCGATTCTCGCATTTTTAGTTTTGGAACATTGGAGACTGTCATGGAAGGAAGTTTCAGGCCTGGTCACTTTAATGGTGTGGCTCAGATAGTCAGTAAACTTTTTTATGCTGCCCTACCCGATCGTGCTTATTTTGGTCAAAAAGATTTTCAGCAGTTGGCCATCATTCGTGAAATGACCAAACAACTGCATTTGGACATTGAAATTAAAGCCTGCCCAATCATTCGCGAAGCCGATGGATTGGCTATGAGCAGCAGAAACAGACGTCTTACGCAGAAAGAGCGTGAAAAAGCCCCGCAAATAGCACAGTATTTATCCAAAAGTCTTAACTTTGTCTCAAATAAAAGCGTACAAGAAGCGCTAGAGTATATAAAAACCAGCTTTTCCCTGGATTCCATTTTCAAACTGGATTACTTTGAAATCGTTGATGGTAATACTCTACAACCTGTTGCCGACTGGAAAGATTCAAATTATATAGTCGGATGTATCGCCGTATATTGCGGACCTATTAGACTTATTGATAACATTGTTTACAAACAAAATGCTGATTGAAGTATTAAAATCCAAGATTCACAGGGCGCGAGTAACCGAAGCCAATCTGAATTATGTGGGCAGCATCACCATAGATGAAGATCTGATGGATGGAGCCAACATCATTGCTAATGAGAAAGTGCACATCGTTGACAACAATAATGGTGAACGCTTTGAAACTTATGTCATAAAAGGTGAACGCGGTTCGGGGATCATTTGCCTGAATGGAGCCGCTGCACGAAAAGTACAACCCGGTGACATCGTTATTATCATGTCTTATGCCACCATGGACTTTGAAGAAGCGAAGACCTTTAAGCCATCCATTATTTTCCCTGATTCTCAAACAAATAAAATCATTTAAAGTACCGATGCGTGTCCGGAATGCCCTTTCCATAGACGCACGGGCTTTCTTAAGTATACGCATATCATGTCTTTAAACCGTTCAAAACTACTTTTTTGTTTTTTACTTTCAGGACTTATTTCCTGCGGACAAGACGCCATACCCCAAACATCCAAAAAAGCAACTCAGTCTCCACTGGTTGAGTCAGGTCGTGTTTCGCCCTCCGAATTTGACCTCCCTCTACATCTGAACCCCGTTCTGAGTGGATGCTTCGGTGAACTTCGTTTCAACCATTTTCATTCCGGAATTGATTTTAAGACACAGCAAGGTGTGGGTTATCCGATTTATGCCGTAGCCGACGGCTGGGTTTCGCGGATACGAATCAGCAATTACGGTTTCGGATATGCATTGTATATAGACCACCCGAACGGCTTTACCACTGTTTATGGTCATTTGCAGAAATTCGCTCCAGTTATAGCCGGTTTTGCAAGAAAATCACAATATGAGCTGGAAAATTTCGAGGTAGATACCTTATTGAAACCCGGTATAATTCCAGTGAAACGAGGTCAAATCGTGGCATATAGTGGAAATGCCGGATCCTCTGCAGCACCTCATTTACATTTTGAGATCAGAGATACGAAGACGGAAGAAACCATTGACCCACTGCTTTGGTACTCCAATCGGATCAAGGACACCACCCGTCCTCAATTTAAAAAGATATCACTTTATGCACCGGAAGGAAAAGGGGTTCTTAAAACAGATGCCGAAAAATGCATACTCACTCCTGTCAGGAACAAAGAAGGAGCTTGGGTGCTAAACAGCAAATTTCCTACAGCTTGGGGTAAAATCGGATTAGGAATGAACGCTTACGATTACATGGATGGGACTTCCAACAACTATGGCATTTGCAACATCAGCCTTTTTTTGGAGAACGAACTGATTTTCCAACAAGATATGTCCCGCTTTTCATTCGATCAAACGCGATATATTAACGCACTGACAGACTATGAACTTCGTGAAAAAAATGGAACCTGGATCATGAAATCTTTTCTGGAACCGGAAAACAAGTTGAAAGTATATCTGACTGCCAAAAACAGAGGTTATATTGACATTAATGAAGAAAAAGCGTATCACCTTCGCTATGAAATCAAGGATAGAGCAGGCAATGTTTCTGAAATACGTTTTGAGGTTCAAGGACAGAAAAAAAATATAACTGTCGTAAAAACCGGGAAAAACTTTTTTGAAGCATGGCTACCCAATCAATTTTCCAATGCCGATATCCAATTGGATTTCCCCGCAGGTACATTCTACAACAGTATTGATTTCCAATACGAACAAAAACCAACTGAGGGCTATTCCGACGTTTATGAATTGCACCATTCCAGTACACCGATGAATCAGTTTATTCCTGCCAAATTCAGGATACAAAAAGATTTTCACCCTAAAAAAGATCAATATTATCTGGCCAAAAAAGACGAATACGGGCATTATAAATATATCGGTGGCACTTATTCCAAAGGCTGGATGGAGGCAAAAATACGTGATTTGGGAGATTACACCGTACTTGCTGATACCGTCCCACCAAAAATCGTAGGCCTAAATCTTGAAAATGCGGTAAAAAATCGCTTATTTCGCATTCGCATAAGCGATGAAGTCTCGGGAATCAAAACCTGGCGCGGCACCATTGACGGAGCATGGATATTGTTCGAATTTGACTGCAAGACCTCGCAATTGAGCTATAATTTTGATGACAGCCGCCTGTCCAAAGGGACAGTACACAAACTCGTTCTTGTAGTCAAGGACGCATGTGGAAACGAAAGCTGTCTGGAACGAATTTTTAACTATTAATGAATCTGATGAAAAAAGTAATTTGTCTGGCATTTTTGATCGTGCTTTTGTATTCTGGAAAAAGTTGGAGTTGCACAAACTTCATTGCAGGTAAAAATGCCACCACAGACGGTTCGGTCATTGTAACCTATGCCGCTGATTCCCATACCCTTTTTGGAGAACTCTACCGCTTCCCTGCAGCCAAATGGCCTGAAGGCAGCTGGTTGGATATAAAGGAATGGGATACTGGCAAACCATTGGGACGCATCCCTCAAGTGGCCAAAACCTACTCCGTAATTGGAAATACCAACGAATATCAGGTAACCATCGCTGAGACAACCTTTGGTGGCAGAGAAGAGTTGGTAGACACCACCGCTATCATGGACTACGGAAGCCTCATCTATATTGCCCTTCAACGTTCAAAATCTGCCCGCGGAGCAATTCGTGTGATGACAGACTTAGTTGAAAAATACGGTTATTGCAGCTCGGGTGAATCCTTTTCCATTGCCGATGCAAACGAAGCCTGGATTCTGGAAATGATTGGTAAAACGCCGGACTACAAAGGAGCAGTCTGGGTTGCCGTTCGCATTCCGGATGATTGTGTATCCGCACACGCCAACCAGGCACGTATCCGCCAGTTTCCACTTGATGACCCAGCCAATTGTGTCTATTCAAACGACGTCATCTCTTTTGCCCGCCTGAAAGGTTATTTCAACGGCACCAACAAGGAATTCAGTTTTGCAGAAGCCTATGCTCCACTCAACTTCAGCGAATTAAGAGGCTGCGAAGCTCGCGTATGGAGTTTTTTCAACCGTGTAAAATCGGGTATGGATGCCTATTTACCCTATATAAAAGGTGAAACTAATGCGGCCATGCCACTTTATATCACGCCCGACCGCAAACTCAGTGTTCAGGATTTCAAAAATTTCATGCGCGATCATTTTGAAGGTACTGAATTTGATATGAACACAGACATTGGTGCCGGTCCATATCACGTGCCTTATCGCTGGCGACCAATGGATTTCACAGTCGATTCTGTGAAATATGTCAATGAACGTGCTGCCGCCACGCAACAGACCGGTTTCAGTTTTGTTTCACAGATGCGCAGCTGGTTGCCAAACCCCATTGGGGGTGTCTTCTGGTTTGGTGTCGATGATGCCAACACCTCTGTTTACGTGCCAATGTATTGCGGTATCACAGAAGTTCCGGAATGTTTCCGGGTTGGGAACGGCGATATGCTCACCTTTTCCTGGACATCCGCATTCTGGATTTACAATTGGGTAGCCAACATGGGCTACAGCAAATACAATTACATGATCAAGGATATCCGCCCCGTACAGGACAGCCTGGAAAATAAGTTCAACAAAGAAGTACTTGAAATGGACATCAAAGCCAGAGACCTCTACGCAAAAGATACAACAGCGGCTCTGAAAATGATTTCCGATTACTCCAACAATCAGGCTGAAAAATCAACCCAATGTTGGAAAAAATTAGGCGAACGTTTAATGATAAAATACATTGACGGAAATGTCAAAAAAGAAGAAAACGGACAATTTAAGCGGAATCAATGGGGCACCCCTGCTTTTCCGCTTCAACCCGGTTACGATGAAAAATATTATCGCGGCATCGCCAAAGAGACCGGAGATAAACTGAAAGTGACGAAAACCATACATGACAAAAAATAAAAAAACATGGACGAACAATTAATTCAGACTGTTACCGAAAAAGCCAAAATCTGGCTTGGAAATGAATACGACGCAGAAACCCGCGCCGCCGTACAGGCAATGCTGGACAATTCTGACAAGACCGAACTGATTGAATGCTTTTACCGCGACCTGGAATTTGGAACAGGTGGATTGCGCGGCATCATGGGAGCAGGCACCAACCGGATGAATATCTATACGGTCGGTGCAGCTACACAAGGATTGAGCAATTACCTGAATAAAAGCTTTTCCGACTTGCCACAGATTTCTGTTTCCATCGGTTACGACTGTCGGAACAACAGTCGCAAGTTCGCTGAAATTTCCGCCGATATCTTTTCGGCCAACGGTATCAAGGTCTATCTTTTCGAAGACCTCCGTCCCACCCCTGAAATGTCTTTTGCCATCCGTAAACTCGGATGCCAGAGCGGCATCATCCTGACTGCTTCCCACAACCCAAAAGAATACAACGGATACAAAGCTTATTGGAACGATGGCGGGCAAATCATATCCCCAGACGACACCAACATCATTGATGAAGTTAGCCTCGTTAAAACGACGGATATCAAGTTTGCCGGCAACAAAGACCTGATCCAGATTATCGGAAAAGAAATTGACGATGCTTTTATCAGCCAACTCAAAACAATATCCCTTTCACCCGATTCCATTAAGCGCCACAACGACCTGAAAATCGTATACACGCCCATCCATGGTACCGGAGTAAAGATCATACCCGCCTGTCTGCGTGCTTTTGGTTTCACCAACATCATCCCTGTTCCTGAACAGAACGTCGTGAGCGGTGATTTCCCAACCGTAGTATCGCCCAATCCCGAAGAGCCCGCTGCCCTTTCCATGGCCATCGAAAAAGCCAAAGAAACCGATGCCGACATCGTTATGGCCTCAGACCCCGACGCAGACCGCATGGGTATTGCCATCAAGAACGACAAGGGTGAATGGATTCTGGTAAACGGCAATCAAACCGCCCTGATCTTCATTTACTACCTGATAACCCGCTGGAGAGAAACCGGCAAGCTGAAAGGCAAAGAATACATCGTTAAGACCATCGTCACAACGGAACTGATCAAAACCATTGCCGACAAAAACAACGTACAAATGTTCGACTGTTACACCGGCTTCAAATGGATTGCCGCTGTAATCCGCGAACAGGAAGACAAATTGCAATACATTGGTGGTGGTGAAGAAAGCTACGGCTTCCTGGCCGAAGATTTTGTCCGCGACAAAGATGCTGTTTCCTCCTGTGCTTTGATGGCAGAAATAGCTGCTTGGGCCAAAGACCAGGGAAAAACACTGTATCAGATGCTCACAGACATCTATGTCGAATACGGTTTCTCCAGAGAAAAAGGGGTTTCTGTCGTGAAAAAAGGCAAAACCGGTGCAGAAGAAATCCAGCAAATGATGGTCGATTTTAGCGCCAATCCTCCCAAGGAAATTGCAGGTTCACCTGTGGTGCTGATCAAAAATTTCAATACCCTGGAAGCTGTTGAACCGTTGGCTGGCAAAAAATATACACTGGAAATGCCGACTACATCGAATGTGCTGCAGTATTTCTCGGAAGATGGCAGTAAAGTTTCTATTCGTCCTTCAGGCACTGAGCCAAAGATTAAGTTCTACATTGAGGTTCGTGGAACCATGAACAAGGGTGGAGATTATGATATGGCAACGGAGGCTTCTGAAGTGAAGGTGAAAGAGGTGATGAAGTCGTTGGGGTTGTAAAAATCAAACATTACTATATTGGAAGGTCCTCTCAAAAGTGATTTTGAGAGGACCTTTTTAATTGTAGGAATATGGATTTATCTTCTACCTGGATATACTTCAGACAAGAGACTTTTTGTGCTGCATTTTACCCCAATAGTAGACTCTTTCTCTAGCTATTTCCTGAATATCTTCATCGTTCTCACGCAAAAAGCTCATAAATTCGCGAATGATCAATGTAGATTTAACTTTATCTGATGGATAAAGGGTTCCAAGTATGATACTTATTAAAATTGTTGTCAGGTTTCCAGCATTATAGCCTATATTCAACCCCATCACTGAATTGTTGTCTTTATAATTATCAGTGTAATATTTCACTAGTCTTTTACAAACAAAAATAAAATCATCCAAATGTTTAATTAGACCTTCAGTACTTATACTTTGACCTTCTCTACCAACTAGATATTTATACAAGACCAGATCCAAAAAAATCAGTTTTTTTACACTGACCAAAGGATAAACAGAATAATCAACATCACTATAATAACACTCACTTAGACGAAAATCATTTAACAGCAATATTTCTGTCCGATAAGTTATGGCATGCATTGGCAATCCAGGTTCACCTATCTTATCGAAAATACAAAAACTGGAAAAGTCATATGTTTTTTCATATTCAATTCCATTAAAACAATTAAGGTAACTTTTGTTTGTAGATTCCACTTCTCTTGAATAATTCGTCAGAATCAAATCAACGTTCAAACTCCTTAATTTTGAAATGTATTGATCAAACACCTGACTATCAAACCAATCATCAGCATCCAAAGTCTTGAAATACTTACCTTGAGCAAGATCGATTGCTACATTTATTGCTGAACCATACCCACCATTTTCCTTGTCTATTACGCGAACGGTATCCGGATATTTTTTTTGATACGCAAGAGCTATGGAAAGCGTAGAATCTTTACTCCCATCGTTAATTATCAAAACTTCTATATCTTGACAATTTGATGAAGCCAACAGGGAATCAATGCATCGTGGTAGATACTTTTCCATATTGTAAGCAGCAACAGCAATCGTTAATATTTTCGTATTCATGTGTTAAATAATTTACTATATTATTTTTTTAGACATGTTTAAAGCATCCATAACAACACGATCCATATCAAAATAGCTGTAGGTCCCTAGACGACCCGCAAAACAGACAGATTTCTCTTGATTGGCTCTTTCTTTATATTTATCATACAAATCATTGTTATTAACTGTATTAATAGGATAGTAGGGTTCAAGACCTTCTTTCCATGAGAGCGGATATTCTTTCGTGATAACAGTCTTTTTCTGTTCTCCATATTCAAAATGTTTATGCTCAATGATGCGGGTATAAGGCGTGTCTTTGTCTGTAAAATTCACTACGGCATTTCCCTGATAGTTTTCCATATTAAGAACTATCTGCTCAAAATAAAGGGATCTGTATTCCAGTGCGCCATAACAAAAATCGTAATATTGATCGATCATACCAGTGAAAACCGTCATAGTAGCTTCTTTCTTCAAATCCCTATTATGCAGAAAATCCATGTTCAAAAAAATATCACAATCCTTGAAACATTCCTGAAAAATTGGATTGTATCCACCGATAGGAATGCCTTGATATGTATCTTTAAAATAATTGTTATTATAAGTGAATCTAACTGGAATTCTTTTAATGATAAAAGTTGGTAGTTCTTTTGCATCCTGCCCCCATTGTTTCTCCGTATATTCTTTTATCAAAGTATTGTAAATATCTCTTCCAACCAGAGATAATGCCTGCTCTTCGAAATTCGTTGGATTTTCCATTAGTATTCGTTGTTGCTCTATTTTATCTGCTGCCTCTTTAGGAGTTTTAGTTCCCCATAACTGATAAAAGGTATTCATATTGAATGGAAGGTTGTATATTTTGTTTTTGTATTTTGCCAACGGAGAATTTACGTAGTTATTGAATACGCAAAGTTCGTTCATATAGTCCCATACTTCTTTGTTGTTGGTATGGAAGATGTGGGCACCATATTTATGTACATTGATATCCTCAATATCCTCACAATACAGATTTCCTCCAACCCACGGTCTTTTATCAACAACTAAACACTTCTTTCCTTTTCTAGTTGCTTCTTTCGCAAATATTGCGTTAAACAATCCAGCTCCAACCAACAAATAATCATATTTAACACTCATCCGCAATAAAAATTGAATTTTGTTTTCACCTCAATTGCTGTCTGCCAACCAGCCGTTATAGAAATAATGTACTGCATATGCAGAATTCAGACAATTATCCAATTCTTCATTTTCAATACCAAGTCTGAATTGTCTGGCCTGTGGTACGTCAAAGGGTGTAACATAGCAGTCTGGAATCAGATATATTTGCTCTTTGTCTTCTGAAGACAACGCTTCATAAAGATCAATAAGAATCCATGGACCAGTAGTATTCAAAACACATGCATTCTTTTTATTGGTATCATAACTCAAGGCTTTAACCGAAAGAACGTTCCGGATGATTTCCTTCATAAATGGATGTCCAGAGACACAAGCCATTAAAGCATTATTAAACATAACCCTCTTATTAAATATTTCGCAATGTGATTGAGGTTCCAATGCGAAGCAACATCCTCTACCTTCGAATAATTCATCCAAAGGTTTAATACATTCATAATCAAAATCGATATATAATCCACCTATTTTATCTAGAATCAAATAACGAATGGCATCCCATCGTTGTACATTAAAAGGATAGCTATTGTATACTGGCCAATATTCAGGATAGAATTCCTGTACAAAATTGTTCATCTTATTATTATCCCAAAGTTCATATTTCCAGGTTGGATGATTCTCTTTCCAGGTTTGACCTAGTAAATGAAAATGCTCTGGCAGTGGTTCATCAATACCCGACCAAATTTGATGGATTATTTTTGGTATCATTTTTTTGTTTTTAGATGTTATTATTTCGATTAATATTCACTAAGAAACCCAACCATTGAAAAAATAATGAACAGCATATGCCTTATCTAGTTTATTTTCTAGATCTTCGACATTTTCATTGATCAAGATTCTTTGAACTTCGTTCTTGGTAAAAGGTGATGTGTATTCAGATGGAATCAAATATATACTATCTTTTTCCAGATACGTCGCGTACAAATTGACCAACTTCAAAGGACCTGTCGACTTCAATACTTCCATTATTTTATATTCAGGTAAGGCTGGTGTTTCATCAGGATTATAAGCAAATACCTTCTCAACCACTTCTTTAATAAACGGATGATTTGGAATAGATGCCATGATAGCGTTATTGAAAAAGTTTTCTCTGTTGAATACAAGTCCATGTTCGTATGGTTCCATTGAAAAACAGCATGTTTTGTCTAATAGCAATTCATCGATGGGTTTAATGCATTCAGAATCAAAATCTGCATAAAGTCCTCCAATCCTTTCCAGAATGAGATATCGTATTGCATCCCACCTTTGCACATTGTAGTGAAAGGCTTTATACGTATCCAAATATTGAGGATAATATTCCTGTAAAAACACATTCATTCTTGCTTCATCCCAATATTCATAAGTCCAATCAGGATTTTGCTCTTTCCATGTATCACCAAATCGTCTAAAATAGTCAGGCAACGGTTCATCAACTCCAGACCAAATCTGATGTATAATTTTTGGTATTTTTAAATCCATAATCATTCGTATTATTTCGAAAAAAATCAAATAGTTTTAATATATGTTAATTAATTTGTCTAAAATCAATGGCTATGGGCTTTCTATTTACGAAATCATACAAGGTGAGTTTTCGAATGTAAAAATAACTAAGCCAGTATTTTTTTAAAGCAGTCACGAAATTTCCTTCTGCCTCTATTTTGTTGTTCAAAGCTACATTTACACTATTTAAATCGCTCTTACCAATATAAAACAGTTGTTTTGCATTTTCGTAGGCTTCATTCGAGATTTCTTTTGCTTCGGACAACAAAGACATTTGCGATTGACGGACATTATAATCATAGACAGCTACTCGCACGGCCTGTTCAAATACTTGTTCCGATTGCCTTGAAGAAATAGTAACAGCACTCAAGTTCTTTTTTGCCATATTGATTTTTCCATTGCGTAAACCCCAATCTAAAATTGGAATTTTTAAATCGAGGGAAACCAAATCTTGTCGCAAAGGTTTTATATATGTATTTGACAACTCTGAAGCAATTTGATTAAAACCAAGGCTTGCAGAAACAGATGCTGAAAACCTACTTTCTTTTACAGTCTTATCCAGGTTTTGTTTTGCTTTGAGTATATCCTCTTTTATTCGTGGGATGATGGGATTATTCTCTTTAGCTATAAGTAATGCCTTATCAACACTAATGTTTAAATTCAGAATCTGTAGTGGTATTTCTAGATTAAAACAAAATTGTGAATCGCCTTGAAGATAGGATGATAAATTGAAGGCACTCTCTTTATATTTGGCTTCGGTATCTTTCACTTTAATTTTGGCATTGATAACATTCAATTTAATAGTCAGCAAATCAGCATGTGAAATGGATCCAATTTGATAACGCTCTTTACCAATTGCAAAAAGCGTATCACAGTTATTAACATTTTGTCTAGCAATTTGAAACAATACCTGATTAAGAGCCTGTTCAAAAAAGAATTCTGTTGTCTGCTCTGATATTTCTTCTAAATTGTATATCAGTTCTTTCTTTATCTTTTCAAAATGAAGCGGTTCAATCCTTTTCTCCCATTTAAAGAGATTGTACCCAAAAAGAGATTGCATATACCCAATACGAAAGGGTACCGATGAGTATTGTTCTTGATAACCAATGCCAATATTTCGTAAATAATCTAGTTCCGTATCGATAAAAAAAACACCCCCAGTCAAATCTAAATTTTGTGACATTACCAGATTGGCATTTGAATACACACTTTGCTGAGCTTTGTAAATATCGATGTCATTCTGAGAATCGTAACGTTTAACAAAATTCCTGTTGTATTGCATTGGGATTAAGTTCAAAGTTAATGAAGGCAATCTCTCAGCCTGGTAAGTTCTATACTGCCAATACCCCGACAAGTATATATACTTTGCCTTAAAGGATGACAGCGAGCTGTCAGTCGCAATTCCTATCGCTTGTTGTAAATTCAGTGATGTTTGATTAATTGATTCCTGTGCCTGTGAGATGGAATGCAAATAGCTTATTAATAAAATAATTATGAAAAAACATGTTTTATGGATTGTATTATTACTTGTCATCATAGTTTTATATTTCACATATGATTTTTAAACATGTTTTTGACTGGTAATAGAAACTGGTCTATCAATCGCAATTCATCGGTAATGATTTTGGCATTTGCCGCCATTTCATGTGACAAAGGCAATCTCTTACCATATGAAGTTAAAAGGCCATTGGGAAAAATAACTTCTACTGCGTATTTACCATTAACTGGTATTAATGATATTTTTTGCACAACTCCCTTCACGATACCAAACTCATTGTCCGGAAAGTTGATAAAACTCACATTAACTCTTTGTCCAACATGCACTTTACCGGAACGTTCTGCTGGCAAAATAGCTTTTCCGATTATGCTAGTGTTCGCTTCAGGTACAATCGAAAATACAACCTGATTGGATGTTACATTTTGGTTTTCACACCAGTAGTTCGTAAATGTGATTTTTCCATTTAATGGAGAACAAAGCAAATATGTCATTTTCCAAGATATAATTTCATTCTGCAATTGATTGGCAGTAGTATTCACAATAGTTCGTTCAAAACATAGTTATTTATCTGATATTCAGTAAAATAACCCTTAATTTATTTGTATTAAACCGCAGGAATTCGTATATTAAAGGCTTAATTACCAGTTAATTACTTTAATATGACG
>Ga0209511_1000026_pt1 | contig 284714 bp, 239 predicted proteins | sample SSSSmetaG_FD_184141 | JGI IMG/M metagenome (GOLD analysis project Ga0209511, IMG submission 184141) | Glacier valley bacterial and archeal communities from Borup Fiord, Nunavut, Canada, to study Microbial Dark Matter (Phase II) - ​SSSS... | ecosystem: Environmental > Aquatic > Freshwater > Ice...
GAATATGAAACAAAGTCGGAAGCTTATCGTGCGGAATTGGATATAAAATCTCAAAAATGCAGAAAGTACATAGAAGTCTTGATATTAGAGCAAGCTATTTAGCTCTGCTGTTTTAGTGCATTCCGATATAATCGGAAGTGTCGGGGGTTCGAATCCCTCAACGCCCAAAAAAAAGTCGTACAAGAAATTGTGCGACTTTTTTTGTGTTTTTATGGATGATTTGATAAAACTTTTGGGTGAATTGAATGGCAGAATTTAGAAGATTCAATTCATATCGTTATGGATTCTAGTCGTAATAGTTAAATTGAATGGTGCGGTTATTCTTGACTATGTTGAAGAAGTGTAAACGTTTTGTCAGAAATTGTTTGATGCAAAAATTAATGCCTTTAGATCTCAAATCAGGGGCGTAAGAGATATTCCATTCTTCATCTTTCGGCTAGCGAATCTTTTTGCATAGTATTTTTACTCCACCTTATATTTAAATTGATTTTTGATGGGTGTCAGTTTAGTTGGTGAGATGAAAAAAGCCTTTCAAGAAGACTTGAAAGGCTTTAAAGTGTGATCCAGCTGGGGTTCGAACCCAGGACCCCATCCTTAAAAGGGATGTGCTCTACCAGCTGAGCTACTAAATCAACAAACTTTGTATTGGCTTCGAAAAATTGGTGATCCAGCTGGGGTTCGAACCCAGGACCCCATCCTTAAAAGGGATGTGCTCTACCAGCTGAGCTACTGAATCTGTTTTTCTAAGCGGTTGCAAAGATACTGCTTTTTTTTAGTCCTGCAACTGCTTTTGGAAATAAAAAGCGGATAAATTTGAAAATGATTTCTAAGGTTCAGAAAAACAATTATTTGTAGTTGGCAAAATAATTGTGTTTTCGGGGAGAAACTTTTCTGGTAATTTGATTACTGACTTTTTTTATTATTTTTCTTGTCGTTTTCGAGCTAATTTTATCTCTAATGAATTTAATTCAACGTAAAATATTGTATCTTTGTAGTCAATTAACAAATTGAATGTACATTAATTTCTGATTTTGGATAGTTTTACGTTTATTTTATTAACTCTTCTTTTCTCCGCATTCTTTTCGGGGATGGAAATTGCATTTGTTACTTCAAACAAACTCAGGTTTGAGTTGGACAAGAAGCAACGTGATCTTTCTTCTTCTATCCTGTCGATTTTTTATAAGTATCCACAACAATATATTTCCACCATGTTGGTTGGGAATAATGTAAGTTTGGTTATTTACGGTTTGTTGATGGCCGATGTGTTGACTCCGTGGTTAAAGCCCATTGGTAATCAATTTTTGATTACTTTGTTTCAAACCATTCTGGCAACAGTGATTGTGCTGTTTACCGGCGAATTCCTTCCAAAAACAATTTTTAGAGTAAATCCCAATTTATGGCTTCGTATTTTTTCGTGGTTATTATTGTTGTTTTACGTTCTGTTATATCCTATTTCCCGCTTCAGTACATGGCTCTCGATGGGTATTTTGAAAATGTTGAGGGTTAAGATAAGTGCTACTACTGAGGAAAACGTATTTTCACGCATTGACTTGAATTATTTGATTCAGGAAACTTTTGAAAATCACCAAAATGAGAAAGAACTGGAAAACGAGGTGAAGATTTTTCAAAATGCACTGGATTTTTCAAAGGTGAGATTGCGCGATTGCTCTGTGCCTCGTACTGAGATAATTGCTTTGGACTACGATACAGATGTTGTGACCTTGAAACAAACCTTTATCGAAACAGGCTTGTCAAAGATTCCTATTTATAGAGGAGATATTGATAATATCGTGGGTTATATCCATTCATCGGAGATGTTTGAACATCAAAATGACTGGAAAAAGCAGATTAATCAGATTCCGATAGTGCCCGAAAACATGGCGGCGCAAAAGCTGATGAAGCTTTTTATGTTGCAAAAAAAGAGCATTGCCGTGGTGGTGGATGAATTTGGAGGTACTGCAGGTATCATTACACTCGAAGATATTATTGAGGAGATTTTCGGTGAAATAGAGGATGAACACGATAATAAAGGTTATATGGCCGAACAGACCGGCGAGAAAGAATATATTTTTTCAGGACGACTGGAGGTAAAAGTTGCTAATGCGAAATTTAGTTTAGAGATTCCTGAATCGGATGAATATGAGACAATTGCCGGATTTATATTGCACAACCATCAACATTTCCCAAAACTGAACGAGGTGATCAGAATAGAAGGTTTTACGATTAAATGTGTAAAAGTAACCAATAATAGAATAGAATTAGTAAAAGTGGGTACAGGCTACTAATTGATTATCGAATTAAAAAGACTCAATATAATTGAACAAAAAACACTTAATATTTCAGAAACTAGGTAAGTGTAAACATTTTTTTTGTATATTCGTGCCCTCAAATAAGAAAACGAAATAATAATAAAACACACAAATAAATTTCAAGAAAATGGCAGTATTAGAAAAGATTAGAAGCAAAGGAGTTTTGCTGATAGGAGCAGTAGGACTTGCATTATTAGCCTTTATTGTAGGCGACTTCCTTAATTCAGGATCATCTTATTTTAATAAATCAAAAGAAACAGTTGCTAAAATTGTTGGCGAAGATATTAATATTAAGGACTATACTGCAAGCATTGATCAAATGACTGAAGTATACAAGATCGAAACAGGCAAGTCGGAATTGAATGAAGAAATGATGACTCAACTTCGTGCTTCGGTTTGGGAAAGTATGGTTAATGAGAAAATTTTAAATGCTGAAGCTAAAAAACTTGGCTTAGCTGTTAGTAAAGAAGAGTTGTCTGATCGTTGCATCGGTAACAATATTCACCCATTAATTCAACAACGTCGTACTTTCGCCGGTGAAAATGGTCAATTTAGCCGTCCACTTTTAGTTCAATTCTTGAATAGTCTAGAGCAAGCTCCTGCTAATGAGGAAATGAAACAGCAACTTGCAAAAGCAAAAAGCTATTGGATGTTCTGGGAAAAAACGGTAAAGAATAGTATTTTACAAGAAAAATATACTGCTCTTATTTCTAAAGCTGTTGTTGCTAATAGTCTTGATGCAAAAATGAGCTACCAAGATCGCAAAACAAGCGTTGATGTGGCTTATGTGGTTCAACCATATTATACTGTTTCTGATTCGGCTGTAACTGTTAGTAAAAGCGAAATTAAAGATCGTTACAATAAACAAAAAGAGCAATACAAACAAGACGCTAATTGTTCTGTTAATTATGTAGCATTTGAAATCAAACCATTAAAAGAAGATTACAAAGAAGCAGAAGCATGGATTAATAAACTAAGTACTGAATTTAAAACTACTGATGATGTGGTGGGCTTAGTAAATTCAAACTCTGACGTAATGTATAACGGTCAAAACTACTCTGTAGCTACTGTTCCTGCAAATTTAAAAGCGTTTGCTTTTAGTGGAAAAACCGGTGATATAGTAGGTCCAATGTTTGTAAACGAAACTTACACCATGGCTCGTATCATGCAATCAGGTATTCAGCAATCCGACTCGGTAAAATTACGTCACATATTTTTGGTTGAGAAAGATGCTGCAAAAGCTGATAGTTTAGTAGCTGCAATTCGTGCAGGTGGTGATTTTGCTGCCATGGCAAGACAATACTCAGCAGTAAAACAAACAGCTGCTAATGGCGGTGAAATAGGCTGGATTCAAGAAGGTACTCAAGGTGTTGATAAAGATATGGCAGCTGCTTTCTCAAAAGCAACGAATGAGGTGTTTACACTAAAAAATCCTCAAGGTGTTCAGATTATGCAAGTAATGGAAAAAACACCGGCTCGAAGCAAAGTCAAATTAGCCATTTTAGAACGTAAGGTTGTAGCAAGCAGCAAGTCGCAAAGTAGAATCTACAATGATGCAAAACAATTTGCGGTTGATTTGACAGCTGATAAATTCGATGCAAAAGCAAAAGAAAAAGGATATATTGTTCGTCCTGCCAATGAGTTTTTAAAAGTTGCAGATAGAATTTCTGACATTGCTCAATCACGTAAAGTTGTTCAATGGGCTTTTAAAGGCGACAAAGGTGATGTTTCAGACGTGTTTGAATGTGGCTCTACTTTGGTAGTTGCAACGATTACCGATGTAAATGAAAAAGGGTATCGTTCAATTGAAAAACTAAACGAACAATTGAAAGCTGAGATTATCAAAGATAAAAAAGCTGAATTGATGATTAAAAATCTGACAGCTCAATTAGCTAAAACTCCAACCTTGGAAGGATTGGCCGGATCGATGGGTGATTCACTAAAAGTAGCAACCGGTGTTAACTTTGCAGCTTATCAATTTGGATTAGCGGGTATGGAGCCGGCAGTGATTGGTAAATCAACAGTTATTGCTTTGAACAAAGTATCTGCTCCGATTAAAGGTAATGCAGGTGTATTTGTTATTCGTACTTCAAACAAACAAGTAAACCCACAACCATTTAATGCACAAATGGAAAAAATGCAACTGAATGGCCGTATGAGCTACGCGTTGCCTTACATGATAATTCAAGATTTAAAAGACAAAGCTGATATTGTTGATAACCGTATCAATTTCTTCTGATAAGTCAAAACAGATATTATTTTAAAAATTCGGAAAACGGAATGATTCTTTCATTCCGTTTTCTTTTTGTCGGTAAGTTTGCTTAACTTTGCCGGAGTTGGGTATTAATGAGTCAAGAACCAAGATGTGAGAGCCAAGATATTGGAATCAAAACTTTAAATTCAAGACCACGTAACCTTCAATAATTCATTATTTTCAATCAACTACTCCATCCATGAACAAAATAGCACTCGTAGGCAAAACCCTCGACGAATTAAAAGCGATAGTATCTGAATTAGGAATGCCCGGCTTTACTGCAAAGCAAATCAGCGAATGGCTTTATAAAAAACGCGCCTTCAGCGTTGACGAAATGTCGAATATCTCCATCAAAAACCGTCAATTGCTAAGCGAAAAATATGAAGTTGGACGATCATTGCCAATTCATACTGCTAACTCAACGGACGGAACAAATAAGTACTTATTTAAAACCGAAGGTGGTCACTCTATCGAGACTGTTTATATTCCTGATGAAGAACGAGCCACTTTGTGTGTGTCGTCACAGGTTGGTTGTAAAATGGACTGTCTGTTTTGTATGACTGGAAAGCAGGGATTTACCGCGCAACTTACGGCAGCCGAAATATTGAACCAAATATTGTCCATTCCTGAAGCTGAAACTTTGACCAATCTCGTTTTTATGGGTATGGGTGAACCCTTTGACAATACCCTGCCTATGCTGAAAGCGTTGGAAATACTGACTGCTGATTACGGTTATGGATGGAGTCCACGTCGCATCACTGTTTCATCTATCGGATTAATTCCGGGAATGAAGGTTTTCCTTGAAAGATCAAATTGCCATTTGGCTATCAGTTTACACTCACCCTTCTCGCATGAACGATTGGAGCTAATGCCTATTGAAAAAGCTTATCCGATAAGTAGCGTACTTGATGAGTTGCGGAAGCATGATTTTAGCAAACAACGTCGCGTTTCCTTCGAATATATTTTGTTTGATGGAGTCAATGATACAATGCGTCATGCAGTGGAGTTGGTGAAAATATTACGAGGGATTGACTGTCGTGTAAATCTGATTCGTTTTCATGCCATCCCGAAGGTCAACTTAAAAAGCTCAAATGCAGAAAAAATGACTTTCTTCCGTGATTATTTGACTAGCAATGGAGTTACAGCAACCATTCGTAGGTCGAGAGGTGAAGATATTTTTGCAGCCTGCGGAATGCTTTCAACACTTGAGAATAGTAAAAACGAAGCTGCTGAATAATGCGTTTTAAATTATTGTTTTTAACTAGTTGATGGTTGAAATTCATTTTTTAGGCGAATAAACCTTCGTCTGTTTGTTTTCTATAGTTGTTATATATTATGGTTCAGTATCTAAGAAAAATAAGTATAATTATATTTCTGGTTTTCAGTGTAAATGCTGCCCTTTTCTCACAACGAAATGTGGAGGGTCAAATTGCCGATTCATTAACGGCAATTGCCAATAGCTATACCTATGTGGGACGAATTACCGTTTCTGATTTTTCCATCAATTCAAAAACGAATAAGATAGTTGTGAGTGCAAATGAAAAATTTGCTTACATGCCTTTTCGTCCCAGCAATGTGAAGCGCATTTATAACGCTATCGCTAAAACATTACCATCCAAATACAATGGGTTTTCGCTTGTTTGCCAGGTAGAGAACCGAAATATTGAAGATTTGATTCCTAATTTTTATCGTACAGAAAATGCTGACGAAAAATTAAGATTTAAAGTCGCATCACCAGCTCAGCCATTGATTAAAAATACATCACGACCTTACCAGCCCGAAAACGGATTGCTAAATAAGCATATTGCACTTTGGCAAAGTCATGGTTTACATTTCGACCAAAAATCTGCCCGCTGGCAATGGCAACGTGCACGGGTTTTTCAAACAGTGGAGGATTTGTACACACAGTCTTTTGTATTGCCTTATTTGGTGCCGATGCTGGAAAATTCGGGAGCAAATGTGCTCCTTCCCCGCGAACGCGATACGCAACTAAACGAAGTGATAGTAGATAATGATTCGAAAGATCGTGATTCGCGATACAGGGAGCATAACGACCGAAAAAGTTGGAAAACAGGTGACGGAAAAGGTTTTGCTAATCCGAACAAAACATATCTGTTTGGCGAAAATCCATTTGAACTTGGAACGTATAAAGTCATCCCGTCCGTGTTTGATGTCAATGAATCCAGTCGTACCGAATGGATACCTAGTTTCCCCGAGGCAGGATTGTATGCCGTTTATGTGTCGTACAAAACGCTTCCAAACAGTGTGACTGGTGCGCATTATACGGTATATCATCGGGGAGGTAAGACTGAATTTTCGGTGAACCAGACTATGGATGGCGGAACATGGCTTTATCTGGGTCATTTCTTTTTTGATAAAGGACGCAACAATCTGGATAAAGTGGTACTTACAAACTACAATTCGGAGGATGGTAAGGTGGTTACTGCCGATGCAGTGAAGTTTGGTGGCGGAATGGGTAATATGGCCCGACTACCATTAGAAATGGGAATTAACTCTAATGAACCGGTTGTTTATGCAGGAGCTGATAAAGATGTGATCACACCTGTTTATGAACCGGAAGTAAGTGGTTATCCGCGCTTTGCCGAGGGAGCACGTTATTGGCTGCAATGGGCCGGAATTCCCGATAGTATTTACAGCCTGAGTAAAGGAAAGAACGATTATACCGACGATTTTCAGTCGCGCGGCAACTGGGTGAATTATTTAATTGGCGGTTCGTCCGTTGCTCCCAATCAAAAAGGCTTAGGCATACCGGTTGATTTGGCTTTTGCCTTTCATTCTGATGCGGGAACAACGCCGAACGACTCAATTGTGGGTACGCTGGGAATTAGTACGATTCAAAATTCGATAGGCCAAACTGTTTTTCAGAATGGGGTCTCCCGTTGGGCATCACGCGATTTGACCGATATTGTCCAAACCCAAATTGTAAATGACGTACGAAAATTATATTCGCCAGAATGGACTCGTCGTGGGTTGTGGAATAAATCATACAGTGAATCGCGGGTGCCCGAAGTGCCAACAATGTTACTGGAATTACTCTCGCACCAAAATTTTGCTGACATGCGCTATGGTCTCGATCCACGTTTTCGCTTTTCGGTGAGCAGAGCTATTTATAAAGGCATGTTGAAGTATTTATCTTCGGTGAATAATACCGGATACGTGGTTCAGCCGCTTCCGGTTGATCAATTCAGCTGCCAGTTTATTGATAAAAATAAAGCGGAACTACGTTGGATAGCTGTAAATGATACCCTTGAACCAAGTGCAAAAGCGGAGCAATATATTGTATATACCCGCATTGATGATGGGGGATTTGACAATGGCGTGTTGGTAAATACCAATGGCGCGACGGTAACTCTTCAACCCGGTAAAATTTATAGTTTCAAGGTGACTGCTGTGAACAAAGGTGGTGAAAGTTTTCCATCGGAAATACTTTCGGCCTATCGTGCACCCAATGAAAAAGGTGAAGTGCTTGTTGTCAATGGTTTTCAGCGAGTAAGTGCTCCCGCTAGTTTTAAACTGGATAGCATTTATGGAGGATTTTTGAACGATGAAGACGCCGGCGTTCCTTATTTGTCCGACATTAGCTTTGTAGGAAAGCAATATGAATTTAAACGAAGCAAACCCTGGATGAACGATGATGCACCCGGATTTGGCGCTAGTCATGCTAATTTTGAAGGTAAGGTGATAGCTGGAAATACATTTGATTATCCTTACCTGCACGGTAAAGCGATAAAGGAAGCGGGCTACTCATTTGTGTCGTGTAGTGAGAAAGCGATGCTTGCAGGTGACGTAGATGTAACTAAATTTAAGATACTTGATTTAATTTTGGGTAAACAAAAGCAAACATACGTAGGAAATGCTAAAAAAGTTGCCGAATTTAAAACTTTTCCATTAGCTTTGCAGCAAATAATCAGATCGTATTGTGCAAAAGGAGGCAACCTGCTTTTAAGCGGTTCTTACATTGCTTCCGACCTTTGCGAAGCCGATCATTTGGTGAAAGAAGATCGTTTATTTTTAGAAAACGTTTTAAAAATAAAGTTCAGAACTTCCAAAGCCAGTGTTGGTGGAAATGTAAAAATTGTTTCTTCGCCGAATCGATATTTCAGGAAAATGAATTTGAATTATTTCGATGAGCCGAATGCAACTTCTTACTTTGTTCAGTCGCCGGATGCTATCGAACCGGTTGGTGAAGGAGGATTTACAATTTGTCGCTATGGCGAAAATAATCTTAGTGCAGGTGTAACTTATTCAGGAAAATACAAAACCTGTGTTTTTGGTTTTCCTTTTGAAACTATACAACAAGAGAAAGACCGTGCGAAATTGATGGAATCAGTCTTGTCGTTTTTATCTTCAATAAATCAATAAAAAATTGTAGTATTTTTGAACAGTGTTTACTTAATAAAACTCATAATATGGAAGCAAGCAAAATAATAATTGGCATAACGCATGGTGACATCAATGGTGTCGGGTACGAAGTTATTTTAAAAACCATGTCCGATCCTCGCATGTTGGAAACATTTATTCCCGTTATTTACGGTTCGCCAAAAGTAGCAGCTTTTCATCGCAAGCAGTTGGATATACAAGGTTTAAATCTAAATACCGTCAATTCTATCGAAGAGATAAATCCTAAACGTGTCAATATCATTAATTGCTGCGACGATGAAATTAAAGTTGAGCTGGGTACTTCTACTACCGAAGCAGGTAAAGCTGCTCTTTCGGCTTTAGAGCGTGCTACCGAGGACTTGAACAAAGGTGCGCTTCATGCCATTGTAACTGCTCCTATCAACAAAAAGAATATTCAATCGGCTACTTTTAAATTCCCGGGACATACAGAATACCTGGAGCAAAAGTTTGGAACAGGAACACCGGTGCTGATGATGCTGGTAAACGATGTGATGCGAGTGGCAGTGGTTACAGGCCATATTCCGGTAAATGAAGTGCCGGGAGCTTTGACAGAGAAACTAATTGTGGACAAACTGGCAGTGTTGAATGCTTCGTTGAAAAGTGATTTCTCCATCGTTCGCCCACGTATTGCCGTGCTGGGTTTAAACCCACATGCCGGCGACGAAGGTGTGATTGGTGACGAAGAGCAAACCGTCATTATTCCTGCCCTAAAACAAGCCGAGAAACAAGGCATTATTTGTGTGGGACCTTATCCTGCTGATGGTTTCTTTGGTTCGGGAAATTTCAATAAATTTGATGCCGTGCTGGCCATGTACCACGATCAGGGACTTATTCCTTTCAAAACCGTATCGATGGATACAGGCGTGAATTTCACAGCCGGCTTACCGGTTATCAGAACTTCACCCGATCATGGAACGGCTTACGATATTGCAGGACAGAATTTAGCCTCGGAAGAATCGTTCCGTCAGGCCTTGTATATGGCTTATGATATTCACCAAAGCAGAGTTTGGAACAAAGAAATAAGTGCTAATCCACTAAAAACCGAGCACCGCGTAGAGCGTGGAGGTAGAGTGGAATAGACATTCATAGTAATACAAAAAAAGTCGCCAAGCATTTGCCTGGCGACTTTTTTTTGATCGAATTGTTACGCTCATTTAGGTTGCCAAAAACACATTTTTGGTGAAACAATAGCTTCGTCTGCTTTCAATTGTTTCATGGCTTTGTCTACTTCTTTGCGTTCAAGTCCGGTTAGTTCAACTATTTTACCTGCATTTAAAGGCACTCCGGCTTTTTTCATTGCGTCTAATACTAGTTCTTTTGCTTCCATAATAATTAAAAATTTACCCCTAATCCGTCAGCTGACGGAGAACTAGGTTAGTTTTGTTTATAAGTATCTATTTAAAATATTTGTATCGTCTAGGAATTTGGTTACAGTTATTTGAAAATGAAGTAATTTAATTCCCCTTTAGGGGTTAGGGGTCTTACTCTATATTCTTCCTTACCTTTTTCAAAAATGTCTGCATACGTTCCGTATTTTTATCTTCAATAATATCCAGTAGAACTTTGAGTTCGGCACGGATATTCTCCACTTGCTTTGTGGTGTTTGGATTGAAAAGGATTTCAGTCAACAGATAATCGTCTTCGCCCAAGAGTCCTTTGGCAATATCCATGTGGCGCTTGAAAGTAGTTCCGGGTGCTTCCTGTGGCTTCATTACCGAAGCAAAAACCAGCGTAGAAGCAAACGGAATGGACAAGGAGTAAGCGATAGTCTCATCATGTTCATCGAAAGTGTATTCAAAAATTTTCAGTTTCAACGAACCGTATAAATCTTTGAAGAAGGCTTTACCCATGTGATCAGACTCAGAAATGATGATGGAGCTTTGCGTGCTCAGATTATCTAAGGTCGCAAAGGTGGGACCGAACATCGGGTGCGTGGACACGTAGCGCATTCCGGTACTTTCGTAATAGCTTTGCAAGCCCGTTTTTACTGAAGCGATATCAGAGATAATACAGTTCTTAGGTAGATAAGGCAGTACTTTCTGAAATGCTTCAATGGTATATTTAAGCGTCACACAGTTGATTACTAACTCCGGTTCGAATGCGCTGATTTCTTCGTATTCGGTCATCCGCAAGGTGTTGAATACAAAGCGTAGACGTGTTGCATCTGTGTCGAAAAGTGCCACTTCGTGATGGATACACATCACGTCGGTAAGGAATGTGCCCATTTTTCCGGCACCAAGAATAAGTATTTTCATAAAAAATTCCAGCCCCCTAAATCCCCCAAGGGGGACTTTTGAATAGCTAATTATTTAATGTTATTATTGATAATCTAATTATGAGTTGCAAAGGTAAATAAAAATTTGCGTCATTTGCCTCATTTGCGTTCTCTAAAAGTCCCCCTTGGGGGATTTAGGGGGCAGTATTTAGATGGTCTTTTTTTCCATAGCTCTTATCTATCTTCAAAAATGGAATAACAGCCAGGGTTGGAATAGCGCAAATCATGATCCAAACAAAGAAATGCTGGTAGCCAAACACATCCTGCAACCAACCGGCTATCATGCCCGGAAGCATCATGCCCAGCGCCATAAAGCCGGTACAAATGGCGTAATGAGCTGTTTTATGTTCACCGTCGGCAAAATAAATCATGTAAAGCATATAGGCGGTGAAGCCAAATCCGTAACCAAATTGCTCAATAGCTACCGCGATATTGATCAGTATAAAACTGGTGGGAAGTGCCCACGACAGGTACACGTAAGCCAAGTGTGGCAGCGTGATACTCAATGCCATTGGCCAAATCCAGTACTTCAATCCTTTGCGAGAAGCTGCAATTCCACCCGTAATTCCACCCAGCGTAAGGGCAATAATACCCACTGTTCCGTAAACTAATCCTACTTGTTCGGTGCTGAGTCCCAGTCCGCCAACAGTGCGGGTATCGAGTAGGAAGGGAGATGCCATTTTTACCAACATAGCTTCACCCAGACGATACAGCAACATAAACATGATAGCCAATCCAATTCCTTTCTTTTGAAAAAAGGAAGCAAAGGTGAGACCAAATTCGCGGAAAATTTCTTTTGGGTTGTCGCCCACTTTTGTTGAGTCTGCATCCGGACGAGGTAAAGCGAAGCGGTGGTAAATGAAGAACAACACAAACAGTCCTGATAAAACAAAGAATGTGATACTCCACGCCAGGCGCAAATTGCCGGTATAATGTTCCAATGCTCCGGCCAAAATAATCAACAATCCTTGCCCCGAGATCATGGCTAATCTATAAAAAGTACTCCGTATTCCCACAAAAAAGGATTGTTCGGAGCTATCCAGTGCCAACATATAGAAACCATCAGCAGCAATATCGTGCGTGGCAGAACTAAATGCTATCAGCCAGAATACAGCCAAGGTGGCTTGAAAGAAAAACGGCATGGGAATTAGAAACGCAACTCCGGCTAAACCGGCACCAATAAGCAATTGCATGGTGACTATCCACCAACGTTTGGTTTTGATAATGTCTACAAACGGACTCCAAAACGGCTTAATGACCCATGGCAGATACAACCAACTGGTGTAAAGGGCAATGTCTGTATTCGAAATACCGAGACGTTTGTACATAATCACGGCCACTGTCATGGCTACAACGTAGGGTATTCCTTCAGCAAAATAAAGCGTTGGTATCCACGACCAGGGGGATTTGTTGGTTTTCATATATTGTTTTGTGTTTGTATTGTGTAGGGACAGGTCGCGACCTGTCATATATATAAAATGATATTGATGCCAATTTAGGACAGGTCGCGACCTGTCCCTACGGGGTATTCGCTGTTGTGAATATCCTGATGCCAACGCGCCGGATTTTCTGAAATATAATGATAAATATTTTCGTATCTGTTAGCATCGCGCACGATATGGTCGTGAAACGATCGTTGCCACTGAAATACTATATTGCCGGATAAATGTATCTTTTTTGAAGTGGTGGTTTTATAGGCTCCCATCAACTCCGAAACAGATTTTATTTTCAGGCTCTGCAATTCCTTTCGTACATCTATTTCAAATAGAATGTGAACATGATTTGGCATTATCACTGCATTATGTAGGCTTACATATGGATACTGTTCTTCCAGCCATTCTATTTGTTGTTCTGCAATTTTTCCATATTCGTTTAATATCATGCGATCATCGTTTACAACTCCGAAATCGAGTGTTCTTTCATCGGTACAGATGGTTACAAAATAGATTTGTTCAGAGCTGTAATCAAATCCTTTCTTTCTGTTTCGTTTTCGCTTTTTGAATTCCATGATGTTTTTTTTTATGAAACGCGGCAAAATGAATCAATAAATCCTCTTTAATTCCGCACCTCTAAAATAATGCAACAAAATTTCGTTATACGGATATCCTTTTTCGCCCATCACGGCAGCACCTATCTGGCAGAGACCCACGCCATGTCCCCAACCGGCTCCGGTGAGGGCGAAGTGTTGTGGAATGCCGTTTGAAAGGTCTGTTTTATCTACCACAAATGCCGAACTGTAGAGATGTGAGTTGGAAAGCCATTTGCGGATTTCCAGTTCTTTGCCCACAATAATGCTTCGTTTTGTTCCTACGATATTGAGTTCAATGATGCGTCCTGATTCTCCTCGTTTTACCGGAATAAGATCGATAATTTCTCCAAATTCGATGCCGGAACGACGTGCCAGTAGTTCCGATAATTCTGCCTGTGAGTAGTTTACTTTCCAACGATAAAAGTCGGTTGTTTCCTGATCGTAATTGTTCAGCACTTGTGCCAGCACTTTCTTGTCGGTAGTATTACAGAATGCTTCGGGCGATTGACGAATCCATTTCTCTGCATTTACTTCAACGATCAAATCGAGTTCGAAGCCTTCGGGAGCAGTAGGGTTATCAATCACTTTGGTGAGGTAGGGGTAATGCTCCGGTGCCCAGCAATTCTCGAACGTTTCCGATGCACCTCCACACGATTTGCTGAAACGGGCATCACAAATTTTATCTTCAAACATCAACACCTCACCACGCGTGGCTTCGATGGCTTTTTCTACAGCGGCTGTCGAAGCACGTGTAATGCCCTGATAACGCTGGCAATGATCGTCGGCACATACATCGAAATGGGTATGGGCATCGCGTTCGTAATATTTGATGTGTTTGTTCTCTTGTAGAGACGCACTGCCGTGCGTCTCTACATCATTGTTTTTTATGTCGGACAGGTCGTGACCTGTCCCTACGGGTAAAAACGCACGATCGTGCGTTTTTACAATCGGATGCAACAACCAACTCCTCGAAATAACGGCATGCGCTTTCAATAATTCGTCGGAGGCAGTGGCACTCATTTCGCTGGAAATAACGCTGGTGAGGTAATTTTCAACCGAAATATGATTGATGGCCGTTAGAGACAAGGCATGCCTTGTCTCTACGGCATGCCTTGTCTCTACGGTATCAATAATTATTTTTAATGCCCCTTTGAATCGTTGATTTTCCTTGCGCTCCCAATGAAAATTGATGCCAATCACCACGTCGATAAGGTCGAAGGAAGCAGCTTCGGTTGTTGGTTCAAAAATGATTTCGACTGCGTTTTCGCCATCAAAAAAGACCTGTCCGTCTTTGTATTCGGCCGTTTGTTTGCCGGTGTATGTTTTGCCGTTGGTACACGTAAATTCTCCGTTCAGCACAAACTCAATCCTGCTAGCAGATACTATCCCGACGTTGATATATAATTCTTTCATTAAAATTGACTTTTTTACTTCACCGGAATTCCCAGCCATGTGAACTTATAAAATGATGCTTTTCTGAATAATTTGCCGGTGGATAAATATTTTTTCAGGAATATTTTTTGTTCTTCCAGGTTCAAATTGGCCTCCTCGATTGATTTATAGAGTTGGTTCAACGATGTCAGGGTGTTTGCATCTCTACCGCCGACCAGTTTCATTTTTGATTTTGCAAGCGTAAAGCAATTGTCAATGGTATCGAGCATTACTTTTAGTTCAGCATCCGGCTTTATGGGAGTAAACTGTTTGTTTCGATAATTAATAAACGCATTTAAAGAATTGATGCCCTCATTGTAATAATTGATGGCAGCATTATAGTAGTCGGCATTTTTCTTGTTTTCGAAATACTCAATTTCCCGTTTGTTGTATTGCAGTCGGTCAAATACAATTGCATTCGTAACCTTGTTTCTTTCCATTCTTCCGGTGGTGGTGACCAACTGCTCTTCTACGCTTAGCTTTTCGTACGCTTGTATCGAATCATTGAACTGAAAGAAAGACTTCTTGTACGTTGAAGTTGGTTTCAAATCACAAAATTCCTCGTAGCTGACCGGGTAATTAAGGAATTGCCACTGTGGGTCGAAGGGCATGTGCGATTTGACGAAGCTTTCGGGTTTTGTTTTATAAAACAGGTTATTCTGTTGACTGATATATTTGGAATTTATAACGCCACCCGCGCCCCATGTTGGGTCGAAAAGATACCAAACGGCATCAATATTGGCTGCACACCACGCGTGCGGAATATTATCAAGAGCGCCATTTTGTTTTGTAAAGCCTTGTATAACATAAGATTTTATTCCCGTCTGATGAGCAATGTTATCAAATAAAATAGCATAATCGATGCATACACCCTTTCTGGACTTTAGTAATTTATCGGCAAGACCTTTCGTGTCTTCGTTCAGATTGATAGCATACATGTTCTTGATATCGTACTGAATATTTTTGGTGATCCAATAGTAGATAGCCCGTACTTTGTCGTGCTTGGTTGTGAATTGACTATTGATATACCGCGCAATACTCTCGGTCGACTTAGTCGACGAATCGGGTATCTGAAGCATTTTCGCGTCAATCGGTGCATACTCGTTGCCGGTTTGCGCCGTTAATGCTATCGATGTGCAAAAACTAAGGATAAATAGAAGTTTAATTTTCATGATGTTGCTGGGAAAAATAATGTACTTTGATAACGGTTGGTTGGCAGTAATTATTTTCCCACAATGTTTTTATATACAGAAAGCTCAATATTTAGCTTTTCAAGTTCCTTTTGTAATGTTTCAACCTGATTTTGAAGTGCTGTCTCGCGTGCAGTAGTATGGTTAATCGGTAGTTTTTCACCCATTTCTGCAATGAAATTATGATTCAGAGCAACGCTAATGTTCCAAATAGTTTTGAATTGTAAAGTATCCTTTTCTATATATCTAACTATAGATGGACTAGGTACACTTAATTGTCTGGATAGCTTCGCACGGTTTATCGATTGTTTTTTAAAGTAGTCGGCAAGTACTCTTCCTATATTTGGATATACATCTGCCATTAATGCTTTGATGTTTCTATTTGTTCCCATTTTGATTGATTTTATTTATTTACAAAAATAGAAATAAAATGAATATACAGCTAAGATAATTAATTAAAAATACAGTCTAAATAATAATTTATATGTTTTAGATGATAATTTATACATCCTGGATGACAATTTGCATATTTTGGATGATAATCTTCATATTCGAGATGACAATTTGCATATTTCAGATGATAACTTGTATATTTGAGATAATAATTTGCATATTTCGGATGATAATTTTCATATTCGAAATGACAATTTGCATATTTCAGATGACAAATTTCATATTCTAGATGATAACTTTTCTATTCTAGATGATAATATTATTGTTCTAAACGATAATATTTATAGTCGAATTCAATAATATTCTCATTTATACTTTCCAACTTGCTTGTTCCAATGTACTTACCATATCTTCTTTCGTTATTTTCTCGAAATGAGCTTCGATAGGGGTGATAAAGATGCCGCACATCTCCACCGTGGCAGGGCTAACGAGCAATTGTTGATCTCCTTCGGCGGTATATTGCCATGGACGGAAAGCCTTGCGGGGAAGAATGAAAGTAAACCATTTGCCGTCTTCGAATGTGCAGACAATGTTAAGCATGGGCTCCATATTTTCTTCGGTTGCAAAGTGGGTATATAGTTTTTCGAACGCATCTTTAGCACTCTCCACATCAGTCGACTCAATGCAATAAACGGTACGCAGATAATTGTTGAAGCTATAGAGTTGGAAGTTTTCAGACTCAACCAACAACTGAGCATGTGTATCTTTCAGTCGTGTATAGTCGTTTACCAAGGGCAGAAAATCCTTTGTTCCGGCCTGAAAATGCATGTGATCGGGAGCTGAAGCGCCACAACGCGGTCCGTTGTAGAAAATCAGATAATCGTCTAAAGCCTCAGCCAGTTCGAGCATATCTGCAAAGTAGGGTTTTATTTGCTGGTCGACATGTTCTTTGCGTGGAATGGTAAAATGTTCGGGAAAGATAGGGAAGGGGTTGACCAAAACCAGGTAGTCACCCGCATCCACAAATGTCTGCTCAGCAGGACGATTTTCGGTGCACAAAAAACACTTGCGCTCGGCAATTGTCTTGGCATCCACCTTAGCGCCCGACGAAACAATGCGCGCCGGGTTAAACTGTACTTTCACCTCAAAATCGCCAAAATCGAACGATTTAGTTCGAACCGTTTTCAGTCCTGCAAAATTGGTACGAGCAAGTTCCCAGTTGGAAACCTGCTCGTGCAATAATTCTGTAATTTTAGAATTGAGTTTATTCATGTTTTTTTTATGCCCGAGTGAGCATTCGAGTCGTTAAAAGAATGAGTATTTTAATACAACCGAAAAATCTGCACCCAAATGATTGTATTTGTACTTATAGGTACTATTTCTGCTATTCGAATAATCATTTGAAATAGATGTATTGCCAGAAAGACTTAGTTGTGGCGAAACATAATATACTGCGCTAAATCCAAGAGTAGTAACTGAATTAAATGAATCGATCCAACCTGAGTATGATTTCGCATCATAGAAATTTTTATAAAAATTTTGGGATATATTGGCAGATAAGTTTGTGCGTGTGCTTGGATAGTAGCCAATACGATAATTACTATTCAGAGTTATATTCCTTACGTTGATTTTGGAAAGAGACTCTGGACTACTTTCATTTGACAGTCTTTGCTGTTCACGGGTTGTTGAACCACTGAGCGATACATAGGCCTTTTTTTCCCAATTCAAATTAATCTGTTTTGCATAATTGTAATTGAACGCCAGTCTAGCACCAAAGTCCATATTATTTTGTTTCTCCCAAGTGTCTGAACTTGGATTCGAAATTTTTGATTCTCTTTTCTGATTATTCCAATTTACATCCGGCGATAGTCTTACCTCAAATGACTGTCCTGAAGTCCGCTCGAAGTTAGCACTGTTTTCCCAATTGTCGTAAAGAGTGGTAAAATAACTAGCATCCGATTTGGTGAGTAAGTTGTTCTTTACCAAAAAAGAATCGACGGTAGATATCTCATCAATTTTATGTAATCTTGAGTCTAGAAATCGTTTGTTTTTTACCTGCGAAATGATTTGCGAGAATTTAAATATTTCATCGTCCGATAAATGTCGGGTTAAAACACCTCGCTTCGACAAGTCCTCCAAAATGTAAATGGCTTGGCGGGCATCTTTTACTGACTCTATTCTTCCAATACCTATTCCAACAAAAGGTGCAATATCTGTTCGAAAATAGTTAGTAGTTTTTTCAGTGGTTGAACTGGTAATTGTTTCTTTTAAATAATTCGTTGATGGGTTTAAGGTTGAAGAGAGTCCAAAAGAAAAAAACTTTTTATCCGCCCCATACATTTTTTTACCGTAATCAATATGAATGCCTTCAGATGAGTTTGATGAAAAGGTGTCGGGATAACTCGCATTATAAATAGTGGGTGAATCACTTTTCCGCAGGCTGCCACTTAAATCCAAATTTAGTTGCAACAAAGATTCATATTTACGTGTGCTTATATATGATGAAAATTGTGCATGTAGTTCCCCGCTTAGGTTACTGTTAATTGTTGTATCACTATTCATTTGCGAATTTGGGCTTTTTCTCGCAGATTTGTCTAAACTTCCACCAGAGTTCAAGTTTAGATCTAAACTGTTTCGCACTATATCTGGGGTATAGTACTTGTTGAGATCGTATTTGTACTCTTGGGCAGAAACATCATTAGCCCATAACGCAATAAAAGAACAGAGAATAAAACCGAAGATGAATGTCTTTTTCATATTGTATGTTTTTAGAATTTAAGTTTTTTTACACAACAAAATCCATTCCGTTAATTATAACATTTATATGATTAGATGAAAATTAATCTTTGTTGGTTTTGATAGCCTTAAATTAATCTTTTTTGGCAAAAAAAACTTTCCTCGCTTTCAATTCAATCGTCCGTATTTTATCCTTGTACAAATTATGTCCATTCATTTTTACTACATCTAATGAAGCATCCGAATTTTCGTCCCAGCGGCGACACAGGTAAAGTGAAGTGTAGATACGCCCTATTTGGTACTCACGGCTGATGCGTAGACCAAGTGCGTAATCTTCTCCATAACTGGTGTTTGGTACTTTTATGTCGCGCAAAACGGGTGTATAGAACGCACGCGGAGCACCGAGTCCGTTGATGCGCAGCGCATTGTTGCGACCGTTTTCTGGTGTCCATTCTTTGTGGTCAATCAATCCGGGAGCAATGGTTTCCATGGCAAAGTTGGTCATAGTATACGAGCCAATCACCATGGCGCAGTTTTGTTCGTAAAACTCATCAACAATGGTTTGCAGCGTATTTTCATCCTGATACACATCGTCGCTATCCAACTGAACGGCAAATTTACCACATAATACATTATCTACTCCTGCATTCCAGCAACCACCGATACCCAAATCAGTACGGTTAGGAATAACGTGAATCACACGACTGTCAAGTTTGGCATATTTCTTAATTAATTCCGAAGTGCCGTCGGTAGAAAAATTATCAACAATAATCAGATTAAACTCAAAACTGGTTTTCTGAATCAGCACCGATTGGATAGCGTCTTCCACCGTCTTTACCCGATTTTTGATGGGGATAATGACCGAAGCTTCTACCGGAAAATTACTTTCGTTGAATTCAATTTTTGTAAACACAGGAGCTAGATAACCACCGATGTTTTTCAGATGGTCGGTGCAGGCGGCTTCCATTTCCAGTTGTACGGCACGGTTTTTCGGATCTACATAATCGAATTGTTTCTCGCCACTCTTGCGTGTGTCGTGTTCCACTTCTGAATATAAATATTCGTTTATATGAAGCAATTCGGCTTGTTGCGATACCTTCAGACGAAGGTTGTATAATCCTGCAAACTGGTAGTTGGTGGCTGTTTCTGCAACGGCTTTTTTCAGATTCGCAGCGTTGTAGAACAACACTGAGCCAAAGTTGAAATCGTCGCGCAAGCTACCTTCCTGGTAATCGATGACCGGTGAGTTAGATCGAACGCCGTTGGATATTTGGTAATAATCGGCGTAAACCAGTCCGGCTTTCGTACTTTCGGCAATGTGGAAAAAGCGTTCCAACGCATATTGTCCCAGCTCGAGCGTAGTGTCTTTGGTGTAAATGAACGAGTATGGAGTGTCCGATTTATCTGCAATAAGCTGGATGGTTTTGCTGCTTTGAATGGAATCAATTTCCAGTGTTTGGCAATCCTTTAATTGTATCTTAGCACCTTCTTTTACAAGGAGATAAACGTTTTTTACGAGTGGTGACTGAATGATTTGTTGAACTATTTTTTCAGTTTGTGCAATTTCGTTACAAGCAACGAAGCAGTTTATTTGTTTCATTTTGTTTAATTGTTGTTTTGGGTTGTCAAAAATACGACTAAATTTTCAATTTTCCATTGAAAATGAGGCCCTGTTCTTTTGAAAATATATCCTATCTTTGTCTTTGTTATTTTTTGAAATTTGAGCTTGTAACTTGTAACTAAATTCTTGTAACTGAATTATGATATTAATAGCCGATAGTGGTTCAACCAAAACACATTGGTGTTTGGTGCAGAGTGGGAGTGTGGTGCGTGAGGTTTTTACGGATGGTATTAATCCGTTCTACCAAACCGATATGGAAATCATTGCTTTGCTGGATACTCAATTGATACCCAAACTGGGCAGTGTTGACATTGAACAAATCTATTTTTATGGTGCAGGTTGTTCGTTCCCAGATAAAAAGATTTTGGTGAGCAGAGCGTTGGTGCGTTTCTTCAACAATGCTATGATAGAAATTCAAAGCGATTTGTTGGGTGCTGCCCGTTCACTGTTTCAACACGAAAAGGGAATTGCCTGTATCCTTGGAACCGGCTCTAATTCCTGTTATTACAATGGTGTTGACATCGTTGAAAATGTATCGCCACTTGGTTTTATTTTGGGCGATGAAGGTAGCGGTGCTGTGCTTGGAAAGCTTTTTGTAGCCGATTGTTTGAAAAATCAATTATCTGAAGAATTGAAAGAGAAATTTTTCGCTCAATATGAACTCACGCCTGCTATCATTATGGATAGTGTTTACAAGAAGCCTTTTCCGAATCGGTTCTTATCTAAATTTACCCCGTTTTTACTCGAAAATATTGAAGAACCTTCTATCTTTAATTTGGTGTTCGATAGTTTTGATGCGTTTTATGTTCGCAATGTGATGCAGTATCCATTGGAAGATATACAAGTTGGATTTGTGGGCTCCATTGCTCATTATTTCCGCGATACATTGGAAATTGTAGCTTTTGAAAGAGGAATACAAGTGTCGGAAGTGGTGCAAAGTCCGATGGAGGGATTGGTGAAATATCATACTAATAAAAATTAACTCCAAATGCTTATGGCTAAGATACATGTTATTGATACGGAGGTAACGGTTATTCAGATAAATAATGAAGATTATATTTGCATAACTGACATGATTAAAGCAAAAGATGGTGATTTCTTTGTTGCAGATTGGCTTAGAAATAGAAATACATTGGAGTACCTTGGTATTTGGGAGAAAGTCTATAACCCGACTTTTAATTATGGCGAATTCGCCGCAATTAAAAGTAAATCGGGTTTAAATAGCTTCAAAATTAGTGTGAAAGAATTTGTTGAAAAAACGAATGCTATTGGCATTCAAGCAAAGGCCGGGCGTTATGGTGGTACTTATGCCCATAAAGACATTGCGTTTGAATTCGCGATGTGGATTAGTCCAGAGTTTAAGATTTATATAATAAAAGAATTTCAAAATTTAAAAGAGCGAGAGCAGCAACAACTTGGTTGGTCTGCTAAACGTGAACTCTCCAAAATAAATTATCATATTCATACCGACGCGATAAAGCAGAATTTAGTACCAGTAGAACTTACAGCAGTGCAGATATCAATTATTTATGCAAATGAAGCTGATGTGCTGAATGTAGCATTGTTTGGAATTACGGCAAAAGAATGGCGTGACGCAAATCCAAAATTGAAAGGTAACGTTAGAGACTATGCCTCAATAAATGAACTAATTTGTTTATCCAATTTGGAAAATTTGAATGCAGTTTTCATAAACGATGGTATTTTACAAAAAGAGAGATTGATAAAATTGAATCAAATTGCAATTCAGCAAATGAAAGTTTTGTATGATGTTGAAAGTAGAAAATTGTTGAAATGATGATGGACGAGAAAATACAAGACGAAACGAACTTATGTTCTCCGTCGGCTGACGGACTAGGGGTCACCGAACAACCTTCTCTCCATACCAACCTCGATAAAAAATCTGTAAGTCAACTTCTGACGGAGATGAATGACGAAGATCAAAAGGTGGCATTGGCAGTTCAGAAAGCGATTCCTCAGATAGAGGAGTTGGTGGAAAAAATTGTGGAGCGAATGAATCGTGGCGGTCGGATTTTTTATGTGGGAGCAGGTACCAGCGGACGATTGGGTGTGTTGGACGCATCGGAGATTCCACCTACCTTCGGAATGCCACCGCATTTGGTTATAGGGCTGATTGCCGGAGGTGAAAAGGCCTTGCGTAATCCGGTAGAAAATGCTGAGGATGATTTGACCAAGGCCTGGGAAGAACTGCAAAGCTATCAAATAAATACAACCGATACGGTAATAGGCATAGCTGCTTCGGGAACTACGCCTTACGTTGTTGGAGCATTGCGAAATGCGAAAGCTAATGGCGTACTGACGGCTTCCATTGCCTGCAATCCCGATTCGCCCATTGCCCGTGAAGCTGATATTCGCATAGAAGTGATTGTCGGGCCGGAATTTGTGACCGGAAGTACACGATTGAAATCCGGTACGGCAGAAAAGCTTGTGCTGAATATGATCTCAACGGTTACGATGATAAAACTCGGCAGAGTGAAAGGCAATAAAATGGTGAACATGCAACTCAGCAATACCAAGTTGGTCGACCGAGGAACAAGAATGATTATGGAGGAGCTTGGATTGGATTACGAACATGCAAAGAATGCCTTGCTTATTCATGGCTCGGTAAAGAAAGCCATTGAAGCTTTTTTAAAATAGTAGAACGCAAATTACGCAAATACCGCAAATTATCGCAAAAAGATTTATTCTGCGTTCATTTGTGTTTGAATTTGCGTAATTTGCGTTCAAAAAGAAATGTATCAATTCTTTTTATGATAACTCAATACCGCCCAGGTATTGAAGAATACGGCAAATCCTACCAACGCCATCAATTGATCCAGCAGTTGTAACGGATTACTTCCCTTTAAATAAATTGATCGCATCACAATCATAAAATGTTTCAGCGGATTGAAGGCGGCTATCCACTTTGCCCACTCCGGCATACTGTCGATAGGCGTGTATAAACCACTAAGCATGATAAACAGCATCATAAAGAAAAACACGATAAACATGGCTTGCTGTAAAGTGGCTGCATAGTTGGAAATAACCAGACCCAGACCCGAAATAGCCAAAATGTAGATAGCGGCAAACAAATAAATGGATGCAAAATACCCGGCTGGTATTAAGCCATACACTGCCCACGCCACAAGGAAACCTATACTGATAACAATAAATCCGATGATCCAGTATGGAATCAACTTTGCAAGAATAAACATCGATTTAGAAACCGGACTCACATTAATTTGCTCCATGGTTCCCCGCTCTTTTTCAGTAACGATGGATACGGCAGGCAAAAAACCGCATAGCAAAGTAAGAATCATTACCATCAGTGCCGGCACCATGAAAACTCGGTAATTAAGATGCGGATTAAAACGGTACTGTGAATCGATTTGAATGGTAGGAGTGGAGTTGGTTCCCGCACCCGTTGGTATCAAGTCCTGAACAACCTGCCCGTTGTAATCGCTTATGATACTCGAGAGATAGGTCATGCCGATACTTCCCTTCATCCCGTTTACTGCATTGGCCGAAATCATGATTTTACCCCCTTGACGATTTACCAAATCTTTTTCGAAATGGGGCGGAATCTCAAGAATAATATCGGACTCCCCTTTTTCAATGCTTTTCAGTGCCTTGTTGTAATTTGGCGACACGTCAGTAAGTTTGAAATAGTTGGACGAAATTATTTTCTGTGTAAGTTGTTGTGAATAGGTGCTGTGATCGTTGTCAATCACGCTCAGGTTCAGATTCTTTATTTCATAACTTGCTGCCCACGGAAAAATGAGTAACACATTGAGTGGAAATATAAAAATCATCTTCGGAAGAAACCCATTCCGAAGTATTTGTTTAAACTCTTTTCTAAGAAGATATTTTATCATACTATTGTCTATTTTTTTTCTTACCTCTTACTCCTTACCTCTTGCTTCTTTTTTATTCCAACCTCACTTTAAATTTTTTCAGACTGATGGTGACCAAAACGATACCCATAAGGCAAAGTACTCCAACTTCTTTGAGTACGGAAGTAATGCCTAAACCTTCAATCATAATGGCTTTTACGGCTCTGATATACCATTTTGCAGGAACAATATTTGATATAAATTGGAGCGGAAGTGGCATGTTTTCTATAGGGAACATCATGCCCGAAAGAAGCATAACCGGAATCATAAGCCCCATTCCGGACACCAGCATGGCAGCTTGTTGTGAGTGTGTTATGGTGGAAACGAGTAGACCGAACGATAGCGAAACAAAAATATATAGTAGCGAAACGGCGACTAAACTCATAAAACTCCCCGCAATAGGCACTCCCAATACAAATACCGAAAGTAGCATGATGGTGGCAAAATTCACACACGAAAGCACAAAATAGGGAGTGATTTTTGACAGGATGATGTAAATAGGTTTCATGGGTGAAACCAGTAATATCTCCATTGTTCCCATTTCTTTTTCACGAACAATAGCGATGGAGGTCATCATGGCGCATATCAAGAGCATAATCATACCTAAAACGCCCGGTACGAAATTAAATGAACTTTTCATTTGAGGATTAAAAAGCATTTTTACTTCGGGGGTAATTTGATAGGGATTTTTATTTTCTCCCATCAATTCTTGTTGGTATGAGTTGATAATATTGCTGGCGTAAAAGGTAAATGATGTTGCTGCATTAGGATCGGTGGCATCGGCCAGAAGTTGGATATGCGCCGTGCCGTTATGCCGAAGTTTCTCTCCAAAATGATCTTCGAAAACAATCACCAGTTTGGCTTTGGCATCTCTGAAAACAGGTTGAATTTCATCGGTAGTGTGAATTCTCGCTACCACATCGAAGTAGGCACTGGCATTCAACTTGTCGATAATGCGACTACTAGCTTCGTCGTTGGTTGGAACGAGAACTGCTACCTGTGTGTCTTTTACCTCAGTCGTCAGCGCAAAACCAAATAAAATGATTTGAATGATAGGCATCAAAAGCAAAATCATCATGGTGGTTTTGTCGCGAAGGATATGATAAAATTCTTTTCGTATAAATGATAATAATTGCTTCATAGACCCCTAACCCCTAAAGGGGGAATTAGTTAGTAATAAATTCATTTTTATTTTTCGTAAAATCAGCAAGAATGGTTTGCAGTATTTCTAATTTTTGAGATTTTTCCATGTCCCCCTTTAGGGGTTAGGGGTCTATTAACTATCAACTCTCTTCGCTTTTCTTGCCAGTTGCTGAAATACTTCATCCATGCTGTTGGCATTAAATTGTTTTTTGAGATTTTTGGGTGAGTCTAATGCTTCTATTTTTCCATCCACCATGACAGAAACACGGTTGCAATATTCGGCTTCGTCCATATAATGTGTTGTAACAAAAACGGTTATTCCGCGCGAAGTTGCATCGTAAATCAGTTCCCAAAACTGACGGCGTGTAATCGGGTCGACACCTCCGGTTGGTTCATCCAAAAACACTACTTGCGGATTATGAAAGATGGAAACCGAAAAAGCCAGTTTTTGTTTGAACCCTAATGGTAGCGAACCAACCAATTTATTCCGTTCACTTTCAAAATGCAAGACGCGCATCAACTCGTCTGTTTTCTCCTTTATTTCCTGGTCTTTCATTCCATAAATTCCACCGAAAAGTTCGATGTTTTCCCACACCTTGAGGTCATCATAAAGTGAGAATTTCTGACTCATGTAGCCAATGTTTTTTTTGACAAGTTCGGTCTGTTTGCCAATGTCGTAGCCTGCCACCAGTCCTTTTCCGCCCGTGGGAATGCTGAGCCCGCAAAGCATACGCATGGCAGTGGTTTTTCCGGCACCATTGGCTCCCAGAAAGCCGAAAATTTCACCTCGTTCCACTTCAAACGAGATATTATCCACTGCTTTGAAATTGCCGAATTTCTTGGTTAGATTTTCGGCAATAATTACTTTGTTGGAATTATGTTGAATTGTTTTTTCCATTTTCTTTCTTACTTCTTACCTCTTACCTCTTATTTCTGGGAGAGTTGCATAAAACAGTCTTCAATCGTTGGTTCTATTTCTCTGATTTCAATATTTGTATGACCTAACTTATCCAATGTCTCTTTCAAGTTGTTTATTGATAACTGTTCACTGCTCACTGAAACATGATGTTTGTCTCCAAAAGCAAAACAGTTACTCGTAAGCTCATTGGCCCGCAAATCGTTCAATAGTTTGTACATATTGTCGCTTTGAACTGCCCAGAGCTTGTTTTCGTATTGACTGACAATATTTTTCGGGGTGTCGATTTTCAGGAACTGTCCGTTTTGAATCAACGCTATGCGATCGCACAAACTTGCTTCGTCCATGTAAGGTGTGGAAACCAAAATAGTAATACCTTGCGCCTTCAGGTTTTTGAGCATTCCCCAAAATTCTTTTCGTGATACCGGATCGACACCAGTAGTAGGCTCGTCCAGAAAGAGTACACTTGGTTTGTGAATCAACGCGCAACTTAGTGCCAGTTTTTGCTTCATTCCGCCCGAAAGTTTCCCGGCTCTACGATTTTTGAAGGGTTCAATCTGTTGATAAATATCCTTTATTAATTCGTAATTTTCTTCGATAGTGGTATTGAAAACCGTCGCAAAAAAGTTCAGGTTTTCCTCCACTGTCAGATCCTGATAGAGTGAGAATTTCCCAGGCATATAACCAACCCGTTTGCGAATCTCTTTGTAATCGGTCACTACATCAAATCCATCCACCGAGGCTGTTCCGTTATCGGCTAAGATCAGGGTTGTCAGAATTCTGAAGAGCGTCGTTTTTCCAGCTCCATCAGATCCGATAATCCCAAAAATCTCACCTCTTTCCACTTCGAAGTTCACCCCTTTGAGAGCTTCAATTGTATCGTATTTTTTGTTGATTGATTTGCAACTAATAGCCGATTCAGATTGAATATTTTGTTTGTCCATTAGATTGTATATTTGGGAAGTCTAAGAAATAATTATCAACATTTAATTAAAACGATACTTCTCCATACATCCCAATTTTCAATAAACCATTGTTCTTGACGTTTATTTTTACTGCATAAACTAAATTCGCACGTTCGTCGCGGGTCTGAATAGTTTTGGGTGTGAATTCCGATTTGCTTGAAATCCAGGCCAATGTACCTGTGTATTCTTTGGTGTCATCTTTTCCAAAATCGGTTGTTACTTTTATTTTTTGACCAATTTTCAGTTTAGTCAGTTGATCGGCAGTAACATAAGCACGGAGAATCATATTGTCGGTATCTGCTATTTTGAAAAGTGCTTTGCCCGGTGCAGCTACTTCGCCCATTTCGGCATATTTTACCAGTACGGTTCCGGCTATCGGACTGGTAATGTTACATTTTTTCAACTGGTCGTCTAATTGCGATACTTGTAGTGAAATGCCTTCACTATCGTTGTTGATGCCTTGGTTGCCGGTTACTAAAGTGGTTTTTTGAGCGTCAAGTTGCTTTTCCAATAGGGCAATTTGTGCATTTATATCATCTAATTGTTTTTGGTTGGCAGCATTGGCTTTTACCAGGTTTTCAAATCTTTTGTGTTCCATTTTGGCTGTTGCAATTTGTTGCTCGATGGCGGCAATTTGCTTTTTGATATCGGGGCGACGACTCAATAATGCTTTTTTACTGCTGGCAATCTGTTGTTTGCGTAGGTAAAGCTGCGTGCTGTCGATAGCGCCAAGAAGTTGATTGGCAGTTAGCACCTGTCCTTCTTCTACGTTGAACGAAAGAATTTTTCCGGTTGCTTCGGCAGAAACGATAACTTCGGTGGCTTCGAAAGTACCGAAAGCATCTGCGTCACTTTTTGATTTACCGCACGATGCAAATAATATTGAAATAATAGACAATCCGAATAAGACTTTACGTTTTGAAGAAGGTGTAATAGAGTGTGTTTTCATATCGAAAGTATTTTAAATTCCGTCGACCGACGGATATGGGGTTTAATTATTGATATTATTTTTAAGTTGATATACATTCATTATCAGCTGAATTTCATGCAAGGACTTGAGTTGTTTTGCCTGATCTTCGGCGTTTATTTCGCGAATTAAATCCGTGATGGATAGTGTTCCGTTGTCAACTTTAGCTGTTGCCGATTTTTTTATATTTCCTCTTAAACGAATAATTTCATCATCGTTGGACAGTGTTGATTGTAACTTTTCAATTTCTGTTTGTTGTTGCCTCGTTTTCAAATCAGAATTGAATAGAAATGTTTCCTTTTGAACATCCATTCCTTTTTTGCTGATCTCTATTTTATTGAGGTTGTTTTTCTGAGTATAAAAACCACTTAAATTCCACGATAAACGAATACCACCGATATAAAAATCAGAAAAGGCATTGGTTAGCATGTTTAGTCCGGGTTTACCGTAACCACCCTGAACGAAGGCGCCAATTTTAGGACGATTACCAGCGTTTAGCAATTCTTTTTGGCTCTCCAGTAATTTATTTTGTGCATCAAATAACCCAATCTCCGGACGGTGATTGGTCGTTGCATTCAGATTTGCAAGATTTATTTCGGGTTTTATCAATTCAGTTTTGGCATCAATGACTAAGCCGGTTAAAGCTGAGAGCATGATAAAGTACGATTTTTGAGTACTTTTCAACTCAGTTTCTCGTTGCTGAGTATTGATTTGTTCCACTTTGAGTGCATCTAAATCCGACTGGTTAGCCACCCCATTTTGCTTGTAACTAGCTACCCGATTGTAGTTTGTTTGTAATTCGTTCTGCAAAATGTCATTTTGTCGTAGCTGTTCATTTATGAGTAAGATGCCAAAGTACAATTGATTTACCCGTTCATTTAGCGTGTATAAATCAACTTCAAGTTTTTGTTTCTCTACTTCTGTGTTGGCATTGGTTATTTTCTTCTGAGCCGAAATAGCTCCCCCATCCCATATCACCTGATTAGCCTCTACTACAGCTTGATACTGATCTTTGCTTAGTCCCGGAATTGTTACATTCGGGATGGTGATAGGCAATTTTGTTACCTGCGACTGGTAAGTGCCTTTGGCCGAAAGTGTTAGTTGTGGTAAGTAACCTTTGTTGGCATTACTAATGTTGTACTGAGCTGTTTGCTCGATAAGTCCGTATTGTTGTACCAGCGGATAATTGGCTTTGGCTTTTTCCTGACAAACTTCAACTGTCAACTGAGCCATACTACTCAGTTGACAGATGATAGACAGTAAGATGACTAAAAATTGTTTTCTCATATTTTCTTGTAAATAGTTGATATATTGTAATCTGTGTACTTGAAGTGATAGCTGTTTTATTATTTCTTTTCGTCGGAATTTCCTGAGTTTTTTAAAACATCCAGCAATTCCTGAAGATCAACGGTGGCATATGAAGATGAATGATCCGACATTGCATAGGGAATTACTAAATCGTTGTTATGAACTAGCGAACCACAGGAGTAAATCACATTTGGTACATAACCTTCTCTTTCCGATTCATTTGGAACCATTAACGGACTGCTTAACCTACCTATCTCTTTCTCCGGATTATCAAGTTCGTACAATGAAGCTCCTAACGTGTATTCACGCATTGACCCAACAGCATGTGTTATAATCAGCCAACCATCTTTTGTTTCAATTGGAGAGCCTGCATTACCAATTTGCACCAATTCCCATGGATATTTGGGTTGCTGAATGATTTTAGCTTCTCGCCAAATATTAATATTATCGGAATATGCAATGTAATTATTTACACCGTCAATCCTGCACAACATGGCATATTTCCCGTTTATTTTTCTTGGGAAGAGTGCCATTCCTTTGTTTTGAGCAATTTCGCCATTAATCGGTAATATTCTAAAATCATAGAAATCTTTTGTGCTGATTAATTTAGGTAAAATGGCAATTCCGTCGTAAGCTGTATAGGTGGCATAATAGGTAATTTCACCATTGTCATCCGTGAATTTGACGAAACGGGCATCTTCAATTCCTTTTTGTTCGGTTGCTGAAATAGGGAAAATAACCCTTTCGGAAATGGCCGAATCAATTGAAAAATGAATTTCGTAATGTGACGAAGCCAGCCACATCATGTCATTGATGATTTTTATCTGCTCCTCAGTAACTTTCTCATCTTTTCGTGCAATTGCAAGGTTTCTCATTAACTCGCCATAGGTGAAGTTATTTCCGAGTTTATCTAAAATAAATGCTGGTGAAACTACATTCACCTCAGCTTTCACTTCCTTGTCTTGATTGTCAACAATTACCGGTGCAAGTGAATTTTCGACTTCTTGTATTCCTTCAATTTTCTCAATGATAACCGGCGAAATAGAGTTCCCTTGTTCTTGCATTTCCATCAATTTTTTCTGGAAAATCTCTTTTTCGTAGATGTTTCGTTTAATTACATCTGCTTCGGCCAACATTTTTCCAACAGGTTCAAGACTCAGATTGTTATTTTTGTCAAGAGTTCCGGACCGGAAAACAATAGAGGAGATATGTCCCTCACCAGTGGCACGAAAACTAAAAATGACTCTTTTCTCATTCGTACCTATCTCCGACTGATCGGGGTGTTCAATGATAGATGGATTAAAGAATGCTGCAGATTCAATGGAGTATTCCATTGTGAAATAGGATCCTATCAAAGCCTTTTGTGCCGAACTAAGATCTTCTTTATTTACTTCTATGTTGTCAAATATTGGAGTAAGTTTATCAAAATGTTTTTCGAATATTCGAGATATATTTCTGTGACGCCGGGAGAAACCTCTCAACAATTGGCTCATGGCAATATTCACTTCTTTTTCCGGCATTGCCAGTACTTTTCGGATTATGTCTGCTGATCTATCGTCGTTAACGTATAAAAAACGTGGGATAATTCTTGAAGGATCAGGTGAGAAAATAATTTTTTTTCTGTTTACGGCTACTTGCATTTTTTTTTGTTTTAAAAACGAGTTTAATCTTGAAATTAAATATTCTAAATTAAAAATTATACCTCAGGGCATTTAGAACTCTATTGAACTCCTGAGTCTTTTTTTTTTGCAAGAAATATTTTTTTTGTCTGTTTTTTTTGTTTCTCGTTTAAGTTTGGTGTTTATACACTGTTTTTTAGAACAACAAATAAATTGGTTTAATTTTATGGTTTTATGTAGTTTAAAATAACTTGTACATTCTCATTACGTCTGTGTGCTAATAGTTCCTTGGTATGTTCTTCATCAAGTTGTAAAATGCCATTGGCTATGGGTAAAAGCATGAAAAATCCTGCATTGAGTGTAACCATTGTAATAATTATATCAATAAGCTCAATTTTGCGGGCACGTCCTTCGTCTATTTCTTGCTGAAGCTCATTATTTAGTCTTGTAAACAGCTCAAAAGGAACCGCCTGTAGTTTATTGCGTAAATTTTTAAGGTTTTCTGGCAGTCGCGATAGTTCAGTGGCTACTAATAGTGGCAATTTTGGATTGTTTGTCAGTAAGTCGAAGTGCGACTCTGCTGCATGTCTCACTTTTTCTGAGAAAGAGATATTCCCAAAATTCTGTGATGCGTATAGATGTTCGAAAAGCATTCTGAATTTTTTCTCAAAAATGGTGTTGAACAAGTTATCTTTTGTCCGGAAATAGTAATGAACTAAGGCTTGATTACAGCCAGCCACTCTTGCTATCTCAGTAGTGGAAGTCGACGTAAATCCTTTTTCGAGAAATAGTTTCTCGGCAACTTCCAAAATCGTCTGTTCCATTGACAGGTCATTCTTAATGTCCATATTTAATTGTTATATTTAATAGCTCTATTAATTGGCTACAAAGGAATACTTTTTTATTGAATAATGGTTCAATAAATCAATATAAATTTCAATAATTTGCAATAATTAACGTGGAGTGGATTGTGTCGAATTGTACGCTTTTCCGATATTTTCTATAATGTCACCGGCAATAAGCGACTCAGTTGATTGGTTTTTTAATGCCAGGTCACCAGCAAGTCCGTGAAGGTAAACGCCAACTTTAGCAGCATCTATAGGTGTATAAGCTTGTGCCATTAATCCTGCTAGCATTCCTGTGAGTACATCGCCCGATCCTGCTGTTGCCATGCCCGAGTTACCGGTACTGTTGAAATACAGTTCGCCATCCGGGGTTGCAATAAGCGTATTTGCACCCTTCAAGATGATAATGATTTTAAGTTCTCGTGCATATTCCGAGGCTTTTATCATTCGGTCGTAGCCTGAGTTGCACTTTCCGAAAAGTCGTTCAAATTCTTTTGGGTGAGGAGTAATGATGCTGTTTCTTGGTATAAGTGGAAGTAATTCTTTATTTTGAGAAATAATGTTTAGAGCATCTGCATCTAAAATACACGGTTTGTTATAATTTTTCAGGAAATGGTGTAACATTTCCACCGTTTCAGCATCTTTGCCTATTCCTGGTCCTATAGCAACAGCATTGTAAGTTTCGAATGTTTCTATTTCTGTTATGAAATTGTCGGCCTTGTCCGACTGAAAAATAGCTTCTGGAACAACCGATTGGACGATAATTCTATTTGCGGCGGCACTATGAACCGTAACCAATCCTGCTCCAGTACGCAAGGCAGCTCTTGCCGATAGAACTGCAGCCCCAGCCATGTCTAAACTTCCGGCCGCAATACAGACGTGACCAAATGTACCTTTGTGCGAAAATTTTTGGCGTTCTTTTAAAAGTGGAACAATATCGTTTTGCTCCAGATAAAACAAATTGCTTTTTGTAATTTCAATTGCTTTAGGATGTAATCCAATATCCACCGTCCTCCAATTTCCAACATATTTTGCGTTTTCGGGAAGAAGAAATGATAATTTTGGAAATTGGATGCTGAGTGTGTAATCAGCCCTGACAATTATTGAAGAGTCATCAATTGCATTTTCTTCGCCATGTAGTCCCGACGGGATATCAATTGCCACTACTTTACAACCACTACCGTTTAGCCATTCAACGGCTTGAGCGTAAATGCCGGTCAACGGGCGGCTCAATCCGGAACCAAAGAGGCCGTCAATCAGGATGGAGTCTTCTTTGATAGAAGGAGCAATGAATTCATTTTCTATTTCGGTCAAAGCTGTTGGGAATCTTTCAAGTAGCCGTTTTCTATTTATCTCACAGTCATCAGAAAGACCGCCAGTGTGCAATAAATAGGCAGAAACGGGATAACCCAACTGCAGTAACATTCTAGCCATTGTCAGTGCATCTCCGCCATTATTTCCCGGACCTGCTAAGATATAAATAGTCTGTAAATAAGGAAATTGACCAACAAACTCCCAATAAAGAGCATCGGCGGCTCGCTCCATTAAATCGATAGACGAAATTGGTTCGTGCTCAATAGTATATTGATCGAGTTCTTTGATTTGAGTAGTGCTGAAGAATTTCATTGTAGGAGTTGTTAGTCAGCACAAATATAAACAATAAGGCTGGATACTGTAACAGAATTACAATATTCTATACCTCAATTCATTTTCTTTGCCAAATAATTCATCTGATTTTTTTTGCTTTTTCTTTAGATAACATGAACACCTAGTATTTAGCGTTTGAGAAACGCTCTTCAACTTCGAAAAAACGAGAAGATAAAGTTTCAAAAAAAGAATGAAGATAAGGAAATTATCATTTTTTTTGGAATAGCCGAATTCTTAAATATAAAATAAATGTATAATTTATGAAATAAATGTATACCTTTGAACACGCTTTACGTTATAATTTCTTTTAGTGCCGAAACTATCTATAATGAAAAGTGTTTATATCCAAATACTCAAACATAAACGGGTCTAAATTTTTATTACAAACGTATTAACCAATCTATTGCGTGATGATTTACAACGAAGAAACTTTAGCCGAACGCTTAAGAAGGGACGATCGTACCGTAATTGATGAGATTTACGAGGGGTATCATTCAAAAATTTTTCGTTTTTCATTGGCTTACCTGAAAAATGAAGATGACGCATATGATGTGGTACAGGAGTCTTTCATCAAGTTATGGGAGAATCGTCTCGTGCTGAAAAGAGATAGCAATTTTGATGCTTTTCTTTTTACTATCGCTAAAAATTCGGTGCTTTCGTTGTTTCGAAAACGAGCCACTGAGCAAAAATATCTTGACTATCTTGTTCAAGCCGCTACTTCTAATACTCAGGGTACGGAGGAACAAACTGACTATACATTTCTTAAAGAACGCTACACGCAGTTGATTGACCAACTCCCTCCAAAACGAAAAGAAGTTTTCAGGTTGAGTCGTGAAAAAGGGTTGTCCAATAAAGAAATTGCCCTGTTGAAAGGCATTGCCGAAAAAACAGTGGAAGACCACCTTTCAAAATCGTTATTTTTCTTCAAACAACATCTCGGGAGTTTGGGCATTTGGTCTGCACTCTTTTACTTTCTTTTTGTGGAATAATGTCCATGAAAATTCAACAATCAAATAGTAATAGTTGAAACTATTTCCAGCGATTTTTTCAACAAGTAACTGATCGTTGATTTTAATTCCTTTGATGGACGCCAATTTTGGGTGTCCATTTTTTTTTGCAACGTACCATGCTAATTTATATGAAATCAATATAATACAGTGTCCGTTCACTTGTATGGATAATTGCCAGACAAAAAAATAAAAATAATTTCAAACAGAGCAAGGGTAAACTTCGGGCAGTGCGTTATCTATATGTTGCAGCATAAAAAGTAATGCATGTTCAAAAATGTTTAGTTAACCATTTTGCACGTAAACTAATGTTGTAACTTAATAAAAAATAATATGACCTATATCAATCAACTAATAAGCAATTTCAGAACAGACAAGTATTCGAAAGAGGATTTGGATCAGCTGATAGATGTGCTCGAATTACCTGTACATGAAGAGGCTGTGGACGTATCGATGTATATGCATTGGGATGAATGCGATGATACAGCGATTGGGAATGAAGAGCGATTCAAACAAATATTGTCCGAAATTCATCATTCTATCAATATGAAAGCGCAAAAACCAACCTTGGTGAGACGACTTTATGTTGGAATGTCGCGTGTTGCAGCTATTTTGATTATTCCATTGATGATTACACTTTATATGGTGGGTAGACACCAAAGTTCGAAATCATTGGCTGTTTTACAAAACACAATAAGTGTACCGCTTGGGGCAACCAGTAATTTTGTATTACCTGATGGCACTCATGTTTCATTAAATTCAGGAACAACTTTGACATATCCTATGACTTTCAGCAATCAACCCTATCGTGTTGTTGCATTAAATGGTGAAGGCTTTTTTAAAGTGAAAAAAGATAAGAAATATCCGTTCATTGTGAAAATGAATGGAATGGATATAAGAGTGACCGGTACCACGTTCAATGCTAGAGCGTACAAAGATGAACCTGATGTAACTGTGGCACTTGTTGAAGGTGCTGTTCTTCTGGGAAAACAAAAGCCAAGCAATACTTTCGAATTAAATAGTGCGCTTCATCCTATGGAAGTAGCTGTGTTGAACAAAGCTGGAAAACAAATTACATTGACTCAGAAAAATGATTTGACTAAATACATAGCCTGGACGCAAGGTCGTATTGTATTTGATAATGACCCGATTCAAACCGTTACTCAAAAGTTAGAAAAGCTTTACAATATACATGTTGTAATTTCGGATAAGGAATTGTTGCGGTATCAATTAACGGCTACATTTACGAATGAGCCTTTAGAACGTGCTCTCAAAATTATCAGTTTGTCGTCACCCATCAGCTATCGTGTGATAAACGGAGCACGAGATGACGACGGAGCTTATGGACAACGGACACTGATATTAAAAAAAGAAAATAAATATAGGCAAAATCGAAAATACTAATCGAAAATACAAAGTTATCCTTTAAAACAATCTAAAAAATCACCATCATGAAAGTCATTACATAATCTTTCTCATCTTATTCGTACGCTGATTTTTCAATCAGCTTCATTCGACTATTTTCTGAAAACATCTATCCGGTTATTGCAGAATAGCAGTGTATAGCCAGTTTGATCCTTCATTACAATGTGATAGTTCTCGCAAAACAATATATCCACTGTAATGCATAGTAAATATCTTTAAATCTTTGTTTTATTATCACAAATTTTCAAATTACAAATCTATGAAACAAACCACGATTTTAGTAAAGGACGAACGAATTCCTTTATTTATGTCAATAAACAGAACTTTAAAGTTCGGACTATTCTTGTTGTTAGGACTTATGCTAAGTGCGGCAACCAGTCTTCATGCTCAAGATACTCAAATATCAATAACAGCGCGTAACACTCCTGTTCGTGAGGTGCTAAAAATGATTGAAGCAAAATCAGATTATCATTTTGCGTACAATAACAAGCTTATTGACGTGACTCGCAAGGTAGACGTAACAGCTTCCAACCAAAAAATCGGAGACATATTAAAAGGAATTTTTGCCAACACAGATATAACTTACAAGGTGTTGGACAGTCAGATTATTTTAGCTTCAGCTAAAGAAATGGGTGAGCCTGTTACTAATGCTAAAGCAACCTCCGAAAAAGTGACCGGAAAAGTTATCGATGAAAATGGACAGCCATTGCCAGGTGTAACCGTTGTGGTGCAAGGTCGAAAAGTTGGGACTGTAACAGATATAAACGGTTTTTACTCTGTCAGCAATCTTCCTCAAAACGCAGTTTTACAATTCTCGTTTGTGGGAATGTTGACTCGCGAAGTAAAAGTGAACAGCCAACCTGTAGTTAATGTAACTTTACAAGACGCAAGTAAAGGTCTTAGCGAGGTGGTAGTTGTTGGTTATGGTACCACTACAAAAAAAGGATTAGTTTCTGCTGTAACATCCATTAAATCTGACGACTTGAATAAAGGAGCTATTACCGATGTTGGACAATTATTACAAGGAAAAGCTGCTGGTTTGAATATCACGGTAAGTGGTGATCCAACCCGTAAATCAAGTGTTATTTTGCGTGGTGCTTCTACGCTGAATAGTTCGATGGAGCCATTTTATGTTATTGACGGTATTCCTGGTGGAGATATTTCATTGGTTGCTCCTGACGATATTGAAACCATCGATATATTGAAAGATGCATCTGCCACTTCTATTTATGGTAACCGTGCTTCGAATGGAGTAATTATGGTAACCACTAAAAAAGGGAAAAAAGGGGTGACACATGTTTCGTATAACGGGTATGGCGGTATTGAAAATGTATCTAATAGTCTTAAAATGATGAATGGAGCTCAGGTTCGGGCTTTTGCGACTAAAACGGGTCAAAATCTTACAGAGGATACTGGAGCTGACACTAATTGGCAAAAGGAAATACAAAGGGGAACTGCATATTCAACAAACCATAACTTGTCATTTAATGGTGGCTCGGAACACAATACTTACAGTGCGAGTATTAATTATACAAACAAGGAAGGTATTATTAAAGAAAGTAATCAAAATAAAATTGTTGCTCGTTTGACTTTCGATCAAATGGCTTTTAATGATAAAGTTAAATTTGGGATATCTGTAGCGAATGCCAAAATAACATCTGATTATGTACCTCAACTTGGAACTGTACTTTTGCAGGCTGCCAACCGGTTACCTACTTCTCCAGTAAAAAATACTGATGGTACCTATTCTGAGAACTTTACTAAAAATGGATATTTTAATCCTGCTGCCATTATTAATTATGGGCAAGATCAGACGAAAAACAATAACTTAATGGCCTCATTTACAACCAATGTAAAATTACCATGGGGGTTCACTTATGACTTGAGTCTCTCTTACCAAAATTATAGCTCACTACATGGAGAGTATTATGACTCTTATCTATACAAATATAACGGTTCGGTATTTTATAATAATCCTGAGCCTCCTGCAACCAAGTCTATTGTGAACTTTGGACAAGGAGGAACTGCGCTCCGCAATACCTACCAGACCACCAATCAGATTTTGGAGAACTGGATTACCTGGAATAAAAAGTTTGATGCACATAGTATAACTGCAGTTTTGGGCTATTCACATCAAGATGATATTTATGGAGATGGCTTTCAAGCAACAAATATTAATTTTCCTGTAAATACTGTAGGCTTTAATAATTTGGCATTAGGTAATTACTCAGCTATTTCTGGAGCTAAAGTAGATTTCGGGTGGGATCAAATGTATTCAAAAACTCGTATGATTTCTTATTTTGGGCGATTGAACTACAACTATAATGATAAGTACTATCTTCAAGCTTCAATTCGTAGGGATGGAGGCTCAGTGTTCGGAAAGAATAATCAATGGGGCTACTTCCCATCGGTGGGTTTATCGTGGAGAGCTGGTCAAGAAAAATTTATTCAGGACTTGGGTATATTTGAGGACTTAAAAGTTCGCGCTAGCTATGGAGTAACAGGAAATGGAACAGGTTTTAACGCCTACACTTCTCAATTTCTTTCTGGCTCAATGGGTAACTTTTATTCAAACGGAAGCTCTGTTATGTCTTATGGTCCTAACAAAGCTTCGAACCCTGACTTAAAATGGGAAAAAACAGCTACTTCGAATATTGGTGTTGATGCATCTGTATTGAAGGGAAGACTTAGTTTTACGATCGACTTGTATAATAAAAATACAACCGATATGATTTACTGGTATGATGCCGATATTCTATTAGTTCCAGCGGCTGGCTTATATGCTAATGGTGGTAGCATGAATAATAAAGGGATTGAGTTAAGCGTTACTGCTGTACCTGTAAAAACAAAAGACTTTACATGGAAAACAAGTGTAAATCTGGCTCACAACAAAAATACAATAACCAGTCTTTCAAACCCATACTTTGCTGGTGGCGACTCAATTCGTTATACACAGCCTGATGGAGGCGGACAAACGGCTAGTACTCTCCAGATAAGACAAAAAGGACACCCGCTTGGTCAGTTTTTTACGCTTAGCTATCAAGGAAAAGATGCCAATGGAGTGTCACAATATCTAACTAAAGCTGGTTTGTTAACTACAAATCCGACCACAGCTGATTATCGTTATGCCGGAAGTCCTCAACCCAAACTTAACTATGGTTGGTCGAATACATTTACATATAAAAACCTTGATTTAAGTGTATTCTTCCGTGGTGTATATGGCAATAAGATTTTTAATGCAACCAGAGCTGATTTATTTAGACCAGCAACTGTAGCTTATACAAATATTTTAGTGGATGCTGGAAATGAATCAGAAAAAGATTTTAATGCTTACAAATACTCTTCTCGTTTTATTGAAGATGGTAGCTATTTACGTCTTGAAAACATGACATTGGGTTATACTTTCAAATTTCCTGTTAAACATATAGAGAGTCTTCGTCTGTATGGAACCGTAAATAATCTTTTTGTTATTACCAAATACACCGGAGTAGATCCGGAAATAAATCAAGGAGGTATGGCACCGGGTATTGATTCAAATAATTTCTACCCCAAGACTCGTACATTTCTATTTGGTTTGAATATTATTTTATAAGAAACGAATAAATATTATAATCATGAAAAAGAGATTTAAATATATCATACTTCCGGCTTTTCTGTCCATTATACTTGTGTCGTGTAATGATTTAAATGTGCCGGTGACTACACAAATCACTCCGGATGTTTATCCACAAGATTCTTCACAGTTTGTTGCTTCAGCAGGAGTAGTTTATGCTGCTTTAAGAGGAAATTATTCTACTGATTACTTTTTTATGCAGACTTTAACCACCGATGAGGCGATTTTGCCTGCACGTGGTGGTAACTGGTACGATAATCAGGGATATTTAAGAATGCATTATCATACATGGACTCCCGATCATGGTGGAACTCAATCTTGCTGGGACTGGCTGTCACGAATTATAGGATATGATAATCAAACGATGTATATTCTGAATAGCAATATGCCAGAAGGTAATTTTAAGAACCGGACACTATCAGAGTTGCGAATGGTTCGGGCATTGGCTTATTTTTGGATGATGGATATGTATGGAAATGTGCCTATTGTTACTACTTATGGCGATTTTGAATCAAAAGCAAAATCCGACAGAAAGGATGTGTTTAATTTTATCGAATCTGAGATAAAGGAATGTTTACCAAACTTGAGTACCACTATGGGTATATCAACCTATGGTCGTCCAACACAATACATGGCATATTCACTCCTTGCGAAAATGTATCTGAATGCTGAATATTATACAGGTACTGCTCGTTATAGCGATTGTGTAACGGCTTGCGATAATGTAATTAGTTCTGGTAAATTTACATTGGCTACAACCAGTAATTATTTGCAGATGTTTTATCCTAATAATGGTCCGACAACTCCTGAATTCATTTTTGCTATTCCTTACGATCCTTCGTTTTCATCATTGTCTGGAACGAACGGTATGATGTATCATTCCCGATATGATGTGCCTCGTTCATTAAAAACTAAATTTGGGTTACCCTTTACTCCCAGTGCTCCGGAAAGTACTTTGCCAGAGTTTTATGCTTATTTCAACGATATTAATGACGTTCGTAATAAACAATGGCTTACCGGAAAGCAATATATGAATGATGGGGTAACCCCAATTATGGTTACAACTACAAAAAAAGGATATGATCAATTTTATTCCGGAACAGATGGAGGGGCAACCTATACTTATCAGGTGGAACTTTCTCCTAATGTAACTCTTCGTCAGGATGTTAGTTTGTTCGATTGTGGAAATGACGAAATAGCTTGGAATATGGGTTATCGCAATGTTAAATTTTATCCAGATGCTACTTCAACAAGCCGAAATCAAAATAATGATGTTCCTGTATTTCGTTACTCGGATATATTGTTGATGAAAGCGGAAGCTATTCAACGTGGAGGAACAGCAACCTTGGGGCAAACTGCTTTGTCGTTGGTAAATGATCTTCGTGCAAAAAGAACAACAACGGCTGCGTGGACAAGTGTTTCGCTGGATGATATATATTCAGAAAGAAGTCGTGAGTTTGCTATGGAAAACTGGCATCGTAACGATATGATCCGCTTTGGTAAATATGAGGGGAAATGGGGTTTTAAAACTAACGCAGATACCTATCGTCGTATTTTTCCTATTCCAACAGGAGCTATGGTTAAAAATCCAAAACTAACTCAAAATCCGGGTTATTAATTTAATTAGTAAAAACCCTGGAAAGTTATCATATTGCTTTTCAGGGTTTTTTATTACTATCTTTATACTTCAAATTTGAAGTATCCTTTTTGGCACTTCGCTAAAATGAATCTCAGGTTCGAAAGTAGAATGGCAGCCGAAAAAAACTGTTATCAGTAAAAAAAATCACACTTTTATGAATACTTCTCAATCTTCTGCCACGACTCGTCTTTTGTCGTTGGATGCGCTGCGTGGCTTCGACATGATGTGGATCATTAGTGGAGAAATTATTTTTCACGCTTTAGCTAAAGCTTCCAATGTGCCTCTCTTTGGCTGGATGTCCGATCAGTTGCATCATTCCACCTGGAATGGATTTACCTTTTACGATATGATTTTCCCGCTGTTCATTTTTATTGCCGGCGTATCCATGCCTTATTCCTTGGGCAAACAACTCGAAAACCAGATGGAAGGTAATCTCCAAAAAGCTAAAAAAAATATTTACCGTTCGCTTGTTAAACGAACTCTCATTCTTATCATTTGTGGTATGGTAGTGAACGGACTTCTCAAATGGAATGATTATGAACATACCCGTTTTGCAAGCGTGTTGGGGCGCATTGCCCTATCGGGTTTCTTTGCAGGAATTATTTTTCTCAACTCAAAATTACGCACACAACTCATTTGGTTTTTCGGTTTGTTGCTGGGTTATTGGACCATTATGATGCTGATACCGGTACCGGGCCATGGAGCCGGTGTATTAACCCCCGAAGGTAATCTGGCAGGATATATCGACAGATTGTTTTTACCGGGGAAACTTCACCGGATAGTGTATGATCCCGAGGGTTTATTGTCAACTATTCCAGCTATTTGTACTTCGCTACTTGGCGTTTTTACTGGCAGGTTTCTCCGAATGAGTGCTCCAAAATGGACTATACTCCGCAAAAGTATGGTTATCTTAGTGGTCGGAATTCTTCTGTTGGCTTTAGGAATGTTGTGGAATAACGTTTTCCCGGTCAATAAACCCATGTGGACCAGCTCTTTTGTTTGTGTTGCCGGTGGTTGGAGTCTGATTCTTTTATTTGTGTTCTATTTTGTTATAGATGTAGTTGGACTAAAGAAATGGTCTATGCCTTTTGTGTGGATAGGCATGAACTCAATTTTAATTTATATGGCCGCTCATGGAGTGGTAAATTTTGAATCGACTGCTTCCTTTTTGTTTGGTGGACTTATAAAAAATGCTCCCGAACTCTGGCAACCTGTTTGGTTAGGAGTGGGAATATTGCTAGTACAACTTGCTTTGCTTTATTTTTTGTACAAGAAAAAATGGTTTTTAAAAGTCTAATATTGAATACAATGTACTCGAAAAAAACAATACTAACACTGGCTCTTATAGCTATATTTGGACTTTCCTATGCGCAATTGGATAAGAAGGCTTCTGATAATCTGTTACAACGCATTTTGCCAAAACATGCCAACCAGTTTGTAGTTGAGCAGATTGATACTTTCAGCAAAGATACTTTTCAGATCTCGAGTAGAGATGGGAAAATTGTACTTGCGGGAAACAATGGTGTAAGCATTGCTTCTGCACTGTATTATTATCTGAATGAATATTGTCATTGTCAGATAACATGGAATGGTGAGAACCTCAATTTGCCTGCTAAACTGCCTGTTGTTCTCTCAAAAATAAAGAAATCGTCACCTTACGAATACCGTTATTATCTTAATTATTGCACCTATAACTACAGCATGAGTTGGTGGGACTGGCAGCGCTGGGAGAAAGAAATTGACTGGATGGCATTGCATGGCATCAACATGCCGCTGGCTATCACCGGTGAAGAATACGTGTGGAACGAAGTGTACAAAGAAATGGGATTCACCGACAAAGAGCTAAGCACATTCTTTTGTGGGCCGTCTTATTTCTCATGGTTTTGGATGGGAAATCTTGATGGCTGGGGTGGTCCGCTACCCGCAAGTTGGATGATAAGCCACAAGAACCTTCAACTAAAAATTCTGAAACGGGAACGCGAGTTGGGCATGAAACCGGTATTGTCTGCTTTTACAGGTCATGTTCCGGCAGCATTCCGGCAGAAATATCCGAATGCTAAACTCAAGCAAACCAACTGGAACAATGGTTTTTCGGATACCTATATTCTGGATTCGGAAGACCCCTTGTTTGCCGAAATAGGCAAGAAATACCTTGAAAAGCAAACTCAGATTTTCGGAACAGACCACTTGTATTCAGCCGATACATTCAATGAGAATGAACCGCCTTCTGATGACCCGGAATTCTTGTCGAAACTTAGTGCACGGGTGTACGACGGCATGCGTCAGGCCGACCCCAAAGCAGTGTGGGTGATGCAGGGCTGGCTTTTTTTTAGTGACCGGAAGTTTTGGCATGCACCGCAAATAAAAGCATTGTTAGATGCTGTTCCCAATGACCGAATGATTATTCTGGATTTGATTACTGAATATGAGCCCGTTTGGAAACGTACCGAAGCATATTATGGTAAACCGTGGATTTGGAATATGCTGCACAATTTTGGTGGGAATATCAGCTTGTTTGGACAAATGGAAACAGTTGCGTCACAACCGGCTGCCGCACTTAATGATGCTCAATCTGGAAAATTGAAAGGTATCGGATTGACAATGGAAGCCATTGAGCAAACTCCGGTGCTTTATGAACTAATGACTGCAAACACCTGGCGAAGCACTCCGATTAGTTTGAATCAGTGGCTAAGTCAATATATTCGTAATCGTTACGGAAAAGGGACAAAGGAATCGAATGCCAATATGTTCAAAGCCTGGCAAGTGCTGAAAAATACCGTCTATAATGGAAAAGAAATACGCGATGGAGCAGAATCTATTCTCACCGGTCGTCCGACCATGGATTCGGCAACCCGATGGACGAAAACGAAGCTAAACTACGAACGGCGTGAGCTTATTCCGGCATGGGATTCATTTATTAAGTCGTCAGCTGCTTATGGTAAAAGTGATGGCTTTCAGTATGATATTGTTGATCTTACCCGTCAAGTGCTGGCTAACTATGCCCGACCGTTACAGGTAAAATGGGTAAAGGCTTATGAAAACAAAGACTTAGTCACATTTAGAAAATATAGCAATCAGTATCTTGAATTGATTGACGATATGGATAAATTACTGGCTACCCGAAAAGACTTTCTGCTGGGAAAATGGATTGTCGATGCACGACGATGCGGAACCACCGATGCTGAAAAAATACTCTATGAGCAAAATGCCCGTAACCTGATTACGCTTTGGGGAGATGCTGATAGTCCGTTACATGAGTATTCCTGTCGCCAATGGAGTGGACTGATGAATGATTTTTACAAAGTGCGTTGGCAGAAATTCTTTGCGGCAACAGCTTTGGCAATGGAATCGGGTAAACCAGTAGATGTTGCGGCTTTTGACAAGGAAATCGCTCAATGGGAGTGGAAATGGGTGAATACGCAGAAGAGTTATCCAACACAAACTTCGGGAAATAGTGTTGAGATTGCAAAGAGAATGTACCTGAAGTACAGAGCAAAAATGTAATTTGATATGATTATTTATAAATGTATTAAAAATTAATATACAAATGAAGACTAGATTTTATACAGTGTTGATTATGTTTTTTGGAACATTTCAATCAAATTTTGTTGTTGCACAGCAAGTTGTTGTAGAGAAAAATTCAGCGCGAACAATTGCAGTAGATTACAAAAATAGCGAAATGAGAAGTAACGTTTTTCAGGAATGTGTCGGTGCAGGGCGTGCAAATGAAGGTTTGCGTGCCGATTGGCAACAACAATTGACTTTAGCTAAAAAGGATATTGGGTTCAAATTTATACGTTTTCATGGTTTGCTTCATGATGATATGTATGTCTATTCCGAGGACGAAAATGGAAATCCGATTTATAATTGGCAGTATGTCGATAAATTGTATGATTTCTTGCTGAGTATCGGGGTGAGACCATTTGTTGAACTGGGTTTCATGCCATCGGCTTTGGCAAGTGATAATAAAACGGTGTTTTGGTGGAAGGGGAACATCACTCCACCCAAATCCTACGATAAATGGTCGGCTCTTATTACTGCTTTGGTAAAACATTTTGAGGAAAGATATGGCAGAGCAGAAGTGGAAAAATGGTATTTTGAGGTTTGGAATGAACCAAATTTGAAAGAGTTCTTCTCAAGTAACAGGGAGGAGTATTTTAAACTATATGAAGTTTCTGCTAAAGCTGTCAAAAGTGTTTCTTCTACTTATCGCGTTGGTGGTCCTGCCACTTCAAGTAGCACATGGATGAAAGAAACATTGCAGTTTTTTTCAGAACAACCCGCACTTGTCGATTTTATCTCAACTCATGCTTATGGCACAAAGTCTGTTTTTGATGAATTTGGGAAAAGACGGACTCAAATGCGCGAGGCTGATGGAATTCCGATTGCAATACGCAAACTTCGGAAAGATGTTGATGAATCGCCGTTGAAAGGTAGAGAGATTCATATCACTGAATGGAACTCTTCACCAAACCCTAAAGATCCCTTGCACGATACGTATCAAAATGCAAGTTATGCATTAAACGTGTTGAAAAAAACAGAGCATTTGGTAAATTCAATGTCGTATTGGACATTTTCGGATATCTTTGAGGAAGCAGGACCTCCTGTGACACCTTTCCATGGTGGTTTTGGACTTCTAACTTTGCAAAGTATCAAGAAGCCAACGTATTATGCATACAAGTTCCTCAATGGTCTGGGAGATAAAGAGTTGAAAAACGAAGATGCAAGTTCATGGGTTTGTAAAGATAAAAATGGTAACATTCAAGCTCTTTTTTGGGATTATACTTTGTTGTCTCCCGACTCATCCTACAATCAGCAGTTTTATAGTCGTATCATTCCGTCTAGGAATCTTGGAAATGTTAGTGTTAGTGTAATTAATGTTCCCGATGGCAAGTATAAAATGCTTGTATTTAGAACTGGATTCAAGAAAAATGATTCATTTACAGCGTACAAAGACATGGGAGCACCAACAAGTCTTTCTGTAAATCAAGAATTAGCCATCAAAAAGGCATCAGATGGAACAGCCGATACAAGTGAAATGGTTGAAGTAAAAGGAGGAAGACTCATGAAAACATTTGAAATGAGAGAAAACGATGTTTTTTTCGTTCAGTTTTTCAAAGTTCAAAAATAAATTATAATGGAAACTAAAAAACATATCACCGAAAGCAAAGTAGAAGCCTATTTCGAAAAGCAATTCAGTAATCCGGACATCAAAAAATCGGATGAGAAAATCAAGGTAGTTGTGGTTGATAATTATATCAATCTGGGTCAAATCACAGCTCTGCGTTTTTTGGAATGGGTAGCACTCAATCCGGGTGGAGTGGTAGCGCTTCCAACGGGAAAAACACCGGAATTTTTCATTAAATGGATGAAATATTACCTCGAGAACTGGGATGCGGAGATGAAGACAGGATTGCTGCATAAAATAGGATTGGATGTAACATTAAGGCCTGATTTCAAATCGCTTTATTTTGTAATGATTGACGAGTTTTTTCCGCTTGATCCTTTGCACGAGCGCTCGTTCAATTACTTTGTCAAGCGTTTTTATATTGAAGGATTTGGATTTGATGAAAAAAAGGCACTTTTCATTGATACTTTCAATATACCTGAAGCCGATCAGGCTTATCTGGATGGCTGTAAAAATATTGCAGAAATTTTCCCCGAAGGAATCATTGACTTGAGTCTGCGCATCAATCATCCCGCCAACGAAAGAGCGGCATTGCAAAAGAAAACCATTAAATACTTCGACCAATTCTGCGAAAATTATGAGGAAAAGATACGTAAAATGGGTGGTATTGGATTCTTTTTGGGTGGCATTGGGCCTGATGGACACATCGCGTTTGATGTAAAAGGATCGAGTCACCATTCACACACCCGGCTAACGAATATCAATTACGAAACACAGGCCGCTGCGGCTGTCGATCTTGGCGGTATTGAATCGGTGCGTAAAAAAGCGGTTATCACCATTGGCTTAAACACGATCACGCACAATCCGGATGTAGTGGCCATTATTATTGCCGCCGGCGAATCAAAATCTCAGTTAATAGCCTCAGCTATCGAGTCTCAACCTTCGTTGGAATACCCGGGAAGTGCGCTTCAGAAACTCGAAAACTCGCGCTTTTATCTGACGAAAGGAGCTGCTATAAAACTCCATGAACGCAAAAGACTCGCAATCCTTGAGCAATCCAATCCGGATACGAAAACGCTTGATAAATTGATCGTTGACGGGGCTTTGGAAGAAAATGTTTCGTTGCAGGAAATGACTTCCGAGAATTTTAAAACCACCAATCAGTATTTGCTTTTAGCTCAACAAGTGAGTGGCGAATCGCTGGCTTCATTGGCACAAGCCACTCATAAACGCATTGTAGAAAAGCTCAAAAAAGGTCTTAATCCGCCAATTCAAAGCAAGATATTACACACGGCTCCTCATCACGATGATATTGAGTTGGCTTATTTCCCTTTATTGCACCATTTGGTACGGTCGGAACACAACGATAATCATTTTGTGTATTGCACCAGTGGTTTTACATCGGTTACTAACGAGTATATCAATAGTAATCTGATAGCGCTGAGGAAATTGATTGCCAGTGGTAAAATAGAAAAATACCTGGATAACAAACGCCTTTTTGAACAGGATGGCTTCTGGGACGATATCACCGGAACATTGAACGCCATTGCCAATAAAAATAGCGAAGAACAAAGTATTTACATTGCTTGCCGGTTGGCTCGCCATTTGGTTCGTTGGTTGAAGGTGAAGACATTGAAAGAGCTTTTGCCTACGCTAAATGAAACCATTCAACATCTTTCAACCATTGATCCGGGAACAAAGGAAACGGAAATTGCACAGGTCATTAAAGGCTGGACGCGTGAGTTTGAAGCGGAACTGGTTTGGGAACATTTTGGTATCGGACTGGATCATGTTTCACACCTGGGATTACAATTTTATACCGGCGATATTTTTGTGGAATATCCTGATCCCGACCGCGATGTAAAACCGATTTTAGATTTGCTCGAAAAGGTTCGTCCTAACATTGTATCATTGGCGTTGGACCCCGAAGGCAGTGGCCCCGATACGCATTTCAAAACGCTGATAGCCATTTCTAATGCTTTGGAAAAATATGTAGAGAAATATCACGTCACTGATTTGAAAATTTGGGGGTATCGGAATATTTGGTCGAAATTCCATATCAGCGATGTGAGCATGATTGTTCCTGTTTCGCTGAATTCGTTTGCGGTGCTCAGTAGTATGTTCAACAATTGTTTTGTAAGTCAGAAATCGGCCTCTTTCCCAAGTTATGAATATGAAGGGCCATTCAGCGACCTGGCACAGCGCATTTGGGTGGAACAACATCACCAATTGACTACGCTTTTTGGACGCGATTTCTTTTATGATAGCAAATTGCCGCTACTAAAACGTTCGTACGGAGCTATTTATCTTAAGGAAATGACTTATAAAGAGTTTTGCAACGAAATAGAATTTATAAAGGGAATGATTGATACCAAAAAAGGATTAAAAGAACTCAAATAAAAATGAATCATGAAGCTGAACGCTAAGAAGTTGTTTCTCCTCCTGATGCTGTTTTTATCGAATAGCATCGGGCTTTTAGTTGTGGCGCAATCCGTTGTGATTGATAAAACAGCATACCGTTTTTTCATAGTTTCGGATATTGGACAAAACGGATATTATAAACAGAAGGAAGTAGCCAATACCTTGGGTAATTTGGCTCAAAGTATTCGCCCGAAGTTTATCATAGCGAGTGGCGACACATTTCATTACAATGGCGTGCGAAGTACCTCTGATCCTCTCTGGTCAAGTAATTTTGAAAGTATCTATACCAATCCATGGCTGTTGGTCGATTGGTATCCTGTTTTTGGAAATCACGAATACAGAGGAAATACGCAAGCTGTAGTTGACTATACACAAATCAGCCGCCGATGGAATATGCCTGCCAGGTATTATACTTTTGCTGTGAAAATCGATTCAGTCAATAGTCTCCGTTTTGTAATGTTGGATACGCCACCTTTTATGAGTGAATATAAAAAGCTGCCCGATCAGTATCCCGGTATATTAAAGCAGAATACCAAACAGCAACTGCAATGGCTCGATAGTGTTTTGTTGACTTCCACCGAAAAATGGAAAATTGTTATTGGACATCACCCTGTTTACTCGACCGATTCATTGCGGGGCAAAAATACCGAATTACTAGAACAACTCGATCCGGTTCTAACGAAACACAAGGTGGATTTTTACTTCTCCGGACATATTCATATTGCACAGCATATTCAAAAAAACAATATAAACTATGTGGTGAGTCCTTCGGGTTCGCTGGGTGTAAATACCGCGACACTTGCCGGAGCTAAATTTATAAGTCACTCCGAAGGTTTTACGATTTGTACAGTAAAAAAGGATTATTTCGAATTCATTTTTGTTGACGAAAACGGAAATGAACTGTATCGGTATAAAAAGTCAAAATAAAAATCACACAAAATAATTAATTGATATTCAGATATTATGAGAACCTATTTTTTTACTGGATTATTTCTTCTTATGGTTGCTTCTGCCATTGGACAGTCGAAAATAATCAATATCATTGACTTGGGAGCTAAATCGAGTAATACTACCGAAAATACGGCAATTATTCAAAAAGCTATTGACGATGTATCAGCTGCAGGTGGCGGACGAGTCGTTATTCCTGCAGGCCGATTTGTAACGGGAGTTTTGACTCTTAAATCGAATGTGGATGTGCACCTCGAAAAATATGCAGTATTGGCTGGAAGTACACGGCGTACCGATTACGGACCTTCATCACAGGCATCAGCACTTTTAGTTGCGGATAAAGCGACTAATATTTCGATTACGGGTAATGGAATGATTGATGGACAAGGAGAAGCACTGTTGAAAGATATTTACGTGATGCTTCATGCCGGAACACTTCAGGATAAAGAGTGGCAGACCGAGAACCCATGGCACCAAGTTCGTCCGGAAGAAGAAAATCGCCCCAAAATAATAAACTTTAATAATTGTGATAAAGTTACGATCAAAGGTATTACGCTTCGCAATGCACTTTGTTGGGTACAACGCTACAACAAATGTTCTAATATCATTATGGATAGCATAGAGGTTGAAAGTAATGTTTATTGGAACAACGACGGAGTTGATTTCGTAGATTGCAAAGATGTAAAATTGACCAATAGCTTTTTCAACTGCGATGATGATGGTATTTGTCTTAAATCGGAAGATCGGAACAGTCGATGTGAAAATATTTATGTGGCTAATTGTGTGGTTCGTTCCAGTGCCAATGCTGTAAAGCTGGGTACAGCTTCGCGGGGCGGGTTTAAAAATATCACCATAAAAGATATCAAAGTGTTTGATACTTTTCGCTCGGCCATTGCTATCGAATGTGTGGATGGAGGTGTCCTGGAAAATGTTGACGTGCGGAATATCAAAGCTACCAATACCGGAAATGCCATCTTGGTTCGTTTGGGTCATCGCAATAAAGACTCGGTGGTGAGCCAACTTCGTAATGTTTACATTGGGAATATGCAAGTGGAAGTGCCGAAAACAAAACCGGATATTGGCTACAATATGGAAGGGCCGGCAAAGCGATACCCGCATAATATTTTCCCATCTTCGGTAACCGGAATTCCCGGATACCCTGTTCAAAATGTAGTGATTGAGAATGTAAACATCGTGTATCAGGGTGGTGCCGACCGTAAAGTGGCTTGCTTTGGATTAGATTCATTAGCAAAAGTACCCGAAAATCTGGATGGCTATCCCGAATTCTCGATGTTTGGCGAGCTACCGGCCTGGGGTTTTTATGTACGACATACCGATGGTTTACAGCTAAAGAATGTGACTGTAAGGTACAAAGACGAAGATTTCCGTCCATCTATGGTTTTTGATGATGTAAATGGACTTCAGTTAAGCGACGTTGTCATTCCTACAGCAAAGGAAATGCCTGTTCTGGTTTTGAGAAATGTCAAGAATTATTCATTGAAGCAGGTTCAATTACCGGTGGATGCGAAGAAAGGAATTCTTGTTCTAAAAAAATAGAAATTACAATATCGCGCTAGATTTGTTCTCGAATTTTCGGATCCCCATGAAGGATTCAATTATCTTTGTATATTACAAGTTTTATTTATAGCTTTTTTCTGAAATGTGCAAGGTGCTTTTACCTGCTATCTGACTGACTAATAGTGGAATTTATCATAATATTCAACAAGTACTTTGAATACAGAATGCAATGTTGTTTTCGGTAGCTTATTATGCAAGCGGAAAACAGGGGAAAGTGAAGTGAATCAAAATGTAATATAGCTACTTAATTATTATACCTAACATATAAAAGCAAACATAAAAAATATCTTGATGTCGAAACGAATTAAAACTCTAATCTTACTTTCAGTTTGTCTCTTTTCGGGATTTACCGTTCTTGCGCAATCTCTTCATTCTTATATCGATCCATTTATAGGCTCAGAGAAAAAGGGCAACGTGTTTATCGGTCCGTCCTGTCCGTTTGGTATGGTAAAGCCGGGTCCCGATTGCAGCAAAGCGTCTAACAGTGGCTATGTTCCTGATACAACGCAGACAATCTATGGTTTTAGTCAGGTGCATGTAAGTGGCACCGGCGGTGGACCAAAGTATGGTAACATTGCTGTTATGCCATTCTCCGGCGATTTTGAATCGACAAAACATGAATCGTTGCGGGCAAAAGAAAATACTCATGTGGGTTATTACAGTGCTTTGCTAAAGAAATGGAATATTCGTACCGAGATAACCACATCTCCCAAGGTGGCTTTTTATCGGTTTGTGTTTAGCAAAAAGGATAAAGGAATTAAGATTGATTTAGGTGAATTCTTGGGTGAAAAATCAATTCCTGACTCGCGCGAAGCACAGCAATTTGTAGGTTCTCAAATTCAGATTTTATCCGATACCGAAATTCGGGGGTACAGTCGTGTCATGGGTGGTTGGAACAATGGGGCTGCTTACACGGTTTATTTTCATGCTGTTTTCGACAAACCGTTCAAAAATTTTACTACGTGGAAAGGACCAAAATTTTCGATAGGGCAAACCACCCAATTTGATTCTGGAGAAAAAACCGGCGCTTTACTTTCGTTTGGAACCAATGTGTCGGACACTATTCAAATGAAAGTCGGCATTTCATTCGTCAGTGAATTAAAAGCACAACAGAATGTAGCTGCCGAAGTTCCTCACTGGAATTTTCAAAAGGTATTGGCTGAAACGCAGGACAAATGGGAAAATCTAATGAAGCGGATTGAGATTTCAACGGATGCAACTTACGATCAAAAGGTGATGTTCTATACGGCTCTTTATCATACACAGTTGATGCCTGTTGATCGCACCGGCGAAAATCCGTTGTGGACTTCTAGCCAACCATATTACGATGACTTTTATGCTATCTGGGATACTTTTCGCTCATCTCATCCATTAATAACGCTTATCACTCCGTCTCGTCAAACTGATATTGTAAATGCGATGCTTGATATTTATAAGCGCGACGGCTATTTACCTGATGCCCGTAGTGGTAATTTTAATGGCAGAACGCAGGGTGGTTCTAACGGTGAAGTGATTATTGCGGATGCATATGCAAAAGGACTGAAAGGTATCGATTATTCACTCGGACTTCAGGCCATGTTGAAGGATGCCACTGTTCCTCCCGGAGGAAACGAAGAAAAAGAGGGTAGAGGCGGATTGACTGATTACAACAGTTTGGGATATGTTTCTACACGCTTTGTACGTTCCGGTAATCGCACGTTGGAATATGCTTACAACGACTATTGTCTTGCACAAGTAGCCAAAGGATTGAACCGTATGGGTGAATATCGCCGGTTTTTGAAGCAGTCTGAAAATTGGAAAAATCTGTGGCGCGATATTGACGACAATGGCGCAAGAGGATTTATTATGCCTAAAGATCCTGTAGGTCGTTGGGTGGATAGCATACCCTGTGATGTTTATAATGGTCAAATGAATTACGTTCGTTATACACCTTTGGCGCAGGATTGGCCTAATTGTGTGTGTTGGTGGTGTGGATTTTTCTATGAAGCCAGTTCGTGGGAATATTCACTTTATGTTCCGCACGATGTTCCCGGTCTTATTGAAAAATCAGGCGGAAATGAGGCTTTCAGAAGACGATTGGATATTTTATTCGATAATGGATATTACAATGTGGGCAATGAACCCTCTTTCCTGAGTTCGTGCCTATATCATTGGCTTGGACGGCCTGATTTGAGCAGTCAGCGTACCCGACAGATTATTGATCGTCACTACGATGCAACTCGTGGTGGCATTCCCGGGAATGACGATTCAGGAGCAATGTCCTCTTGGTTGGCATTTCACATGATGGGAATTTATCCCAATGCAGGTCAGTCGTATTATCTGATTACTTCGCCTTACTTCAAACAAACTGTTGTTCATTTGGAAACTGGACGGGATTTCAAAATCATTGCCAGGAATCTTTCCAATAAAAATGTATTTATCAAATCGGCAACATTAAATGGAAAAGTATTCGACCAGGCTTGGATTGAACATGAAGATATTGTGAAAGGCGGCGAACTTATTTTTGAAATGGATTCGAAACCGTCTGCCGTATGGGGCAAAACTATTTTACCTCCTTCCGGATTACAAAATAATTAGCTGTTCTTTTAAGGTGTATTAAGGGCTTGTTGTATAGAAGGCTGTCGTTCTGGTAAACAGAGGACAGCCTTCTTTTTGGGATATTGATTATTTCGTTGGGATCAAAATGCATTCCACCTTGTGCTTCTCCAACCATTTTGTTGGTCTTCCTTTAAAAACGTCCATGCCACAATGCGGCTGGATTTTGTTCCCTGGCTCATTTCGATTGTTTTTACTTCAACGGCACTTACATTTTCGAGAGCTTCATACACACTTTTCAGCATCGATTTTTTAGAGATTTGTGTTGTAAACCAAAAGCAGTTCGACCCAAATTGTTTGCTTTGGCGTATCATGGTTCGCACAAAACGCTCCTCACCACCTTCGCACCAAAGTTCGTTGCTTTGTCCGCCAAAATTCATTACCGGCGTGGTTATTTTTTTGTGATTCAGGCTACTCATTTTGCTCAATGTTGCCTTTTGGGCTTCTTCCATCGATGCATGAAACGGCGGATTACATATGGTGACATCTATCGGTTCGTTTCGAAGCATGATGCCGTGGAAAATATCATTTGGATTTTCTTGCAATGAAAGTGTAATCTGATTGGCCAGTTTCGGATTGTTGTTGCAAATTTTTCGTGCCGATTCGAGGGCTGCTGCATCAATGTCAGATCCCACAAAAGTCCATCCATATTCTTTATTACCGATAATCGGGAAAACGCAACTGGCACCAACACCAATATCCATGCATTTTACTTTGCCCCCAACCGGAATTTTACCTCCATTGGAACTGCCTAACAGATCGGCAATGTGATGAACGTAATCCGCACGTCCCGGTATTGGTGGGCATAAATAGCCACTGGGGATATCCCAATAGCCAACAGAATAATACTGTTTCAGCAAGGCCTTGTTCAGCCATTTTACCGCTTTTGGATTAGCAAAATCAATTGATTCATCACCATATTCATTCAATTTTACATATTTGGCCAGTTCAGGGCAAGTGATCATCAATTGCTTAAAATCATAACGTTCCCGATGTTTATTGCGAGGATGTAAGACGGTTTTTTCAACAGGGTGTACTTTTTTAATATCGGCCATTTTAATTGTATTTGAGAAGTTTGTATCTGCTTGCAAAGGTACGGATTATTGAGTGTAATGGTGCCGAAGTGAGAAAATGATTATTTGTACGCAGATTAATGTAATTTGACGGTGAAGATAGTATTCTGCAAAGAATAAAATTGATATATCCGAAGGAATAAGCGTATTGTAGATTTTGTGTTTGACAAACCTGAGATAATATATAGCTGTAGTTGTTGAAACACTACCTCAGGCTTGCTAATATTAGCAGTAGTTACAAGGAGATGGTTTCGGAATAAACCTCGCCGAAACGATTTGTTATTTCAACCTTTATGTTCTTGCTGGCTGCACTGGGAATGGCGCGAAAAAGATGCAGGGTGTGGTAGCTTGTTCCTTTGCCATTTTTCATGGTGATAAAGTTATGATCTTCGTATTCAAATTGCTCCATCGAACCTTTTATAACGCCATCTTCGTAGTATTTTACTTGATAGCTGCTGTCCCAATCCCATCTCAGCTAATTATTTCTAATCCCAACAACAGCCCGCGCTCTTGTGCAAAGCATAAGATAGTTGTCCGGAGGGACGGAAAAAAACATTCTTCCAGAGAAAACTAGAACCAACACCCGATAACGCAAGAATTGCAAAACGATTAGCAAGAATGGACAATTTATAAATTGAAACAGAGCCTACTTTTGCAATCTCAATTTATCAAACAACAGAGATTATGGTTTCAAAAGAAAATTCGTTGAAAAACATTCCGGCAACAATGACCGGTTTAATGTTGAGTTTATTGTTGTCGGCTCTCGACAATTCTATCGTATCCACGGCTATGCCTAAAATTATTGGCGATTTACATGGAATGGAACATTATTCATTGCCTTTTACTTCCTACCTGTTGTTTTCAACGGTATCTATTCCCATTGCCGGAAAACTGTCAGATGTATACGGGCGAAAAGTGGTGGTACTTTGGGGTATGACGTTTTTCTTGTTAACTTCAGTATTGTGTGCTTTATCCATAAATATGCCCATGCTTATTCTGTTTCGAGGTTTACAGGGAGCCTGTGGAGGTGTGTTGGCATCGAGTGCTTTTATTATTACATCGGAACTTTTTCCACCACAGCAACGCGGAAAATATATCGGCATATTGGCTTCGATGCACGGATTAGCCAGTTTACTGGGACCTGTTACCGGTGGGCTAATTACCGATTACATTTCGTGGCGTTGGATATTCTTCATCAATATCCCTATCGGAGTAGTTGCATTTGGGTTGCTTAGCCTATATTTGCCTAAACTGAAACATCCCGATACGGCCAACAGTCTGGACATAAAAGGAATTATTGTTTTTCTATTGGCAGTATTCCCGTTCCTGTTTTGTTTTGCCGAAGGAGGTAAGCTTTTGCCGTGGACATCACCGTTGTTGTATGTGTTTCTTGCAATGTCTGTAGGTTTGATGGTTTGGTTTGTGCGCTTGGAACGGAAATCGCATTCGCCCATGTTGCCTACCGGTTTGTTGAAAAACCGGGTTTTCCAGAAAGCGGCATTTTCGGCATCTCTGGCTTATGTTGCCTTGTTTGGCCTTATCTTATATGTACCTTATCTGCTGCAAATCGTATTGAAAAAAGGAGCAGCGTTTTCGGGCTTAATGATGTTGCCCATGTCGCTTTCGATGGTGGCAGGAGGTATGGCTGGGGGTTTCTTGCTATCTAAGTTTCAATGTTTCAAACTACTGAGTATCGTTAACTTTGCTGTTGCCATTGTAGGTTTTGCAACAATGCTGTTTTTAGGACAATCTATTTCTCCCGGAGCGTTCATTATTTCGCTTACATTGGTTGGGCTAGGTATTGGGATGAATTTCCCGATTGTAAACATAATGCCGCAATCCGTTTTCCCGGTCAGACAATTAGGAATCGTTATTTCGACCCTCGAATTTTTCCAGATCATGGGCGGTGTAATTTCTACTTCGGTACTCGGCAACCTACTTCAAATATCCTTGCCGGCTATCTTGGTACTATGCATTGCGGCCTTAGCCATAGGTATGGTTTCAATGTCGTTTCTCAACGAGAATATAGTGCGCGAAGGTTTTGCAAGCCAAAAAACGAAAGGACTACAAGGGTAGGATCGGCAACACAATGTCGTACTCCAACAAGTCGGAACAAGCAATTGTATGAAGTTCGGGAGGATATATCTCCAACATTGGTTTTTCGTCGGGGATATATCCGCTTAGTGGCAACCACGAACCATAGATAAAGGCGTAGGCTGCCGAGATATTCTCTTGTTTGCCTTTGAAGTGGAATTTGGCATATTTGCCGGCTTGGATCTCGGTGGTTTTAATGTCGCCTTTGGTCAACTTTATGCTTTCGGGTACGGTGATACACGCCCGATAGCGGCATTTTATTTGAGGCGTGATCCCCGGATTGTCGAAGGGCATTCCAATGTATTGGGTAGCGGAATTAAGCAGCTCATGAATGGCAGCGAATTGCAACAATTTTTTCCACGATTTAGGAATCCCTGTTGAATATCCGTTAAGAGTTTGTGTGTAAGCAATGTGACATATCGGCAAATAGACAATTGCGATGGAACTGACATCAATGACATTTGGAGTTGGAAAAACATTTCGTACAGGCACATTTAATGAATGGAAGTCTTGAATATGTTGTTTCAAAAATTGAGTTGGAGAAAGCTTATATTGTTTCTTGAATGAACGCGAAAAAGTGGCATTCGATGTAAAACCGCATTCGAAGGCAACTTCCGATACCGGCTTGTTTGGCATTAGACATAGTTTGTTGGCTGCTTTTTCAAGTTTTATCCGTTCGATATAATCGCGCGGCGTCTCTCCAATCATGGCACTAAAAATGCGATGAAAATGAAATGGAGAGAAGCAAGCTACTGAGGCCAAAGTGCTTAGGTTTATTTCTTCGGCAGTATGTTCCGAAATATAATCGACGACCTGATGAATTCGCTCGTGATATGATTGTTGTGATGAGGATAAACCCATAAATGTGTCCTGTTTGAAATTTTATGCAAAAGTAACAAGTAATTTTCCAACTGATGCATACAAAGATTATATTTACTTAAAATCAATTGATATAAAAAGTTAATGTGATTTGCGTTTTCAAGCCGACGGACCAAACTCTTCCCTCTGGTCGTCAAACAAGAGTCTTTTAACGCCTTTCTCACTTGTTTTTTGGCTCACCGGACGAGGTCAATCTCAGCAACTGATAGGTTACATGCAACTGTACTATTTGCGGATAATCATTTTAATGAACAAAGGAAATGCACCTATTTTGAATGTAAAATAAGCTTTTTTCTACATTGTTTAGATTTTGTATTGAAAATGCAATTTTATTAGTTGCATATATCAATCATTATTCGTTTCTTTGCATAAAATTTAATGAGTGAGTATGAAAACCTTAAAAATGCCTTTAGGGCTGGTCGTTGTCAAAATGTTGAAACCAATGTTTTGTGTATTGGAAATGCGTGCCGCTAAGCAGACAGATATGAAGCTTACGATGCCTCAGTTTGTATTACTTTTTACAATAAATGAGGAAAAGGAAGAGGTAATTTTGAAAGATATGGCCGAGAAATTGGGCAAAGATAAGTCGGCGATACTGAGAATGATAGATTTATTAGAAAAGAAAGAGCTTGTGCGTCGGGTAGTTGATCAAAATGACAGACGGAAAAACCAACTAATGGTTACCAAAAAAGGTGAACGACTTATTGCTGAATTTCGTATAATTGAATCGGAGTTGAATGGTGAGCTTTTGGAAGGACTTTCGGATGCTGATATGGAGACTTTTTATAAAGTTGCGAATCACATACAAATCAAATCAGAACAATTAAAAATTGCCTCGACAATATGATTGATATAGTCAATCATATTCAATAGAGTGTAAAAAAACACAAAGGAACTCCATTCTTTCTGACGAAAACGAACTTGGTTAAACGAACCAAGAGGACATGGGTGGAGTTATCAATTCTTTGTTTAAAAAGTAATCATATCTATTATAGTTAATTAATATCAAAGTTATAAAGTTAAGTGTATGAAATCAAGAAAAATTCTATTTGGAAGTATAATGCTCGTGTTGTGCATAACTTCGTGTAAGAACAAACAAGCCGAGGCAAACCCGGCAGATCAGGTAAAAGCTTTTCCTGTTGCCACTATGGCAGTTCAGGATGTTGAATTGCAAGCAAGCTATCCAGCAGTACTTAAAGGTCAGCAAGATATTGATATCAAGGCGCGTGTTGAAGGTTATATCGATGCTATTTATGTTGATGAAGGTGCAACTGTGCGAAAAGGACAACCTTTGTTTAAGATTAATTCTCCTTCGTCAGTTCAATTAATTGAAAATGCAAAGGCCAATTATAATACAGCTAAACTGGATGTGGAACGCATTCGTCCATTGGCCGAAAAAGGAATTCTTAGTCAGGTAAAGCTTTCGGCATACGAAAATGTGCTTGCTTCTGCAAAGGCTACACTTGATCAGGCAAAGGCAGCATTAGGCTGGACAACCGTTACAAGCCCGGTAAATGGGGTAGTTGGTGCAATTGCTTTCCGTCAGGGGAGTTTGGCAACTAATACTACCGTGTTAACAACAGTGTCGAATATAACCAATGTTGTTGCTTATTTTTCGGTAAACGAAAAGGAATTGTTGTCCTTATTGAAGGAGTTCAAAGGTACTACTCAGGCCGAGAAGATTAAAAATATGCCGGCCGTGAAGTTGTTGCTATCTGATGGCACCGAATATGAAGAGACCGGACGTATCGAAACGATTTCGGGAGTGGTTGATGCCACTTCGGGCTCAGTAAGCTTTCGCGCTTTGTTTCCAAATAAGCATGGTTTGTTGCGAAGTGGTTCCAGCGCTAAGGTTATTATTCCAAGCGAACGCAAAGGATCGATTGTTATTCCTCAAAAAGCCACATTTGCTCAACAAGATAAAATACTGGTTTATAAATTCGAAGGCGACTCGGTAACTCAAAAAGTAGTTAGCGTAAAGGCCACTCCTGATGGTCAGGGTTATGTAGTTACCGAAGGTTTGTCGGTGGGTGACAAAATTGTTACCGATGGTATTGCCACTCTGACGAACGGTCAGAAAATTAAAGAACAAAAGTAAAATAAGTAGTTACAAGTATTTAGTTACGAGTTACGACTTACAAGTTACGAGTTGTCAATGAAAGTGAAAAGTTGAAAGTGTTCACATGATTCAACCGTTACACAGTTCAACAAATTATCAATTATTCAAAATAGAAGAAAATGCTAAAAACGTTTATAGAAAGACCCGTTTTATCCACGGTTATTTCCATTCTTTTCGTGGTTTTGGGTGTTATCGGAATTTTTACATTACCGATTGAACAATACCCAAACATTGCTCCCCCTACTGTGAGGGTCTCGACCAATTACAGTGGTGCGAGTGCCGATGCCGTATTAAAAAGTGTGATTATACCTCTCGAAGAGCAAATCAATGGTGTGGAAGGGATGACCTACATAACATCATCTGCTGCAAATGGTGGTTCGGCTTCCATTAATGTTTATTTTAAACAAGGTATAAATCCCGATATGGCTGCTGTAAACGTGCAAAACCGTGTTTCACAAGCATCTGCTTTGCTTCCATCGGAAGTAACCCGAAACGGTGTGACGGTTCAAAAACAACAAAGCAGCACGGTGTTGATGATTATGCTAAAATCGTCGAATCCGAATTATGATGATAAATTTCTTCAGAACTATACGAACATCAACATCCTGCCGCAAGTAAAACGTGTGATGGGTGTGGGTGATGCTACTGTGTATGGTGCTAAGGATTATACCATGCGTGTGTGGTTGAAACCCGACGTGATGAAATCCTACAATATTACTCCGAACGAAGTAACTGCCGCATTGCAGGATCAGAATATTGAGGCCGCTCCGGGTGAGTTGGGTGCTAACAGCAATCAGTCTTTTCAGTATGCTTTAAAATATACCGGTCGACTAAAAAATGCCGAGGAGTTTGAGAATATTATCATCCGCTCGAAAAATGCACAAGTGCTACGCTTGAAGGGTGTGGCAACAGTAGAGTTGGGTGCTGCAAGTTATTCTATTTCTACCACTAATAATAATGCTGAAGCGGTAGTTATGGCCATCAATCAAACTGCTGGTTCAAATGCTCAGGATATTATCAAGGAAGTAAAAAGTGTAATGGAGAAAGAATCCAAGAAATTTCCTAAAGGCATCAGTTATGAATATCAAATGGATGCAAGCGAGTTCCTCAACGCCTCCATTGAGAAGGTTCTTCATACATTGCTGGAAGCATTTATTCTGGTATTTATTGTTGTATTTCTGTTCCTACAAAATTTCCGTTCTACGTTGATTCCCGCCATTGCTGTGCCGGTGGCTATTCTCGGAACGTTCTTTTTCTTGCTCTTGTTTGGATTCTCTATTAACTTGCTTACGTTGTTTGCATTGGTGCTGGCTATCGGGATTGTAGTGGATGATGCCATTGTGGTGGTAGAAGCCGTGCATGCCAAGATGGATGCGGGTATGACGGATGCCAAAGAGGCTTCGATAGCTGCGATGACTGAAATAGCTCCGGCTATTATTTCTATTACGCTGGTTATGGCTGCTGTGTTTGTTCCCGTAAGTTTTATAGGTGGAACCAGTGGGGTATTCTTTAAGCAATTTGGACTAACATTGGCAATAGCTATTCTTATTTCGGCGGTGAATGCGCTTACACTTAGTCCGGCTTTGTGTGCTCTTTTCTTAAAAACTGAGCATAATCCTGATGTGCATGATAAGAGCTTTATTCGTAGGTTTTATTATTATTTCAATGTAGGATTCGCTGCTATAACTGCCAAATACAAAAAAACACTTGAATTTTTGGGAAAAAAGAAGCATCGTTGGATTACCGTGAGCATTATTGTAGTGTTTACAGGTATTTTAGTAGTGCTTATGAAAATGGTACCCTCCGGATTTGTGCCAAACGAGGATAGTGGAAATGTAATGGGTATGATTAGTCTTGCACCAGGTGCCTCGCTGGAACGTACCGCTCAAGTTAGCCGTGAAGTGACTGAGATAGCCCAATCCATCCCGCATGCGCACAATACCATTAATCTTACAGGACTCAGTTTCCTAGCAGGTTCCGGTAGTTCGTACGCTTCTATGATTATGAAAATGGATCCATGGGATGAACGTGATATTCTTACATCCGAGGTAGCAGCTATGTTGAAACAACGAACCGATTCGATAAAAGATGCTAAATTCATGTTCTTTGGAACACCAACTCTTCAGGGATTTGGTATGAGTAGTGGTGTGGAATTAAAAATGCAGGATAAAACAGGAGGTGATGTAAACAAATTCTATGGTGTAACCTCCGAATTTTTGGACAAATTGCGTAAGCGTCCTGAAGTGATGATGGTAATGAACTCATTTGACCCGCGTTTTCCACAAAAGCAAATTCAAGCCAATATAGCGAAGATTAAAGATGCCGGACTAACCTTGAACGAGGTAATGGGTACCTTGCAGACCTTTGTAGGAAGTATGTATGTGTCCAACTTCAATTCGTATGGTAAACAATACCGTGTGGTGGTACAAGCTGCGCCTAAATACAGAGCTAAGCTGGATGATTTGAGCGGATTGATGGTGAAAACTTCGAATGGAGTAATGGCACCTATCAGCGAGTTTATTACGGTGACGGATGTAACCGGTCCTCAGGCACTAACACGTTTCAATTTATTCTCGTCGATGGATGTTACCGTTATTCCTAACTATATGAAAGGATATACATCGGGTGATGTATTGAAAGCTTTGAAAGAAATTAAACTGCCTGAAGGTTATGGTTATGATTTTGGTGGAATGACCCGTGAAGAAGCAAACAGTAGTAATCAAACGATTCTGATCTTTGGCTTGTGTATAATCTTTGTGTATTTATTGTTGGCAGCTTTGTACGAAAGTTACATTCTTCCGTTTGCCGTTTTGCTTTCGTTGCCTATTGGTTTGGCAGGTGTGTTTGTGTTCGTCTTCGTGTCGTTGATGAGCGGTAGTGGTATTGTAAATAATATCTACGTACAAATATCACTCATTATGCTTATTGGTCTGTTGGCAAAAAATGCCATCTTGATTGTGGAATATGCATTGCAACGTCGCCATCAGGGAATGAGCATTGTAAAATCAGCGGTTGAAGGGGCTACGGCTCGTTTACGTCCGATCTTAATGACTTCATTGGCCTTTATTTTTGGATTACTTCCGTTGGCACTTGCTACAGGTGCCGGTGCGGTGGGTAACAAATCAATTGGTATCAGTGCTATTGGAGGTATGCTATTCGGTACTGTATTCGGAATATTAGTTATTCCGTCGCTTTTTATCATTTTCCAGAATTTGCACGAGCATTTCAGTAAAACGAAAATTGTAACCATAGACGAACATCACGAAAAATAATCATAATCACAAAAATATTGATATGTATATACAACATAAAAAAATAAGCATACGAATTTTGATGGTGATGATAATTGCCATTGGGTTCGTGTCGTGTAGAAACTATAAGGAACTTACCAAAGTACCTCAACCCGATACAAAAAATCTGGTGCGTGATGCTGTTGAGAATAGCACAGACACCACTTCTTTGGCTAATATCCCTTGGAAGAGTTATTTCCCTGACGCAAAACTTCAGACACTCATTGCCGAAGGATTGGATCGTGGCTACAACATGCAGGTGGCCATGACCCGTATTCAGCAAGCCGAAGCAGGTTTGTATATGTCTAAATCGGCTCTTTTACCCTCGGTAGGTGCTGCGGCCAGAGTTGATTATACACGCATGAGTTCGGGTAACAGGGGCACAGATGTATTCGGATATACTTCTAACATAAATTCCTTGGGAGTTACTGCCGGTTGGGAAGCCGATTTATGGGGAAAGCTAAATAGCCAAACCAAATCGAAATATGCTGCTTACCTGAATACGCTAGAATACAAAAAGCTGATTCAAACAACGCTGATTTCATCTATTGCCAAGAGTTATTATAGCTTAATGGCATTAGACGAACAGTTGCGCACTACCAAAGAAACCATAGTTTTGCTGCAAAAAAGTACCGAAACTTTACAGGCTTTGAAAGATGCAGGTCAGATTACTGCTGCTGGTGTTGAACAAAGCAAAGCGTTGCTTTACAGTACTCAGCTATCGGTTTTTGATTTGGAGAGCAGAATGCGTCAACAGGAGAATGCCATTTGTGTACTTATCGGTCGTGCACCGGGTGCTATTGATCGTGCTTCTATCAATGATCAGATCATACCGTCCACTATGAACGGTAATGTATCTGTACGCACCCTGGCCAATCGTCCGGACGTGAAACAGGCAGAGCTTTCGTTGCAATCGGCCTACGCACTCACCGATGCTGCTAAAGCGGCTTTTTATCCGTCGTTTAGCATCAGCACGCTTTCAGTAGGATTTGCTGCCGGTGGAGTTTCCAATTTCTTTTCGCCGGCTAATCTGGCTGCCCAAATAATTGCAGGAATCACTCAGCCTATCTTTTCGAGAGGACAGTTGAAAGGTAATCTGAAAATTACCAAAGCTCAACAAGATGAGGCATTACTTACTTTTTCGAATACCCTGTTGGTAGCCGGACAAGAAGTGTCGGATATTTTGTATAGTTACAAATCGTTGGTCAATAAAAACGAGTGGAGAGATAAACAAGTGGAGTCGCTAATGAAATCGGTGGACTACACGCAGGAATTGCTCAAAGCCGGCGAAGCCAACTATACCGAAGTACTCTCGGCACAACAAAACCTGCTTTCGGCTCAGCTCAGCAAGGTCAATGACAAGCTCGATCAACTAACTCAAAGTGTGAGTCTTTACAAAGCTCTTGGAGGCGGCGTTCAATAAGAAATTATCCTTTTATTAGTTTATATGTGAATCAGCCCAACTTAATGTAGAATTAAGTTGGGCTGTTTTTTATTTGAGTTCCGTTTCATCCGTGCGTTTCACACACGGTTATTCATATTCATATTCACTTCCTTCGGGAGAGCTTGTCTGTTTCCGAACAACCGCTTCAGGCGGTTTGTCGGATGATTAGAATAATATAAACCAATTTCGATGTCATACTTATATATGCTTCTTTCGGGAGGCGAGATGTCCTGAAAGGACTAACTGTGAATAACCGCCGGAATAACCCTCAATGGATGTAAAGAAATCAAGTGAAAAAACGCTTATAAAGTGAAAAGAAAGCGTCCCCACTTGGGGAATCTCTCAAAAAAGTTCCGGCAAGCTTTCCCAATGTTGGGAATGTCTCAAAAAAGTTCTGGCGAGCTTTCCCAACATTGGGAATGTTCCAAAAAAATTCTGGTAAGCTTTCCCAATATTGGGAATGTTCCAATGGAAGCCGGACTGAGTTTCCCAAACCTGGGATCAAACCAACCCAATTCTACATTAAGTTGGGCCGATTTTATCTGATTTTACCTTACCCGATTTATTCCGTTGCGTCGGAAGAGGGGAGAGGTTTGTTTAGTAATTTGCGTCTTTTTATGTCGTACAAGTCCAGTCGTCTATCCTTGAGATTCTTTACCGTACCAAAACTATGCAGTTCCCGTATCAAATCTAAATCCACATCCGCTATTAAAATCATTTCGGTGTTTGGCGTTGCTTCCGATTTAATACCTGTGGTAGGAAAAGCAAAATCGCTCGGAGTAAACACCATCGACTGGGCATATTGAATATCCATATTGTGAACCTTGGGTAGATTGCCTACACTTCCGGCAATGGCCACGTAGCACTCATTTTCGATAGCTCTGGCTTGAGCACAATATCGAACGCGGGAATAACCGTTTTGGGTATCGGTCAGAAATGGTACGAATAAGATATCCATCCCCTCGTCGGCTAGCAGGCGGCTTAGCTCAGGAAATTCTACATCATAACAAATCAGAATACCTATTTTACCACAGTCGGTATCGAAAGTTTGCAAGGTATTTCCACCCTTCATACCCCAACTTTTTTGTTCGTCGGGTGTAATATGTAGTTTTTCAAAACGCTCCACAGTGCCATTGCGTTTACATAAATACCCCACATTATAAAGCGTATCGCCCACTATTTCGGGCATACTTCCGGTAATGATATTGATGTTGTAGGAAATGGATAGCTTAGAAAATTCCTCAACAATAAGTGTGGTGTATTCTGCCAGTTTGCGTATGGCTTCTGCCTCACCAAGTTTATTGAACTCTGCCATCAGTGGGGCATTAAAGAATTCAGGGAATAAGGCAAAGTCGCTGTGATATGCGCTCAAAGTATCCACAAAATACTCAGCTTGCTGCATTAACTCGGTGATATCTTTGTACGGACGCATCTGCCATTGAACTAGTCCTAGGCGGACAATTTTCTTTATTTCGAGGGCTCTTTTCGAGGGCTTTTCGTAATAGATATTATCCCATTTCAGTAAAACAGCATAATCACTCGATGCTTTATCACCTTCCAGGTAGCCTTTCAGCACCCTTACAGGATAAAAATCGTTCGATAACTGAAAATTCAGCACCGGATCGGATATTTCTCTCGATTTTACTTTTTCGATATATTGTTTAGCACTCAGTTCCGATTCGTACTTATGATAATTCGGAATGCGTCCGCCAAATTCAATTCCTTTTAAATTGAGTTTTTCGCACAGTTCTTTCCGGTAATCGTACAACCGTCGACCCAACCGAAGTCCCCTGAACTCAGGTTTTATAAACACATCGATGCCATACAAAGTATCACCTATTTTACTGTGTGTATCGAAAGTGTAGTTGCCGGTTATCCTTTTGTAGGTGTGTAGCTCTTCAAACTGTTCATGGTCAATAATAATCGATAACGCACATCCGGCAATATGGCCATCCGCTTTAATCGCTATTTGACCCTCGGGAAATTTGGTAAGTAAGGTCTTTATCTGGTGCTCCTCCCAGTATGGGTTGGGGATGGCGTGATAAGCTATAATCATAGCTTGCTTTAGCTCCTGATAATCATCAATCGTCAAGAAGTCAAGTTCTATTTTTTCAATTTTATGAGCCATAATATCTATTTGTTGATGAGTTTTTGTAAACTACACCTTGTTTTTGGGTGACGCAAAGTTACACTATTCTCAGTGGGAAATACGTTTATCAAAAGAAATCAATTGTTGGTGTAATGAAATAATATTTTCGATAAAAATGGTTGTTGATGTCAGAATTGCCCAACAGCCACGCGGAATACCCGCCCATGCTCACTTTTATCTTCCTCAATTAGGTCGTGGCAGAAATGCAAATTCATGTATTTGTGTAGTTTTTCATATGCGGAAATATGAATTTGTGAGAAAATTGTGAAATTCAGATTAATTGCGTATCTTTGCCCACGAAAGAAAATGTATTTTTTCGTTTGTTTATTTCCGACTCCTATCTTTTGATTAGAATTTGTCATACCTTCGTTTCTCTACTTCTCTTTTATTACAATTAATTTTTTATATTTATGAACATTTACGTAGGTAACTTAAGTTACAATGTTAGAGAAAACGACCTTCAAGAAGCAATTGCAGAATACGGTCAGGTAGATTCATGTAAACTTATCATCGATCGCGAGACTCGCAGATCTAAAGGGTTTGCATTTGTAGAAATGTCAGATGACGAAGCTGCTAAGAAAGTCATTTCTGAATTAAACGGAGCTGAATTTGATGGTCGCCCAATGGTTGTCAAAGAAGCACTTCCAAAAAACTAAAATCAGTTTTTCTGAAAACACAATAAGAACTTCTGTTATCGAAAGATAGCAGAAGTTTTTTTTATGCTCTAACTTGTGATGCAAAACAAAACAGCCCAACTTGAATTTTATCAAGTTGGGCTGTTTCTTTTAAGTCCCCTTTAGGGGATTTAGGGGTCTTTTATTTCACTTCTTCAAAGTCAACATCAGTTACATCACCTTCTTTGTTGCCTTGGGCTTGTTGTCCGCCGGCGTTAGGTTGTGCTTGACCTTCTTGTGCATTTTGAGCGTTATACATTTCTTGGCTTGCAGCTTGGAACGCAGTGTTTACTTCGTTAGTTGCAGCGTCGATAGCATCAATGTCTTGTGCCTGGTGAGCAGCTTTTAATTTTGCCAAAGCATCTTCGATCGGGCCTTTTTTGTCAGCTGGAATTTTATCTCCAATTTCAGTAAGTTGTTTTTCTGTTTGGAAAATCAAGCTGTCAGCATGGTTCAATTTATCGATTTTTTCTTTTTCTTTAGCATCGCTGTCAGCATTAGCAGCAGCTTCGTCTTTCATACGTTTGATTTCAGCATCGCTCAAACCAGATGATGCTTCGATACGAATACGTTGTTCTTTGCCGGTTGCTTTATCTTTAGCCGAAACGTGTAAGATACCGTTAGCATCAATATCAAAAGTTACTTCAATTTGTGGTTCTCCACGACGAGAAGGCATGATACCATCCAAGTGGAAACGACCGATTGATTTATTTTGATTAGCCATTGGACGTTCACCCTGTAGGATATGAATTTCTACAGAAGGTTGATTGTCGGCAGCAGTTGTAAATGTTTCCGATTTTTTTGTTGGAATAGTTGTGTTCGACTCGATCAAACGTGTCATTACACTTCCCATAGTTTCGATACCCAACGAAAGTGGAGTAACATCAAGCAACAATACATCGGTTACTTCACCTGTCAAAACACCACCTTGAATAGCAGCACCTACAGCAACAACTTCGTCAGGATTAACACCTTTTGAAGCAGCTTTTCCGAAGAATTTCTCAACAGCTGTCTGGATAGCAGGAATACGGGTTGAACCACCTACTAAAATGATTTCGTCAATATCGCTGATGCTCAAACCTGCATTTTTCAAAGCAGTTTTACATGGATCAATAGTTTTTTGTACTAAATCATCAATCAATTGTTCAAATTTTGCACGGGTCAATGTACGTACCAAGTGACGTGGCACACCATCAACAGGCATAATGTATGGCAAATTGATTTCTGAAGAAGTGGTATTCGATAATTCGATTTTTGCTTTTTCAGCAGCTTCTTTCAAACGTTGCAAAGCCATTGGGTCTTTGCTAAGGTCGATATTGCTGTTTTCGTTTTTGAATTCTTGTACCAACCAGTCGATAATACGGTGGTCAAAGTCATCACCACCAAGGTGAGTATCACCATCAGTCGATTTTACTTCAAATACACCATCACCCAATTCAAGTACAGAAACATCATGAGTACCACCACCGCAGTCAAAAACCACGATTTTCATATCTTTGTTTGTTTTATCCAAACCATAAGCCAAAGCAGCAGCAGTTGGTTCGTTTACAATACGACGAACATTCAAACCTGCAATTTCACCGGCTTCTTTAGTTGCCTGACGTTGAGCGTCATTAAAGTAAGCTGGTACAGTGATAACTGCATCGGTTACTTCAGTTCCAAGATAATCTTCAGCAGTTTTTTTCATTTTTTGAAGAATGATAGCTGAAATTTCTTGTGGAGAATACATGCGTCCGTCGATATCAACACGGGCAGTGTTGTTGTCGCCTTTTACTACTTTAAATGGCACACGTCCAATTTCTTTAGTTAAGCGATCATAGCTCTCACCCATGAAACGTTTGATAGAGAATACCGTTTTTGTTGGGTTGGTAATGGCTTGACGTTTTGCAGGATCACCCACTTTACGTTCGCCACCTTCAATAAATCCTACTACGGAAGGAGTGGTACGTTTTCCTTCGCTGTTTGAGATAACGATAGGTTCGTTACCCTCCATTACAGAAACACACGAGTTGGTGGTTCCTAAGTCAATTCCAATAATTTTTCCCATAATCTTTTTTATTATTTTATTTTTTCAGTTATTTCTGATATGTTTTTTAGTACGCTTCACATTTTACAAAGGATGTGCCAACCGCAAATTAATGCTCAGAAATCTGAATTTGTCAGAAAAACCGGGAGTAGGGGAGATGTTTAGTCAGAAAATGCTGACAAAAGGGCAGAATGTGGCAGAAAATGTAGGAGCTAGAGGTAAGAGGCAAGAAGTAAGTATTACTAATAATATGATTGTAGGGTAGGGAAGGCATAATTTTGCTTGTAGGAATACGTTTTTAATCACCGACACCTTCCTTACCTCTTACTTCTTGCTTCTTACTCCTAAAAGACTTACCTTTGCACCAAACTTCACTTTATGGCATTAGTATATTTGGGTCTTGGAACCAATTTGGGCGAAAAGGAGCGTAATCTGAACGATGCAATAATTTCTTTGTCGCAGGAGGTAGGATTTATAATTCGGTCATCAACATTTTATGCGTCTAAACCTTGGGGCTTTGAGTCGGATAATGATTTCCTGAATGCTGTGGTATTAGTTGATACAATTCTTACACCTTTTGATGTATTGAGCAAGACGCAGGAGATCGAAAAAAGTCTCGGGCGTACTGCCAAGTCAATTAACGGTTATTCCGATCGATTGATTGATATTGATATTCTATTGTATGACAATTTAATCATTGACCAACCAACATTAAAAATCCCGCATCCACTTATCGCAGAACGGGATTTTGTAATCATTCCTTTGTCCGAAATTGCACCTGATTTGGTACATCCTGTTTCCGGAAGAAAAATAGTAGAACTCTTGAATCGTTGAAGAACTTAATTGTCAATAGAATTTTTGTATTCTTCCAGTATCTTAATGGCTTCTTCGAAATCTTTCTCAAAAACAACAATTCTCAATCCGTCGTTTATTTCACTAAACATTGGCAACAACTCCACCGAATCTTCATTGTTGATCGAACTGTCAATGTTGTTTTCTTTCAATAATTCCTGATCAAACAAGGCTTCCACCATTGTTTCGTAATTCTTTAATGTTATAAGCTTGTCTTCCATAGTGTTTAAAATTGAAAATTATTAATTGAGAATTATTAATTACAAAGATAGTTGTATTGTTGAGAATGTAACGATAATTTCAACATTTCTTTAATAATAAAACAGTTGAAAATGAACTTTGTTTTTGGACGGGAATACTTTTATTTGCAGGTGATTTGTTTTATTTACATGCACTTTAGCCGGATTGAAAACCAATGAATTCGTGCCGATAAGTGGATATTTTTTGCTACTTTTGCAACTGCTTATTAATTTTATACCTAAAATGGATTTAGACCAACTCCCCGATCATATAGTTTACAGCAAAAACGTCATCGAATTTGTCACCGTTGCAGCCGAAACTTGTTTGTTTCTGGAACATGCCACTGACTTTTCGCGTGAAGATTTTGTCATTAAATCCGTAAAGTTATTCCCGCTCCTCTACTTAAAAGCTTCGCTGATAGATATTCCGGCAAGTGTATTTGACGAAGGTTCCGAACGGTTTGTGACCGAAGAAGATTACTTGTATGTACGTGAACAAGTAGAACAATTATTGGGAGCCGACGATTCATACCTTGAAGTTTTTCACCCTGATATGTCCTTGAGTGATACGCCAATTGCTGCTTTTGTATCGGAAAATATAGCAGACGTTTATCAGGAATTAAAAGATTTTGCTGCCAGTTACCAACTTGGTGAAGTAGATATTATGAACGATGCTTTGGTAGTTTGTCTCGAAGCATTTGGGCAACATTGGGGACAAAAACTGCTTAATGCGATGAGAGCGCTACATGCTTTGCGCTTCAGCGATGGATTTGGAACTGAAGACGCGGACGAGAAAGAGACTTCTGCAAAAAAAATAGATAGAAACTCGTTTCTGAATTTTCTTCACGATGATGAAGAGGATGAATTTGGTAACATATTGTAATGCAAATGTATGTTTAAAACAAAAATAACAAAGGAAGAGGTAAATACCTTGCCGGTAGTGATTTTCGAAGGCAAAATAACCCTGGTGGATGATTTGTCCAAAGTGAATTTGGCCATCGAAGAGCTTCGTAAAAGTAATGTTGTAGGTCTTGATACTGAGACAAAACCTTCGTTTACCCGAGGCACGCATCACAAAGTATCGTTGGTGCAAATATCCACCCTTGATCATTGTTTTTTGTTTCGACTCAATTTAATCGACTTTCCTGCCGCTTTGGCCGAATTTTTGGCTGATCAGAGTATTCAGAAAATAGGCCTTTCGCTACGCGATGATTTAATAGGCCTGAATAAACGGCATACTTTTAAACCGGCCGGCTTTATCGATATACAAACTATTGCCCAGCACTATGGTATAATGGAGCTAAGCTTACAGAAAGTTTATGCCATTATTTTTGGGAAGAAGATTTCAAAATCTCAACGATTGACAAACTGGGAAAATCCCGAACTGAGCGATCAACAACAACGGTACGCTGCAACGGATGCCTGGGCTAGTTTGCAGATATACTTGCAATTGATAACTGAAAAGAAACTGAGCAAAAAACAACTTGATAAAATTTTATTTGAACAGGCTGAGGAGCAACGTGCTTTGCGTGACCAACAAATAGCCAGAAATCAAACAGAATCACCGATAAGTCTCTAATTTTATAATTTCAACGTAACCGGACTATTTTACTGGTGACACTATAAACTCGTAACTGACACATGATTATTATACAACTAAAACCAAAGAAAGAAGAAAGTTTAAAACGTTTTCACCCATGGGTTTTTTCCGGAGCAATTCAGAAAATTGAAGGAAAACCAGCCGAAGGTGATTTGGTAGAAGTGTTGGATAATCAACGTAACTTTTTAGCCATCGGGCACTATCAAATTGGCAGTATAGCCGTACGTGTTGTTTCTTTCGACAAGTTGGATGTTGATGATAGTTTTTGGAGCCGCAAAATACAATTGGCCTACGCCATGCGCGTGTCATTGGGATTGGTTGATCCTGGGAAAAATAATACATATCGTCTGGTTCATGGTGAAGGTGATTCTTTGCCAGGACTTATTGTGGATGTGTACGATGAAACGGCTGTAATGCAGGCGCATTCGGTTGGTATGCACGAAACCCGCGAAATACTTGCTAAAGCTATTGTTGAAAATGTTCCGCAAGTAAAGCATGTCTATTACAAATCGGCAACAACCCTGCCTTTTAATGCACCTATTACGCCCGAAGATGGTTATCTGATTGGTGAAGAGACTCCTTCACTTTCGGCTATTGAGAACGGGTTGGAATTTCATGTTGACTGGCTACGTGGTCAGAAAACAGGATTCTTTGTCGATCAGCGCGAAAATCGTTCCTTACTGGAACGCTATTCAAAAGGGAAATCGGTACTAAATATGTTTTGCTATACCGGAGGTTTTTCGGTCTATGCGCTGCGTGGTGGAGCTGAATTGGTTCATTCCGTTGATAGTTCTATGAAAGCTATTGCTCTCACCGACAAAAATGTGGAGCTGAACTATCCAAATGATCCACGTCATAAATCGTTTGACGAAGATGCATTCAAGTATTTGAATAATCTTCATACCTTCGAACAAAAATATGATTTGATTATTCTTGATCCGCCTGCATTTGCCAAACACCGTGAAGCATTGCGTAACGCACTCAAAGGATACAAACGTTTGAATGCAAAAGCATTTGAACAAATTAAACCGGGTGGTATTGTTTTTACATTTTCATGTTCGCAAGTAGTGTCTAAAGAGCAGTTTCGCCTAGCCGTTTTTAGTGCTGCTGCTGAGAGTAAACGCAACGTCCGCATCTTACATCAGTTAAGTCAACCTGCCGATCACCCTATCAATATTTATCATCCCGAAGGAGAATATTTGAAAGGTTTAGTGCTTTGGGTGGAGTAAAATTCACCCAAAAATGTCATTTTGTGCAAAAAAATGGCTCTTAATTGCAAATATTTTCTCAAAAAGTTTTTTCTTTTCAATACAATCGCTATATTTGCAGTGCAAACAACCTCAATAATCATTAAAATTTAAACGCCTATTGCCCAATATTACTTTATAATTTTAAAAATAAAAGTAATGAAGACTCTAAATCAGTTAGCCGATGATGAATTGGTTAAATTGTATGAAGGTGGTAATAACAAAGCGTTTGAAATTTTATTGTTGCGATACAAATCGAAAGCATATACCTATATATACTTGATCGTTCGCAATCGTGAACTCGCCGAAGATATTTTCCAAGACACCTTTATTAAAGCTATTGCAACCATACAACAAGGTCGCTATGTTGAATCGGGCAAATTTTTACCTTGGGTTAACCGCATCGCACACAATCTGATCATCGATCATTTCAGACGCGAGAAAAATGAGAATACATTTTCCGCTGATGCCGTTGATTACGATATTGTAAACAACTCGAAACTTGCCGAAAAAAGCTTTGAAGATACAATTTCGAATGAGCAAGTGTTGAATGATGTGGTGCATTTGATTAATTTCCTACCACCAACGCAGCAAAAGGTAATTCGTATGCGCTATTTTGAGGATCTAAGCTTCAAGGAAATAGCCGAAAAAACCGATGTGAGCATTAATACTGCTCTCGGACGCATGCGTTATGCATTGTTGAACATGCGAAGAATTGCTGCCGAAAAAGATGTTTATCTGGAAATAAAATAATTTGTGACTTGCAATTTGTGTATATTGTTGTAATTATTTGGATTACAACTATTTGTTCTTGTGTGGCTGAGGGTTTTATTGTATAGATTGTTTAGATTGAATTTATTTTGTTGGTGGATATACTTTTTTGATTGCGCATACGTTTTAGTTGTATTATAAACAAAAAAACTGAAATGTTGCCTATGCAAAAAATGATTACTCCACTAAACAAAACTGATTTAATCCAACAAGAGAAGAACGCTGAAAATCAACTACAAATGCAACCAAAACAAGCAACTTTAAATAAGATTCTTCAATTTGCGGCCACATATAGGGCTGAAAAAATAGCCGAAAATCAGTTCGTTGAATTGTTTTTAAACTAATAAAAAGAGACTTCCAACTACATGGAAGTCTTTTTTTTATTACATTTGCAAAGGAAATAACGTGGGCAATAAAGCTCGATTTTTTCTTTCAAATTTGAATTGTAATTATGACTAAAATTATATCACCATCCTTATTATCAGCCGATTTTGGCAATTTAGAAGCAGCGTGCAAAATGATTAATGCAAGTGAAGCCGAGTGGTTGCACATCGATGTGATGGATGGTGTTTTTGTGCCGAACATCTCTTTTGGCTTTCCTGTGTTGGAAGCAGTGAATAAATATTGTAATAAACCTTTGGATGTGCATTTGATGATTGTCCATCCCGAAAAATACATCAGCCGATTTGCAAAAGCCGGTGCCGATATTCTGACTTTTCATTACGAAACTGTTGAAAATCCACTGGAAATAATTGAACTGATTAAATCAGAAGGTATAAAAGTGGGTATTACCATCAACCCGGACGTGCCGGTGAGTGTTCTTGAACCTTATATTGATAAGGTTGATTTGGTGCTACTTATGACCGTTTTTGCAGGTTACGGAGGTCAGCAGTTTATTGAAGATAGCTATGCCCGAATTGCAGAATTACGCGAAATGATTGAACGTAAAAATGCTCATTGTGTGATTGAAGTGGACGGCGGGGTGAATGTTCAGAATGCACAACAACTTTTCGATAGTGGTGTAAATGTGTTGGTTGCCGGTAGCGCAGTTTTTAATGCCGACAATCCTATCGAAACAATTCATAATATGCTTAAAAGTTAGTCTATGGATTTTTTGCAACGAACTCCTTTTTTTCGATTGCTGCTACCATTGATATTGGGTATAATAGTTTATCAATATGTGGATTTTCAGCAGTGGGGTTTGTATGCAATGTTTTTCCTATCCATAATTCTTTTGGTTCTACCGTTTGTGATTCGTATTCCCAAACGGCAATTTCAATTCCGTTGGCTTTTTGGCTGCGGAATTTTTTTGTTTCTATTTGTCCTGGTCTATTTTTTGAGTGGTGAGCGTGAAAAAGAGAATGTCTTTCAACGATTAAATAGTAAGGGTATTTATCGCGTAGAACTTAGTGCTGCCCCTATCGAAAAAGCGAAATTATATCTCTGTAAAGTGGATGTTATTCAGTATTTTGAATCAACTGGCTGGGTGACTACTCGCGGAAAAGCAATCTTGTATTTGCAAAAAGATAGTGCTGCATCACAGCTTTTGTTTGGCGACAGGTTGATGCTTGAAGCTAAATTCTCGCCTCCCGAAAGAGCTTTAAATCCGGATGGTTTTGATTATGCGGCGTACCTTAAACGTCAGGGTGTGGGTGCAGTTTGCTATGTTCGGTCGGGTAGTTGGCGTATGACCGACACAGATCTGGCATTCTCAATTCAACGTCAGGCCGATATTTGTCGGAATTATTTGCTGAATATTTATCGGGAGTTTCATATTGAAGGCGATGAATTTGCCGTTTTGGCCGCATTGACGCTTGGTTACACCGATGCGTTGCAGCCCGATTTACGCGCAAGTTATAGCGCGACGGGTGCGATGCATATTTTGTCGGTGAGTGGTATGCATGTGGGTGTGGTGTATGTAGTGATGGCATTTTTATTGTCATTTCTGAATAAAAATCAACGTCAGAAAGTGATTAAAACAATATTTATATCACTGTTTTTGTGGGGGTATGCATTTCTGAGTGGATTATCGCCGGCAGTAGTGAGAGCCACACTTATGTTTTCGTTTGTGGCAGTAGCTACCTGTTTCGAACAGAAATCGCAAATTTACAATACCATTTTTATGTCGGCATTTTTTATGCTGCTGTATAATCCTAATTTCCTGTTTGATGTTGGCTTTCAACTCAGTTATTCGGCGGTATTAAGCATTATTTTCTTTCAACCCATTATTGGTAAATTATACATTGCCAATAATAAATATTCGAAAGCGGTTTGGGATTTGTTTTCAGTGTCGTTAGCTGCACAGTTGGGCACTATGCCTTTTACACTTTATTACTTTCAGCAATTTCCCAACTATTTTTTGCTGACAAATTTTGTAGCCATTCCACTTTCAACCATCGTCATTTACCTGGCAATGGCATTGCTGATGACTTCTTTTGTGCCATATTTGTCAGTGGTTGTGGTTTTTTTTCTCAAATGGTCGCTCTGGCTGTTGAATTTTCTGATTGTGTGGGTTCAGAATTTGCCTTACTCACTGTCGCATATTTCCCTGGATATTCGACAGACAATCGTTGTTTTTTTTGCTCTTTTTTGTTTCTCGGCATATTTCTTCTATAAAAAAATCTCCACATTAATAGTTGGGTTATCAGCTGTTTTATTAGCGTGCACGTTTAATTTGCAAACCAATTATCAAACCATGACATCAAAAAGAATGATCGTGTTTGCCGAACAAAAAAATACGCACGTAAACTTTATTGATCGTAATCGGAATTATGTATTTACGACAGATTCAGTAGAAATAGAACGAATTGCAAAAGCATTCTGGCAAAATCAAAAACTTGAGAAGCCGCACTATATCCATCAAAACGAATGGTTCTCGGATGGTGTTAGTAGTTTTGAAGGTTCACGAATTCTTATTTTGAGTAACGATTTTCTGAGAAAACAGACCTTTTCTGAGCCCCTAAAGTTGGATTATTTGATAATTGGAAGAGGACTGAAACCTAAAATAGAGCAAGTGTTGGAGTGTTTGCACCCACGTAAAATTATTGTAGATAAAACAATTTCCGATTGGTATAGGCAAAGCATAAAGAGGGCTTGTCAAACTAGAAATATAGCTTTTTATTCAGTGGCAGAGGAAGGTGCTTACATGTTGAATTTTACGGATTAACTTTCCATGGCGGTATATCCACTAAAAATCCTTTTTTTTTTGCTACTTTTGTATTCAAATTAAAACCTGTTGTATGATTTCTAAAATTATTGCCGAAGACCTTATCACTAAAGTAAAAAAGGCCATTGATGGCGCTGATAAGATTGTAATTGTAGCTCATGTTGGACCTGATGGCGATGCAATGGGGTCGACTTTGGCTTTGTGGCATTATTTGATGACGATTGAAAAAGAACCTGTGGTGATTGTACCAACGGCTTTTCCTACTTTCTTTAATTGGATGCCGGGTGCAGAGCAAGTGTTGATATATGAAGATAGTAAAGAAAAGGCGGATGAACTTTTTGTAGATGCTGATCTTATTTTTACGCTCGATTTTAATACGCCAAGCCGTATGGCAAAGATGGCTGATGCTGTTTTGGCTTCACCGGCTGATAAAATATTGGTTGACCATCATTTACATCCTGCTGATTTTGCAAAAGTAGCTGTTTCGTATCCTCAGATATCTTCCACTAGCGAATTGATTTTCAGATTAATTTGTCGTATGGGCGATTTCTCGAAGATAAATCTGGCGTGTGCAGAATGTATTTACACGGGTATGATGACTGATACGGGTGGGTTTACCTATAATTCTAATAGTCAGGAAATTTATATCATTATTGCAGAGCTGATAAAATTAGGCGTTGATAAGGATGATTTATACCGCAAGGTGTTTAATACTTATTCGGCTGATAGATTGCGACTAATGGGCTTTTGTTTGTACGAAAAAATGAAAATCTATCCTGAATATCGTGCCGCATTGATAACTGTTTCTGCCGACGAATTGAAGCAATTCAACTTTGTAAATGGTGATGCTGAGGGTTTTGTGAATATTCCTCTTTCCATACATGGAGTTGATTTCTCGGTCTTTATGCGTGAGGATACTGATAAGATTAAAATATCACTTCGCTCTCAGGGAACATTCCCAGCAAACAAAGTGGCCACTGATTTGTTTAACGGCGGAGGTCACCTCAATGCTGCCGGCGGAGAGAGTTATTTATCATTAGCCGAAACGCAACAGAAATTTGAAGATGCTCTTCCCAATTACAGGGATTTTTTGGAGTAGAAGTAACGTAATAATAAAAAGAAGTAACCTAATCCTCAGGGTTAGATGTTGAGAATATGAAATACTTAATAATACTTGGCGATGGCATGGCGGATGAGCCGATGGCATCGCTTGGAAACAAAACCTGTTTGCAGGTTGCCAATATACCCAATATCGACAAAGTTGCGGCTTTGGGGCGAAATGGAATGTTAGATACTATTCCTGCTGGTTTCGCTCCCGGCAGTGAGATTGCGAATCTTACTGTACTTGGGTACGATGTTAACAAGGTTTTCGAAGGACGTGGTTCGTTGGAAGCGGCGAGCATGGGTGTGGCTATCGAACCGAACGAAATGGCCATGCGTTGCAACTTGATTTGCATAGCGGATAAAAAAATAAAGAATCACTCAGCGGGGCACATCAGCAATAAAGAAGCCACAGAGTTGATTCTTTTTTTGGAAAAAGAATTGGGTACTGATCTGGTAAGTTTTTATCCTGGGGTTTCGTACCGTCACTTGTTTAAATTGAAAGGCGGAAATAAACATTTGAAATGCACTCCTCCTCACGATGTACCCGGAACTCCGTTTGCCGATGTGATGATACAGGCTGAGAGTGCTGAAGCACAAGCCACCGCTGATTTGTTGAATGAGCTGACATTGCGTTCGCAAGCTTTGCTGGAAAACCATCCGGTGAATATGAAACGTGCAGCTGAAGGTAAAGATAAAGCGAATAGTATTTGGTTGTGGTCGCCGGGTTATAAGCCGGAGATGAAAACCTTATTGGAAACCTATAATTTAAAAAGCGGAGCCGTGATTTCGGCTGTTGATTTGATTAAGGGAATTGGTGTTTATGCCGGGCTGGATGTGATTGAAGTGGAAGGTGCCACCGGTCTTTACGATACTAACTACGAAGGAAAAGCCCAAGCGGCGATTGATGCGTTACGTAAAAAAGATTTTGTATATTTGCACATTGAGGCAAGTGATGAGGCTGGTCACGAGGGTGATGCAGCATTGAAAATAAAAACAATAGAGTACCTGGATGCTCGTGTAGTGAAGCCGATTCTGGAAGAAGTCTCAACTTGGGATGAGCCAGTTACTATTGCCATTTTACCTGATCATCCAACGCCTTGTGCTATTAAAACGCACACCATTTCTCCAATTCCGTTTATTATTTACCGACCTGGAGAAAGTGCTGATGATGTGATGGTTTACGATGAATTTGCTCAACAAACAGGTAGCTACGGTTTGTTGAAAGGTGCAGAATTTATGCACGAGTTGATTAAATAATTTCCCAATCTGTTTACAATTAATTTCCTATTATATGAACCTTATTAACAAGTACTATGAGTCACAAAAACAAATTCTGCCAAAGTTGCGGAATGCCCATGAAAAAAGATACCGAGGGAAGTGGTAGAAATGCAGATGGAACACGCAATTATCTGTATTGCAGTTATTGCTATCAATACGGCAGTTTCCTTTTCAATGGAACTGTAGAAGATATGCAGGAATTTTGCCAGGTAAAAATGAAGGAACAAGGAATGCCGAAGTTTTTAGCATGGCTTTTTACACGAAATATGAAGCGCTTAGAACGCTGGAAACAATAAATTTGCCGTATTGGAAAAGATAGGGCTTTAAAGAAAATCATGAAATATTACAGTACCAATAAAAAAGTGGAGGGCGTTAGTTTAGAGGACGCGGTAGTAAAAGGCTTGGCCGAAGATAAAGGCTTGTTTATGCCCAACAGTATCAAAGCATTACCACAGACGTTTTTCGATACAATTGAAACCTTATCGTTTCAGGAAATTGCTTACACAGTGGCCGATGCATTTTTTGGCGAAGATGTGGAAGCTGAAGCATTGAAGAGGATTGTTTACGAAACGCTGAATTTTGATACGCCAATTGTACCTGTTGAGAATAATATCTACAGTTTAGAATTGTATCATGGGCCGACCTTGGCTTTTAAGGATGTTGGTGGACGGTTTATGTCTCGTTTGTTGGGCTATTTTATACAAAAACAAGCTAAAACAAAAGTAAATGTACTCGTTGCAACTTCCGGTGATACCGGTAGTGCTGTGGCAAATGGTTTTCTGGGTGTAGAAGGCATTCATGTATACGTGCTTTATCCAAAAGGATTGGTGAGCCCGATTCAGGAATGTCAATTCACTACTCTTGGTCAGAATATTACTGCTCTGGAAGTGGATGGTACCTTCGACGATTGTCAGGCTTTGGTGAAATCTGCTTTTATGGATGCAGAGTTGAATGGGCATATGAAGCTCACTTCGGCTAATTCAATTAATGTAGCACGCTTTTTACCGCAATCATTCTATTATTTTTATGCTTACGCTCAACTGAAAAAGTTGAATAAAAATAAGGAAGTAGTTGTGTGTGTGCCAAGTGGAAATTTTGGCAATATAACTGCCGGACTTTTTGCAAAACGAATGGGTCTGCCTATCAAACGATTTATTGCTGCGAATAATCGTAACGATATTTTCCTGCAATATTTGCAAACAGGCCAATACAATCCTCGTCCATCTATTTCAACAATCGCTAACGCAATGGATGTGGGTGACCCAAGTAATTTTGCACGTGTGCTCGATTTATACGAAAACTCCCACGAGGCAATTAAAGCCGAGATTAGTGGTGTAAGTTATGATGATGAGCAAATTGCTGTCGCTCTGAAGACTTGTTTTGAAGAAACCGACTATCTGCTCGATCCACATGGAGCGTGCGGTTATCAGGCTTTAAAAGATGGTTTGCGTGTGAATGAAACGGGTGTGTTTCTGGAAACCGCGCATCCGGCTAAGTTCCTCGAAACGGTTGAGCGTATCATTGGTCAAAAAGTAGATATTCCTCAGAAGCTGCAAGAATTTATGAAAGGTGAGAAGCAAAGTCTTGAATTGTCGAAAGACTTTGATGGATTTAAAAAATACCTCTTGAGTCTTTAATTATGGTTCGCATATAAAACAAAAAAAATACGATGTTTTCACATCGTATTTTTTTATCAAATTGTTTTTGTTTCTAATAAACAAAATCAGACGAGGGTTAAATGTCTTAAGCGTTTTTCGCTTTTGTTACAATAGCTTTGAAAGCTTCAGGGTGGTTCATAGCTAAATCAGCTAATACTTTGCGGTTCATTTCGATACCGGCTTTGTGTAAAGCACCCATTAATTTCGAGTACGACATACCTTCCAAGCGTGCGGCAGCGTTGATACGTTGAATCCACAAGCCACGGAATGTGCGTTTTTTGTTTTTACGGTCACGGTAAGCATATTGCAAACCTTTTTCCCATGTATTTTTAGCTACGGTCCACACATTGCGGCGACCTCCAAAATAACCTCTTGTGAGGCTTAAAATTCTTTTTCTTCTTTTACGTGAAGCAACGTGGTTTACTGATCTTGGCATAATTAAATGATTTGTGAATGTTAGCGTCACATTTTATTGTGAACTTGAGGCTAAAGGCATTCGAATTTAGACTGAGAAAATGTGTTTGGAAAAGTACAAAAAGACTATTATCTCAAACAAAGCATTGCTTTAACGTTGTTCATGTCTGTCTTGTGAACAAGAGCAGTGTGAGTCAAGTTACGTTTTTGCTTTGTTGTCTTTTTAGTCAAAATGTGGCTTTTAAAAGCATGTTTTCTTTTGATCTTTCCTGTTCCGGTAAGGGCGAACCTTTTTTTAGCACCGGAGTTAGTTTTCATTTTTGGCATTGTTACTATATTTTAGTTGTAAAAATCCGAGTTTAATGACTATTTGCCTTTTTGTTTAGGTGACATCATGATAATCATGCGCTTTCCTTCTAATTTTGGCAATTGGTCTACTTTAGCATATTCTTCCAGTTCATTTGCAAAGCGAAGAAGTAAAATTTCTCCTTGTTCTTTGAAAAGAATTGAACGCCCTTTAAAAAACACATATGCTTTCAGCTTGCAACCTTCTTTCAAAAATCCGATTGCGTGTTTAAGTTTGAAATTGTAATCGTGCTCATCTGTTTGTGGACCGAAACGAATTTCTTTTAAGATAACCTTAGCTGTTTTAGCTTTGGCTTCTTTTTCACGTTTTTTTAGTTGGTACAAAAACTTTTGATAATCCACAATTCTACAAACCGGCGGTTCCGCATTTGGTGAAATTTCTACCAAATCCAATTCGAGTTGATCTGCAAGACGAATGGCTTCCTCGTATGAGAAAACGCCTTGTTCTACATTATCACCTACTAAACGAACTTCTTTTAGACCCTTGATCTTTTCGTTTATCCGGTTGGGTTGTTCTTTCACCCGTCCTCGTTGAGGCCTGATGGTTAATTGCTTAGCTATTGTTTGTTTCCTCCTTAAATTAAAAAATGTGACTTAAATATTACTTCTCTTTTAGAGCCCGCAAATATAATACTTTTTTTTGGATTAGAAACTGTAAAGCGAAATATATTATATGAATCAATTTACCTACAGTTGCCTAACAGTCATTACACTTGCAGATTAGGACTGTAAGTTAAGTAAATATCGTTCCAGTCGATCCATGGCCTCCCGAATATTTTCTATTGAGTTGGCATACGAAAAGCGAACAAAGCCTTCGCCGCCTGTACCAAAGTCTACGCCGGGTGTGATACCTACATGCGCTTTCTCCAATACTTCGAAGGCAAATCGGTACGAGTCGTTGGTGAATTTTCGGGCGTCACAAAAAATATAAAATGCTCCCTGAGGTTCGGTATAAATGACGAATCCGATTTCTCTTAGGCGTTTAATCATGAATATTCTTCGTTCGTTGTAAATGTTACGCATCATCTCTACGTCGGGATTTGCTTTGCGTAGAGCAGCTATTCCTGCCTTTTGAGCTGTGCTTGGTGCGCAAATAAATAGATTTTGCTGTAGTATTTGCAAGGCTCTCATGTGTTTTTTTGGAGCAATTAAATAGCCGAGGCGTAATCCGGTCATGGCAAAACGTTTCGAAAAACCGTTGACAATAAAAGCATTGTCGGTAAATTCCAGAATGGTAGATGTTTTGCCTTCGTAGACTAATCCGTGGTAAATTTCATCCGAAATAATAGGAATATCTAGTGTTGCCAACTCCTTGTACACTTCATCGCTTACCAGAGTTCCTGTTGGATTCATGGGCGAGTTGACGAAAATGGCTTTTGTTCGATCGGTTATTTTCGCTTTTATATCGTCGATGTTATACTGAAAATCACATTCGGCATGCAATGGAACGCACACAGGCTCGGCATGGCACGCTAAAGCAAAATTGCGATAGCAGGGATAGCCCGGATTTGACATGATGACCTCGTCGCCCACCTGACATAGAAGCATCAGAGCCATAAGTATAGCAGGGGAGGAGCCGGATGTGACGACTATGCATTCAGAATCTACATTGACATTGTATTCCTGTTTGTAAAATTCGCTAATGGCCTCGCGCAGTTGCGGATCGCCCAATGAATGTGTATAGTGTGTTGCTCCGTTTTTATGCGCATCAATAGCGGCTTGGGCAATGCATTCGGGCATATCGAAGTCGGGTTCACCCACTTCAAGATGAATAACATCAATTCCTTCGCGTTGTAATTCGTTAGCTCGTTCAAGCACATCCATTACAATGAAAGAAGTCATACGTTCTATAGTATCGTTCATGATAGCGTTTTTTTAGAGCTGCAAAAGTACTTAATTTTACATATTTCAACCGCATTTTAATCTCATTATTATTGCTCAAAAGTCTTTCTATTATAAGTATTTGTCCTAAATAAAACTAATTAGTAGTTTTTTGTAATTCAGATATTGCGCATTTCTAAAAAAAGCACTACTTTTGTACCACTTTTTTGAAAAAGAAAGTGTGATGGGAAATTAAGCGACTAATCACTTAAATATAAAACGCTTAAATTTTGAGTAACACATAAATAAACAGAATGAAAACATTTGAATTGAACGGTACAGCAAGAACTGGCCTTGGAAAAAAAGCAACAAAAGCTGATCGCGTATCTGAAAACGTACCTTGCGTACTTTACGGTGTAGCTGACAATGTACACTTTACAGCTACTAAAAGTGACTTGCGTAAATTAATTTATACTCCGGAAGTATTTATTGTAGATTTGACAATTGATGGCAACAAATCAAAAGCTATCATGAAAGCATTGCAATTTCACCCGGTAACTGACAATGTATTGCATATTGACTTTTATCAGGTAACAGAAACTAAACCTGTAGTGGTTGAAATTCCTGTTAAACTTGAAGGATTGGCCGAAGGTGTGAAAGCCGGGGGTAAATTGGCATTAGAAATGCGTAAATTGAAAGTTAAAGGTCTTTATACTCAACTTCCAGAAAATATTGTTATCGACGTAACTGAACTAGGATTAGGAAAATCTATCCAGGTTGCTAAAGTATCAGTTGATAAATTAGAAATTTTAAATGCAAAGAATGCTGTTGTTTGTCAAGTTAAATTGACTAGAGCTGCACGTGGTGCTGCTGCAGCTGCAGGAAAATAATTTGAAACATGAAGTACTTAATTGTCGGATTGGGCAATATTGGTAACGAATACCAGGATACCCGCCACAACATAGGTTTTACAATATTGGACGCTTTTGCTAAGGCGTCCAATGTTTTTTTTACCGAAAACCGTTACGGTGCAACTTGCGAAGTAAAAGTTAAGGGGCGCACGCTTATTTTGCTTAAGCCGGCTACATTTATGAATTTAAGCGGTAATGCTTTGCGTTATTGGATGCAGAAGGAGAAAATTGCCATTGAGAATGTGTTGGTAGTAGTGGATGATATTGCTTTGCCTTTTGGGACACTTCGATTGAAACCACAAGGTTCGGATGCCGGTCATAATGGATTAAAAAATATCCAGGAGATACTCGGGCATAATAATTATCCTCGTTTACGATTTGGCATTGGAAGTGATTTTTCCAAAGGTCGCCAGGTGGAATATGTGCTTGGAAAATGGACTGCAGAGCAAACTGCTGCAATACCCGAACGTGCGGAGCGTTGTGCGGAAATTATTCAGAGCTTCTGCTTAGCCGGTATGCAATTGACCATGACTCAGTTTAATGGGAAATAGATGAATGGTTCATTAGTTAGTTAGTTAGTTTCCTGTTGACTGTTTTTGATTGTCTGATAAATAACTCGATAATCCGATGAATCTGTTATCCAGCTCCCAATTACCCAATTATCAAATGAACCAATCAACCAGTTAACCAATCAACCAGTTACCAAAAAAAATGAAAACAGAAGTTCGTATCGATAAATGGCTTTGGGCAGTACGATTGTTCAAAACCCGTACGTTGGCCGCCGATGCTTGTAAAAAAGGCAAAGTCATTATTCAAAATGTACAGGTAAAACCATCACGGAATGTAAAAGTGGGAGATGTAGTTTCTATTAAGCGCAACCCGTTTTTGTTTTCATTTAAAGTGTTGGCACTTTCCGAAAATAGAATGAACGCTAAATTGGTTGCCGACTTTATGCTAAATGTTACCGCTAAAGACCAATTGGAACTTATCGAATTGGCAAAATTAGCCGGAAATACAGGACGAGACAGAGGAGCGGGACGACCCACCAAAAAGGAACGACGCGATTTGGACGATTTTATAGAACCTGATTTTGCCGACGAAGATGGCGATTGGGATTTCTAATTTGGTTGAATCGCAAAATTGTTGAATCGGCGAACTAATAACTTTTACTGATAACTGAAACTATGTTTATAGCTCAAAAACTTAAGAAAGAAAATATCTGTGAATACTTGTTGTATATGTGGCAGGTAGAAAATTTAATTCGTGCATTTAAGCTCGATTTGGAAGCTATCAACACTAATATTATAGCTCCGTATCCGGTGGAGGATACCGAAAAAAAGACATTATACGAGTGGTACGAAAGTCTGATTGAAATGATGCGATTGGAAAATGTTCAGGAAAATGGTCATTTACAATTGAATACCAATGTTATTTTAGAATTGGATGAACTACACACTTTATTGCTAAAATCTGGTAAAGAGGTGGGTTATAACTCAAAGTTTTATCACGTACTTCCATTTATCTCGCAGCTACGCGCGCAACAATCTGATTCGCAGATTACTGATGTGGAACTTTGTTTTAATTTTCAGTATGGAATAATGCTTTTGCGAATGAAAAAAGCAGATATTTCGCTCGAAACACTTCAAGCCCAGACCGAAATCAGTAAATTTATGGTGTTACTGGCCAGAAATTATCAATTATATAAATCAGGCGAGTTGGATTTAGAAAACTAAACTAATACTCTGATTGTTCTTCTATTTTACATATTATAGTTATTTTTGGAGTCAAAATAAGATTTCTACTTATAAATACTAAAACTAAGCATATATGAAGGGAATTGTTCTAGCCGGTGGGTCTGGCACACGTTTATATCCGATTACAAAAAGTATCTCGAAACAAATCATTCCGGTGTACGATAAACCAATGATTTACTATCCGTTGTCGGTATTGATGCTGGCCGGGATTCGCGAAATACTTATTATTTCTACACCTCACGATATTCATTTGTATGAAAATTTGTTGGGAAATGGCGACGATTTAGGAATCAAATTAGAATATGCCATTCAACCTTCGCCCGATGGTTTGGCACAAGCATTTATTATTGGCGAGCAATTTATTGGCAATGACAGCGTATGTATGGTGCTGGGTGACAATATTTTCTATGGTTTTGATTTCTCACGTACGCTTCGAGAAGCAGCGACTTTGAAAGATGGAGCTACCGTTTTTGGTTACTATGTGAACGATCCTGAGCGTTACGGAGTGGCTGATTTTGATGAAAATGGAAAGGTGCTGAGCCTGGAAGAAAAGCCATTGCATCCAAAATCGAACTATGCTGTAACAGGTTTGTATTTTTATAGCAATGATGTGGTTAAAAAATCGAAAAATTTAAAACCGTCGAAACGCGGTGAATTGGAGATTACCGATTTGAACCGACTGTATCTGGAGGAAGAGCGACTTAGCATGAAAATGATGGGACGTGGAATGGCGTGGCTAGATACAGGTACGCATGATAGTTTGTTGGAGGCTTCAAATTTTATTGCTACCATCGAAAATCGTCAGGGTTTGAAAGTGGCTTGTTTAGAGGAAATTGCCTTCCGTTATGGTTATATCAATCGTGAGCAATTGCTAAAATTGGCTGAGCCGTTAAAGAAAAATCATTACGGTGAATATCTGATAAAGATAGCTAACGAAAAGCAAGTTCATACTATCGATTAAAGGGAAATGGAAATAATAAAAACACCTATTGCCGATTTACTCATTATTAAGCCCCGCGTATTTGAAGATCCTCGTGGCTATTTTTGTGAAACGTATAATGCCGGACGATTTAAAGAATTGGGTATACAACATGACTTCTGTCAGGATAATCAATCAAAATCATCGTATGGTGTAATACGTGGACTGCATTATCAACTTAACCCTCAAAGTCAGTCGAAGTTGGTTTCGGCAGCACAAGGTTCGGTGTGGGATGTAGCAGTTGATTTACGAGCGGGGTCACCTACTTTCGGACAATGGTACGGAGTGGAACTGTCGGAAGAGAATCACTTGCAATTTCTTATTCCACAGGGTTTTGCACATGGTTTTTCGGTACTATCCGAAACTGCATTGTTTACCTATAAATGTGATAATTTTTATAGTCCCACTCTTGAACGTGGCATTTTGTATAATGATGTGGATTTGGCTGTCGACTGGAAAATTCCTGCTGATAAGGCAGTTATCTCAGACAAAGATACAAAACATCCATTGTTCAAAAATGCAGAATTGAATTTTTAAAACAGGAACAGAATGACTACGATATTAATTACGGGTTCTAACGGCCAGCTTGGCAACGAAATGCAACAAGCAGCTGTGCGTTTTCCCGATTTCAATTATATTTACACCGATGTTGCCGAGCTTGATATTTGCGATAAAAGTGCTTTGGATGCATTTGTAAAGGCAAATAATGTGAACGTAATAGTGAATTGTGCAGCCTATACTGCTGTGGATAAAGCAGAAGACGATGTCGAGTTGTGTTACAAAATTAATCGCGATGCTGTTCGGAATATTGCAGAAGTGGCGACTGAAAACAAAGTGAAAGTTGTACATGTTTCGACTGATTACGTTTTTGACGGAACTAACTATTTGCCATACACCGAGGATATGCCGGTTTGTCCTGCTACTGTTTATGGAAAATCGAAACTAGAAGGTGAGCAGGCTCTTTTGGAAAATTGCAAGGAATCAGTGATTTTGCGCACAGCCTGGTTGTATTCCTCTTTTGGTAATAACTTCGTGAAAACGATGATGAGACTTGGTACAGAACGTGACTCTCTGGGTGTTATTTTCGATCAGGTAGGTACACCAACCTATGCTGCAGACTTAGCAGATGCTATTATGCAATTGCTTAGTAGCGACACTTTTGTGCCCGGAATCTACCATTTCTCCGACGAAGGCGTTTGTAGTTGGTATGATTTTACGAAAACGATACACCGCGTGGCAAACATTACCTGCGATGTAAAACCTATTGAAACAAAGGACTATCCGGCTCGTACGCCACGTCCTCATTTTAGTGTGTTGAACAAAGGCAAGATAAAATCGACCTACGGAATAAGTATTCCTCATTGGGAGGTGAGTTTGGAAAAATGCATACAATTGTTGCAGAATTCATAAACATAATTTTATTTAGATATTATTGAACAGAACAAGATAACTATTAATATAAAAACTCATCAGCGTTGCAAGTTGATGAGTTTTTTGTGAAATAGTATTACTTTTTAATTCTCCATTATACATTCTTTTATTTATACATTTTCTTCATGTTATCAGTTGACGCACTTACCGTAGAGTTTGGGGGACAGCCTCTTTTTCAGGATATTTCATTTGTTATAAACGAAACCGATCGTATTGCTCTTATGGGCAAGAACGGTGCGGGGAAGTCTACTTTGCTCAAAATTCTATCGGGCACCCGCGAACCAACCCGAGGTTCAATTTCTTACCCAAAGGAGCTGGTGGTGGCTTATCTGCCTCAACATTTGCTAACCGAAGATACACGAACTGTATTTGAAGAAACGGCTACGGCTTTTTCGGCCATCACCGAAATGGAATCGAAGATTGCGGAGCTTAATGAGCAACTGACCATAAGAACCGATTACGAGTCGGATAGTTACATGGAGCTGATAGAACAAGTTTCGGCATTGAGCGAACAGTTTTACAGCATTGAGGAGATAAATTACGATGCAGATATTGATAAAACCTTGTTGGGATTAGGTTTCGAACGTAAGGATTTCACCCGCAAAACATCCGAACTAAGTGGTGGATGGCGAATGCGTATTGAATTAGCCAAAATTTTGCTTCGTCGCCCTGATGTAATTTTACTCGATGAGCCTACCAATCATCTGGATATTGAATCTATTCAATGGTTGGAAGAGTTTTTGATTAATTCGGCAAAAGCGGTGGTGGTTATTTCGCACGACAGGGCATTTGTAGACAATATTACCACGCGAACCATAGAAGTGACTATGGGAAGGATTTATGACTATAAAGCCAAGTATTCGCATTATTTGGAGTTACGCAAGGAGCGACGCGAACAACAACAAAAACAATACGACGAACAACAGAAGTTTATAGCTGAAACGACCGATTTTATTGAGCGTTTTAAAGGTACTTATTCCAAAACAAACCAGGTACAATCGCGTGTGAAGATGTTGGATAAACTGCCGCTTTTGGAAGTGGACGAAGAAGATTCATCGGCTTTACGTTTAAAGTTTCCACCTTCACCACGTTCGGGAAATTATCCTGTAACTGCCGAAAATGTTGGGAAAATTTACGGAGAGAAGCGCATTTTTGAGAATGCCAATTTTATGATTGAGCGTGGTGAAAAGATAGCATTCGTAGGTAAAAACGGCGAAGGTAAGTCTACACTTGTGAAATGCATTATGCAAGAGATTGAGCACGAAGGAGTATTGACACTAGGACATAATGTAAAGATTGGCTATTTTGCACAAAATCAAGCTTCTTTGTTGGACGAGAATCTTACCGTTTTCCAAACTATCGACGATGTGGCTGTGGGAGATATCCGCAATAACATCAAAAACTTGTTGGGTGCATTTATGTTTGGAGGAGATGCTTCTTTCAAGAAAGTGAAAGTGCTTTCGGGTGGTGAACGTACACGTTTGGCAATGATAAAACTGCTGCTTGAACCTGTCAACCTGCTTATTCTCGATGAGCCTACCAATCACCTGGATATGAAGACTAAAGATATTCTGAAACAAGCTCTAGTCGATTTTGACGGAACAATTATCGTTGTGTCGCACGATCGTGATTTTCTTGACGGTTTAGTGACAAAGGTTTACGAGTTTGGTAATCAAAAAGTGACAGAACACTTAGAAGATATTTACGGTTTCCTTGCCAAAAAGAAAATGGAAAATCTGAGAGAAATAGAACGCAAATAATAGATTATTATTCTATTACAAAACCAAAGCCCCAACCGATAAGGAAGGGGCTTTATTTTTAATCTATATTCTTTAAAATCTATCTTATCTGCAATAGTTTTAGAAGCAATGGACTATTTCAGTTTTCGGGTTAAATCCAGCAGCCCATTAACGATGGATAATGGATGAGCAGGATTGCCCGGAATATACAGATCCACATGGTATTTGTCAAGAAAGCTGCGGTCGATAGCAGGACTGTCGGCAAAAAGCCCACCACTGATAGCATCGGTACCTACCAACACAATGATTTTTGGTTCGGGTATAGCATCGTAACATATCTGCACTGCTTCGGCCATGTTTTTTGTGATTGGTCCGGTAATGACAATTCCATCCGCATGGCGGGGTGAAGCCACAAAATCAATTCCGTAGCGACTTATATCGAACTGCACATTGTTAGCTGCATTTAGCTCCATCTCGCAACTGTTATCGCCACCGGCTGAAACTTGTCTTAACTTTAGTGACTTACCAAAAACGCGATGTATTTCTTTTCGTACAGTGTCGGGATTTACTTCGATAGTTTTGTCTTCGCCTTCAGTTACAATTAAACGTTCCCGTTCATTACTTGCAATTTTATATTCTTTGGTAAACGATATTTTTTCCGGAAAACGCATGGCACATTCACCACAAAACGTGCATTTGCCCAAATCGATTTGAATTGGTTGGTTGGTAATGGCATTAGTTGGACACAACGCTATAAGTTCTGTTTCGTCTACTTTCTCAAGGCTAATCACAGGACGCCCTCTGAAAATACCCGGTACTTCTACTGTTGTTGGGTCTGGTATATATTGTTTTCCTTGATGGAATACTATTTTTAAATTTTCTAACATAGGGTTGATGTGCTAATTGGATAATATGCTAATGAGATTCCATTAATTAAAGATCGTGACCTGAATACGATAGATTGAAACTTTTATTACAAATTGGAAAATCTGATATTTCGTTGTTTCTTACGCATAGCGCCAGAGCCAGCCAATTGTGAAACGAGGGATCTTTTATTTTATAAATCATTAAATCTCCTTTTTTATCCGTGAGCGCACAATGGCAAATTTCACCACGCCATCCTTCTACCAATGATAAGCAGAATGAGCCCGGTTTCGGAGCATTCGTGATACCATTATTTTCAGTTGGGGTAGGGATATTGGCTATCAATGTGCGGATATATTGCAATGATTGCTCCACTTCTTTTCTCCTGATCTGAACCCTTGAATAGACATCGCCGTGACGTTTCAAAATAGGTTGGTGCGCTAGTTCTGTATAAAGGCTAAAGGGATGGGAACTGCGTATGTCTCTGTTTAAATTGGTCATTCGTGCCGCCATGCCTACAACGCCAATTTTTGTAGCATCTTCGTTCGAAACGAGGCCGGTTCGTTCGAAACGAGACAAAGCACTGGATAGCGAAAATAGCTTTTCTGCCATTTCGTTAAACTCGGGCTCAAATACATCCAGCACATGCTTCAATCGTTCGCCTAATTCCGGTGTGAAGGGGAATTGGTTGCGCCCCGGTCTGATTAGTCCCTTTGCTATTCTGTTTCCACACCATTCCTGTAAAAAATTGATGATAGGAGTTCGTAACCGGCCAAACACTGCACTACCAAGTTGATAAGCAATATCTGTGCATGCACCACTCAAATCGCCTACGTGTACTGCAATTCGCTCCAGTTCCAATGCCAGTGTACGTGAAAATTCGATATCGCGTTGCGCTTCATAACCGCACAGACTCTCCCAAATATGAGCAAACGTTACGCCATGTCCTACTACAGTATCACCGGCAATATCTTCAGCCAGAGTGGCGCGTTGAAGTAATTTTTTGTTGTTGATAAACAGTTGCTCTATACCACGATGTTGATATCCTAACTGGATTTCTAGGTGCAGGATTTGTTCCCCATTGCATATAAACCGAAAATGCCCTGGTTCAATAATTCCGGCATGTATCGGGCCAACGCCAACTTCATGGAGCTCTTCGCTGTCGATAGCAAAGAAAGGATAGTTGGCAATGGTTTGCGATTTGTCATCACGGTTATTGGCGTATCGAACCGGTTTTAACCAGGGGTGGTCGATATAATTTATGCCGAAATTTTCATGAATTTCGCGTTCAAATTTTTCAAAGCATAATAACTCTTTACTGAATGATTCCAATTCATGCGTTTTATGAACCAAACAGGTCGACACTAGTATTTCGTGCGTAGTATCGTCGGCAATACAGCAAATAAGTTTTACGTTATTACCCGCTTTATATCCGAAATAATTCACACAATGTCTCACAGGATGACCTGAAATCAACTCGAAGTTCATGTCAAAAAAAGATTCATAATTACTTTCCGGAATATCTGAAAGTAAAATGGTCTGATTGTTTTTTATGCTGATGTAGTTCATAAATAGTTAGAATCGTTTAGTTACGAGCTTGTCTGCAGTAGGCAAGGTACAAGTTTTATTACTTAGAAATATACTCAATGTGGTAAAAGAGCGATGCTTGTTTTTATTAAATCTACAAAGATCATTGGCGGATTTAACCCCAGATAGGCAGCACCTCCCAATAAAATGAACTGGGATGTAGATCTCCATGGGCTGATGACCGGCACCGTACTTTCGTCGAAGTTGACTGCCGGTATAAACAATATCTTGAATATACTTTTGGCAAATGCCCAGATAATAAGCGTAAGTAGCAACAATACAACGATTAGTAATAAGAGTTGGTTAGCCTCGAACATTGAACGGAAGATAAGAAATTCACTCACAAACATTCCCGACGGTGGCATAGCTGTTACGCTTATAAAGGCGAAAAGGACTACCATTGCTCCTGTAGTGTTATATTTAAAATAATTTCCCAAATGATAAATGTTCTTGTTCTTGAATACTTTGTATAATTGATTGTATTGGAAGAATAGACTCGACTTGACGAATGCGTGCAGTACAATATGCAGAACGGCAGCATAATATCCAATTCCACCGGCAGCCATGCCCAACATTACCAATCCCATGTGTTCTACGCTGGAGTAGGCCATCATTCGTTTTATATTTTTTACTTTTATCATGTAAACAGCAGCAATAAACAACGACAAAAAGGCTGCTATACCCACCACCAGACTCGCCCAATGCAATAAGGGAGTATTGGCCACTATCACGTAGATGCGGAAAATACCGACAAAACCCATGCACATAACAATACTCGATAATAATGCCGCGGCTGGTCCCGGAGCTTTATCCTTAGCATCCACACCGGCGGTAAACATAGGAAAAAGCCCAAGCTTAGCAGTAAATCCGGTAAAGATAAATAAAAAGGCTAGTCGCAACCAGGATGAATTAAGCAATGAGCTGTTTGCCAGTAAATTCTTGTAGGATAAGTCATCAGAGTGTGCATTGACAAACGAAAGGCTTAAAAACAAGATGCCGATAAAAACAAAAGTGATACTTATGGCACAAATAAATACGTATTTCCAGGTACCTTCTAATGCCAGCTTATTGCGGTGATGGTATATCAGAGCAGATGCGCTTAAGGTAGTTATTTCAGTAAAAATCCAAACCACGGCAATATGATTCGCCAGATAAGCAGCACTCACTGCCGTTATCAAAAGCACGATGGCTCCAAAATAAGTTGCACGTGAGCGAGGTGTCATTTCTTCGCTCTCTTCGATATAAATGTAACTGTGAAAAACTGCCGGAATGGAGATGATAGTGGCAGTTAGCAGCATGATGAGTCCCAACGAATCGAAGGTAAAGTAATTGGCAGTCGTTTCGTTGTAATGCAAACATGCATACACAGTGAATGCACATTGCAGCACAAGAAACAGGCAAATGAGCGTGTAATTAAGAGCTTTCCCCCGATTAAAAAAGAGGCCTGTTCCAATTAATACGGAGGCTATCAAATATATTGTTATCATAAAACTGTAAATTTATTATTAATCATCTCTTGTCTGTCAACTAGGTTGGTCTTTAAGCCCCTTTAGGGGTTTTGGGTTCAATAGTCTTTTAAATTAGTAAGCTGGTTAACATCAATGTCCTTAAATACATCTCCGATTTTATTTAAGAATACTCCTAAAATCAACACACTGGCAAAAATATCAAGCATGATACCAAGATTCACCAACATGGGCATTTCGTTACCAACCGCCAGCGATAGTACAAAAACTCCATTTTCGATAACCAGATAACCCATAACGTGAGTAATGATTTTTCGGCGCGAGGCAATGAAATACAATCCTGTAAACAAGGTTGAAAGTGCCACCACAAAAAACATTTTGTCTAATTTCCCTTCTTCCATGGTGTTTGAAAGAATAATGGTGGTAATTACAATCGCCGTAGTGATAATTAATGATACAAAGTTGGGCAGGTAGGGCTCAGCTTCACGGGTAATATTATTTCGCTTTAGTATATATTTTAGGAATAGAGGTACTGCCAGCGATTTGAAAATGACCGTTTCTAATAAAATCAATATGAGGTTGAGCGTGTTGATGTTTTTTAATTCAAAAAACGCTACGAAAAAAAGCAGTATTCCCTGCATAGCAAGCACATTTACATAGGTCGTCATGCGATTGGCAATAGACAGGTAAAACAGCGAAATCAGAAAGACGATAAGCAGTACGTGTAACATAAAATATCAATTAAGAATTAAAAATTCATTGTGCTTTAAATTTCCCTTTTTTGAGATTTTTGGGTTTATATAAATTTGCCCGAAACTAGTAGAGCTCCAAAAAATATTAGCAAAGATACAGACGAAAGTACAACAATGAACTGAGCATTGTGATTCATTCTGAATCGTGCCATAAATGATTCTATCATTCCAACAACGAAAGCAAGAAAAGCCTGCATTCCGAAAAACATCGGAATGGCATATTGATAAGCAATTGTGCCGCTAAAAAGATTAAAAATGATGGCTCCATAGATTGCAAATTTCAAATAACCGGCAGTTAATATCAATCCGAGGTCGAATCCGCTGTTATCCAAAATCATGACTTCGTGCACCATGGTAAGTTCGAGGTGAGTTTTTGGATCGTCGAGTGGCATGCGACTATTTTCAATCATGGCAATCATCAAAAATACAAATGCTGCCATTACTGCCAATGCATAACTGATGGATGAACCGAGGTGTAAGGCCGAAAATATTTCCTGAAACGAGGTGAAGCCGGTCAGCAGAGCCAGCGAACCCATAAGAATAAAGAAAGCCGGTTCGGCAAACATAGAGTAAAGCGCCTCACGACTGGCACCCATTCCTTCGAAACTATTACCTGTATCCATGGCGCCAATAATACTGAAGAATTTACCAATCCCAAGTATGTAAGCAAAGAAAATAAAGTCGCCGTTGAAACTGATGATTCCTTTCGATTGTCCAAATGGAATGACTAACATGGCTACAAACACCGATGCAAAATAAATGGTAGGCGCAATTTGGAATACAAAACTGGTGGTTTCGCTATAAACTGCTCCTTTTTTGAAAAGCCGGATGACATCTTTGATGGGCTGAAATACTCCTGGTCCTTTACGTCCGGAAGCAATACTCTTTGTCCGAATTATAATTCCGGTAAAAAAAGTTGCAGCCAAGATGATTAATAATAAGCTTAGCATAATTATAATAGTTTTAAGAAATCGATGAATAAAATAATTTGGTCATATATCAGCGGGATGCTTATTACTGTGATAATAAAGATAATACCGTATAATATATAAAACTGTAATTTGCCGTTTTGAAAAAAGAGAAATCTGCTCATGAAGGACTTGAAATTGTTTATAGGATAATCAATGAACCATTTCTCTATTTTGTCGTAAGGATGTGTTTCGAGATGTGCTGCAACAGGAAATACTCCTTCCACCTCTTTCTCTTTTTTGAATATCAGAAAGACCATTCCCAACAGTTTGCTGTAAGTTTTTACAAATGAGCTTGCCGTATATTGAATTTTTGCTGTTGGAGCAATATATCCACAATTCCATGTTGTTGAAATGGTAATTGATTTTTTTTGTAACACCAGTTTTCTTATTACAAATAGTACCAGAATTAATAGAATTAAGATCCAACTAGCTTTAGTAACCGAAGCTAATGTCTCGATGCCATTTCCCTGAAAAGAAACGAAAGGCAGTTGATGTAAGTTGGTGAATAGTTGAACGGGTTTTATTAGTGCATTTAAAAAGAAACCCGGAAAAAGGCCAATGATAATTATAAACGCTGCAATAAAATACAATGGCAACAACTGATAAAACGACACTTCTTTTACTTCATGATGAAAATCATGTCTCGGATTTCCAAGAAAAACCACCCCGAAAGCTTTAGTAAAGCACATTATGGCCAGTCCACCTATCAATGCCAAGCCAGTGATAGTGAATACTATGCCGATTAAAGAAGTGATGTATGCATTATGAATGGAGCCGAATAAACCTGTATAAAGTATAAACTCCGAAATAAAACCGTTAAATGGAGGTAATCCACAAATGGCCAATGCTGCAATCAAAAATAGAACGGTTGTTTGAGGCATTTTTTTTACCAATCCACCCAGTTTTTCGATATCCAATGTATGTGTTGCTTGATAAATGTTGCCTGCCGTGAAAAACAATAGAGACTTGAAAAGCGAATGATTCAAGGTATGGAGCAAAGCTCCAGCAAAACCTAATGAGCTAAGTATAGGATTATTCATCCCCAAACCAATGCAGCCTAACCCTATGCCAATGCCGATAATTCCAATATTTTCGATGCTGTGGTAGGCCAGTAGTTTTTTTAGATTGTGCTGAAGGATGGCCAATATTACACCATACACTCCTGAAATTAACGAAATAATCAGAATAATACTGCCAATGGTGATATAATCAAGGTTGATAAGTAAAAGCATCCGAAGAATACCAAAAATTCCAATTTTTATCAATACGCCCGACATAATACCCGAAATGTGAGCAGGAGCTGCCGGATGTGCGTAAGGTAACCAAGTGTGAAACGGTACAAATCCCGCTTTGATTGCAAATCCGATAAAGAAGAACAAGTAAAGCATCAATGATACTGCGTTGGAGTGTGCAAAAGAGTACGCTCTAATGGCGTTAAAATCGTAACTGCCCGTTTTGCTTGCTACCCAAATAAACCCTACCATTAAGAAAATGATGGAGACATGAGATTGTATTAAGTAATTGATGCCTGCTTTGATAGTGGCTATTTTCTCGTGCTCGAAAAGTATGCTCAAGAAGGCTGATAGAGCCATTATTTCCCATACTACTAAAAATACGATGCTGTTTTGAATGGTACAAAGACTTGCCAAAGCGGTGTAAAGTAGCACGAAAAGTATGCCATGTAATGATAGGCTCTTGGGCTGGTTGGCATAAGCATTCATATAAAACAATCCGTAAAAACCACCTGTAATGAAACCAAAGTTTATAATCAGCAGAAACCAAGCGGATAGCGCATCTATCTGTAGCCGGATGGATCCGGTTATAAAACTGCCATTCAATATTAATTCAAAGTTTTGCCCGGTCAATGCTCCGAAAGCCACATAACTTGTGAGGACGGCTATGAAACATACAGCCGCGTACACAGCAATGGCTTTCCCCTTCAATCGAAGAAAAGGAATAAGACATATTGCTATGAGCGGAACAAGTATGAAACCCCAAACTAAGTTCATGATAAGAAATTACAAAACGTAAGTGTTAGAATAAAGATAATGAATACGATGCCATAAGCCACGTAAGATTGCACCCGTCCATTCTGAATAAAAAGAAAACGACCCAAAAAAAACTTTAAATTGCTGATCGGATAATCGATTAACCACTTTTCAGTTTTATCGTAAATATGTGTTTCCAAGTGTGCATCAATCGGAAAAACGCCGTGTACATCCTTCTCTTTTTTGTTTATCTGAAAAATCATAGCAAACAACTTGTTGTAAGTTCTTGAAAAGGAACTTCCGGTGTATTGAATTTTTGCAGTAGGAGTGGTATATCCACATCCCCAGGTTGACGAAATTGCTATCGCTCTTTTTCGAAGAACGAGTTTCCTGATGCCCAATAGAAGCAGTACCGTCAAAATAAAATAAAGGCTACCCATACTTACCGATGACAATATCTCTATGCCATTTCCCTGAAATGATTTGAATGGAAGTTGGCGTAATCCGGTAAATAACTGAACGGGTTTTATCAGTAAATCTAAAAACACCTTGGGAAATAGTCCTATCGTGGCGATAAACGTTACTATAAAATAAAGGGGTAATAGTTGGAAGCACGAAACTTCTTTTACTTCATGATGAAACTCATGTCTGGGGTTTCCTAAAAAAACTACGCTAAAGGCTTTCGTAAAGCAAATGATTGCCAGTCCACCAATGGCTACCAACCCTGTTATGGTAAACACAATTCCCAATAACGAAACTGCCGAAGCATTGTGAAGCAAACTAAACAATCCCGAGTAGAGTATAAATTCTGAAATAAACCCATTGAACGGCGGTAAACCCGAAATGGCCAACGCAGCAATCAGAAATAAAAAGGCGGTCTGTGGCATTTTTTTTATCAATCCACCCATTTTCTCAATGTCCATGCTGTGAGTAGTCTGATACACATTGCCTGCCGTGAAAAATAACAGTGATTTGAACAGCGAGTGATTCAACGCATATAACAATGCTCCTGCAAATCCTAATGAACTCAGCACCGCATTGTTCGTTCCTAAGCCGATGCAGCCCAATCCAATGCCAATGCCAATAATACCGATATTTTCGACACTGCTGTATGCCAGTATTTTCTTTAGATTATGTTGTAAAATAGCCAGCATAACACCGTAAATGCCTGAAATTAATGAGATGGCAAGAATGAATATTCCAATTGAAGTATAATCGACATTGATGAGCAAAAGCATACGAAGAATGCCAAAGATGCCAATTTTTATTAACACCCCCGACATAATGCCGGATATGTGCGACGGAGCAGCCGGGTGAGCGTAAGGTAACCAGGTGTGAAAGGGAACGAAACCCGCTTTGATGGCAAACCCAATAAAGAATATCAGATACAATTGCATGGAAAGCATACCCGGATGCGATAAAGAATAAGTGTGAATGGCACCGAAGTCGTAACTACCCGTTTGACCTGCTACCCAAATAAACCCTATGATTAGGAAGATAATAGAAACGTGCGATTGAATAAGATAGTTAATCGCAGCTTTTATGGTGGCTACTTTTTCGTGCTCGAAAAGTATGCTCAGGAATGCCGAAAGTGCCATTATTTCCCATACAACAATAAACACAAAACTGTTTTGAATGGCGCAAAGACTAACCAGAGCGGTATAGAGAAGCACAAAAAGAATGGCTGCTAATGTCAGATTTTTAGGTTGATTTTTATAGGCGCTCATGTAGAATAAACCATAAAAACCACCAGTGAGGAACCCAAAATTGATAATGAGCATAAACCAGGCCGATAGCGCATCTACCTGTAATCGAATAGGCCCGCTGATAAAACTTCCGAGGAGGGTGGAATCAAACGGTTTGCCCAATAATGCCTCGATAGCTACGAAACTCGTCAGGATGGCAATCAAACTTACAGCCGTATAAACAGCAATGGCTTTTCCACCCATTTTCAGGAATGGAATAAGGCATATTGCTATGACGGGAATAAGTATGAAACCCCAGACTAAATTCATATTATTATGTTGAAAGCTGTGAGAATAAATATGGTCAGGATAAATACAATACCGTATAAAACATAGGATTGTATGCGTCCGTTTTGAATGAATTTAAAATAATTGGCCGCGTAAACCAGCTGATTAGTGATTACATGGATAAATCGGAACTCAAAAAAGTCGTGATAATGTGATGCATGTTTTCTCTCTTCAGGGAAAATCTCGCCTTCTTTTAGTTCAGTGTATTGTTTTCGTTCAATGACAATAAAATTGAACATTTTACTCAATGTTTTCGAGAATGATTTTCCGGTGTATTGAATTTTGCTTGTTGGCGCAGCGTAAGCACAGCCCCAGGTTGGTTGTATCACTTTCGACCGTGTGCTTAAAAGCTTGTATCGAATGCCCCAGAAAATACCCACAATACAAATAAAGAGTATAGAGTAATTACTAATGTTTTGCAGGATAGAAATATAATTTGTGAATCCTGCCGGTTGAGGAATAATAACTCCTTTTGTCAGACTCATAATCACATTTCCAATTACTTGCAAATAGAAACCGGGGGAAATAGCCACGCTTATCATTAAGGCAATAATTACATATTGAGGAACAAGCATTTGCACTGAAACCTCGTGTGGCTCCACCGGCAATTGTTTTCGCGCATTCCCTAAAAATACGGTTCCAAACGACTTGGTAAAAGTAAGTATCGAAAGTCCGCCAATAACGCTCAAACCGGCTAAACTAACCGAAAATAATATCATTTCATTCGTGTCATGAATTTTTATGCCTTCAATCAATCCTGAATAAATAAGAAATTCTGAAATAAATCCGTTGAAAGGCGGTAGTCCACAGATGCCGATGGCAGCAATCAGAAAGACCATACCGGTACGTGGCATTTTTTTTATCAATCCACCCAATTTTTCCATATCGGAAGTCTGTGTTTGCTGTGCAACAGAGCCGGATGAGAAAAACAAAAGCGATTTAAATAAAGAATGGTTTAATACGTGCATTAGCGCTCCACCAAATCCAAGATAATATAAAACGGGAGTGTTATTTCCCAGTCCAATAAGTCCGATACCGATGCCGATACCAATCGTTCCAATGTTTTCGATGGTGCAGTAGGCCAGCATTTTCTTCAGATTACGGTGTACTGCTGCATTTAAAATTCCAAATAGTCCGGTAGCCACCGATACGGTGAGGATGATTTCGCCCAACAATAAATAATCGCTCCTGAGATATGATGCTACCCTGAAAATTCCATAAATACCCAGCTTTACGAGCACCCCGGACATGATACCGGCAATGTGCGACGGTGCTGCAGGATCTCCCTGAAGTAACCCGCTGTGCAAAGGGATAAATCCGGCTTTTAGTCCAAATCCTACAAAGAGAACCAGAAACAGTCCTATATTACTGTTTGACCCAAAATAGCCGGTAAATGCATCGAAACTAAAAGAACCTGTTTGAAAATACAGCCATATAAACCCAATGGTCAAAAACACGATACTTATGTGCATTTGTACCAGATAGCTGATACCGGCTTTTATAATTTTGGGGTTGTTGTGATCGAAAATTACCAACAGAACCGATGATAATGACATAACTTCCCAAATGATGAGAAATACTAAACCATGCTGTACCATGCATACCCACAGCATGGATAGCTGGAACAAAACGAACAGCATCCAGTGCAGATTGAGCTTTTTTGGGGAGCTGTCGGATGTTTTTAAATAGCCCGATCCAAAAAAAACTCCGGTCAGACAAGTGAAGTTAATGATAAGAAGAAACCATGCAGATAGCTCATCCACCCGTACCAATACGTCTCCAAAAAGGTTTCCTCCGTAAAATACAAAATTTACAACATGTCCGGTCAGTGCCGAAATGGCCAACCATCCTGTAACTATCGCATTGGCAACAACAGCCAACGCAGCTGTGTGAGCTTTCATCTTCGCAGGTGCAAAATAAATTGCTACCATTGCCAATAATGCTATTATCCAACTCGAATTAATCAATTCTATCATTAAAAATATTCTTTCTTGAACTGCGAAATTACAAAAAAATAAGGATTATTGTTCGAATAACTGTAGTTTTCTGGGTGTTATGTTTTAATTTACAGATATATGGCTTTATATAACTGTTATTTTTTTTTATTTGAACTTGTTTTATTGAATTTGAATCAATTAAAATAATGCATCTTAACGTTTGAATTGCAGAAATGAAGTAATTTCTTTACTTTTTCGAATAACTTTTTCTGCGCTCATACGTTAGATATTCAAAAAAATGTACTTTTGCACTTCGAATAATTATGATATTATTTAATATAACCAGTAACTGTTTTTCTTGTAACTAAAATATGTGGAAACTAAATCAATTTAATTATAGTCGTCGCTTATCTGACAAAATTCAGATAGGCGATCTTTTGTTGGGTGGCGATGAGCCGGTTCGTGTACAGTCGATGGCTAATACTGATACCAATGATATTGAGAATTCTGTGGCACAATGTTTACGCATTGTTGAGGCCGGTGGCGAATTGGTGCGCTTTACTACTCAGGGTATTCGCGAAGCCGAGAGCATAGGGAAGATTCATGCTGCATTGCGCGAACAAGGTTGCAATGTGCCTTTGGTGGCCGATATTCATTTTAATGCTAACGCAGCTGACGTGGCAGCTCAGCATGTCGAAAAAGTGCGGATCAATCCGGGGAATTATGTAGGTACGGTAAAAATAGGCGATTTGTCGGACTATACCGACGAGGAATTTGCACTCGAATACCAAAAGATCCGGGCTCGTTTCATTCCTTTTCTGGATATTTGTAAAAAAAATAACACCACTATTCGTATTGGAGTCAATCATGGTTCGCTTAGTGAGCGAATGATGAACCGCTACGGCGACACTTCGCGCGGTATGGTGGAGTCATGCATGGAGTTTCTGTTGATTTGTAAGGAACAGAATTTCGATCGTGTAGTGATTTCCATGAAAACATCAAACACGGTGATGATGGTGCAAACCGTACGCCTGTTGGTGGAAGAGATGGAAGAAGCCGATCTGCATTTTCCATTGCATCTGGGTGTAACCGAAGCCGGTGATGGTGAGGATGGTCGTATTAAATCGGCTGTTGGTATTGGTGCTTTGTTGGCCGATGGGATTGGTAATACCATTCGTGTTTCGTTGAGTGAAGAGCCCGAAGCCGAAATTCCTGTAGGAAGGTTGTTGGTTTCGTATATTTCATCGCGAGCCAATCATGCACCTATCGTGGCGCTTGAAAATACAGAGCGTTCCCGCTTCGAATATAGCAGACGCGTAACCCATAAAGTTGGTAATATCGGTGGTGAAAATGTACCTGTTGTAGTAGCCTCATCGGATGGCGATCATGCTATTGTGCCCGATTATATTTTGTGTGTTGATAATGTGTTTGCTGCGGATGGAGAAATGTATCCGGTATATACTGCCGAAAGTAAAATCGAGACGTTAAATGAGGACGATTCGGCAATAAAATTTTTGAAATTGAGTTATTCTAGCTTAACACCTGATTTGTTTCAGGTTATAAATGAGAGTAAAGATATAGTGGTAATTTTGCAAACCGATCATCAAAATGGAGTAGGAGAGCAGCGTGCTTTCTTCCACACTTTGTTGAATGCCGGTTGTACTGTGCCAGTGATATTGCACAGAACGTACGAAGAGGATGAACTTCAACAGTTGCAGATAAAAGCTGCAGCCGATTTGGGCGTGTTGTTTATCGATGGTTTTGGCGATGGTATTTTCGTCGAAAATGAAGGAAGTATTCCGGTAGAAGCCATCAATTCAGTAGCCTTTGGTATTCTTCAGGCTTCGCGTGTAAGGGTTACCAAAACTGAGTTTATCTCTTGCCCTGGTTGCGGACGAACCATGTTTAAACTACAAACGGTCATTGCACGTGTAAAAGCGCGCACATCGCACCTGAAAGGGCTAAAAATAGGCATCATGGGTTGTATCGTAAACGGACCAGGCGAAATGGCCGACGCAGATTACGGTTATGTAGGTGCCGGACGTGGAAAAGTAAGCCTGTATAAAAAGAAAGAATGTCTAGAACGCAACATCCCTGAGGATGAAGCAGTAGAAAAATTGATAGATCTTATCAAAGTCAATGGAGATTGGCACGAATAATGTTATGTTTTTGACACATATTTTTAAATATAAACTAAATTACACAAAAAAATCAAGTATGAAAAAAATGTTTTTTGCGCTCGCCTTGGTAGTGAGCTCGTTTGGTGTTGCGAATGCACAAGTAGAAGGTAAGACACTTGGACTTAGATTGGGTTACCCAACAGAGTTGTCGTTTCAGACCGATTTAAGCAGTGCTACTCGTTTGGAGCTCGGTTTAGGGGTTCGCGACTATGATTACGGTACCAGTTTCTCTTTGTCGGGTGTACATCAATGGGTGTGGGACTTGTCTTCATTAGCTGATGGTTTTAACTGGTATGCCGGTATTGGTGGTCAGTTAGGCGTTTATTCTGTTAATAGTAAATCTTATTTCCCACTAGCACTGTTGGGTCAGGTAGGTATTGAGTACAACTTTAAAATTCCGTTGACTTTGTCCTTGGATTACAGACCTGCATTTCAACTTACAGGTGTTTATGCTGGAGAGCGTGCATTCATTGGTGATGGTATTTGCTTAGGCGTTCGTTACCGTTTGTAATAATTTTTTTTTGCATTAAAAAGAGAAATTTCGGTTCATGAAATTTCTCTTTTTTCTTATATTTGAAAATGAATAAATAGTATAGTAACTATATATAAACACTTAATTATTTTTTAGGTATGAAAAAAATGTTTCTTGCGCTCGCTTTAGTAGTGAGTTCGTTAGGCGCTTTGAGTGCACAGGCAGATAGTAAAACAATTGGTCTTAGAATGGGTGGCGGATTTGGCTATGGTGCCGAAGTGTCCTACCAACAACCAATTGGTATTGCTAACAGAGTGGAAGTAGATCTTGGACTTAACCGCTCTGGTTTTGGTTTGAGTGGAATTTACCAATGGGTTTGGGATTTCTCCGAACTGGCCGACGGTTTTAACTGGTATGCCGGTGTTGGTGGCGGTATTGGGTCGTATAATTTTGATTATCTGACGGATAAAAATAAAGCCAATGTTACAACTCTTGGCGTTTTGGGACAAATAGGATTGGAGTATCAATTTGAAATTCCACTCACTATATCGGTGGATTATCGTCCTGGTCTTTACTTTTCAAGTGGCTTAAATAGTTCTTTCGATGGTATTTGTCTATCGGCAAGATACAGATTCTAAAAAGATGTTTTCAATATACAAGAAGAGGAATTTCCGTTATGGAATTTCCTCTTTTTGTTAGTCTTTATTGGCCATTGTTTTGCGATTGCTCCACTTGAACTTTGGTGAGTCATAATTGTTTTATCAGTACATTTGAAATCAGATATTGCTGTAAATAAAACTACTAAATGGGCTTTTATGAAAAAGATAATTTGGGTATTTGTATTTGCAAGTGTAGTCGTTAGGTTGAATGCTCAGGAAATTGTTCAAAAAACGATCGGTCTTCGGTTAGGATACGATGCGCAGGAAGTTTCTTTTCAGCATTCGCTGGCTACCGGCAATCGGTTGGAACTGACTCTGGGTGTAAATACTTTTGGTCGGAATCAGGCAGGGAATTTTTGTCGGGGTGCCGGACTTAATGGAGTTTATCAATGGGGTGGTAATTTGCCGTCGATTGCTGTTGGGCTCAACTGGTATTGTGGACTTGGTGCAGCGGTGTTGAGCCATGGAGGACTTTTTGGAACAGGTGTGCTAGGGCAAATTGGAATAGAATACGTTTCCCGATCTCCAATTCAGCTCTCCCTGGATTATCGCCCGGGACTCTATTACCTCCCCGGAGCCGGTAATACCATTCGCTTTTCGTGGAATACGCCTTGTGTGGGTATAAGGTATCGTTTTTAGCAGAATGGGTTGTTGGCTAAATACAAAAGAGGAATTTCCTAAATGGAGATTCCTCTTTTGTATAAATGGTCTTAAAACCGCATGTTTTCCAGATCTTTTTTAGACCCGCAGAATAAGTTGTAGTCAACATAGCCCTTGATGCCTGCCACCTTATATTTCTCAGCTATTTGCCAAAAAGTCCAGTCGCAATCCGGTTTTCCTCTATAGTCTACAATCCAGAGTTTGCATTTTTGGGGCAGAAAATCCTTCAGATAGAGCAAGTAGTATTTATAGGCGCAATAAATGATCGGGTAATGTTTCGTTTTGGCGTACACTACCGAAACGAAATCTAGTAATTCTTTGTTTATCGTTTTTTTGTCGGGCATTGTTTTCGCAAATTCAGCATCAAGTACCAATGGTAGGTCGCCGCGCTGCAATTTAGCAACTGATAAAAAGTTTTTTGCCTGATCTTTTCCCGATGTTTTATACGTAAAAAAGTGGTATGACCCTACCGGAATATCCAGTTTTCGGATGGCTTTATAGTACTCTGCGTACTTCGGATCCTGAATGGTGGTTCCCTCGGTGGCTTTCACAAAAATAAATCCTGGCTCGTGTTCTTTGAGTCTATCCCAGTCAAAGACATCTTGATAATGCGAAATGTCAATACCCCACACTTTACTATTCTCGGACTCGGTATTATTGGGGTCGTTGTGTGTGGTTTTCTGAACTTTACACGATAGGAAAAATAATGCTAGTAAAAAGAATACTATACAGCGTTTAAAATGCATGATTTCAATTGGATAATTCATAAATAGCTTATGCGCGACAGCGCAACTTACTCCGGTGAAGAAGTTTGTGACGCTTTATCGGAAAATTTTTTATGGAAGCATGGCGAAAATATTCACCTGTTCAGGCTTTAAGCACGAGTGTACAATGCTAACGAATTGTCTGCAAAGATAAGGTTTTTTAGTGGTATGTAAATATTTTGCGTCCCTAAATCGGACTTTAAAATCTAAATAAATATTCTGCGAACTGTTCTGAATTACTCACAAAGAAAGCGACTGTTTCTGTCGCTTTCTTTGAATTATTGTTTTATTGTTTTATTTTAGTCGTTAATCAATAGTCGTTTTACGATATAGCATACTATTTAGCGCAGTTATAGGGCCATTAAACATGTTGAGATCAACGAACCCGCGGATGCCATCGAGTTTAAATCGATCGGTGGTTTGCCAGAATGCCCAGTCACAAGTTGGCTTTGATTGATAGTTCACAATCCATAGTTTGCACTTTGCATTTATACGTTCTTCTAAATAGAGTTTGTAGAATCTGGAATTGCAATACACGATAGGATAATGTCCCAGTTTTTCGTAGATGGTGTTGATGAATTCTGTCAGCTCATTTGTCACCACCGCTTTTGCCGGCATTTGTCTAGCAAATTCGGCATCCAATACCGGTAGCAGGTCGCTGTCTTTGTGCTGTGCCACCGACAAAAAGTTGTTTGCCTGATCTTTTCCACCACTTTTATAGGAAAAGAAATGGTATGACCCGACCAAAATTCCTCGCTTTCTCGCCTCAGAATAGTTTTCGCTGTATTTTGTATCCAGATGAGTAATACCTTCTGAAGCCTTGATAAACATGAAGTTTGGTTTTTGTTCTCCTAGTTTCTCCCAGTTAATGTCACTTTGATGATGTGAGAGGTCAATGCCCCAGACATTTTCCATGGCTTTTATGTCATTGAGCGTTATCGTGGGTTGTGGTGTGCGCTGAACTTTGCGGGTTACCTTGCGTGTTACTCTATGTTTCTTGTGAGTGCTTCTGTGATGTTTTTTTGCCAAAACAGAAAATTGAGAGAGAATAATGACGCAAAGTATAAAAATAAGACGTTTTTGCATGGCAATTAAATAGAAATGGGTGTGATTGATGCAAGTAAAATAAGTACTAACTGATGTATACGGAGTGCAAGGTATTGATACTGTTTGGAATATCAAAGACAATTCAGCTTTTATTTGTATTCTTTTTATTTATTTTCTTTTGTTCAGTTAATCCATTTGGATAAAAAAAATGACGGAATAACTCAAAGGCTACTCCGTCAGAATGATTTATTGAACGTGATAATTAAATTACTTCCAGTGCTTTAGCTATTGCTTTTTCAATGCCGACAGCATTTTTACCACCTGCCGAAGCAAAGAAGGGTTGTCCACCACCGCCGCCTTGAATTTCTTTGGCTGCGTCGCGGGCAATATTTACGGCGTTTAATCCTCCGGCCACTAAATCGTCGCTAAGCAAAACAGTCAACGACGGTTTACCATCAGCAACACACCCGGCAACGAAGAATAATTTCTCTGCTTGCACATTGCGGATTTGGAAGGCCAGTGTTTTTACCTGATCGGCATTCAGCGTACCCTGATAACTGATAACAGTCACCCCGTTTTGTGTTTTTGCACCGGCTAACAACTGGTCGCGCAGACTCATTATTTTTTCGTGTACAAAAACTTCCACCTGTTTCTTTAACTCAGCACTTTCGTCGCTTAACCGACGGATAGCGGTCAATACATCGGGTGTATTGTTCAGTAGCTCTTTTGCTTCCGTTAAATTATCCTGTTGTTCGTTTAATAATTTCTCAACGCCTTTGGCCGAAATGGCTTCAATACGACGAATACCTGCAGCGATAGATGTTTCGGTAATGATACGCACCATTCCTATTTCGCCGGTAGCTTGCACGTGCGTTCCACCACAAAGTTCGGTAGACGTGCCAAATTGAATCACACGCACCGACTCACCATATTTCTCACCAAACAAAGCCATAGCTCCAAGGGCTTGTGCTTGTGCGATAGGTGTGTCGCGCATTTCGTTCAATGGTGCATTAGCACGGATTTTTGCGTTGGCAATTGTTTCCACTGCACGAATCTCTTCTTTGGTCAGCTTTTGATAGTGCGAGAAGTCGAAACGCAAGCTGTCCGGACTAACATACGAGCCTTTTTGCTCCACATGCGTTCCCAGCACTTCGCGTAATGCTTCGTGAAGCAAGTGAGTAGCCGAGTGATTGGCTGAAATTGCTTGACGGTTTTCAATATTTATAGTAGCAGTAAATGTGGCGGTCACATCATTTGGAAGTTGTTTGGCAATATGAACGGCTAAGTTGTTTTCTTTTTTTGTATCAAGAATTTCCAGTGTCTCGTCTTCTGATACGAGCACACCGCTATCGCCCACTTGTCCACCCATTTCGGCATAGAAAGGCGTGTTGGATAGCACGAGTTGATAGTATTCCTTATTTTTTTGTTTTACCTTGCGGTAGCGCAGAATTTCTGTGTCGAACGAAGTAAAATCGTAACCCACAAACGTGCTATCACCTTCGCGAACGGTTACCCAGTCGCCGGTTTCGGTGGCTGCTGCATTACGTGCGCGTTCTTTTTGTTTCAACATTTCGGCATTGAACTCATCGATGTTTACAGTGAAATTATTTTCACGTAAAATCAATTCTGTCAAGTCCAATGGGAATCCAAAAGTGTCGTAAAGCGTAAAGGCTACTTTCCCGGTCACTTCTGTTTTTCCGTCTTTTTTTGTTTCGTCCATCACTTTGTCAAGCAGTTTAATACCTGTCTCCAAGGTGCGTAAGAACGATTCTTCTTCTTCTTTGATGACTTTCCCAATCAACGATTTCTGAGAAATCAATTCAGGATACGCTTTGCCCATGTTTTCGCCCAATACATCGATCAGTTTGTACATGAAAGCCGAACGTTGACCTAGGAATGTATAGCCGTAACGCACTGCACGGCGTAAAATACGGCGAATCACATAACCTGCTTTTGCGTTTGATGGCAATTGTCCGTCGGTGATAGAAAATGCAATGGTACGAATATGGTCGGCAATAACGCGCATGGCGATATCGGTTTTTTCGTCTTTACCGTATTCAGCTCCACATACTTTGCCAATTTCGGCAATGATTGGAGTAAACACGTCGGTGTCGTAATTCGACTGCACTCCTTGCAGAGCCATACACAAACGTTCGAAGCCCATTCCGGTGTCAATAACCTTAGCGGGTAGTCCTTCGAGTGAGCCGTCGGCTTTACGGTTGTATTGCATAAATACATTGTTCCATATTTCAATCACTTGTGGGTGACTACCGTTTACCAATGTAAGTCCGTCAATTTTTGCGCGATCTTCATTATCGCGAATATCGATATGAATTTCCGAGCAAGGGCCACAGGGACCTGTATCGCCCATTTCCCAGAAATTGTCTTTTTTATTTCCGTTAATGATTCTGCTTTTTGGTAGGAATTGTTCCCAGATAGCAGCTGCTTCGTCGTCACGTTCCAGACCTTCGGGTGCATATCCTTCGAAAACGGTTACGTAAAGTCGGTCGGTATCCAGTTTCAATACATCTATCAGGTATTCCCAGGCCCATTCGATGGCTTCTTTCTTGAAATAATCGCCAAACGACCAGTTACCAAGCATTTCGAACATGGTGTGGTGGTAGGTGTCGTGTCCAACTTCTTCCAAATCGTTGTGTTTTCCGCTTACGCGCAAACATTTTTGCGAATCGGCCACGCGAGAATATTTGATGGGGTCATTGCCAAGAATGATGTTTTTGAACTGGTTCATTCCGGCATTGGTAAACATCAAAGTAGGATCATCTTTGATAACCATGGGTGCTGAAGGAACAATTTTGTGTTGTTTACCTTCAAAAAAATCGAGGAAAGATTGACGAATTTCTTGTGAAGTCATTTTATAATTTGCTATGACCCCCTGCCCCCTGAAGGGGGTTCAAAGAGTCCCCTTTAGGGGATTTAGGGGTTCTAGGTTAATAATACCCAATAAAGACTGCAAAAGTAGCTCAAATTTATTATTTTTGCAGCAACTGTGGATATAAAAAATGTGATGACGCGTTGATTTTTTATCAGAAGAGGTTGATTGACTTATATTTTCATTAAAATTTTAGACTTATGATACCTTTTCGTAAGTAATAAACTGTGTTTTTTTATGGCTAAGAAAAAATTTCATTTCAATTCCGAGACATTAAGTTACGAGCAGATTGAACATACCATCACTCATTGGCTAAAGCAATTTTTGATCCATGCGCTTTCGGGAATGTCACTGGGTGGCGTTTTCTTTTTTATCTTCGTTACATTTGTTGATTCGCCCGAGGAGAAACAACTGGGACAAGAAAAAAGCCACATGCAAGCTCAATATAAAGTATTACAGCGGCAGTTTGGCGAAATGCAGGAAGTGGTGAGTGATCTACAGGAAAGAGATGATAATCTTTATCGGGTTGTTTTTCAGGCTGATCCGATTCCATTTTCAGTGCGCAGAGCTGCAGCTACCAATAACGATTACTACGAGCAATTGTTGGATATGACTAATTCCGAAGTGGTAGTTTCGACCACAAAAAAATTGAACGAATTAAAAAAAGAGCTTTATATTCAGTCGAAATCGTACGATGAATTGGTGATGTTGGCAAAGAACAAAGAGAATATGTTGCAAAACTTACCTGCCATTCAACCCGTATTGAACAAAAATTTAAAACAAATGGCTTCGGGTTACGGATGGCGTATCGACCCGGTTTATCACACACGTAGATTTCATGCGGGGATGGATTTTGCAGCGCCTGTTGGTGCTAATATTTATGCCACCGGAAACGGGCAAGTGATTAGTGCCGGATGGCAGCAGGGCTATGGTAATTGTGTTCAGATAAATCATGGATACGGTTATTTGACTTTGTATGGACACATGAGTGCATTTAAGATACGTGCCGGACAAAAAGTAAAACGTGGCGATGTGATTGGACTAGTAGGAAGTACCGGAAAATCGACCGGTCCTCACTTGCATTATGAAGTGCATTTTAAAGGAGAAATTATGAATCCTCAGAATTATTACTTCCTCGATTTGTCGCCTGCTGACTACGACCGTATGGTTCAAATGAGCAATAACTCCGGTCAAATGTTAGATTAGACCCCCAGCCCCTAAAGGGGAGAAAGAAAAGAACCCCTAAAGGGGAACCTGATTAGTACATTTTAAAGTATTTATATGAATACAAAAAAAAATACCAGAGACGAAACTAACCCAGTTCCCCTTCAGGGGTTAGGGGTTCCCGGTCCGATTGGCATCTTTGATTCGGGGTATGGAGGCTTAACTATTCTGGACAAAATTCGCACTGAATTGCCGGAATACGATTATATCTATTTGGGCGATAATGCCCGAACACCTTATGGAACCCGTTCGTTTGATGTGGTGTATAAATACACGCTGGAATGTGTAACGCAGTTATTTGAAATGGGTTGCCAGTTGGTGGTGTTGGCCTGCAATACGGCGTCGGCCAAAGCATTACGTAGCATTCAACAGCGTGATTTGCAATTGCTGGATCCCACCCGTCGCGTACTTGGCGTTATTCGCCCAACAGTGGAAGCAGTGGGAGCAATGACCAAAACCAAACACATTGGCTTGCTAGCCACTTCGGGAACAGTTCAGTCTAATTCTTATCCGCTTGAAATAGCAAAATTACACGATGATATTGTGGTGACTTCGGAGGCTTGTCCCATGTGGGTACCGCTTATTGAAAATAATGAGCATAATTCCGTAGGTGCAGATTATTTCGTTCGCAAAAATATAGAGCATTTGTTTGCTGCCGATCCGCAAATTGATACGGTGATGCTTGGATGTACGCATTATCCCTTGTTGGCAGATAAAATAAAATCATTGTTGCCAGAAGGTGTAGCGGTGGTGTCTCAGGGTGATATTGTGGCAAGTAGTTTGGTAGATTATCTTCAACGCCACCCCGAAATGGCTGCTAAGTGCACTAAAAATGCTTCTATTCGCTATCTGACCACCGAATCGGTCGAGAAATTTTCATCCTCTGCCTCCGTTTTTTTGAATGAGAAGATAGTAGCCGAGCACATTGATTTGGAATAAAAATACTGCGTATGAAACGAATTTATTTGATAATTGTCCTTACTTGCATTTGCCTTACTGCCAAATCGCAATATAACAAAGGAGTTGTTCTGGAAACTGTTCTGAAGACCGATACCACCTCTATTGGTCAAAAAATAGTTTACCCCACTTTTGCCAGCGACGAAGTGTCCATTGTAAAAGTTACGTTGCCACCGGGTAAGTCAACAGGCTGGCACAAACATTTCTTTCCTGTTTTTGCCTATGTGCTGAAAGGAACATTGACGGTGGAAGTGGAGAATAAGAAAACCTTGCAGTTTCCAGTGAATTCTTCATTTTCGGAAGTTATCAATACGCTTCATAATGGTGTAAACAACGGAAACGAAGACGTTGTATTGATTGCTTTCTTCATGGGCGAAAAAGATAAACCTCTCTCCGTGCATTAATTTCTTTGGTAAAGACTTACACCAAGGTTCGTTTATTCAGATTCAATAAAAAATAAATCCCTTTCCGAATGAATTCGGAAAGGGATTTTCAATATAATTAGATTTTGGGACTAAATTTCCCAAGCCAAAGCGCTTGCACCGAGTACGGCGGCATCTGCTTCTTTCAATTCGGAGAACAATACTTTTACTTTGCCTCTCCAGATTGGAAGCAAATTCTTTTCCATATGCTCTTTGATAGGCTCAAGAATTAAATCTCCGGCTTTAGTTAATCCACCAAAAAGAACAATTGCTTCAGGAGCACTGAATGCTACGAAATCGGCCAAACATTCACCCAGAATTTTTCCGGTGAAGTTGAAAATTTCTTTTGCTACTTCGTCACCTTCCATGGCTGCATCAAACACATCTTTAGAAGTGATGCTATCGATAGGAATATTGCGCAATAAACTATCTTTGGTGCTCGATTCGAGAATCTCGCGAGCCGAACGTGCTACTCCGGTAGCTGAAGCGTATGTTTCTAAACAGCCTGTTTTAGTACAACCGCACAAGCGTCCGTTGTTGCGGATAGCTGTTACGTGACCAAGTTCACCTGCAAATCCATCATGTCCATATACCACTTTTCCGTCGATAACAATACCGCTTCCTACACCTGTTCCCAGGGTAATCATGATGAAGTTTTTCATTCCGCGTGCAGCTCCGTAGGTCATTTCACCAACAGCTGCTGCATTCGCATCGTTCGTCAAAGCAGCAGGAATACCAAATTTGTCAGCCATTAGGTTGGCAAATGGAATGATACCTTTCCAGGGAAGGTTAGGAGCAAATTCGATGTTTCCGGTATAATAATTACCGTTTGGTGCGCCTACGCCAATTCCTTTGATTTTATCAATTCCACCGGCAGCTTCAATCAATTTTGAAAGTTCGGTGTAAATATCATTGATGTATAAATTTACATCTGTATGTGTGCTTGTTTTGATAGCACTTTTCGAAATTACAGTTCCACGCGCGTCAACAATACCAAATACGGTATTTGTTCCGCCCATATCCATGCCTATTACATATGGTTTGTCCATTGTCTTATATATTTTTTATTTATTATTCTACAGGAATATCTTTGTTCACGTTTTTGCAACCTACCAATGCATACCACAACATGTATACTAAACATGCAAACATTACCCAGTAACTATTCAAGTAGCCGAAGTGGTCAGAAACCCAACCCTGGATAAGTGGAACAATACCACCACCGCAAACCATTACCATGAAAATACCTGCTGCTGCAGCTGTATATTTTCCAAGACCTTCAACAGCCAGATTGAAAATACCACCCCACATGATGGACGTACATAAACCGCAAAGAACAAGGAATGCGATACTGATAGGTACTTGAGTTCCAAAATATGGTAAAGTAACTGTAGTGCTGATTGGGCTAAGAATAGCAGCCAAAACGAATATCAAACCTAGTGAGGCAACTGTAATAATCATAGTTTTACTTGATACTTTTGCTCCGATAGAAGCTCCGATCAAACGACCAACTAACATCAACAACCAATAAACTCCTACAATACTACCGGCAGTAGTTGCTTCAATTCCTAACCCTGCGTTTGATGCGGTTTGAGAAGCTGTCATAAATAAATTAGCTGTACTTGGGATTCCGATTTCGATACCAACATAAATGAAAATGGCGATAGCACCAAAAATAAAGTGACGGAAAGAAAGCGGGCTGTGTGAATGTTTTACTTTTCTCTCAGCAGATGTTTCAAGGTGCGGTTCAGGAATGTTTACGAATGACAATACAACGAATGCCAATGCAAAAATACCTAGCGCAAGGAAAAGAGCAGGGTTTGCTTTTTCAATTGTACGACCAGCTGCAGCTCCCATCAACCAACCAACTAACATTGGAGTGATAGTTGCTCCGATAGAGTTGATAGAACCTCCGAATTGTAACAGTCTGTTGCCGGAGTTACCACCACCACCAAGGGTGTTCAACATTGGGTTTACAACTGTATTCAACATACACATTGAGAAACCTGAAATGAATGTACCAACCAAATAAACCGAGAAAAGGCCTACCTGACCTGAAAGGAATTGAACTCCTACACCAACAAAACCAACTCCAATGGCCGATAATGCTGTTTTTTTATAGCCGAATTTCTTAAGCATGATACCAGCTGGAATTCCCATAAAGGCGTATGCTAAGAAGTTTCCTAAAAACCCTAATTGCGACTCGAAGTTAGTAGCTCCAAATTGTTTTGCTACAATAACTCCCATTGGACTTGGAAGACCTGTAACGAAGGCAATCATAAAAAATAATGCAAACATCATTGCAATTGGCAATGCGTAATTTTTCTTTTCAGTGCTCATAATACGTTTAATTGATAGATTAGAAATTATATATTTGTTTTTGTGTTATTCGACCGACAAAGTTAATCAATTTTATTGCTCAAAAATGGAGAATATACACTAATCACTTGATGTAAATACTGTTTTACAACATGTTTTCTACTGGTTTTAAGATAATGTCAATATGACAATAAAAAATCTATAAATTCTTAAACAAAAATTCACTCATTCGGGTATATAAATGACGACGGGTCTGTTCGCCAAGAATGCTGTGATTCTTGTCCGTGTAAATCTGCATCTCAAACTGCTTGTCGGCTTCTACTAATTTATCAATATAAAGCATGGTATTTTGAACATGCACGTTATCGTCGGCACTGCCGTGAACAATGAGCAACTTGCCCAGCAACTTGTCGGCACGCAACAAGGCAGACGATTTGTCGTAGCCTTTGAAGTTTTCTTGTGGACGACGCATAAAACGTTCAGCATAGGCTGAATCGTAAAGCTTCCAGTCAGTAACCGGAGCAACAGCTATACCTGCTTTGAACACATTTTCACCGGTTGTCATGCAAAATAAAGTCATAGTTCCACCATAGCTCCAACCCCAAATGCCGATACGATTTTTATCAACATAGCTTTGATTACCCATGTATTTGGCTGTCTCCACCTGATCTTTAGTTTCCAAAATGTTTAATTGTTGGTACGTGCATTTGCGGAATTCAGCGCCACGGGCACCGGTTCCACGTCCGTCAACGCAAACTACTACATAATCCTGTGTTGCTAAATAATATTCCCAGTCAATTTTCCATTTGTCCAACGCTTCTTGCGAATCGGGACCGCTGTACTGAACCAACAATACCGGGTATTTTTTATTGCTGTCGAAGTTGGCGGGTTTCACCATCCAACCGTTTAGTTTCACGTTTTCGGAAGTTGTAAAGCTGAAAAATTCTTTTGCAGGGAGGTTGGCAGCCTTAAATTTAGCAACAATATCGGCATTGTTTTCAATCACGCGAACCGACGAGCCAACGGTGTTTCTGAGTGTGTATACGTTCGGCATTTGAACGCTCGAAGCATTATCCACAAATGAAGTAAATGTGCTGTTGAAATTAGCTGTGTGAGTACCTTTGCCGTCAGTCATACGGACTTTCTTGCCGTTATCATCCACAGAATAAACATCGCGTTGTGTAGGCGAAACTTCTGCCGATTGATAATAAAGCACCTTTTTGGTTTCGTCATAGCCATATACATTGGTCAAATCCCAAGCACCTTTGGTTAGTTGTTTTACCACGGTACCGTTGATACCGTATTTATAGGCTTGACGGTAACCATCCTGCTCGCTCACGCCTATAAAGTATTTATTATCGGCTGTGAAATGGATATAGTCAATGTTTTCGTAGTCGACATAATATTTGTCTTCCTGTTTCAAAATCAGTTTTGATAAAGTTGATTTTGGATTCGCGAAAAACATATCCAGGCGGTTCTGGTTGCGGTTCAGTTTGAAGATGGCCAACTGATCGATGGAGCTTGTCCATTTGATACGGGGAATATAAAACTCCTGGTCTGAATCGGCTAGTTTCATTGTTTTTACCGATTTATAATAGTCGTCGTACACACAAACGCTTACCACAGAGTTGTTTTGTCCGGCTTTCGGATATTTGAATTTTACTGTCGAAGGATACAGCGTTAGATCGGTTTTGTTGGCCGATTTATCAATATACATTGGAAATGAATATTCAGGTACTTTCGATTCGTCGAAGCGCACGAAAGCAAGCATTTTACTGTCGGGACTCCATTCGAAATAGCGTGTAGCCGTAAATTCTTCTTCGTAAACCCAGTCAGGTGTTCCGTTTATAATGCTGCCAATTTTACCATCTTTGGTGATGGCTGATTCGGAATTGAAATCCAGTTTTTTGAGGTATAGGTTGTTTTCGCGTGCAAAAGCTATGTAACGGCTATCCGGTGAGAATAGGGGTACTTCTTGCGCACCGTTTTCCGACAGTTGGGTTATCTCGTTTCGCTTAAGGTCATACACATAGTAATCGGCGGTAAAGGTTCTTCGGTAACGTTTTTTTACGTTGGTGTACACCAATAATTTAGCTTCGTTAGGACTAAACTCATACCCTTCTATTCTCTTGATAGGTGAGTTTTTTAGTTTAGTAATGCTGAAAATTGTATCGACTGTAGCACCTGTTTTGTAGTTGTATTTTACTACTGCCCTGTTGTTTACCATGAGCGTGTAATGTTCGCCATCGGTCATAGAATTAGGCATTTCCAGATTTTTTACTTTGAATTTGCCGTCGGTTATGTCGTACAGCAAGCCCGCAAACGAGAATTGAAGACTAAGTGATAAAAAAAGAATTAAACTTATCCGTTTCATAATGATATATATTTTGCTTTTTGAATGAGATATTCTGCTATCTTTGTGTGTGATTTTAAATTGTTTTGGACTTACAAACAGTTTCTAATCGCTGTAATTTATAGTCTTACAAAAATAAGGCTTTTATCCTTATAAAGTAAGAATTTTTTATAATGTTTTATTTAATTAGGGCGCTTAAAGGCTTTTCTGCCACGAAGTGGCTAAATATGAATAACCGCCGGTAAAACCGGCGGACAGAAATAATTTGGAATATGAGCCCTGAAAGGGGTCAATATCACAAAATTGAACCCTTTCAGGGCTCTTGTTTTTTTTTATTCGCTTCCGCCGGTTTTACCGGCGGTTATTTACATTTAGTCCTTTCAGGACATTCATTCTGAGCTTGTTTAAAACAGAACCAATATACTAACCGGCTAACTACTTAACCCTATGGGTATACTCAAAAAAATATTTTGTTCTCCCGAATTGAATGATACGATTGGAATATGCTTAGGTGGAGGAGGAGCGTTGGGTTTTGCACACATAGGTGTGTTGCAGTCGCTGGAGGATCATGGTATTTTTCCTCAATGTATTTCGGGGTCAAGCATGGGGGCTATTATTGGTACATTGTATGCCATTGGTTTTTCACCGGCAGAAATGTTGCAACTTATTAAAGATGATAAGCTCTATAGAGTTACTAAATTGATGTCTTTCAGTGCAACACTTTTCAAGTCGGGAGTGTCTAATCACAATACGCTTAGGAATTTGATCAAAGAACTTGCTCCGCACAATAGCTTTGAGCAGTTGGAAAAGAAATTGTATGTCTGCGTTTCTAATCTGAACTCGGCGGAATACGAAATCAAGCATTCGGGCAACGAGTTGGATAAATGGGTGGGTGCTTCGGCTAGTATTCCCGGTGTTTTTGAGGCAGTAAAAGATGAAGGCGTTTATTATGTAGATGGAGGATTGCTGAATAACATGCCTGCTCAATGTTTGGTTAGAAGTTGTAATACGATTATTGGGGTGGATGTAATTCCTCTGGTTGCACCGTCGGTGCTCAACAAACCTACGGATACGCTAGCCTATTCTCTGCGGGTGGCTCAGCATCAAAACTCCATGGAAGGTCGCGGATTATGTCACTTTCTTATCGAATCAAAAGCCATTCAGGAGTTTCATGAGTTCAGTTACGATGCTTATCAGGCTATTTATCAACATGGGTACAGCGCAGCTACAAAATATTTTGTTGAAAATCCCGAGATGTTGAAATTGGGAAATATTAATACGGCGAAAAAGTTATTGGTGTGATGAAGATTGGAACTAACGGGTTGGCTGAAATATCTATTTTTCTGTTTCTTTCTTATTGCCTGCCAAAAACCATGACGAAACATAAGCTGTAAAAGTGCCAAAAAGTCCCACGCCAGCTGTCATCAATACTGCAGCAATCATTCTGCCTTCGGTAGTTACCGGAAATTTATCGCCATAACCAACAGTAGTTATAGTTACATATGCCCACCAAATAGCATCTTCGGCAGTTTTAATATTGCTGTTGGGATCTGTTTCTACTTGCAGAATGCCAATTGAACAGAAAATTACGAGTAGAATTGCAATACTAAATACCGATACAAATGCACCTTGTGCTCTGTTCTTAAACAGGTGATGCACTAACTTCTTTGTTGAGCGGAAAGCTCTGACAATGCGAAACAGTCTTATAAGCCTAAATACACGACCAAAGCGGAGTACACCTATCATTGGAATGCTCGAAACTAAATCTATCCAGCCCCAGGCCATAAACCTGAGCTTATTCTCAGATTTGAAAAAACGAACCCAAAATTCGGTAAAAAAGAATATACAGATTACAATATCAATGTAGTTCAGAAGTCTTGATGTTTCAGTTGGAAGCACAAATGTGGTATCTATAATTAATGCGCACAAGACATAAATAGACAAGACAATTACAACGATATTCAATATCCCTAATTTGTCATTCTTGTTTTCTAGCCCTCGATTAACTTCCATTCTTGTTTTAATTTAGATACCCACAGGGCATTGATAAGTATTGGTTTTTGCAAACGATGGTGATTGTAGTTAAATGCAAATTTAGTAAATAAAATTGAATAGGCACTTTCCTTGGTAAATCATACTCTATTTGATGTTCGATAGTTGTTATTCCAGACTATATTGATACTATTCTGTGGATAAAAATATTATTTTATGAATGTAACATGCTATTGTGAGAATGTAACATGTCATTGTAAGGATGTAACTTGTCATTGTAAGGATGTAACTTGTCAATGTAGCTATGTAACCTGCCATTGTTGCATCTCCATCTGTCAAAGTTGTCATGTAAGCTGTTATTGTAGCATTGTCATCAGTCATTGTGAGCCCGATAGATGTCATTGTGAGCTTGATAGACGCTGTTCTATGAAAAAAAAACTGCATTGAGATAATCCTCAATACAGTTTTAATGTAGCTGTAGTAGGCATTTGCGTCTACTTGGCTGACAACTCAAGTGCTTTTACCGGCTCGTCGGTAGTAATGAAGTCGACCTTGAGGTCTATCAATTTTTGGATGATAATGGGGTCATTTACAGTCCATACATTCACGGTAATGCCAACTGCTTTGGCTTCTTCTATAAACTCAGGTTTTTGGAGCAATAGAGAATAGTGATAATCCAAACCGCTTATGCCAAGTTCTTTCAGTTCTTTAGGCGACACTACAAAGTCTTTGTAAGCCAGATAGGCAATCGGAGTTTCAAGCGATAGTTTTACTAACTCTTTGCACACGTTCATGCTAAAAGAGATATATTCTACCTGTTTTTCCATTTTCAAATCACTTACCAAATTGACTACTTCAAGCGCTGTTCGTTTTTCAAGTTCAGCGTCCTTTTTGTATTTAATCTCAATAATGATTTTTACGCTGGTTTTTTTTTGCGCTTGTTCAAGATATGCAGCCAGAGTTGGCAGTGTTTCTCCATTTTCCAGTTTCAGGTTTTTCAACTCACTGTATGTTGACGTGTTGATGTCATGCCCCTGAATGGAGTCGTCATGATTAACCACCACTACTTTATCGGCAGTGATGTGAACGTCGATTTCCGAGCCATACACGCCAATGGTCTGAGCATTCGTAAGCGAGGAAATGGAGTTTTTGGCAGAACCGGCTTGTTTCCAGTAACCACGGTGCGCAATAACCTCCGTTTTAGCAAAGACTGATGCACTAAAAGCCAGTAATGCTGCTGCAACTAAGATTTTATTTTTCATATTACTTTTTTTTGTTTGATTTATTTTTGTTCAAAGATAACGATTTGATTATTATCAGACACAATACTACTTTGATACAGTATCGTGTCTGATTTTTATTGATTACGTTACTTTAGAATGCGTAACGCACACCCACTTGTATTTGATATGGATTACCACTCAAGGTAGCTACCCCGGCGTTAGGATTCACGGTGTAAACAAATTCTTTTTTCGTTGCGTCAAAGCCTTTTACCACATAAATAGCCTGTGAGCCCAAAGCATGATTCACTCCCCAGTCTTTGTTCAACAGGTTGGCGAAGTTGAATGCATCCACAGAAAGTTCGAGGCTTTGTGTTTTGAATGTTTTGAATTTCTTTGTCAAACGCAGATCAACCGTTCCGTAAAAACCGTTGATACCACCATTGCGTTTGGCCACTTTACCCATGCTGCTACGAAGGTAATCCTTGAAACTGTTTTCAACTTTTGGATTATCTAAAATTGCTTGAATACCTGTTTTTAAATAAGCAGCCGTGTTTGCATTTGCAGGATCGTAAATGTACGCCAGATCATTGGTTGCCACAAAGTCGCCATTTACGTTTCCATTTACCACTACCGAATAGCGTGATCCGCCCATACCCGAGAAACGTGCTCCAAGGTTGATTCCCCATACCGAAGGCAATGTTCCATAAATAACCACTTTGTTGCGGAATTGGTTGTTCGAGTAATTCATTTGGCTCAAGTCGCGTGGATCGTCGGTTACCATTTGTGCTAAGGTGGCCGAGTTAGCCACGTTGCCGGTATACGACGTGTTATCTTTAGTATCGTTCCATGTATAGCTCATAGTGATTTCACCATCGCGGAAGTAACGATACGTTCCATCAATTACAAAGGCATATTGATTCACTTTTCCACCGCTGTTCATTTGCAATACACGACCTACTGCTGTGGTCTTGCGACCGTCCATCCAGTTCGAAGTTCCGTTGGCTTTGATCGTTGCAGCAGGTACATATACTCCACGGTTTCCTTCGGCAGCAATACGGAAGAAGGGTTGATCTGCCATGTTAGCATCTACGTACATATAGTTGTTGCGTCCCAAAGTGGCGTAGGCACTTACCCCAACTTTAAGCACATCCGAAAAGAAGTGGGTGTACGATAAGTTGGCTTTGTAAACAACCGGTACTGCCACATCGGCAGCGTTCATATTGATCGTCGAGATTTTTGGAATTAATGGATTGTTGAACAACTCTGCTCCCGGAGCGGTTGACGGATTAGCACGGTATCCGATAAAATTAGCTGTTGGCACAGCTGCGCCCTGAACATCAACTGATGCTGTGCGGGTTCCATCAAATACCATGTTGTTGATCATTGCATAGTTGTTGATGTCCGATGCAAAGATTCCGCCGCCCATACGAAGAATATCCGTATGTTTTTCGTTTATATCCCAGGCAATTTGCATGCGTGGTTGAACCTGAAAGGTTGCCAGTTTATTGTCGGTACGCAGGCCTAGTTCGTTGAAAACGGTTTGATTGAAAGCACCTGCATTCAGATAATTGGCATAATCAAGTCGAAGACCGGCCATTAGTTCAAAACCTTTAAATAGTTTTGTTTGCAATTGTGCATAAACTCCCGAGTTCACAATGTCTTGTTTTACACGTTCGTCTTCGGTCATGTATATCTCGCGGGCATAACGATAGGGTTGATTGTTTTCAAATGCATCCAATCCCAGATAGTAAAAACGTCCGTTTGCTTCGCTACCATAACGTGAGTTCATGTTGCTGTACATCATATCCATACCAAAAGTATAATTCACTCTTTTGGTGTTGTAATAAAGGTTGTCTACCAAATGAATCACATTGTTGTAAAAATTCTCAGGCGAATAACGTTGTCCACCTAATTGAATATTGGTGTAAACCGTTTTGCCATTAACCTCTGACGGAATGTTTTGAATGATAGCACGTGGAATATTATTTTGCGAAAGTTGCTCGTTAGGAGTACTTTCTTCCGACGTGTAAAGATGTTGTAATTTCAACTCATTTACCGTTTTAGGGCTGAATACGGTACGCAGTGTTGCCAATAAACTGTTGTCTACCGAATTTACATCACCATATACTTCGTAAAGATTGATAGTGGTGTTGTCGTCCAGTTTTTGTTTGTTGCGGTCATTCACGTAGTTGTCGCGTATGGTAAGCAGGTTGGTAGGGTTCAGCTGCCAGTCGATACGGGCAAATACGGCATCAGTACCTTGTTTTTTGTCGAACGACCCGGTTTGAGGAGTACTTGCCACTCCATATTTACTGCGTGCAATTTGCAGGAAACGATCGAGCGTTGTTTGTGTAAGATTGAGTCGTGTTTCATCGGCTGCGCTTTTTATGTCGGCAATGTACAACGGACGAGTATCTTCCTGATGATCCCAGGCCACAAAGTAATGAGCACGGTTTTTTACAATAGCACCACCCAATGATGCGCCATATTGATAAGTGGAGAACTTTACATCGCGTTTAGTTCCTGAAATGTTATAAGGGCTCGAAAGCCAGTTGGCACGGCTGAAAAGGAAAGCGCTCCCTTTGGTAGTGTTTGTTCCCGATTTGGTTACCGTACTGACGGTACCACCGCCACTGCGACCAAAAGTGACATCGTATTGGTTGGTTACTACCTCGAATTCACGAACAGCTTCCATCGAAATGGAATACGGACCACCGTTTCTATTGGTAGTTCCTCCCGAAGTTGGGTTTTTGGCCGTCATCCCATCGATAGTGAAATTGGTAGAAGTGGATAATTGTCCACCTAAACTGCTACCTGCACTCAATGGCGATAAATCGATAAGTGAAGTGAAGTTACGACCATTTACAGGTAGTACCGCAATGTTTTTGGCACTAATAACCGTTGCTGCTCCGGCATTGGAAACCGACTTGCGTAAAGAGTTGGCCACCACTTGAATTTCATCCATTGTTACCGACTCTTCTTTCATTACAAAGTTTACGCGGAGCATATCGCCCTGATTCAAGGTATAACCACTCTTTTTTTGGTCGCCATAACCTACGTATTTGGCGGTGATGGTGTAAGGTGTACCCAGTGGAATCTGTTGAATGGTGTAATCACCATTTACGTTGGTTACAACACCGGTAGTAAAGCCGGTCGACTCGTTGCGAACTTGTACAGTTGCACCAATAACTGTTTCGCCCTTTGTATCGGTAATTTTACCTACAATAGTGGCATGAGTGCCTTGTGCAAACGAGAGTTGAGGGCATACGACTCCCACGGCCACTATCATTGATAGTAGTAATCTTTTAGAATAGAAATGTTTCATTGGAATTTTGTTTAGTTTTTAGAGAGTAATAAAGGAGTTTCTGTTGGTTGTTGTGCAACCAGTTTCAGGATTGATGTAGCTATTTTATCGGCACTTTTGCGGCTGGCTTTTTTCATCGCTTCGGCCGATTCTATTCGCATAGTTGTAAAGTAGTTTGAACCGTTGAGCAGTTCTTGTTTCTCTTTGTTGTAAAGACTGTAGCTCACAAAATAGAAAAGGGTATTGAATGGCTCTTCTTGTTTTTTTAGATAATGGCGGTTGAGAATTAATACATAATCAGCTCCGGCATTTTTAAGCAGGCTATTGTAGCATTGGCTATCAACTCCCGAAAGGTCGGACGTACAATTTTCCTGTTCGCCTTTTACCTTTATGTTATTGATAACTTCAGCACATGTACCGGGTTCTTGTGGGGCGGTGAAGTCTATCCGCGATTGGGCAATATTGCCTGCAATCGTATTGTTGAATACCAGCTCCAGACTATCGGTAGGTATGCCGGATTCCTCTGCAATTAATTCTTTGTAATAATAATCGGATTTGATATTGTCATTTAATCCCAAAATCAGAATTTTCTTTAAGCTCTGAGTTTTTTCGGTTTTGTTTTCTTTTGCAGACATTGGTGAGCTAACGCCCATAATAATGATTAATGCTAATGCAATTGCACTTTTAAAATGTTTCATAACTAATCTAATTTAGTTGATAGTAAATTGTTGATAGAAAAATAACTTTTACTTTTCGCAACAAAATTAGATTTTCTATGTTGCAAAGCAGCTACAACACAATGAATGTTGTGTTTTGTTTCTGTTTAATAAAAAAGGTGAAGTCGTATGAGAGATGCTACAATCTTATTGGGGATTCTATGACTATTCTATTTGCAGATTCGTTTGTCTAAACGATAGGATGGTTCAGAAAACAAAATATCCCGTATCTGATTTTACTCAGATACGGGATATTTAAATTGAAAAAATAAATTATACTATAAACGTTATTCTACAGGAATCAATGCTTCGTATTCTGCAACTGTTGCTCCACGTAAGCAGGCTTCAATAATTTCACGTCCTTTTTCATGTAAATCAGGAGTTAAGTATTGAGCTAATTCTTCTTTGAAGAAGTTGTAAAGTTTATCAGCACCTTCATCGTATCCTTTTTTCTCTACTTCCGGTTGTTTGTAAACCTGTAGGAAACGTGAAGGGATTTTCGCTCCTTCGATGGTCAGGAAGTTTAGTTCGTAACCCAAAAGCGGACAACGAGCCGGTTGATATTGATCTTTACGTAAGCGGGCGTTACCTCTTCGGGTTAAGTACTCACGCATCATAAGTTGCGGTTTGAAACCTACTTTCCAAACGCCAATGTATTGGTTAGGTACCAATGTAAAGCGTGTTTCCGGTGTCGAAATGATTTGCTCCAGCAACATGTTGGCATGATGTACCATTTTTCCGGTAGCAAATGGCCAATATGAACCCACACCTTCAGAACCCATTCCGGTTCCGCCAATAATACTTGGGTTTGCATGTCCGCGTGGAGATACTAAACGCCATAACCAGCCAAGTGCCGGTGGTAGTAAGTGGAACATACCGATAATACCATAGTTCGGATCTTCCATTGAACTTGGAGGAGTACGTACACCAAAGCTTCGTACATCAACCGATACAGCGTGTCCAATAACATTTGGCACAATATTACGAGGAAGAACAACACGTGGGTTAGGACAGGTTTTACCCGGTATATCTTCTATGTGATCCCAAATCAATACTGTTGAATCGGGGTGCGATTTTATATTTAAAAATAAAAGTGGGGTTGGCGGTTTAAGTGTGATTTTTTCGAGGGTCGGATCATCTCCATATTCCTTTACACCGTCAACACGTATAAACCACGAATTTTCTGCGTCCATTACTCTTAATTTCCCATTTCCCATTTGGAACGATGGATGACACATAGCCATATCATCGGTTACCGGGTTGAAAGAAGAAAATAATGGTAGGTTAATTAAACGACGTTCGTCAGTTATTGTATTTGTTCCAATCAATACCTGACCATTCGGCTCGCGTATGATGTGTTGAAGCATTTCACTTTTTCCACCACCACTGGCACCTTCGTGCATAAATGTGGTTATATTGTCGTATGGACTTACTGCCTGAACTGTAGAACAGTGTGCGGTAATCCAGCCTTCTTTTTCTCCTTTTGTGAGCAATGCTCCGTACAATCCTTTTTTTGCACTAGGACCCGGATATAAGTTGTATGCAAAGATTTCGTGACGATCTTCAATTCTGTTATGCACAACAATTTGTTTTCCATCAAAATGTGTATGACGGAATGTTGGTGCTACATAGATTATTGAGTCAATATTAAAGTTAGCAGGTATCTCGGTTGTTGGTACCATTACCTGCAACATGGCTAGTGCCATAGCAAAAAAGGCTGCGTTGACAGGTGCAATGGCTATACCGCCTACACCAATGTTCTCACGTCCCGCAAAATATAGAAAAACAGCAAGGTCCTGACCTTTCAACCATTCGAAAGTTTCTTCTTTCAAACTATCAAATTTATAGCCGAATTTGCCTTCAAACAATTCTTTGTCAGTTGGGAAATCATCTGCAATAGCCATTGTGTCAGGATCTCTGCGGCGCATGTAAGATTCTGTGAAGTTGGCTGCAATACCGTTGCTTACTCTGTGTACAATTGCTTCAGTAACCACTCCTTGTCCAGGTATATCATACGATACCTCGAAAGTGTTGTTGTCTTTGCCACCTACTGCAGCAATTGAAAGTTGTTCTACTGTGTCGAAAACTGTATAACTTTTGCAAGAACTCAAAAGATTTAAAAGCTCTTCTGGCAAAGTTATTCCCGCTTTTTCTAATTGCGAAATTAATTGACTCATACTTTATGTGTTAACTATTATACTAATACAATCTGTTGTAATCTATTATCGGTTTACTAATCCTTAGAATTTTTGTTTATTGTTCAAATCGACGGCATATTAAGTAAATACACTCAAATAGACTGCAAATATACTAACTATTGCTTAATAAATGAAGTGTTGCTTAATAATATAACAATAATTATTTGTTGGAGGGTTGAGACACGCATACCAGTTTGCTACTTCCGTCAAAAATATTTTTCATTAAAAAATTTCTTCGACCGTTAAAGTAAAGACTGTCACCGGCTTGTACTACATAGCTTATGTTGTCTATCTCAAATTGAATTTCGCCCGAGAGGAGGTAGCAAAAGATTTGACCTTTATGTTGTTTAAATAAACCGAGACTATTGGAGTTTCTATTGAAATGCACCAGAAACGTATTCATTTGTTTTGATACATCTTGCTGAGTAAGTATATGTACCTCAGCTCCCGATTCATTTCTATCTATAATGTAACTCTCTTCTTTTCTGAATATCGGATTGTTCGATAGCGACTCGTTTTCCCCAATCAGTTCACCTACAGTTGTATGTAGGTTCTCAGCAATTATTTTTAGAGTGATAATGGATGGTGAAGATTTAGCTTTTTCTATTTGTGATAGTGCACTGGGTGATATGCCAACTCTCTTAGCCAGGTCGTTCAGCTGAAGACCCAGTAATTCTCTGTTGCGCTTTATTCTTTCACCAATTCGCTTCATGTTTACTTTATTTTTGGCAAAGATAAAGAAATTTTCGTCAAAAATTAAGTACAGCTTAATTAATTAACCTACATCGATGTAGTTTTTATGTAGTACTTTCTAATCTGCTTTTGGCAACATCACAGTGAAAGTTGTTCCGAGGTTTTCTTTGCTGTCGAAAGTAATAGTGCCGTTAGAAAGTTCGATGATATTCTTGGCAATGGCTAACCCTAACCCCATACCGGTAGTTTTAGTGGTGAAGTTGGGCACAAATAATTTATCGTGTGCATCACCGGCTATACCCATCCCATTGTCGGTAACTTCAATCTGAATACTCGTGTCAGTCTGTATCAGGCGTGTTTGAATATTTCCGTCACGTTCTGAAGGAATAGCTTGTATCGCATTTTTTAGCAAATTGTTGAATACCTGCACCAATTGCTCCGGATCGGCATACACAAATACACCTTGCTCACTTCCTTGATATTCGATGTTTACGTGCTCATAATTATTTGCAAACAGTTGTACCACCGAACTAATTTTAGCCGCAATGTCTACGCGTTCGAAATTGGCTTCAGGCATGCGTGCAAAGTTGGAGAAAGTTCCGGCTATTCTCGATAGATTATCAATTTGTTCAATAAGCATAACGGTAGATTTGGCGAAATAATCGTCAAATCGCTCGTCGTTCATCTTCTTGGTGCGTTGCAACTGCTGTATGGTGAGTTTCATGGGTGTAAGCGGATTGTTTATTTCGTGCGCTACCTGGCGGGCCATTGATTTCCATGCCGTTTCCCGTTCCGATTGTGCGAGCAGTTTCGCGCTCTGTTCCAATTCGTCCACAGTTCGGTTATATTGCACTACCAGCTGTCCGATTTCGTCGTTCAGTCCGTAATCAATTTTTTCATTTCTTCGCCCAAGCCGCATTTCTTTCAACTTATTTTCGAGCATGTTTAGCGGTGCCGAAAGTTGTTTTCCGATGAATAAACTCAGTAACACAGCCAGCACAATGATGATAAGGTAAATATGAACGATCACTGCCAAAAAACCTTCAATTTCGTCTCTGATTTCATTCTGACTGAAGAACTGAGGAATGGCAATGTAACCGATTTGCAGATAATCGCCGTTGTAAAAATCGGTATAACCGGTCAGGTAATTAAGTTTGCCAATGTGTTCGTATTGATTCATGTTGGCGTTAAACGTAAAAAATGGCGTAGGCGATATCCTGTTGCTGATTAGATTTTTATTAAAAATAATAGGTTGTGAACTGCCTACCAACACTCCACGGTTATTATACACATGTATGTCGGTGTGATATATATACGACAAATCTTGCAATTCGAAATTCAGATTTTGAGTGTTAAGAACATTCAAATCCTGATTCCAATAATAGATGTCTTGCAATGCCTTTTGAATATAACTCTTCTTGCTCTCCAGGTTGGCAATTTGCTCTTCTTTGTACTTTTTCTGAATGAAATTTACGGATACGTAAAATATTAGTATAAAACTCAGTACCAGTAATGTGATAAACGTATATTGAAATTTAGCAGTTAATCCTAACCGAAAGTTCTTTTTTCGGATAATAAGTAAAAATAGCCATGTAAACAAACAGCAAAGAGCAAAATAGCTTAAGAATGTGTAGGCAAAATAAAGCAAATAGGCCACCGGATCATGTAACTGCTGCTCGGTAATAACAATGAATGAGTTTTTGTTCGGTGCGTAAATGTAATGGATTCTGTTTTTGTATACAGTTGAAAAGAACTCTTTTCCCATTGATGGAATCCAATTGGTACTGGCAGGAAACTCAATTTTTCCGGAGGAGTATACCAACTTTTGATGCTCGTATTTTGCAATGGCAAGGTTCAATTGCGTTTGTATATCCGGCGATGATGCAATCAGTAAGTTAGGGAAACTATAGCTTTTAAAATTGCTTCGGGGATAGAACTCCATGAAGAATTCAGTAGTATCGGAGTTGGCAGTCCGAACATTGAACTCACCGATGTACGACATATTATTTTCGTTGGCAGGTACGCTGTAAAAATGAGTTTGTTTTATTTTTGTGCCTGAGCCATTAATGAATTTGTGGTATTCGTTGTATAGCTCCGAGTGTTTTTTCGTAGCATTCAATCTCATTTCATATTTATTCCAAAAACCACGTAAATAGGTTTTGTTCAAATAATCATTTGCTGTTGTCAGCGAATCGGTATTTTTCAATAAACGCCCCACTTTAGTGTCGCTTTTAATCTTGACGTCCAACTCTTCTAGCAAAATTTCCGCCATCTTATCATTTTCGTTATTGCCATTGATGGAGATATTTTGAGCCAGAATTCTATACTTGCCCGTTTTTTTACTCTGATCAATGATAATTGAATTCCACACCAGAAAACCTGTAAAAACGAATGTCCAACATGCAATAAGCACATATATGTTTTTGTATCTGGGGAAAAATAACGGTATGTAGAAAACAGTCCAAAGCGCAACGAATGGAATACCTATTCTTTTTAAATCGCTTGGCCAAAAGATGATACACATGATACATGTTATTGCCAAAAGTACGATGTCAATGGATATCGCTGTTTTGAACTGACTGGATTTATGTAAACTATGTGCTTTAAAAAACAGGAATGCAAAACCAATGCCCCAAAGCAGAATGAGAAAATGTATCCACAGTGAGATGAATGAAAAATCGTTGATGCGTAATATGCTTAGCTGAATGCTGGAGTGATTGATAAGTCCACAAAGCAAATCATAGATAAATATGAAGTATAAAACCAATATGACTTGTAAAATGACACGGCTGGTGGTAGATTTATAAATGTCGGTTTTTACGCGAAAATGAAACAGATAGATACTTGAAAAAATATACCCGGTAGCTATTGTTAGGTGACTAATGGAAGCCAGCATAGGGTTTGAGGCGTATTGCAAGGGTGTAAATACTTTACTCCAAAAGAGCAAAGCCGGGAAGTTGAAATACAAACACAAGACCACAAATGCACCAACAATGAATAGCAGTACTAGAAAATAAGTTGCGCTTATCGCTTTTTTGTTGATAAGATATGGAAAGCGACAGTACAGCACGAAAAGTAAAAGGAAAGAAAAAAGATAGGCAATTAACCCTGCCAATGACCATGTTTCATTATAAATAGCTGATTTGGGCTGTTCGAAAGAGAACAAATAGTTGCCATGAGTGCAGAATACGGCAAACTTATCGGTACTTTTCCCTTTTACAATTTGTACCTGTTTGTCGAGGTCGAATCCACGCGAAAAATTATTTATTAACTCATTATTTTCGTATGGATAATTATTTTTGATATTGATAAGTGCCAGAATAGTAGTTGATTCGTACGAGAGTATTCTGCTTACGCAATGGGCATTGGGCAGCGGCATGTAGTGCCAATCGGTAGAGTCGGGGAGGGTTGTTCGGCTAATATCTAAATTATTGTCAGACCAAAATGCCAGTTCTCCTTTTTCGAATACATAGTAACTTATGTCGTTTTTGGCAAATGGATAGTGAATAAGTGAATCGATAGAAGAATGGATAATAATGCTTTTCAATTCATCCATTGTGGTTGCAGCTTGCGTCTCTTTAGTGGTTAGCTGTTTCTGAAAAGCTGTAATGTCAACTGCATTCTTTGGTGACGAGTTGTAAAAATAATCGCACACTAAACCGGCTACAACGCTTAGGAGCAATGCGAATATAAGAATGCGATTCGTTTTTTTATTCATGTTTTATTTTTCAGCTAATTATCATTCGTGGTGGTAGGGTTCTCCTTTTAAAATGGTCATGGCGCGGTAAAGTTGCTCTACAAATATCAACCGAATCATTTGGTGCGAGAAAGTCATTGCCGACAACGATACTTTTCCATTGGCTCTGTTGTAAACCCGTTCCGAAAATCCATACGGTCCACCTACAACAAAAACCATGCGCTTATGCGATGCCAACATTTTTTTTGAAATGTATTCCGAAAACCCCATTGATGTAAATTGCTTGCCTTTGTCGTCCAGTAGTACCACTTCGTCGCTTGTGTCAAGCTGCTTAAGTATCAAATCAGCCTCTTTTTCTTGTTGTTCGGCTATCGATAAGTTCTTTGTATTTTTCAGTTCTGGTATAACCACCATTTCGAATGGAATGTAAAATTTTAATCGGTTTTGGTATTCATCTTGTAATGTCACAAGATTTGCATTTGTCGTTTTGCCTACGGTTAATAACGTAATTTTCATTTGTTTAATCGTTTTGAGCTTTTTGGCTTACTATTTGTAGATAGTAAAAAGCAGTTGAAAAATTTGGCTGCAATATATTAATTAATGTACATTTGCAATGTTTTTTCGTAAACCTTTACAAATATGGCGTTTTTTAACGAGAAATCAAATGAAATGCAATCTGTTTTTTGAAAAAATACAAGAAAATGAAAACAATTAGATTATTTTTGCTCAGTTTCTGTCTTATTTGTGCTGTTCCATTGGTTCAGGCACAATCTTCGGAAGTACCTTCGGGTATCATCTCTGCGCTTGATGGCGGAAATGCAAGTCAGCTATCGGCCTATCTGAACGATAACGTAGAACTTGTGATTGGTAATCAGAACGATGTGTTTAGCAAACCGCAAGCTACCGGTATTATCGCCGATTTTTTTCGGAAAAACAAGGTGAGTGGCTTTCAATTGCTCCACAAAGGTAATAAAGACGCTGCAAGTTTTGCCATTGGAACGCTAAAAACTAATACAGGAAGCTTTAGGGTGTATGTATTAACCCGAAAAAATGAAATTCAACAATTAAGAATAGAACCGTCCAATGAGTAACGATTTCGAACAACTTATTTCTCTTTGGTTTGCCGAAGATATTGGCGACGGTGACCATACAACTCTTTCATGCATACCTGCTTCGGCAATTGGTAAATCACAATTAATTGTCAAAGAAAATGGTATTTTGGCAGGCGTAGAAGTGGCACGCGAAATTTTCCGTGCTTTTGATCCTGAACTGAAAATGACCGTTTTTATCACTGATGGTGCTGAAGTAAAAGTGGGCGATGTGGCTTTTGTTGTTGAGGGTAAGGTTCAATCATTACTTCAAACGGAGCGTTTAATGCTCAATATTATGCAGCGCATGAGCGGTGTGGCAACTCGTACCCGCGAATATGTGAAAGCACTTGAAGGAACAAAAACACGTGTGCTCGATACCCGCAAAACAACTCCGGGTTTACGCTTGTTGGAAAAAGAGGCTGTGAAAATTGGTGGTGGAGTTAATCATCGTATTGGCTTGTACGACATGATTTTATTGAAAGATAATCATATTGATTTTGCCGGTGGAATTGATAAAGCCATTCTTCGCGCACAGAATTATTTGAAAGAAAAAGGAAAAGACCTGAAAATAGAAATAGAAGTGCGTAACTTCGATGAACTGGCTCAGGTAATGGCTGTTGGTGGTATCAACCGCATTATGCTCGACAACTTTACTCCAGCAAATACTCGCAAAGCAGTAGATATAATTGCAGGTAAATACGAAACAGAATCCTCTGGTGGTATCACTTTTGATACTCTGAGAAAATATGCCGAATGTGGCGTTGATTATATTTCAGTTGGTGCTTTGACCCACTCTGTAAAGAGTCTGGATATGAGTTTTAAAGCAGTTTAGGTAAGAATAAAGGATAAATTATGAAACGCTCAACTTTAACTAGTTGGGCGTTTTTTTTTTGCAACCTAATGATTGTATAAATGAATGTAAGCCGAATGAAATTAAAATGATAGAAAAACACTAGATATTGTTTTATTTTTATCAGTATGTCTAAAAATATAAATGTATTTTTGTAGAAATTTAATACCGTAAATATTTAGAGAAACAATGAAGAAATTATTTTTTATGCTCTCGGTAGCTTGTGCGCTGACAGCACAAGCGCAAAACTCATCAAAACTCGGTGTCAATAGCATTGATGAAGTGGTTAAAGCTATGACGCTTGAAGAAAAGGCTCAGTTTTTAGTGGGTGCTTCGATGGAAAATTTCAGTGGTATTGGTACTGTTGTCGGTAAAACAATGAACCTGGTACCCGGAGCAGCCGGAACTACCGTGCCCGTTCAACGTTTAGGCATTCCGGCAACTGTTGTTGCCGATGGTCCTGCAGGGTTACGTATTGCTCCAACTCGTGACAATGATAAAGCAACTTATTATTGTACAGGCTTTCCGGTTGCCACAGCGCTGGCTTCCACCTGGAATACCGATTTAGTAAAGAAAGTTGGTGAGGCAATGGGGAATGAAGTGTTGGAGTATGGCTGCGATGTGCTGCTTGCCCCAGGAATGAATATTCACCGTAATCCACTCTGCGGACGGAATTTTGAATATTATTCCGAAGATCCTTTTGTTACGGGTAAAGTGGCGGCTGCCATGGTTAATGGTGTACAGTCGCAAGGTGTCGGTACTTCCATCAAGCACTTCGCCGGTAATAATCAGGAAACATTGCGTACAAAAAATGATGCCCGCATCACTCAACGTGCTTTGCGCGAAATCTATTTGAAAGGTTTTGAAATAGCCGTTAAAGAAGCGCAACCATGGACGGTTATGTCGTCGTACAATTATATCAATGGTACCTATACGCAGGAAGATTACGAATTGCTTACGACTATTCTTCGTGATGAATGGGGCTTTAAAGGCCTGGTTATGACCGACTGGACGGGAAAGCGTAATACGGTTGCTCAGGTTCACGCAGGTAACGACTTAATGATGCCCGGTAAAGCGGAACAAACAGCTGAGATTATTGAGAAAGTAAAAAGTGGTCAATTGGCAATTGCTGATGTGGACGCTTGTGTTAAGCGAATGTTGCAATACGTTATGCGTACGCCGCGATTTAAAGAGTACAAGTACAGCAACAAGCCCGATTTAAAAGCACATGCTGCCGTTACGCGAAATTCTGCAGCGGAAGGAATGGTTCTTTTGAAAAATGATGCTGCTACTTTGCCGCTTGCGGGTGGTTTGCAGAATATTGCCCTTTTTGGTATTACTTCTTATGACTTTATTGCCGGTGGAACAGGTTCCGGAGATGTAAATAAAGCTTATATTGTTGATTTGCAGCAAGGATTGCAAAACGCAGGATTGGGTGTACAACCTAAAATTAAAGCGGTATATGATAAGTTCAGAGCTTACGAGGCTGAAAAACTTGAGGAAATAAACAAACAGCGTGGTTGGTATTTAGGGCCTTTACGTCCATCTGAACCGGTTATTGAAAATTCATTTATTGATTTTCGTGCGCAGGATTCTGAAGTTGCCATCATAACCTTTGGTCGAAATTCGGGTGAAGGTAATGATCGTCGTATCAGTGGCGATTTTGAGTTGAGCGACGCTGAACGTGCATTGCTTACCAATGTTACCCGCGCTTTTCATGCTAAAGGTAAGAAAGTAATTGTTATACTTAATGTGGGAGGTGTTATCGAAACAGCTTCGTGGAAACATTTGCCTGATGCGATTTTGTTGGCTTGGCAAGCCGGTCAGGAAGGTGGTAATACGGTAGCAGATGTGTTGAAAGGAAGCGTTAACCCATCCGGTAGATTGCCGATGACATTCCCAATGGATTATACAGATCATCCTTCGTCACGCAATTTTCCTGCTGGCTTTGTTTCAAGTTGGGATGACGAACAAAATGGTTCGTTGATGAATAAAAAAGACATAGGCTATACCAATTATGAAGAAGATATTTGGGTAGGTTATCGCTATTTCAGTACCTATAATAAAGAAGTCTCTTATCCTTTTGGTTACGGACTTTCATATACCACCTTTTCATTTAGTGATGCCAGTGTAAAGAAAGTTGGCAGCGACTGGAAAATAGTGGTGAAAGTTACTAATACCGGAAAAGTTGCCGGCAAAGAAGTTGCACAGGTGTACATTAAAGCTGCTTCTGGCGATGTGAAGAAGCCGGCGTGTGAACTTAAAGCTTTCGGTAAGACGCAACTATTAGCTCCCGGACAAAGCGAAGTCTTGACCTTGAACATTAAATCTGCCGATTTAGCTTCGTTTAATGAAACTCAATCAGCTTGGGTGGTTGATGCCGGATACTATACAGCTCTTATTGGTGTCTCTGTTGCCGATATCCGTCAATCGGTGAAGTTTTCGGTTGATAAGCCCCAAATTACCGAAGTGCATAATATTCTAAAAATGAAAAATCCAATAAATAGAATGAAATAGCATTCAATTTTATACTATATTGTTAAGGCGTGATTTCAAATTCAGAAATCACGCCTTCTTTTTGTGTAGACAATCGTAAAAATCCTTTAATTCAGACTCTTGATAGGGTTGATTCTAAATCGTTTCAGTACCCGATAATTCCATTTCAGTATTCAATATTTCCGTTTCGGGATGCACTTATATAAAGTACAGTGTTTTTCAACATAATTTTGCAGCATAAAATTAGACAGCATCATTATGAAACAGAAAATTATTTCATTAGCAATCATCCTTCTTGGATATCAGGCTGGGTTTGCACAAGAAAGCAAAACCATCGGATTATCATTGAAAGAATGCGTGCAAATGGCGGTGAAAAAGAATATCAATGTGAAGACTGCCCGCATTGACAAAGAAAAAAGTGAATACAAAACGGATGAAACCAGAGCGGCATTACTTCCAAAGGTAAACTTTAGTGGAAGTTTCACAGACAATATTTTGTTGCCAACAACTGTACTTCCTGGAGAATTCTTAAACAAACCGGGAACCAGTATTGCCGTACAAATGGGAGTTCAATATAGCTCCAGTGCCGTATTAAACATTAGTCAGGTTTTGTACAATCAAACCGCATTAACTGCACTTCAATTATCCAAAAAATCATCAAAACTTAGTGATTTGACCGTTGAAAAAGCAGGTGAGGAAATAGCATTTGATGTGGCTAAACTTTACGCATTAACCCAAACTACTGCCGAACAACGTAAACTGATTGACCAGAATATCGCCCGCACTGAACGTTTGAGAGATATTACCAAAATAACCATAGATAATGGACTTGGCAAACAAGTAGATATGGATCGTGTAAATGTAAATCTGGAAAATCTCTACACACAACAAAGCAATACACAATCCACACAGGAACAGCAGTTGAACATGATTAAATACATGCTCGACTTACCACTTGATCAAACCATTGTTTTGACAGATACTGCAGACATGCAATTGTTGAAAGATGCACCTGTATTGCAGACCGATTTTTCAAATCATGTGAATATCCAGTTGCTCGAATCTCAAAAAGAGCTCAACGTTCTGAACCAGAAGATGATTAAGAACGGCTATTTACCTACTCTTTCGTTATCAGGACAAGCTGCTTATCAGGGAATGCAAAAAGATTTTGGAAGTTATTTCAAAAGTGGATCAAAGTGGTATCCTATGGGAAACTTCACAGTAACGCTTGCAGTTCCGGTATTTGATGGCTTCGAAAAAAGAGCCAAATCGCGTCAGGCTGCGCTCGAATTGAAAAAGACGCAAGAAACCCTGGAAAGCACAAAGGAAAGTTTCAGCATGAATTATAAAAATGCAATGAATAACTATCTGAACAACCAAAACACAGTTCGCCGCCAGAAACAAAATCTTGAGTTGGCCGAAAAAGTATACAAAGAAACATCTCTTAAATACCGCGAAGGTTTAGCAGCTATGAGCAGTTTATTGCAAGACGAAATGAGTCTTAGCAGCGCTCAGGGAGGTTATCTGACAGCTTTGTATAACTTTAAAGAAGCAGAATTAAAAATCATGTCACTCAACGGAGAGATAAAAAATATAATCAACGAATAATAGAGAGTATACAAAAATAAAGAAATAAGTAACAAACAATATAAGTATATGAAAAAGAAAACAATAATTGCCGGTGCAACGATAGTTACATTGTTAGGCTTAATGACTTGGACGCTGGCAGCAAATAAAAAAGTAATCGACACCCGCAAAGAAGTAAAAACAACTCAAAGTGATATAGCGGTAACGGTAGCTTCGGCACAGATGCAGGAAACAAATGGTGACCTGGAATTAGTAGGTACTGCTCAACCGAGCAAGGAAGTGAATGTAGCGTCAGAAATCTCCGGTAAAATAGTCAGAGTAAATTTCAAAATGGGAGACTTCGTTGGGCAGGGGAAAGTATTGGCTCAGATTGATGATACTTACAAGCGTTTGGCTTACGACAATGCCAAGCTTACTTACAATAAATGCAAAGAAGATCTTAACCGTTACGAAGCATTGCGCAAAGGTGATGCTGTTTCGGATACACAATTGCGTGATATCCGGTTGGCATACGAAAATGCCAACATACAACTTGAAAATGCAAAAAAACAATGGGATGATACAAAGATTATAGCACCTTTCAGTGGTTATATCACTTCCCAAAATACCGAATTGGGAGCTTATGTAAATGCGGGTACAGTAGTTGCCGGAATTGCTGATATTTCTAAATTAAAAATTGTTTTGGATGTGGCCGAATCTACTGCCTACGAACTTCGTCAGGGTCAACAAATAAATGTGACAACGGATGTTCAACCAGGCGCAGAATACAAAGGAACAATTGCTAATATCAGCCCGAAAGCAAGTGCATCGCACACCTATCCGGTAGAAGTATTGATAGCTAACAATGGAAAAAGCAAGCTTAAAGCCGGAACTTATGTAAACGTAAGCGTAAATATGGGCAAAAGTGGAAAAACGTTGATGATACCTCGCGATGCCATTGTGAGCAGCGTAAAAGATCCTTCGGTTTATATCATTGAAGGTCAGATAGCCAAACTTGTGAAAATCACAACCGGTCGTAATTTTAATTCAAACCTGGAAGTTGTTGCAGGACTAAAAGAAAGCGACAAAGTGGTAACCAATGGTCAAATCAACCTGACTGATGGAGCTAAGGTTTCTGTAATCAATTAATTTTCAATATTACTAAGAGTTCTGAAATTATTATTGATATATTCTTTCACAATAACTTTCAGAGAGTAAAACTTGTAACTCGTAACTAATTTCTTGTAACTATTTTATTATGAATATAGTAGAAACCTCCATAAAAAAACCGTTGATAATTGCCGTAATCTTTACGCTGCTGACTCTCGGAGGATTGTTGTCGTTCAACATGCTCAATCTGAATCTGCTGCCTAAGTTCGAGCTACCTATCCTTACGGTACAGACCATTTATCCCGGAGCCGGAGCTTCGGAAGTGGAAACCTCGGTTACCAAAAAAATTGAAGATGCCCTCTCAACGGTTGAGAACTTAAAAAAGATTAGTTCAACTTCCATGGAAGGTGTATCCGTGATTGTTATTGAACTAAACGAAGGAACTGATGCTAACCTGGCTGTTCAGGAAGCTCAACGTAAAATTTCGGCTATTAAAGCTAATTTGCCTACGGATGTAAAAGAACCATCAATTACAAAATTGGCGCTTGATGAAAGACCAATTTTGAATGTGGCAGCATCCTCATCACTGCCTTCCACTCAATTTTATAAATTGGTTGAAGACCGGATACAATCACGTTTGGCAAAATTACCAGGTGTAGGAGCCATAAAAATGACCGGTGGAAAAGAGCGTCAGATTAAGGTAAATATTGATGCTGAAAAACTAAAAGCCTATAAATTATCTATTTTGCAGGTACTGTCGGTTATTCAGTCTGCCAATATGGAAATGCCGGCCGGTAATGTTGAAAATACGCAATCAGTTTACTCTGTACGTTTGGCTGCCAAATACGCAAGTCTGGACGAATTACGTAACACTGTAATTGCAACTACTACCAATGGTGGTAAAGTAAAAGTAATGGATGTAGCTGAGGTTGAAGACGGTTTGGCTGAGCAAAAGCTGATTAACCGTATCAATGGACGCGATGCTATCGGATTATCCATCCAGAAACAAAGTGATGCTAATGCCGTAAAAGTTTCCGATTTGGCTAAAAATGAATTGAAAGCCATTGAAAAAGAATATGCATCGAATAATGTCAAATTCGAAATTGCAACTGACGACTCTATTTATACTCGTGCCTCGGCTGATGGTGTGGTGGAGGATCTTATTATGGCCATTTTGATTGTAGCCATTGTTTGTTTTATCTTTCTTCATAATATCCGTAGTGCGCTGATTGTAATGGTGGCCGTGCCGCTTTCCATTATTCCTGCTTTTATCGGCATGTATATTTTGGGATTTTCGTTGAACATGATGTCGCTGATGGCTTTGTCGCTGGTAGTAGGTATTCTTGTGGATGACTCCATTGTGGTGATTGAGAACATGTTCAGTCATATGGAAAAAGGAAAAACTCGCTGGCAAGCTGCTCTTGATGGTTGTAAGCAAATTATGTTTACCGCTCTGGCTATTACGTTAGTGATTGTGGTGGTATTTCTTCCAATGGGGCTTAGTGGCGGATTGATTGGTAATATACTGAAAGAGTTTGCTATTCCGATTGTGATTGCGACATTGTGTAGTTTGTTGGTATCATTTACCGTTACCCCTCTATTAATGTCTAGATTCGGAAATATGCCTGACGATAATCGTCCGACGCTTCTAGGTCGTTTCTCACGATTGGTTGAACGTACTTTCGACTCAGTAAAAAACTGGTATGGAAATGTATTGAGCTGGGGTTTGAAACATAAGGCAACCGTTTTGGGAGTAGCAGTAGCATTGTTTTTTGCTTCGTTTGCATTGATTCCAACAGGTTTTATTGGTTTTGCCTTTATGCCTGAAAGTGATAAGGGAGAATATGTTGTGACATTAGATATGAACCCGCAGGTAACGTTGTATCAAAACAACCAAATTACCATGCAGGCTGAAAAGATTATCAAAAGCATTCCTGAAGTAGAAAGCATGTTCACCAACGTTGGAACATCCACAACTACTGCCAAGAATAATGTAACCACTATTACTGTTAAGTTAGTGGATAAAACGAAACGTAAACTGGGTGTTGAAGAATATGCTGCTTTGACAAAAAATAAAATTATGAAAGCGATTCCTGGTGTTCGTGCACGAGCGACTCCATCTTCAACAGGTGGTGGGGGATCCGAACCTATCCAACTGATTGTGCAGGGAGCAGATTACGAAACAGTTCAGAAAACTGCTGCAATGGTTTTAAGTGCTGTTCGTCATACACCGGGAACTTCAGACGCTAAGTATTCAATTGACGATCCTCGTCAGGAAGTACAGATAAAACTCAACCGTGATAAAATGTCATCACTCGGATTATCAGTGAGCGATGTAGGTTCTACACTTCGTACTTCTTTGAACGGAAACGATAATTCGAAGTACAAAGAAGGAAATTTAGAATACAATATCCGTATTGGTATTGATAACTTCGATAGAACAAAATCGGAAGATGTTGCAAAGCTTACTTTTTTAAACAAAAAGGGAGAGTTGATTGAGTTGAAACAGTTTGCAGATATCAGTTATGGCTTAGGAGCATCGGCACTCGAACGTACCGACCGTATTTCGTCCATTACCGTTAAATCAAATGTAATTGGTCGTCCTTCGGGAACGGTAGGTGCTGAGATTGAAGCAGACATTGCAGGTAAGATTCCAGCTGGCATTGAGATTAAACGAAGCGGTATGATGGAACAACAGGATTCGGCTTTCGGAAGTCTTGGATTTGCCTTTCTCGCTGCTATTGTCTTGATTTATTTAATCATGGTAATGCTTTATAACTCGCTAACCGATCCATTGATTGTGTTATTCTCTATTCCATTGTCGTTGATTGGTGCATTTTTGGCACTGGCATTGACCATGAATACGCTAAATATCTTTAGTATTATCGGATTGATTGTGCTAATCGGGCTTGTGGCCAAAAATGCGATTCTGTTGGTTGATTTCACAAATCATCTAAGGCAGGAAGGAATGAGTACTTACAAAGCTCTTATCGAAGCTGGTAAAGAACGTATGCGTCCTATCCTGATGACTACCTTTGCTATGATATTCGGTATGTTACCTATTGCTTTGGCTGCTGGAAATGGAGCCGAGATGAAGAATGGTATGGCTTGGGTTATCATTGGTGGATTGGCCAGTTCAATGATGCTTACATTGATTGTGGTGCCTGTTGTCTATTATGTTTTTGACCGATTAGGATTGAAAAGACGTAAACACCGTCGCAAGGGACTGGTTAAGAAAGTAAAAAAAAGACAACTTGAAGCAAGCATAGTGTAAATAAGTTCACTTAATAACGACTATGCTATCCCTAGTGTAGTCGTTGTTTTTTTTATATATTTACGGTCAATTTAAAATAATATGAAAAACAGAGTATTCCAACCGTTTACCAGCGCGTCTGCTATCAGGTTATCATTGACGATAACTATTTTCCTGAACGCCCTTATGCTTTTAGGATATGTATACAATACAGACTTCGGGTGGACAAATCGAGTCAGGTTGTTTTATACTTTCCTTACTGATTTTGTATTGCTGTATTTGCTGTACATGTTGAATTTTAAAACGATACTGCAGAATTGGAAAAAGTCTACAATGATGTGGATAATTTGCGGTGGTTCATTGGTTATTTCAATTACGTTTAGTTTGATTATTTCCAACTTCGCAATTAATTTTTTACCAGCGGTTCCGTTTCCTGAGAATCTTCAAATTCTCTCTAATCTTTTCAAAGACATAATCGTATATATTATCGTTTTGCTATCTACTTTCTTATTTGCGTCACTAGCCGAACGTCAAAAAGCATTGCTTGAAAATGAGCAATTAATTGTAGAAAACATACGTATTCGTTACGAAGTATTGAAAAATCAGGTTGATCCTCATTTTTTGTTTAATTCATTAAATACACTCGATGGGTTAATTGGAGTTGATAATGATAAAGCTCACGAGTTTGTTCAAAATATCTCGTCTGTATTCCGATATGCTATAGGCAATAAAGAAATCATGCATCTCGACGAAGAGCTTGATTTTACTGAAGCTTATGCCAGTTTAATGAAAATACGCTACGGTGAGAATTTTCAAATTCGATACAACATAGAGGAAAAATACAGGAAGTATTTCATCATGCCTATTAGTCTGCAACTGCTTGTTGAAAATGCGATTAAGCACAATGTTATCAGCAATAAACATTCTCTTATTATTACCATAGAAACAACGCCGAACGATACTATTCGCGTTCTGAACAACATTCAGCCCAAGAGTGAAGTAGAAGCAGGAACAGGAATAGGTTTAGCTAATCTTACAGAACGTTATAAACTGCTTTTTCAAAAAGAGCTTAGCATTACACAAACTGACGTTTTTTGCGTGGAGATACCCTTAATTAAAGAACTAGAAACGACTAAAAGTCAAAAACAATCAACTAATGAAAGCCGTTATTGTAGAAGATGAACTTATAGCTGCACAAAACCTGCAACGACTGATTAATCAGGTTGACAATGATATCGAAGTGGTTGCCGTTTTGCAAACTGTGGAAGATAGTATAGAGTGGTTTTTGCTTCATCCGGTTCCCGACCTTGTGTTTATGGACATTCATTTGGCTGATGGGTCCTCTTTTTCTATTTTTGATAAAGTAGAAATAAACTGTCCTATTATTTTTACTACTGCTTATGACGAATATGCATTAAAAGCCTTTGAAGTAAACAGCATCGACTATTTACTAAAACCCATCAGTTTGAAAAATTTCGAACGGGCATTATCCAAATTTCGAAGTATGGTGGCGGAAAAGGACAATAACTCTGACCTGATAAGTCATTTGCTGGCATCATTTAAACATACAAAAGAAACCTACAAATCAAACTTTTTAATACCACATAAAGATAAATTTATTCCTTTAGCTGTAAACAAAATAGCCTGTTTGTATACCGAAAACAAGATGGTGAATATTGTTACTGATGATCAGCAGATTTATCATTTAGACAGTTCGCTCGAGGATTTAGGGAATCAACTTAATCCGACCTTGTTTTTCAGGGCCAATCGACAGTACATCGTATCTCACAAAGCTATAAAAGATATTTCCATATGGTTTGGCAGTAAAATATCAATAAACTTATATGTAAATGTACCTGATAAGATTATTGTCAGTAAAGCTCGGGTTTCTGAATTTAAAACATGGTATACGCTCTAAAAAGGTTGACATTTGGGCATAAAAAAAGAGACCCAAATAGGTCTCTTTTTTGTTACTGGCGGAGAGAGAGGGATTCAAACCCCCGGTACCTTGCAGTACGGCGGTTTTCAAGACCGCTGCAATCGATCACTCTGCCATCTCTCCAGAGTGTGTCCTTTTTCTTAAGACGGTGCAAAGATACGGCTTTTTCCGGAACTACCAAACGATTTTTCAATTCAAAATTCATTATTCATAATTCGTAATTGAATATCGTTTGGTTTTCAGAGTTTTATTGTTTAAACCGTTTTCAAATATTCTACAACATTTTTTTCTATGCGTGCTGTAATGTCGGCTATATCGGCTTTATCAAAGGCTTCGCCACTGATATTTTCGAATAGCTCGATATACCTTTCACTGATGCCGGCTACAATTTCAGGAGTCATTTCGGGTACTTGTTGTCCGTCTTTACCCTGGAAACCATTTTCCATTAGCCATTCGCGTACAAATTCTTTCGAAAGTTGTTTTTGTGCTTCGCCTTTATCAAAAAGTTCCTGATAGCTGTCGGCATAAAAATAGCGAGAAGAGTCCGGCGTGTGAATTTCATCTATCAAATAGATTTTTCCATCGCGACGTCCAAATTCATATTTTGTATCAACCAAAATCAATCTGCGAGCTGCAGCCATTTCAGTTCCACGCAAGAAAAGTGCCATGGTGTATTTTTCCAAAGCCTCGTATTCTTCTACTGATACCAATCCCTGGCTTAGAATTTCTTCGCGGGTGATGTCTTCGTCGTGACGACCAAGTTCAGCTTTGGTAGTAGGGGTAATGATCGGCTGTGGAAAACGTTGGTTTTCGCGCATGCCATCTGGTATTTTTACGCCGCAAATTTCACGTACGCCACTTTTGTATGTTCTCCATGCACTTCCGCAAAGATAACCGCGTACAATCATTTCTACGGGGTATCCTTCGCAACGCAGACCTACTGTTACCATTGGATCCGGGCTAGCCAGCTTCCAGTTTGGAACAATGTCAGCCGTTGCGTCTAGAAACTTAGCTGCAATCTGGTTCAACATTTGTCCTTTATAAGGAATTCCTTTTGGTAAAACCACATCGAATGCCGAAATACGGTCGGTGGCAACCATTACCAGCAAGTCGTTTTTTACTGTATATACATCACGTACTTTGCCGTGATACACGTTTGTCTGTCCATCAAAATGGAAATCGGTGTTAGTTAAAGCATTCATATTGTTGAGTTTGTTTTTACTATTTGTGTTGAAATTTATTGTTTCTTCAAAATCAAAACCTCTTGTTTCTCATTCTCTTTTTCCCCTTTCGGAGGTAGGGGTTCTTTTGCTCTTTTCTCATATGCTTCCACTATTCGTTGAACGAGTTTGTGGCGTACAATGTCTTTTACATCAAATTCTACTTTGGCTATTCCTTTTACATTCTTCAGCACTTCCAAAGCGTCAATTAATCCAGATTTTTGGGCGTATGGCAAGTCTATTTGCGTCATGTCGCCCGTTACAATCATTTTTGCGTTCAACCCCATGCGAGTCAGGAACATTTTAATTTGCATGGTAGTCGTATTTTGTGCTTCGTCGAGAATAACGATGGCATCGCTCAGCGTTCGTCCACGCATAAAAGCCAGTGGGGCAATTTGGATAGTGCCATCTTCGAGGTATTCCTTCAGTTTCAGCGGAGTGATCATGTCCTGCAAAGCGTCGTAGAGTGGTTGCAGGTATGGATCAATTTTTTCCTTCATATCACCGGGAAGGAAACCGAGCTTTTCGCCTGCTTCTACAGCCGGACGACTGAGGATAATTTTTTTTATTTCACGTTTTTTCAAAGAGCGCACCGCCAACGCAATGGCTGTATATGTTTTACCTGAACCGGCCGGTCCAATGGCAAAAAGTAAATCGTTGGTGTCAAAATCTTTGACGAGTTTTTGTTGGTTGGCTGTACGAGCCATAATGGATTTGCCATTTACACCGTGTAGAATCAGATTCTCGAATTTGATTTCGTCGGGGGCATTCCCTTTTACCAACTCAATAATATTTTCTTCGCTTAATGCATTGTTATCAAGGCAAAAACGTTCTATTCTTTGTAGATTTTCAATTAATCGAATGCTTTCATCTTCGCTTCCCGATATTTTTACAACATGCCCACGAGCAATTAAACGCAGATTGGGGTGCAAATTCTTCAACAATTGAATATTGGAATTGTTTACGCCGTAAAAGACAGTGGTGTCAGTATGTTCGGAAAGTTCAAAAAGATGTTCATTCATAAATTTAAAGGAGTAAGAGCTAAGAAAGTAAGAAGTAAGAAGTAAGAAGTAAGAGGTAAGAAAGTAAGAAGTAAGTAATTTGTTATTTTTTCATGTTGGCTTTACTAGCAGTGAAAATTTTCACAAGCTCAGTTATTTCATTTTTGAGGTATGAAAATGTTGATTTTTCTAAGAGTTCTGCTTCTTCAATCAATTCAAACCAAAATTGTGTTTCAGCAATTTCTTCAACGACTATACACATTTTTGAAAATCGTTCGGCATGAGATCTTCCTCTAGTAACAGCCCGGAAATTAGCCGCTACGGAAGTTCCCGACCGTAGTAACTGTTTTCCTATAACTCGTAATTCTTCAGTTTGTTTACAATGTTTTGCATAGAATACTATAATTGCAACGGCAAATTTCTTAGTTCTTTGTCTGTATTTCTCATTATAATCTAAACTTTCCATCATAAATAGTGATTCAAAGATAGATACAAATTACTTACTTCTTACCTCTTATTTTCTTACGTCTAAATTCTAGTCTGCGAACAAAGGGAACTTTTCCATTGTTTTATTCACTCTTTCTTTTACCGATTTGATGACTTCTTCGTTTTCAACGTTTGAAAGCACTGTTTCAATCATTTCAGCAATTTCCACCATTAAATCTTCTTTTGCACCACGAGTAGTGATAGCAGGAGTTCCAAGACGGATACCTGAAGTTTGGAAAGCAGAACGGCTATCGAAAGGAACCATGTTTTTGTTCACGGTAATATCAGCTTCAACCAATACTTTTTCTGCAACTTTACCAGTCAATTCAGGGAATTTAGAACGTAGGTCAACCAACATAGAGTGATTGTCAGTTCCGCCTGAGATAATCGTAAAGCCACGTGCGATCAATGCGTTTGCCAAAGCAGCAGCATTTTTCTTCACTTGTGCCTGATAGACTTTGTATTCAGGTTGAAGACACTCACCAAACGAAACAGCTTTAGCAGCAATTACGTGCTCCAACGGACCACCTTGAATTCCCGGAAAAACAGCTGAGTCGAGTAGGGCAGACATCATTTTAATTTCGCCTTTTGGAGTTGTTTTGCCCCAAGGATTAGGGAAGTCTTTTCCTAATAAAATGATACCACCACGAGGTCCACGAAGTGTTTTGTGAGTTGTCGAAGTTACGATGTGAGCCCATTTCAAAGGATTTTCAAGCAGTCCGGCAGCAATTAAACCTGCAGGGTGAGCCATATCAATCATCAACAAAGCACCAACTTTGTCAGCGATTTCGCGCATGCGTTTGTAGTCCCACTCGCGTGAATAAGCCGAACCACCACCAACAATAACTTTTGGTTGTTCGCGGATAGCCACTTCTTCCATTTGGTCGTAGTCAACAAGTCCGGTTTTTTCGTCAACATTGTATTCGCATGGTTTGTAAAGAATACCCGAGCTGTTTACCAACGAACCGTGTGATAAGTGACCACCGTGTGATAGGTTCAATCCTAAGAATTTATCACCAGCATTCATACAAGCTAAAAATACTGCTGCGTTAGCTTGTGCTCCTGAGTGAGGTTGTACGTTTGCCCATTCGGCTCCGAAAATTTCTTTCAAGCGGTCGATAGCAATTTGTTCGCTTTCGTCTACCACTTCGCAACCGCCATAATAGCGTTTGCCAGGGTATCCTTCGGCATATTTATTTGTTAGTACGGAACCCATAGCTTCCATAACTTGTTCGCTTACAAAGTTTTCTGAAGCAATCAATTCAATTCCTTTCAACTGACGCTGTTTTTCGCGTGCAATGATGTCAAAAATTACCTGGTCTCTTTTCATTTCGTTTTTTTTGTCTAAGGTCTAAAGTCTATAGTCAAAAGGTCTATAGCCGATAGACAAATTATAATCATTTTTATTTATTTCTCTTTTTTCTTACTCCTTACCTCTTACCTCTGATTGAGTAATTCCTGAAAACGTTCTACGAATTTTCCGATGTGAAAACCGTCCATAACTGCATGATTTGCATGTATATCTACTGGTAACCACATTTTTTCACCTTCACGGGTTAGTTTTCCAAAAGTAATTTTCGGAATACTTCGTCCAATATCCAGTCGTCGGGCATGGTTTACTGCTGTGAAATCAGCCCATGGAAGCGTTGAATAATGAATGATGTTTTCGCCTGAGGGTTGAAATTTCAATCCTCGCTCTGCTTTTACGCGGGCTACTTCCAGCTCGGCTAAGCGCATGTATTGCTCAATATCCTCGTAATAATCCATGTAACCGCAACCGTATGTCTCATCTTCACGAAAAATGGTTGGACCGGCTCCCACGCTGTCGTAGCAATACACTTTGTCATCTTCAATCCGGTAACGAAATTCTTCAATTTCGTTGGCCACTTTCAGCGACAAATATAAGTAATAGTTTGAAAAAGAATAGCCTAATTCCTTTGCTTTTTTATAAGCAGCCGAACATTCAACTTTTACGGTGATGCCAAAAAGCGGTTCGTCGAAGTTTTTAAATACTTCGAAATGCTCGCGGCGTTTCCATGTTGATAGGTCTATTTCGTGTCTCATTTTTTCTTTTTCTGCACCGTCCAACCGAATTTTCCAATTTCTTCGCCTAGTTTATAATAATGACCGTGCGAATAAGCAATTAGTTTTGCAGCTCCCATGTTGAACGTATCTGTTTCGGGATCAATGTATTTAGTGTCGGCTTGTACGTTCACTACTTCGGCAATAAACATGTCGTGCGAACCTAGTGGGATAATTTCTTTTACTCTGCACTCAATGCAAAGCGGTGATTCTTTAACGATCGGCGCATTTACCTGTTCTCCTTTTGCCGGAGTAAGTTTCATTTCTTCAAATTTATTGAAGTCCTTTCCACTCTTCACACCGCACCAATCAGTAGCATAAGCCATATCCTCATTGGTGAGATTGATGACAAATTCGCCGGTTACTTTGATAATATTGTACGAGTGTCGCTCAGGGCGCACCGAGATATAGCACATGGGAGGATTGGTGCAAATTGTCCCCACCCAGCTAATTGTCAGAAGATTATAGTTCTCTGGATTATTGCCGCACGATATCAGTACCGCTGGCAAGGGATATACTAAAGTTCCCGGTTTCCACGAAACATGATTATGTTCCAGTCCAATCTCCATCTCACTGCTATTGCTTGTATCTATATATTTTTTCATTATTTTTTTTCAAAAAGAATGGGTACTTGCCACTTACTCCTTAGCTCTTGCCTCTATTTAATCTTTACTTTGTCGCGTTGTACTTCCCGTTCGCAATAATGACATTTAAGCATTATTTCTCCATCGTGCTTTTGAACGTGAAAACGAGTTGTAACAGGTTGATTGTTAGTAATACAATTAGGATTTGCACACTGCACTATTTCTTTAATTTCAGCAGGAAGCGTCAATGGTCGTTTCTCAACAACCAGGTAATCACGGATAATATTGATTTTGGCATTCGGAGCAATCAACGTAATTTTGTTTGTCTCATCTTCTGCGAATGCTCTGTCAGAAATTTTTATAATTCCTTTTTTACCTACTTTAGCACTATCCAGATTGTTTCCAATCGTTATTTGATGTTCGCAAGTGTCCAAATGCAAGATAGATACTACCTGATATAATTTGTCTGCCGGAATGTGATCAATCACTGTTCCGTTGCGGAGTGCTGCAACCTTTAATTCTTTTTCCATTAGGCTCCCTTTTAATCCCCCTAGAGGGAATTTTAGTTAGTTTCGTTTACTGTGTCCTTTTATAATTGTCTAGTTATGAAATGATTAGGTGCTTTTTAAAGTCCCTTTGGGGGCTTTAGGGGGCTAACACTTTACTTACTATCGCTTGTCTCACGTACAACCCATTTTGTGCTTGTCGGAAGTAATATGCTTTTTCATTGCTGTCTACATCGGGGTCAATTTCGGTTACCCGCGGTAGTGGATGAAGAATGCGTAAGTTTGGTTTAGAATTAGCAAGCATTTCATTTTTTAGAGTATATACGTTTTTCACGCGTTCGTATTCCATCAAATCCTGAAAACGTTCCTTCTGTACACGGGTCATATATAAAATATCCGAATCATTGAAATTGTCAGTCAATTCATTCACTTCAGAGTATGGAATGTTATTTTTGTCGCAAAAAACCTTGTATTCGTCCGGCATTTTCAACTCGTCAGGTGCAATAAATTTGAAAGTAGGATGAAAATGCGACATGGCCATAATCAGCGAATGTACTGTACGACCATATTTTAAGTCGCCAACAAGGCAAATAGTAAGGTTCTCGAGTGTGCCTTGTGTTTTCAGAATGGAATAAAGATCCAACAAAGTCTGTGATGGGTGCTGATTAGAACCGTCGCCTGCGTTGATAATAGGCACCGGAGCTACTTCCGAAGCAAAACGGGCTGCCCCTTCGAGTGGATGGCGCATCACAATGGCATCAGCATAGCAACTTACCATCAGTATCGTGTCGTTTAGCGTTTCACCCTTGGATGAGCTGCTGGTGGCTGCGTCCGAAAACCCTATAATTGAGCCGCCGAGGCGAACAACTGCCGTTTCGAAGCTTAATCGCGTACGGGTAGAAGGTTCGAAAAACAGGGTGGCAATCACTTTTCCATCCAAGGTTTTTCGGTTCGGATTGGCTTCAAAGTCGGCTGCCGAATCGAGAATGGCCAGAATTTCTTCTTTGCTATAATCGGAAATTGATACTAAACTGTTGTTTTTCATAATTTGACCCCAAACCCCAAGAGGGGCTTTAGTTAGTTTGTACTTATATTTTGAACGCTGAAATAAACTGATTTACTTTCCCTTGTTCCAATTTAGAAGTCCGGGCTGGTCTTGTTATAAAAAAAACCAACACAAACCTTTCACAGATTTATATTGGTTTTCGCATTTCTTAGGGGCAACTTGTCAGTACAACTTATTGTCTGTGAGTTGCTTTGTTCGAAAAAATATTTAAAGTTTCTCGTTTCCATTTCTGTGTACAAAGATAGAGATTTTTTCGCAATAATGAAACAGGAGAATTCGGTTTGTTTTTGGATAAATGGTGTTTTATGAATTTATTTTTTGAACTAAATGCGAAGTAATCTGTTTTTATGCCGATGCACATGGCGTTGATTTGCTGTTTTTGATTTATTCTTTCATGTGCAAACCGTATATTTTAGCGAGTTTGGAAGATAATAGAACGGCATCTTGTTTTCGGATGGATAGCTGCATCGCGCATTGATCTTCGAAATTTTGACTCGATATTTGGGCATTGGTGTCTTTGATAATGCGCATGACTTCGTTCATGAGTACATAGTCAAAAATGATGGAGATGCTTTCGTCGACAGTTTTTTCAATGACTTCAGCCTGATCAAGTGCATCGGTAGTGGCTTCTTTGTAGGCAACCACCAGTCCGCCGGTTCCAAGCAGAATGCCTCCAAAATAGCGAACGACGATGACGAGAATATTGGTCAACTCGCGGGAATTTATTTGTCCCAATATGGGTCGTCCGGCAGTACCCGATGGTTCGCCATCATCATTGGCACGAAATTCTTTTCGGTCGGCACCAAGCATATATGCGTAGCAAACGTGGCGAGAGTCGTAATATTCTTTACGGTAGTTTTTTACTATTTCTTTCACTTCGTCAGCACTGCTCACCGGGATGGCAAACGACAGAAATTTACTGCCTTTTTCTTTGTAAATTCCTTCGGTGGGAGCGATGATGGTTTTATAAGTGTCGGACATGATTTTTATTGTGCTAATTGTGCCAATCTGTTGGTTGGTTTATTGAATTAATGCAAAAGTACGATTTTGAATTTAAAAAACAGAAGAAAATAAATATGCATTTTTGCCTGATATATCATTTCAGAAGCCTAAAAAGATGTATATTTGTATGCAATTTTGAATTTGGGATTAGTAAATATACAAATACTAAATATTTTGGCCTCTTTAGCTCAGTTGGTAGAGCAATTCATTCGTAATGAATAGGTCGCGGGTTCGAGTCCCATGAGAGGCTCTTTTATAATCAATAATTCACAATTAATAATTCATAATTGTTTCTTATGTTCATGTTTCAAACAGGTTTGTTGGCTACTTTTATCCCTGAGGTTCTCATGGTGATAGGGTACTTGGTATGCCTTTTTGTTTCGAACCCTACCACTGAAAGTAATACGGCATCTATAAATGCAACTGTTGTTCAGTCAGCAAGCATAGAACGGGTTCAGGTTTCTACCTATTCGGTAAGTACAAGTGATTTTATGTTTGTGGAGCAGCCTGTAATTGTTGATGTGGCTCCACCCGTCTATTGTTCAACTGAGCCTGCTTCCCCGTTTTTAGAACCGTACTTCCAACTGTCCGGCAGTCTGTCGTATGTTCAGTTTTCTCGTCCTCCTCCCGTTTTTATTGTATAAAATTAAATCCTTTTTACTTTTATAATCTGCTGTAAACATTCGTTTTGGCAGTATGTTTTTACGTTATTTCCAATATCGGAAATCAATTCGTATTCAATATTTATATACAAAAAAATGAGAAAACAATTTTTTATACTTGTATTAGCGGTGTTTTGCGCCACATTAATGGCCCAACAACAAGCAGATTCAACCAAAGTGGTTCAACTGGAAGAAGTAATTGTGAGTTCACTGAAAGAAACCTCACCTCAGCAAACACCGCTCTCCTCAACCACACTTAGTGCTGGAAAAATTGCAGCGGCACAAATCACTTCTATAAGAGATTTGAGCGGACAGGTGCCTAACTTCTTTATTCCCAACTACGGTTCTTCAATGTCCACCACCTCGTACATTCGTGGAATCGGATCTCGAAATAGCGGGCAATCTATGGCATTGTACGTGGATAATGTGCCCTATTTCGATAAATCAACTTTCGATTTTGACTTCTATGATATCAGACAAATTGAAGTGCTGCGTGGTGCACAAGGAACGCTTTACGGCCGCAATGCCGAAGGTGGAATTGTGAATATTTACACGCTTTCACCCTTGAGTTATCAGGGAACAAAACTCTCAGTGAATGTGGGAAACTATGGTTTGGTGGGCGAAAAACTGGCGCATTATGGCAAGTTGGGCGATAATTTTGGATATGCTATAAGTGGCTACTATAACCATGATGACGGTTTTTTTACGAATAAATTTACTAATCAGTCGGCTGATGCAAGTACTTCGGCCGGTGGGCGAGTAAAGCTCGACTGGAATATTAGTCCAAGCTTTAAAGCGCAATATTCTACGAATTTCGATTATGTTAGTCAGGATGCATTCCCTTATGGTGCTTATAGTCGAACAACGGGAGTTACAGCACAACCGGACTTCAATGATCCGGGTTCTTATAAGCGTAATATGCTTACCAATAGTTTGTTTTTGCAATATAAAACATCAAACTGGACATTGAGTTCTATTTCTTCTCACCAGTATTTCAAGGATGAGATGAAAATGGATAATGACTTCACTACTATGTCGTTTTTCACTATTGAGCAAGCTCAAAAACAGAATGCGTTTAACGAAGAGATTATTCTAAAGTCTAATTCGACGAATAATTATCAATGGAGCTTTGGTGCTACCGGCTTTGTTCAACAGTTGGATAATAATGCACCGGTGGAATTGAAAAGCGATGCGATAAAATATATACTCCAACCGTCGTTCACTAAAATGGGAATGACTATTACCGATCAAACCCTGAGAACGCCGGGGCAGTACAATACAAAAACCAGTGGGGGAGCCCTTTTTCATCAATCCACTTACAATAACTTTTTGGTGGATGGACTTTCTGTAACAGGTGGTTTGCGTGTTGATTACGAAAAAATTGACCTTGATTACAGCACGGGAAGTGCCATGCACATTAAAATGGGACCAACTACCTATTTATTTGCCGATACGCTGAAGAACAACTTATCTATCCATTTTTCGGAATTATTGCCTAAAGTGGCCTTGAAATATGAATGGAGCAACCGCCAGTTTGTGTATGCCAATGTTTCACGTGGGTACAAGGCGGGAGGTTACAACGTTCAAATGTTTGCCGATTTGGTTGACAAAGGACTTCAGAATCCTGCTGCAACCAAGAAGCAAGCTGTGATGGACGCTATTTCGTACAAACCGGAATACAGCTGGAATTATGAAATTGGTGGACAATGTCTGACGTTTGATAATCATTTAAAAACGTCTATTTCTGTATTTTATAGCGATTTAAGTAATCTGCAACTTACGCAGTTTGTTCCATCAGGGTTCGGTCGCAAGATTTCAAATGCAGGAGCAGCTGTTAGTAAAGGAGTGGAAGTGTCGTTGGATGCCAATATTGGTGCAGGGTTCAGTGCTGCCTTGAACTATGGATATGCCAATGCAAGCTTTACGACGTACACCGACTCAGTGAAAATTACCGATCCGGTAACGCATAAAGTGACGTATGCACAGGTGAATTATAAAGGGAATCATGTGCCTTATGCTCCGCAAAATACGCTTAGTGCAAGTGTAGGTTTTGAGCATAATTTCAAAAATACCTTTATTGATCATTTGATGGCTACCGTTCAATATATCGGTGTGGGGAAAATTTACTGGACTGAAGCGAATGACATTGCGCAGGATTTTTACTCACAAGTAAATGCTAAAGTGGCTGTGAATAAAGGTGGACTTGGATTGGAATTTTGGGTGAAGAATCTGTTCAATACCAAATACAATGCATTTTATTTTAATGCGTCGGGTAGCGAGTTCTTCCAACAGGGAAAACCTATGCAATTGGGTGCAACCTTGAAATTTGAATTCTAGTTTTAATCGGATAATCTAAAAAGCAGGCTGAACTTCTATAATGATGTTCAGTCTGTTTTTTTATTGTCCAATGGTTTCTTTCCCTTCAAAAACACCGATACCAAAGAGCGCAAAATCGTATTTGATGGGATCTACGGCATCGAAAGAGCGCAGTACAGCCGTAATTTCTTCCACAGCTTTCCAATCGTTTTGTTTCCTGTTGAGCAGGCCGTAAGCTCTGGCTACATCGCCGGTGTGCACGTCGAGTGGTAGCATAAGTGCCGAAGTGGGAATGTTTTTCCATAAGCCAAAATCAACCTCGTTCTCATCCTCCCGAATCATCCAACGAAGGAACATATTGAGCCGCTTGGCCGACGAATTGGCCGATACATCCGAAAGATGTTTGCGAACATGTGTATCATGCGGCAGTGATAAGAAGACATTTCGAAAATGCTGTAAGGCTCCAAATGCAGTGTAAGTAGTCCGATAACCGTCGGTAAAAACGGTCTCTAATCCGCCATGATAGGTATACATATTTTTCAAGGACTCGAGAAAGAAAAGACAGTCGTTGCCGTTGAAGGTGCGGTGAACAAAGCATTTCAACCGTTCCATGTCTGCATTCCCGTTCGAAGAAAATGAATTTTCCATTAAAAAATCATAGGGAGCATTGTCCATAATATCCATCAGGCGATTGGCATTGTTGATAATGCTTTTGCGTTGTCCCCACGAAATGGTGGCGGTAAGAAAACCTGCAATCTCGATATCCTCTTTTCGCGAAAAGCGCCGTGGGATTTGAATAGGGTCGGAGTCGATAAAATCAAGGCGATTGTATAAAAGCACTCTGTCGTCCAGGAGTCGTTTGATGTCGTTGTTATTTGTTGGTTGGGTCATTCGTTGATATATGAGTAAGTGAAGCCTCTTCCATACTTTGCATAATGAGGTTTGTTAATTGATGATAATCGGGCGTATATCCTTTTTCTTTGAGCGAAGTCACAAAATCGGTATGCTTTCGCCCCTGACGGTAATCGGGTTCTTTCGTAGGGTGTTTCAGATATTTTTCGAATGTAGATGCCGGTTCAGCCAGATTGAGCACGGCGTGATACAGCAAGCTATCTTTATTGCGGTAGATGGATGAGCCCAAAATCTTTTTACCATCAATGGCAATGTCGGAAATTCCTCTCAACGAAAGATCTTGTATGCCGGCTTTTTCTAGGGCCGAGATAATCAATCTGTTTGTTTTCAAAAACACATCTTTCGGTTGTAGCTCTTTGGGATTGGAGTAAACAACTGAAATAATCAGGTTGTCGGGCGTAAGCATCACGGTTTGTCCACCCGACGGCCTTTTGAGCACAGTGATGCCATCCAGAAGCACTCTTTCTAAAAACAATGCTTCATCCGCCCGATTGGATGCCCCCAAAACGATATAGGTTTTGTCGGGAATCCAAATCAGAAATGGCTTGGTTTTATTCTCAAGCAATTGGATATCGGGAAGATTATAATCGGTCATTTAAAGCAGTTTATTAGTAATTTGTTCAGATTGGTCTCTGCAGTGTTTATCAGGTGTCCCGAAGCACTCAGAAAATTCAACGCGGGATTATAAAATTTGCATGCAAATGAGCAATTCCGTGCGTTCTGACAGTAATTCCATGACTTCTGACAGTGATTCCAAGGCTTCTGACAGCAATACGGAGCGTCCTGACAGCAATTCCATGTGTTCTGACAGCGATTCTGAGGCTTCTGACACTAATTCCGAGCTCTCAGACTGCGATTCCAAGGCTTCTGACAGTGATTCTGAGCTCCCTGACTCTGATTCCGAGTTCTATGACTATTTGTGAATAGCCTTATCGAAAGCATCAAAGCCAGCTTCCATAAATATCTCCGAAACGGTTGGATGAGCATGTATTGTGTTCGCCACATCGTAAACGGTACCATCAAAGGTCATAAATGCACTTGCTTCGGAAATCATGTCGGTAGCATTTGCCGCAACTATTTGAACACCGAGAACGGTTCCATATTTTTTATCGGAAAGCATGCGTATATACCCTTCAGTATTCCCCTCTATCATGGCTTTTGCATTCGCCGATAAGGGGAATTCCGTAACTTTAAACGAAATCTCCTTGCTATTTAGTTCTTGCTCGGTCATTCCAATTTGAGATACTTCCGGAACGGTATACATGTTGATAGGATAATTTGACGTGTTGAAGCGTTTTTTTATGCCCTTGATGGTGTTGATAACGTGAATTCCCTGTGCCGAAGCTATATGTGCCACAAAACTTTTACCACTCACATCGCCGATAGCATACACACCATCGACATTTGTCTCAAATTTATCGTTTGTCTTTATAAACCCGCGCTCGGTAAGTTGCAGCGGAGTTTCGCTTTCGGGGATAATAGCCTTTCGCGAATTACAATTTACAAGTAAATCGCATTTGATTTTTGAATTACCAATGTAAAGTTCGCCACTCTCATATTTCTCAGGATAAGCATCCACTATCAACTCAATTTCTTCTGTTTTGAGTTTCTGTGTTACGTACTTGATTAAATGCTCGTCCAGTCCCACCATAAAATAATCGCTGTTGGCAATGAGCGTCACCTTTTTGTCGATGAGTTTGAAGAACTGCGCTATTTCTACCGACGAAATATGATTGCCGGTAACCACAATATTCTTTGGAATTTCAGTCAGAGAAAACAGATTTTCCACTTCAACAATGGGCGCATTTTCCAACTTCTTATCCATCGCCTTTGGTTTAGAACCGGTAGCAACAATGATATGTTTAGCGCTTATTTTCTTTCCGTCAACAGTCACCGAATGATCCGATCCAATCACTGCATTGCCGGAGATTATATCTACTCCGTTTTTATTGAGCAGATAACTTACGCCCGACCCAAGCTTACCCGATATTTTCTTCGATCGTGCTTTTACTTTTTCCCAATTAAAAGTGAGGTTATGTTCGAAGATGCCGTCGATGCCAAAATCGTCGGCATGTTTTATTTTGTCGAATAACTTTGCACTTTCGAGTAATGCTTTTGTGGGGATGCAACCCCACTGGAGGCACATGCCGCCAATGTATTTTTTTTCTACAATGGCGGTTTTCAATCCAACTTGTCCTGCTCTGATGGCAGCAACATAACCGGCAGGGCCGGCACCGATAATTATCACATCGTATTCCATGGTTCTTGTTTTGATTTGTGAATTAGATATCCATTTTATTCCATCAGCAAAAGCATTGGATCGGAAAGATACTCCATAATGCTGTTTACAAACCGGGATGCTTCGCCTCCGTCCACTATCCGATGATCAACCGAAAGCGATAACGGCAATACATTTCCGGCTACAACCTGGTCATTTTTTATGACCGGTTTCTTCACTATCCTACCAATACCCAATATTCCGGCTTGCGGATAATTGATTACCGGAGTGGCAAAAATGCCGCCTATAGAACCATAGTTAGTAAGCGTAAATGTTCCATCCTTCATGTCATCCATCGTGAGTTTCCTATCCCTGGATTTGTTTGACAACAGCATGATTTCATGAGCAATTTGCATAATGGATAGCTGATCGGCATTTCTGATAACCGGCACTACCAGCCCTTCGGGAGTATCAATGGCAATGGCAATATTATAATAGTTTTTGAAAATCATTCTGTCGTTTTCCATATCCATCTGCGAGTTCAACTGTCGGTGCTTTTTAAGTGCATGAACAGTTGCTTTCACAATGAAAGAAAGATAGGTAAGTTTGATATCCTTCTCGGCATACTTGTGCTTGAATTTATCCCTAATTTTCATCAAATCAGAAATTTCAACCTCTTCGAAAAGCGTCATATGTGCTGTGCTCTGTTTGGAATTCAGCATATTTTTTGCAATGGCTTTTCTGATTTGCGAAAGCGCTTCGTAGGTATATGCTTCGGCAGGTTGAATGGGTGTAAACGGTTCGGTTTTTTGTTTTACATCGGCTGCACGTTTTGTTGGCTGATGGTTTTGAATGTCTTCCTTCGTTACCCTTCCCGATGGTCCTGTCCCTTTAACGGCATTTATATCAATATTCAGGTCCTTTGCCATGGCACGCGCAAGTGGGGTAGCTAATACTTTTGAAATCGATTTTTCTTCCGTTTTTGGTTTCGAAGAACCCTCGTCGCTAGCTGCCAGATAAGCATTTTTACCCGCCAGTTCCATAGTACCTACAACTCCGGCACCTTCTTCTTCATCACCCTCTTTGGGTTCTGCTTTTTCCGGTTCTTTGGTTTCGACCACAGCTGCAGCGCCCAATACGCCTTCAATCTCAATTTCTACCAACGGACTTCCAACTTTGATTGTTTCGCCTACGCTACCGAATATCTCAACGATAGTGCCTGTTTTGGGAGATGGAATATCGGTTACAATCTTGTCGGTTTCCATGTTCACAAGCGCCTGTCCGGCTTTTACTGCCTGTCCTTTTACAACATGCCATTCGAGGATGGTACCTTCTTCAAGGCCTTCACCTATATCCGGAAAATTAAAAATATATCTCATGGTGTTGTAATTTAAAATTTGACAGTACGTTCAATTTCATAGAAAATTCTATCAGGACTTATCATATACATCGATTCACCTTTGGCCAATGGCACTATGGTATCGAAGCCCATTACGCGTTTTGGTGGAGCTTCCAGATAAAGGAATGCTTCTTCGTTGGCAATGGCCATCAGTTCGCCACCCACACTGAACGATTCGGGCGCCTCTGCTACAATCACTACTCTTCCTGTCTTTTTAATGGATGCGGCTATTGTTTCTTTATCAATTGGATAAATGGTTCGCAAATCAATCAACTCGACCGAAATACCAGCTTCTTTAGCCATTATCATTGCCTTTTGGCATTCGCGAATCATGGCGCCAAATGCCACTACGGTTACGTCGGTACCTTCAGCCAGTACTTTAGCTTTGCCCAGCGGAATGGAAAATTTATCGTCAGACACTTCTTGTTTTATGGCTCTGTAAATTCGTTTTGGTTCCATGAAGATAACGGGATCATCGCTTTCAATGGCCGCTATCATTAAACCTTTAGCATCATGTGGGGTAGAGGGTACTACCACTTTTAATCCCGGAATATGCGAATACAATGCTTCCGGACTTTCGGAGTGATGCTCCAATGCATTTATACCGCCTCCGTACGGAAAACGAATCACCATGGGGGCTTTGTACATGCTCCGCGAACGGTTGTGCATACGCGATACATTGGAGATAACCTGATTAAATGCAGGATATGAAAAACCATCAAACTGTAGCTCAACAACCGGTCGTAAACCCGATAAAGCCATTCCAAGTCCTGTTCCTACGATGGCCGATTCGGCAATAGGTGTGTCAAAAACTCTTTCAACACCGTGTTTCTTTTGCAGTCCTTCCGTTACTCTGAAAACACCACCTTCCACTCCGGCATCTTCACCGAAAACTACTACCGATTTATCTTCTTCAAGCTTAATGTCTAATGCATTATTTATGGCTTGTACTATTGTCATTACACTCATTTTCTGCTTTCCTTCCATGTTAGAAATTGTTCATAATCCGATTTCTGCCTTTTTAAATCTTCGGGCATATCCACATACATATGTTGAAAAACATCTTCCAATTTATAAGCTGCTTCATTTTCGGCTTCTTCAAATTGTTTATCAACCTCCAGTTTGTATTTTTCAATTAGTTCTTCTTCATTCTCTTTCCAGATGCCTTTTTCATCCATGTATTTTTTCAGTCGTATGATAGGGTCTGTTTTATCCCATTCCAGTTCTTCTTCTTTTGTGCGATATTTAGTAGGATCATCGGAAGTGGTGTGCGCACCTTTTCTATATGTTAATGCTTCAATTAATACCGCACCATTACCAGCTTTGGCATATTCCGCAGCTGCTTTGTAGATGGCATACATAGCAAAAAAATCGTTACCGTCTACTTTTATTCCTGGTAAACCGAAAGCGTAGGATTTTATGGCCAAATTGACCGAATTGGTTTGATTGCGTACCGGTACTGAAATGGCATATTGATTATTCTGGATGGTATAGATGACCGGAACTTTCCATATTCCCGCAAAATTGAGTGCTTCGCTGAAATCGCCTTCCGAAGTACCTCCATCACCTATGGAGGTGAAGACAAGCTCATCTTTTTTCTGGTATTTTACGGAGTAACCAATACCTGTGGCATGCAAAAACTGTGAGCCGATGGAGATGCTAATGGGCAGGACATGATTTGCTTTTTTATAATTGCTACCTTCTTCATTTCCCATATAATAAAGGAATATCTCTTTCATGGTTACACCTTTTAAAAGCATTATTCCCACTTCGCGAAAAGCGGGGGCTAACCAGTCCTGGTCTCTCATAATCATTCCTGATGCCGCATGAATAGCTTCGTGTCCCATGCAGGGCGGAAAAGTGTACATTCTCCCCTGACGCTGATACGAAACTGCCATTTGGTCGGCAGTTCGGAAATAGAGCATGTGTTTGTAAGCTTGGATGATCGTTTCATCATCCAGGTCAGGCATTAATTCCTTGTTTATAACCTTGCCATCATTATCGATGATTCTGAGTATTTTATCTTCGGCAGGATCGAAGTCTTTAAATAGATTTGTTTGTTTCTTTGTGTCGGTTTTGTCAACCGATTTTTTAGTTGTAGTCACCATATATCAAATTTTTATGACATTAGAATTTGTATGTTTACTAACAACCCATATTTGATAAGGTTCGCAAGAATACTATTTGTAAATGAATTTTAGCTAGTTATAACCAAACTTTACGCAGATAGATTAGCTCTACAAATTTTAATTTGAGCATTTAGTTCCTTGTGGTGCGATGGAATAAAAAAACGAATGGTCGAAACCTTTCGATTTCGACCGTTCGTGATATTTATTTATCCAACTAAGAAAACACCTATTTATTGCAATCCGATTTTTAGCTACTTTTATTAATTCGCTACTATTAATATATGAATAATGGTAGAAATTTAGAATATAATGTTCTGAAACCTTTTATTGTAAGCAGTTTCCGTTGATTTTGTTCTGTCTGTATTGACGTTCTTTGCAAAATTATATTACTTTTACCGTGTATTTAGGACACATTAACCTAATTGTATATTAATTTGCAACTGCGAATTTATTTTTATATTTGGTTGAGCCATTCCAATGCACTTTTATGTTCTTTGAATATTTTTATTCTGATACCTTTATTATAACAAGTATTCTCAAAGAAAATGAATGCTGAAGAGTTTCTTTCGTTAATCAATAATGCAGTCGGTATATATCTTAATTTGATGTTCGTTTTGTCATAATGATCTGGAAACCAAAAATAAGCTGAGCCACATGAAATTTGAATATTAGTAATCTGACTGTAGTCAAATAATAGTTTGTAGCCTATTTTATGTGCTTTAACTCTAACTGTTATACCCATTAAAGCAGCCTTGTTGGTTGTTAGAATTCCTAAAACAGTAACCTTTATAATTTTAAGCTCATCAATAATTTCATAGGTATATTCCATAGATTTTGTTGCCAACGCATTTTAATTGAAATAATTGTACTGATTAAAAGATGTATATACGACTTTTACTTTACTATCTGTATCTATTTTTACTTTAGTATTGATAAAGATATAGTTGAAGTAATACTAGTGTGACTATTTAAATTTTTAAAAATCAATATGTTATTTCTGTATTTTAGATGTTTACAGTTAGCTGGAAATAACGTTAGAACTCTTTTAGTGTATTATTCAGACTTCAAAGATAATACATATACATGTATATGCAAAGAGTTTTATTAATTATTTTTACTTTGTGTGTATTAAATCTATTTAAGTGTGGAAAAGAATATTGAACAATTTGTTATTGATAGAGTAAGAGACATGCGGCAGGAAAAGGGTATTTCTCAAGCTGAGTTGGCCGGTAGAATCGATGTCTCCAGAGGTTTTATAGGTGCTGTTGAGAATCCACGTCAACGCGCTAAATATAATCTCTCAGTTTTAAATGAGATAGCAAAGGTGTTTGATTGCTCTATCAGAGATTTTTTTCCCGAGAAATACCTGTGAAGAAAGCTATTTGAAGTTTTAGACGGAAGTAGTATATATAAATAGCGGTCGAAATCTCATGATTTCGACCGCTATTTATATTAAGAATGTAGGTTGATTTTGAAGTAAGATGTAATCAAAATTATTTATTCTTCATCATAAACACATATTTATTATCCGTATCTGTTCCGTTTGGAATGTGTTTTAGTGGTCTGTAGATGATTATTTTGTTGTTGATGTCTATTCCTTTAAATAAATCCCCGATTTTTTCGTGCATGGCTTTACATTCAGCGGCCAATGCGGGCACATTTTTCAAATCGATAGAAGTGGTATAGAGAACCAATGGCAAGCAACCTTCGGGCATTATCTGAGAATACACTCTGTAAATGACGGGTTTTGTTTCTACATAGCCTACCGTATGTGGAAAATTATATTTGCTGTAGGTTTCTTTTGTTACCTTTTGTTCGAAGGATTGAATTTCTTTTTCTTTTTGGTATTGCCACATGTGATTTATAGGGCTCAATATTTGAGTGGCCAATACAATATGGCACATTGCATCCATGAGGTGACCCTTTTTGTATTCCGATTTTGCCTGCAAATACCAATCTACTGCATCCTTGTGCATGATTCTCAAAGCACCTGCCTGCAAGTTGGTGAGTTTCCATTCATTATTGTGCTTTCCATAAAAAAAAGTGAAACTTTTTTGATACAAGCTATCCTCAAAATAAGCCACTACCACATACATTTCCTTGTTGCGGGAGTCGTACTGAATCTGGTAATCATGGATATTCCCCTTGTCTGAACTTACGGTAGCAATACCTTTTTTGGCTACATTTTTCTGATAAAACTCGTTCAGTATTCTGAAATCGGATTTTTTTATTGTTCCTTTTACCAATTGCATTAACCGTTGTATCTCTTTTTTTCTATTGCGCAACCTTTCGTTACAAATGGGTAAAATAGTTTGTATTTTGTTTTCAACAAGCCCATTTACAATCTTTTTGTTGAGTGCATGTATCTCATTTTTAATACGTGGATCTATTTTATTGTCCTTTTTGGTTTCGCTCATCGAGCAAGCCGATAATAAAAGAGCAAGAAGCGATGTGGCTAAAAAATTAAATTTCATTTTTCGGGTAAGTTTCAAGAAATTTATGTCAGAGTACAATTTTATTGTGATTGCAAAGTTATGAAAAAAGATGCTTTCATATCTGATGAATTAAGATTTCTTATCGATATAAAGTCAACCTTCAACACAATTTCAGAGTTCATGTACGCAGTAAACAACTATTTTTATCACGTTCGTCCCCCTTTTTCGTCGATTCAACGGATTTAACAGATGGGCGTGTGCGGAATACACTACTTTTGTACTGTTATTTATTTCCATATATAAATTGAACCAGGTAGAGAATATTTCTCACAACATAAACTATAAACAATAAATTATGAATTTACGAAAAGTGATTTTATCTTTTGTTTTTCTGTCATTTCTTAGTTCTGTTTTTGCCGTAATGCCGGTGGACAGGATTAGTTTGAGCGGTAACATAAAAGATGAAATAAATGGAGAGGCACTGATTGGTGTCACGGTTTTTATTAAAGAGCTGAAAAGAGGTGCGGTAACGAATAGTTACGGATTTTATTCCATCAGCGTGCCAAAGGGAGATTATACGGTAGAAGTGTCGTATGTTGGTTATGAACCTATTTCCAAGAAAATAGCATTGAATCAACCCATTAAACTCGATTTTGAAATTAAAACGGCTACGAATGAAATTGAGGAACTAGTGGTAACATCTAAACGCAGGGATGAAAATATCACCCTCAATCGCATGAGTGCGCAGCAGGTATCTATTGCTACTATTCGAAAAATGCCCGCGTTGATGGGCGAAGTAGATTTACTGAAAGCGGTTCAGTTGCTCCCTGGAGTGGTTTCGGCCGGTGAGGGGACATCCAGCTTTAGTGTGCGGGGTGGGGGAATTGACCAAAACCTGATTGTGCTGGATGAGGCAACCATTTACAATGCTTCGCACATGATGGGCTTCTTTTCGGTTTTCAATAACGATGCCATTAAAAATATGACACTTTACAAAGGCGATATTCCTGCTACTTACGACGGGCGCTTGTCGTCGTTACTGGATATACAGATGAAGGATGGTAATTCGAAGAAATTCTCGGGTAGTGGTGGCATTGGGCTCATCTCAAGTAGATTGACACTCGAAGGGCCTATTGGTTCGGATAAAACTTCGTTTGTTGTGTCGGCTCGTAGAACCTATGCTGACTTATTCCTCAAGCTATCGTCCGATAAGGAAATCAACAAAAACCAACTGTATTTTTACGATTTCAATGCCAAAATAAACCATCGTATCGACGAGAACAACCGTATTTTTCTGTCGGGCTATTTCGGACAGGATAAGTTTAAGAATGCCGATGCAGGTTTTAATTTTGGAAATGCTACGCTCACAGGTCGTTGGAATCACCTTTTCTCGCAAAGTTTGTTTAGTAACTTCTCTACTACTTACAGCCGATACAATTACGGTTTGGGGTCGAGCATGGGCAACGAGAGCAACTTCGACTGGAAATACAATATGCAGGATGTGAGTCTGAAGGCCGACTTTACTTATTTTATGACACCCGAGAACACTTTGAAGTTTGGTTACAATGCTATTTTACACAATCTGAAACCGGGTACGATAACCTCTACCGGAGGTGCCACCAGTTATGATACCTACATATTGCCTTCCATTAATGCTTTTGAACATGCACTTTATATCTCCGACGAGTATCAGGCCACGAAACGTCTGTCGGTAAAAGCAGGACTGCGCCTGACCGCCTTTTCGAGCATAGGTACCGGAACAGTGTACAACTACGATAGCAACTATAATTCTATTGATTCTACCGTTTATAAATCGGGTGAAGTGATTAAAACCTTTTATCGTCTTTCACCAAGGGTGGGAGTGAGCTATTTGCTGGACGAAAAATCGTCGGTGAAGGCCAATTATGCGCGGACCAATCAGTTTCTGCAGATGGCTTCCAACTCTACAGCCGGAACGCCGCTTGACTTATGGTTCACGGCCGGTAAGAACATTCAGCCGCAAACCTGCGATCAATATGCCGTGGGCTATTTCCGCAATTTTATGAACAACCGTCTGGAAGCTTCGGTGGAAGTGTTTTATAAAAATATGAAAAATACGATCGATTTTCGCGATCATGCGCAGCTTTTACTGAACCGCAAGTTGGACGGTGAACTTCGGTTTGGCGATTCACAGGCTTATGGAGCAGAGTTTCAGATACAAAAGAACATGGGGAAACTCACCGGCTGGGTTAGTTATACCTATTCGCGTACCGAACGAACCATTCAGGGTGTAAACAATAACGAAACCTATCTGGCTCCTTACGACCGTCCGCATACAGTTTATATTGTTGCGAGCTATGATTTGAATGAACATATATCTTTTGGGGCTAACTTTATATATGCCACAGGACAACCGGTGACTTACCCGATAGCTCGTATGGAAGTTGGCAACGTCATTCTGCCCGTTTACTCCAAACGTAACGAGTACCGCATGCCCGAATATCATCGTATGGATGTATCGCTGACTTGGAAACCAAAGCATAATCCTAAAAAAGCATGGACCGGAGAATGGAATTTCTCGGTGTACAATGTGTACGGACATAAAAATGCATGGGCTATCAATTTTGTAGACGATGCCGATACGGCTTACAAAACCAAGGCTCAGATGACCTATCTGTTTACTTTTGTTCCTTCAATTACCTATAACTTTAAATTCTAAGCTGTATGAAACTAAAATATAATATACTCGCTCTGCTATCGGCAGCCTTGTTTACTGCCTGTACTACCGACCTAACACTCGACCTGAAAGGCACTACGCCCGAACTGGTAGTGGAAGGTACAATGACCACTGACGCAATGGCGCACAGTGTGTCGTTGAAAAAAACGTCCAACTATTTTTCTAACGCAGCGGCCGATATGGTTTCGGGAGCTGTGGTAACGATCAGCGATGGTCAGAATACCATCACGCTTACCGAAGATGCCGTGAAGAAAGGCATTTACCTTACACCTGCCGATTATGCCGGAGTGGTGGGACGTACTTACACCCTCACTATCGACAATGTGGATGTGAATGCTGATGGAGTAAAAGAACGTTATACGGCATCGTGCCCCATCAGTTCTATGATTCAACTTGATAGTATCGACGTGGTAAAATCACGTATTTTTCAAACCGATATGTGGGCTGTGAAAGCCTGGGTGCAAGATCCGCCGGCGGAAGTAAACTACTACCTTATCCGGAATTATAAAAATGATAAGTGCGTGGCTGATAGTATTCAGGAATGGCAGATTACCAACGACGAATTTTTTAATGGGAAATACATGATTAACGAAACGTTCAGCTTTTTTTCGGACGAAAAACCGGATGAGAAATTAGTAGCTGGTGACCGTGTAACCCTCGAATTGTGTAGCGTAACCAAAGATTATATGGAATATATTCAGCAAGCGCAGGAAGAGTTTTGGGGACGTAATCCGCTGTTTGGTGGTCAGCCGGCTAATATTCGCACCAACATTAAACAAGTAGTACCGGCCAATAGTAAAACCAGTCCGCGCGGCTATTTTGCCGCCTATTCGGTGTCGTGGCGCAACACGGTGTATCAAGGAAAATAATTGAGAATGATTACTTATTCTGTTTTCTCTTGACGCAACTATAAAATGGGCTGAACAACTCGTAAAGATGTTCAGCCCATTAATTTTTTGCTAATAACCTAAGTTCGGGATAAGAATGTATTGCTAAATAAACTAACTTCCTGAAAATATGGAAATAAGGTTGTATTGGTTCTGATTTTTTTGCTACTAAGGTTGAAATAATTAGTAAATAAATAAAGTCTTAACCTTAGTGGGAATCCTGACTCCATTCAATATTAAACCTTATTGATAAATTGAGATGGTTGAATATAAGAAACTTCTAAATATCCTTATCCCGAACTCAGGTTAATATAGTCCGTTCTATTTTGCTGGTGTCTCGGTTGCAAATAAGTCGTGAGGTTTTGAGCTGAAGTTGGAATTCAGAAAATAGCTCATCAGAAATATATACGCTACAAATCCCAATACGATAAACAGTTGTACCCAGGAGGTTTTTTGAATATCTTGTCTCGATTTCATATCACACACTTCGCCCGGACAGTATTGCGCTTTCTCTCTGTAAATAAGCGAATACACTTTACAGCCCAAACAGATGCCGAATACTGATTCGAAGAACAAAAATATGAGACAGATAAGGCAGATAATGCCGGTTATTATGCTGTAGGTATTGACAACCACCATCAATACAAACATGGTAGTGGCGAGCACTAACCCGATAATCCACGAGAACTTCTTTTGCTTTGCACCAACATATTCCGGCGTTTGATTGCTAACAATGAGGCGACCCAGAATTAATGTGGGCGAAAATCTCGGACTCACAAATACGCGGATAATAAAATCGGTTAGAAATAGGGTGATACTGTATTTTATTAGCAGAAAATCCCCTTTCGATAAGATAAGAAACAGCGATATAATCATTAATAAAAACAGCATACCGGCAGCGGCTCTTACTTCCCGTTCGTTCAATACGGGGATGTTGTATCCTTCAACATCTTCCCCAAATTTAATTATTTTACTCATTCTATTTTACTGGTTTTAAGTGTTTGTTGATAATACATTGACGTTCACATTCGATGACAAATATAATCATTTTATTGATATTCATCACACTCCCCCTCGTTTCCAAACGAGGGGGAGTGATGGCTGTAATGTATAATCAGTAGGGTACAAAATATCAAAAAATATTTTTACATTTGCTTTCTGTTTTAAACCAAGATACTATGTCATCAAAATTTCAAAACAAATATCGTATTCCTTCCGCACGTTGGCAGTCGTGGGATTATAGCAGTGAAGGTCTGTATTTTATTACCATCAATGCCGTACATCATGAATGTTTGTTCGGCACTATCGTCGATAAGGAAATGTATTTATCGGCATACGGACAAATAGTGGCCGAGGAATGGAATAAATCATTTGAAATCAGAACGGAATTGTTTTGCGATGCGTTCGTGATTATGCCCAATCATATTCATGCCATTTTACGGATTGAATATCCCGTAGAGACGCACTGCCGTGCGTCTGATGATCATGTGGCAAATAATTTTGGTGTAGAGACGCACAGCGGTGCGTCTGATTGTGCGTCAGATAAATTTGTTGTAGAGACGCACATCTGTGCGTCTCTATCGGGTGATGACAATAACCGCGCGTCAATACGGGGTGCCTGTGATGGCTATGGTGTTGCATTTCGGGAACCGAAATCCATATCATCATTCGTTGGTGGTTTTAAATCGGTTGTTACTGCGCGCATAAATACATTGCGACAAACCAAAGGACAGAAGGTTTGGCAGTATCGATTTCATGATCATGTCATTCGGGATTATGAAGCATGTCGGCGTATTGGTGTGTACATCGTCGAATATCGCGAATTGGAAAGACGACATGTACTATAAACCATAATCTCAACTCGTACTCTCCATCTGCCTTAAACTAAAACAGCCAATTGTTTTTCAACAATTGGCTGTAAATTATGTCTGTCGGCGTTATTCGTTGTACTTTTTATCTCTATTCAACTCCTCCAGCAAGCTGTTGATTTCTTTTTTTAGTTCAACCATTTTTAGTTCACGGTTTATAGCCACATCATAATGCCACTGTAGCTTTTCCATCTTTTCCTTAATCGTCAGCTCATTTTCCTTTCGTTCGGTTATATCTAAAATAAATCCTTCGTAATAAAGCTTATTTCCATTCTCGTCGCGGATTAATTTAGTATTTATTGATACCCAAATTATTGTTCCGTCTACCTTTCTAAACTGGTTCTCTAGACCTACGATAACATCTTGTTTCTCAAATAAAGACATGTATTCATTTTTTTCATCCGAGTTCACCCAAAGTTGATCATTCATCAATCTTGTAGAAGCAAGAACGGCTTGAGGTGAATCATAGCCCATTATTTTAGCCAATGCCTTGTTTGCTTTAAAGCACTTCCCTTCCAGTGAAATCTGGAACATGCCCTCAAGTGCATTATCGTAAATCTTATGATACTGTTCCACACTTTCTTTCAACAGGGCTTCAGCTTTTTTACGTTTATCTTCTTCTTTGACGATAAGCCATGCCTTTGTTCCGAAAGTAATAAAAATCAGTCCGAAGATGAAAAATACAAGAATGATAAGTATGAGCCTGTTTCGGAATGAAACAAGACTTTGAAGTGCTTCGTCGCGGTTAGATACCACCACTATAGACCAAAATGTATTCTTCAACTGAACCGGAACATACACTGCCAGTTTGGTTGCTAATTTTATTTTATGCCCACTGGCCTGATCAAATTGGTAGGTTGCATATCCCTGACGACCCTTAAGCATTTCGTTTAGCATAGGTGTAAACGATGGAAAACCTTTGAGATTCTCGGCTGCTGATTTTCCAACGAATCCCGGTTCCGGACTATATAGTTCAATGCCGTCACGACTGACCACCCATGCGTGCCCCGTTTTCCCAATTCTAATATCCGCAAGGTAGCGTTTTGCTACGGTTTTGAAATTAATAAGAATACCGATAGAACCTTTGAAATTTGTGCCTTCAAATATTGGTACATGCACAGCAATGGCTTTACCACCCTCAGCCGGTGTAAATACATCGCTGATTGTTATTTTATGATGTTTAAGCAACTCCTGAACATGTTTTTGCCCGGATATATCAACTCCGATTATGTTGCTGTACGATGGAGAGTACGTTATTATTCCCTTTTCGTTGACACGGGTAATGGATATAATTTCGTCCTTATGTGACTCATACAGTAGTTTCATGAGGTGTATGCCGTCAGTATGGTTGTCTATAATATCATGTGTTTTTGAAAGTGCGTCCAAAATGCCTATCCAGTTCGTGAAATATCCTTCAATTCCACGTGCAGCTACCTTGGCATGAACCATTTGCGTCTCGTTTGTATGTCTAATGGCAGTATTTTTAGCTTCATTGTAGAACATATAAAAAAGAAAAGTACACACTCCGGTAAAGGCAATTATAAGTGCGATAAATGTTTTTTTATTCATAATTTATAGTTAAAATGTAGGTCGTAAGCTCTTTTAGTACTATTAGATTATCGCGATTGTTTGTTGAGCTAAACATCTGTGAATTTTATATATAACGCATTAGTTACAAATATAATATATTTTAATTGTCGAATTTTATACTCGTAGCATTATTAATACAAAAAAAGTAAAAATAATAATAATGCTGGAGTATTTATTACGTTAGATACAATTAATCGTAGAGATTGCTACAAATGCTTTATTTTGACGATTCTCCAAACTTTCCGTATCTCTTGTTGTTTCATCACTATAAAAAATATACACTTGAACGAATGAAAATGAAAATAGAAATATGGAGCGATGTGATGTGTCCGTTCTGCTATTTGGGTAAGCGGAAGTTTGAAAACGCGTTAGCTCAATTTGCAGACAAAGAACACATAGAGGTGGAGTGGAAGGGGTTTCAGCTAAATCCTGCTTTAGTCACCAATCCGGGTATCAGTATTCAGCAATATCTCTCTGATCATAAAGGTATGTCGCTTGAACAAGTCAAGCAAAGTCAAAGTTACATCACGCAATCCGGACAAGCAGTTGGTCTCGACTATCATTTCGATAAGGTGATTGTGGCCAATACATTTAAAGCGCAACAGTTGCTTAAGTTTGCTCGTGAGCAGAATAAACAAAACGAAATGGAGGAACGGTTGTTTGAGGCATTTTTCACCGAAGGACAGAATGTCGACGATTTGACTACACTTGTGCAACTGGCCATTGAAGTTGGATTAGATGCAACCGGACTGCTCGATGCACTCGAAACGAATCAATACCTTGCGCCAGTTGAAGCCGATATTGCCGAAGCCAATGCGTTGGGGATTCATAGTGTGCCTTATTTCGTATTCAACCGTAAACTGGCTGTGAACGGTGCGCAGGACAGTGCTGTTTTTCTGGAAACACTGCGCAAAGCCTTTGCCGAATGGGTTAAAGATTATCCTGAAATTAAACCCCGTCCGCTTACGTTTAGCTATAAACCTGCCTGAAACTAAACAAACGGCCGACTGCTTTTATGCAATCGGTTGTTTGTTATTTAAAGCTTATCCAATTATATATTTACTTTTGGGGAGTAGCGATAGTAGCTTAATGATAAGGTATGAAACGATAAAGGTGCAAATTGCTATTAGAGGTATTTTTAACTGTATTGGACTGATTATCGAATCGAATAAGGAGTAAAAAAAGTTGAGCACCATAATATGCGCCAGATAAATGCCGTAACTTATTTTGGAAATGTCAGTAATTCCTCTGGCTGCTATTGATGACGGATTACTGAAGCTTATATTTTTAAAAATAAGGAATGTGCCAATGCTCATCATGGCTACATTGATGGTCTCAAATTGCCATGTAAGTTCCAGTTTCGAAACATCAGTTGCCGAATTTAGCAATGAAATAAAACCTCCGGCTGTGATGGCATATCCCGCTATAATCAGCAATAAACCGACAGGCAAATACCATGTTTTCTTTTCGGGCATAAACTTTTTAATATAAGCCCCCAAAATCAAATATCCAAGGAAGCCCGAGAAGTAATAAAGTAGTGGAGTGTGATTCCAGAAACATTCGCCTAAAATCTGAGGATATATGAGATGAATGTATGGTAAACAAAGTGTTATAGCCCATGTTGTCAGATAAAAGTGCATGTCTCGGCGTGATGCACCGGCTATCCAAGGCGAGATTATCGGTGCAAAAAGATATAACCCAATAAGCATGTACACGTACCATAGATGACCCACTTCAACACCAAAGTTAACAGGGATATGCAAAATATTTATCCCTGCCTGTGCCCAGTCGGTTTGACCTTTTAATGCCCAATAGATAGCATACAGCGCACACCAAACTACAAAAGGAATGGCTACGCGCGTAAATCGTTTTTTGAAGAATGTGCCCATTTCATCCTTTACAGGCAATAATAAATAACCCGAAATCATTACGAACAATGGTACTGAAATCCGGCATATTGAGTTTAGAATACCAACCCAAAAGGGTGCGTTTCCGGGTAATACTGTGGCTCCTGCACCAATGTAGTAAAACTCTCCGGTATGTACCTGAATAACCAGATAGCAGGCTAATACCCGTAAAATGTCCAATCCGTAGTTTCGTGTTTTTTCCATGATTATGTATCGTTTGTTTTCTAGATTTATTATGTTACAAATATACTGATTTATTACACTGATTTTAAATTTCAAATATGTTTTTTTGATAAAACTGGAACAACCGATTGCATTTCTACAATCGGTTGTTCCAGTTATGTTTAAAAATGACCTATCTAATAAAGTTAGTCATTACTTTTTGTACTTTGGCAGGAGCGGGGAGAGTGTCCTTGGTCATCTCGCGCATTTTAAGTTGCCACGCCATATTGTTGCCGAGCACTTCCATAATTTGTACGCCTTCGCCATCTTGCATTGCTTCGCCGGGGGTAGTGCCATGGATAATGTTCCAGTAGCTCGAAGTAGCAACCAACATTTCGGAATAGGAGAGGTAGTGGTTGAGGGCATCCAATGTTGACGAACCACCGGAACGACGAACTGCCACCACGGCTGCACCTACCTTATGACGGAAGAAACCACCGTTGCTGAGTGAAACATAAAACAAACGGTCGAGGAAGCTTTTCATAGTACCGGCAACACCCGAATAATATACAGGCGAAGATAGAATAATACCATCTGCATTTTTGATGGTCTGTATCCATTCGTTAAGTGGATCGGTGGTAATGCTGCATTTCTCGTCCTGCGTTCTTCGGCACGAACCACATGCCATACAGCCTCTCACAGCTTTATTGCCTACATGAATAATTTCAAACTCAATTCCGTTTTCTTCTAGTTTTGAACCTACAATTTTCAATGCATGGTAGGTGTTGCCTGTTTTGTGAGGGCTTCCGTTAATTGCGACTACTTTCATTTTTTCTTACCTCTGTGATAATTTATTTATTATTATCACAAAGATACGAATATATTTTGCTTCCAGTCTTGTTATAAAAATATCGGTCGGAGTAGTATTTCTTATTCATGGCAGACTAATTTTAATCACATACACATATCCTCTTCATACTGTTGTAACGTGTTTGTTGTTAGTTTGCGGTCAGAAATAAGAAACGACTATATGTTCAGAACCATCAGTTATATTTTACTATTTATGATACTATCTACTTCTTCCGTAATGAGTCAAATGCAACAATCAACAGAACTGTCAACTGCAGATGCCGAATCGCTTAAGATTCTCAGCTGGAACATTTACATGTTGCCTTACATTAGCTTATTTAATCGCAATTCCGATCGTGCAAGGGTAATTGCAGACAAATTACAGTATTCCGATTGTCAAATCATTGTTTTTCAGGAAGCTTTCAGCACTAAATGTCGTAGTGTTTTGTCAAAACGACTTGCAAAAGCATATCCTTTTCAATACGGACCTGCCAATAAATGTATGCTGCCATTCAGAACAAGTAGCGGGCTGTGGGTGGTGAGCAAAATACCCCTAACTCAGTTGGGTAAGATTAAATTTAGCATCAGCAAGGGGTTTGACATGATAGCTCGAAAAGGTGCAGTATTGTTTGAAGGTGACTTTCAGGGTGCAAAATTCCAGTTGTTGGCTACACACCTTCAGGCTGACGATGCAAATCATATCAGAGAGAATCAATGTGCCGAAATTAAAGAGCACTTGCTAAATCAGTATTATAATTCCAGCATTCCACAAATAATTTGCGGCGATTTTAATATTGATATGGACGATCATGCTAATTACAGGCAAATGTTACATATCCTCGAAGCAAATAATGGCGAAATAACCGGTGATACCAAGTACACTTATGACGAAATAGACAATACATTGGTACAAAACGCACAGGGTAAAAAAAGAGTTATTGACTATATTCTAGTTCGAAATGACCAATTTATCCACCAGATAGAGCGAACTGTAAAGACCTTCTATGAAAAGATTGGTCAACGTCCATCAAACCTCTCCGACCATTATGCAATGGAGGCGGTCATCAATTTTAATCCGGCTCTATCGCTGAATAGTACCTTAGCTTCTGCCGTCAAATAAATTTATTTGTAATATAGAAACAGCCGATCACATTTATGTAATCGGCTGTTTTGTTCTATTGACAACTTTGTTTATTCTCCATCTTCCAGTTGGAAAATTTTTTCGACATTTGTTTCAAAGCAGCGTGCAATTTTTAAGGCTAATAATGTTGATGGCACATATTTACCCAATTCCATGGCATTGATTGTTTGCCGACTAACTCCGACCGAATCTGCCAGTTGCTGTTGAGTAATATTCTTTATCGCCCTTTCAACTTTTATATTATTCTTCATTTTTCATGGATTTTCGGAGTTTGTAAACATTAATCTTAAATTTAAGCACAAATAAAATCAAAATTAAAAATAAATTCCCGCAGAGTATCTCAAAAAAGAACATGCCGTAAATAAATAATTCACAAAATATTAAAATTGAGAAATTAATCAAAAGTGCCCAAACTAATGAATTAGCTCTAATCTGAGAAATGTATTCATCCTCATCTTTTTCCTTTGAAAACGCAATAAGTAATAATGAAATGATTAAACCGATGGAAGTAATTTCGTCCATTATGTCATTGTTAGTAAATGAAAACCATAATTTAGAATTTTCAAGAAAATTATTATCTTCTATAATAGCAAAAATTGGAACTTTCAATTCAATTCTGGAACCACTTGTTGTAAAACAAAAATACAAGAACAATAATCCGAAAGGGATTAGCAAAATCCAACCCAGTTTCTGAAACTTGGAAGGGAATAAATAATTCTTTGTCATAATGATTAGTTTTAAATTTATGCTGCAAATGTAATGTATTTATTACATAATGACAAATAAACTTTACATTTTGTTTTGTATATCAGTGATTTTAAATATATTTAACTTATTTGATGCAAAACAGCCGATTGCATTTCTGCAATCGGCTGTTTTTTTATTTAGTCTAAAATCTTTGTTCTATGATCTGGTATCTAAGATCAATATTCATCCCAGCTCTTAATCTTGATGTCTTCGAAACTCATGGTACAGAAGGCATTGATAAAAGCTGATGCCAAACGCGCATTGGTGAACAACGGAATGTTGAAGTCGATAGCACCACGACGAATGATATAGTCATTCGCCAACTCGCGTTTAGAAGTATTCTTAGGTATATTAATCACCAAATCAAATTCTTTATTGGCAATCATATTCTTCACGTTTAGTTCACCTTCTTCGTCTGGCCAGTTTACTGCCGTTGCGTGTACACCATTTTCTTTCAAGAAACGTTGTGTTCCGTGTGTAGCAAATAGTTCATAACCTTTCTTTTGAAGTGCAAGGCAAGCATCAGACAGTTCCAGTTTAGATTTTGTTTCTCCGGAAGAAATCAGGATACGTTTTTTTGGAATGCGATAGCCTACCGAAAGTAATGATTTCAAAATTGCTTCAGAGAAATCATCACCAATACAACCTACTTCACCGGTCGAAGCCATATCTACTCCTAATACAGGATCCGCTTGTTGCAAACGGGCGAAGGAGAATTGAGAAGCTTTAATACCCACATAATCCAAATCGAAAGCCGATTTTTCAGGTTTCTCAACTTCCAAACCAAGCATTACTTTCGTTGCCAGTTCGATAAAGTTTATTTTCAATACCTTAGAAACAAATGGGAAACTACGTGACGAACGCAAGTTACATTCAATTACTTTGATATAATTATCACGCGCCAGGAACTGAATGTTGAATGGTCCGGAGATATTCAATGATTTTGCAATTTCGCTCGCAATTTTCTTGATTCGGCGAATGGTTTCCACATAAATTTTTTGCGGAGGGAATTGGGTGGTTGCGTCGCCCGAGTGAACTCCGGCAAATTCCACGTGTTCCGAAATAGCATAAACAAGTATTTCGCCATTTTTAGCTACCGCGTCTATTTCAATTTCCTTGCATCGTTCGATAAATTCAGAAATTACAACTGGGTGTTTCTTCGAAACATCAGTTGCCAGTTTCAGGAAGTTTTCAAGTTGAGTAGAATCGTAGCATACGTTCATAGCTGCACCCGAAAGTACATACGAAGGACGCACCAATACTGGGAATCCGATTCCTTTTACGAAATCATTCACATCATCGAAAGTTGTCAATTCTTTCCAGCGTGGTTGGTCAATCTTCAAGGTGTCGAGCATTGACGAGAACTTGTGACGGTCTTCGGCCATGTCGATATCTTTAGCTTGCGTTCCCAAGATAGTTACGTTAGCTCCTGCCAGTTTCAATGCCAGGTTGTTTGGAATTTGTCCTCCGGTAGAAACAATCGTTCCCATTGGATTTTCCATATCGATAATGTCCATCACACGTTCGAAGCTTAATTCATCGAAGTACAGACGGTCACACATATCGTAGTCGGTCGAAACCGTTTCAGGATTGTAATTGATCATTACCGAGCGGAAACCTTCTTTTCGAATGGTCAATAGCGCGTTTACACCACACCAGTCGAACTCAACCGACGAACCGATACGATATGCTCCCGAGCCAAGCACCACTACCGAGCGGTGGTCGCCAAGGTATTTTACATCACTGGCTGTTCCGCCGTAAGTAAGATACAAATAGTTGGTTTGTGCAGGATATTCGGCGGCCAGCGTATCAATTTGTTTTACCACCGGAACGATACCTCGTTCTTTACGGTGAAGACGGGTTAGTTTTATGTTTTCGTCAATATCGTTGCTGTCGCATTTAGTTACCAAACGAGTGATTTGGAAATCTGAGAATCCCATTTCTTTCGCACGGCGAAGTACAGTGTCCGGCAATTCATTCAACGAATTGAATGTTTCCAATTCATGTTCTTTATCAACAATAGCTTGCAATTTGTACAAGAACCAACGGTCAATGCGGGTCAATTCATGGAGTCTGTCAACAGTATATCCGCTGTGAAGCGCTTGTGCAAGATAGAATACACGTTTATCGGTTGGTTGATTCAATGCAGTATCCACGTCGTCGGCGTAAAAATCTTTGTTGGCCACGAATCCGTGCATACCCAACCCAATCATACGCAAGCCTTTTTGGAAAGCTTCTTCAAAGTTACGACCGATAGACATAATTTCGCCTACCGACTTCATGCTTGATCCCAACTGACGAGAAACGCCTTGGAATTTACCTAAATCCCAACGAGGAATCTTACAAACAATGTAGTCGAGTGCCGGTTCGAAAAATGCTGAAGTATCTTTTGTTACCGAGTTTTTCAATTCAGGTAATCCGTAACCAAGTCCCAGTTTAGCAGCTACGAAAGCCAAAGGATAACCGGTTGCTTTAGAAGCCAACGCCGAAGAACGACTCAAACGGGCGTTTACCTCAATCACACGGTAATCTTCCGAGAATGGATCGAAGGCATATTGAACGTTACATTCACCTACAATACCAATGTGGCGGATAATGCGGATAGCCAGTTCGCGAAGTTTGTGATATTCGCGGTTGGTTAGGGTTTGTGATGGAGCCACAACAATACTTTCGCCCGTATGAATTCCAAGCGGATCGAAGTTTTCCATATTACAAACCGTAATACAGTTGTCGTATTTATCACGAACTACTTCGTATTCAATTTCTTTCCAACCTTTTAATGATTTTTCAACCAACACCTGCGAAGAATAAGCAAACGCTTTGGTTACCAATTCTACCATTTCTTCGTCGTTGTCGCAGAAACCGCTACCCATGCCACCCAGTGCATAAGCCGCACGGACAATAACCGGATAACCGAGTTCATTAGCAGCACGAATGGCATTTTCAAGATCGTTTACCGCTTCACTCTTGATATAGTTTACATCGATTTCCGATAATTTTTGGTTGAAAATTTCGCGGTCTTCAGTGTCGATAATCGATTGTACAGGTGTTCCAAGAACACGTACATTATGTTTTTCAAAGATTTTGTCTCTAAATAAAGCTACACCACAGTTCAATGCTGTTTGTCCACCGAAGGATAGGAAAACACCGTCCGGTTTTTCTTTTTCGATAACACGTTCTACAAAGTCGGGAGTAACAGGTAAGAAATAAACCTTGTCGGCAATACCTTCCGAAGTTTGTACAGTGGCAATGTTAGGATTGATAAGTACCGTTTCAATACCTTCTTCTTTCAACGCTTTCAATGCTTGTGAACCGGAGTAGTCAAACTCACCTGCTTCACCAATCTTCAAAGCACCCGAACCAAGTACCAACACTTTCTTGATTTCGCCCTTGTTGATTTGTTTATCTTCGTGGGTTCTCTTTAGTTTTGCTACACATTCTTGCTCTATCAGTTCAGGAATGGTTTTGTCAGTTCCTTCGAGTGTTCTGATAAATACGTCGAATAAGAATTCGGTATCTGTTGGACCTGAAGCAGCTTCAGGGTGAAATTGTGCCGAGAACCATGGTTTTGTTTTATGACGAATACCTTCGTTTGTTCCGTCGTTCATGTTCACGAATAACGATTCCCATTCAGAGCTTAATGTTTTATTATCAACGGCAAAACCGTGATTTTGAGAAGTGATAAAGGCACGTTGCGTTCCAACTAATTGTACAGGTTGGTTATGGCTGCGGTGACCGTATTTCAATTTATACGTTTTGGCTCCACCGGCTACCGAAAGCAATTGGTTACCCATACAGATACCGAAAATCGGTTTTCCGGTTTTCATGGCTGTTTGAATATGGCGAACAGTGTCTTGAGCGTACTCAGGATCACCGGGACCATTAGAGATAAACAATCCGTCGAATTCAATGTGGTTGAAGTCATAATCCCATGGCACACGAATCACCGTAGTGTCGCGATTCAACAGACAACGTATAATATTATGTTTTACACCGCAGTCAACAAGCAAGACGCGGTATTTTCCGTTTCCGTAAGTTATTACTTCTTTGCAGCTCACTTTTGCTACTTGGTTTTCATCATCAGGATTGATAAAATCAATATCATCGCCATCAGGAAAAACAAACTTACCTTTCATGGTTCCTTTCTCACGAACCAACTTTGTCAACTCACGTGTATCAACTCCAAAAATTCCGGGTACTTTGTTTTCTATCAACCACTCGCTCAGACTTTTTCCTGCATTCCAGTGGCTGTATTCAAAAGAAAAATCGGAAACAATCAGGCCTGTAGCTTGAATTTTTTCCGATTCATAATAAGTAGAAAGTCCATCTTGGATGATATCATTTGGAACGCCGTAATTACCAACTAACGGAAACGTTATCGTCAAAAGCTGACCTGCATACGATGGATCGGTCAAACTCTCGGGATACCCGACCATGGCGGTATTAAAAACAACTTCTCCGGCTACCGGTTTTTCGTAACCAAAGGATTTACCTTTGAAAACGGTTCCGTCTTCCAAAACTAAATGAAGGGGCTTGTACTTGTGCATAAATATATTGTAGAGTGTAAAATTTTATTGTTTCCCGACTCGATTGTCCAAATTTGTGCAAAAGTACTGCTTTTTCTTCTTATCTGCAACTTCAAAATTGATAAAAACGTATTTATTTCCTCAAAGTTATCAACAATGCTATTTGTTTGTCGGTGAAATGATTGAAAAGAATAAAAAGGGAATAAATATTCGCAAATATCCCGAATGAATGAATTTGAATTGGGACTTGTTGATGTATGCTGATATTCATTATTTCCTTTTAACGGGGAGCGAAAATGATATAATGCTTATTTTACCGTTGCTTTTATTTTATTATTGTTGTGCATCAGAATGATGGCAAGTTGGTAGGGTCTGTTGTGTGAAATTAAATTAAAAATAGATATAAATGAAAATTTTATTCTGTTTTAGTTGTTTAGTATAAATGGAATCAGTATTTTTATAAATAAATTAAAGGGTTAATAATCTGATGATTGTTTAGCTGTTTGATTCTGAAATTGCAAAAAGTGAGGCCGTTTTTCAATTACCGAAATTTTTCTTTAATTCATTAGCAAAAAATTCTTCTAACTCAATAGAAAGTTGTAATTTTGCACCCGCTTAGAAATTACGAAAATCAATATATATTATGGCAGAAAAAAAATTGAATTTATTAGCTGAATTTCCATCGGTTAGCACACAGCAGTGGATGGACAAAGTTACAGCTGATCTCAAGGGAGCTGACTTCAACAAAAAGCTCGTTTGGAAAACCAACGAAGGCTTCAATGTGTTGCCTTTCTATCGTGCAGAGGATATTGCAAACCTCAAAACTAAAGATTCGGCTCCGGGTGCATTTCCTTACATTCGTGGAACTAAACCGGGTAATGAGTGGTTTGTACGTCAAGACATTGATGTGGTAAACGCAAAAGATGCTAACGCAAAAGCATTGGACGTTCTTTGTAAAGGTGCAACTTCACTTGGATTCAAATTAAACAAAGCTGATTTAAGTGCTGATTTTATTGCAACTTTGCTTGCTCACATTGTTCCTGAATCTGTAGAGCTAAACTTTGGAATTTGTGTAAGTGCAGCAGCTGAACTGGCTACTATTCTTACTGCTTATTTCAAATCGCAAAACGCTGATGTAACTAAATTGCAAGGTTCTATCAACTTTGACCCAATGAAACGCATGTTGCAAGCGGGCAAAGAGTTGACAAAAGAAGAAATTACTGCAAAAGCAAAAGCTACTATCGAAGCTGCTGCAGGTTTACCTTACTACCGCGTGATTGGCGTAAATGCAAATGTATTGAGTAATGCAGGTGCTTTTATCGCACAAGAGTTGGGTTATTCATTGGCTTGGGGTAACGAGTATCTTTCTATGATGGTGGAAGCCGGAGTGGATACTTCATTAGCTGCTAAAAAAATTAAATTTACGTATGGAGTTGGTGGTAACTATTTTATGGAAATTGCCAAATTCCGCGCTGCTCGCATGTTGTGGGCAATGATAGTAGATGCTTACCAACCTGCTTGTAAAAAAGACGATTGCTCAAGCACTGAAAACGGTATTTGTAAATGTGCAGCCAAAATGCGCGTTCATGCCGAAACAAGTACTTTCAACAAAACAATTCTTGACGCTAACGTAAACATGCTTCGTACCCAAACTGAAGCCATGAGTGCAACTATCGGAGGCGTTAACTCACTTACCGTTTTAGGTTACGATTCTGTTTTCAAACCTACCGACGAATTCTCGGAACGTATTGCCCGTAACCAACAATTATTATTAAAAGAAGAATGTCATTTCGATAAAGTTTCTGATCCTGCTGCAGGTTCATACTATGTTGAAACATTGACAAATGAAATAGCTGCTCAAGCCTGGAAATTGTTCTTAGAAGTTGAGGAGCAAGGTGGTTTCTTTGCTGCTATTACTTCGGGTTCTGTTCAACAAGCGATTAAAGCTACTGCTGCTACTCGTTTGAAATCAGTTTCAAGCCGTCGCGAAATTTTATTAGGAACCAATCAATTCCCTAACTTCAACGAAATTGGTGCTGAGAAAGTACAAAATGTTGAAGTTACAGACTGCGGTTGTTCACACTCAGGAACCGAAAAACTAGTACCGGTTCGTGGTGCTGCTCAATTCGAAGCGTTGCGCTTTGCTACCGAAGCGGCTGCTAAACGTCCAAAAGCGTTTATGTTGACCATTGGTAACCTGGCTATGCGTTTGGCTCGTGCTCAATTCTCATGTAATTTCTTTGCATGTGCAGGTTACGAAGTTGTTGATAACTTAGGATTTGCTACAGTTGAAGAAGGTGTAAAAGCTGCTTTGGAAGCAAATGCAGATATTATTGTTATTTGTTCGAGCGATGACGAATACGCTGAATTGGCTCCTGCTGCTTATGCATTGGCTAAAGGAAAAGCAGAATTTGTGGTTGCCGGAGCTCCTGCTTGTACCGACGATTTGAAAGCAATTGGAATTGAACATTTTGTAAATGTAAAAACCAATGTGTTGGATATGTTGAATTCATTCAATAGCAAATTAGGTATCAAGTAATTCTATTCTTCAATTAATTGTAAATAAACTGTGTACTTGTTTACTCGTCAACTTGTTTACTTTGTAGCTCGTAGCTTGTAACTTGTAACTCGTAACTCGTAACTAAAACAATATGAAACCAAATTTTAAAAATATAGACATTCAGAATTTTTCTGTTACGTCAAAAGCTCCTCAGACCGAAAGCACATGGCTTACTCCTGAGTTGATTCCCGTAAAACCATTTTACACCAAAGATGATTTGGAAGGAATGGAACATTTGAATTATGCTGCCGGACTTCCACCTTATTTGCGTGGACCTTACAGTGTGATGTACGCCATGCAACCCTGGACAATTCGTCAATATGCCGGATTTTCTACTGCCGAAGAATCAAATGCATTTTATCTTCGTAACCTTGCTGCAGGCCAAAAAGGTTTGTCAGTTGCGTTTGACTTACCTACTCACCGTGGCTACGATGCTGATCACGAACGTGTGGTCGGTGATGTTGGTAAAGCCGGTGTTTCTATCTGTTCTGTAGAAGATATGAAAGTGTTATTTGATGGTATTCCATTGAATAAAATGTCTGTTTCTATGACCATGAACGGTGCTGTACTTCCTATCCTTGCATTTTATATCAATGCAGGTTTAGAGCAAGGTGCAAAACTGGAAGAAATGGCCGGAACTATCCAAAATGATATTTTGAAAGAATTTATGGTTCGTAATACCTATATTTACCCACCAAAATTCTCGATGAAGATTATTGCTGATATTTTTGAGTTTACTTCTCAAAAAATGCCTAAGTTCAACTCTATCTCTATCTCTGGTTACCACATGCAGGAAGCCGGTGCAACTGCCGATATCGAGTTAGCTTACACATTGGCTGATGGACTTGAATATCTTCGCGCCGGAGTAAATGCAGGTATGGATATCGACTCGTTCGCTCCACGTTTGTCATTCTTCTGGGCTATCGGTCTGAATCACTTTATGGAAATTGCCAAAATGCGTGCTGCACGTATGTTGTGGGCAAAAATCGTAAAACAATTCAACCCTAAAAACCCAAAATCATTGGCGTTGCGTACACACTCGCAAACTTCAGGTTGGTCATTGACCGAGCAAGATCCATTCAACAACGTTGGACGTACTTGTATCGAAGCTATGGCTGCTGCATTGGGTCACACTCAATCGCTACACACCAATGCATTGGACGAAGCTATCGCTTTACCAACCGAATTTTCGGCTCGTATTGCCCGTAACACTCAAATCTATATTCAACAAGAAACTGATATTACCAAGGAAGTGGATCCATGGGCAGGTTCTTACTACGTAGAAACATTGACCAACGAGATTGCTGAAAAAGCATGGGCGTTGATCGAAGAAGTAGAAAAACTGGGTGGTATGGCTGCGGCTATCGAAACAGGTATTCCAAAAATGCGTATTGAAGAAGCGTCAGCTCGCACACAAGCACGTATCGACTCAGGAAGTCAGGTAATTGTTGGTGTAAACCAATACCGTTTGGAGAAAGAAGCTCCAATTGATATTTTGGAAGTAGATAATACTGCAGTACGTATTCAACAAATTGAACGTTTGAAACAATTACGTGCTAACCGTAACGAGGCTGATGTTCAAAAAGCATTGGCTGCTATTACCGAATGTGCCAAAACAGGCAACGGTAACTTACTGGAACTAGCCGTTGAAGCTGCTCGTTTGCGTGCTTCTTTAGGTGAAATATCTGATGCCTGCGAAGCTGTTGCAGGTCGTTATAAAGCAACCATTAGAACTATTTCAGGCGTGTATTCATCAGAAACTAAAAACGATGCAACTTTCCAGAGAGCTTGCGAGCTTACTGAGAAATTTGCCAAGAAAGAAGGTCGTCAACCTCGTATCATGATCGCCAAAATGGGTCAGGATGGTCACGACCGTGGTGCAAAAGTTGTTGCTACCGGTTATGCCGACTGTGGTTTCGACGTGGACATGGGACCATTGTTCCAAACTCCTGCCGAAGCAGCAAAACAAGCTGTAGAAAACGATGTACATATCATGGGTATTTCATCATTGGCAGCTGGTCACAAAACATTGATACCTCAGGTTATTGCAGAATTGAAAGCAATGGGTCGCGAAGATATCGTAGTAATTGCCGGTGGAGTTATTCCAGCGCAAGATTACGATTTCCTTTACAAAGCCGGTGTTGCAGCTATCTTTGGACCTGGTAGCCCGGTTGCTAAAGCAGCTTGTACTATCATGGAAATTTTATTGGAAGACTAATCCGTTCAACGGCTTCATGCCGTTTGTCGGATTATAGATTATATAGATAAAATAAAACGGACTTGCCTCAACTGAGGTGAGTCCGTTTTTTTTGTTGCTCAGTCCAAACTTTTTTACGCAGTAATACTTTTCGAACAGATGCTAATATCTTTCTTTATAATGACCAATTTTTATTGAAAAATAACGGTTTTAAAATGTTCTAAAACATAATTGAATATATTAACGCCTCGTTTTTTTAAGTTACTTTTGTGTGTTTTTTAAGAGATTGATTTAAATTTTACTTGTTGTAATCTATTTTGTCACTATTAGAAAATTCAATCGACATGCAATTATAATGGATTTTACTGCATCGTTATTATTATGAATACGCATTTCTCGACAAATTATATGCTACTTGTTTAATTTCCGACCCAATAGATAATCTTGTGAAAAAAAATAGACTTTGCCTCCTTCCAATACTGCTGTTTTTAATATTTCAATGTTTTTACATTCCACTAAAAGCACAACAAAACCAAACATTAGAGAGAGATACCACAAGTTTGGTTTCTTTTGATGTTTTGGCTCCTAAAATAGAAAGTGTCAATCACATAAAATTGTTTTTTAAATCGGAATGGTTTGCCGATAAGCGATTTAGAATATCTATTGCTTATCTACCTTTGGATGATTGTTTGGCAATCGTTAAGCGGGTGTCAGAATTATCATGTATTGCCATGGATGCAAACAGTTTTGTTTTTGTTCCGGTAGAAGTTCGTAATTATTCGAATAAATTAAACAACATGGGTGTACTGCTTATTGGTGATGAAAGTGATGCCGGGAAGTTTGCAAAAGCGACCATCTCAGGAAAAATAATTGATTTTAAAACAGGTAAACCACTGCATGGAGCAAGGATTAGTATAGATAAACTTAATGTAAGTTCATCATCGGACATCAAAGGAAATTACAAATTGACTATCCCTGTGGGGGAGTATGATTTGAGCCTTAATTATGCAGGTTTTGAGCAAGATGATAGAAACATTAAAGTAAGTGGAAACGGGATTGTTGATTTTGAGTTAGCAGAGAAATCGATAAAATTGAAGGAGGTGCTGATAACTGATAGAGCCATTAATCTCAATGTGGTGCGTACACAAATGAGTACCATCAAGTTTAATACTAAAATAATTAAAGAATTGCCCATGTTTTTGGGAGAAAAAGATATTATAAAAAGCATAACGTTGCTTCCGGGGGTACAATCGACTGGTGAGTTTGGAACAGGTTTTTTTGTACGTGGAGGTAGCTCAGATCAGAACCTGATTTTGGTAGAGGATGTACCGCTGTTTAATTCATCTCATATGTTCGGGTTAAGTTCGGCAATTAATTCAGATGGAATTAATAGTGTCACACTTTTAAAAGCAGGAATACCTTCTAAATACGGCGAAAGAGCATCTTCTGTTATGGATATTCGCCTGGGAACTACCGCTGATACCCTTTCATTTAAGGGTGGTATTGGTCTTTTAAATACCCGATTAAATCTGGAGATGCCGCTGTTTAATAAAAGAGTGAGTTTGCTTATTGGTGGACGAAGTTCTTATTCTAACTGGTTATTACATGCATTGCCCGATGCTGATTTAAAAAACAGTTCGGCGAGCTTTTACGATATAAATTCGTTGTTAAAGATTCGTTTTGATTCTAAAAATAGTTTAGCACTCTTTGGCTACTTTAGCAACGATAAATTCAGTTTTACTAAAAATGCGCCCTATCACTATGATAACTTATTAGCGTCGGCTCGTTACTCGCATATTTTCAATGAAAAATTATATTCGAGTCTACTGTTGGGTATAAGTCGTTACCGGAACGACATAAGTGAGTCGGATACTTTGCAACCAACGGAAGCATATAAAATTAGTTTATCAACAACTTATAATAACGCTAAACTTAATTTTACCTGGTTGCCAACAAATAAACATTCAGTAGACTTTGGCGCAAACTCTATTTTGTATAAACTTCAACCGGGTATAATGTCGCCACTTGGTTCAATGTCGAATGTAAAAACACAAACAACCAATCAGGAAAAAGCTTTGGAAGCGGCTGTATACATAAGTGATAACATCAATTTTTCATCTAAAATAAGTGCTGAGGTTGGTTTACGATTGACCAGATATGCAGATCTCGGATCAAATAGTGTATTTACGTTTAAGGAAAATGCACCTCGAACTTCAGAAAATATTATTGATACACTTAATTATGCAAACAACAAAGTAATAAAGTGGTATTCAAGTCTCGAACCAAGGCTTTCGTTACGTTACTCGATCGATGAACTTAGCTCGGTGAAGTTTAGTTATAATCGTATAAGCCAGTTTATTAGTCTGATTTCCAATACCGCTGTAATGGCTCCAACTGATGTATATAAGTTGAGTAGCCCGAATGTAAAACCACTCATTTGTGGTCAGTATGCACTTGGTTATTTCAGAAATTTTAATAAAAATGCCCTCGAAGCTTCTGTGGAAATATATTATAAGAAACTGGATAATATAGTGGAATATAGAGATGGAGCACAGATATTACTAAATAATTCATTGGAAACCGACTTGCTTAACGCTTCTGGTTATAATTATGGTGTGGAGTTTTATTTGAAAAAAAATACAGGACGACTAACCGGATGGGCTAGTTATACTTATTCCCGATCAATGAGACATACAACAAGTCCTTTTGACGTAGACCAAATTAAAGGAAATAGATATTACCCTTCTACATTTGATAAGCCTCATAATGTTGTGATTAATGCTAATTATCATTTCTCAAGAAGATGCAGGGTCTCAGGAACGTTTAATTACAATACAGGAAAGCCGATTACATTACCCGAGTTGAAGTATAACTTTGATGGTCGGCAATATATATATTATTCAGAGCGTAATAAATACCGACTTCCAAACTATCATCGCCTGGATATTGCCATTACATTCGATGAAACATTACGCTTGAAACAAAAGTGGAAAGGAAGCTGGACACTCTCGATAATAAATCTTTATGGACAGAAAAATCCGTATTCGGTTTTCTATAAATCCTCTTCTCAAATGAAATCGCATTTTTCTCAGACATTCAACTTATATAAAATGTCTATAATTGAAAGACCTATTCCAACTTTAACTTATAATTTTACGTTTTAAAAATCAAAAAGATGAATCATTTTAAAAATATATGTTTGATTGTCCTACTGATGGTTACCTTCATTCGTTGTTCTGAAATTTATACTCCCAATATTGATGCTACTACAGAAGCTTTAATAGTTGAAGGAATAATTACTGATGGAGTCGGACCATTTTCCATTAAATTGTCTAAATCTTTACTTTTTACTTCTGACTCACTTTCGAATTCAAGCTATGTTATAGGTGCGAAGCTCACAGTTAAAGATAACGAAAACAATACTTTTGTACTTAACGATGCAGGAAAGGGAAATTACATTCTCCCATTAAGTTTTAAAGCCAAAGTTGGTCGTTCGTACAAATTACATATTGAAACAAAGGATGGCAATATTTATGAATCTAATTTTGAAAAACTTTTACCTTCACAACCTTATGATAGTATTCGTGGATTTTATATTACAGACAAATATCCTGGTGAAAGTAAATTTATTATTACGAATGGTGCAGATATGAGGGTTGACCTTTTTAAGTCTATCTCAAACTTAGATTCAATACCATCATGCCGGTTTAATTCCAATATAACTGTCCAGTATGATTACTATATACATAATGATACAACAGTAAATTATTATTGGTATGTTTACGGATGGAGAAGTGTGGATTTAAATTTAGATGAAAATATCATTGAAGGAAAATCTTCGAAAACCGGTGCTTTCGTGCAAAATCATTCATTGTGTTTTATCCCTCATGGAATGTCATTCTATGGTTGTGATATTCCCCCCCAAGGTCCAATTAGTAGTGATTATTATTTACGTGTGAATCAGTATACAATGAACGGGGATTCTTATCGTTTTTACAAAGGAGCTAATAAACAATTGGCAGCAAATAGCAAAATATTCGATCCTATAGCTTCACAGCTTTGTGGAAATATGAAATGCATAAATAATACGTCTAAAATTGTACTTGGATTATTCGAGGTTTCATCGATTACACAAACGGCATTTTTAATTTGTTTGCTGGATAATAAAGTCGCGATGCATAAAGTACCATATTTAGAGATAGCAACCTTACCTGTCTATTTTAAGAGTTTAATTGATAATTCGATTGTTCCATCTGGCGTTACTCAAACGAACCCAATACAATACAAAGTTTGGATTGATGGTCTTTATAAAAAAGAATATAAAGATCCTATAAACTATATTCCTATTCCAAAACCAGCATGGTGGTATCATAACTAAAAAAAAACATGATAATATTATTAAAAAGGATATTCTTTATTCTTGCTATACAATTTGTTGCTTTAACTTGCAGCAATATTAATGCACAAACAGTCGGTTCAGAGATCGTGTATCTTCAAACTGATAGAACTTCTTACATTGCGGGTGAACCTATTTATTATAAAATGTACGTGCTTGATGCAGCTACAAAAAAAAGTTCAGAGATGAGCAAGGTTGGCTATGTAGTTTTAAGATCGGTCAATTTTGCTCCGTCTCTTAAAATTCGAGTTAGAATTGAGGCAGGCATGGGCAATGGGAGTTTTGTGTTACCTGATACATTAACCTCTGGGGCATACGAGATAGTTGCATTTACAAGCGCAATGAAAAATTCTGGCGAGGAACATTTCTTTCATAAAGAAATTACAATAGCTAATCGATTCGATAAAGCATTAGATTTCAAACTGGTTGAATCTACTCCAAAGGATAGTGACTTATTTCAACCTCAGGATTCGGAATTTAAGATTAAAACAGATAAGGCCGTATATGGCATGCGCGAAAAAGTGTTTGTCAATTTGGGTAAATCCAATACCAAAGCAACTGTTTCAGTTTCGGTTTTTGAAGAGCCTAAAATACCTTCAAGAGATAAATCCATAGTTGAAGTTTCCAAAAGTTTTGTCGCAGCTAAAAATACTCAGCGTACATCAATTTACCATTCGCCCGAAACTAAAGGAAAAATATTGAGAGCTTATGTAGTTGATGCAAAAACCCAACAGACAATTAAAGATGCAATTGTTTTATTGTCGTGCATAGATACCATTCCGAATTTACAGTACGCAGTAACTAATTCCAATGGATTGTTTCAAATGCTACTGAGCAATTATTATAATGGGAAAGAATTATTTCTAACGATTAAAGATGTACCTGGAAACCAAAATTGGCAAATTATAATTGAAGATGAGTTTGCTCAATCTGAAAAATGGAATCCAACATTAATCGCCGATAATGGGAATTATAAAGAGTTCATTGTGAAAAGTCAAAATATAGTTTACATAAACAAATCATATCAATTAAATAATGACACGAGCGATAAATTAACGATTGAGAATAAATCAATTTGTCCTCAGTTTTACCATTGTCCGGCAACCACTATATTACCATCCGACTTTGTTCCGTTACCCGATTTCCTCGAAATTGCAGTTGAGATATTACCACAGGTAAGAATAATTAAAGAGAAAGGTAAATACAATGCACAGGTGTTTAATAGTTTGACGAAAAAGTTTGATGTTGAAAATCCCGCAATTTTTCTTGATGGTGTTTACGTTGATGATATTGATAAAATTATTAGATTGGGATCAGATCAAATTAAGAAAATAGACATCATTGATACTGAAAGAGCTTTTGGAGATTTAGTGTTCTCTGGTGCTATTTCCATTATTTCAAAATCTAATGAAATAGCAAGTACTACACCTGCATTTTGCTCGTTTCGGCTCAAAAACGATAGTGTTAATATAGGGTGTGGTTTGATTACAATTAATCCGGATTATATTCAGAATAAGAATACCCCTATTTTCAAACAATTGTTATATTGGAACCCAAACTTAGAGTTGAATGATACTGATGAAACTCATTTTGAATTTTATACTTCGGATAATACAGCAAATTTTATTATTAAAGTAGAAGGAATTTCTGAAGACGGAACGGCAATTAGTGCGAGTTCCAATATTCAAGTCAATAACTCAGTTAATGTAATAGGAAAATGAAGCACTTTATATGCATTTCAGTACTGTTTATTTGTATTTCAACAAATGCTCAAATCAATGTCAGAACAATAGTGCCCGATGTTGATTCTACTTTTTTGCCAAAACTTACAGGTGAATTTTTTTATGAAGATAAGCAATATATTGGTGATCAATATTATAATAAAGATTGGGTTAATGGTGATATTTTATTGTCAACCGGAGCAATGGTCTACGATAAGTCTTTAAAATATAATGGATTATTTGATGAGCTTATTTGGATGAATACTACCAACTTTGGAAAATTTAAGCTAGATAAAGCATTTGTGAGGGAATTTTGGCTTAAAAATGTTTTGGGTTCAACTATTCATTTTAAGCAGATTGATGTAAGTGAGGCAAATAGTTCTCATAAGTCAGATATATTTGTAGAAGTGGCAACTGAGGGTAAAATGTCATTGTACATTCAGCATAAAATCACTGTTTTGGGATCTGAAAACGTGAGTCAGAACAATATTCTTTGCAGTTTTGATCTCCTTGAAGCAACTCCGACATATTACATTAAGCTACCTTCAGCTTCTTATTTAAAAATGACTAAAATTCGTCGGAGAGCTTTTCTGAAATTATTTCCAGAGAAGAAAAAAGCCATTGGGAAAATAATTAGAGATAACCATTTGAATATCTCGCATGAAAGTGAGTTTGTGAAATTAATTGAATTGATGAATGAAGAAACATCCATGTAGCATTAATTCATTACAGTAACCCTTATAGACCATTTTATTTGAAATTAACTTATGAGTTGTGTCAAACAAAAAAAACGGACTTGCCATTATTATGGTGAGTCCGTTTTTCATTATGGGAGGGAGAGCGGAGTTCCAACTCCGTTTTAATCTCTTTTGGGTGAATTCCCCGCCGCTTGCGGCGAGTATATATCTTCCAAAGAGAATGGGAACGAATAATACCCCGTCCGCTTGCGGCGTGGGTAGTTTATTATATAGTTCCAACTCCGTTTTTAAATAATGTGAGATCAATGTAAGAATGAGTTGTACCTTGTTGTTATGTAGCTATCTGAATCATTTCTTGCCCACCTATAATTTAGTGGAAAGCTCCCTCATTCCCATTATCTGCTCCCCGATTTATATTTTATACGCTCCGATTTATATTATATACGTTCTTGCTTATAAAATGTACGTCCTTAATTATAATATATACTTCACTAGTCTTAATTTATACTTCTATAGTTGTAAATTATACTTTATAATTTGTATTTTATACGCCCTAATTTATATTTTGTACGATATTAAAGATATTTTAAACGCCTTGATTTATAAATTTGATGATAATGTATTATATTTGCACGATATAATTGTTAGTTTTTGAATATAAACAAGTAAAACTCCAATCATTACTATGTTACACTTCAACTTTACACGACTTTTTAAGGCCAGAGGTATTCATACACCTTCAAAGTATCTCATACAGCATGGTTTCTCCGATAAGTTTGCCGCCCGCGTTGTTCGTAACGATTTCCGTAAGCTAAATATCGACGATGTGGAGCGACTTTGCGAGATCTTTCTTTGTACACCCAACGACCTTCTGCAGTGGATTCCCAATAGTAAAACTTCCGACCCAAGCACTCATCCACTTGCTCCACTCATGCGAAACGAAAAGGTGATGGACTTAACCCGTACACTCAACTCTGTTCCCTTTGAACGACTGTTGGAAATAGAAAAACTAATTCAGCAAGAGGTTAATAAGGCCTGAAATCGTCTATTTTGTACTGAAATTTAATTAAGCATTATGTCACATCAAAACGCATCTGTAAAATCTATTATTTTTGCTTTGTCAGCTAATCTGGGTATCGCTATTACCAAGACAGTGGCGGCTGTTATAACCGGTTCGGGGGCTATGCTCGCCGAATCTATCCACTCTTTTGCCGATTGCGGCAATCAGGGTCTGCTTTTTCTGGGGCTAAAGGCCTCGAAAAAGAAACCCGACTATGAACATCCGCTGGGTTACGGAAAAGCTATCTATTTTTGGTCGTTCATTGTGGCACTTATGCTGTTTAGCATGGGAGGTTTGTTCTCTATCTATGAAGGAATACACAAACTTGATTCTACCGAAGAAGTAAAAAATTCGCTTATTGCCATTGTAGTATTATCGGTGAGCATGGTGCTCGAAGGAGCTTCGCTTTGGGGCTGTATAACCCAAATAAATAAAGTCAAAAACAATCAAAGCCTTTGGCAGTGGGTAAAAAGTACACGCCAAAGCGAATTAGTGGTTGTTTTTGGGGAAGATGTTGCCGCCTTGTTCGGATTGTTGTTTGCACTTGTTGCGGTCATTCTGTCCTATGTAACGGGTAATCCGGTTTACGATGCTATTGGTAGTATCGGGATTGGTGTGTTGCTTATTTTTGTGTCTGTTTTTATTGCAGCTAAGGTAAAAGGTCTGCTGATTGGTCAGAGTGCCGATGAAACTGTACGCCTGGAAGTAAAGACGTTTTTGGAAGCCAGACCGGAGATAGAAAGCATACTCAATCTGATTACCCTTCAGCTAGGTGCACAAATAATGGTGGCTGCCAAAGCAAAAATGGCAAAAGCCGAATCCATTGAGCAGGTGATGAAAAATATAAATACTTGCGAAAAGGAACTCAAAAAAGCGTTTCCTGAGGTACAATGGGTGTTTTTTGAACCCGATATTGAGAATTAAAATGACACGATAGGCTATAAAACTCTCAAAGGTTCTTCCAAATTTTTTGAGAGTTTTGTTGTTTTATGGCTACCTTTGTAGTCTGTTTTTTTTAAGGATAAAAAGGTATGAAGACAAAGATTGTAATTGTAGGACTCGGTGGAGTAGGAGGATATTATGGCGGAATGTTAGCTAAACACTATGCTGATAATCCGGATATCGAAGTCTATTTTGTGGCACGTGGCGCTCATCTCCAAAAGGTACAGGAAAACGGATTGACCCTGATAACGGAAAACGGAACTTTTCAGGTGTACCCGACGTTGGCAACAGATGATATAACCGAAATCGGTACTGCCGATTATATTATTATGACTCCCAAAAGTTATGATTTGGATTCGACCGTGGCACAAATCAAGCCCATTGTTGGCACTAATACTGTTATTCTGCCGCTATTGAATGGGATTGATAATTCCGATAGGATTCGTACTTTACTGCCGGAAACAGAAGTGTGGCAAGGCTGTTGTTATATTGTGGCACGATTGAATGAGCCGGGCGTAGTGGAAAGTTCGGGCGGTGTGCACCGTTTTAATTTTGGTTACGAATACAAACAGAGCAATGAACGTTTGACAGGCTTTGAAACCTTATTGAAAGAGGCCGGAATTGATGCCACTTTTCATGAAAAGATAATGCATGTTATATGGACGAAGTTCTTCTTTATTTCGTCAACTGCTTCGCTCACTTCGTATTTCGATGTAAGCTTTGGAGCTTTATTGACTGATGAAGTGCGCAAAGCCACATTGATAAGTGTGTTGGAAGAATTACTCTTGGTGGCCAATGCCGAAGGTGCCGAAATAGAACATGCCGTTATTGATAAAGTGATTCATCAGTTGGAGAAACTGCCTTTCGAAACGACTGCTTCGATGCACAGCGATTTTAAGGCAGGAAGGAATACCGAAGTGCAAGGTTTGACAGGTGCTGTTATTCAGTTGGCTAAAAAGCATACTATCGCTACACCAACATACGAAAAAGTTTATGCCGAACTGATTTCGCGAATGAAGATATAGCTTTGTTATAAGTTGGGCATAAAAATCTCTTTGTTAGTGAAAAATGATTAGATTTGTTTTTTTCTTGATAGGAAAATAGAATTTAAAATTTGAAACTATAGCTATGGAGCATTTTAAATATGGTGCTGTGGGCAATTGTCGTTCTGCAGCATTGATTTCCGATAAAGGAAGCATTGATTGGTTTTGCTTGCCCGATTTTGATTCTTCTTCTGTTTTTGCAAAATTATTAGATGAAGATAAAGGTGGATGTTTTGCCTTTGTGGTAGATAGTCATTATACTGTTTCGCAGAAATATGTTGAGCATACCAATATATTATCAACCACTTTTAATTCCATAGAAGGTGGTTTTGAGGTGATTGATTTTATGCCACTTTATCGTATCGACCAGCAGAATGAATATTTTCAGCCTCCCGAAATTTATAGGCTTATCCGATTGAAACACGGAACTCCCCGCTTTCGGGTCGAATATCGACCCACATTAAATTATGCGCGTGATGAAGTAATCCATCGGACAGGACCTGATTTTGTGAAAACATTTTCTTCGCGAAATGAACTGGATACTATTTATTTATATTCGGGGCTAGATTTCGAAAAGATTTTAAATAGCGAAGAATTTGTATTGATTCACAATGAATTTCTATTGTTGTCTTGTAATCAGAAACTAATCAAAATTGATCAAAATCGTGTGGAACTGGAGTTTCAGCGAACCAGAGTCTATTGGATGAACTGGTCTAACCGATCAAAAAAATACACTCTTTATAACGATATAATTGAAAGAAGCATATTAGTTCTGAAATTGATGTCGTATCAACGCTCGGGGGCAGTGTTAGCTGCTCTTACTACGAGCATGCCCGAGTCTATTGGTGAAACAAGAAACTGGGATTATCGGTTTTGCTGGTTGCGGGATGCATCCATGTCCATAGAAACTTTGTTATTAGTAGGTCATCAGGGAACTGCCAAGCGGTTTATGACTTTTATTAAGAATATTCTGAAGACCAAATCCGACACTTTCCAGATTATGTATGGTATTCGTGGTGAACGAATCTTGACTGAAATAGAACTGACTCATTTAAGTGGGTATAAAAACTCTCAGCCTGTACGGGTTGGAAACGATGCTTATCATCAAAAACAGAATGATTCGTTTGGTTATTTGATGGACGTTATTTATCAGTATTATCGTTATTTTTCCGGCACATTGGACGAAATAGAAGATATGTTTGAAGTGGTGAAAAACATGGTGAAAACGGTGATGGACGACTGGGAAAAACCGGATAAGAGTATTTGGGAAATACGTGGTGACGAAAAACATTTTGTATTTTCTAAGATTATGTGTTGGGTGGCCATGGATAGGGCAGTGAGTATTGCTAAATTGCTTTATAAAGATAACCTGGCTATTAAATGGCAGGAGGTGGCAACAACCATTAAAGAGGATGTGTTAGCAAAAGGATGGAAAGAAGAAATTCAAAGTTTTTCGCAAACATATGAAAATACCGAACTGGACTCATCCTTGCTATTGATGGAGGCCTATGGTTTTATAACTCCCGAGGATGAACGTTACCGCAAAACGGTTGAGGCTGTCTATAGCTCATTGAGATATAACGGCTTAATGTATCGTTATAATAGTCCGGATGATTTTGGAGTACCTACATCTGCATTCACTATTTGTACTTTTTGGATGATTCGGGCATTGTTTATGATTGATCGTCAGGAAGAAGCACGTGTGATGTTCAACGAAATGATTACGTATTCCAATAACCTTGGTTTATTTAGCGAAGACCTTGATTTTGAGACCAAAAGCCAATTAGGGAATTTTCCACAAGCCTATTCGCACTTAGCCTTAATTAATACAGCCAGACTTTTTGCCGATGCAGAGGAAGTTTCAAGGTTTATAAAACCCTAATTAGTAGATAACAGAAGAAAGAGGACAACCCTATACGGAATGTCCTCTTTTTGCTTAGATACTGTGTCATATTCAGACAACGGCAGTTTATTTTTTTTGGATAAGATCATCATCATCCAACCGTTTCAGGAAAGGTAAGGTGCTTGTTTGAGATCGTAAATTGTAGCGGGCTATTTCAGAGATCGCACCAATTTTTATGGTATAGGCTTCGCTTGGTAATTCGCGGAACGTATCTTCGTCGGTTGTATCATCACCTATTGCCAAAATAAAATCAAAGCTGTTATTTTTCAATATCCTCTTAACTTCAGAGCCTTTGTTGTGATAAGGCGACTTTATTTCCACCACCTTATTCCCACGTAAGATCTGCAAATTTTGTCTGGTGCAAGGTGCAATGAGTGCTATCAATAATTGTTGTTCGCGCAACGATGCCAACCAACCATCTACATTCCGAAAATGCCACACCAATGAGGTATCTTTTGTTTCCATTCTCGAACGAGGGGTCCGGTCTACAAATGATTGAAGGATATTGATGATTTCGTCATCCCACGGTTGATTTAGCGGTAGATTTTTATGCCAAACTCCGTCTTCTTTGTATGATGCTCCATGCTCAGCAGCAAGTGTAATCGGCAGTTTTTTAAACCATTTCTCTAAGGTCTTTTGATCCCTTCCACTGCTAATCACTATTTTATTTTTTTTGTTCGCCGATAGTTTCTCCAATATTCCCATTAATTCTTTTGTAGGGGTAGCTTCTTCCGGTCGACTTTTGAAGGATGCCAACGTTCCATCATAATCTAAAATAAATAATCTTTTCTTGGACGAATGATAATCCTTGTGAATTTTTTTGAATGTCGCTTCGTCGAGGCGTTCTGTATTTAGATCATCATTTATTTGTTTGATGGATTGCAATTCAGCTACAAAATCTCCGGCCCATTTGTTGACGGTGTGCTTTGCCACAATTTTTTGCATCGCCTTTAGCCTTTTCAACTGTTCTTCTTCCGACATTTCGATTGCTTCAAGAATAGCATGCTCAATTTCTTCAACATCGTTTGGGTTGACAATAATCGCATCGGTCAGTTCGATAGCTGCACCGGCCATTTCACTCAAAATCAAGACTCCCGGATTATCTCTTTTTGCAGCAACGTACTCTTTTGCTACCAGGTTCATACCATCGCGAAGTGGTGTTACCAGCGCTATATCGGCAATGTGATACATAGCCACCAGTTCTTCAAAATCAAAACTATGATAGAAATAATAAACCGGAGTCCAGTTGATAGTGGAATACATGCCGTTTATGTGTCCGATTGTTTCGTCAATTTTGGTTTTTAAATCGGCATATCGGTCTACCTTATCGCGGGAAGGAACAATGATCATAGCCATCGATACTTTCTCTTTGTATTCGGGGTGCTTTTCCAGAAATAATGCAAAACCTTTTAGACGATGTATAATTCCTTTACTGTAATCTAGTCTGTCCACCGAAAGAATTAATTTATGAGAGCCAAAGCTATTTTTTAGTTCCAGTGCTTTTTGCTGAACCTGCGGTAAAATGGCAGTATCGTAATACAGTTTATAGTTGATGCCCATAGGGAATGCATCCACAAAAGCAATTCGGTTGTCGAGTGACACCTGATCCAACTTGAAATGCAGGTCCAGGACTCTTTCTCCGGCACTCACAAAGTGCCTCATGTAATCATAGGTATGAAATCCAATCAAATCAGCTCCCAATAAACCGTTAAGAAGCTCGTCTCTTTCGGGTAATACACGGAATAGTTCGTATGATGGAAACGGAATATGATGAAAATACCCGATACTGATTCCCGGAATTGCTTTGCGCAATAATTGAGGAAGTAGCATTAGCTGATAATCTTGTATCCACACAATGTCACCCGGTTCGATAAAAGGAATCGCAGCCTGACAAAACATTTCGTTGACTTCCTTGTAGGCTTCCCAGTACTTCTTTTCGTATTCTACAAATGCATAAAAATAATGACACAAAGGCCAGAGGGTGTTATTACTATATCCTTCGTAGTAATTCTGAATATGTTCGGCTGTTAGAAAAACGGGGTGAAATTTGAAAGTGTCCAAATGTTTAGCAATCTCTTCTTTTTCTTCATCTGTTTCTGCAAAAGCACCTGGCCAGCCCACCCAATGTTTTTCTACATCCATCTCCAATGAATCCAGACCTGTTGTTAATCCACCTTCGCTACGCGAAAATTCAAATTCACCACTATCTAGTTTCGAAGCTTTTAGCGGAAGTCGGTTTGATATTATAATAAGTTTCATAATAGGTTCTATTTAAATTGATTATTAGTTAGTTAATACTTGGTTACAACAAATCTACGTCTTTTTATTTGTGCCATCTAATCATTATTCATATTTAAACCTTTCTACACAAATTGTGGCTTTTGACTTAGTCGCAAATATCCCGACCTTACTCTTAAATTACAGGTTCGTTATTCATTTGAATGCAGAAAGCGAGAAATCATTAAGAATTCTCGCTTTCTGTCAGGGGCTTAAAATATTTTTAGAAGATAAGTAATTCAGAATATTCGATGATGTATTTTTTCAAAAAGATATTCAGATAAACAGACTTATAACTCGTTACTACCTATATTATATTATTTTATAAATCTCCATGATATTTTCCAATATCTTTTCAAAATCAATTTCCAGATCGATAAGTGTACCGCTGTGTACATCGAAAACCCATCCGTGTACAGTAAGTTGTCTTTCTTTAATGGCTTTCTGAACATCGGAAGTTTTAATTACATTCACACATTGTTCTTGCACATTAAGTTCTACCAATCGTTTGTATTTTTCCTCTTCGTCGGTAATGCTGTTAAGTTCTTCTTTGTGAAGTCTGTACACATCGCGAATGTTCCGAAGCCAGGGATTCAAAATACCAAGGTCAGCCGACTGCATGGCAGCCTTTACGCCGTTGCAGTAATAATGTCCGCAGACCACAATGTGTTGCACTTTAAGCTGTGTAACAGCATAATTAATCACCGACATAGCACTCATATCGGTATTTGGCACCATGTTACCAATGTTTCGGTGAACAAAAACTTCGCCGGGTTGTGCCCCCATCAATTCTTCGGTACTGACACGACTGTCGGAACAACCAATGTATAGGATATGAGGGTTTTGACCTAAAGATAGTTTCTTGAAATAATCTTTATCCGTCTTTATCTTTTCTTGAACCCACCGTTGGTTGTTGTCAAAAATATATTTTATCTCCATTTTAAATTATGATTCAATAATTCTAATTTCGGATGTTACTTCAATTGCCTTGCGATACAATGCCTCAACACCGCAATAGCTCTCTTCAGACATTTTTACAGCCTTTTCGAGCTTGTCCAAAGGCAGGTCCTTGCCTGTAAATTCATAGATAACATGCATTTTGAAGTATTGCTTTGGATTTTCGTCGGTAACATCGCCTTGCACTTCTATGTCGCATTTTTCAATATCTACGCGCATTTTTTTGAGGATAGAAACTACATCCATGCCGGTGCAACCACTCAGTGCTACCAGCATTAATTTTTTCGGTCCTGCACCTAAATTATGTCCACCACCTTCCACAGGTGCATCCATCATTACTTTATGACCGTTCACGTCCGCTTCGAAAGCTAAATCGCCTTTCCATTCGGTTCTGATTATGTGTTTGTCTGACATTTTTTTTATGTTTTGTGGTTGAACTTAAATATATCCTGATAACGTATTTTCCTCCAACTTTGTTTTTTGCCTTTATTTATTCTACAAAAATACGTACTTTTGAAGCCATTTCTGACATCAATTCTATACTCAATCATTATAAAATGAAAAAAACATTTATTACCATCTTCATTTCAACATTTATATCAGTCACTTTTGCTCAAACAGGTAATTATCGTTTGTTGATTGGTACGTACACTGCTCCGGCGAAAAGTCAGGGAATTTATTCTTATAAGGTCGATGTAGCGAACGGAGTTTTTACTCAACAATCGGTTACAACGGGTGTTTCGAACCCCAGCTTTTTTGCACTTACTCCCGACAAAAAGTTTGTTTACTCGGTGAGCGAAAGTGCTGATGGTAGCGCAGCCTGTGCTTTTTCTTTTGATGAAAAAACGGCTAAGCTGACTCTTATCAATTCATCGTTGACTAAAAGTGATGGACCCTGCTTTGTTACTGTAACAAATAACCACGTTTTTACCGCCAACTATGGTGGAGGAAGTCTTTCTGTATTTGGACGAAAGGCTGATGGTTCATTGACGAATGTTCAACAAGTAATTCAACATGTTGGGAAAAGTATAAATACCGAACGACAAGGTGAGCCGCATGTGCACCAGGTTTTGCTGACGCCGGATAAAAAGTTTTTGCTGGCGAATGATTTAGGAACAGATAAAGTTACCGTTTACAAATACAATAGCGACGCTTCATCCAATGTTTTAGTGCCGTTTGATAGTATTACCCTAAAACTGGGAAGCGGGCCGAGACATACAGCTTTTAGCAAAGATGGAAAGCTAATGTATGTGTTGCAGGAAATTGACGGAACACTCTCGGTGTTGAAAATAAACAACGGCAGATTGAAATTATTGCAGGAAGCAACCGTGGCTGTAAAAGTTGGAATTGTAAATCGTGGAGCTGATATTCATTTTTCGCCTGATGGCAAGTTTCTTTATGCAACCAATCGTGGAACGGCTAATGATATAACTTGCTTTGCTGTTGGGAAGGATGGCAAATTGACTTTTAAACAACAAGTTTCTACAGGCGGAGATGGACCTCGTAATTTCGCTATAACTCCGGATGGACAATATGTTTTGGTTGCGCATCAGTTTACCGATACTATTGTTGTTTTTAAACGCAATACAACCACCGGAATGCTATCCGATACCGGAAAGCGATTGAACATTGGGTCACCGGTGTGTTTGTTGTTTTATTGAAAAAGGAACTTTTGTCGGATGTCTATACATTTTTAAAATAGCCATTCGGCAAAAGGAATTAATAAGGCAGTCATTATTCCCATTATCCCAATCGCTAAACCACTGATAGCGCCTTCGAGCGCTCCCATCTCCATGGCGCGGGCAGTACCAAGTGCGTGTGAAGATGAACCCATGGCGAGCCCTTTGGCAATTTTACTTTTTATTCCCAATCGGCGTAGAATGATCGGTCCCACCAATCCTCCGAATAATCCGCAAATAACCACAAATGCTGCTGTAAGTGCCGGTGCACCTCCATCTTTTTCGGCCAGACTAATGGCAATAGGTGTCGTTACCGATTTTGGAGCTAGCGAGGCCATAAGTAACCGGTCGGCACCAAATGCTTTCGCAATTAGCACCACACTTACTATTCCTACCACGCTACCTACAAAAACAGAAGTAAGTATGGAGATAATATTCCCTTTTACATTTTCAATTTGTTCGTAGAGCACATATCCCAATGCCACTACGCTTGGTCCAAGCATAAAGTTGAGTATGTTTGTTTTTTCGTAGAAAGTATGATACTCAATGCCGGTAATCTTTAGAAAAGGAATAATAATCAGCATGGTAATCAAGAGTGGCTGAAGCAATGTGATTTGTGTGCGTTTGTATAAAAAAACACCCAGCAAAAAGCTTCCCATTACCAGCGTAAGAAGAAATACTTCGCCCGAAAATAAAGGTTTTAGTTGTTCCAATAATTCATTCATGAGCTGTATCTCCTTTCTTTCCTCGTTTTTCCAACCGTTCCTGTACAAGGGCTACGGTGACAATGGTGAGTATTGTACTAATAGCAATGCCAACTATTATTGCCAAAAAATTATGTGATACTATTTCGATATATGCCATAAGACCTACTGCTGCAGGAACAAAAAATACGGCCATGTTTTTGGTAATGACAGTGGCTGTGCTGCGAACATTTTCGGGGTTAATGACTTTGAAGAACAAGGCAAGAAAAAGTAATATCATGCCTATCACACTTCCGGGGATAAAGCCGTGAATGAGCAAACTTACGAGTTGGCCGAGGAAGTAAAAGAGTAGAATGAAAAAGAAACCTTTGATCATAATCGAAAACTGTAGTTACAAGAAATTATAGTGGGCAGGTTTACTTTTTAAACAAATGGGCGAAGGTATAGTTCAATGAACTACAAAGCTGAGGAAATAAATCACATTGATCTTCCTCAGCTCTTTAGCTTGTGTGTTAAAAGATATACATTACTGATGCTAAAACGCGATGGTTGCTAACGTTGTAAGTATTTTTAGCACTTCCGTCGTGTTGAATTGTGCCGTATGATGCTTTTGTATAATCATATTCCAATCCGAATCTAAAGTTTGAAATATTATAGCTTACTTGCGGAGCTACACGGTACAAACGGTCAAGAATTTGTTGGTTGTTATAATCTACATCAGTAGTTTTTATGTTTGGGTTTAAGTCGGAACTGTTGTAAAATCCATAACCATAGCTGACGAATCTGTTTTTTGAATTGAGCGCTAAATCTTCAGTCGTTCCCAAGTTATTCGACATTCCTAGTAGTAATCCAACTTGCAGTTTAGTTCCATAAACCGCATTTATCCACGAGCTCATATTTTTGTAGTTAGTGTATGAAAGCACGGTGGTCATATCGGTAGCATACTTACTCACTCCGTAACCACCTAACATAAGTTGGTCACTTAGATTCTCTCCATATGTTGTTTTTCCTTTTAACTGCAGTTTGCCATTTACATATTGTGCATAGGCTCCGGCACTCAATGAAGTAATTGTTGCATCATTAAGAGGTTCAGGCTTTAAAGTTTTTAAGTCAGCACCAACACCCAATGTCCAGTGTTTTGTTTTATTTTCCAATCCTACAAATAAGTCTGGAACAATGGCATTTTTTAAATAAGTATTAACTGCTGATGTGCTGCTAGGACCAAAAGATGCATATTGCATCTCGTAAAGAGCCGCAGCTGTTGCTGAAAGTGTGCTGGTCAATGTTTGTTTTACACGAACTTGCGGGCTGCGGTTAAATGGTTGGAACGGTCCTCCGGCATTGGCAGAGAAAGTCGTTGGAACAACACTTCCAAATAATGGATGCCAGGTTTGACCAACCAATAATTCGGTTTTTTCCCAGTTTAGTTTCATAAATGCCTGACGAATGCGGAAAACATAGTAGGATGTTCCGAATCCTGCAAAGTCGGCTTCGATTTTTCCATTGGATTTAGCACCAAGAATCGGTGCGCCGGTTAAATCAACTCCGATACGGGTGTTTACGCTGAGCATTTCGGCCTGAGCCACGGCGTTTTTATCAACACCGGCAGCGTTTAGCTCAATTGGTTTTGGGAACAACTGAATGATTCCATCCACCATTTCTACATTTTGACGGGAATTGTAAAAGAAATCGTTAGATACAAACCCGTAGACTTTTAGTTTTGTAGGTTCTTGAGCAATTGCAATTGTTGAAAATGCAACAATAAATAAGGGAAGTAGTTTTTTTAGATCCATGTGAAGTTAGTAAGTAGTTTTTAGTATGATGTCTGTAGCTTTATGCAGATCTACGAGAAGCTGTTTACAGTTAACTTTAAAAGAGGTGTTCAATCAATATTTTCAAGCCAATGCCAATGAGTATAATTCCACCAATTGCTTCAACTTTAATATGAAATCGCTTTCCAAAATGAACACCAATATACATTCCAACGAAAGTGAGAAGAAAACTGGCAAGCCCAATAATCGCTATAGCCCTCCAGATAATACCCGGATAAGGAACAAATACGATGCCGGTTGCCAGTGCGTCGATACTGGTTGCTAGTGCAAGGGATAGGAGCGAAGCCCATTTGAAGGGATTGTTAACCTTGCTACAATCAGGATCTTGTGGTTGAAGTCCCTCATAAACCATTTTTCCACCAATGAGAGTGAGTAGCCCGAAAGCCAACCAATGATCGAAACTCATCATCTGTTTGGCAAAGCTGGCCCCCAGTGTATAACCAATTAATGGCATAATAGCCTGGAAAAGCCCAAACAATAAAGCCATACGGAATGTAAGCCAAAAGAAATACTTCTTGGCACAAATTCCTTTGCTCACCGAAACAGCAAAACAATCCATGGCTAAACCAATGCCAATAATAATAATTGAGAGAATATCCATTTTTTAGAGAGGTAAGGGGTAAGAAAGCAAGAGCTAAGTATTAGAAAAATAACAGAAAAGAGGTAAGAAATAAATAGGCAAACAATTTACTTGCCTATTACTTCTTACCTCTTATTTCTATTTTCTAAAGCATTTTTTTTACTTGCTCATAAACGTTCTTGCCATTGAAACCAAGTTTCTCGTCAAGTACTGTGTAAGGCGCAGAGAACCCAAATGATTCTAATCCCCAGATTTTACCGTTAGCACCCACTAAACCAAGTAGGTTTACCGGAAGACCTGCTGTAAGACCAAAGATTTTAGCATCTCGTGGTAATACGCTTTCCTGGTATTCTGCCGATTGGTTGCGGAAAAGTCCTTCAGAAGGAACCGATACCAAACGAATTTTTACACCATCGGCACGAAGTAATTTAGCACCTTCGAATAATGTAGAAACTTCAGAACCCGAAGCTACTAAGATAACATCAGGATTACCGTCGCACTCTACCACATAACCACCTTTTTGAGCTTGTTCAGCTTCTGCTTTGCGGCTTGCAACTGCAGGAAGGTCAGCAATATTTTGACGGGAAAGGATTAAGCCTGTTGGAGTAGTTGTATTTTCCATAGCCATTCTCCAAGCTACTGTACATTCTTCAACATCAGCAGGACGAAGAACCAACATAGAGTTATGACCCTTGTGGTTTTTCAATTTTTCCATCAAACGAATTTGTGCTTCTTGTTCTACCGGCTCGTGAGTTGGGCCATCTTCACCTACGCGGAAAGCGTCGTGTGTCCAGATAAATTTCACCGGTTGTTCCATTAAAGCAGCCATACGAATAGCTGGTTTCATATAGTCAGAGAAAACAAAGAAAGTAGCACAGGCAGCAATTACACCACCGTGCAAGCTCATACCGATACAGATAGCAGCCATCGTCAACTCACTTACTCCGGCTTGTAAAAATGCACCAGAGAAATCCTCTTTTGTAAAGGCTTTTGTGTTTTTCAAGAAACCGTCAGTTTTATCAGAATTTGATAAATCGGCACTTGACACGACCATGTTTTCAACTTGTTTTGCCAACTCGCCCAATACGGTTGCCGAAGCAGCACGTGTTGCCTGACCCGGTTTTTGAACTACGGCATCCCAGTTCATGTTCGTTTTTCCTGTGAAGAAGAACGCCAATTTCTCAGCCAATTCAGGGTTTTCTTTTACCCATGCAGATTTTGCAGCTTGTTTGGTAGCTACAATAGCAGCCAATTCTTCAGCACGTTTAGCATACAATGCTTTAGTTTCTTCGAAAATAACAAATGGATTTTCAGGATTTCCACCTAAGTTTTTGATACTATCAGCATATGAAGCACCACATTCGCCCAAAGGCATACCGTGAGTAGCACATTGACGTTCAAAGCTTGAACCATCAGCTTTCATAGCACCTTTACCCATAATTGTTTTACCAATAATAAGTGTAGGACGAGCTGTTTCTGCTTTGGCTTCTATCAATGCTTTGCGAATTTGTTCTGCATCGTTTCCGTTGATTTCAATTACTTTCCAACCCCAAGCCAGGTATTTTTGAGCTACGTTTTCGCTGGTTACTGATTTGGTTTCAGTTGAAAGTTGAATGTCATTCGAATCGTAGAACATAATCAGGTTGTTCAATCCTAAGTGACCGGCAATACGACCTGCACCTTGTGATATTTCTTCCTGTACTCCACCATCAGAAATAAAAGTGTAAATTGTTTGGCTCATTACTTCACCAAAGCGTGCTTTCAAAAATTTTGCAGCAATGGCAGCACCTACGGCGTAAGTGTGGCCTTGTCCAAGAGGGCCTGATGTGTTTTCCACACCGCGCATGATGTCTACTTCAGGGTGTCCCGGAGTTGGACTATCCCATTGACGGAATTGCGCCAATTCTTCCATTGTATATTTTCCGGTGCAAGCTAACACAGAATATAACATTGGTGACATGTGACCCGGATCAAGGAACATACGATCGCGACCTTCCCAAGCAGGATTTTTCGGATCGTACTCTAAAAATTCAGAATAAAGTACATTGATAAAATCAGCTCCACCCATGGCACCACCTGGGTGACCCGATTTTGCTTTCTCTACCGCTGAAGCTGCCAAAATACGGATATTGTCGGCTGCACGGTTTAAAATTTGTGTTGAATTCATACTTTTAAAATTGGTTGTTTATATTTGTTGGTTGTTGTTTGTTTTGATATGCAGAGATTAGAACTTGTACCCTACCGTATAGCTGAATCCCCAGTTACTACTAGCATTTTTTCCATACCCGGGAATATACCACGGACTTATGTCTCCCACTTTGTCGGTGGTAAGTAAATGCTTATTGCGTAACGACCATCCCATGTAAATGTTATTTACCATTTTCACGCGAATACCAAAGACCAATTCGAACCAAATTTTGGTGGGGGTTAGTTTGCTTTCGGGAAGTGTTTGGCCGGCTCCCCAATAATCATTGCTAATGACCATGTTATTTATGGTGTAGGTTGCATTTGTCATACCCAGTCTCAAACCCATTAGAAAGAGGTTGGGGCTCAGTTTGCCGTCTTTCTTCTTTTTTACTAAATTGAAATCCATGCCCACACGACCAAAGAAGCCGTTGGTTTTGAACCTGATATCTTCAAGCGATGTTTTGTTTACGCTTGCGTAACCAAGTTCCACGATAGGTAAATATTTGTTCTTAAGATTTATTTGTGCTCCGGCTTCCACCGAATATACATCTTTCGACAGAAGCGTTGAACTTGCAATTGATGCAGCATCAACCTGCAGCGTCATCCCATCCCACCATTTTACGTTGGGTGTTTTAACTTCCGGCTTTTTGTCTTGTTTGTCCTGTGCTTGAATGGATGAAGCAGCAAAGCAAATCAGCAAACTAATTAATAAATATTTGTATGTGCTCTGCATTTGTTGCGTTGACTTTGTGATTAATAATTTTGATCGAATCGACCAAATGTGTGGTGGTAAGAACTGTATCGATAGAGTGTACTTTCATACAGCCACATTCCAATGACAGATAATAATCGGTATTCGTATGCAGTACTTCAATCGTATCTTTTGCTGTTTTGAATGTCAGTACGAATTTAGAACTGTTTTCAAATTTATTTAAAGGCAAATAGATCTTTTGAATAGTTTTTGATTTGTATAAAATTGAATCAATCAAAGTTCCGTTTGCAGCCAATCCTCTAACGGATAGTGTATCCAGGTTTATTGCTCTGGTGGCGTATATTTGTTTGGTGGTATCAATTAAGGCGTGCGTATAAAAACCAACTCCCATTTTTGCAATTCGGTCTTCGGTGCAATCTTCACTACTTGTGCACGAAATGCCAAGTGTCAGGAGAGCTATGAGGAGTAAGTAAGTATTTTGTTTCATTTTGTTTTTGTCTTATTTCAGCCGGAGTTATTGTAAGAGTATTCTTACTTCCTTTTTTAATTTATCCATGGCTAATTCGGAAGGTGTATTTTCACTGGAATTATATACCTGAATAATAAGTTCGGCCAAAACGGAGGCCGAATCATTCGGTTTGCAATCGGCAGCTGTGCTGTTTACCAGTCGTAGCAGGCTTTCCTGTGCGCTGCGGATGTGAGTCCACACCTCATCGCTTACGTAAATTTGTTGCGATAGGTTATGCGAAAATTCCTGACGTATGCTTGCCAGCAACTGCGTGTGAAGTTCAAGATTGGTCATGCCAGGTTTAGCTACACTTACGATTAATGTGCTGGGTATGGTGCGCTCCAAAACCAATATCAATCGTTCATAGGCCCTCAGGCGGATAGGAGTGAGGGTAGCCGAAGCGTCTTTACGCAATTCATAATTACGACGTTTTTCTTCGTTGCGCAGCAGTTTATCAATGAGCAAATAAGCCGTTAGTAAAACGACCAAAGCCGGCAATATGTATTTTAGTATCTCCATTATTTCCATTGCTCTTATTCTGATATCTATTTACTGATGACTGCTTACTGAATTAAATTTCCTTTTCAATTTTATAATTGTTGCGCTCTGTAGAGTTACGAGCAACTATTTCACCTACAAATCCGGCCAGGAATAACTGGGTTCCCAGCATCATGGCCAACATGGCCAGATAGAAATAAGGACTATCGGTTACCAACGGAGCTTTTACGTGTTCAAAGATGGCCACCAGCTTATTGACTCCAACGGCAATTACCGCCAAAAAACCGAGCAAAAACATTACACTACCATACAAACCAAAGAAATGCATTGGCTTTTTGCCGAACTTAGAAAGAAACCAAAGTGAAATCAAATCCAGGTAACCATTTACAAAACGGCTTAAACCGAATTTTGTTTCACCGAACTCACGTTTACGATGCTCCACCACTTTTTCACCAATGCTGGTAAATCCGGCATTTTTAGCTAAATAGGGGATGTAACGGTGCATTTCACCGTACACTTCTATATTTTTCACCACTTCATTGCGATAGGCTTTCAGTCCGCAGTTCATGTCGTGCAGCTTCAAACCGGTCACTTTACGGGCAGTGGCGTTGTATAGTTTTGAAGGAATATTTTTGGTGAGTTTTGAATCGTAGCGTTTTTTCTTCCAGCCCGAAACCAGGTCGTAGTTTTGGTTCTTGACCATTTCGAACAATTCCGGAATTTCATCCGGGCTGTCCTGCAAATCGGCATCCATGGTGATTACCACGTCGCCTTGCGCAGCGCGGAATCCGCAATACAAGGCAGGCGATTTTCCGTAGTTATGGCGGAACTTTATGCCGCGCACGTTTTCTGATTGTTTTTGAAGTGCTTCTACCACTTCCCACGATTTGTCGGTGCTGCCGTCGTTTACAAACACAACTTCATAGCTGAATTTGTTTTCATTCATTACACGTTCAATCCATTCGAAGAGTTTTGGCAACGATTCTTCTTCGTTGTAAAGCGGTACTATTATCGAAATATCCATGTTTAATTTAGTTACAAGTTACAAGTTACAACCAGCATAATCTTTTTTTACTGCTAACTGCTAACTGTTCACTGAATAATTACTGATTACTGAAAATGTCTTTGTCTTTTTTTACAAATGCAGCCATTACTACTCCTACGATTGCCCCCATGATAAGGTTTGTAATCACATATATCATTGAGAATGTAGCCGGTTTAAGCATGCTTTGCATTTGCGATACACTTGCGTCGTTCATAGGGAATTTCATCAACTGCATCGTTTTCATCGTTTCCTGGAACATGTTTTCCAAAAATGCAGTGTTGATAAACTGGAAATAAACAAATTTTATAACTGTTGATATCAGAGCGGCATAAAAGAAAGTGAGCAGGATGTAAAGCAGCGATTTTCCGTACGAAATTGAACCTTCGCACTCGTTGTCGCGAAAACGGATAGATAACTTGTACATAATAACTACAATGAAAACAGCAATTGCGTAGGTAAGCAGTGCTAAAGCAGTGATTTTTGTAACGGAAAGAACAAAGTTTAGCGAGAATAACGCTCCTAAGATAAGGCCACCGTGCATGGCCGACTTGACAATATTTTGTTTCATAAATCCAATTTTTGATAGATGCACAAAAGTACAAAAAAACTGCTAATACTAAAAGGAAAAATACAACTAAACGCACGGGATGAAATTTAGAGAATAGTTTATGTTACAAACTATACTTTTTTTATGATCATATTATGGTTTTTGAAAGAAAAAATGCGTTCAATTAAAGCTCTCCAAATCTGAAACTCTAAAATAAATCGTATCTTTGTGCCTCCAAAAAAAGACTTTCTGTTTTATGTAGGTAATTAAAGCCCATGAAACCGGAAGATCTTTTAATTATGAATTGTGCATTATTAATTATGAATTGTTATGAATATATCGTATAATTGGCTAAAACAGTACATTAACATTGATGTAACCCCCGATGCATTGTCGAAAGCGCTAACTTCTATCGGTTTAGAAGTAGGTGGAGTAGAAGAAGTTCAAACCGTAAAAGGCGGATTGGAAGGATTGGTAATTGGCGAAGTGCTTACTTGTGGAGCGCACGAAAATTCCGACCATTTACACGTTACTACCGTGAATGTAGGTGCCGGTGAACCTTTACAAATTGTATGCGGAGCACCCAATGTGGCTGCCGGACAAAAAGTGGTGGTGGCAACAGTGGGAACAAAACTTTACTCGGGCGACGAAAGTTTTAGCATTAAACGATCAAAAATACGTGGTGTAGAATCACTTGGAATGCTTTGTGCACAAGATGAAATCGGTATCGGTACCAGTCACGACGGTATTATCGTGTTACCCGCCGATGTACAGGTTGGAACATTGGCCAAAGATTACTACGGCATTAAAAGCGATTATTTACTGGAAGTAGACATTACACCTAACCGTGTGGATGCTGCTTCGCACTTTGGTGTGGCGCGCGATTTGGCTGCATTTTTTGCTTTGAAAGATAAATCGGTACAACTCACCCGCCCTTCGGTGGATGCTTTTGCCGTTCAAAATACAAACCTCACCATTCCGGTAGTGGTGGAAAATACGGATGCTTGTCCGCGTTATTCGGGTGTGACTATTTCGGGTGTTACGGTTACCGAATCGCCGGAATGGTTGAAAAATTACTTGCAAATTATCGGACTTCGTCCTATCAACAATATTGTGGATGCTACCAACTTCGTGTTGCACGAATTGGGACAACCGCTTCACGCTTTCGATGCCGACAAAATAAAAGGTGGCGAGGTGCGTGTGAAAAACATGCCTGAAGGAACTATTTTTACTACTCTTGATGGTGTTGAACGCAAACTGAATGCTGCCGACCTAATGATTTGCAATGCCGAAAATGCAATGTGTATTGGTGGTGTGTTCGGTGGTTTGGACTCTGGTGTAACCGAAACGACCAAAAACGTGTTTTTGGAAAGCGCTTATTTCAATCCGGTAACGATTCGTAAAACGGCTCGTCGTCATGGGTTGAATACCGATGCTTCGTTCCGTTTCGAGCGTGGTTGCGATCCTACCAACACCATTTACGTGTTGAAACGTTGTGCTTTGTTGATTCAGGAAGTGGCCGGCGGACAAATCTCCAGCGAGATTGTAGATGTTTATCCGGAGGAAGTAAAACCATTCGTGGTAGAACTTTCACTTCGCAAAATAAATACCTTGATTGGAAAAGAAATTGGTAAAGAGAATATCGAAACCATTCTTGCGGCACTCGAAATGAAAATTGTGAGCCAAAACGAAGAAGGATATGTGCTGCATGTGCCTGTTTATCGTGTGGATGTGCAACGTGACGTGGACGTGATTGAAGATATCTTGCGTATTTACGGTTATAATAATGTAGAAATCGGCGATACGCTGAAATCAAACCTGAGCTTCGGAACTAAACCGGATAGCTATAAATTGCAACACCTTATCTCAGAGCAACTGACTGCTCAGGGATTCAACGAGGCGTTGAACAACTCGCTTACCAAAGGTGGTTATTATACCGACCTGACTTCATATCCTGCTGCCAACTCGGTGAAAATGCTTAATCCGCTGAGTTCCGATTTGAACGTAATGCGTCAAACCATGCTTTTTGGAGGATTGGAAAATATTGCCCGCAATATCAACCGGAAGAATGCCGATTTGAAATTTTATGAATTTGGTAATTGCTATTATTACAACGCCGAAAACAAAAAAGAAGGCGAAGCATTGTCGGCCTATTCCGAAGATTTTCATCTTGGATTATGGCTCACCGGTAACAAACGGGCTCAATCGTGGGTAACTGCCGAAGAAAAATCGACTGTATACGAGTTGAAAGCATTTGTCGAAAATGTATTTGTACGTTTGGGCTTTACCATGCGTAAACTGGTGGTGGGCGAATATGCCAATGACCTGTTGAGCGAAGCATTGACTGTTTACACCCGTTCCGGAAAACAATTGGCAGTGTACGGCATTGTATCACCAATGATTCGCAAGATGATGGATATTGATGCCGAAGTCTATTTTGCCGATTTGAACTGGAATGCTATCCTTGCTGAACTTGGCGATCAAAAAGTGCGTTATACCGAACTGGCGAAATTCCCCGAAGTAAAACGCGACTTGGCATTGTTGCTTGATAAGAGTGTGACCTTTGCAGAAATAGAAAAAATAGCTTTCGAAACCGAGCGTAAACTGCTGAAAAGCGTCAATCTGTTCGACGTTTATGAAGGTAAAAACCTGGAAGAAGGCAAAAAATCGTACGCTGTAAGTTTTGTGTTGCAAGACGAAACCAAAACCCTTACCGACGGACAAATAGAACCGATAATGAAGAAATTGCAAGGCAATTTTGAAACAAAACTAGGAGCGAAACTAAGATAGAGGCAAGAGGCAAGGAGTAAGAGGTAAGGATCTTGTCTGTTAATTATAAAGACAAACATGAAGTCGTTACTTACTTCTTACCTCTTACTCCTTACTTCTGACAAAAAATAAGAAGATGAACAACGAAGAACTCTCATTTACTGGAAAAATTCTCCACACCCCTTACGCAAAGCCTGATGCCTATGGTGCATTGAGCATGCCGGTTTATCAATGTGCTGCTTTCGAATTCGAAACGGCAGAGATGATGGAAGCTGCGTTTATGGGAAAGGTGGCCGAACATACTTACTCACGCATTACAAATCCCACGGTGCAGTATCTCGAAAGCCGTGTACAAAATATGACGGGTGCATTTAGCGTAACGGCTCTTAACTCGGGTATGGCAGCTATTTCCAATGTTATTCTTACGCTGGCGCAGACCGGTAGCAATATCGTTACTTCGCGCCATTTGTTTGGTAATACCTATTCGTTCTTCGCATCGACTATGGCAGCATTTGGCGTGGAAACCCGCTTTTGCGACCTGACGAATCCCGACGAGGTGGAAGCGCAGATTGATGATAATACCTGCGCTGTATTTCTGGAAATTATCACCAATCCGCAAATGGAAGTGGTGGATCTGAAGGCTATCTCGGCAATAACTAAAAAAGCTGGAGTTCCGTTGGTGGCTGATACTACCATTATCCCTTTCTCGGCTTTCAAGGCCAAAAACTGGGGTGTAAACATCGAGATTGTATCGAGCACAAAATATATTTCGGGTGGAGCTACCAGTTTGGGTGGTTTGATTCTGGACTATGGCAACTTCAACTGGATTTCGGCACCTAAGCTGCACGCTATGGCCAAGGAGTTCGGACCGGCGGCATTTACGGCTAAACTTCGCAAGGAGATTCACCGTAACCTCGGTGCTTATATGACTCCGCAAGCTGCCTATATGCAAACCCTTGGGTTGGAGACATTGACCTTGCGCTACGAACGTGCCACCGGCACGTGTCTGCAATTGGTACAACGTCTGCAAACACTCGCTAAGGTGGAGTCGGTGAATTATACCGCCCTTCCCGATAACAAATACTACACGCTGAGCAAAAATCAGTTTGGCAAACAGCCCGGTGCTATGTTTACCTTCAATTTAGAGTCGCGCGAAGCCTGCTTTACGTTCCTCAATAAGTTGAAACTGGTAAAACGTGCCACCAACCTGTTCGATAATGTCAGCCTCGCCATTCACCCTGCCAGCACCATTTTCGGGACATTTAGCCCCGAGGTGCGTAAAGAAATGAACGTGTCCGACAAAACCATTCGTATCTCGGTAGGACTGGAAGATGTAGAGGATTTGTTCCGTGATTTCGAACAAGCAATAATGTAAGCGTAGGGACAGGTCGCGACCTGTCATGATAGAAATAATATAAAAAATCCCCTCAAACCGAGAAAATCGGTTTGAGGGGATTTTGGTTTCTAAACATGCAATTATAAAACTTTTCCTTCAATGCGCAAATCCTCGAACTCCGATGATCTTCCCTTTTTAAGGGAAGTACCCCGTAGGGGGGAAGGGTTTTTTATTAATCATTCACGAACCCCTCCGCTACGCTCGTCCCCTTAAAAAGGGGACATCCGAGCAGTCCTAGGCTGTTTACCTTTAATCAAACTTGGTGTTTATCCAAATCAAGAATTCTTTTATATACATGAAATTGCAAAGCTTTTCATCCTATACGCAAACTCTCGAATTCCGATGTTCTTCCCTTTTTAAGGGAAGTGCCCGTAGGGCGAAGGGTTTCTAAATCATCTTATTCTGGGGGAAGAGTTTCTAGAATAATCACTTCAAATACTTCCTGATCTCATCCAACGTCCGCCCGGGATATTGAAAAACCTCAAAGTTCTCAAATCTCAATACCCGCACACCCATAGCGTTCAGATATTCTGTTCGTTTGGCATCAGAGGCTTCACCCTCTTCCGTAAAATGACCTTCGCCATCCAGCTCAATAGCCAACTTATATTTCGAGCAATAGAAATCGACTACATAATGCCCAATGCTAAACTGCCGGAGAAATCGCTCTCCGTCCAACTGCTTGTTCTTTATCATTAACCACAACGCCACTTCGGCTGCTGTCATATTCTTTCGCAACTTTCTGCGAAACGGTTTCATTTCGGGTAGGCTGTTAATCATATGTTTAGTTCTATTTTATATTCAAATAAACCCCTCCGCTACGCTCGTCCCCTTCGAAAGGGGACACCTGAGCAGTCCTAGATTATTTACATTTTATTAAACTTATCTCTAAGCCAAATAAATATTCAGATTGTATAAGCGATTTAAAAAATAGGCAATCTTCCTCCACTGCACAAATTCTCGAACTCCGATGATCTTCCCTTTCAAGGGAAGTGCCCGAAGGGCGAAGGGTTTATTATTTATAACACTTGAACCCCTTCGCTACGCTCGTCCCCTTAAAAAGAGGACAACAGAGCAGTTCTAGACTATTTACATTTTATCAAACTTATCTCTAGATCAAAATAATATTCAGATTATATCTATGATTTAGAAATATGCAATCTTCCTCCACCGCTTAAATCCCCGAACTCCGATGATCTTCCCTTTCAAGGGAAGTACCCCGAAGGGGGGAAGGGTTTCCTACTGGAACTTACAATCAGATTTTATTATTTCAATACTTGATGGATTAACGACCGTCATACCCTCTTTAACCCGTTGGCGAATCTCATAATCTAGATACAAACTCCATCTTTGATAATGTTCTACTTTAGGACCTAAATATATTTTCTTTATGTGAGGTAAAATATCATTATACGACTCAATATAAAAATGTTTAAATGGTAAATTAGGTTCATCTATCTCTCTGAATTTAATGTTATCGCTATTACGAGGGACGTAAGTTATTACTCTAACTTCATGTTCATAATTATAATCAGCTGATTTAAATAAATAACTTATTGTAGAAAGACGTTTAAAGATTGAGTTTTCAATCTCTCTGTAAAAATCATCCTTCTTTTGAAATTTATTTCTAAGCTGAATTAATTCCAATAACTTTACTTTTAATTGAACTATTGCTGGTTCAATTTTATCTTTATTGTCATTGGTTATCTCCTTACTCGATTTTAATTTCTTTACGTAAACAACATTCAAAAGCTCTTCTTCATTATCGCTCATTGGAATTGATTCTTCATCATCTACCGAGGAATTAAGTTTGAAAAAATCACTACTAATTACAACATTACAACCCGAAGCTTCTTTTCCGTTTTCATCTTTACCATAAGTTCGCCACATTACTAATTCATCTTCGTGTGAAACTTCCCCATTATTATCTTCTGCTGGTAAAAAAGAACCTAGGTAAACACTTGTTTCAGTCCGTTTTTCTCCATTAAGATAGGCCTTGGTGATTTCGTCGTTATCTAAATAATCAAAAAAAACTTTTCCTTCCATAGGGTCATTCATGTAAATAGCATTACTATAATGCATTTTTACATTTATTTTTTTTACATATATATCAGCAACGGATAGCTTAGTATAATGTGCTACCATCTTTACTTTCGATTTTGCAGCGTCCCTTATTGATATAATTATTTGGTCAATTTCTTTCTCTAATCTGAGTTTCTCATCTTTTTCGACTTTTTCAACACTACTTTCATCAAGTAATTTAAGTTCTTCAATTGCTTCTTGAGCTAATTTTATTTTATCCTCGACAGATCTTTCCTCCCCATCTAAATCAAGATTTAGTGCAACTTTATAGTTTTTGATTGATTCTTGAAATTCACCAATCGCGTAACAGACATCTCCTTTGAAAATATATGCAAATGGAAAATTAGCATTCAATTCAATCGATTTGTTAATGTCAATCAGTGCTTTTTCATATTCACCTATTTTATTCCAAGCCTTTGCTCTATTTAAGTACGCTAACTCATCATTTGGGCTCAATTCAATCGCAATATTATAATCTTCAATTGCCATTTTATACTCTCCTTTATACCACCAAGTGTTCCCTCTATTAATGTATACTCGTTTATTATTTTTTTTTAGTTCAATAGACTTGTTAAAGTCCGAGATGGCCTCATCATATTCCTTACTATCAAGAAATAATGCAGCTCTTGCTCCATAAGCATACGAATTGTATGCATCAAGTTTAATTGCCATATCATAATCAACTAAAGCTTTCGAATCTCTATCAGTTTCATGATAAACCCCACCCCGCATCAAATAGCCAAAAGAATTATTTGGATTAATTCGAATTGAAGCTTGAGCTAGGTTAAATGCGTCTTGAAGTTTGTGTTGTCTGAGTTTTACCCAAGCTGCCCATGCATATAAATCAGAATTGTTCTGAATCGATAATAATTCATGAGATAATAATTCGATTATCTCATCGTATTTTTCGTTCTCAAATAAATCTTCTACTTGTTTTAACAGCTCTTGTGTTTCTTCCATAATTTGAGTATTATTGATAATCATTTTTTGACGAATTTTTCTCCCCGCAAATATACCCCTTTATTTTCACACTTAACACACCTAACCATACTAATTGCAAAGAAGTTATCCACAAACTCACGAAAATACACTTCGGGTTTTGGCTAACTTTAGTCATTCTTAGCAAAACTTTGCTCGGTTGTGGCAAAGTTTTATGGAAGAAGAGTAAAACTTTGCTATGTCGGAGCAAAGTTTTACCCCAAGATGGCAAAGTTTTAGGCATGAAGAGCAAAACTTTGCCCTAAGTGAGCAAAACTCGCTTGCCCGATAGTATAAAACAAAAGCCGGAGATATACATCTCACGGCTTTTTCATTCACGCTAAAGCTTTCACTTGAACTTTTACTTTTTTTCTTCAGTTTTTTTACCTGTTCTAGGGAAATACTGTTTCAAATCGTCGTAGATAGCCTTTGCACCTGGCAAGTTAACCGAAGCTGCTTGCTGTACGTTGCCGTAATAATACAACGATGCCGAATAAGCTTCACTGCGTGCTGCCAGTTTCGTATCATCGAGGTAGTTGTAAAGCTGATTTATCAACGATACCAACGACGGATGACCATCGGCATCTTTTATGTCTATTTCAAAATCAGCAACATTTAAATAAGATGGGACAAACTCAGGGTTTGTTTTTGTATATCCAAATGCCTTGTTTACACAAGTAAATGCTTTATCTCCCACTTTTAGAACTGAAGCACGCTCGTCGGCTGTCATAACCACTGAATAGGGTTTGATAAATCCAATTGCTTCTTCTATTTTAATTCTCACTTGGTCGAGTATCTCTTGTGGAATACTCTGATTATGTATATTATTCATTTTTAAAATTCTCTTTTTCTTGTAAAACTGGGAACAGATAACGGACTTTCACTTCGTTCGCTATTTTTCAGACTCAGATTAAATTGTCCCCGCGGCCTGCTGTCTGAAAATGAACGGTTGCAGGGCGGGGCGTTGTCTCGAAGAGTAGGGGATGCGCATAAGTTCTCCCCGAAAAAGGAGAAGCGGGTGGAAATATGTGGATGACCGAAGCGTGAATTACCGGTATAAGCGAAAAACAAACTCTCTCCATACGTGGTTAAGGCGTACTAAGTAACTAATAGGTTAAACTGTAACAAACGGTTCAAAATTATAAATTATTTTTAAATGTTGATACTTAAATATTATGTTTTACAGCAGTTTTTTGTTAATGATGTTGGAGCTATGTAATCTGTAAACGACCCTGTCAGTAGTCGCAGACTCTGACAGCGGTCGTCGAATAGGTAGCCCCAAACGCTCATTCTCGCCACTTATTTTCTCCCAATCCCCAGTGCTAATTTTTCCTTTTGTTGAAAAAAATGTACCTTTGCGTTTCTTTTTCATCAAACTGCAGAATGACTTACCAAACGCATATACTTTCTAACGGACTTCAACTAATTCATAAACCTGATACTTCGGCTGTGGCCTATTGCGGCTTGGTGATTAATGCCGGATCGCGCGACGAGGCGGATACGGAGCAGGGCATGGCGCACTTTATCGAGCACATGCTTTTTAAAGGAACCGAAAAACGCCGTTCGAGTCATATTATCAATCGGTTGGAGAATGTGGGAGGGGAGCTGAACGCTTTTACGTCGAAGGAGGAAACGGTCGTTTATGCCACGGTGCTGAACGAATATTTCGAACGTGCCATGGAGCTGATAGCGGACATTGTGCTGCATTCTACTTTTCCGCAAAAGGAAATTGACAAGGAAGTGGTGATTATTGTGGACGAGATTCAGTCGTACAACGATAGTCCTTCGGAACTTATCTACGACGATTTTGAAGAAATGCTTTTCGAGCACCATGCCATTGGTCATAATATTTTGGGCAAGGCGGAATTGTTGGTCAACTATACCACCGAAGATGCGAAGCGATTCGTTGCGAAACATTATTCTCCACGGGAAATGGTGTTTTTTACGCTGGGCGATATAAACTTCAAGCAGTTGATTCGTTGGGCCGAGAAATACCTCACTACCGAATCTGCTCCCGAGCGCGTTCCCGAACGTGTGGCGCCTACCGTTTACACTCCGTCGCGACGCGAAATAATTAAAAATACACATCAGGTACATTTCATTGTGGGCAATAGAGCGTATGATCTCTATCACCCCAAGCGGATGGGATTGTATTTGCTGAACAATATACTGGGTGGCCCGGGCATGAACAGCCTGCTGAACCTGTCGCTGCGCGAAAAGCACGGACTGGTTTACAATGTGGATTCGAACTACCAACCCTTTGTAGATACGGGCATGTGGAGCGTATATTTTGGTTGCGATGTGGAAAATGCAGCCAAGTGCGAACAGTTGGTGTACGCCGAACTTCAAAAACTCCGCGAACAACCTTTGCCCGAAAGTTCGTTGAAGAAATCTAAGCTTCAACTGTTGGGGCAAATGGCCATTGGCAGCGAACAAAAAGAGAATCTGGCACTGAGTTATGGCAAAAGTTTTATGCGTTACGGTAAAATTGATGACCTGGAAACGGTGCGTAAAAAGATAAATGCCATTACTGCCGAAGAACTACAGACAATTGCGCAGGAGATTTTTCAGGAGGAGCAGTTGTCGGTGCTGAGATACGTTTAAACAGTGATCACCCCTAAATCCCCTAAAGGTGACTTTAAGAGTGGTGTCCGAGAAGATCTGCATTTATCGAATTGAATTTGAATGCGAGGCTCTTCAATGTATATTTATAGAATTGGAATATAGGAGACGGTACTAACCATAAGCCCCTTCAGGGGTTTGGGGTGGGTAGTTTATAATAACTAATTGACAGACGTTTATTCGTTTTAAGATGATAGATACAGATTTAGATAATTATATTTTATCCCATTCAGATGCTGAGCCAGCTTATTTGGCCAAGGTGAACAGGGATACGCATTTGAAGATGATAAATCCGCGAATGCTTTCGGGTGCATTTCAGGGGCGTGTATTGGCTATGTTTTGCCACATGATTCAACCGAAACGCATACTGGAACTAGGAACATTTACAGGCTACTCTGCCTTGTGTATGGCCGAAGCACTGGGCGAGGAGGGTGTACTGTACACCATCGAATGTGATGATGAAGCCGAGGATTTTATTCGGGCTAATTTCGCCGGCTCGGAACACGGACACAAAATCAGGTTACACATTGGCGATGCTCTGACGGAGATTGAGAAGCTTGACGAAACCTTTGATGTTGTTTTTATTGATGCCGATAAACGCGAGTACCTGGCGTATTACGAAGCTGTGTTGCCTAAGATTCGTCAAGGTGGTTTTATTCTGGCCGATAATACTTTGTGGGACGGCAAGGTGCTGAAACCAATAGAGCCGAACGATAAACAAACCATTGAAATTTGCCGGTTCAACGACTTTGTGGCTGCCGATCCACGGGTGGAAAAGGTAATATTGCCCTTGAGAGATGGACTGACGGTGATCCGAAAAAAGTAAGTTGACAGTTGACAATTGATAGTTGACAGTTAAGAATAAATATTTGTATTGTCCGAAGGTGCCTTTTATGGTTGATTTTTAAAAATAATGTATTGAACAATAATATTGTAATCGCTAGAAGGAACTGCTGACTGTTTACCGCTAACTGATTACTGTTCACTGATTACTGATAACTGAAAGAAATGTATATTTACGAATTAGAATTAAAAGTGCGCGACTACGAGTGCGATATTCAGGGTGTTGTGAATAATTCTGTGTATCAGAATTACCTGGAGCATACGCGCCATGAGTTTTTGGAAGCGAATCACATCAGCTTTGCCGAACTACACGAACAAGGTATTGATGCCATGGTATCGAGTATTGAAATAGCTTACAAAACGCCCTTGAAACCCGGCGATAGTTTTATTTCCAAGCTTTATGTCACCCAGGAAGGGGTGCGCTATATCTTTCATCAGGTCATTTATCGCAAGTCCGATAATAAGCTGGCCATTAAGGCGAAAGTGAATGCTGTGGTCGTTATCAATGGAAAATTGGCCGCTTCACTTCCCGAATTCGACGAATTAGTAGCGCGCAGTCAGCCCAAAGAGGTCTAAACTATTTGCCTATTCACTTGTTTATCCAATTAATAATTAAACTTCAAATATTTTATGAACGAATTTTTAGAAATAGAAGAAAATATAGTTCGAATGCTTAAAACAGTGTTCGACCCCGAAATTCCTGTAAACATCTATGATTTAGGATTGATTTATAAAATTGACATGGGCGAGGATGGAAAACTTATTATTGAAATGACCTTAACGGCTCCAAACTGTCCTGCTGTAGATTTTATTGTGGAAGATGTGCGCATGAAAGTAGGTAGTGTAGAAGGGGTAAAAGAAGTTGATGTTCAAATTGTGTTTGAACCTGCCTGGGACAAGGAAATGATGAGCGAAGAAGCACAACTTGAATTAGGATTTCTTTAAAGAATAGGAGTAAGGAGTAAGAGCTAAGGAGTAAGAGCATTGATCTTGTTTTTCTTTTTTGGTTATTGAAAAGTCTTTCCTCTTGTAACTATAAACTTGTAACTCGTAACTAAATAGATGATCTATTTTATATCTGATGCCCATTTGGGTTCGCGTTTGGTAAAGAACCCAAGAGCGCACGAAAAAAAAATAACGGATTGGCTGGATAGCGTAAAGAAAGACGCTACGGCTATCTACCTTCTTGGCGATATGTTCGATTTTTGGTACGAGTACCGTACTGTAGTTCCAAAGGGCTATGTTCGTTTTCTGGGTAAACTGGCCGAATTGGTGGATGCCGGTATAGAAATTCATTTCTTCACGGGCAACCACGATATCTGGACTTTTGGTTATCTTGAACAGGAAGTAGGACTTATCGTGCATCGTGGTCCTGTTGAGCTCGAAATAGGCAATAAACGCTTCTTCTTAGCGCATGGCGACGGACTATATGCCAAAGTTGATAAGAAGTTCCAGTTGTTGCGGAAAATATTTCATAGTCGTACGGCACAGAAGTTATTCAGACTGGTACCTGCTCAGTTGGGACAGAACTTTGGATATGCCTGGTCGAAAAGAAACAGATTGAGAATTTTGCACCTCGAAAATAAATTTCTGGGCGAAGAAAAAGAAGATCTGGTGGTCTTTTCAAAGAAATATGCGTTGGATCACAATGTCGACTTTATGATTTATGGCCACCGGCATATACTGTTGGATTTGGAAATAAAAGATAAAAAACGAGTGGTTATTCTGGGTGACTTTGTAAGTATATTTTCTTACGGAGTATTCGATGGTGAAAATTTCCATTTGGAAAATGTGCCCGAAGATCAACAAGTCTGGTAAACTACTATAACAATAAAAAAGCCTTATAACTAATCGTTCGATTGTTGTAAGGCTTTTCTGTTTTCTTATTTCTTTGTAGGATATTTCTATGAATTTTGGATGGCCACCGTGCAGCAAGCCACCACACCGGCCGTTTCGATTCTCAAACGACTATCCCCCAGCGAAACGGGTGCAAAGCCCGCAGACAATGCCTTTTGCACTTCCTCTTTGCTGAAATCACCTTCCGGTCCAATCAGAATAAGTACGTCTGTAGAATTACTGCATTCTGTTTGTAAAAGCCTTTTGTCTTCTTCGTAACAGTGTGCGATGAATTTCTTTGACGCCTGATGTTTTTTCATCAATTCATCAAAAGTGCAAAGTGGGTTTAATGTGGGGAAATACGCTTTTACCGATTGTTTGGCAGCGGAAACGATGATTTTTTCGAGGCGTTCGGCTTTAATGATTTTTCGTTCGGAGTAGCGACAAACGATAGGAGTAATTTCGTCAATGCCAATCTCGGTAGCTTTTTCGATAAACCATTCGAGGCGTTCGATATTCTTGGTAGGAGCGATGGCAATATGCAGTTTATAATTGCGTTTGCCATGTTCCAGTACGGTATCTGTAATCTCAAATCCACAATGCTTTGGATGCGGATTTGTAATTGTTGCTTTGTAGAAACCACCTACGCCATCCACCACTTCGATAGCATCGCCCACTTGCAGTCGTAATACTTTGACTGCATGTTGCGATTCTTCCTCAGGAAGAATATGTGCCGAAGCAAGATCTGGAACGTAGAAAAGACTCATGACCCTAGTCCGTCAGCCGACGGAGAATTAAGTTAGTATTGATTGTAGTATCTTGTACCTAGAAATTATATTTAAATGCTAAAGTAACCTAGTTCCCCTTTAGGGGTTAGGGGTTACTGTCAATAAATTTCCCCTTTTGCTGCTAACAGAGTGTTTTTCAATAACGAAACAATTGTCATTGGACCCACACCACCCGGAACAGGAGTAATAAATGAACATTTAGGAGCAACTTCGTCGAAGTTTACATCGCCGCTTAAACGGAAACCGCTTTTTGTTTTATCGGAAGGAACACGTGTGGTACCAACGTCAATCACTGCAGCACCATTTTTTACCATGTCGCCGGTCAGGAACTCGGGCATTCCCAATGCAGCGATGATAATATCGGCTTGCAGGCAAATTTCTTTCAGGTTTTTAGTGCGGCTGTGGCAAACGGTAACCGTTGCATCACCGGGATAACCTTTTTGCATCATCAACGAAGCAACCGGTTTTCCAACAATATTACTACGACCAATTACCACACAGTTTTTACCGGCAGTAGGGATTTCGTAGCGTTTAATTAATTCTATAATGCCCGAAGGGGTAGCACAAACATAACAAGGTAAACCGATAGACAAGCGACCCACATTTACAGGGTGAAAGCCGTCAACATCTTTACGATAGTCTATTGCTTCGATTACTTTTTGTTCCGAAATATGTTTTGGTAATGGCAATTGAACAATGAATCCATCCAATTCAGCATCTTTGTTTAGCTCATCAATTTTAGCCAGCAGTTCAGCTTCGGTAACATCGTCTTCGAAGGTAATTTTAGTCGATTTGAAACCAACTTGTTCACACGATTTTACTTTGTGCGCCACATAGGTCTCGCTTCCACCATCGTGTCCAACAATGATGACCGCCAAATGAGGTGCTCTTTTTCCCGAAGCTACGATTTCTTTTACTTCTGCAGCAATTTCTGCTTTTACTTGTTCCGAAATGGCTTTGCCATCAATAATTTTGTACATATATGACCCTTTATTTGTTTCCTTGATGGAAAAATTTGAAATGTATAGTTTTGAATAAGAGCGAAAAGGTTCACTTTAAGTAGTTGAAATAATTCTACTTCTTCTTGACAGAGATCATCAGCCATGGACTTTGAGAAATCCAACGATTTAGCTTCAGGTGCTTCTCGATAAATTCAAAGACGTACACAAAGATACTATTTGAAGACAGTGGTAAAGGCATCCAATTCATTCCTTCCACGCAATCAATTTCGAGGCCGCAGGAACTAAGAATTACTTTTAGCTCTTTGAGACTTTTCTCGGTATATGCTAGTGGTTCTCTATTGCGATGACGAAATCTCCGTAATATGTAACGCCAACTGCCTGTATTGGTAAATGAGAATACAAATCTTCCCTTGTCACTTAGTAAAGAATTTATTTTGCTAAAAAAGATATCCCAATTTTGAAAATAGAATAAAGCTTCTATACAAATTATTAAGGGATAGGTTTGACTAAATGGCACATTCATAAAGTCATCGCATATTATTTCAATGAATCTATCTCGTTCTTTTAATATAGAAAGAGCCTCTTCGTTAATATCAAGAACAGTAATTTCTGGAATCTGCTGATGTAATGGAATTGCAAACCGACCAGATCCACCTGCAATATCAAGGTAGCTTTTAATGTTGTCGGCATATCTAGCTACAAATCTAAACTGCTGTTTAAATTTGTAATGACCTACCCTATTATTATATGTTTTCTTATTGGTTAAATCCCAAACGTACTTCATATAAATTATTATAATCGTTTTACAGAGAAATGATACAAAAACTCCAATCTATTTAGAAGTTACAGTTAACCTATAATAAGATTTTAGTACTTGCAAATTCCAAACTTGCACTGTAAAGTACAATATTGCGCTTATTTCCCCAAAGAACAAAAAATGATTAAAAAAACATCCAACTGCGCGCAGCCGTTTGATGTTTAGTTTTATCTTTTTTTTCCAATTTTCAATTTGCCCTGGCTCATGGTAGCCATTTTCATCATTTTGCTGGTCTGATCAAATTGTTTCAGCAAACGGTTTACATCTACAATGGTTGTACCACTACCACTTGCAATTCGTTGCTTGCGGCTTCCGTTCAGCAAGCTAGGGTTTTCACGTTCGGTAGGAGTCATTGAATGAATGATGGCTTCAATTCCTTGAAATGCATCATCGCCAATTTCCACATCTTTCAACGCTTTTCCCATACCCGGAATCATTGCTGCCAAGTCTTTGATATTTCCCATTTTCTTGATTTGTTGAATCTGAGAAATAAAGTCGTTGAAGTCGAATTGGTTTTTAGCGATACGTTTTTGCAGACGGCGTGCATCTTCTTCGTCGTATTGTTCCTGAGCGCGCTCCACCAACGAAACTATATCACCCATTCCCAAAATACGGTCGGCCATACGTTCAGGGTAAAACACATCCAATGCGTCCATTTTTTCGCCTGTACCAACAAATTTGATAGGCTTGTTTACAACGGTACGAATAGATAGAGCAGCACCACCACGGGTATCACCATCCAGTTTGGTAAGAATCACACCGTCAAAGTCAAGACGTTCGTTGAATTCTTTTGCAGTATTTACAGCATCTTGCCCGGTCATTGCATCCACTACGAAAAGAATTTCCTGTGGTTGAATGGCTTTTTTGATGGCTGCAATTTCGTTCATCATGGCTTCGTCAACCGCCAAACGTCCTGCTGTATCTATAATTACAACATCGTTTGAGTGTAGCTTGGCATATTTTATAGCTGCTTCGGCAATAGCTACCGGATTTTTGCTTTCCAAATCCGAGAACACAGGTACCTGAAGTTGCTCTCCTAATACTCTCAATTGCTCAATAGCTGCAGGACGATACACGTCACAGGCTACCAATAAAGGATTTTTTGATCGTTTTGTTTTTAAATAGTTGGCCAGTTTACCCGAGAAAGTTGTTTTCCCCGAACCTTGCAAACCTGACATCAGGATAACAGTTGGCGAACCTTTGAGGTTAATGTCCACATTGGCACCACCCATCAGATCTTTCAACTCATCGTGCACAATCTTTACCATCAACTGATTTGGTTTCAAAGAAGTAAGCACGTTTTGACCCAGTGCTTTTTCTTTTACGGTATCAGTAAATGTTTTGGCTATTTTGAAGTTTACGTCGGCATCTAACAATGCCTTACGTACATCTTTGAGCGTTTCAGCTACATTAATTTCGGTAATTTGTCCTTCCCCTTTCAGGATCTTAAACGACCGTTCCAGTCTTTCACTTAACGATTCAAACATATTGTTCTAATTGATTTTGTAGTTTTTTTACGAGTGTGCAAAGGTAAAAAAAATGCGCCAATCGGCAAAGTGAATTTCATGTAAGAACTTTGTAAATAAATATGAATTTTTGAATGAATATATCTTTTTGAAAGTCAATGATATACATTTGTCAAAACTTAAAAGATGACTGTTCCGAAAAAAATAGTTTGAATTTATTCCTTAAAAAACGATTTATTGCTTAACTTTGCAACCGTTTTGGTGTTATACTATATAACAATTAACAATGACTTAGTAGCTCAGCTGGTAGAGCAACAGACTCTTAATCTGTGGGTCGAGGGTTCGAACCCCTCCTGGGTCACTGATAAACAATTTATTATAATTCAATTAACTCAAAATTAACGAAAATGAAAAAAAATGGATTTGTAGCTGTCATCTTAAGTGCAGTTATTTTATTTGCAAGCTGTAGCTCAATGAGTAAGGCAGTAAAAGGAGGTTTATTAGGTGGTGGCGTAGGTGCTGCTCTTGGTGCAGGCGTAGGAGCTTTAATTGGTAAAGACGCTAAAAGTGCTGCAATTGGTGCCGGTATTGGTACTGCAGTAGGTGCAACAACAGGTGTGATTATTGGCAAAAAGATGGATAAGGCTGCTGCTCAAGCTGCTGCTATCGAAGGTGCCAGAGTTGATAGTATCAGAGATGCTAATAATTTGAAAGCATTGAAAGTGACTTTTGATTCAGGAATTTTGTTTGCTACAGGTAAAAGCACTTTGAATGCTGCTTCTAAAGATGCATTAACTAAATTCTCTAAAATTTTGGTTGCTAATCCTACTATGGATATCACTGTTTTAGGACATACCGACAATGTAGGTTCTTTGGATACGAACCAAAAACTTTCTCAAGGTCGTGCACAAGCCGTTGCTGATTTCTTGAAATCACAAAACGTTGGCGAAGCTCAAATCAAAGACATTATTGGTAAAAACTTTTCTCAACCGGTTGCAGATAATGCAACTGCTGCTGGTAAAGCTGCTAATCGTCGCGTAGAAGTATACATGTATGCTAGTGCTGCTATGATTAACGATGCTGCTGCTCAGGCAAAATAAGAAATTAAATACTTTAGATAAGGCACATGTAAATCAAATTTACATGTGCTTTTTTTTTGCGGTATCCTTTCATATGATTTTTAGCCAATATCAGGTTTTCTATATTTGAAAGTATTTACATTTATTATCTAATTGGATAAAAAATGTAAATTTTATATGGAATAAATTGTCCACTCTTTTTATTTTATAATTTTGCGAGTCGAAAATCGATATTACAAAACAAATTTGTCATGATTCAGGAAAATTTTATACGCCTTTTCGAAGATGGTTTTCGTAAAAATTGGGACCTTCCGGGATTCAGTAACTATGGTGAAAACTTTACGTTGAGCTATGCTGATATTGCTAAAAAGGTGGCGGAATTACATATTTTATTTGATCAGTGTGGTTTAAAACAGAATGATAAAGTTGCACTAATAGGTCGGAATAATGCCAATTGGGCGGTTACTTATTTGTCTGTTGTGGCTTATGGTGCTGTTATAGTTCCAATTTTGCAGGACTTTAATCCTAACGATGTACACCATATCACCAATCATTCCGAGTCTAAACTCCTGTTTGTGGGAGATGCTATTTGGGAAAATCTGGAGGAGGAAAAGCTGACGACAATTAAAGCTGCTTTTTCGTTGACTAATTTTGGTTGTATCACGCTTTTGAATAAAAGTCTAGCTAGAGGTGATGATGCGGAGGAGGAAGTAGTCGATGTCGATGAAGCGAAACTGGATGTGTCTCAACTCGATTGCCGGCATATACAGCATTTATTTGATGAAAAATATCCTTACGGTTTCCATCGCGATTGTGTCAGATATGTCGACAAGCCCAATTCCGAAGTTGTTTCTATAAACTACACTTCCGGCACTACGGGTTTTAGCAAGGGTGTTATGACTACCGGAAATGCATTGGCAGGTAATATTACTTTTGGCTTCCGTACGAAGCTGGTAGCGCCTCAGTACAGTATTGTGTCTTTTCTGCCTCTGGCGCATGCCTATGGCTGTGCATTCGACTTTCTGACGTCTGTTTGCGCAGGTTGTCATATTCATTTTATTGGCAAAACGCCGTCTGCTAAAATACTGCTCAAGGCTTTTGCCGAAATTAAGCCTAACGTTATTTTCTGTGTGCCGCTTATTATAGAGAAAATTTATAAGAAACAGATTCAACCCATGCTTGCGAAGCCTTCTATGCGTTGGGTGCTGAGCATACCTTTTCTCGATCAGACTATTCTGGCGCAGATACGCAAAAAGCTTATTGATGCTTTCGGTGGTGAATTTTCTGAAGTTGTAGTAGGTGGTGCTCCATTAAATGCCGAAGTGGAGGATTTTTTCAATAAAATTAAATTTCCATTTACGGTCGGATATGGGATGACGGAGTGTGCTCCGCTTATCAGTTATTCGAATACGAAAGATTTTATTCCAAAATCGTCTGGAAAAATTCTGGATATAATGGAAGCGAAGGTCATGTATCCTGATCCTAATACCGGAGTGGGAGAGCTTTATGTTCGTGGAGAGAATGTGATGGTTGGATATTTCAAAAATCCAGAAGCTACAGCACAGATTCTCGATAAAGACGGCTGGTTACATACCGGTGATTTGGGAACTATTGATGAAGACAATAATATCTTTATTCGTGGTAGAAATAAAACCATGATTTTGAGCGCGAGCGGGCAAAATGTTTATCCAGAAGAAATAGAAGCCAAACTAAATAACATGCCGTACGTAATGGAAAGTTTGGTGGTGGAGAATAACGGTAAACTCGTAGCTTTGGTGTGTCCCGATTACGAGGCTGTCGATGCAGAAGGTGTTGATCAGGATCAATTGGAAATGTTGATGGAAGAGAATCGAAAACTACTTAATTCTGCAGTGGCTTCGTACGAAGGTGTTGCAAAAATTAAATTGTATCCTCACGAATTTGAGAAAACACCGAAGAAAAGTATCAAACGATATCTGTATTCAGCTAGCATGGAAAGCGTGAAATGAGCAAAATAGAGGCAATTAGTGTTAAAGTTGCCCTTTTTTGAAAAAAACCCCATGAATGTTTATGTCAGAGCGAAAAAAGGTGTATCTTTGCATCGATTTTGAATAGCAAAATTAACATGTTAAATTTTTAATTTTAAAGTAATGAAAAAAGTATTTTTGTTTTGCGTTGTAGCTTTGGCTTTCGCATCTTGTGCACCTAAGGCAGCTGAACAAGCTCCTGCAGTTGATTCTACTGCTGTTGTTGTTGATACAGTTGCTGCAGTTGATACTGCTGCCGTTGTTGCTGATTCTACAGTAGCTCCTAAGTAATTAAACGTTTAATTACGTTACAAAAGTCTGTTAGAGTTTTCTAATGGACTTTTTTTTTGCTTTAAACTCCAAAAGCTTAATTTGTTTTTACATTTGACCCTAAAAATGAGCAAAAGAGCTAAATTTGTTGGTCAAACCGAAAAATAATTAAAAAAAAACCGATATTTATTAATGCGATATAAAAAAACGTTGTATCTTTGCATCGATTTTGAATTGCAAAACAAACATGTTAAATTTTAAAAGGAAAAAAGAAATGAAAAAAGTAATTTTGTTTTTTGTGGTAGCTTTGGCTTTCGCATCTTGTGCACCTAAGGCAGCTGAACAAGCTCCTGCTGTTGATTCTACTGCTGTTGTTGTTGATACAGTTGCTGCTGTTGATACTGCTGCAGTTGTTGCTGACTCTACAGTTGCACCTAAGTAATTAAAAGCTAACGCAAAAAGAAATTCTTGCTAGCGCTAAAAGTCCGTTATTTCGATAACGGACTTTTTTTATTTAAATAAATGTTCAATTCAAGCATTTTTTGTACCTTTGTACACCAAAATTATAAATTTAAAATCAATATGTTACGAATAGCAGTACAAGCCAAAGGAAGGTTATTTGAAGAGACAATGTCTTTGCTTACCGAATCTGGTATTAAGTTAGAATCGGGTAAAAGACTTTTACTATTGCCAGCTCGAAATTTTCCTTTAGAGGTGTTGTTTTTACGCGATGATGATATACCACAAACTGTGGCTGATGGTGTTGCAGATATTGGAATAGTAGGCGAAAATGAATATGCCGAAAAGAAGAAGAATGCTGTAATCACCAAACGATTGGGTTTCAGCAAATGCAGACTTTCATTGGCTATTCCAAAAGAAGTGGAATATCCGGGGATTTCATGGTTTAATGGAAAGGTGATTGCAACCTCATATCCTGAAATTTTGAAAGATTTTTTGGATGAACACAATGTGAGTTCTGATATTCACGTAATTACAGGTTCTGTAGAAGTAGCTCCAAATATCGGTTTGTCGGATGCGATTTTTGATATTGTAAGTTCAGGTAGTACATTGGTTACCAATCATTTGAAAGAGGTGGAAGTGTTGATGAAGTCTGAGGCTTTATTGATTTCTCATCCAGGTTTAAGTGCAGAGAAGCAAGCCATTTTAGATGAATTACTTTTCCGTATTGAATCTGTTCAGATGGCAGAAGATAAAAAATATGTATTGATGAACGTTCCTACCGAAAATATAGATAAAATCATTGAAGTATTGCCGGGAATGAAAAGTCCAACAATTATGCCGCTGGCAAAAGAAGGATGGAATTCGTTGCATGCAGTTATTGATGAAAAACAATTCTGGGATATTATCGGAAAGATTAAAGCATTGGGAGCCGAAGGAATTTTGGTTGTTCCGATTGAAAAAATGATTTTGTAAATTCCGGCGTTACTGTTGTAAACTGTACATTATTTATGAACCTCTGTATCGATCAAGGTAACTCGAGTACCAAAGTGGGTGTGTTTGATGATAATGTGTTGATTGATTACTTTGCGATTGAAGAATTAAGCGAAGTTGAAATCGAAAAATTGTTCGAAAGATTCGTGATTGACGCTTGTATTATTTCTAGTGTAACTATGAAGTATGATGAGCTTTTAGATATTTTGAATAAAAAAAACATATTTTTAGTGCAGTTGGATCATAACACGGTGGTTCCAATTGTGAATAAATATGAAACGCCTCACACTTTAGGTAAAGATAGGTTGGCGGCAATAGTAGGAGCTGTGTTTTTGGAGCCGGGTAATGATCTTTTGATTGTGGATGCCGGCACAGCGATAACCTACGATTTTGTAGATGCAAATGGAGTGTACTGGGGTGGGAATATCGCTCCTGGTCTGAGTATGAGATTGCGATCACTCCACGAGTTTACGCAAAAATTACCCCTGGTTGAGCCTGTAGTGGACAGCCCATTGATAGGAAATAGTACAGATTCAGCATTGATTTCGGGAGCCTTGCACGGCATTGTTTTCGAAATAGATGGATATATAAACGCATTAAAAATTAAATATCCGAAACTTTCAGTTTTTTTAACAGGAGGTAGCATTTTTTACTTTGATACCAAGCTAAAAAATCCCATCTTTGCAGAAAGAAATTTAGTGTTAATCGGCCTAAACCGTATACTTCAATACAATGTACAAAAATAAAGTTTTAGTTCTCGTACTTTCGTCATTAGTGTCTCTTCAATTTGTCGTTGCACAAAACAATATTAACTCTCCATATACCCGATACGGTTATGGTGATATTAGTGAAACAAACTCAGGAGAACAAAGAGCGCTTGGTGGAGTTGCTATTGGTTCAAGATCTCACTCGTATATCAATACCGTTAACCCGGCTTCGTATAGTGCTGTTGATAGCATGACTTTTATGTTTGACATCGGTACTTCTGCATTATCTTCGCGTTTTTCGGATGCGAATAAGTCGGTACGCACCTTCAATGCCAATCTTGAATATCTGACAATGCAATTTCCATTGTCTAAAGGAATGGGATTTAGTGCAGGTTTACTGCCTTATTCATTTGCAGGTTATAATACGTACAATATTGATTCCATCCCTAATCCTGAGGGTGGTAGCATTTTTACCGCTAAAAATTTCACAGGTAATGGTGGTTTTAGTCAGGTATATATGGGGCTTTCAAAAAAGATAGGCAAGCATATATCTCTTGGTGCTAATATTTATTATATGTACGGAAGCGTAAACAATACCCGCAGTGTTCGTATTCTTGGTAGCACGACCGATTCAACAGTGCAAACAAACTCGATCAAGGCCAGTAATTTCCGGTTACGATACGGTATTCAGTACTTTAATACATTTGATAAAAAGCATGATGTGACGTTGGGTCTTATTTATGAGCACCGTGCAAAATTGAATGGCGATTTTTCGCAAATTACTGCTGGTGTGTTAAGTGATACGACGATAAATAACTATCAGTTTGAACTACCAACCGTATTTGGTATTGGTTTGAATTACACCTACGACAGTAGAATCTCGATTGGTCTTGACTATAGCCTACAAAAATGGGCAAGCACAAAATATTTTTGGAATCCAACCACTTCTACGAATGCTGAAAATCTGAACGATCGTTCGAAATTATCGCTTGGTATTGAATATACTCCAAAACCACTGGGACGTAAATTCAGTGATAGAATTCATTATCGTGTAGGTTCGAATATTAGTAATGCCTATTATAATGTTCCCGGCGTTACACTGCCTAAAAATTACGGTTTGTCATTCGGTATAGGACTGCCATTGTATAATAAATTTACACAAACAGTTTCAACGTTGAATGCTTCGATAGAGTACGGTAAAGTTGGTTCATCAACTAACTTACGTGAAGATTACTTCAAGTTCACAATGAATCTTGTGTTCAACGAGCACTGGTTCTTTAAACGCAAATTGTAAGCACAATGACGTTCTGAGTCACCTTTGGTTTAGAACTCATTTTTGTTGAAAAAGAGCATCTTCATGATTAAATTTTTTGAAATTTTGAAAGAGAAATTACATTTCAATAAAATAAGAAATAGCATAGCCACTACTTTTATGGTAGTTGTTGTGCTATTTTTTATGTTTTCGTGTAGCAAAGAGAAAGTGGAGCAAATAGGAGCGATAAAGAATCGGTCGGCTATGCCACAACTTCATGCTACCGAGATAACCACTATTATTTCCGATTCTGGGGTTACCCGTTATCGAATTTCTGCACCCCGCTGGGATGTATTTGATAAAGCTGTGAAACCATACTGGAATTTTCCCAATGGCATTCATTTTGAAAAATTTGATATGAACCTGAAGGTAGATGCTAATATTCACAGCAAATATGCCAGATTCGACGTAAATGAACAACGTTGGGAGTTGCGCGGTAAAGTGAGGGCAACGAACCTGCAAGGGGAGTTGTTTGAAACAGAACAGTTGTTTTGGAGTGAACGTGAAAGCAGAATTTATTCGGATAGCTTAATAAAAATTACGCAGGTGAGTCATATCATAACCGGAATCGGTTTTGAGTCGGATGCCTCGATGACCCGATATACGATACGTAAACCTCAGGGTATTTTCCCTGTTGACAGAGCCGCAGGTACTACGCCTCCAGCAACTACAACAGGCACTGCTGCTCTGGTTACAGTTCCGACGGGCATTACACCTCCACCGAGACAGCCCATACCGGCGCCTGTTCCGGTTGCTAAAACAAAAAAATGACATTCATATATCTAGAGTAACAAACAAAAGAAAGAGCAAATTCTATTTATGAATTTGCTCTTTCTTTGTTCTGATAAGCTTTGTTCTGATAAGAAACGTATTATATATTTGCTATTCGTTTGATTTCTTCAATCATGGCTTGTGCAAACGCTTCGGCTTGTTCGGGTGTTCCTGCTTCGGAATAAATGCGGATAATAGGTTCTGTATTCGATTTACGCAAGTGCACCCAGCCTGTAGGGAAGTCGATTTTTACACCGTCGATGTCATTCACTTCATATTGTTGGTACGAAGCTTTTACCACCTTCAAAACTGCATCTACGTCGATGTCAGGTGTTAGCTGAATCTTGTTTTTTGAAATATAATATTCAGGATATGTTCTACGAAGGGCTGATACCGATAGTTTCGATTTCGCCATAAGGGTTAGGAATAATCCAATACCTACGAGTGAGTCACGTCCGTAGTGGCTTGCAGGGTAAATAACGCCACCGTTCCCTTCACCACCGATGACCGCATTTGTTGCTTTCATAGCTGTCACCACATTTACTTCGCCAACTGCTGCAGCTGTATAGGTGCAACCGTATTTGTTCGTTACATCGCGTAAGGCGCGTGTAGAGCTAAGATTCGATACAGTATTGCCCGGTGTGTGTTGAAGAACGTAGTCGGCTATTGAAACAAGGGTGTATTCTTCGCCAAACATGGTTCCGTCTTCACAAATAATGGCCAAGCGGTCAACATCAGGGTCAACAACAAAACCTACATCAGCACGTCCTTGTTTCAATAGGTCGGAAATTTCGGTAAGATGCTCGGGAAGTGGTTCCGGATTGTGTGGAAAGTGGCCGTTCGGTTCGCAGAATAGCTTCTCTACTTTTTTTACGCCTAAAGCTTCCAATAATGCCGGAATAGCAATACCTCCAACAGAATTCACGCAGTCGATAGCAACGCTGAAATCAGCATCTTTGATAGCCTGAACATCTACTAAGTCGAGTGCTAAAACGCTGTCGATATGTTTTTGAGTGTAGGTAAAATCTTCGGTTAGTTTGCCCAGTTCATCAACATCTGAAAAGATGAAGCTTTCTTCTGTCGCAATTTTGAGTACATTTTCACCTTCCAGCGCATTGAGGAATTCGCCTCTTTCGTTGAGAAGTTTCAGCGCATTCCATTGTTTTGGGTTATGACTGGCGGTGAGGATAATGCCACCAGCTGCTTTTTCCATGGTTACAGCCAATTCGGTGGTTGGAGTTGTTGCCAATCCGATATTTACCACGTCGAATCCCATGCCAAGCAATGTGCCAATTACAAGTTGATTGACCATTTCGCCAGAGATGCGAGCGTCGCGCCCAACCACAATTTTAGTAGAATTACTTTGTTTAGTGGCTTTGATTTGTGTAGCATAGGCAGCTGTAAAACGAACAATATCTAGAGGATTCAATCCATCACCTACCGGACCGCCGATGGTTCCGCGGATACCCGAAATTGATTTAATTAAAGTCATGCTGTAAATGAGTTTAAAGTTTTAGTGTTTTGAGAAGTGTCTTTTAGTTATAATAAAAAAGAAACTTAAGAACAACTGAATGTTCTTAAGTTAACTGTATTGTTTGAAGTAAGTAATTCAAAATTCTATTTACGAATACGAATTTTTAGTTCATAGGCAATTGGAGTAGCCGGTGTCCAGTTCTCTTTAAATCCAATTTTTGAGTGGACAATGATTTTGGCGCGTGAGTCATTGTATTTCATATACGAAACGGCTTCTTGAAAAGCGGTGCATGAAATGTTTAAATCAGAGTTGTCGCCATAGACAAACGTTGTGGGGTATGGGAATTCTATAGTGGTCCATTTTCTGATGGTGTCAGCAGGTTCTCCAAGTGTATATTGTATGTAACGTGGAATGACGGTATTGCCAGCTTCAACAGTAACACTGGTGTCACCAATAGAGTCTAAATGAAAATATAAACCGCTCTCTGTCAATACATAGTCGTTAGGACCCCAAGTGATCGGCATTTTAGACATAACATTGATATGCTCTCTCTTTATGTAATTTTTAATCAGACTTTGCTCTGTTTTCAACTCGTCGGCATAAGTAGTGTTATTGCTACACGAGGTAATGACTACTGAAGTCAGCAATGTGAGAACAAGTAGATAATAATTCTTTGTCATATGATAGTTTATTTTTGAATACAAATATCCGATAAAAAAACGGAAATTAAAAGTTAATAAAGAAGATTAGTAATTAATAATAAATAAATAGAAATCACAGGAGTATAAATAAATCAAAATAATTTAATCTGATAAATGATAGAAGTGTATGGTTTGATGCGCGAGCCTTTGCCATTTCTTCCATAAGCTAGATACCACGGAATGATAAACGTTGCACTTTCGCCCTTGTGAAGAAGCTTCAAACCTTCTTCCAGTCCCACCACCAATTGTTTTTTGCCGATTACTATCTGCATTTTTTCTGCTTGAATCACCTTCATGTCCAACGACAGCGAAGTACATGAAAGTTTGCAAATATCTTTATCTTTAATCAGTTCTCCGTTTGTTGGTACATCCACTTTGTACCAAAATCCAATCTCACTTTTTTTAAATTTTGCATCTGTTTTTGTTGCAAACTTCATTAAAATGCTATCCTCTTTTGCTGCCAGTTTCTGGTTTACTTCCATTAAATTAGAGATATTCTTGTCAGCCACATTGCCTTTGTTGGCCGGCAGTTGAGGTGCAGTTTTTGTGCACGACGAGAATAAGCAACTAGCACTCAGTGTTAACAGAAAAAACTTGCAGACTTTTATCATGGCGTCTTTAACGTATGTTGGCTATGCTGATAATGTCCGAAAACACACCTGCCGAAGTTACACTTGCACCAGCTCCATATCCTTTAATCATCATTGGGAACTCGTTGTAGCGCTCAGTGGTGATGAGAATAATGTTATTGCTGCCTTGCAAATCGTAGAACGGATGCAGACTGTCTACTTCCTGCAATCCAACTTTGCAGCTACCGTTTTCCATGGTGGCTACAAATCTCCAGCGTTTACCCTGTGCGGTAAGTGCCAGTCGTTTTTCTTCGAATTCAGCATCCAGTTCGGGTACTGTTTTCCAGAAATCGTCGAGGCTACCGGCAAAGTATTTATCAGGGATAAACAGATTTTTTATCACATCATCTTGTTCCACTTTATAGCCTGCTTCGCGAGCCAAAATCACCAGTTTGCGAATTACATCCTTGCCACTCAGGTCAATGCGGGGATCAGGTTCGGCGTAGCCGGCTTCTTTAGCCATTAAAATAGCCTTGCTCATCGGAATTTCGCTGCTGATGGTGTTGAAAATAAAATTAAGTGTACCTGACAGTACCGCTTCCATTTTTTGAATATGGTCGCCACTGTATATCAGGTTATTCATGGTGTTGATAATGGGTAGTCCGGCACCAACATTGGTTTCGAAAAGGAATTTTACACCACGACGACGAGCTGTTTCTTTCAGATTGATATATTCCTCGTACGACGACGAAGCAGCTATTTTGTTTACAGCTACTACCGAAATGTTATTTTCGAGGAATGTTTGATATAAGTTAGAGATATGCAGGTTGGCCGTACAATCTACAAACACCGAATTGAAAATATTCATATTCAGAATTTCGTTGCAGATCAGTTCGGGTGAAGCATCGGCGCCTTTAGTTTTCAAATCTTCGGCGTAGGTTTCCAGGTTGATGCCTTCGCGAGAGAACAACATTTTTTTGCTGGAAGTGATACCCACTACATTTAGTTTCAGGCCGTTTTGCTCCATCAACTTGGCTTGCTGCTTTTTGATTTGGTTTAGCAAGCTACCGCCTACTGTACCCACACCTACCACAAAGATATTCAGTACCTGATATTCCGAAAGAAAGAACGAATCGTGAATAACGTTCAGTGCTTTGCGCAATGATTTACGATCGGTAACAAACGATATGTTGGTTTCCGAAGCGCCCTGTGCACAGGCAACCACGTTGATACCATTGCGACCCAGCGTTCCGAACAGTTTACCGGCAATTCCCGGCGTGCGTTTCATATTATCGCCAACAATGGCCACGGTTGCCAGGTCATCTTCCGAGAAAATATCGTTGATTTCACCCTGCGCTATTTCGTAGGCAAACTCTTTGCGCAATGCTTCAACGGCTACGGCACTATCGGCATTACGAACACCGATTGAGGTGGTGTTTTCCGACGAAGCTTGCGAAACAAGGAATACGCTGATACCATTTTTTGCCAGTACGCGGAAAATGCGATAGTTGACCCCGATAACGCCCACCATACCTAGTCCCTGAACGGTGATAAGCGAAGTGTCGTTGATAGAAGAAATACCTTTAATGGCTTTGCCTTCACCCGTTTTTTCACGGGAGATATGTGTTCCTTCAGCCTCTGGGTTGAAGGTGTTTTTTATTTTTACGGGAATGTTTTTATGAAAAACCGGGAAGATGGTTGGTGGATAAATCACTTTTGCGCCAAAATTACAAAGCTCCATCGCTTCGATAAAGCTTAGTTTTTCGATTACATAAGCGTTATTGATGATGCGTGGGTCGGCAGTCATAAAGCCATCCACGTCGGTCCATATTTCCAGAATAGAAGCATGCAGAGCAGCCGCGATAATGGCAGCTGTATAATCGGAACCTCCACGTCCAAGGTTGGTGGTGAAGTTCGTATTTCTATCTGTAGAAATAAACCCACCACATACGCTTATCTTAGGTAGCGTCGAGAATGTTTCGGTAATTAAATGATTTGTTTTTTCGAAGTCAACGATGTGTTTATCAAATTGATTTTCAGTTTTGATAAACGTACGGGAATCAAAATGAATGGCATCGGTAATCGCATTCGCCACTATGATAGACGAAATCGCCTCACCATAACTCACGATGGTATCAATAATTTTGGTTGAAATGTCCTTGATAAGGAAGACCCCGCGGAATATATTGGATAAATCGGTAAATTGTGTTTGAACAAGGTTGATAACCTCCGTTTTTTTATCGTCGGCAATCACACCTTCAATTACTTCCAGGTGGCGTGTTACCATCATTTCGAATTGTTCCACATAGGTTTTGTTGCCTTCGCAAGCAAGATTAGCCACTTTGTACAGTTCGTCGGTAATGCCCGATAATGCAGATACAACCACAATTACCGGCTCCACCTCAGCCTCCACTATTTTCTTCACACTCAGAATGCCATTGACAGAACCTACGGATGTTCCACCGAATTTTAATACCTTCATCGTTTGTTTGATGTTAAATTTTATTGTTTGCGTTTTAGCTTGCAAAAATAGCGTTTTTTCGGCACATAATAAGTTCTTTTCTTTATATTTCGGCGAAAGTGTTGCAACTTTAGGAAAAAAAAACTACTTTTGCACCGCTTTAGAAATGAAGCACTGTGTTTGGTCTGGTAGCTCAGCTGGATAGAGCAACGCCCTTCTAAGGCGTGGGTCATGAGTTCGAATCTCATCCGGATCACATTTATGAAACAGAACCCGCTATAAATGAGAATTATAGTGGGTTCTTCTTTTTAAGTACTGCCAAAAGTACTGTCATTTTTTTATTGTCGACCGTTTGATTTAAAAAAAGGTTGAAGAATGGACTTCCCTACATAATATCCATGTTTATCATTATGTTGTACTTTTTGTAATCTATATGGTACGGTCTATCTCAAAATTTGGAAGCTATAATTTGACGACTTTTAATCTTAATGTGAAGTTAATTATTAGAGTGTGAGTTATATATTGCTTTATTGGGATTGTAAAGAATATTAGTCTATTATAGACTGTTACGAACTTTTCTTTCAATTCAGACCGTTAGCACACAAACCAACCGATTGCATTCCGGCTTATTTCCTAATGAACGAACTTTTACTTCAACGCCATAAATTTCTTTCAAAATGTCTTCCGTAACAGTATCATTAGAATGTCCTGTTTTCCAGATTTTGCCTTCGTGAATAATAGCTACATTCGCATCGCACATAAAAGCATGGTCGGGAGAATGAGTGGCCATAATAATCCCCAACGAGTTATTTTTCAAAGCATTTACCTTACGGATTATTTTTATTTGATTTCCAAAGTGCAAACTGGATGTCGGTTCATCCATTATCAAAAAAGACGGATGTTGTGCTAATAACAATAACACGAAGCCGTCCAATATTCGTTCACTGAGTTTCTGCATTACTTTGACATAGAGCTGGAGGAAGAGTTGGATGGAAATTTTGTTACGATTGCCGGTTTCTTTATTCATAAGTTCAACAACTTACCTAATATTGGCGATAAGCTCAATATCGATTCATACAGACTGGAGATTATTGACAAAGACGGACAACGTATCGATAAGATTATGGTGACAAAAAGACTATTATCTTAACTAGAAGTTCAATCTTAGAACAATATAGAAAAACAGTTGTTTGATAATATACTTTTACACTATCTTTGCCAAAAATTACTATAAATGAGTAAAAAAGGAACAGCCATATTTTTTTTAATGTTAGCCAATATAATCATATTGGCACATGCTGTTGTTCCTCATCATCATCTTCCACACCAGTCATTTTTTCTCACGGCAGAAACTGCTGAAGCCGAAAGCGAACATCATCACGCCGAATCATCGGATTTTGACCACGACCATGACCACGATAATAAGTCAGACAATGAGCATTGCTTGCTAAATCGGATTATTGGACTTCCCACAAATACAGTAAGGCAACTATGTAGTTGTGATTTTCACGCAGATATCCATCCTCATTTTGGTGGGTTTTATGCCGTTTTACTTTTCTCTCAATTTGAGTGTGTAGCACCGGCTGTTACTGTCAATTCACGGCCACCTTTATTAACTCTCTCATATACATCCTATGCATCAAGCGTTTTAGGCTTGCGTGCTCCCCCTGCCATTTAATTATTATACGCATAGAAATGCTTGTGTTACGATATTAACTTGTCGTGATACAACTGTGTATTTATATTTTCACTCCCCATTTACATATTAATTCATAACATATTCAAATGAAAAAAGCTATTTTTTTATTTGCAATGCTTGCATTTATATTGGCAAGCTGCAACAAAAGTAAAGACCAAAAGACCAAAGCAGAGGAAGAAACCAAGATACAATTTACTGCTTACAGTGCCGAATTTGAAGTTTTTGCCGAAGCCGACCCTTTTGTAGTTGGAAAAGAAGGAGGTGTATTGTCGCACTTCTCACACATGCCCAATTTCACAGCATTAGAAAACGGAATTGTTACTATCCGTTTGATAGTGGACGGAAAAGAGGTTTCCCAAGTATTGGACAAACCTACCCGTAAAGGTATTTATAAGTTTGCTTTGACCCCAACTGTCAAAGGAGCAGGTAAAATTGTGTACGACTTTAAGATGGATAACAATACCTATCAACTTGAAGTGCCAAATGTGGTGGTTTATGCCACCGAACAAGAAGCTATTGAAGCTGCAAAAAGCGTTGTTATTTCAAGAACAAACACTACATCTTTCACAAAAGAACAGTCGTGGAAAATTGCTTTTGCCACTGAGTTTCCTAAAACTGAACCTTTCGGACAAGTTATAAAAACCACTGCACAAGTACAATCAGCACAGGGTGACGAAGTAATTGTTTCGGCTAAAGCCGCAGGAGTTGTAATGCTCTCAACCGATAATGTATTGGAAGGTAAAAATGTAAGCAATGGTCAAACCTTGTTTTCAATATCAAGTAATGGATTAGCTTCGAATAATTCGGCAGTACAATTTGCCGAAGCAAAAAATAATTTCGGAAAAGCCAGCGCAGACTACGACAGAGCCAAAGAACTTGCCAAAGAACAAATTGTTTCGGCTAAAGACTTGCTCAATGCCAAAACTCAATACGATAATGCAAAAGCGGTTTACAACAACATGAACAAAAACTTCAGTTCGTCGGGACAAAGCGTAAAAAGCCCCATGAGTGGTTTTGTGAAACAGGTATTTGTACAAAACGGCCAAAGTGTTGAAGCAGGACAATCCATTGTGTCTGTATCGCAAAACAAAACGCTGTTATTGCGTGCCGAAGTACAGCAAAAATATGCTCCGATTCTGGGCACAATCCGCTCCGCGAACATTCGTACCATCAACGATAATCAAACATATACGCTCGAACAATTGAATGGTAAAGTTATTTCGTATGGTAAAACAGCCAATAATGATAATTATTTAATTCCGGTAAGTTTGCAAATCGACAATAAAGGCGGTTTTGTTTCGGGTAGTTTTGTGGAGGTTTACCTTAAAAGTATGACAAATGCACAAGCACTTATAGTTCCGAATCAGTCACTACTCGAAGAACAAGGCGTTTACTATCTTTACGTTCAGGTAAACCCTGAGCTTTTCGAAAAACGTGAAGTAAAAACCGGAGGAACTGATGGTTTGAGTACTGAAATAATCGCCGGCATTACTGCCAAAGACCGTATAGTAACAAAAGGTGCCATGATGATTAAACTGGCGCAAGCCACAGGAACATTGGATGCACAATCGGGTCATAACCATTAAGAAAAAAGAGAATGATAAATAAAATAATAAAATTCTCACTCAATAACAAGTTTTTTGTCTTGTTGAGTGCGGTGGTCTTAATGGTGGTGGGATTGCGTACAGCCAGTAATATGGATGTCGATGTGTTCCCCGACCTTACAGCACCAACCGTTGTAATAATGACAGACGCTCACGGAATGGCTTCGGAAGAAGTAGAACGTTTGGTAACTTTTCCTATCGAAACAGCCATGAACGGAGCAACCGATGTGCGCCGTGTGCGTTCAGCTTCGTCGCAGGGATTCTCATTTGTATGGGTTGAATTCGATTGGGGAACTGATATTTTCAAAGCCCGACAAATTGTAAGCGAAAAACTGATAATAGTTAATACACAAATGCCTTTGGGCGTTGGTCAACCTACTCTTGCACCTCAGTCGAGCATTATGGGTGAAATGTTCTTTATTGGAATTCAGGCCGACAGTACCAGCCTGATGGATATTCGGACGATTGCCGACTGGAACGTCAAACCAATGCTTTTGGCTACAGGAGGCGTTTCGCAAGTGACAATCATTGGTGGGGAATACAAACAATATCAGGTATTGGGCGACCCATATAAAATGAAATACTATGGCGTTTCAACAACTGAATTAACAGCTATTTGTAAGGGGATCAGTCGAAATTCAACCGGTGGAGCTGTTCGTCAGTTTGGGAATGAATATGTGGTAAGAGGTATTGCCCGGACTTCAGAAATTGATGCTTTGGGTAATTCATATATCAAATCGACAAACGGAAAGCCTGTTAGAATAAGTGATGTGGCTGAAGTAAAAATTGGAAGTGCAGTGAAAATGGGTTACGCTTCGGAGAATGCCAAACCGGCTGTGATATTATCCATTTCGAAACAACCCAATGCCAACACGGTTGACTTGACAAAACGAATTGAAGCCAATCTGGCTGCACTTCAAAAAACTTTGCCACCTGATGTGAAGTTAGACACTAAAATTTTCAGACAAGCCGATTTTATTGAAACTTCGGTAAACAATGTACAGGACGCATTGCTTGAGGGAGCTATTTTCGTGGTCATTATTTTGTTCCTTTTTCTGGGAAGCTTTCGTACTACCATTATATCGTTGCTGGCAATCCCAATTTCGTTATTGGGTGCAATTATTGTAATGGATTTGCTTGGTCTTAATATTAACACCATGAGCTTAGGAGGTATGGCTATTGCCATTGGTGTGTTGGTTGACGATGCCATTATTGACGTGGAGAATGTATATAAACGACTGCGGCAGAACAGGCAAAAAGCGGTAGAAAACAGACAATCGTCCTTTCATGTGGTGTTCGAAGCTTCGAAAGAAGTAAGAGCATCCATTATAAATGCAACTCTTATTATCATTGTGGCATTTATTCCCTTGTTTTTCTTGTCGGGAATGGAAGGACGAATGCTTATGCCATTGGGTATAGCGTTTATCGTTTCCTTATTTCTTTCGCTTGTTGTAGCAATGACGCTTACTCCTTTGCTTTGTAATATGCTACTTACAAACGACAAGTATCTGGCTAAAAACGAAAAAGACAAATGGCTTACCTCTAAACTTATCCATTATTATCAGGTATCGTTGGAATGGGCCTTACATCATAAAAGGATTTTCATTTTCTCTTCATTGGGACTGTTTATTATTTCGCTTATCCTGTATTCCACCATGGGGCGTACTTTTCTTCCGGAGTTTAACGAAGGTTCTTTGACCTTGTCGGCTGTATGTAAGCCAGGCACATCCCTGGAAGAAAGTAACCGGTTGGGGAATCTGATTGAAACTGAATTACATTCAATTCCCGAGATAGTTAGCACATCCCGCCGAACCGGAAGGGGAGAACTGGATGAACATTCACAAACCGTGAACAGCGCCGAAATTGATGCAAACTTTATGCTAAAAGACAGAAGCAGGGAAGAATTTATGAAAGACGTTCGTGCTAAAATTGCGACAGTTCCGGGCATTGCAGCCACGGTTGGGCAGCCGCTGGGACATCGTATCGACCACATGATTTCGGGAACCCGAGCCAATATTGCCATCAAAGTATTCGGTACCGATTTGAACAAGATGTTTAGTATTGGTAACCAAATAAAAGCTTCTATTGCCGACGTTGAAGGATTAGTAGATGTAAATGTGGATCAGCAAATTGAAGTCCCACAGATTCAAATCCGTGCAAACCGCGATATGTTGGCTCAATATGGCATAACTATCGAGCAGTTCAATGAATTTGTAGATATTTCGTTTGGTGGTGAAAAGCTATCTGATATTTACGAAGGGCAACGCCGATTCGATCTTGTGTTACGTTTGAATAACGATTATACAGGAACTATTGAAGGAATACGTTCGGCACTTATTGATACTCACGATGGAAAAAAAATTCCATTGGAACAAGTCGCCGAAGTGGTTTCGGTTTCAGGACCAAGCGGTATTACCCGCGAAAACGTACAACGTAAAGTGGTGGTTTCGGCTAACGTTTCGGGTCGTGATATCCGAAGCGTGGTAGAAGATATTCAGAAAAATGTGAATGAAAAAATCACTTTCCCTGAAGGCTATCGGGTAGAATATGGCGGTCAGTTCGAGAGCGAAGCCAAAGCCTCACGAACCTTACTGATAACTTCTATTCTGGCTATTCTTATCATTTTCTTGCTATTGTATCAGGAGTTTAAAAACTTGAAATTAGCGGGAGTGGTTTTACTCAATTTGCCGTTAGCATTGATTGGTGGTGTATTCACCATCTTCTTTACCTCGGGCGTTATGAGCATTCCGGCTATTATCGGATTTATCACGCTCTTTGGTATTGCTACCCGAAACGGTATTCTGTTGATTTCAAACTATCAACGCTTGCACCAATCGGGCGCTTCGCTTCACAAAACTGTTGTTACCGGCTCGTCCGACCGCTTGAATGCGATATTGATGACCGCCTTAACGGCTGCTTTAGCACTTATTCCGTTGGCACTTCGTGGCGATTTATCGGGCAACGAGATACAAAGCCCCATGGCAAAAGTAATTCTGGGCGGTTTGCTTACTTCTACCTTGCTCAATATTTACATTGTGCCGATTGTGTACAGCATTTTGTACAACAGAGGAATTCTAAAACCCGAAGACGATGAGAAAATACAGAATTAAAGTCCTAAAAAACAAAAAGATGAACACATATATAAAAACAGGAATTGTTTTGCTCTTTTTGCCGGTATCGTTGTTCGCACAAAACAATGTGGACAAAGTGCTGTCGCAAATTGAAAAGAACAATACAACACTTTCGGCTTTGCGCAAAAGTGCCGATGCCCAAAAGGTGGGAAACAAAACAGCCATTTTCCTGAAAAATCCCGAAGTTGAATTCAACTATCTGTGGGGTAACCCTTCGGCCATTGGGAACAGAACTGATTTCAGTATAAAACAATCGTTTGACTTTCCGACTGCCTATGGTTATAAAAATCAAATATCAGATATCAAAAATGAACAAACCGAACTTGAATACCGTAAACAACAAAAAACGGTATTGCTGCAAGCACGTAACATTTGTATTGATCTGATTTATACCAATGCATTAAAATCGGAATACGGCAAACGGCTGAACCATGCCCAAAACATTGCCAAGTCGTACAAGTTGAAGTTTGATGCGGGTGATGCAAATGTTTTGGAGTACAATAAAGCCCAATTGAATCTGTTGAATTTGAGTAATAAAATTGAATTGCTTGAAATTGATCGTACCGCTTTGCTTTCGGAATTAACCCGACTTAACGGCGGTATAGCTATCGAATTAGCCGACAGTGAAATTCAATCTCAGATAATTCCAACGGATTTTGACCAGTGGTACACGCAGGCCGAACAAAGTAATCCAATACTCAACTGGCTGAAACAGGAAATTCAAATCAGCAAAAAGCAAGTGAGTCTCAATAAAGCGTTGTCTTTACCGAAAGTTCAGGCAGGTTACATGAGCGAAACAGTTGTTGGTCAGCAATTCCGTGGCATTAGCGTTGGTTTGTCTATTCCATTGTGGGAAAACAAAAACACGGTAAAATATTCCAAAGCCAATACAATAGCATTGGAAGCCGTTGCAGCTGATAACAAAGTTCAGCTTTACAATCAGCTAAAAACCCTGCACAGCAAGGCTATTAGTTTACAAAGCAACGTAACTGAATATAGTTCTAAACTGCAATCGTTCAATAGTTCCGATTTGCTCAAAAAAGCACTTGATAAAGGCGAAATCTCCCTGATTGATTATATCATGGAGCTTTCAATTTATTACGAAAACGTGAACAAAATGCTTGAATTGGATAGGGACATGAACAAAGCCGTAGCGGAACTTAACTGTTACCTTTAAGATTATCGTTTTACACTAATCTCCCAAAATGCAAAAAAAGCCACAGCAAGTTAGTGTTTGTTTTTCAAACGTCTTGCTGTGGCTTTTATAGCTCTTTGATAATACTATAGTAGTTGTGAGGTATTGAGATATTTGGAACGAAAAAACATAAGCGCTTATACACCGAGCTTTGGCCTATATAAACCAACATGTGAAGGATTTACATATTATCCTAAAGGAGGTTATTATTTGTGTTCACAAGGGAAACTGATTCCATTCAAAAGATATTATAAATAATTTTTTCAATCATACAGACTTCTTTTGAGGCTATTCTTATCGACAAAATCAGAATTTCTATTTTGTCAGATTATAGTTGTTTTGAAAGTCAGATTTTTTGAAAGAAAACAAGAGATTTTGATACGGTTGTGCAACAGCCACGTCCCGCTTCGTCAAAACTAAAAGTAAATTTACTTCTAATACTGTTCTCATTATTTGTAGTGATAGATTGTGCTCCAATTACCTATTAATAGCGATTGTGGTCGGCTATAACATGGCGTAATTTTGTAGCATAATTTTTAAACACCCAAATATGAAACTTTCTATTCTTGCATTTATTCTTTTTATTTCAGCTTTAGGCGTTAATGCACAGCAACCTGACAGTTTGAGCAATAAATACCAGAATTCTGTTGATAAGCTTCTCTCAACCGATGGAAGACTTGTTATTGGGGGCTATGGCGAGGTTCATTATAACCAGCCATTTAGTTCTTCTATTAGAAGTAATGGAACTTTGGATGTACATCGGATGGTTATGCTTTTAGGCTATAATTTCAATTCACGCACACAGTTTGTTTCCGAATTGGAATTTGAGCATGTTGGCGAAGTGTTTGTAGAACAGGCTTTCCTGCAACATAAAGTCAATAACTTTATCAACCTGAGAGCCGGCTTGTTATTAATTCCAATGGGAATTGTGAACGAATATCACGAACCAACTACTTTTAATGGTGTAGAGCGTCCTTTGGTTGATACAAAACTATCTCCCACAACATGGAGGGAAATTGGATTCGGTTTGAGTGGAAATATTATTGATGCATCTATCAAATATCAGGCGTATGTTGTAAACGGATTTAATGGCTACAAAGCAGGTGCAGGTACTTTAAATGGAAGTAATGGATTTCGCAACGGTCGTCAGAAAGGTGCCGAGTCTTATATCAGTTCTCCGAATTTTACGGGAAAAATTGAATACTACGGCATAAGAGGATTAAACCTTGGTTTGTCCGGGTATTTCGGGGCTTCGCAAAGCACATTATATAACGGACTAAACAAGAGCAATGCAGCTGCAATTGCAAAAGCTGACTCATCGGTTATAAATATAGCCATGCTCGGCTTAGATGCCCGTTATAATCTGGGTGGTCTGCAAATGAGAGGTCAGTTCTATTACGCAGGGATAGCAAATACAGAACAATACAATAAATTTACTGCAAAAAGTGGCGTAAAAAATGATTTGGGAAGTGCTATGCTTGGATATTATGTAGAAGCAGGTTATAATGTTTTAAGATTTTGTAATAAGGCAAAAACAGAATTAATACCCTTTGTTCGATACGAAAACTACAATACACACTACGATACAGCAGGTTCTTTGCTGAAAAATAAAGCATATAACAGTAATGTAATTACTACCGGCTTAACCTATAAGCTTGCAAAAGGAGTTGTGGTAAAAGCCGATATGCAATTTGTAAAATCGGAAGCCGCAAGCAAATATACGAATGTGTTTAATGCCGGTGTAGGTGTAATGTTTTAATGACAGAGTATGCGTAAAATACTATCTACTTTTTGCTTTTTGTTAGTAATCAATACTTGCCTGATGTCACAGGCAAGTTTTGATTACTATCCGAAATCTCTGCAAACAGAGTTGGCAAAAGCAAATGGAAATAATGTGGAGTTGAGCGAATTTTCGGTTTTGCCGAAACTGGCCAAAAGCGTTAAGCTTGGAAAGTTTTTCAAAGTGGCTGATTTTACGTCCTTTTCGCCCATAAAATATGTTTATGTTGGTAGAGTAAAAACTTGTCGTGCTGGAGGATGTTCTGTCTATAATAATGATGCGGAGAATGTACAAAGTGAATACTTCGATTATTTTATTCTGTACGATGTTTCTTGTTCTATTCAACTTGTGAAAATATATAATTATCAGGCAACCCATGGACAGGAAGTTACTTCAACTAACTGGTTACGACAATTTAGGAGCTATAATGGGCGGCGAGAACTAATTGTGGGAAAGGATGTTGATGCGATATCGGGAGCTACTATTTCAGTAGATGCCACCACTTTTGATATTGAGCATAAAACTAAAATCTTGGAACAATCATTATGAAATGGCGATTTTCATTTCGACTAGTCAAAATGAAAATCAAAATAATTATAAAATGAGTTGGGTCTGGGTAGCAATAGTAAATTTACAGGTACATTATATAAAAATAAAATTTTAATTTCAAATGGTATTTTTTTGTTGGCAGGTATCTGCGAAATTGGTGGTGGATACCTTGTTTAGTTATGGCTTAGAGAAGATAAACCATGGTGGTTAGATGTTTTAGGAGATCTTATTTTGGTTGCTTACGGAGTAGTTGCCACGCTCCAAACCGGAAATTTCGGTCGGGTATATGCCTCTTATGGAGGAATTTTCATAGTTATGGTCATACTCCGGGGTTGGAAAATAGATGGTGTAGTTCCTGATTGGTATGATATGATAGGCGGATTTATAGCTTTGGTTGGGATGTTAGTTATTATGTTTGCTCCAAGAACCTCATTGTAATGTTGTATCTTTGTCTTTTCAAAATGAATCATTTAATCTCTGCCAATTTAGTTTCAAATAGATAAATACATGAAACGCTTTGCAATTATAATCGGCATTTTATCAGGCTTTCTTTTTGGAGTCGCCACCCCATTCAGCAAACTGCTATTAGCCAATTTAAACTCTTTCCAGTTGGCAGGTTTACTCTACTTGGGGGCTGGACTGGCTATGTTTCCGTATATATTCAAAAAAAATAGTAATATCAAATTGCTTTTCCGATCGGGCAGCAGGACTAGAACCACTGGAATAATCTTTTTTGGTGGATTTATGGGACCTTTACTATTGTTAGCAGGACTAAAAACAGCCAATGCTGCTTCAGTTTCCATTTGGTTAAACATGGAACTCGTGGCAACTGCAATTTTAGGTGTGCTGATATTTAAAGACGCTCTCGATAGAAACACTTGGATAGGTGTGTTTCTGACTATCTTAGCCGGTATAATAACTTCTTTTGGTGAGGGATTTAGTGGCATTACTTCAGGCTTACTTATTACCGCGGCTTGTATTTGTTGGGGTGTGGATAATCACCTTACTGCCCTCACGGATGGGGCTTCACCTCAAACAGTGACTTTTGTAAAAGGAATTGTGGCAGGGTCGGTCAATTTAATTATTGGGTGCCTCATGGCTACTCAACCCATACAGTTTGTAAGCATTGCCCCGGCTTTAATTGTTGGGATTTTCTCCTACGGGTTTAGTATTGTTCTGTATGTTACCTCAGCACAAAACATAGGAGCTACCCGAAGTCAAATTCTGTTTTCTACTGCGCCATTGTGGGGAGTAATTCTGTCATACATTTTCTATCACGAATCTTTTGAATGGGTACACGTAATCTCGATTATTCTGTTGGCACTGGCAGTAATTATCACGAACGTGTTAACCCATAAACATACGCATACCCACTCAGCAATGCAACACATACACTTCCATCAGCACACCGATGGTCATCATAACCATTCTCATGATGGTAAAACAACTCCAAGTGAAAAATGGCATTCACACGTACACACGCATGAGCCTATAACCCACGAACACCCTCACGATCCTGATTTGCATCATAGGCATATTCATTGATAAACAGCTGACAAATAGTTATTTTTATATACACAATCCACTTATTCAACAATTCTATTGAATAAGTGGATTGTTCTTTTTACCTTTGCCACCTCAAACAAAGTGTATACTCGTTTGAAATAAGAATGAACGTATGAAAGGCAGAGAATTTAAAGATGCAATTTACGATGGACTTTCAAAGCTACTCAAAGCATTGTCAAATCCGTATCGATTGGAAATAATTGAAATACTGTCTCAAGGCGAAAAGAGCGTTGAGGGAATTGTGCAGGTTACAGGACTCAGCTTTGCCAATGCTTCGCAGCATTTGCAAGTTATGAAAAACAACAATATCGTAAAGTCTCGAAAGGAGGGACACTATGTGTTTTATTCCATAGTAAATGATGATTTTTTAGGAATGTATCAGCAAATTGCCAAATACGCTGTACGCGAGGTTGCAGAGCTGGAACGGATAATGAACCGTCAACGTGAGGACAATAAATCAACAGATGCAGTGAGTTTGAGTGAGCTTGAAAGCATGATTGAAAATGATAACGTGTTACTTTTGGATGTGCGACCGTCCATTGAATTTGAGTTTGGGCACATTACAGGGGCTGTTTCAATGCCAATGAACGAAATGTTGGACAAGCTGAAGCTTCTTTCCAAAGACAAAGAAATTGTGGCTTATTGTCGTGGCCCATTCTGCGTATTAGCTGACGAAGCCGTGAAACTGCTTTCCGAACAAGGCTATAATATCCGTCGCTTGGACGATGGATATCCCGAATGGAAAGTGAAACAAATGGAAGTGATAAATTGATGTTGAAAATATTTTTATACTTATTATAAATGAAAGTAAGAGACAGCGGAATGCCGAATGAAGAGATGTGGTCAGAGTTTTTCGATCCACAAACTATTTTAGAACAAATGCAACTCACTTCCGAGTTGGAAGATGTCGTTGATTTAGGCAGTGGTTATGGTACTTTTTCCATTCCGGCGGCGCAAATAGTGAGCGGTACTGTTCATGCCTTCGACATTGAACCGGAAATGATTGAGTTACTTCAACGTAAAACAGTTCAATTGAATATCAAAAATACAAAATTGCATTTGCATGATTTCATAGCCGATGGAAGTGGATTCGTCGATAATTCAATAGATTATGTGATGCTGTTTAATATTTTGCATCATTCAAATCCAAAACACATACTTGACGAAACCTTTCGAATCTTGAAACCTGGTTCAAAAACAGGAATTATTCATTGGCGAAGTGATATTCCAACTCCTCGTGGTCCTCAATTGGACATCCGTCCAACACCCGAACAATGCAAGCAATGGGCAGTCGAATCTGGCTTTGTTATCAACAAAGAATTGATATTAGAACCTTATCATTTCGGAATAATAATAAACAAACCTTTAAAATAAAACAATATGTTAGAAAAACTTGTAAAGGCTTTTATGCCAGCAAAAAAATGATTGATATGTCTACTTGTAAAATTGTAAGTAATCAGCCTATTGAGCAAATAGCTCAAAAAGTACCTGAAGCTTGCGAGCAATATAAATTTGCATTGCTCCAGACTTATGTTTATCACGAAATAGTGGAAAGTAAAGGTTTTCCTATCAAACGCAAAGTATATATCTATGAAATTTGTCAGGCAAAAACCGCAGCAGCTATGTTGACCGATTACCCACATTTCGCTATATTTATGCCTTGTAAAATAGCCATGTACGAAGAAAACGGCAGTGTCATAATCTCAACCATGAACATGGAAATCATGCTAAACGCAGTAACCTCCACGCCAAATCTTTATAAAGATGCAACAGCACTTTTTGGTACATTAAAAACCATGATGCAATCGTTATCTAACAATTAAATAAAAACTGATATGAAAATTGGAATTATTCTCGAAACAAAAGAGTACGAAAAAGCATGGAATGCTTTTCGTTTTGCCGTAACAGCAAAGAAACAAGGTCACGAAGTAAAACTGTTCCTAATGGGCGAAGCCGTTGAATGCGAAGGTCTGACACACGAAAAATACAATGTGGACGAACAATTGAGAAAGTTTGTAGAAGTGGGCGGCGAAATTCTTGCCTGTGGAACATGTTTAAAGTCTCGTAAACTCGACAGCACCGAAGCTTGTCCCATTTCCAACATGATTGACTGTGTAAATGTGGTTGTTTGGGCTGATAAAACAGTTACTTTCTAAAGAATTTGTACGATTCTTTCAGTATAAATTTAATTGAACACTGTTCCTTTGAGTATTTTTTTTAGTGTCTTGGCAGGCACGAAACTTAATATAGACAACAAAAGCCTCAATAGCGGATTTACTATTGAGGCTTTTCTACAAAGCGCTATAATCCAATATACAAAGAAAGAGTACAACTTCTAATTATATATCTTTGATGACATTCAAGAAATCTTCCAGATTGTAAGCCCCATCAACGGTTCGCCTTTCGTAAACCATGAAATATCGGTAATTATTTCCTGCTTTATTAACCCAAAATCTTCCAAGCCTGATTTTTGGTTCTGCATCCAAATGGTCACCTTTTGTTTCTAACAAAACTGTTTTACCGCTTTTTGTTTGAATAATAAAGTCAGGGTAATGATTCACAAAACCGTTGATTCGGAATCCTCTTCGTTCTATATTTCGTGTCCAAAAGGCAATATTGCTCATATTGCCTATTTCATTGATAACACGCTCCTCAAAACCATTCATGCTGCCTTCCTTTTCGTAAAGCGATTTAGTTATATCTTTGGCAATAAAGGTTGGTGAGATGCTTTTCGGAAAGGCAAATGAAGGTTTGACAAACACTTTGTCAGTGTCCAGAAACTCTTTGAATTTCTTTTCAGCAAAAATGTCCGAAAGGCTTTGAATTTTCTTCTTGATTTTATCGGTATAACTGTATTCTTTGTCAGATAAGTCAGCAAATTGCTCATCGTTGAAGTCTTCCAATATCCGTTTAATATACTTCTCAATTTCCTTGTCTGGAATCGGGTACATATTTCCAATTATGTCCATGATACGTCTTGTAAAATTCTTTACACGACTATCTTTCCTCGTAGGATTGAGAATGTAGGACATCACGCTTGCTTTCACAGAACCATCAAGTTTGACAAATGTAGGCGTATGCTCTTTTTTGGTTTCGTCCAGATCTACCTTGTAGAGCTCAGAAGTGATACTGTCAAATGCAATATTAGTATCTGCTTTACTTAGCGCAAAACCTTCTAACAGATTTTCTTTTTCCAGTGGAAGTTCATTTTCTGCTGTGCCAAATAAATCGTTTGCAGGTACTTTTAAGTAGAACTGTGGCAAATTAATTTCTTCTGCCTGCTCTTTAAAGACGTCTTTAATGCTGTAGGTTTTCACAAGTTGTTGAATTTCGTTTGGTGATATGAATGCATCTGTCGAATCCATTTCTGCAACTGTTTTTTCAAATTCTTCATTTTGTAGTATGGCAGTTTTTTCAATTTCAAGTACTGAATGAGTCGGAAGTTCTATTTCGGAAGGAGCTAAAATCCGCGTTGAATCAATATCAAAAGTAATATCTTCGTTTGTCGCTACTGTTTCTGCTACATTTTCCACAGAACTATAAATAGTTAGCTGCTCCAGCGGGTCTTGTGGCTTTAGTGGCTCAATAATCACGTTATCGGCAAGCTTGTAGTCTTTGTCGCTGAATCCTGCCCGATTTAAACCTTTTACGATATTTTGCAAAGTATCCATAAATTTTGCTGAGGCTGTAAGCACATAACTCAGGTTTAGTAAAGGAAAGTTGTGTTTCATTACATAAGGTTGCCTCAACACTCGACCCAAAATTTGCTCCACGTCAACCGGAGAACTTTTGTCGGCAAGCGAAGCCAGCACATAAGCAAACGGACAATCCCAACCTTCTTTCAATGCATTTATGGTTATGATATACCGGACTTCACATTCTTTGCTTAACAAATCTAGTCCTTTTATCTCATTGATATTGGCAGTTTTAATTTTAATCTGATTTTCAGGAATTTTCAACTCAATCAGCTTTTCTTTTAGTCGCTGAACATTCGATTTTTCTTCCTCTGCATTACTGAAATCCCGTCCGTTTTTGGGTTGGGCTTGAAACAATACGATAGGTCGAATATATTTCCCACCTTTCTTTTCTTCTTCAATGGCTTGTAATTCCAGTCGTTTTTGTAGCTGCAAACTCGAATTTATAACTTCGGTTTTATCCTGATGATTATACACAATAACCGGAAGTTTCACCATGTTCTCACGCTTCAACTCCAATGCATCTATAAAGCTGATGATATTACTGTTTTTGCGGGGTGTTGCGGTAAGGTCAAGAATGAAACACGGATTAAATGCTTTCAACATATCCACGCTCAAATCCGTTTCTGCATTGTGACTCTCATCAACAATAACTAGCGGATTCAAAAAATTCAATACTTTCATTAATGAGATTTCTTCTTCATTGCCTAGCAGCATTTCAAAAGATTGTAGTGAACCGTTTTGCTCATATACTTTGCGACCTTCCTTGTTGGCTGTACGAATACTATCGAAACTCAAAACAAAAATATTCAATTGCTCTTTTACCGATGTGGCATTAAAACCACCACCTTGCAACAATGCAGCCTTGTCGAATACTTCCACTTTGCCACCAAAATGCGAATTTATTTTCTGACGATAGGGGTGTGAACTATCTTTCAGGTTTTTAATGGTCTGATCTAATATGGTTATCGAAGGCACAAGCCAAACAACCGCTTTGGGTCGGTTGTAATCAAAAGCATCAAATATAGTTTTAATCGCATTACAGGCTATAAATGTTTTACCACCGGCTGTTGGAACTTTTATACAAAGATGGGGCACACGGGCTACATTGTTTTTGTAAGGCTCAATGGCAGTACCCGAAAATGGAAACAAAGGTGTTCGGGGATGGTTAGCCCAAAAATAGTAGAATGAATCTTTCACGTTTTTGGTTTCCTGTACTTGTTCCAGAAACAATGAAAGATCGTTGATGACTTGCTGTTGATACGGTTTTAGTTCCATGATTAGAATCGGGTTATGTCGCGCGGTATCTTTTTGAAAATAATGTGGTGTTTAGTCATAAAAGCCTTTGTCAATACACAGTTATCGGCATAAATAACATATTGCTCTGCTTTGGTTTTCATAGTAGACAAAAAAGCATGATTCAGCGTCGTTACTTCATCTTTCAGGTAATGAAAGTAATAAGCTGTATCATTATGCTTACCTAAGAAACTGTCTAAACTATAATTTTGGTGATTCGTTTGCTTATCCTTATTTGTATTAATTTTTAAATCATCTTTATCATGTAAATCAAATAAATCATGGTTCAGACTTTGTTGCGTTTCCGTGTACCAGATATAGCTCCGTATTTTGACAATACCAACCGATTCATTCAAATTGCCATCTTCCAGAAACAAGGGTTCACCCAATTCATAATAATCAAAGGCTAAATTTGTATTTGTCTGATTATCTAGATAAAGAGAATTCTGTTCATTCTTTAATTCTGATTCAGACATTCTTTTCATCACTCGCTTTACCCGTTCTGCAGTAATCGTTTCGGCATAATCCTCCATCTCTACCAAAATGAACTTCCGATTTCCACCGTCCTGTTTATTCAGATTTAAAACGGCATGAGCTGTGGTGCCTGAACCGGCGAAAGAGTCGAGAATGATATCATTCCCTGAAGACGCTTGACTAATAATTGTAGTCAATAAAGATATAGGCTTAGGGTAATCAAATACTTTCCTGTCAAAAATTGATTGAATAATTTTCGTTCCTTCTGAATTTAAACCTATCCCATAAGCATCATTGCTCAACCAAGATGATAACGGATTTATATCAGTCCTCAAGTCACACAGGTATCTCTTGTACATTGGTTTACCTTTCTCCGACTTAGGAAAAACAACTTGTCCAGCTTTTATTTTTTCATCCATTGTTTCAGGGAAATATGTCCACACCCTTTTTTCGCTGGGTTTGTATGCTATACCAGTATTTGGATCGACTAAATCATAGAATTGATTGGGTCGTTGATCTTTGGTCATGCCAACAGTAAGATCACCGAGAGTCCACAATCCTTTTGGGTCATTGTCAGGGTTTGAATAATTCTTGTAATCTTTTTTTGTTCCGTTAAAAACCGTATAGTTGTTTTTGAAATACGAAACAACATACTCATGGTCAACGGAAACATTATTTTGAGATAATTGTGATGAGGTTCTGCGACGCCACACTAAAGAAGTTATGAAATTTCTCGAGCCAAAAATTTCATCGCAGATTAACTTTAGATTGTTGATTTCTGAATCGTCTATTGAAATGAAAATTATTCCATCTTCAGACAGCAATTTATGAAGTAGTTTTAATCTTGGATACATCATGCACAACCATTTGTCGTGTCTGGTTAAGTCTTCCGCTTCACGTCCAACCACTTGCCCAAGCCATTTATTGATTTTGGGGTCGTTCACATTATCGTTATACACCCAACTTTCGTTTCCGGTGTTGTAGGGCGGGTCGATATAGATACATTTTATACGTCCTTCGTATTCAGGCAGTAGAGCTTTGAGAGCTTCCAGATTATCACCATGAATGATGGCACCATTACTTCCATTTTTTATTAAATGGCTGTCTTGAAGCTCCCCTTCAGGGGTTGGGGGTTCTGTATATTGGTGCTCCAGTACTCTAAACGGAACATCCATGTGATGATTGATAACCTTGTTTTTCCCTATCCAGTGTAATGTTGGCATGTTCAGTTTTATTTGTTTTTTACTTTTCAAAAGCTTTAGACTTTGGAAAAGTTAGTGGAAAATTAGTAGATAAATACACGCAAATGAGGGTTTCACACTAGGTGAAACCCTCATTCAATAGGTATTTAGAATATGTTGTAGATCTTGTGTTTCATGGCTTCTGCTTGCGCTTTCAGCCATTATTCGAATGGTAAGAGAAAAGTCCCGGATGCAAAAAGCGTGGACTAAATCTTTACCCGCGTACGTGGCCCTAGGAAGCCATATAGTGATGATAAGTCAAAAGCCCACGCCGACTGGCGTGAGCATTTTGCTCATTGTATCTATCACTATATTCGCTTTTATTTGAAATTTCCTAGGTTTCGTACGCGCGAACAATAGCAGAATGCTATTTTAATATGTTGAAAATAAAAGTACTATCTGTTTTTATCGTTTGTCTAGTTTTTATGTTTTGCAAAAATACAAAAAAGCAAGCGTACTCGTGCAAATGCAACCAATAAAAATTAGTATTGTTCAGCCTTATATCATTCTTTCCATAGCCTTTAGAATCTATATTTATTTATCGTGTATTTAATAGTGTTTGTAATTGTTAGATGTAAAAATATACATTAATCTACTATGAGTTGATTTTTTTATAAAATAGACAATAAAAATGATAAAAGCCGTAAGTGTTTATAAATTAAGGCTTCTGTTGTTGATTTATTGGACTATGAATTGCTCTATTTCTGACTGTCGAGAATTTGTTGAATTATATCATCTTCATTGTTTTCATCTACTTTTACCGCACTAAGAGGTGGTATTACATATTTCAACATAGAAATATAAGTTCTGACTTTATCAATTGGCTCTAATGTCTTCCAAGCTTTCTCAAAATCTTTGTATTTTCTGTTCATGAAAACCGATAATTCTTTTTTTGTTTCAATCGTAGTCTTGTTCTTTGACCCTTTTGCTCTTCCATAAGGATTGCCTGTTTGTCCTTTAATTTGACCCATTTGATATTACTTTTATGTTTTTTTCTAAACGGTTTATTTGCACTATTACATTGGTTATAAGTGATCTAAGTCTTATTTTTAGACTATTTTTAATGTTGTTTTCATATTCAGAAGGCTTTTGCAAAGAATCTACTATGTTACTTTCTTTGTAGTCTCCTGAAAATCTGTATTTTAGAAATAATTTTTTCATATTATTTTTTTAGTTATTACTATCTGATGGTTGTGGATCTCTTTGGCTTTTTAAATAGGGTGTCAAATTGAGTGTCTCAGCTTCTGATTTCTTAACCCTATAAAGTACGTCACCAACCCAATGTCTGTAAAAGTCTTCAAATCGAGCTTTATTTTGGTCTATTAGCACTGTCACTTCATTATAACTGTAAAGCTTAATCTTCTTGTCAAAACTAATAATATCGGCGATACTAGGTTTTGGATAATGAAAGTTATCTATTAAATAGGCAATGGCATCTTTCAGTCTATCAATAGTAAAATTATTCCTGATTAGCCTTTCAGCAAGTATAGTAAAAAACAGTTTGTCTAGACTAGGAAATGATACTGCAATCTTTGCTGTTTCTGATGCTATCTCCATCGGAGTAGCAGGAGTTCCAGAGTAAATACTAATTCCTTCCGGCTGCTGCATTTGCAATCCCGTTTGCAATGGCTGTAATAAACTCTTCTTCGCTTGGTGGACAATTTCGGTTGTTATACGCTGTGTTGCGTTTTCCTTTATCTCCATTATTTTGATTGTTTTGATTTTTAAGCCAGTTATAAAAATGTTCTTTAGAGTCTTTGGGTGTTTTCCCACTTTCTCCACGACCTTTTAAAACTGTTATGAATTGAATTATGAATTTATCAACTTCTTCCGAAGTTATTCCATTTTGTAAACTTATTATATCTTTCCATTCTTGTTCTGATTTTAGATATTCTTCTATTTCTAAAATATCTAAATAGAATCGTTGGGGCTTTGGGGGAGGTTCTCTTTCCTTTAAATTATATTCTATTGTTTTACTTTCTTTTTCTTTAGGGGCGTTACGTACACTTTCGTAATGCGTATCATTTTTTGTATCTTTTTGATTCTTACGCCATTCAGAAGTTCGTTTTGCGGATTCTTGATTTTTTTTCTTGTAAGTTTCACAATAATCCATCATTCTTATGCTGAAAGTTTCTCCATTTTCTGAATGAATAAGACCAATAGTTTCCATAGACTTCCAGCATTTTGTAAGCTTTTTACCAACTTTCAACTGTGATTTTAAGACACTTGTTTTGATTGGCTTTTCTTGAGATGAAAGTTTCTCAAGTAATGTATAAAATAGTCCTAAACCTTCATAACCAAACTCCATAAAAAGCTCTGTTATCTTTTCATCATTGAAAGCGTTTGAATCGTGCATGTAGTACTTCATCGTTTACAATTTTAGCATGACAAACTATTATTTTTGACCCCTTAGCTTGGAATCAACTTTCAACCCGGCATTTACCTCATCTGAAAAAAAATATACTTTATTCCCTGATTCATAAAAAGTGAATTTCTTTTGATTTTTTAGCTTTTGGGCAGTAGGAACACTTACATCTAAATAGGATGCAAGCCCACGAATACCGTTTATTTTAATTCGAGGAGGTTCTGCAGTAGTTATTGATACATTCAAATTAGATTCAGCACTCACCTTTTTAATTATATTCATTTGAAGTTCTTTGTATTCCGATACTGTTAATGAAAAAAGTGGTCTGTTGTCAATAGTTGCATTCATATTTATAATTATTTTCTTTGATGTCTGTCCCCAAAAGGTCGCGACTTCTTTTGATTGTTTGACTTTGCAAAAATAATATGTAAATATCACTATATTAAACAATTATACTTGTCAATACTTGCGACAAGCATAAACAAGTAGGCGCAAAAAAAAAGGTACAACAAAACGTTGTACCTTATATAAATCAACAAATTGTCGATTAGGTATTTAAGTATTTTTCTATAAGTGCTTTTGTAGTTTCTATCTCTTGAAATATGATTTTTGTTTTACTTGTCGTAGTAATTTTCTCACATAAATAGCCATTCAGTGCTGAGTCTGTTCCAATGTCTCCGAATTCGGTCCTCATAGCTTGATATAAGCTATTCCTTGGATTTGGAATATGTATATAATTCAAATCACTTAAAGCAATTAGGAATTTTGCAAATTCCTTTGATTTTGCATTGTCAAGTAAACTATGCAGCAACTTTAGAAGTTTAATTTTATCTCCGTTTTGTAAATATTTTTCAAATGCTTTCTGGGGAATACTATCTTTAGTATTATCCGAACGATTTAAAATATATATTTTCTTTCTATCCAAATAACCAATATAGTTTTGAACGCGTGTAATGTCATTGATTTGAGTTAACTCTAATTTGCCAGATAGCGAATTGAAGTATTTAATTTGCATTTCTATAAAGGTTGATTCAGACATTGGAATCATGTTTCCTCTCAAACTTACCTCTTTGAACTCTTCAAACTTCTTTTGGTAATATATTGAATCACTCACATTATAATCAAGGCTTGAATCATACCCCTCGAGCATTTTAAGCTCAAACTTTTCTTTTCTTTCCAGCGTATTGGCTGTATTAGATTGTGCAATAGGATGATTATTTCCAAGTTTACTTTCGAGGATAGATATCAGTTCAACAAATTGATCTAGTTCAAAAGCATCTTTCCCGAAAAACTCGTTGTATCCAAATGAATTATTCATATTGTTAAGATATGCATTAATACTATTCAATATCAACTTTACCATACCAGGATAAAAATTCCTTGTTACAATTTCTAAATAATTATATACCTGTATCGTGTCAAGCTTACTTGAGCCTGGAAATGTAAATATAAAATTAGGATCTACATGCTTTTTTGTTGACCCCTTAACTGCTTCTAAAAACTCATTAAATGTAAACTTCATATATTCTTCCATCTCGTTATCATTTATTTGATTTGGTGTGTTTTTGGTCATCTTTTCAGATGGTAATATACCGGCTCTTTGATGGGTTTCAAGTTTTTCTATTTCATTACTAACCGTAATAATAAACCCTTTTATTGCTTCATCCTGTTTTGTGCATTCTTCATCATAGGATTGAGAAATTCTATTTAGTAAATTACACTTTTCATCTATCAGACAAGTAAGTTTTTCAATTGAGTTATTCATGTCTAATAGTTCTTGTACATGATTAGCCAATAATCTGAAAGTATTGAAATTTATGTCAAGTTCGTATTCGAGCCATTCATTACCGTTTGATATTTCGCTAAAATCAATATACTTTTCCATAATCACATCTCGTTAAATTTGTTCATTCCTGCTGTGAACTTCTTTAAATTACTGATTTTTAGTTGCTTTCTTCTTTAGATTCATATCAACCGTTCTGTATCGTGTGAATGCTTTTGAATTCTCGCTGTGTCCAGTCATGGAAGCAATGACATCATCCTTTTGTCCAGATGCATACATAAGGCCGGCAAAGGTTCTTCGGGCTAGGTGTGTAGTTGCTACTTTATGAAGTGGGACAAATTCAATTGTTTCGGTTTTGGGGTTTAAGTGCTCAACGAGTCTGTCAAGCTCTGCTGTTTCAAAAACTGTTTTAAGAGTTCGGTTTATTTCTACATCAGTCATTCTCGGTAATAGATAGCCCTCAGGTTCTTTATAACGTTTTAGTATTTCTAATGCTTTTTTATTTAAAGGAATTTCAACAGTTTTCAAGTTCTCTTTTGATGTTTTTGAGGGGACGTAACGTAATGTATCACCATGTAGATTATTAGTTGTAAGTTTCATTAGATCACTTACACGTGCTCCGCAATAACATTGAAATATGAAAATATCTCTAACCTTTTTTAAACGATCACTATCAAATTGAAAATCGAAAAGCAGATCTCGCTCTTTTTTTTGCATTACTATTGGTGTTCCGTATATTTCCGGTGTGATAATGAAATCTGTAAATGGGTTCTTTATTGTAACCTCTAAGTTCCTTCTCTTTTGATCAGTAATAGCCCATGAAAAGAAGCGCTGTAATCTTTTTAAAACTACACAAATGTAATTACGTCCACGTGTGCCATCTTTCATCCATTTCTCAAAAGCTGTGATGGTTTCACCAGTAATTGAGCTAAATGTAAAGCAGGATTTTAAAGTGCCTTCAAAGTCCTTGAAATGGGTAATAAGAGATTTTATTTGTTTGCGACTCAATTCAGAAACTTCAGCCGTATCTTTGTATCTATCAAATGTGTCCCAAAAACTATCAACAATGATTTCCTTTTTACTGTCTACTTTGTTGCAAACACAATTCAGCTTTTCTATAATAAGGCTTCTTTCTGGTGCTTCTTTGATATTCTGAAATATTGCGGATAACTCAATACCGACTTCCTTAAATCTATCATTAATAGAATTGTATTTAACTTGTGTCTTACCTTCAAGACCAATTGCATTCTTTTTTACCTGTTGGTAATCTCCGTACTCATTACGAACAGTAACAAAGTTCTCTTTTTTTATACGGTAACCAATGTAATACCTAAGCCGGATTCCGGCATAATTAACAGAAACATTGATTGGGTAAAATCCATTCTTCTCTTTGTCTAAATAAAAAGTGTAGCTGTATTTCATATTGATGTTTGTTTGTACTGGCAAAAGTACTGTCATTTATTGAGCTAACCAAATTAAACAATAGATATTTTTAATTAAACACAAAGTTACCAACTATCATTATATCAGTATAGTTATGTAATTATATTATACGTGTTTATTTTTGTATTAAACAGATTGAGTAATCTCATCCGGATCACGGAAAAACCGATAACATTTTATATGTTATCGGTTTTTTTTATTTACAAATACCCTGATTCATACATTATAAGGATACATATTTATTGTGTATCTTTGCACCCATTACAATTTTAAACTACAATGCATAACGAAATACAACTTATACTTACTCCCGAGCAAGCCGAAAAGTCTGATTTACTAACGAAACAAGTAGCGGACAAACTGGAAATTTCACCTTCGAGAATCACCCGATTGAGAACGTTGAAGAAGTCAATTGATTCGCGCGCGTTTCTACCCAAGGTAAATGTGACGGTGGAAGTGTATTGGGACGAGGAGGCTCCGATTGTTCTGAAGCCTGTTTTTGATTACAAACCGGTGGGCGACAAAACGCCTGTACTTATAATAGGTGCGGGTCCTGCGGGACTTTTTGCAGCACTGAAACTGATTGAAAACGGATTGAAACCGATTATTCTGGAACGTGGTAAAAATACGCACGAGCGGAAGGTGGATATTGCTCAATTAAACCGTAACAAAGGTTTTGATACGGAATCTAACTATTGCTTCGGCGAAGGTGGTGCAGGAACTTTTTCGGACGGAAAACTATATACCCGGTCTAAAAAGAAAGGAAATTCGCAACGCGTATTGGAAATATTCCAATTTCATGGTGGCGATGAAAATATCTTGTTCGAAGCTCATCCACATATTGGTTCCGACAAATTGCCAAAGGTGATTGAGAACATTAGTAAAACAATTACTTCGTGCGGTGGCGAAATACATTTTGAACAGAAACTAACAGAAATAATACTGGACGGAAAGCAAATTGTCGGTTGCAAAACAGCCGATGGAAGTGTTTTTGAAGCCACATCGTTGATTCTTGCCACAGGCCATTCGGCACACGATGTGTACGAAATGCTCCACAATCAGGGCATTGCACTCGAAGCTAAAGGTTTTGCTATGGGTGTTCGCGTAGAACATCCGCAGGAATTGATTGACAGCATTCAATATCATTGCGAAAATCGTGGCCCGTATTTGCCTTCTGCCACTTATAATTTGGTGGATCAGGTGAATGAGCGCGGCGTTTATTCGTTCTGCATGTGTCCGGGCGGTCATATCGTTCCGGCAGGAAGTGGCAAGGACGAAATTGTAGTCAACGGTATGTCGGCTTCAATGCGTAACTCGCCGTTTGCCAATTCGGGCATAGTGGTAGAGATACGTCCCGAAGATATTCCGGCTGATTTTAAAGAATATGGTGTTTTGGCAGGGTTGAAATTTCAACAATATGTGGAACATTTGGCGTATACCAACAATGGCGGACTGGGACAAGTAGCGCCGGCACAACGCTTGGGCGACTTTGTGAAAGGAAAGCTCTCGGCCGATTTACCGGAATGTTCGTATTTACCAGGATTGATTTCATCGCCCTTGCATTTTTGGTTGCCCGATATTATTTCGTCGCGTTTGCGCGAGGGCTTCAAAAAGTTCGACCGCAAAATGCGTGGTTATTTGACCAACGAAGCAGTTGTAGTAGGAGTGGAGTCTCGTTCTTCGGCCGCAGTGCGCGTTCCCCGAAATGCAGAAACAGGGCAACATCCTGAAATAGCAGGCCTTTTCCCGGCCGGTGAAGGTTCGGGGTATTCGGGTGGTATCACTTCGTCGGCTGTGGATGGAGAAATAGCTGCTGAGAAAGTAGTGGCAAGTCTTATTCAGCAGTAAGAGGTAAGAAAGTAAGAGCTAAGCAGTAAGAAAAATAATAGTAAGTCTGCCGACTGAGGTTTGGTTGACTGATGACAAAAATATATGAACAACCGTAAAACAAAATTTATCCCGGCTCCAAAGCCTACCCATTTCAAAGTGGCTGAACCGGTAGAGTTGATGACTTTTTTACTTTCCAAGATGGGTGGTATGAGTCGTAGCTCAGTAAAATCGCTTTTGGCGCACCGACAAGTGGCCGTAAACGAAGTTATCATTACTCAATTTAATCATATGCTTAAAGCAAATGATAAAATTGTGGTGAATAGTTCTCGTGGAAATATCGAGCTTACCCATCCAAAATTGCGTATCATTTTCGAAGATGCCTATTTAATTATTGTAGAGAAAAAAGAGGGTCTGCTCACTGTAAGTACAGGCGATAATGACGAAACAACTACTTTCTCTATCCTGCGTAATCACGTAAAGAAAAGTTCACCCAATAACCGTGTGTACACCGTTCACCGCCTCGACCGCGAAACTTCGGGTATCTTGATGTTTGCCAAAAGTCGCGAGATTCAGTTGGCGCTTCAGGAACATTGGCACAATGTAGTTACCCGCCGTGTGTATGTGGCGTTGGTGGAAGGAACTGTAGAAAAAGAAAAAGATACTATAATGACCTGGTTGTCGGAAAACGAGAAATCGTTGAAGATTCACTCAAGCGCAGCAGACGATGGCGGTCAACAGGCCGTTACGCATTATCGCCGTGTGAAATCGAACGACAAATATTCCTTGCTGGAAATTGAACTGGAAACCGGTCGTAAAAACCAGATCCGAGTTCACATGGAAGGTATCGGTCACCCTATTGTTGGCGACAAAAAATACGGAGCAAGTGTAAGCCCTATCGGACGTCTGGGATTACATGCCCGCGTGTTGGCATTTTATCACCCCATGACACTCGAAATTGTAAGTTTCGAAACTCCGGTGCCACGCGATTTCTTACATTTATTTCATTAATTAGCTAACCATACTATGTCATGTGTGGTTACAATATATAATTCCTTTTTTTTATTAAACGGATAATTCGAATAGAGTTATCCGTTTCTTTATTCAATTCAATTTGAATGTTTATCTTTGCAGCCTAATTAGAAAACCAATGGAGCCGATACTCAATGAAGCCAAGAAATTATATAACGAACCGATGCATACCTGCGAGCATATCCTGAATCAAACCCTGGTTCGTATGTTTGGATGTGGTAGGTCGGTAAATGCGCATATAGAGCGAAAGAAATCAAAGTGCGATTATCTCCTCAACGAAGCACCCACCGAAGCGCAAATTGTCGAAATTACTCAAAAGGTAAACGAAGTTATTGATGCTCATTTGCTGGTCTTCGAAGAATTGATGAGTAGAGAAGAAGCTGCTAAGATAGCCGATTTGTCTAAGCTTCCAGCTGATGCCTCCGAAACCCTGCGGGTGATCCGCGTGGGCGACTATGATGCTTGCGCCTGTATCGGTCAGCATGTGGACAATACTTCGGAGCTGGGACGTTTTGAAATTATCAGTCATGATTTTGAAAACGGTCGTTGGAGAGTTCGTTTTAAATTAGTCTAAAATAAGAGTACCGCATATGTTATTTCGCCGCATTCTGAGAATCCTCAGAAACCTTTTCCTCATTTTTATTGTTTTCAGCATTGTGTGGGTCGTTTTGGCTCGCTTTATTCCCATCTATGTCACTCCATTGATGGCTATTCGCTCGGTAGAGGCTATGGTCAGGGGCGAAATGCCCAAGAATAGCAAGACCTGGGTGCCTATCGAAGAAATCTCGCCCAATATGGTGCAAGCAGTGGTTGCCTCCGAAGATAATTTATTTCAGACGCATCATGGTTTTTCGTTTAATGATATTGGGAAAGCCATTGAGCACAACCAAAGTGGCAAAAAGATAAGGGGAGGGAGTACTATCTCGCAGCAAACGGCCAAGAACGTATTTCTTTGGCAACAACGATCGTACCTGCGCAAAGGGCTTGAAGCTTATTTCACAGTGCTGATAGAATTGTGTTGGTCCAAAGAGCGCATTATGGAAGTGTACCTCAATGTGATAGAAATGGGCGATGGTATTTATGGTATTCAGGCGGCTTCATTGGAGCATTTTGGAGTAAATGCATCGCAACTAACCAAATCGCAGGCGGCTACCATTGCTGCTTGTTTACCAAACCCGATACGGTTCAATGCCGGAAGGCCATCGCGTTATATATTGAATAGAAAATCACAAATCGTCAACCTGATGCGCAAATTGCCGCAGGTCGATTTTGATAAAAAGCCTGCTCCGGTAAAGAAATCCCGTAAACACCACAGAAGATGAACAGCAAAATAGAAACAATTGATTGGGGACTGATAGAATATAATGAGGCATGGGAGAAGCAGGAAGAGCTTTTTAATGCCACCATCGACCTCAAGGTGAAAAATGAGCCAACGAGGAACAGCCTCATTTTTTGTGAACATCCGCATGTTTACACTTTGGGTAAAAGTGGCGATGAACATAATATGTTGCTCAACTACATACAACTGCAAGCCAAAGATGCCACTTTTGTGAAGTCGAACAGGGGAGGAGATATTACGTATCACGGTCCCGGACAAGTGGTGGGCTATCCTATTTTTGATTTGGCCAATTTCAATCTGGGATTAAAACAATATATTCATAAAATAGAGGAAGCCATTATTAATACGCTGGCTTTATATGCTATCCCTACAACGCGCATGGAAGGAGCAACGGGCGTTTGGCTCGATGTAGGCAAACCCACTTGTCGGAAAATATGTGCCATTGGTGTGCGTAGTTCCCGCTTTGTGACGATGCACGGTTTTGCGCTCAATGTAAATACGCAGTTGGAATACTTTAGTCATATCAATCCCTGCGGTTTTATCGACAAAGGCGTAACATCCATGCAAAAAGAATTGGGTGCCGAAGTGGATATGGAAAAATTGAAAGCAACATTAAGAAAATCTATCGAGGAGCAATTTGCGGAATAGATTGATTACTAACCTGAGTTCGGGATAAGAATGGATTGCTAAATCAACTAACTTCCTGAAAATAGCGTAATAAGGTTATATTAGCTCTGGTTTCTTTTGCTACTAAGGTAGAAAAAGGTAGTAAATAAGGTCTTAACCTTAGTAGAAATACATACTCCATTCAAGGTTAAACCTTATTGGAGAGTTTATATGGCTAAATATAAGAAATTTACAAATTCGTTTATCCCGAACTCAGGTTAATATTTTCTCTGCTACCTAAAATAATATCGATAGATATATTCTTTTGTGAACTTTAAGAATTATTTTACCACAAAAGGACAAAAGAAACACAAAAGTCCGTTGGGCATAATCGTAAATAATATATTATCCGAAATTTAGAGCTAAAGGAGCACAAAAGTTTTTGTTTTATAAAAACTTTTGTGCTCCTTTTATGCCTTTTGTGGTGATCTCTTTTTATTTGGTGAAAAAAAGATTATTCTTTTTTTTTCTATGTATATGGTTTACGTACTCAACGCACTATCAGCACCTCTTTAGCCCAGGTGATATTCGGTTCCAGTCGCATGATCTTGGCATACATTTGTTTTGCCGCGTTCGGATTCTTCGTTTTTGTGTATGCAAAAGCAATCATGGTGAGGGTATTCAGATATACCCAGTTATCTGAAATTTCATTTATTTTTTCCATAATGCCCGCAGCCTTTAAATAATAGGTCAATGCCATTTTTTTATCACCTCCCAACACTGCCGGTGCATAATAGTACATATTTCCTTTGTCAATTAATGCCTGCACATTTTGCGGATCCATCTCCACGGCTTTGTTTATGTATTTTTTGCTGTCGAAGATAAGTAATAGCGCTTTAAACCCTTTTATACCCACTCTGAATCCCGTAAACGAACCTTTATACGAAGTTGCAGTTGCATTTTTGGGGGAGGCCTTCAGTACCTGATCAATAAGCGCTTCCCCTTTATTGGTGAGTTGTTCGGCATGCAGGTATTGCTTTTTTCCTACCAAATAGCCAATTACACCATAATAATAGCTCACTAGTTCGAGCTTTTGGTCGATGGTAATAACGGAGTGCGACGCCTCCATCGATTGAATCACGGTTTCCCATTTAGTCATGTCGCGCACTATATATGCATCGTAAATACTTTTGGAGTAAGAGGTTTTGGCAAACAAGCCCGAAGTGAAAGTTAGGAGTAAGAGGGATAGAATTAATTTCGTGGGAAGTGTATTCGACAGATGCATATCATTATTAATTGAAGTTCAGACAACAAAAGTACGAATCTATTTTCATAAAGTCTTTTAGTTTCGTCAATTTATTGCATGGTTCGATAAATGTAAGTCAACTGATGTCATTGGAAAGAAATAATGTCATATTCTCTATGTCTGTCGCCGCTAAGCGGCTTTAGTCTCAATTTATGACTCCTATTTACTACCAAACTTTCGGTGCTATGCACCGAAATTAGCCGCATAGAGGCGTAAGTTTGGTAGAAATAATAGTTAGAATAATATTAAGCCGCATAGCGGCGACAGATAATTATCATAAAAGAAATGCGACATTATATTGTTTTTCTACTTAATCTCTTTTACAACCCTTTATTGACCGCACCTCCCAAATAATGAAGCAAATTAATGTGTTTTATAACATAAAAATTTCTTGGCGAAACACTTGTTTTAACTGAGGATAATTTACTAAATTTGCCATGCTTAACTATTTTCTTGTTTTTGTTACACTGTATTTGTTTCTTTCCTAATCAGACCTTTATCTGCTGAGCATCAATAGGCGAAACGAATAATAGTTTCTTTATAATGAAAGCTTTTAGTAGCCTTTGGCGTGACAATGTGATTATGCTGTCGACACTATTTTTTCTTTTACTAGTATCACTAGCGTCTTCTCTTTTTTTATTTTCGAATAAAAAGAACTTTTTCCCTATTCATAGAGAATATCTTCCGCTTTGGCAATTTACTATTTCGATTAAGAAAGAATACGTATCATTAAAGCAACACATTTCCTTTCTCAATCTTAAAACAATATATAATGATATGAATGCAATATTTCTTTTACAAGAATATAGCTCACCTTGCAGAAATGACATATTACCTTGGCAATTATGTAGTTTACCAAGGTAAAACTATATTTCAATACGGTGGAAATATATTTCACCAAGGTGAGAAATTAAATAACCAAGGTAATTCATTGTTTTACTATGGTAAGATTATAACAAACCAAGGTAATAAAGTAAATGGATATGGTAATAGTATAGCGTACCGTGGTAAAATGATAAATCACCAATACAAAATAGCTATTTACCACGGTAATATATATCTTCAATGAGCTAAGAAAGATTCTGTTCTCATAGAATATAAAATGTTTATGAGACTAAATAAATATGCTATATTTCTGAATTATAAATGTATTTCCAAAACAATGTTTAACCCGATAAAACCCTGAAATTATGCCGGATTATATTCCTTCCAACGATATCAAGTTCGATATGTGGCAACAAAACCTTTTAGATATCATTAAAGAAAACAAAGTTGTATGGGAGCTTAAGACTGATAGAGTGGCAACCTTAGAGTCAAAGCAAGCAGTTTGGAATGCAGCCCATTCAAAAGCCACTAACAAAAATGACCGAACATTAGCCGATATTATGGGCAAAACTACTGCGCTTAAAGATTACAAAAATGAGCTGCGTGTGTTTGTGTCGGAGTATCTGGCAAAGAGTAGTTTGGTGGCGGATAGCGATCGCAAGCTCATGGGTTTAACTGTGAGATCTACTACCCGCACCGCATCGCCTTTGCCAACCACCTACCCATTGGCAATAGTCGATTTCTCGGTACGTATGCAGCACACTCTTTGTCTGAGCGACAGTGCCACTCCGCTGCGAAAAGCCAAACCCGCGGGTATAATTGGTTGCGAGGTATGGGTGAAAATCGGGGGTGAACCTCCAAAAGATGCCTCCGAACTAAGCTATACTGCTATATGTACCGGTAACTATTATTTAGCCAAGTACGACGGTAATCAAGCAGGTCTCACGGTTTACTACTGGTTGCGCTGGGTAAATACCCGAGGCGAACGCGGCCCGTGGAGCCATACCATAAGTTCTATGATAGTAATCTAAACACTCTAATTTGTAGAGCTGTGTGTAAGTGCAGCTCTGCTTATTTTTGTTTTCTAAAAAATAATATGGAGAATGGGATATTAGGTTAATTATTATTTGTAGATTTGTGGTGTGAAAAACAACTACCACTATCCCATAAATACAATAGATGTTCAGCCAAAGCAGGGAATAAACTGAGTGACTGGTACATTTTGGTGTTAGCAGCTATATAAAAAAAACAAGCAAGATGAATGAAGTTAAGGAATTGTCTAGCTCATTAGAAGCGACTTTAAAAGACTCTGACTTACAAAGCATAACTATTGACTTAGCCGAAACGTTTTCGGATGCTTTGCTGGAAGATGGAATTTTAAAAGATATACCAATCATAGGAACAATTGTAGGTCTAACTAAAGCTGCTATAAGTTTAAATGAGCGGCTTTTAATTAAGAAGCTGCTATATTTTATCTCTGAGTTAAACGATATCGATCAAGAGAAACGGAATAAATTAATTTCAGAGATAGACAATTCAGAAAAGGAGAGAGTAAAAATTGGAGAAAAGCTGCTATATATAATTGACAAAAGTGAAGATCACATAACAGCAAAATATGTTGCAATTATATTCAGATCATTCCTTAATGAGCAGATTTCTTATTCGGACTTTTTAAGATGTTCTGCAATTATTCAAAAAATTTTTATCCAAGATCTTGAGAAGTTTATTGAGACAAGGGTTGAAGATATCGAAACAATATCCAAATATAATAATGTTCTTTCGGATTTTCAGAACAGTCTTATTACAGCTGGGATTTGCTCAACGGAAACGGAAAGTGTTTCTGTAAGAGATCAAGATGACTATAAAATGACTGAAAAATATGTTGTTGAAGGTGGAAATTCTGTAATCTATCTATCCGAAATTGGATATACATTGAAGAAAGTATTGACAACAATAATATGAAATGATAAAAGTACAGCTGCTAATACACGCCTCGTGCATTGGCTGGCTGACGTGAATTTAGCAGGTTTTGCTCCCGGAAACCGCAGATGGCATATCCTCTGTCGTTAGGGGCAATTCAAAAAAAAGGAGAAGCCATTGTTATATAGAATTATAGGTAATTATATTCCAGAAACAATACTAGTCAAAAATATATTAAACATGGAAACTAAGATTGTGGGTATCGCTATAAATGACTATCAAGATTCTCAAATCAAGAATCTCAATAATTGTTTAAATGACCTCAGTGCTGTAATTGATGTTTTGACATCTAAGTACGATTTTACTGACATAGAGCTTTTATCAGGAGAAGAGCAAACTACATATAGTTTCATCTACAATAGGCTTTATGATATATTCGTCAATTCGTTAGAAGATGATAGTATTTTATTGATATTTGCGGGTCATGGCGAATATAATTCAACATTAGAAACTTCTTATTGGCTTACTCAAGATTCTATAAAAAATGATTCATCAACATGGTTTAATGTTTCAAATCTAATAGAATTTATGAGAGCTTCTAAAGCCAAACACATAAGTTTAGTCTCTGACAGCTGTTTTTCTGGTGCAATTTTTGAATCTAACATGAGGGGTGGTGGAATTACAGCGATTGAAAACAGAAAATCAAGGATTGCTTTAACTTCAGGTAGCATAGAAAGAGTTAGTGATGGGAAAAACGATAGTTTAAGCCCTTTTACAAGGACATTAATTGAAACATTGAACAACAATATAAAAAGCGAATACCTTTTTACAACTTTATCAGAAGATACTATTGTCAACTTTAGTCAAACAAGACAACAAACACCACTTTTTGGTTCATTATTTAATGCAGGTCATAAAGGAGGTTCATTTGTTTTTAGATTAAAGGAAATAGAAAATAAGGTTTTACAAAACATAAATCTGGCTTTAGATATTAATTCGCCGATTGTAATTGATTATAAATGTATTATTCCACTGTTTCATAAAAACGCACTCTTTGATTATAACTTTGTCAATACTTTTATTCAACAATTAGGCTACAGTATTATAAATGAAGCAAGGATATTTTTTTTGGAGGACGAAGATTATTATATTGAAAGAAGTAATGAAACTGCATTTCTTTTAGAAATAAACTATACAATAGATATTCTTAATCAAAAATTTTTAAGTTTGACTGTTTCAAGATTTGATTATTTTGGAGGAGCTCATCCCAATAACTATATATATTCTATCAACTTCGCTTTTAAACCAGACCGGAAAATAAGTTTAGATGATTTAATTGATTATAGTGAGTATGAGAATTTTGAAAAATTTCTAATTGACAAAATTGAAAAGCACACAGACAATGAGAGTAAGGAAATATTAAGGAGTTATGTGCAATATCTATCTCCATATGATTTACATTTTTCATTTAACGAGGAGACTCTAACTATCTACTTTTTAAATGAAATGCCTCGCGTGATTATGGCTGCGGGTTTTCTTGAAATTCCTATTGATACCTTAAAATTTAAATTAAAATAGATTACTGCTAAGAGATTCTCTTTGCCCTCGCGGATATATAGTCCCTTCTCCCTCCGGATATATCTATCTTATTTTTTGCAGAATGCTGCGGACTTGTTGTTGGGGATTAACGGTCAACGTAGCTAATTTTAATCCGATAGACAAATTGCCAGTTCAAGTCTCATTATGGGCAAGTATAAAAAAAACAAGTGAAATCTATATACTAAGCGACAATTATTTTGAGACTTACAATTAATAAACGACAGAAATGAAGCTAAAAATAGACATAGAAAAATCGATAGAAAAGGGAAAAATTTGCCCAAAGTCATGGTTTAGCTACAATTTTGATTTTCTTATGTATGGATTCTTTGCAACAGTATTCCTTTTTTACATTATAATGGGCATACAGAATGACAGCACCCATAACATAACTCCAATTAGAATTATCTGGATTACGATTTATATTATAATCTGTTCATTGACATTTTTTACGATTGACAAGATGAAGAAACTAACCGTGTTGGCTATCAAAGACAAAACGAAAACCAAAGAATTTATTCATAACTTGACAACTGATTCTGACTGGAAAATTCAAAAAGAAGACGATGAAATAATAATCTTTCAAATAAACCCTGGTTTCAGTAACGATAGACAGGTGACTTTTATAATTAGAAATGGGAATCTATATCTTAACGTGACGAGCTTTGGACGAGATATAACTTCTCCAATCTATTACTTCTCAGACAAAGATGTTCTGAAAACCATTATCGACAAATTGAAAGAAAACAAAATAGTTCAATACGACTTTTCTTAAGCTTGAATTATAGACTCCGTTGGACTGAGCTCACGCCGAAGCCAAAGGGACTTAAGAGTGGTCTTCGAGGAAATTTACATTTAATAGAGTCTGTTGATAAAAGCAAAGCTATTCTAAACGTTGCTCATCTATGTAAAGCATCTGTCGGAGACGAGAGTAACTACAAGTCCCCTTCATGGGATTTAGGGGTGGTTGAAGAAGAATATGAACAGATACACTAAAATCTGAGACATCCTTTAATCTGATATAATCATGGTTCAGACAAAGTACGGGAGAACGGATTTCCACATCCGTTTAAAGTAAGAAGATAAACGTTGAATAACTGCTATAGGTGCTTTCATTACATATTATGTGTAATAGAACAAAAGAAACGGATTTGGAAATCCGGTCTCCCTGGTTAAGCTTTGGAGTGATAATAAAAGCCCAGTAGGTAGAAATCAATAAACCAGAACGAAGTAATAGCTAATTAAAAAATATAAGACATGAAGAAGTATTTAAAAACCCTGACTGATTTTTTATTTATGAGAACAAAAAGGTCAAAGATTGCAAATTATTCAATCGTAGGACTATTTGTTATCTATTTTGCAATCATTTGCTATCCCAACTTCATGTTTGCATATGCTTTAAATTACAAGAGTTTTAAAGTTCATTCAACTCAACCACTTGGTGATAGCATCAAGAAAATTCTTGATGAGTCGGAACGACAATTATCAACTTCAGAAATTTACAACAAGAAGATAATTCAAAATATTTATTTGTGTAACAATTATTCTTTATACACTTTTCTGACGCCATTTTCACGTAAAGCATTTGCGGGAAACTTCCCATTTATAAACAATATCTTTGTAGCCAATTGTAACAACGACAAGAATGAGGCCTATAAAAATGATGACAAAGACCACTATACAAGACAACTGAGTTCTTTAATCTCACATGAAACGACTCATACTTACATAGAGACAAAAATTGGGTTCTGGAAAAACAGGTTATTGAGTAACTGGAAAAAAGAAGGTTATTGCGAATATGTGGGTTGTGGACAAATGAACGATCAAGAAAAGACCGAAGAATTATTAAAAGAGAATGCGAATAAAAATACACCAGGAAGCTATTATAAAAGATATTATTTAGCGGTAAATTATTTAAAGACAGTTGAAAAAATGACATTCGAAGAAATTATTTCATCGAAATTGACACTTGATGAAGTATTGAAAAAAATCAAAGACTAAAAGTTAAAGAAAACATGTCCTTACGGATATACAACTATTACTTGTTTGCAGAATGATGCGGACTTGTCGGTGGGGACCAGCGGTCAGCGTAGCTAATTTTAATCCGATAGATAAATCGATTCCCTTAGCTAGCGGAGGCAATCGAAATTATAATACGAATAGAGATAATATGATTTTGAAACTAATTATTTATGTGTTTATAACTGTAGTATTCACCGGAATACTTGCAGTATTTCAACAAAAAATAAACCTGAGCTTCGAGAAAATAGTGCTTCCTCAATTAGCACCTGCTATTGGGGTTATAATAATGGCAGTATCATTTAGCAGTTTAAGGTTTTCCGTACATCTCGATTTAAACAAGCTAATAGTCGCTAAATCATTATTAGCTCTTGGAATTCCTCTTCTTCTATTCGCCATATCCTTTTTTGTTGGCAAGCAGTTTGGGCTAGGAGTAAAACTAACGAATGACTTGTCGAATCTGATTCCACTAATGTTTGTGGGTATTGTTATTGGTGCAATAGGAGAAGAAATTGGTTGGAGAAGTTTCTTACAACTAACACTCGAAAAGAAAAATCCAGCGTTATTAGCTTCAATTGTTGTTGGTACGCTTTGGGGTCTATGGCATGTGGGACATTATAAGAATGGAATGTTTTTTATGATAGGATTCTTGCTCTTTACAATTTCAGCATCAGTTATTGTAGCTTGGTTACTTCGAGATACGCAATACAATTTGATAATCTCGGTACTTTTTCATATTTCTATCAATCTGTGCTTTCTCATATTATTCAAAAACTCATTGACAGATTCAAAACTAATGATTATAAACGGAATAGTATGGTTGATACCTGCAATTGGGATAGTGCTAATAACAGGAAAAGACTTGGTGAGAATGTAATGCAAGCGTATCTGAAACTTTCTCGCAGCACCTTGTCCTTTCAAACAAATTGACTCTTTTCTTCGTTGTTGATATTACATATATAAAACAATGTAGCATTCGAACAATGGAATATGGAACAAGATAAAAAAGCGATAGAACCGGATAATACTGCCGTACGAACAGCTTTATGGAGAGCTTTACATGTGCAGGTTGATCCACAGCCACATATTATAGAAGATGAAATAGGGCTTCAGCTTATAGCTCCCAACGACGGTTGGCAGCAACGCCCGGATATGGATACTAATTTTACAAGACGCGTTCGGGTATCTATGGCAGCGCGTGCCCGCTTTGTTGACGATTTAGTGATAGAGCAGAGCAAAAAAGGAATCACTCAGTATGTTATTCTCGGAGCAGGCCTGGACACTTTTGCTCAACGCAGACCGGATATAGCTGCTCAACTGCAACTATTTGAAATTGATCGCCCCGATACTCAAACCTGGAAGCAACAGCGATTGATGGAACTTGGATACGGTATTCCCGATGGGCTGCATTTTGTTCCTGTGAATTTCGAAACTGACTCTTCCTGGTGGGAAAAACTTGTACGTTCAGGCTTTGACAGAAGTAAACCGGCCGTTGTAGCTTGTGCAGGAGTAAGTATGTATCTCACGCGGGATGCCAATCTGGCTCTGCTTCGTCAGGTAAAGAGTCTTGCAGCAGGTTCAATCCTTGCTTTGACATTTCTATTGCCGTTGGAACTTGTAGAGGAAGCAGATAAACAGTTATTGCAGATCATGAATGTCTACTTAAAATCATTAACCTTTTTCTTAAACCCGTATCAACAAAGGATTGAATAGAAAATATGTTGCGTGACGATTTGATTTTTTTTCCTAGCCACAAATGACCCCAAATATTTTAAATAGAAAGTTTAAAATATCTCTAAAAAAATATGGTCTGTCATTGAGCTACTTACAATTCGGTTGAAAGCCTAATTCCAAGTAAAATTCGAATAAGCAATACCTTAATTTATTTTAGTGGACACTCATGATTGCAGATATCTATGAAAGGTGCTCAGAGTTCCGGAAATCCTTTTATAAGTTTCTTTAGTCCCGAAGCCATACTTGAACTGGCCAAAGAAGCCGGTTTTGAAAATGCCGAAGTCGTATCAAAAGCCGATATGGTGAAAAGGTATTTCGCCGACCGAACAGATCAACTGAGTCCGGCAAGCGGAGAGGAGTTTTTATTGGTTACAACATAGACCATAATAATAGAACCGATTTATCTCTGGTTTCATATTCGAATTGAAAATAATTATGACAATGGAAAATACAAAAGAGTTGTCAGCAGAACAACGCGAAGAACTAATCAAGACATTAAAAGTCCGTTTTGAAAAAAACAAGAGCCGTCATATCGGTCTTGAATGGGCCAACGTGCAATCAAAACTCGAAGCTAACGCAGATAAACTATGGTCGCTCGGTGAAATGGAAAGAACCGGCGGCGAACCGGATGTTATTGCTCATGACAACAGGACGGACGAATATATCTTTTATGATTGCTCTGCCGAAACTCCCAAATGGCGTAGAAGTGTTTGTTACGACCGCGAAGCACTGGAGTCGAGAAAAGAATATAAACCGGATAACAACGCTATCGATATGGCCGCTTCCATGGGCATTGAGCTTTTAACGGAAGAACAATATCGGGAATTGCAGACGTTTGGTAAATTCGACACTAAGACTTCGAGTTGGGTGAAAACACCCGCTGAGATTCGAAAGCTTGGTGGTGCTATCTTTTGCGATTGCCGCTATGATCATGTTTTTACCTATCACAACGGTGCAGAATCTTACTATGCCGTCAGAGGATTCCGAGGTTTGCTAAGAGTTTAGTAATATACTTGTCCTCGTGGACATATAACAATTATTTAGTTGCACAAGAGTGCGGGTTGATCGGTGGGAACCAACGGTCAGCGTAGCTAATTGCAATCCCACCTCTTTGTATTCTCAGGAACCAACGGTCAGCGTAGCTAATTTTAATCCGGTAGACAAATCATCAGTCCTAGTTTCTGATACATCCTTTAATCTGCTATAATCGTGGTTCAGATAAAGAGCGGGAGAACGGATTTCCAAATCCGTTTAAAGCAAGTTGATAAAGGTTGAATAACTGCACTGTTGCTTTCATTACATATTAGGCGTAATAGAACAAAAGAAACGGATTTGGAAATCCGTTCTCCCGGGGCAGGCTTTGTTGTTAATCCTCCGCTGTACTCCGACCTTTGAACCTTATTCTCGCGGATATATAACAATTACTTACTTGCACAAGAGTGCGGGTTCGTTGTTGGGGTTTGCAATCCCAACTTTTTGTATTCTTAGGATTTGTAATCCGATAGACAAACTATCAGACCAAGTATTTGCTACATCCTTTTATCTGCTACAATCGCGGTTCAGACAAAGAGCGGGAGAACGGATTTCCAAATCCATTTTAAAGTAAGCTGATGAAGGTTGAATAACTGCTATTGTTGCTATCATTATATATACGTGTAATAAAACAAAAGAAACGGATTTGGAAATCCGTTCTCCCTGTGAATTCCGCACCTTCTCTCCTGAATTAGCAAGCAAGCCAATGCTACGTTTCTTTTATGTACCTTTGCACCCTCAACGGTAAATGGATGCATAATGCACAATTTACAACTACTATCAAAAAAAACACACCCCCGTCGAATTTAGGCAACACATTCTTTTTCGACCAGTATCCCCCTTTCAGCTATTGTAGCTTCGCCAACCGATGGTTATCCCAAAAGAGACATCATTTGTTTTGAAAGACTTTTAATGAGTGCATTGTAAAATGTACTTTCAAATAATGCGACTTTATTTATTCCCTTTCGTAGTATGCAAAATGAATTGCGTACTATGAATTCTAAACTATATACATGTTATCAGTAGATGCTCTTACCGTCGAATTTGGCGGACACACACTTTTCTCGGACATTTCATTTGTGATAAATGATACCGACCGCATTGCCCTAATGGGAAAAAACGGTGCCGGAAAATCAACTTTGTTGAAAATTATGGCCGGTGTACGCGGACCTTCTCGCGGAACTGTTTTCTATCCTCCCAATACGGTGGTGGCTTATCTTCCCCAACATTTATTGGTCGAAGACAATCGCACCGTTTTCGAAGAAGCATCTCAGGCTTTTTCGGCAATTACCGAAATGGGACAGGAGATTGAAGCGATGAACGAAGAGCTGACCATACGTACCGACTATGATACGGACAGTTACATGGAGTTGATTGAGCGGGTGTCGGCCCTGAGTGAACAGTTTTACAGCATCGAAGAAACAAACTATGATGCCGATATTGAAAAGATATTGTTGGGTTTGGGCTTTACACGCGATGACTTTGGTCGTCAAACTTCGGAATTCAGCGGAGGATGGCGCATGCGCATTGAGTTGGCCAAGATTCTGCTTCGCAACCCGGATGTGATTTTGCTTGATGAGCCGACCAATCACCTGGACATTGAATCTATTCAATGGTTGGAGGATTTTCTTATCAGCTCGGCCAAAGCGGTAGTGGTGATTTCGCACGACCGTGTTTTTGTTGACAATATTACCACCCGTACCATTGAATTGACGATGGGCCGCATCTACGATTACAAAGCCAAATATTCTCATTATTTGGAATTGCGCAAAGAGCGTCGCGAGCAACAACAAAGACAATACGAAGGACAACAGCGAATGATTGCCGACACTACGGAATTTATCGATCGCTTTAAAAATACCTATTCCAAAACAAATCAGGTACAGTCGCGGGTGAAAATGCTTGCAAAGCTGGACTTGATTGCTGTGGACGAAGAAGACTCCTCGGCACTACGACTCAGGTTTCCGCCTTCGCCACGTTCGGGTAATTATCCGGTAACAGCCGAAAACATAGGAAAGAGTTATGGAGACAAGCGTATTTTTTGCAATGCCAATTTTATGATTGAACGCGGCGAGAAGATTGCTTTTGTGGGTAAAAACGGCGAGGGTAAATCTACGCTGCTAAAGTGTATCATGAACGAGATTGAACACGAAGGCAAACTGGCACTCGGACATAATGTGAAGATTGGATATTTTGCGCAAAATCAAGCATCATTATTAAACGAGGATCTGTCGGTGTTTCAAACTATCGACGATGTAGCTGTCGGTGATATCCGTTCCAGAATAAAAGACCTGCTTGGTGCATTTATGTTTGGGGGCGATAGTTCCTTGAAAAAGGTAAAAGTTCTTTCGGGAGGTGAGCGTCAACGACTGGCTATGATAAAATTGCTATTAGAACCGGTAAATCTATTAATTCTGGATGAGCCTACCAATCACCTCGACCTGAAAACTAAAGATATTCTGAAACAAGCGCTGATTGATTTCGACGGCACACTTATCGTTGTGTCGCACGACCGTGACTTTTTGGATAAATTGGTTACGAAGGTATATGAATTTGGGAACCAGAAAGTGATCGAACATTTTGAAGATATCTACGGATTCCTCGCAAAGAAAAAACTCCAAAACCTTAGAGAAATAGAGAGAAAAACAATTTAAACCTCCGTTTATAGGCACATTTGAATTTAGAATATTCAGCGCTACGCTCAATATCCTTGTTCTGAAATTAGACTATTATCAGCAAGTATTGAAACTTGTTGATAATAGTTTTTTCTGTTTTGTAAACATAATGGAGGTGGTTAACGTTTTAATTTTGTTTTTAATGACAATAGACTATGAAAATCCTTCTTACCGGTGTTACAGGTTACATTGCTCAACGATTATTACCGGTGTTGTTGGACAATGGGCATGAGGTTGTTTGTTGTGTAAGAGATAAAAGTCGTTTTGTGATCAACTATCCAACCAATACTATAACTGTTATCGAAGTCGATTTTCTGAAACAAGACAGCCTTCAACAGATCCCTTCGGATATTGATATAGCTTATTACCTTATTCATTCCATGTCTACCCAAACGGGCGATTTCGAAAACATGGAACAAATCTGCGCCACCAACTTCAAGCAGCGCATGCAGCAAACAAAAGTACAGCAAGTCATTTATCTGAGCGGTATTGTCAATGACACTAACTTGTCGAAACATCTTTTGTCGCGCAAAAATGTGGAAGCAATTCTTTCAGGCAGTAGCTATGCACTGACCACCCTTCGTGCGGGCATTATCGTTGGGTCGGGTAGTGCATCTTTTGAGATTATTCGTGATTTGGTGGAGAAACTACCCATTATGGTTACACCAAGGTGGTTGCAGACACGTTGTCAGCCCATTGCCATTCGTAATGTGGTAGAATTTATGACCGGAGTCATTGCCCAGAAGGAAACCTATAACAATAGCTATGATATCGGTGGTCCGGACATTCTTACCTATAAAGAAATGTTATTGAACTTTGCAGCCATACGAGGACTCAACAGACATATATATGTAGTGCCCGTAATGACGCCTAAAATTTCATCCTATTGGCTGTATTTCGTAACGGCTACATCCTATGCATTGGCAAAGAATTTAGTGAACAGCATGAAGATAGAAGTTATCTGCCGCCCAAACAACTTGGTTTCGTTGCTCAATATCCATTTAATAGATTACAACACGTCTATTCAACTGGCTTTTGATAAAATTGAGCAGCATCAGGTTCTCTCCAGTTGGACAGATGCACAAACAAGTAATATTCTCAAACAAGGAATTACACATTATATAGAGGTACCCGTAAATGGTTGCTTTAAAGATGTACGTAAACGAAAAATAGAAAACTCTGATGCTGCTGTTACAAAGATTTGGTCCATTGGTGGAAAAACAGGGTGGTATTATGGTAATTGGTTGTGGGAACTTCGCGGGTTTATGGATCAACTAGTAGGTGGAGTAGGCATGAGGCGTGGGCGTAGAAGCGATGTGGATATTTCTACCGGTGATGCGTTGGACTTTTGGCGTGTGCTGGTTGCCAATAAGGCGGAAAAGAGATTATTGTTATATGCCGAAATGAAATTACCCGGTGAAGCATGGCTGGAATTCAAGATTGATGAAAATAATAATCTTACCCAAACAGCTACATTCAGACCTTTGGGTGTAATGGGAAGGCTGTATTGGTACGCAGTGTTGCCCTTTCATGGCGCCATTTTTAAAGGAATGATTGACAATATTGCAAAATAATAACTCAGGGTTCGAATCTTTTTAAACCTGAATTCATATTATACCACTATTCATTCCCGACTTTTATAGACATTCAACGCACTTTTATCTGGTTATTTGCTTTTTTTGTTCATGTTAAAATATTGATGGTTGCTATTTCCTATTTGATAAGTACTCTATTCAGTCCTTTTTTATGTCAAAAATACTCACCTCATTATTTATATTCAACTAATTTTCATTTCAAATCATCCACAATTGCACTTTTCGTGTTTCCTTTTCGGTTTCTTTCTCCCGGTTGTGATAAAATATTCCTATTAAATCAAGTTTTTTTGAACACATTTTCCGCCCGGGAGTACTGAAAACTCTTAAAATTCCCTTTAAGAATGGGCATTTTGGTGTTTATACTACGTAGTGTGAGAAATAGATGAAAAATAATTTTGCCCGAAAAGCTTTCCTTTCCAAGCCTTTAGCCGGATTTTATGTTTTATAGCAGAAAAAAGAGCAGAATAAGTTTGGTTCGTATAGTAAAAGCGACTACTTTTGCACCCG